>Ga0207832_100003_pt1 | contig 514610 bp, 457 predicted proteins | sample TtanPargueraPR_3_FD_187743 | JGI IMG/M metagenome (GOLD analysis project Ga0207832, IMG submission 187743) | Aerobic enrichment media microbial communities from Bioluminiscent Bay, La Parguera, Puerto Rico - Tt and P1 (4) (SPAdes) | ecosystem: Environmental > Aquatic > Marine > Unclassified ...
CTGAGCGGACTGGTGAGCGTGGCCGCCACCGTGACCACCACCGACGGTGATGGTGACGTGGTCGCGGACAACACCACTGCCGCCCAGCCGCTGGTACTGGAGTTCAGCGACACCGACCCGAGCCTGACGGTAGCGCTTGATGCCGAGGCCGATCTGTCAGGCCTGTTGATGGATTTGGATGAAACCACTGGCGACAGCGACCACTATGCGGCAGGTGAAGCCAGCGATACTTACACGAATGATGACGCCGGGTACCTGGCTCGTACGACCACTACCATCACGGGCGGTCTGGTCAGTCTGTTCAGCCTTGGTGGCAATGTCGGGGCCGATGGAGAGGCTTCACTGACTGGAGCTTTCAGTTTTACCGGCGTTCCGGCAGGTGGTCTGTCAACCAGTCTGAGCGCTACCGATGGCGGAGCCATCACACTGCAGGCAGGGACCGGCGACTATGCCGGCATGCTGGTGGGCATGGATACCGACGGTGATGTGGTGTTCAGCCTGGCGATCGTCAATACCGGAACGAACGAAGCGCCTGTCTACCAGTTGCAGACCACGCAGTACGAGGCGTTGGCGCATGGTAATGACGGTGCTGACAGCTTCGACGAAGCGGCAGCTCTGAATCTGCTGGAGGACGGTGCGGTTCAGCTGCAGTACGAAGTGACCCGTGTGGATAATGACGGTGACAGCGTGACCGAGTCGGCCGCCGTGGATCTGGTCAGCCGCATAACGAATGAAAGCGAGGAAGTCACGGAGCAGAGCGTGATCAGCTTCGATGATGACGGTCCTGTGCCTTTCGTGCCGGATACCGCTCATATCGTGCTGGATGTCGATACATCAACGGCGACACAGCAGACCTTTGTTCAGTCACTGAACTTTGAACCGGGCTCTGATGGACTTGGAAACATCGTTTTCAATATCACCAATGGTCAGGCTTTCCTCAGTAACGAAGGAAAACAGCTGTACCTTAACAACGAAGAGCTATACCTCTTCTATGGAGATAATGATCAAAGCCTTGTCGCCAGAACAGCAGAGGGGGATGTCGGCTTCACGGCTACCATTGATGCAACCGGTGATGTGACCTATGTCGTCTTCCCCGGAAGCTTCATATCTGACACCCAGATCACGACTGTCACGGATCTCAGCGGTGTTGGCGGTGGTAACGTACCGTTCAAGGGCTTGAACATCGAGTACAACAACAAGGGCGTTAAAATTGATGATGGCAGCGACGATATACTCGTATCGTCTGAAATAATGCCTCTGGGCGGCGCTGCAGGTACTGTGAACAGTAACAACTCCACTCTGGGGGTTGGGACTGGCCAGGAAATGTCCAACACTGAAGTCATCCGATATGACCTGGTAAAAGGTCTTGAGGTTGATGACAAGGTGGGCAGTGAAAGCTACAGCTTCAATGGCTATCAGGAAACCTTCTCGTTCCGTCAGCAGGTTGTAATCAGCGGTGGCAGCAAGGACGCGGACTTCAAGCTTCGCATTTACCATGAGTCGTTGACAGCCAGCGCTACCGATGCGACAGCATCTATGGTGGCCGGCGCTACAGGTGCCTTGGCACTTACCAGCGGAGAGGTGAATGTATACAACGCTGCAGGTGTCCTGCAGACCGGACACGTTGTGTATGATGCAGTAACGGGTGAAGCCATCGTCACTGATTTGCAGAATGGCTGGTGGTTTGAGATCAACAGCCTGGACGCAAACGGTAACCCTCAAGCCTTCAACGCTGTTGAAATTGAAGCCATAGAGGAAACGGGTGACACCGATGTGACAAGCTTCAAGCTTGGCCAGTTCTCCTATGGTGACAGCACTGACTTGTCCGAAGTTACATTCGGCTTGCCTGTAACGGGCACCGATGGTGACGGCGACAGTATCGACAGTGAGGTGGAAATTACGGTGTACCCTGATACAGACTCCTTCGTAGGGACAGCGTCGAATGACAACCTCCTTGGCGATGAGACGGATAACTATCTCTTCGGCCATGACGGCAATGACAGTCTGGTTGGTGGGCAGGGTGACGATATTCTCTTTGGAGGCTCGGGTAACGACATACTCTACGGTGATACTACCGACGGCTCAGGAAACAGTGGCGCAGATACGTTTGTATGGCTCAATGGAGATGGGGCTGATACGACAGGGGCCGGTGCTGCATTGGATGTTGTGAAGGACTTTGATCGCTCGGAAGGGGATGTGCTGCACCTCTCTGACCTGTTGCAGGGTGAGCAAAACAACTCGCTCGATCAATACCTCTACAGCGTAGATGATGGCACTTCCACCACGTTGTATATCAACTCGTCCGGTCAGCTGAATGGTACTGACAGCGGGACCGCAGCTTCGAGTGCAAACCAGGTTATAACCTTGGAAAATACAACCCTGGCTGATCTGGGTATCACTACAGAGACCACTCAGGCAGACATACTGGATGTGCTTGTTCAAAACAATATCATTGTGGTTGACCAGAGCTGATAACAGCCTGTAGCAAGCCTCTTGGAGCCCGCCCTTTGGCGGGCTCTTTCTTTACGGTCTCATGTGCGGCAATTCCCCTTATCTCTCTGCCCGTTTTTCGCTAACATAGCCTGCTATCGGCATCAGCGTATAACTGGACGGATCAGTGCTTTTTAACAAGCTTCCTGAAGACATATTTCTCCCGCTCTCGGGACAGAACCGGCAGGTGTACCAGTCCGTTCTGCTGGAGCTCGCAGACCTCTTTTTTGATGAGGACCTGATTGACCCATTCATACCGAGGGATCTGGTCCGTTCCAGCATCGAGAATGCGGTGGTACGCCTTGGAGTACGTCGCTGGGAAGCGGAGCCCGGTGATGAGGCCGGTGCCGAGCCGCCTCGCTCCAGCGCCGAGTACACCAACCGCATCTATCGGCGTCTGGTCCAGACCGGCTGGCTGGAAGAGGAGCAGAAGGTCTATCGCACCTATGTGCTGCTGTCACCTTCGGTCAGTTACCTGCTGCGTTCATTGGTCAGCATTGCACGACTAGAAAAGCGCAGTTACGGCGGCGCCGTTCTGAACGTGCTCAGCTCTCTGGAGTCGGCCATCAATGACCCTCAGGGGCGCGGCATTACCCTGTCTGAAGCGGCCCAGACGGCGGCGGACTTCAGTGCTCATCTGACCGATATGATGCTGGGCCTGCGTGAGTTGAAGATGAACCTGTCGGCCAGCAACAACCCGCAGGAGATCGTGCGCGGCTTCTTCGACCGCTTTGTTGAGCAGATACTGGTCTCCGACTACAAGACGCTGAAAACCCGCAACAACCCGTTCCGCTTCCGGCGTCAGATTCTGTCCATGCTGCGTGATCTGCAGTTCGATCCGCTCAAGCTTCAGCAGCTGACCGAGCACTATCAGCTGCAGCTTGACCTGTCCTACGATGTGGCAGAGGCGCAGGTACATCAGCATATCAACCGCATCATTCGGATCTTCGAGTCGGTGGATCAGCGTCTGGCCGCGATCGATGACTTCCGCTACCAGCTGGAGAAGCGGGTGGCGGATACCGTGCGCTACATGGACAAGACCACACCGGGTATGGCAGCGCGACTGTCGCGCCTGATTGCGGCGGTGGGCAACCTGCCGGAAAAGGTCATTCCGCCGCTGGCTACACTGGATGAGGTGGGCTTTATTTCGCCCGCCAGTGTACGTGCACCGGTCCGTCGTCGGGTTGAAGCTCAGCCGCGCATCATTACCCAGAAAGAGATCGATCCTGCTGTACTGGAGTTGCGGCGTCTGTTCAAGGAGTGGAAAGAACGGCGCGAGGTCAATGTAGATCGTATCGAGACCTATCTGGAAAGCCAGCTTGCCGGACGTGATCAGCTGCGAGCCACTGATTTCCGCATCGGCTCGGTCGAGGACTACATCTGTTTCAGCTACGTGCGCCACTTCAACTCGCTGGGCAAAAAAGCGCAGCGAATGCGGCAGCGCTATCGAATTCAATTTGAAGACAACTACGTCAACGTCTCCGGAATGGTGGAGTGTCGTGGTTTTGTTATCCACAGGAACAGCTAATGCTTGGTGATCTGCAGAAAATCGTCTCCCGCAATGAGCAGCACGACGCCGATGAGTTTATCCGTGCCGCCAACCTGCTCTTGAACAGCCAGTTTCTGTATGCGGACCGGCCGGTACACCGTGACAGCTACTTTCTGATCGCCGGTAATACGGAATACTTCCGTAATCTGTTTGCAGCCATTGGCTGGAGTCTGGTGTACCAGCCTGACGAAGCCTATTTGGGCATTCTTCCGCAGGGAGAGGAACGCGTACTGAGGCTGAAGCTGGACGAATCGCTGCTGATGCTGTGTCTGCGACAGCAGTACGAGCAGAAGCTGGAGAGTTTCGAAGTGGAAGCTGGCAAGGCCTATACCAGCACGGATGAACTGCTGCGCCTGTTCAGCAACCTCACCGGCAAGGAGATTCCCAACGAGACCCGTCTCAAGGAGATCGTCTCCCTGTTCACCCGCCATGGCCTGATTGAGCGTGGCAAGCATGATGAAACCGATCCGAAAAACATTCCGCTGAAGATCAACCCGACCATTCGTCAGGTGGTGGTGGAAGACTACATTGGCCAGCTGGAAGCCCTGTGTGACACTGATATCCGTGATCAGCTGGAGCCCGATGATACAGAGGCCGTCGACCTGTCCGATACGCCAAAAACCGAGTCTGAGGAGAAGCCCGCATGAAGCAGCTTAACCGGATTGTGCTGGTCAACTGGTATGTGCTGGGCGCAGTCGAGATTCCGATCAAGGGTAATGTGGCGATTGTCGGCCCCAACGGCTCGGGCAAGTCATCCCTGCTGGACGCGATCCAGACGGTGCTCATGGGCGGTCACAAGCGCCACCTGAGCTTCAACGCCTCGGCCGGTGAGAAGAGCGAGCGCTCTCTGCGGACCTACTGTCTGGGCTTTATGGATGATAACGGCAAGAAGGCCACCGCGCGCGAAGACTCGCTGACCTACATGGCGCTCAGTTTCTTCGATACCGAAACCGCGAAAGAAAGCTGTATCGGTATTGCCATCAGTGCATCGACCGCCAGTGCGGAAGAGGATGTACTGGGCCGGTTTATTCTGCCGGAGTTTTCCGTCTCGCTGGACGACTTCTCGGTCAAGGAAGGCAACGGCCGTATGCCGCGCCCCTGGAACGAGGTGCGTGAGAGTCTGCTCAAGCAGTGCCCGGATATGATCCTGGAAAAACGCGCCAATCGCTTTATTCGCGATATGGTCACTCATCTGAGTCATGACCCGCAGATGCCGAATGATGACGACAAGTTCGTCAAAAACTTCAAGAACGCGCTGAAATTTGTACCGATCGACAGCCCGACGCGATTCATTCGCGAGTTCGTGCTGGACGAAAACATCGTACATGTCGGCGCCTTCCGCAAGTCGCTGGATGAATACCGGGCGATGGAGCAGAAAACACTTGAGGTCTCCAACCGCATTGCCGAGCTGGAAAAGGCACAGGAGCTGTGCAACGGCATTAGCCGCAACGTGAAAAACGCGGTTGAATATGAGTGGGTCGTCCACGAAAGCCGTTTTGAACAGGCGGACCTGCGCAAGGAAGATGCGGCCGAGCGGCTGGAAGCCTACAGTGAGCAGGAAGAAAAACTGCAGCAGGAGCTGGAGGAAAACAGTGCGCGCCTGAATCAGGCGATGCAGGACCTGGCCGATGCGCGTGCCGAGCTGAACAGCAGTGACTCGGCCCACAAGATCAATGCACTGGAATCCACCGTCAAGGCACGTCAGCACGAGCAGAACGTGGTCAAGGACAAGATCCAGCAGGCCTACAATCTGCTGCGGACCACCGTGAGCTTTGCCAACTACAACGACCTGCTGCCGGACGATTTCAAGCCGCTGGTGGAGCGTTCGGTCGAGCTGTGGCGTTCCGGTGAAAACATGCTGGCCGATGCCTGGCCGTCCGAGCCGGTTAGCGTGGATAAGGTGATCAACGAGCTCAAGGGGCAGGTTGAGAGCGTGCGCAAGGCGATTTCGCGCCGTTACGAAGAGTCGGTGATCCGCATTAACGACCTGCGCAGCCTGATCCAGAACCAGAAAAGTGCGGTGGAACAGTTGCAACAGGGGCGTGCCCCCATTCGCCACAATACCCGCGAGTTGATGGAACTGCTGAGTGAGTACGGCATTGACTCCACGCCGATCTGTGAGCTGGCTGATATCAACGATGACAAGTGGCGTATCGCCATTGAGTCTTTCCTTGGGGCGCGCCGTGAAGCGCTGGTGGTGGCACCGGATCGGGTCAAGGAAGCGATCACCCTGTACCGCCGCAAGGGGCGTCATCTCAAGGGCTGCCGAATCATCAATACCACCAAGTCAGGTGACTGGCTGAATCGCAGCAAGCCGGGGTCACTGGCACAGTTTATCGACACCGACAACGAACACGCCCAAGCCTACCTAAACCGTGCCCTGGGTGGCGTGATGGCGGTGGAGACCGAGCAGGAACTGCTGCGTCAGGAGCGGGCCCTGACCTACGACTGCATGCTGCAGACCGAAGGCTCGACCACTTCCATCAACGAGCTTAGCCCGATTATGGGTATCCGCCGCCGTCAGGATCAGCTGGAAGTGCAGGGACGTCAGGTTGATGAGCTGATCGCGGAATTCACCACGCTGGGCAAGCGGCACGAGTCTCTGGAAAAACTGCGTGATGCCCTGATCAGCATGACGACGGGCCTGACTCAGGTGACCGAAAGCGTGTTCGACCTGGTCAATCAGCGCGAGCAGCTCAGCAGCGAAATCCAGGGCTACGAGCAGGCAGTTGTGGATCTGCGCAATCATGATGACAGCGGTATCCAACAGCGTATTGCCGAGCTGGCTGACAGCCAGAAGCAGGTGGAAGCGCGTCAGAAAACCCTTATGGAGAAGCTGCAGAAGGTCCGTACCGGCATGATCAAGGACAATGCGGCCCTTGAAGTGCTGGAGCAGGAGCTGGTGGAACACGCTCAGGCACGCACCCTGTGCGAGGAAAAGCCCCACTTTGATGCCCAGTCGGCGCAGGAGAAGCGCGATTATCTGGATGAAAGCTGCGGCGGTGAGCTGGAGCGCATCATTTTCGAGGCCGCCAAAAAGGCCCAGTCAGAGCTGCAGCTGCACGAGAAAAAGAAAAATGCCGTGCGTGATGCCGTTGCTCAGTACAAGGCACGCTATCACGGCGGTGGCATGAGCCATCAGGAACTGGACAATATCAGTGCCGATTCCACCCACGAAGACCTGGAGTTCTACGTCAACAAGACCGTTCAGGCGCTGCGTGACTCCGAGCTGGCCGAGTACACCAAGAAGGCGGAACGTGCCCGTTTGGAAGCCGAGACCGCCTTCCGCTCAGACTTTGTGGCGCACCTGAATGACCAGATCAACAAGATCAAGGATCTGATCCGCGAACTGAACAGCCACCTGAAGAACCGCCCGTTCCATCAGGAGATGTACAGCTTCGAGATGATGCCAAACCCGGAGCTGAAGGACATTCTGGAACTGGTCGAGGCCTATACCCGTCTGGATCAGGCCAACGTGGGCACCCTGTTCGATATACAGCATCAGGGGGACAACACCCACCGTGAGGCGTTGAACAAGATCCATGATGTGCTGCGCGATGAAGGCGAAAGCAGTCTGCTGCAGGACTACCGCAACTTCTACAACTTCGAGCTGGTGGTAAAAGACCTGCAGGGCAATCGCAAGACGACCCTGACGCAGCGTATCAAGACCGGCTCCGGTGGTGAGCATCAGGTACCGTTCTATGTGGCCATGGCGGCGGCGCTGGGCGCCACCTACCGCCTCAAGGAAGGTGGCGATGGCCGTCCGGTGGGCGGCATGAGTCTGTCTGTCTTCGATGAGGCGTTCAACAAGCTCGACTCCGAGAACACAGTGACATCACTGGGCTTCATGTCGGATCTGGGCCTGCAGACTATCATCGCCGCGCCGGATGAGAAGTATTCGTTGTTGTCGTCCTGCATGGATACGATCATCAACGTCTGCCGTGATGGCCGCATTGTGGATCTGGATGTGGAGTTTCCCACTGAGCAGGGCAAGGAGCTGCTGGCCTCGGACCACCCTTACAAGATCATGGCCCAGCAGTCGGAAGAGGCATCGCTGGAGATATAGGCGACTCAGCGCGGCGGGGCGGTTAACAATCCCCGCCGTGACGGCTCGGCAGTGGGCGGTTCAAGCTCGGGGATCAGGCTGACCAACACCTGGTTCCGGTAGCAGATCTGCAGTCGAGGCCCAAACGTGCGCCCGCTCCATTGCTGCGGATGCTCCAACAGATCCAGCAACACGCCGGCTGAACTCAGGCTGGCTTCTTCCTGTTCTTCCCGCCAGTCACGAAACTGCTCATTGGCCAGCAGACAGCTCAGCTGATCCGTGCCCCAGTATTGTGGCAGATATTTCAATGCGGGCAGCAGACGACTGCTCGCGGGGCTGTGCAGGTGACGATCACGGGGGAAGGAGCGGCGGGCGCTGAGGTCGCCACCAAGGCCGAGCAGGCCGTTGTCACGGACGTTGCTGCCAAAATCCATTGAATTCAGGCCTTCGATCAGTCGGGTCAGGCTCCAGTTGCACCCCTTGATCAGTTGCCAGGCAGGTTCCATTGAGCGTCGCGAACCGAGTGTAAAGCGTACCTCGGGATGGGAATCGAACAGGGTCAACTGCAGAAAGTGGGTCTGAAAATCAACCAGACAGTTGGGCTGGTCAATCAAGCAATAGGGCAGCTCACGGCGGCAGAATGCCAGCCACTCCTCTCGACTTTCCAGCTGGGGCAATACGCGAATGATCATGGCTACCTGCACTTACATCAGGACTCAAGTATAAAACAAACCGACCACAATTGACGATGAGTGACGCTGGCCACTGAGGGTGGAATTCATTAATGTTAGATTTTTGGCATATAAAGACAGACTGATGAATATCCATCCACTGCGCTCCCTGTTGTATGACGAGCTGCACTCACGACCGTTTCAAGTCATTCCCAGCCCGGCCCGGGTTACCCATATGGCGCTGCTGTGTGACGAGAGCGAACGGCAGGCCCAACAGACACACCTGCAGGAGATATATGCCCTGTTTGGCTGCCCCCTGGAGCCGGGGGATCGCAACTGCTACGAATACGACTGTGGCAGTTTCCGGATGCGTCTTGAACAACACACCGAATTCACCACCTTTACCTTCGTCAACCTGGACATACCCGAGGGCAGTGCTCCCTTCGATGTAACGGGCTTGACGCCGTTGCCGGAGGGCTGGATTGAGTCGCTGCCGGGACAGGTTGTGTCGGCATTTCATGTCAGCATTGAAGATGCCCGTCAGGGGCCGGAGCCGAGCCTGCCAGAGGTGAAACAGGCATTCGAGGAAATGCGCCTGGTCGGCAGCAGTCCGCAGGATGGTGATGCGCGGGTCTGGGCCAGCTTTCAGCTGCATTCGGATGGCTTTGGTCGTCTGATGGTGATTAACAAGCAGATGAGTGACAGTCAGTTGGGGCGTTTGACCCAGCGACTGATGGAGATCGAAACCTACCGCCTGATGGCTCTGCTGGCGTTGCCGCTGGCTCGTCAGGTATCGCCCGAACTGGTCAAAATGGATGCCCGGCTGGCCGAGCTGACTCAGCAACTGGCCGGAGAGGGTGAAGTCAATGAGCGCGAGTTGCTGGCTGACCTGATCGAAATGGCGGCCAGTATCGAATCCTGGCGGGCACGTTCGACTTTTCGTTTCGGCGCCACCAAGGCCTACCATGAACTGGTGTTGACGCGTCTGGATGCGTTGCGTGAGGATGAAGTGTCAGGGCACCTCACGATCACCGAGTTCCTCACTCGCCGCCTGACGCCGGCCGTGCGGACCTGCCAGGCGAGCAGTGAACGATTGGAGGATCTGTCGCGGCGGGTGGATCGTGTGTCTGATATGATGCGCACACGAGTGGAGCTGGGTATACAGCAGCAGAATCAGCAGCTGCTCAGCTCCATGGACCGTCGCTCTCGCATTCAGTTGATGATGCAGCATACGGTAGAGGGGCTGTCCGTGGTGGCGATCAGCTATTACCTGATCGGGCTGCTGAAGTATCTCTTCGAGGCGCTGTATGATGCGGGGGTGCCGCTGGACAAATCACTGGCAATTGGCATTTCGGTACCGGTCGTTACCTTCAGTGTCTGGCTCGCCACGCGGCGGATTCACCATCATTTCATCAAGCTGGCACGCAAGGATCGTCTGCGTGATCAGTAGGTCTGGAGTTATACATGAGCGTTGCTGAACGTATTGAAGAACTGGTCAATGCCGGCCTGCAGGTTGAGCGGTTTGTACTGGAAAACGAGAGCCACATGCATTCGGGCCCTGCAACCGAAAGTCATTTCAAGCTGGTACTGGTCAGCCCGGACTTTGCCGGCAAGCGGCTGGTGCAGCGTCATCAGCTGGTATATGGGCTTGTGGCCGAATTGATGCAGAACCCGATCCATGCACTGGCGTTGCACCTGCATACACCGGAAGAGTGGCAGCAGCGCAAGGGTCAGGTACCGGAGTCACCGAACTGCATGGGCGGCTCGAAAGCGGACAAAGCCTGAAATAACCCGGGCACGCTCAGATCGTGCCCGGGCTGGTTGCGTCAGGCGGAGATACGCTTGAACAGCTCGAAGTATTCCGGGAAGGTCTTGCGGGTGCAGCCGGGATCATTAATGGTGATCGGTGCATCGCCAAAGGCGGCCAGTGAGAAGCACATCGCCATGCGGTGGTCATCATAGGTATCGATGGCCGCGCTCTGAATCTGTGCAGGCGGCGTGATTTCGATAAAGTCCTCGCCTTCAACCACGTCCGCACCCACCTTGCGCAGCTCCGTCGCCATCGCGCTGAGGCGGTCGGTTTCCTTCACGCGCCAGTTGTACACGTTGCGAATGGCGGTGGGGCCCTTGGCAAACAGCGCCGTAGTGGCAATGGTCATCGCGGCATCTGGGATGGCGTTCAGATCCAGATCGACGCCGTTGAGTTCACCCCGTGTCACTTCAATCCAGGTGGGGCCATAACTGACCTGCGCTCCCATCTTGCCCAGTACCTCGGCAAATGCCTTGTCACCCTGAACGCTGTCGGCGCCCACGCCGTAGACCCGTACGGTGCCGCCTGCAATGGCTGCTGCAGCCAGGAAGTATGAGGCTGAAGAGGCATCGCCTTCCACCATGACTTCACCGGGTGAACGGTACTGCTGACCTGCACGAATCACGAAACGCTGGTAGTCGTGGTTTTCCACTTCCACGCCAAACAGCGCCATGGTATGCAGGGTGATATCGATATAGGGTTTGGAAACCAGCTCTCCTTCCACGCGTATGCTCAGATCACCTTCCGCCAGTGGCGCAGCCATCAGCAAGGCGGTCAGAAACTGACTGGAGATATTGCCTCGGATTCCAACCTCACCACCTTTGAGACCAGTGGCGTTGATGCGCAGAGGCGGGTAACCCGGCTCACCCAGGTATTCGATATCGGCACCAAGAGGAAGCAGAGCATCCACCAGATCAGCGATGGGGCGTTCATACATGCGTGGCTCACCGGTCAGCGTGAAGCTGCCTTCGCTGGCACAGAGGGCTGCGCAGAGAGGGCGCATGGCGGTGCCGGCATTGCCCAGGAACAGTTCCAGCGCCTGCTCGGCCCGGAATGCACGGCCAAGCCCCTGCAGCTCGCAGCTGCGTCGGTCATCCGCCAGCTGATAGCTGACGCCCAGCGCCTTCAGCGCATTCAACATATGACGCACATCATCGCTGTCGAGCAGGTTGGTGATGTGGGTGCTGCCCTCGGCCAGCGCGGCCAGCAGCAGAATGCGGTTGGAAAGGCTCTTTGAGCCCGGGATCTGAACGTCACCATTGGCTCGGACCAGCGGTTGCAGGGTCAGGGTATCCATCTGAGGCAGCTTCACTTTAAACACTGGGAGTGGGGTGCATAAACTACCCTGTATCCCGCTCAAGGTCGAGTCCTGAAGTCCGATCCGTCTCAGGAACGAATGACGCGGGCACGCTCAAGCAATTCAGCGGGCTGAACGGCGATCTGCTCCAGCTCAAGCAGGCGGATTTTGTGCGTCAGACCACCGCCATATCCCGTCAGTTCGCCACTGCTGCCAATCACGCGGTGGCAGGGAATGATAATCGGCAACGGGTTGCGGTTGTTGGCCAGTCCAACAGCCCGTGAAGCTCCGGGCTTGCCCAGTGCTGCAGCGATTTCGCCATAGCTGCGGGTTTGCCCCCAGGGGATTTCGAGCAACTGGTTCCAGACCTGCTCCTGAAAGGCGGTGCCCACCGGAGCCAGCGGCAGATCAAACCGCTTGATCTGGCCGGAAAAATACTCCCGCAGTTGCTGGGCTGCAGCTCTGAGTACGGGGTGTTCAGGGCTTTGTTGATTGCTGCGTTGGCCAAAATCGAGCCGGCACAGCCCCTTGGCATCCGCCTGCAGTGTAAGGGGGCCAACCGGAGAGTCAGACAGAATGAGTGTGTGGATCATGGGGCCCCCCGCCTGTTGCTGTTGACGCCGGTCATGGAAAACCTGTATTACCTGCAGGATAGTGAAAGTGCAAAGCGACAACAACCTCAGGAAATATGTAGATGACTATTGAACACCATGATCTCGTCCATGAACTGCCCGAATACCGTGATCAGATCCGTACGCTGAAAATGGAGAATGCACACTTTGCCAAGCTGTTCGACGAATATCATGTGATCACCCGAGAGGTCGAGCAGATGGAAGCGGAGACCCTTCCTGTATCGACCCGTACTGAAGAAGAGTACAAACTGAAGCGGCTGCAGCTCAAAGACCAGTTGTACGCCATGCTGAAAGAAGCCGGTAACTGAGCTCAGCCAACACACCGAGTACAAACACCCGCTGATCGCGGGTGTTTTTCTTTCGGCCAGTCGCTTACATTGGTAGCGGAGCCACAGATCTGTCGACAGGGAGTTCCGCGTGCCTGCCAATTCACCATCCAGCTATGACTGGCATTACATCTTCAACATCGCCCTGCGCCACCGGCGTGAGCTGATACTGGCCAATCTGATCGCCATTCTGGCGGCAACACTGAGCGTACCCTTGCCGCTTCTGATGCCGCTGTTGGTGGATGAGGTGCTGTTGAACCAGCCCGGTGTGGTTGTGGAGACGGTCAATGGCCTGTTTCCCGAGGCCTGGCGGGGTGCCCCCCTGTATATCGGTGCGGTGCTGTTGCTGACCATCCTGTTGCGGTTGCTGTCTTTGGGGTTGAATGTGCTTCAGGCGCGTCAATTCACGATCATTTCCAAAGATGTTATCTATCATATCCGGGCCGGCCTTTTGAGACGATTGCAGCGGATCTCAATGGCCGAATATGAAACGCTGGGCAGTGGCAGTGTGGCGTCTCACTTCGTGACCGATCTGGATACGGTTGATCGCTTTGTGGGCAGCTCCGTCAGCCGTTTTCTGGTGGCGGTCCTGTCAATCATCGGTACCGCCGTGATTCTGCTCTGGATGCATTGGCAACTGGCGCTGTTCATTCTCTTTCTGAACCCCTTCGTGATCTGGCTGACCATGGCCGTAGGCAAGCGGGTCAAGCATCTCAAGGCACGGGAGAACTCGGCCTATGAGCTGTTTCAGGGGGCGCTGACCGAAACCCTGGATGCCATTCAGCAGATCCGTGCGGCCAACCGGGAACAGCATTATCTGCAACAGCTGATCGGGCGTGCCAGGCAGGTACGTGATCACTCAACCAGCTTTGAGTGGCGCTCTGATGCCGCCAATCGCCTGAGCTTCATGCTGTTTATGGTGGGTGTTGACCTGTTTCGTGCCGTATCCATGCTTATGGTGGTGTTTTCGGATCTGTCCGTGGGGCAGATGATGGCGGTGTTTGGCTATCTCTGGTTCATGATGGGACCCGTGCAGGAAATACTGGGCATGCAGTATGCGTGGTTTGGGGCACGGGCGGCGCTGGAACGGGTAAATCGCTTGATGGCTCTGAATCTGGAACCTCAATATCCACAGCTGAGCAACCCCTTTGCCGACCGGAAAACCGTTTCCATCAGCCTGCAGGATGTCCATTTCAGCTATCACCCCGGGCAAGAGGTGCTTAGAGGGATCAGCCTGGAGATACCGGCAGGACAGAAAGTGGCGTTGGTCGGCGCCAGCGGAGGGGGCAAGTCTACTCTGGTGCAGGTGCTGCTGGGACTGTATCCCCCACAGCGGGGAGATGTCTGCTTTGATGGCGTTTCAGTCCATCAGATAGGTCTTGAGCGGGTCCGTGAAAATGTCTCGACGGTGCTTCAGCAGCCGGCCCTGTTTAACGGCAGCGTCCGTGATAACCTCACGCTGGGGCGTGAAGTCCGGGATGAGGTGCTCTGGCAGGCGCTGGACGTCGCGCAGCTCAAGGACTTTGTCATCGGGCTGGAACAGGGGCTTGATACGCTGGTAGGACGTCAGGGCGTGCGTCTTTCGGGTGGACAGCGGCAGCGCCTGGCCATTGCCCGAATGGTGTTGACGGACCCGGCTGTCGTGATTCTGGATGAGGCAACTTCGGCACTGGATACTCAGACTGAGTATGCCCTGCACCGTGCCATGTCAGAGTTTCTCAGCGGACGTACCACTGTCATCGTGGCACATCGTTTGAGTGCGGTGCGACAGGCTGACAGGGTCTATGTGTTCGAGGATGGTCAGGTGATTGAACAGGGCAGTCATGATGAACTGCTTGACCAGCAGGGGTTGTATGCCCGGCTGTATGGTCAGCGACAGCTCTGAAGCGAGGGGCATTAATGCGGCAACGCTTTGAGTGGCGAGGCGGTAATCGGGTCAGGCTGATGGTGGATGGGGAATGTTTTTTTCCCCGGATGCTGGAAGCCATTGAGCAGGCTCGCTCCAGTCTCAGGCTTGAGTTTTATATGGTCAGCTCCGGCAAAATGCTGGATCGGTTCATTCAGGTACTGACCGATGCGGTGCGTCGAGGAGTGGATGTCCGGCTGCTGGTGGATGGTTTCGGTGGCCGTCACCTCGCCAGGGCTGACCGTGAGCGATTACAGGCCGGTGGTGTTCAGCTGCTGTTCTATAACCCGCTGCAACTATCGAAGTGGACCCGCAATTTTGCCCGTGATCACCGCAAGCTGCTGCTGATTGACGAGCACAGTGCGCTGATTGGTGGTGCGGGACTTGCGGATGAATACTGGCTGTCACAGCGTACCGGTTGTCCCTGGCATGAAGTGATGTGTGAGGTGCAAGGCCCAGTGGTGGAAGATCTGGCGCGGCTCTACAATGGGTTATGGCTGCGCTGCACCGGTGAGACGTTACCACCGCCCTCCGCACAGCCTCAGGCAGGAGACGCGCGGATGCGCGTGACGACCGTACAAGGACTGTACCAGCAGGATATCAAGGTATCTTTCCTGAATCAGGTGAACGCTGCCCGTCGACGCGTATGGCTGGAAACCGCTTACTTTTTGCCATCCCTGTCGATACGCACGGCGCTGCGACGTGCTGCGCGTCGGGGCGTTGATGTGCGCATGATTGTGGCGGGCCCCTATACCGACCAGTTCTGGGTCTATCATGCATCCAAGCGATATTATCGACGTCTTCTGAATGCAGGTGTGCGAATATACGAATACCAACCGCGCTTTCTGCATGCCAAGGTGGGGTTGGTGGACGATTGGGTGTCTCTGGGGTCCTGTAATCTGGATCACTGGAACCTGCGCTGGAATTTAGAAGCTAATATTGAGATTGAAGACCCACAATTGACGTCTCAGGTCGAGCACCTGATTGATGTCGATATGGGGCAGTGTCATGAGGTGACCGCCGACGAATGGGCGCGTCGTCCGTGGTATCGCAAGGCGAAAGAACTTGTCTGGGCATTATTGAGTCAACTGGTATTGAAGATCAGATAACGGAGAGAGTCATGAACAAAGCCATTCTTCTAACGACCGTGCTCACGGCCAGCCTTGTGACGGGGTGTGCCCAGCAGGGGTTGTATGGCACCAGCTATAGCCGTGACCAGGTACGTCAGGCACAAACGGTACAGTACGGCACCATCGAGTCTGTCACCCCGGTGGTGATAGAGGGACGTGATGACGGTATTGTCGGTTCGGGTACCGGTGCCATCGTGGGCGGTATTGCCGGTAACCAGATTGGCGGCGGCAGTGGTCGTACGCTGGCTACCGTTGTCGGTGCCGTTGCCGGTGGTCTGGTGGGGCAGCGTATTGAGAAGTCAGCCACGACCCGACAGGGGCAGGAGTTGACCATACGCCTGGACTCAGGCCGCGTGGTTTCTGTGGTGCAGGAAGTGGATAACGGACAGTTTTTCCGTCCGGGTGATCGTATCAGAGTGCTGGGTCAGGGCAGCTCGCTGCGCGTGACGTACTGAAACATATGGGAGTGGCCGGGCGATGCGCCCGGCCGACCTGCGGATCAATACAGCCTGATCACTTCTCAGGCGCGTGGAAGTGCAGGTACAGATCGATCAGAACCTCAGGAATCTGTACGCACATCTCTTCACGCAGCGCGCGATCCTGACTGATGTCCTGGATCTCTTCATCTTCAAACAGATCAGATGCCACCATGATCGGCAGCAGAAGTCCCGCAACGGTTTCTTCATCCGCACCGAACCACTGTTCCTCCTTCAGGAACACGCCCTCCATGAAGGACTGTGCCCAGATGGTGAGTTCAGTCATTTCCTCGTCATCTTCAGGCTCAAGGCTCAGTTCGCAGGGAAGCAGAATTTCCTGATCGTTGTACAGGTCGTTGCCAATGGTCTGGTACAGCTTGCGCAGCAGAAAAAGGATCTCGCTTTTTTCGTCAGCATCGGCCCATTCCGGCTCGCCATCAAACAGTTGCTCAAGCCACTCGGACTCGGCAATCGGCTCGGGGCTGATATTCAGGGCACACAGGAAGCCGTGGGCACCGATCAGGTCCAAGGCTTCATCGGATACCGCATCGGAGAACAGAAACTCTTCCAGACGGTCCAGTTCCTCTTCGGTAATCAGGGCAGGCATGTTCGCGTTCATGATTCACAACATCCGCAGGTTCAGGTCAACGCATGATTCTACCCTGAAGCGCGGCGCGGGGGTATGGCTGTGGATGACTTCATGCCGGTGATCACGGATAATGCCGCCCATGATTGAGCGCGCCCGACACATACTGGCCGACGTATTCGGCTTCGAGTCCTTTCGTCACCCGCAGGAAGCGGTGGTTGAGACCCTTATCAACGGTCGTGATGCGCTGGTGGTCATGCCGACCGGCGGAGGCAAGTCACTTTGCTACCAGCTGCCGGCACTGGTGCGAGAAGGCTGTGGCATCGTCATTTCGCCGCTGATCGCCTTGATGCACGACCAGGTCAGTGCACTGTCACAACTGGGCATTCGTGCCGGCTGCCTCAACTCGGCCATGAGCCTTGATGAGTTGCAGCAGACAGAAGCGGCACTGCGCAGTGGCCAGCTGGATCTGCTTTATGTTGCCCCCGAACGCCTGCAGCAGCCGCGTACCCGTCAGTTGCTGAGTCAATGCCGTATCGCGCTGTTCGCGATTGATGAAGCCCACTGCGTGTCTCAGTGGGGGCATGACTTTCGTCCGGAGTACATGCAACTGCATGAGCTGCGGCAACTGTTCCCCGGCGTACCTCGCATTGCGCTGACCGCGACTGCAGATGCCCGTACCCGACAGGAAATCATTGATCGTCTTGCCCTGACCGATGCCGCTGCCTTCATCTGTGGCTTTGACCGCCCCAACATCCGCTATCGTATCGGCCAGAAAGACCGCGCCCGTGAACAGTTATTGCGTTTCATCCGGGATGAGCATGCGCAGGATGTGGGCGTGGTCTACTGTCTGTCGCGCAAGCGGGTAGAAGAGACGGCGGCCTGGCTGTGCGAGCGCGGCTTCAATGCCTTGCCCTATCATGCCGGACTGGATGCACAGCTGCGTCAGCACCATCAGCACCGCTTTTTGACAGAAGAATCGATCATAATGGTGGCCACCATCGCCTTCGGCATGGGGATCGACAAGCCCAATGTGCGTTTTGTGGCGCACCTGGATCTGCCGCGCTCCATCGAGGCCTATTATCAGGAAACCGGACGTGCCGGCCGTGACGGTTTGCCGGCGGACGCCTGGATGGTCTACGGGCTGCAGGATGTAATTTTTCTGCGTCAGATGCTGGAAGGGTCAGGGGCTGAAGATGCCCAGAAGCAGGTCGAGCGGCAGAAGCTGGAAGCGATGCTGGGGCTGTGCGAGATAACCAGTTGCAGACGTCAGGCGCTGTTGAGCTACTTCGGCGAGCCGGCTCATGACCCCTGTGGCAACTGTGATACCTGCCTCGAGCCAGTGCCGGTCTGGGATGGCACCGAAGCGGCGCGAAAGGCCCTGTCGGCGGTTTACCGCAGTGGTCAGCAGTACGGTGTCAATTACATCATCGACATCCTGCGGGGGCAGAGCAGCGACAAGACACGGCAGCGCGGGCATGAGCAGCTGTCCGTGTGGGGAATCGGCAAGGATCTGCAGCAGCAGCAATGGCGCTCCGTGTTTCGACAGCTGGTGGCGAGGGGGTATCTGAATGTGGACCCTCAGGGCTTTGGCGTGTTGCACCTGAGCGATCGTTGCCGGCCCTTGCTCAAGGGAGAGGAAACGCTTGAGCTGCGCCGAGATCTCAAAGTCTCCGGTGCGGCCGGCAAGCGCACCGGCAGCCCTCGTTCCTCTGCAGCCCAGCAGAAGCTGGATGCGTCTGAACACCGTCTTTGGGAGGCCCTGCGCACGTTGCGTCGTCAGCTGGCACAAGAGCAGGATGTGCCGCCCTACGTTATTTTTCATGATGCGACACTGATGGAAATGGTGCTGTACCGCCCGCTGACCGCCGAACAGATGCGCCGTCTGAGCGGGGTGGGAGAGCGCAAGCTGGACCTCTACGGTCAGCCATTTCTGGATCTGATTGCCGAATATCAGGATGAGCCCACCGACAGTCAGCAGGCTCAGGCTGAAGAATCCTTGTTATTGTACCGCTCCGGTATGACCATCGAGCAGGTGGCACGGCAACAGAAGCTGTCCGTGAACGTGATCTATGCTCATCTTGCCCATGCCATTCGCGAGCGCAGAATCAGCGTGGATGAGGTGGTTGAGCTGCCGGCCAGTGAACGTGCGGAAATTGAAAAAACCATCCGCTTCTGCCAGCAACAGTTTGGTGATTCACTCAAGGCGGTACATGAAGCGCTGGCGGGGCAGTATGAGTACGGCTTGCTGCGTTGCATTCGTCAGGGCCTGAACGCTTGAACGAGGTGCTGCTGAGCCCTGAAGGGCTTTTTTTCAGTGCACTGATCTCCTCGACTCTGCTGCCGGGCGGGTCAGAGGCGCTGCTGGCCTGGCTTGTTGCCAGTGGCGAGCACTCACCCTGGCTGCTGCTGTTGATGGCAACGCTTGGCAATGTCTTGGGCAGCATGATCACCTGGGGCATGGGCTATTGGCTTGCCCATCGTTTTCCCCTGCGGGCACTGAACAAACCCGAGCATCAGCGTGCACAACGCTGGGTCGAACGTTACGGCGCTCTGGTGCTGCTGTTTGCCTGGTTGCCGGTGGTGGGCGATCCGCTCTGCTTTGTGGCTGGATGGCTCAGGGTTAACCTGTTGGCCAGCCTGATCACCATTACGCTGGGCAAAACACTGCGCTATGCTGTGGTCATCGGAATGTTCAGTTGACGCACACATGAGCAAAACTACCTGGCTGCGCGGTATTCAATTGCTGCTGATGCTGGTCCTGCTGTTGCTGCTGGTCAATCTCTGGTTCAGCCGCAGCAATGATGTCTGGTGGCAACAGCCCGTTCGCCTCGGCATCTATCCTGTCAACGCGGATGGAGATCCATTGACTCAGGCGTGGATTGATCAGCTGCAGGTTGAGCATTTTCAGGATATCGAGCGGTTCTTCAGCCGTGAGGCCGCTCGCTATCGTCTGCCATTGGAGCAGCCGGTACAGGTGCGGCTCGCACCTCAGGTTGACTCCGTTCCCCCTCAGGTTCCCGAACACCCCAGTATTCTTGATGCCATCTGGTGGTCGATCAAAATGCAGCTCTGGGTATTGTTCAACGATCCCATGCCTGAGGGAAACGTGAATGCTCGCGTATTCATGAATTTTCATCTCCCTCACAACGAGGTGGGCATGCGGCACTCGCTGGGACTGCAGCGCGGGCTGATCGGTCTGGTGAACGGCTATGCCGGCGTTGATTACCAGGGACGCAACAACCTCATTGCCGCACACGAGTTTCTTCATACATTGGGCGCCAGTGACAAGTACGATACAGCCACGGCCGAGCCACTCTGGCCAGATGGCTACGCTGACCCTACCAAGGAGCCCCTGTTCCCGCAGACACGGGCCGAAATCATGGGGGGAAGGGTGCAGGTTTCGCCAGGATGGGCGCTGTTGCCGCCCGACCTGGAACATGTGGTGATTGGTGCCGCGACAGCCATTGAGATCAACTGGCTGGCCGTTCCACCCCAGGGGCGTCCTTGACCCTCGGTGTGCGCCTGTAGGACAATTCGCTATCTGCATTCAGACGCTGGAGGATAGTTAGCGGGTTTATCGCGGTTTTTGGCGTATTTTTACGCCCCATTTTCTGCTTTTTTCTGTGCAAGCGTTTTGTGCAACTGCCCGTTATACCGGACCTTGGTCCCTGCCTGATACCGCCAATTGGCATCAGCATACTGAATGCTCCCCCGTTCATCCTGTTTACCTGCAGTGGCTTCAGGCTTTGAAGTCGACTGTTGAATCCAATCAAGCTTGCAAGGGAGCCCATGAACTCACAAACGCCGATCAATCTAATCCAGGCTACCGAAGCCGATATCGCCCCCCCGTTCAAGGTTTACACCGCCCGTCATCTGACGCAGATTCCGCAGTTGCAACGACTTCCATCCCAACTCAGACATGAGATGGAAGTGGTTGCATCCGTTCTGCCATTCCGGGTCAACAACTACGTTATTGAGCAGCTGATCAATTGGGATGACGCCATTAACGACCCGATGTTTCAGCTTACCTTTCCCCAGCGCGGCATGCTCAAGCCCGAGCATTTTGACGCCGTTGAGGCGGCTCTCGCGACCGAAGACAAGGCCGAGATCAAACGGGTGGTCAATGAGGTGCGGCAGGCACTGAACCCGCATCCTGCCGGGCAGTTGGAACACAACATTCCACGCGTGAACGGTGAGCCGGTGAACGGCATCCAGCACAAGTACAACGAAACCGTGCTGTTTTTTCCCAGTTCCGGTCAGGTCTGTCACAGTTACTGCACCTTTTGTTTCCGCTGGGCACAGTTTGTTGGAGACCAGTCACTGAAAATCGCGGCCAAGGAATCCGGCCAGCTGTGTGACTACCTGCGCGAACATCCTGAAGTGACCGATGTATTGATCACCGGGGGTGACCCCATGGTGATGAAGACCAAGAACCTGCGTGCCTATCTGGAGCCACTGCTGGCGCCGGAGTTCGATCATATCCGTACCATCCGCATTGGCTCCAAGGCACTGACGTTCTGGCCTTACCGCTTTGTTACCGATGAAGACAGTGATGACCTGATGGAGTTGTTCTCCGAGATCATAGCGGCCGGCAAGCATCTGGCGTTCATGGCGCATTACAACCACTGGCGTGAAATGGAGACCGATATACACCGTCAGGCTGTGGCTCGTATCCGTAAAACCGGTGCCCATATTCGCAGTCAGGGGCCGCTGCTCAATCATATCAACACCCAGGCCGATGACTGGGCGAAGATGTGGCAGGCGCAGGTAGAGCTGGGCATTCAGCCCTATTACATGTTTGTCGAGCGTGATACCGGTGCCCAGCATTACTTTGAAGTGCCGCTGGCACAGGCCTGGAGCACCTATCGTGACGCCATGAAACAGGTCAGTGGCATCGCGCGTACCGCCCGTGGTCCGTCCATGTCCGCGACACCTGGCAAGGTGGAAATTCAGGGCGTGACCGAGATCAACGGCGAAAAAGTGTTTGTGCTGCGCTTTATTCAAGGTCGCAACCCGGATTGGGTTCAGCGTCCATTCTTTGCTGCCTATGATGAAAAGGCGACCTGGCTGAACCATCTCAAGCCGGCCTTTGGTGAAGAGAAGTTCTTCTTCGAGGACTGATTTTTCGTGTAAGGCTTTTACTCAAGGGCTGCCGGTTGGCAGCCTTTTGCGTTTATAGCCCCCAAAAAGTGCGCGGGTTCTGGCATAATGCGCGCCTTCATTAACAGGAGGCTTGACCATGTCGATCGAACATGCACTGCATACCCGCAGCGAATCCAAATGTGAACTCTGTGGCGCTACCGATGCGCTGGCGGTATTTCCGGTCCCGCCTGCTTCCGATAACAGCGTTGATCAGTCTGTCCTCCTGTGCGGTACCTGTCGCAATCAGATCGACAACGCGGATCAGATGGACGCCAACCATTGGCGTTGCCTGAATGACAGCATGTGGAGCCAGGTGCCGGCGGTACAGGTTCTGGCCTGGCGCATGCTCAATCGCCTGCGTGCTGAAGGCTGGCCCCAGGACCTGCTGGATATGATGTATCTTGACGACGAAACCCTGAGCTGGGCTCAGGCTACGGGTGACCATCTGTCTGATGACGAAGTGGTGCGCCATGTGGACAGCAACGGTGCTGTTCTGGAAGCGGGGGATACCGTTACCCTGATCAAGGACCTGAACGTCAAGGGCTCCAGTCTGGTAGCCAAGCGCGGCACGGCGGTGCGCAACATCTCATTGGTTCCGGATAATCCAGAACACATCGAGGGGCGTGTTGAGGGACAGCAGATCGTGATCCTGACCAAGTTCGTCAAGAAACAGAAATAGGTCGTTTCGTGAATGGCACCACTCCCACCAATGGCGGGAGTGGTGCCAGCGTCAGATTGAGAAGCGCTTGAGCAATTCCTGCTGCTCATGGGCATAGCTCAGCAGTTCACGGCTGCTGCCGGACGCCTGTCGAGCGCCTTCCGTGGTTTCACTGGCGGTGGTATTCAGTCCGTTCAGTGTTCGGCTGACCTCTTCAACCGCATCGGTCTGCTGGCGCGCAGCCTCCGTAATTTGTGTACTCAGGCTGCCGATGTGCGCAATGGCGGCATTAAGTGAATCCAGTGACGTTTGCGATGCATGGGCATGCTCAACGCAGGTCTGTGTCTGCTGGTAGCTGGACTTCATCACACTCACGACCTGAGTGATATTCTTCTGCATGTTTTCCACCATCTCCTGAATCCGTCCGGTGGAATTCTGGGTTCGGCTGGCCAGCTCGCGCACTTCATCGGCCACGACCGCAAATCCGCGGCCATGCTCTCCGGCCCGTGCCGCCTCAATGGCAGCGTTCAGTGCCAACAGGTTGGTCTGCTCGGCGATGTCACGGATGGTGGACAGGATGCTGTCGATTTCGGAGCTGTAGCTGGCGAGCTGGTCGCTGACACTCACCGCCTGCTGGATGCCGGATGCCTGCAGCTCAATGCTTTGCAGTGTATCGCGCACATTGGTGGTCAGGCTGACGCTCAGGGACTCACACTCATTCACCGCGTCCAGTGTGGTATGGCTGTGGTTGGCCACCTCGGCCACGCTGCTGGAAATCTCGGTGGCAGCCGAGGCCGTCTGTTGCAGCTGATCACTCTGATGTGCCATCGCCTGTGTGGTTTGCTCACTGATGGCAGAGTTCTGGCTGGCGACAGTTGCCAGATGCTCTGAGCCGCGGGTGATGGTGGTAACGATCTCTCGCAGCCCCTTGACCACATCATTCAGGGCTTCACCCAACTCACCGAATTCGTCCTTGCGTTGGTCATTAAAGCTGATGCGCAGATCGCCCTGACGCAACAGTCCCAGCTGCTGGCGAATTTCGGCCAGGGGTTTGCGCAGTGCGTTGATGGTCAGAAGGGCAATCACGATCGCCAGCACAATGGCGGCGCAGGCAATGACCAGAATGACGGTGTTGCTCAGCTTGATCGCCTGCTGACCCTGTTGGCGTGTATCGGCTGCGAGGGTGCGCGCAGCCTCGACCATGCTGGCAGACTCCCGGCTGGACGCCTCCATGAGTGAAGAAAGCTGTTCCAGAGTTCGGGTAAGCTCCTGGTCGGCGGCGGTCAGCTGGTTGTAGAGTGAGAGTACACCATCATCACCGTAGAAGGCGGTTTCAAGGTTCTGTACCAGCGGTTCCACCTGGTTGGCGCGGCTGTCGGCTGCAGCAAAATATTCGTATGCTTCAATCAGGCTGCCCCGGTTGTCTTTCGCATCACTGCGCAGCCGTTCGATATCCTGATTACGCTGATAGTTGAACAGCATGAAGCGGTAGCTGTTGGCTGCACGGGTGACGGATCGAATCCGCAAAATGCCCTCGTTGTTATTTGCCGAAGACAGATAATTGCGAGCCCAGCTGGCCAGCGCATCGTTCTGGGTCATGAATTTGACCGACACGTCACTGACGGCTCGTTGCAGGCGGCCCTGTTCCCGGTGCAGTGCGAACAGTTGCTCGGACAGGCCTTCAAGGTCAGTGGCGTTGCTGCGAATGCGTTCTACGATAGGGCTCAGGTTGGGATAGCTGTCGAGCCGTGTCTGCAGTTGATCCAGTTGCTCATTGAACTGATTGAAGCTGGTGTTGAACAGCTCACGATATTGCTCAAAGCGTTCAGGCTGCCGCTGTGCCAGTGCACCGTACAGATCCGTAGTTGCATTGCCCAGCGCCAGTGTCTGAGCATAGCTGTCATCAACAAGGGGCAGTACGTCTTCCGTCACGGCGTTCAGGCCGGAGCTGACTGTACGGCTGCCGTACAATCCTCCTGCACCCACCAGCATGATAAAGACGACCAGAAGGGCAAAACCGATGGCGATACGTTGTGTGATGTAGATTTTCATGCCGTGACCCAGATTCTTGTTATTGGCGGGTTTTTACTTAGGGTATTTGCTTAGGTGTTAGCTGTAAACCTGTAAATCATCTGTCATCAAGAACAGTCACTCTGCAGCAGGTCAATAACCCTGACTGAATACGTTTACACGGGCGAAAGGGCACGATTTAATGAGGCTCAGGGCCAGCACTGACCAGCTTTTGAAGTACGTCAGGGCCACCCCGGGATTTACTGATGATGCCGCCCCAGAGGAAGGTAAAGATGTTCAAATACTCCCCCGACAAAAAATCGCTGCGCTACCAGACAGGCAAGCTGCTTGAACGTTTGCTTGAGCTGTTGGGCATGCGGTCGCTTGACTCTCAGTTCATGTTTTCCTACGTGATCATCTTTGTGCTGACCGCCGTGATTGGCGCTGCAGTGTATTTTTCCGACAACACTGACGCAACCGCTATCAACGTGGCGGGTGCGCAGCGCATGCTCAGTCAGAAAATGGCCAAGGAAGTACTCTTGCTGTCACAGGATGTGGGGGATCGCAGCGGAGTCGCCAATACGATGAATGCCTTTGAAAGTGCGCATCAGGCCCTGCTGAATGGATCTGAGGAGCGGGGCATCAAGGCTGCCAAAGACAGCGAGATTCGAGCCCGACTTGAGCAGGTGGGTACACTCTGGAATGGCTATCGCAATACGCTGAATCAGTACCTGCAGCAACCTGATTCTGCCCTGCTACCCAAACTCGAGCAGCAGTCACTGACGCTGCTGAAGGAAATGAACAGTACCGTCGGCCTGATGGAAAGCAAGGCGTTGGGGCAACAGAAACAGCTGCTGCATCTGGCGCTTTGGGTCACAGGACTGGTACTGGTACTGATCGTGATGGGGCGTGCGTTTGGTCTGACGGTAATGTTTCGCCAGATCAAGAACCTGCGAGACCACCTGCGTGTTCTGGCGAAGGGCAACTTTTCCATTCCGATCGAGATTGACAACCCAAGTAACGAAGTGGGCCAGAATTACACGGCCTATAACGAGATCATCCTGGAGATTGGTGAGCTGTTGCACCAGGTTACACAGACCTCAGGACGCATCAGTACGGGAGTGGGGCAGGTCAATTCGGCCCTGGCGGACACCGACCGTGGTGTGGCAAGCCAGCAGGCTCAGATTGAACAGGTAGCGGCTGCCGTGACTGAAATGGCCTCAACCGTACAGGAGGTGGCACAGAGTGCATCCAATGCTGCCGCTTCCGCAGAGGCGGCCAATGACTCTGCCAAGGGTGGACAGCAGCTGGTGGCACAGGTCAGTGATCAGATCGGCGGAGTGGCCGACCAGGTGCGTCGTTCCGGCGAGGTGATCCGAGAGCTGGCAAAGGACTCAGAAGAGGTTAGCCAGATTCTGGATGTCATCACCGGTATTGCCGAGCAAACCAACCTGCTGGCGCTCAATGCCGCCATTGAGGCCGCGCGTGCCGGCGAGCAGGGGCGAGGTTTTGCGGTTGTGGCCGATGAAGTGCGCACCCTGGCGCAACGCACGCAGGAGTCAACCGAGAACATTGCTCGAATTGTTGATCGACTGCAGAAGCAATCCACAACAGCGGTTCACTCTATCGAAACCAGCCAGCGGATGGCGGAAGAGAGTGTTGCACAGGCGGAAGAGGCGCGCAGCGTGATCCTGCGAATAGTCGATGCCGTCAGCGTCATAACCGACATGAACACCCAAATCGCAACCGCTGCAGAAGAACAGAGCCAGGTGGCGCACGACATGGATCGTCATATTACCGGTATTGCGGACCAGGCGCGCCGTACATCGGCCTACTCGAAACAGTCGGTGCAAGTGACCAGTCAGATCAGTGGTTTCGTTGAAAGCCTGCTGAAGGAAGTGAGCCGGTTCGAAACCAATGTGAAGGGGATCGATCTGGGAGCCGCCAAGGCGGCGCATCTGTCCTGGAAAACCCGACTGCGCAGCTTCCTCGACGGCAAGTCCAGCCTCACCGAAAAAGAGGCGGTCTCACACATGGATTGTGCCTTTGGCAAGTGGTACTACTCAGAGGGCAAGGACAAGTATGGCAACCTGAGTGAGTTCCGCAGCATCGAGGCACCCCATGAAAAACTGCATGCGCTGGTCAAGGATGCGATTCGCTATCGTCAGGCCAAGCAGTTCGATCGGGCAGAGGATTGCTATGATCAGGTGGCGGCCATCTCGGCGGACATCGTCAACAAGCTGACCGCGCTGGAAGACAAGGTACAGCAGAAACAGTAGCTCAGCCTGTTAAACGGCCATAAAAATGCCCCGCGTTTGCGGGGCATTTTGCGTCTGGCTTCAGGTGTTTCAACCTCAGGCTTTCACGGTCCAGAAGTTGCTGGAAAGCTGTTTCAGGTTTCGTGACAGGCCGGCCATCTCTTCAGCGGACAGTTGTGTCTGCTGCCCATCGCTCAGGTTGCTTTGAGCCACATCGCGAATCAGTCCCACGTTGCGCTCAATTTCGCCACTGACGTGCAGCTGTTGTTCTACCGCCGAGGCAATTTGAGTATTCATGTCCGTGATCTGGTTGACGCCGGCACTGATCTCCTGCAGGGCTTCTGCCGCCTGCAGTGCCCGCTCAACGGTTTGGCGAGCCTTGGCCTGACTCTGACGCATGGCGCCCGTAGCATTGCGTGAGCCCTGCAGCAGGGTTTCCAGCAATCCCTGGATTTCGCCTACAGATTCCTGACTGCGCTGTGCCAAATTGCGAACCTCTTCAGCCACCACGGCAAAGCCTCGCCCGTGCTCACCGGCACGTGCGGCCTCTATGGCGGCATTGAGCGCCAGCAGGTTGGTTTTCTCGGCTATACCGGTGATGACATCCAGAATGCCATGGATGTTTTCGCTGCTGGAAGCCAGCTGATCGATCACCGAGGTAGCACTCTCAATCTCATCGGTCAGAGACAGGATGGCTTCACGCGCATCGGCCATCACGATCTGTCCATTACTGGCACAGGTGTTGGAGCCTTCGGCACTGACCGCTGTCATCTGCGCGTGGCGGGCGACTTCTTCAATGCTTGCGACCATTTGGGTGATGGCAGACGCAATCTGTTCGGTTTCGGACTGTTGATGGTTAAGTCCCTGACTGCTGCGAGAAACCGCGGCAGCCAGTCGCTCGGCGTTCTGGCCCAGCTGTTCTGCACTGTCGTTAATGCGACCTGCAATGGCACGTGCTTCCGAGCGCAGCCTGAAGAGTGCAAATTCAAGCTGTCCGGCCTCATCATCACGACCCGTGTATATGTGTCGTGCCAGAGCATCATTGGAGACGCTGGTGCGGGTTCTTTCAATTACCTGATGGATCGGATGTATGACCAGCATGGACAACAGGCTGGCCAGCATGGCGGCTACCACAATGGCCGCGCTGCCATTCTGACCGGCAATGCCCGAGTGATGGACCAGCAACGCCATAACAGCGGCCAGTATACCGCCCCCAAGCAGGCGCCAGGGCAATCGAATGCGGCTGGTCAGGCTGGGTCTGAAGCTCTTGCCGGATGACAGTCGTTGATAGAGTCGGCTGGCTCTGGCCACCTGCTCGGGCTCGGGGCGCGTGCGTACCGACTGATACTCCACCACTTGCCCGTTCTCGGTGATTGGCGTGACATAGGCACTAACCCAATAGTGATCGCCATTCTTGCAGCGATTCTTCACCACACCCATCCAGGAATGACCATCCTTGACCGTATCCCAGAGCGACTGGAAGGCAGCCGGAGGCATATCCGGATGGCGCACGATATTGTGGTTTTTGCCCAACAGCTCTTCCTGGCTGAATCCACAGAGTTTGATAAATTCCTGATTGACGTAGGTTACCTGTCCCTTGAGATCGGTGGTGGACAGAATATTGGTATTGTCGGGGAACTCGACCTCCCGGTCGGTAATGGGCAGATTCTTTTTCATGGCACCTTTTATCCTTGTTATCGCCGTTTGGTCCTTCAAGGACCATCCAGCTCACTATAGATTACCTACAATTTGTGTGCCAAATATTTCATGTATAAAAAAAGCGGCTTAATGAAGCCGCTTGTGTATGAAGCCGTTGGTGGATCAGGTTCAGTCCTTGACCACATCCACGAAATACGCATCCCTGCCGTTGACCTGTTCGCGTACCAGGCCGTGTACATCGGTTTCAAAACCCGGGAAACGGGCGTTGAAATCACGAGCAAACTGCAGATAGCGCACAATGGTCTTGTTGAAACGCTCACCCGGTACCAGCAGCGGGATACCCGGCGGGTAGGGGGTGACCAGCATGGCGGTAACGCGCCCTTCCAGTGCATCGATCGAGACCCGCTCGACTTCCCGGTGCGCCATTTTGGCCCAGGCGTCGGCCGGCGTCATGGCAGGTTCGATGTTGGACAGGTACATCTCGGTGGTGATGCGCGCCACGTCATACTGCTTGTAGACGTTGTGAATTTCGGTACACAGGTCACGCAGGCCAACACGCTCGTACTGAGGGTGCTTCTTGGCAAACTCAGGCATGATACGCCACATGGGCAGGTTGTGATCGTAGTCGTCCTTGAACTGCTGCAGCTCAGTCACCATGGAATTCCAGCGGCCCTTGGTGATGCCGATGGTGAACATGATGAAGAAGGAATAAAGGCCTGTCTTCTCGATGATGATGCCATGCTCCGCGAGATACTTGCTGACGATGGCGGCAGGTATGCCGATATCATCAAACTCGCCCTTGAGGTTGAGCCCCGGCGTGATGATGGTGGACTTGATCGGATCCAGCATGTTGAAGCCGGAATCGATCTTGCCAAAGCCGTGCCAGTCATCATCATCATGGATGATCCAGTTGTCGCGATCGCCCAGACCCTCTTCGGCCTTCACGTCCGGTCCCCACACCTTGAACCACCAGTCGTCTTCACCGAATTCCTCGTCCACCTTGTGCATGGCACGGCGGAAGTCGATGGCTTCCAGCAATGACTCCTCCACCAGGGCCTTGCCGCCCGGCGGCTCCATCATGGCCGCGGCCACATCGCAGGAGGCGATGATTGCGTACTGCGGGCTGGTAGAAGAGTGCATCAGGTAGGATTCGTTGAACCGGTGGGTATCCAGTTTGCGGCTGGTGCCGTCCTGTACCAGAATCTGTGACGCCTGTGACAGACCTGCCAGCAGCTTGTGGGTGGACTGGGTCGCAAATACCAGAGTTTCGTCAGAACGTGGGCGGTCCGGTCCGATCGCATGCATGTTGTGGTAGAACTCATGGAAAGCTGCATGCGGCAGCCAGGCTTCATCGAAGTGCAGGGTGTCGATGGTGTTGCCCAGCATCTGCTTGATCGTCTCCACGTTATAGACGATACCGTCGTAGGTGCTCTGGGTAATGGTCAGAATGCGCGGCTTCTTGTTCTTCGCTTCGCGGGCGAAGGGGTTGGCCTCGATCTTCTTGCGAATGGTTTCAGGGTCGAACTCGCTCTTTGGAATCGGACCGATGATGCCGTAGTTGTTGCGGGTCGGCATCAGGAACACGGGGATCGCGCCGGTCATGATGATCGAGTGCAGAATCGACTTGTGGCAGTTGCGATCCACCACCACGATGTCACCTGGCGCCACGGTGGAATGCCAGACCACCTTGTTGGAGGTGGAGGTGCCGTTGGTGACGAAGAACAGGTGGTCGGCGCTGAAGATGCGAGCGGCGTTGGCCTCACTGGCCGATACCGGGCCGGTGTGATCCAGCAGCTGGCCCAGCTCCTCTACCGCATTACACACGTCGGCGCGCAGCATGTTCTCGCCGAAGAACTGGTGGAACATCTGGCCCACGGGACTTTTCAGGAAGGCCACACCACCGGAGTGACCGGGGCAGTGCCAGGAATAGGAACTGTCGCTGGCGTACTCCATCAGGGCATTGAAAAAGGGTGGTGCCAGGCATTCCAGGTATTTGCGTGCTTCACGGATGATGTGACGCGCTACAAACTCGGGCGTGTCTTCAAACATGTGAATAAAGCCGTGCAGCTCACGCAGAATGTCATTCGGAATGTGGCGTGAAGTACGTGTCTCGCCATACAGGAATACCGGAATGTCGGAGTTGCGCTTGCGGACTTCGATGATGAAGTTGCGCAGAGACTCGAGCGCCTGATCCACTTCCTCATCCGAGCCGGAGCCAAACTCCTCGTCATCGATTGATACGATAAAGCAGGAGGCTCGACTGGCTTGCTGGGCGAACGAGGTCAGGTCGCCGTAGCTGGTAAAGCCGACCACTTCCATGCCTTCGCGGCTGATCGCTTCTGCCAGATCCCGGATACCGGAGCCAGAAATGTTTTCGGAGCGGAAATCTTCGTCAATGATGACGACTGGGAAACGAAACTTCATGCACACATCCTGCTGGTTGAGGGCGGTTCCTAAGGGCTCAGGAGAGCAATTGTAGCAGTGGCAGGGTCAGAGTAAAGCCGCAACATCGGGCCCTGAGCCAGTGTAAAGCCTGTGTAACACTGGCTTCATTCTTGCAAATCATACTGTGAATGATCTTTAAAACCCGATCAGGCGTACCGCTTTGCACTGTTATGGTACGTATATGAGGCACACATGACCTGTAATGAAGCAGCACTCGAGACAAGCAGGCTGGGCAGTTTCAACGTACTGCCGGTCAGTATCGATCCCAGCGGCGTTCCTGCAATTGGACGGCAACGGCTGCAATTGCCGATTGGCATGGATGAGGCACGCTGCCCGGGTAAGCTGATGTTTGCAACGGACAGTGCCTGCCTGCTTCTTGGGCCCTGGGGGCCTGATCCACGCAGGCATCTGACGTTGCGAGGTCGTATGAAGGGCATCTGTCTGGGCGGGCCTCAGTTCTGCCTTGAACTTGAGCTTGAGCCTGGACTGCCACCGGTACAGCTGTGCTTGCCGCGCCATCGATATGACAGCCTTCGACTCAACCGCGGCCAGCGTTTGTGGATATCGATCCCTGCGGATGCGCTGACATTCATTGCCGAGCCCGAAGAGGCCACTGTCCTTTCGGCGCATCAGTGGCCAGAGGCTGTCTACAGTCCTGCACTAGGCTGACGTTTCCTCAATGGAAGGACGGCTTGCCATTGTGTCGAGCCATTTTTGCAGGGCGGGCAACTCGTTGCTCACCTGCAACTCCAGCCTGGGCAAAAATCGGCACAGAACCCAGAGCGTAATATCCGCGACACTGAAATGCTCACCGGCAATCCATGTCTGCTTGCTCAACTGCCGATCCACAACGGGCAGAAAGGCTTGCACGCGCTTTTGGGATTCTTCGCCCCAGCTTTTGACGCAGGTTTCCCGGTCACTGAAGAACCCGGTCAGGTTGCGGAAGGCTTGAAAAGCAGGGACAAGCCCCTGGAGTTCTATGATGCGCTGCCACATCTCAACCTGAGCCTGCTCCAGTGGAGTGCTGCCAAACAGTGACTTGTCATTGGGCGTGATGGCATCAAAATAGCGGCAGATTGCCAGACTTTCGCAGATGCAGGTGCCGTCATCCAGCTCCAGTACCGGGATAAGCCCGTTCGGAGCTCTTTTGAGGAATTCAGGCGTGCGGTTTTCCGCCCCGCGCGTGTCAACCTGTTGACGCTCCACTTCAACCCCAAGCTCCTTAAGGAAAATGGCGACACGCAGAGCACTGGGAGTGGCCGAGTTTTCAAGCAGTTTCATGTTGGGCCTCTTGGTTGTTGTTATCCGGCAGTAATTAAACGTTGTTCAAGGCATTGAATCTGGTCAACACTATCGCTGGCAGGCAGTTTTTGCCAGATCCAATTTCATTCAGTCGGGCAGGCGTACGCGTCTGCTCTCAGGAGTCGATACCCAATGATCGTTCGCAAACGGCCGGGAGCCCTCGGCTTGATGCTGGCCTGGAAAGGTTCCGTCGTTCCCCATGTATTGCCCCACATTGTAATGGTGGGGCTTTTCGCTGGTGTGGTGACCTGGCTGATGCGGCATCACTATCTGGACGGGGTGGTTGAATACAGTCTGTTACCGTTCACCCTGATGGGAATCGCGCTGTCCATTTTGCTCAGTGTTCGCAACACGGCCACATATGATCGCTGGTGGGAAGCCCGAAAACACTGGGGGCAGATGGTCTACGAAGTACGCAGCCTGGCGCGGATCGGCAATATTTATCTGGAGGAGCAGGAACGCAGGCAACTGCTCGCATGGGTGCTGGCTCACAGCCATCAGCTGCGGGGTCAATTGCGTGGTGAAGATGTTAAGGACGATCTGCCCAACACAATCCCGCAGGATATGATCGCGGACGCACTGTCACGGCGGAACCCGGCGGAATTCATGCTGCAGCAGGCAGGAGGCGTTGTGGCCAACGCACTGCGATCCGGACAGATTGATACCATCGCGGCAGCCGCACTTGACCGGCATCTGCATGAACTGGCGGGTGTGCAGGCTGCCTGTGAGCGTATCGCGCATACGCCCTTGCCTTTTGCCTATACGCTGCTGGCGCACAGAACTGCCTACATATACTGCTATCTGTTGCCTTTTGGGCTGGTCGGGGCCGCCGGATGGTTTACGCCGGTGTTCTGCGCGATCGTCGCCTATACCTTCTTCGGCCTTGATCGCCTGTCGGAGCAGCTGGAGTTTCCCTTTGGGCGAGCCAGTAATGACTTGCCGCTTGATGCGATCTGCCGTGTGCACGAAATCAGCGTTGCAGAGGCGCTGGGAGATGTTGCGCCGGAACCGCTGCAACCGGTTGACTATCAGTTGCAGTAAAACGAAAAAGCCGGCTCATTAGAGCCGGCAGTGAGCCGTGACCGTTCCGGCCCGAAGGGGGTAAGGCCGGAACGGTTACGCGAGTCCATTAGAACTTGACGCGCATACCTGCCAAGTAGCCCATGTCGGCACCGTCTGCGTCAGAGTCAGCGATTTCTGCAAACAGGCTGACATTTTTCTGAGTCGGGAATTTGTAGGTGACGTTGGCGTACCACTCGGTGATGTCATCACCGTTGTCTTCATCAACGTTGACCACGCCAATTGCGATGTCGGTTGTTTTCGCAGCGGCGAAAACGGCAGCCAGGTTGTACTGGTCAGCGTCGTTGTTGTTATCGTTAGAGTCGGAGGTGCTGTAGTCAGCCGCGAATGTGGCGAAACCCGCGTCATAGGAGGCACTGATACCCCAGGTATCGACAGACTCGGTACCGGAAGCGTCTTCATTCCAGCGCTGGTAGGCTGCAGCCAGGGTCAGATCACCGATGTCGGTAGATGCGAACAGGTCAAAGAATTCGCCGTCCGCATCACTCTTTTCACCTTCGGCTTCCATTTCGTATGAAGCGACGATGTAGGCGTTTGCCAGTTCAACGTCTACACGAATGGTGTCGTCACCATCTGTACCAACCGCGTCAAAACGGTCTTCCTTGACGGTTTTCAGCTCGTAGGCTTCCTCAACACCAAATTCGTCGGAGGCAAAGTTCTGCTTACCAAACGAAATGGATGTGCCACCAAAGGCCAGTCCCAGGTAGGCTTCTTCCAGGTTGCTGCCATCTGCATCCGAGTCGTCGGCGGCATCCTTGAAGCCGAAATCGACGCGACCAAAGGCCTTCATGTCATCGCCCAGGTCATAGCTGACGTAGTTTTTCAGCTCCAGGTCATCAAACTCGATATCGGCATTTTCATCCTGGCCGATTTCCTTGCGCAGCTGAACCTGCAGGTCGCCATTCAGTTTGTAGGTAAAGCCGTTGCCTTCATAAACGGTAACAGCACTTGCAGAGCTGGCAGCAGCGGAAACTGCAACAGCCAGAAGAAGCTTTTTCATGTGCGAGACTCCAAATAAAAGAATGGTAAGGGTGAGTTTTAACGGCCGGATTCAATCCAGCTCTTGAATTTATTCCGTGTTTCCGTACTGGCCTGCTCATACCAGAATTGCAGCATTTGTCCGACCATTTTCTGATCGGGGTTTATACTGCTGGATACTGATTGGGCAGGTGTTCCATTATTGAAACTGTGCGTTTCCTGATTTAAGGAAATAATGGCGGCATCTGATTGGGTATTGTTGAACTTTTTCAGTTCATTCTCGTAATCCCGCGACAGCTGAAAACCTTCCTTCTCAAGCTTTCCATACTCAAAGGAAATGGACTGGCCATCCTTGTCCTTAAGCATCCAGCCGCCGGACTCATTAAATGCCTTTAAATCGTAAGCGTTGGATATTTCAGGTGCATGAACCCGAACCGTTGTATCGGCAGCAGAAAACGTGATGACAAAGGTATCGCTGTTCTCAAGCCTGTAATCATCGGCCGAATCCGATATCTCAGCGGTATATTCAGCGACTATTTGTGTTTTTCCGTTATCCGCCTTGAGCTCAGGTGTGCCCGAGAAAAGAGTACCCTGATCAATGGCCTTGCCGTTGATGGCCAGTATATTGACGCCTTCACCTGTAGACAGATTTATTTCCGCATGAGATATGGAAGGAATCACTGCCATCGATATAAGCAAAGGCAAGACCATTTTTTTCATGTGAGCACCTGTAACCGTGTATTTCAAAGTTGCGGTGCATACTATTTTTCGATTGTTACGTGGGTGTTTCAAAAATATTAATGTTTATTTCAATAAATCTGTAACAATAAGTTAATTTCGAGTTGATATACGGGTACAGCAAATTGCCTCTTGTGAGATATCAAACCATCAAAGGAAATGTGTCTGATGCACTCTTTAGCGTCTCGTCTTTCTGTACTTGCACTGGCTGTGGCTGCCGCGGGTGCCCATGCCGAGCAGTTCAATCGTATTGCCAGCTTTCCGGTCAGTCAGAACCTGCCTGTCGATCAGATGTCGCAGGAAACGTCAGCCGAAATCATTACCGCAACCGCCAATGGCGAGACGCTGGTGTATTCTGACAGCCCAAGAGGTGGGCTTGGATTTGTGGACATTCGACAGGCAGAGCAGCCAAAGCCTGCAGGGTTTTTGGCACTGGATGGGGAGCCAACCTCTGTCAGTGCCGTTGGCAACCAGGTCATAACCGCCGTCAACACCTCCACAAGCTATGTTCAGCCGTCAGGTTTTCTGGCTCTTGTCTCCCCCGAGCAGATGAAGGTGCTGAGCCGCTGTGAACTGGGTGGCCAACCGGATTCCGTTGCGGTTTCGAAAGACGGTACTCGGGTGGCGGTGGCCATCGAAAATGAGCGCGACGAAGACCTCAACGATGGACAGATTCCGCAGCTGCCGGCAGGTGATCTGGTCCTGCTGTCCATCAAGGACAGCAAGCTGGGCTGCAACAGCCTGACACGCGTTGATTTGACCGGGCTGGCAGATATCGCACCGTCTGATCCCGAGCCAGAATTCGTGGATTTCAACGCCAATGGCGAGGTGGTGGTCACCCTGCAGGAGAACAATCATCTGGTGATTGTGGATGGCACCACCGGCAAGGTGATTAACCACTTCTCGGCAGGCCATGTAGATCTGGACAATATCGATACCGAAAAGGATGGTGCGCTGCGCTTTACCGACAGCCAGAAAGGGGTGGCGCGTGAGCCGGATGCGGTCAAATGGCTGGATAACGATCGCTTCGTGATCGCCAACGAAGGCGACTACCAGGGCGGGGCACGCGGATTCAGCATTTTCAACAAGAGCGGGGAGTTGCTGTTTGAATCCGGCGCCGCTTTTGAATACGAAGTGGTGCGTGCCGGCCATTATCCGGACAAGCGCTCAGGCAAGAAGGGTGGCGAGCCTGAAGGGCTTGAAGTGGCACGCTTTGGTGATCAGACCTACATCTTCGTGCTGTCAGAGCGTGGCTCCGTGATCGGCGTTTACCGTGACACGGGAGCCGAGCCCGAGTTCATGCAGCTGTTGCCGTCAGGAATTGCGCCGGAGTCCGCAATTGCGATTCCGGGACGTGGGCTGCTGGCCAGTGCCAACGAAGCCGATCTGATCGAAGACGGTGGACCGCGTGCCCATGTCATGCTGTTCAGCCTGACGGACGCCGGGATTGCCTATCCGCAGCTGATCTCTGACAGCGATGCCGCCGGCACGCCGATCGGCTGGGGCGCACTCTCCGGTCTTGCGGCGGATGCCCAGAAGCCGGGCATGCTGTACGCCGTCAATGACAGCTACTACAAAAAACAGCCGCGCATTTTCCATATTGATGCCAATCAGCACCCGGCGCGTATTACCGCCGTGACCGATATTGTGCGCAACGGCAAGGCGGCCAAAAACCTGGATCTTGAGGGCATCACCCTGGATGGACAGGGTGGTTTCTGGCTGGCATCGGAAGGCAATGCAGAGAAAGAAATTCCGCATGCGCTGTATCAGGTCAACGCCGCTGGTGAAATCACCCGCACCATCGAGCTGCCAGAGGCACTGCTTAAGCACCAAACGCGCTTCGGTGCCGAGGGCGTCGTGTTGGCGGGCGACACCCTGTGGGTCGCCATGCAGCGTCCCTGGGGGGATGACCCGGCCGGACATGCCAAACTGCTGGCATATAACCTGAGCACCAATCAGTGGGGCGCGGTGCACTATCCGCTTGAGTCATCGAATGACGGCTGGGTCGGCCTTTCGGATCTGGAGCTGCACGATAACCGTCTGTATGTGATTGAGCGTGACAACCAGATTGGTCAGAAGGCCGCCATCAAGCGCCTTTACCGTGTCGATCTGGACACCATGAAACCGGTGGCTCTGGGTGAAACACTGCCGGTTGTCTCCAAGACACTGGTACGGGATCTGATGCCGGATCTTCAGTCACTGAACGGCTATGTTCAGGACAAGGTCGAAGGCTTTGCAATCGATGCAAACGGTGATGCCTATCTTGTGACCGACAACGATGGCATGGATGACAGCTCGGGTGAAACGCTTTGGCTGAAGCTGGGCAAACTCTGAGTCAGCGTCTGTTCCACACAGGGCTGCCCTAGGGCGGCCATTTTTTGTTGTCAGCCTGCAACATACAAGCGTTTTGCAACAAATGTCGGCATTTTTGAGACACTAGAGCAAGTCTGTATGCAGCGCTACAATGCCTCATGTCAGTTGTTTTGATCAATAATTGATCAGCTCTCGGGAGGGTTTCGACATGAGTGTCAACGACAAGAGTTCCGTGCGCGAAATCAATCGCCATATTCGCAAATACAACCTGATCTCCTTGCCGGCAACCTTGATCATCGGCTTTGGGATCTACCTGTTGTTCACCGGTAACGGTGCGCAGTTTCATCCCTTGTTGGCCGAACAGTCCTTTGTCATCAAGGTGATGCTGGCGGCCGGTGTGATCGAGCTGTTGGCCATGAACCGGGTTAGCCGGCTGAACAGACTCAAACAGGTGGTGCAGAGCAGCCACAAGCTGGAGCGTCGGCGCAGCGCCTTCCATTGAGTGCGTTGCCTGGCTACAGGGGGTAACATTGTGGGCTGATCGGAGCATTGAGTTCACGCCGCATGTTACAACCGCCCCAAACCGCTGAATCCTGCCCATTGTGTGGCAGTCAGGACCTGTACCCATTGCCGTGTCGAACGCGGCTGTACCATCGCTGCAATGCGTGTGAGCTGGTCCACCTTGATCCCGCCCAGCGACTTGCCGAAGATGCAGAAAAGGCAATATACGACACCCACCAGAACGCCGTCGAAGATCAGGGCTACCGGCGCTTTCTGTCGCGCACGCTGGAACAGGTCCTGCGATATGTGCCGGCGCCGGCAGAAGGGCTCGACTTTGGCTGTGGCCCGGGACCGGCGCTGGTCGCCATGGCACGTGAAGCCGGCTATGAGATGTCGCTGTATGACAAGTACTACCACCCTGATCCTGCCCCCCTGCAGCAGCGGTATGACTTTATTACGTGCACTGAAGTGGTGGAGCACCTCGCCGAGCCGTTGAGCATTCTGGATCAGCTCTGGGGCCTGCTGCGCCCTGAAGGCATTCTGGTACTGCAAACCAAGCGCGTTCTGGATGATGAGCGCTTTCGCAACTGGCACTACCGTAACGATCCAACCCACATCACCTTTTTCTCCGAAACGGCACTCCTTTGGCTGGCCCGGCGCTGGGCGGCGGATGTCAGTTTTCCTCATGCCGACGTCGTGACTTTCAGCAAGCCAGACATCTGATTGCCTGTTTTTGACAAATTTGCTGCCGAATATTGTCATGGCGGCTGTCACGGTCCTGATTCAAACTAAGGTTATTCCCTTATAAGGCGCTGTCGCATGTCGGCAGCCACACGAATAACCAAGGTGAGAGTGTTATGGATTTCAAAAACGTACCCGCAGTTGTCACCGGTGGTGCATCCGGTCTGGGTGAAGGTTCGGCCCGTGCACTGGCGGCCGCTGGCGCCAAGGTTGCGATTTTCGACCTGAATGAAGAGCGCGGTCGCCAGATCGCGGAAGAACTGGGTGGCATCTTTGTCCGCTGTGACGTGTCCTCGGCCGAAAGCGCGGAAGCGGCGTTTGCGGCGGCGCGTGAAGCGCATGGTCCCTGCGGTATTGCCGTCAACTGTGCCGGTATCGCCCCGGCCGGCAAGATCGTCGGCAAGGAAGGCCCGATGCCGCTGGAGGCGTTCAACAAGGTCATTCAGATTAACCTGGTGGGCAGCTTTAACATCATGCGTCTGGCTGCCGCTGAAATGGCCACCCGTGAAGCGAACGACGACGGCGAACGTGGCGTGATCATCTCCACCGCGTCCATCGCTGCCTACGAAGGCCAGATCGGGCAGGTCGCCTACAGTGCATCCAAGGGCGGCGTGGTGGCCATGACGCTGCAGGCGGCCCGTGAGCTGGCGCGCAGCGGCATTCGTGTTAACACCATCGCCCCCGGCATCTTCATGACACCGATGATGGCCGGTTTCCCGCAGGAAGTGCAGGACAGCCTGGCCGCGACCCTGCCGTTCCCGCAGCGTTTGGGGCGTCCTGAAGAGTACGGCATGCTGGTAGAGCAGATCGTGAAAAACCCGCTGCTGAACGGCGAAACCATTCGTCTCGACTGCGCACTGCGCATGGCACCGAAGTAAGCGAGGATCGAGTGATGAATGCAGCCGTAATCGATACCGAAGAGCTGGACCTGTTCCGCGAGATGGTGCTGCGCGCACTGGAACGTGAAGTCGCGCCGCATTATGAACAGTGGGAACGCGAGGGCATTACGCCGCGGGCGCTCTGGAATACGCTGGGCGAAGCGGGTCTGCTGTGCGTGGACGCACCCGAAGACCACGGCGGTTGTGGCGTGCCCTTTGAGTATTCGGTCATGCTGGTCACCGAAATGGCCCGACTGGGCTACGGTGCCCTGGCCACCAATGTCATGGTGCACTCCGATATCGTCGCCCCCTACATCGCCCACATTGGCAATGACGAGCAGAAAAACCGCTGGCTGCCGGGCATGGTCTCCGGTGACGTGGTTGGCGCCATCGCCATGACCGAGCCTGGGGCCGGCAGTGATCTGGCGGCGTTGCGCACCACGGCGGTACTGGACGGTGACGAGTATGTGATCAACGGCTCAAAAACCTTCATCACCAACGGTCAGCACGCCGACATGGTGATCGTCGCTGCCAAGACCGATCCGGCGGCCGGCGCCAAGGGTGTCAGCCTGTTTCTGGTGGACACCACGCTGCCGGGCTACGGCAAGGGCCGCAATCTGGAGAAGATCGGTCAGCACAGCGGCGATACCTCCGAGCTGTTCTTCGAGAACCTGCGTGTACCCAAATCGGCCCTGCTGGGCGAAGAGGGCAAGGGCTTCATGTATCTGATGAAGGAACTGCCCCGCGAACGTCTGGTGATCGGTGCCATCGGTGTTGGCGCCGCCCGCGGGGCGCTGGATATGACCATCCAGTATGCCGACGAGCGCACCCTGTTCGGCCAGAAGCTGAAGGAGCTGCAGAACACCCGCTTCCGCATCGCTGAGATGGAGACCGACTACCGCGTCAACAAGGCGTTCATTGATCAGTGCATCAGTGAGTACTCCCGCGGCGAGCTGGATGCGGCCACCGCGTCCATGGCCAAGTACACCGCCACCGAAATGCAGTGCCGTGTGGCTGATGGCTGCCTGCAGCTGTTCGGCGGTTACGGCTACACCACCGAATACCCGATTTCGCGCGCCTTTATCGACGCCCGGGTGCAGCGCATCTACGGCGGCACATCCGAGGTGATGAAGGAAGTCATCGCGCGCTCGGTGCTGGGGCGGTAACGGAACGGCCAGCCGAATAACGGATCAGAATATTAGCGACTTAACAGGAGCAACAAGATGTCAGACAACAGCATTGTGATTCTGGGCGCGGCCCGTACCCCCATGGGCGGCATGATGGGCGCATTGAGCGACGTGCGTTCACCGGACCTGGGTGCGGTGGCCATCGAAGCGGCCATCGAGCGTGCCGGCCTGCAGCCGAGCGATATTGATGAGGTGATCATGGGCTGTGTACTCCCCGGTGCGCTGGGTCAGGCGCCGGCCCGTCAGGCGTCTCGCAAGGCCGGCATCCCGGATGCCGCCGGTGCCACCACCATCAACAAGATGTGCGGCTCCGGCATGAAAGCGGTGATGCAGGCCCACGACCAGATCAAGGCCGGCAGTGCCAGTATCATGATCGCCGGCGGCATGGAAAACATGAGCCAGGCGCCTTATATGCTGCCTAAAGCCCGTGCCGGCATGCGCATGGGCCACGGTCAGGTGCTGGACTCCATGTTCTTCGACGGGCTGGAAGATGCCTACGAAGGCGGCCTGATGGGCGTATTCGCCCAGCGCTCTGCTGATGACTTCAATATCACTCGTGAAGCGATGGACGAGTTTGCCATCGGGTCACTGACCAAGGCACTGGCCGCCATCGAGAACGGCTGGTTCAAGGACGAGATCGCCCCGGTCACCATCAAGGGCCGTGCGGGTGACACCGTTGTCGATACCGACGAACAGCCGGGCAACGCCCGTCCGGACAAAATTCCGCAGCTGAAGCCGGCGTTCAAGAAGGACGGCACGGTAACCGCGGCCAACTCCAGCTCCATCAGCGACGGCGGTTCCGCCCTGGTGCTGGCCACTCAGGCCGAAGCCGACAAGCACGGCCTTAAACCAGTGGCGCGTATTGTGGCGCACTCCACACACGCCCAGCTGCCGGCCGAGTTCACCATCGCCCCGATTGGTGCCATCCAGAAGGTGCTCGACAAGGCGGGCTGGACTAAGGACGAGGTGGATCTGTACGAGATCAACGAAGCTTTCGCCGTCGTCTCCCTGCTGGCGATCAACGAACTGGGTCTAGATGCCGATAAGGTCAACGTCTACGGCGGCGCCTGCGCCCTGGGACACCCGATCGGCTCCTCCGGCTCACGCATTCTCGTCACGCTGCTCAACGCCCTTAAGCAGCGCGGCCTGAAGAAAGGGGTTGCATCCCTCTGTATCGGTGGTGGCGAAGCGACAGCCGTCGCAGTCGAGCTGCTCTGATCAGTATTGCCTGGATTACATCTCTGCCCTTGGCTCTTGAATGAGAGTAGGCCACCTTCGGGTGGCCTTTTTTTTCGTGGAGTTCAGGTATCACCGTATTAGTCTTTTTGGGTGTTGCTTTGAAGCTACATATTGGTAAAGTCTAAAAATCCACCAGCAGGACGTCGGTGGCCGCAATGACAGGGAAAAGGGGATGGGTCGATGGCAGGGATGGTTATAGCAGTTCTCTCATTATCGATCGCTTTCTTGAGCCATGTTTGCTCCCTTGCCTGTTTATGTGTGCTACCCGATCCGCGTGATGGTATGCATGGGAATACCTTTTTGTCTTTGGGGCAGCCATTTGAATCAAGGATTAGGCTGCTTGGTTGAGATACCTGATAATAATTATTATCAGTTAAAAAGCTTCATGATTGGGCTGTTAAATGGTAGCAAAAATGAGTTACGAGAAAAAATTCGAGTTGGCGTTGAGTAAAACGTTAGAGATATTCGGTGAGGCTGAAAGTGTTAGTTTTAATTTAAATAACCGATATATATCGGAAAAACCACTAATGGAACTATTTAAAAAGGTGTGCGAATCTGCCAAATCTAAAGGCATTAAACTAGCGGGAAACTGTACTACTATACACTGGAATGCAGTTGATGAGCTTTCAGAAAAATTAAATTGCAAAGTTTACTTTACTGTAGGGTATGTGGTAGATGCAGGGCATGAGTACTTTAAGTTTACTTATGAAGATGTGAAGGAGTGGATACATTCAGGGCAACACTCAAAAAAAGTAATGCTTCATGCTTGGCTCACACTGGATTCAATGGAAATAATTGACTTCACTTATGGTTCAACAAGAGCCGATATGCATCCCAACCTTAAGCACTTAGATAGAACCTTAGTAGCTCTACCCCCAGAGGAGCAAGATGAGGGGTTTCATTATATTCCTATGATCGTAAAAGATGACTTCTTATTTAGAATCCAAGCTTATGACTATAAATAAGTAAAGTTACGCGAATATCACGTATTTTCAGCGTTATAGCGAAGTCGAAAATTTGCAAGCAAGGAAGAGTGGAAGTAATTAGATGAATGTTGAAGATGTATTTGGTGTTAGTGGCAAGCAAGTAGAAAGTTATGTTGAACGGGAGCATGTAGACGATAAATTTATAGATGCATTGCGCACTGACAAACAAATCGTGGTATATGGTGCATCAAAACAAGGTAAAACAGCTCTCGTAAAAAAATATATAAGCTATGAGGAAAATATTCTAATAAGTTTATCACCTAAAACCACTTTGAAAGATATATACCAATCAATCTTGAGAAAGTCTGGTGTTGTATTAAAAACTTCATATACAGAAGGGACTGGAGATAAAACCAAATTCAAAGCTAAAGCATCTATTCAAGGCGCTATAGCTATGGTTTTAAAGGGGAAAGTAGAAGGAAGCATAGATAGTGAAAGAAGTAATAAGTATGATGAACAGTACGAGGAAATTGAATTTAATCTAGAGTTGCCTGACGATGTCGCTGATCTTATTCACCGAGTAGGCCAAAGAAAAGTTATAATTTTGGAAAACTTTCATTATTTGCCAGAAGAATTGCAACGCACCTTTGCTTATGATTTAAGGACTTTTCAAGATTTAAAAGTGCGATTTGTTATCTTGGGGGTATGGAAGGAAGCAAACCGCTTAGCTCAGTTCAACGGCGAGCTACAAGATAGGGTTTACGAAATACCTGTAGAGCCTTGGCTAGAAGCTGATTTCAAAGCTATTGCAGAAAAAGGTGAGCAACTTTTAAACATTAAATTTGCAACAGTGATTTTAGCCAGTTGCATTGAAAACGCATTTGGAAGTGTTGGTGTGTTTCAGGAGCTGCTAAAAAACACTTGCATCGAAAGTGATGTCCATAAAAAGCAAGAGAATAATAAGTTTATTGATGATATTGATAGCTACAACAGAGCTGTAAGGTGTAAAACAGAAGAGTATTCTGGTCGACACCTAAGAAATCTTGAGGCTATTGCTTGTGGCCATGGTTCAGTTATTTCTGAAGATAAGCCATTACCTTACTTTTTACAATATTACATAGTAATTTACATCCTTGAGTTGGGCTATCACGGGCTAAATGGTGGTATCAGTAAAGAAGCTCTACTACATAGTATTAAGCAAGTCCATCATCGTAAAGAAGACTTGAAAGGAGCACAGTTAACAACAGTCCTAAAAGGCTTGACTGAATTACAGTCTAAGCAGGGGATTAGCCCCCCAGTTATTGCATATGATTCCAATTCAAGACAGCTAAAAGTTGTTGATTCAACGTTTTATTTCTTTCTAAAAAATGCAAACCTTGAGGATGTGAAAGACGAAATTATTCATCCAATGGAAGGGCTATAAGGTTAGCACTATTATAAGTCAATGCAAGGGTCGTAGCAAAGCTGCGCCCATGCTTGAAGCGTTGTACGACTGGACGAGTAAGTCCACTTTTGAGCCAATGCGGACATTAATTAATTAACTATCCATGGATTAAAAAGTTATAAAATACAAGGACTAAAGCATGCCTAATACTTCGCAATTCGATGCATCATCTTCAATGTTAGGTTATATCTATCAAATTAGATTTGCTTTGTATTTATCTTTAAAAAAGCTATCGGATCTGGCTGATCCAGAGCAGTTTAATGTCTCTATCGAAAAGTTGGACGACATTGCATTTGATAGTGATGGTTCTCCGGAAGAGCTATTGCAGACTAAATTTCATGGTGACGAAGGTAACCTCACTGATAGAAGCCCTGATATATGGAAAACCATTAGGATTTGGGTAGAGTCGATTAAATATGGAGAGATCGCACTCGGAAATGTAATTCTATCATTAGTTACGACACAATCTGTTGCAGAGGGCTCGCTGGCAAGTTTTTTGGGGAGTGGGCCGAGAAGGGATATAGATGAAGCTCATAAAATTATGTCTGGGATCTGCGAAGAATCAAACCAGACAAATGAAAAAGGCTATAAAGCCTTTAAGAGCTTGAGTATTGCAGAAAGGAATAGTTTGTTAAGTGCAATCTATGTTGTTGGTAAGTCGGAAGACCTATTAAAGATCAGAGAAAATATGAAACCAATCGCCAGACAGTCTGTGCCAGTTCAGGCGGTTGATGCATTTCTAGATCGAATTGAAGGAAGTTGGTTCAAGTTGGTTGTGGAAGCTCTGTGCAAGACACCATCAGGTGTGATTAATTTGGGAATTTTACAAGAATTAGTTGAGAACATACGGCCGGAATATGCTCTCACAAACCTGCCTGCTGAATATGTTGATGCGTTGCCCGATGCGATGGACGTAGATAATGACATGCGGATATTTGTGCAACAGATGCGTTTGTTTAATGCCCCTAAAAAACTGACCGAGTTGGCAATAACAAATTACTACCGAGCATTTGAGCAAAGAAATAAGTGGGCTGGAGACGGTTTGTTGAATCCGGGTGAGATCAGTAGTTTTGATAGAAAACTGTTTGAGAAATGGTATGAGCAGCAGGCATTTATGGAAATGCAGGAGGCGCTTGACACTGATGAGGCCAAGAGGGCGTATTCAGCGAAGTTGTATCAGTACTGCCAGCAGCAAGGTGTTGTTCATATTCGCCCCGATTTCGTAGAAGAGTATCTGTCCAAAGGCTCCTATCATATGTTGTCAGATGATCTAAAAATTGGATGGCACCCTGAATTTGAGCAGTTAGGTGATGTGAGCAACGAGGAGGTTGCCTAATGATCATTGAATCAGAACTATCTAAAGAAGAGGCTAATCTTTATAACCCCGCCTACGTTGGGGTCGTCTTGTATCAAGCAATCCGGGAATGTTCGGAAAAAAATCAGCAAGGACTTCATTGCTCACTTCTCTACTTAATTGCGCCGCTTGCGTTGTGTGGTCGTTACTCATCTGTATTGCCGGTCTCTGTATCGACACCTCTAGCTGGTTGGGTATCAGACTGTGAGGGGCACTTAGTTGGATTTGCTAATTCAGTGAGTGCATATATTGATGTGGTTAATATGGCAATTATATTTCTACTTGAACAGGAAGCTATTTCCTTGTCGGAAAATGGATTTTTTCTAATTAATAACGGAGCTATGCCAAAACTACCAGCGATGATTAATAAGAACGAAGCATTTAAGAAGGCATATTTAGGTTCTGGATTTTTAGGTCGATGGTTTGGTCAATCTCCCTCAGTTGAGGGCATCTATACGCATTTTGGAGTGATGCCATGACTATGCAGATATTAGCTGTTTCATTGTATGGAAAGAATGGTCAGCGGCGAGATGTTACTTTTAAACTAGGCTCAGTAAACATCATTACAGGGGCTTCGCAGCGAGGAAAAACCTCGCTAATCCACATTGTCGAATACTGTTTGGGTGCCAGTGAATGCATGGTGGCAGCTGGCCATATTCGACAGACTGTAGATTGGTATGCCATTTTATTGCAATTCCCTGACTGCCAAGTCTTTATAGCGCGGTCAGCCCCTATGCCTGGCTTAAAAGCATCTTCAGCCTGTTATATGCTCGTTGAAAAAGAACTATCCTTGCCGAGAAAATCGGAATTAACGAGCTCTACCAATATTGATAGTGTGGTTTCATTTTTAACCCAAAAGGTTGGTGTGCCAGAGCATGTAACGGAAGTTCCGGAAGGACAAACCAGACATCCAGTTACTATTGGGTTCCGCCACTCTAGATACTATCTATTCCAAAGTCAGACTGAGATTGCCAATAATGAAATTATTTTTCATCAACAGGCAAGGGATAGAGTTCCGCAAAATATAAAGGATACCTTGCCTTATTTTATAGGTGCTGCTGAAGACGACCGGCTCTCCGAAATGGAAAGGTTGCGATCGTTAAAAAAAGATCGGATGCGTCTGGTAAAGCAGATAAAGGAAATTGAATCTTTAAAGGGGGATGGACTTCAAAAAGGTTATTCACTGTTGTCTGAGGCAACAGATTTGGGATTGTATAGCTCGGCGAACCTGATTCCGCAAGATGAGGTTTTATTGGAGCAGCTTGAATTGATTTCGCATTGGTCGCCGTCGTTGGATGTTAATGTAGACGAAGATGAGGAGGATCCTCTTATTGCCTTGGAGATAGAGAATCGACGACTCCAGAGCCAAAAAAGGGCGTTGAAGTTAAGGCTCCGTGAAGCCCAAGAGTATACCTCATCAGAATCTGGTTTTGAGCAGGCCGTAAACGATCAGATATTTAGGCTTCAGTCAGTTGGGTTATTTAAGAAGTTTGAGACTATGTCCGACGTTTGCCCTGTATGTGATAGTCCGCATGACGGTACTTCAAAGCTCCAGGAGATAATTAGGGTATCGTTGGCAGATCTATCTGGAAAATTGCAGGGCGTTGGGCGTACTAGGCCTCGTATTAGTGGGTATGTCAATCAGTTGTTACAGGAACAGAGTGAGCTTAATAATCAGCTTAAACGCATTAAACAATCTATAGGAAAGATTAGATCGCAAGAAAGTGAAGATGAGCAGCGTGATGACCTGAACACACTGAGAGCTAAGTTGGCCGGGAAATGTAGTCTGTACTTAGAAAGCGTAGATTGGGCCGATGACAACGAAAATTTAGAAGCACAGCTGGCATTGTTAGAAGAAGAGATATCGGTCCTTTCAGAAAAGCTTGATCCGGTAGCTTTAAGAGATAAGCTGGAGGCACAGCTTAATTGTATTTCAGAAGATATGACTGTTTGGGCGCAGGAACTAGGCCTTGGATATAGTAATTATCGAATCCGTTTAGATGCTTCGAAATTAACTGTTGTTGCTGATACTCCTGATGGGCGTGTAACTCTCGATAAAATGGGAAGTGGTGAGAACTGGATGGGTTATCATGTCGTCACCTACCTTGCATTGGCAAAGTGGTTTATAGAGCGTGCTCGTCCAGTTGGTCGCTTTATTTTCTTTGATCAGCCTTCCCAAGTGTATTTTCCCGCTGATAAATCTGATTCAGGAGATCTTTCCGAAATTGAAAAGGATGAAGACAGAATTGCTGTTAAAAAGTTGTTTGAATGGATTTTTAAAACTGTCGAAGAAATGTCTCCCGAACTTCAAGTAATCATAACTGATCACGCAGATATAGATGAACCTTGGTATCAAAAAGCCATTCGGGATAAAAAGTGGCGTGGTGAGTATGCGCTTGTCCCAAAAAGCTGGTATGAAGAGCCGCAGCTTACAGAGTCAGATTTATATTCACATCTTCAAGAATTAATTGTTCGTTGTAAGGAAGAGCTTAACTATACGCCTACATATTTTATCCGGATGCTTGAAGAACATGGGGCAATTCGAGCGGTATCTAAATTAGTTCTGGATCAAAAAGTATCAGAGGGTTTCACTACGCTAACTTTGGAGGGACGTCTTGATCTGAGCGTCGAATCAGTCGTTCTTGAGAGTCCTTGGTCGTCATTATTTGATGAGGATGTAATTCAGGCTGCTAAGATAAAACTAAGGAGAAGCTAGTGGCGGCGTAAGATGCGTATCCCGTATTTTGGGATAATTTTCTTATTTAATGTCCGCTTTTGGCCAGATTTGGATGTGGCAGTGATGATGTAGATCACGTAAAACAAGCGCAAGCGCTCTGAACATGTAGTTCCCTCGGTTAAGTAGACACCTCGATCTAATTCATGGACTTAACCCAGAGCGAGTAACTCGTAATAAAAGCCGCCACCCCTTCACAGGGCAGCGGCTTCCACTACCAGACGATACCGACGTTACACCTTGAATCGGTTCAGCTGCTGATCCAGGCGGGCGGCGCCGTTGGAGACTTCCTTGCCCAGCTCGGTCACCTGTGCCGCGGCCTGTGCCAGCACGTCGGCGGAGTCACCAATGCTGGTGATGTTGCGGTTGATCTCCTCGTTCACCATGCTTTGCTCTTCAGCCGCGGTGGCGACCTGAGTGGTGTTCTCGGAAATGGCGGTGATGCGTGAGGACACGCTTTCCAGCCTGTTGTAGCTTGAGTGGCTGTTTTCTACGGTCTGTGCCGCCATGCTTCGGCAGTGCTGCATGCGACCCACGCTGTCATCCACATCGCGTTTCAGGGCTGAAATCAGCGTATCAATGTCGCCGGTGGCATCCTGGGTTCGGCTGGCCAGGTTTCGCACTTCATCGGCCACCACCGCGAAACCGCGTCCCTGATCGCCGGCCCGGGCCGCTTCGATGGCCGCGTTGAGGGCCAGCAGGTTGGTTTGCTCGGCGATGTTGCGAATCGTTTCAATGATGCTGTAAATGGCATCGCTGCGGGTGGCTACCTGACCAATGCTGTCGGATGCCGCATCCAGTGCGCCGGACATGTTGCCGATTTCGTCAACCGTGGCCTTGAGTGTCGTGCGCGTGGTGCTGACTTCGTGTTCAGAGCTGCCGGCATCCTGCGCCGTTTGACCGGCCAGGTTGGCCACCTGGGTGGCGGTTGCGGCCATCTCGTTGGCGGCGGCGGCCACACTCTGCAGCTGCTTTTGCTGCTCTTCCGTGGAAACGCGGGTCTGTTGGGCGGTATCGGCTAACGAGGCCGCGCTGCCCTGCAGTTGTGCAGACAGGCTGACCAGTTCATGGATCACCGTGCGGATCTTGCGGGTGAAGCTGTTGAACCCATCGGCAATCGCATTCAGCTCGGCATGACGGAAGTGCTCGATCTCATGCGTGAGGTCGCCTTCCGATCCGCCCAGTGCCTGCATGCGCTCACCCAGCAGTGCCAGTGGCTTGGTGATGCCGGAAATGAACAGGTTCACCACTGCGAGGGTGATCAGCAAAATGATGCCGGCGGTGATGAGCAGTTCCCAGATGGTGCTGCTGCGGTTTTCCTCCATCACGGTCTGCAGCTGGTACAGCTGCTCCAGAGCGGCGGCCTTGGGGACTTCAACCACCAGACGCCAGTAGGTGTTGGCGACCCTGAGCTCTTCCGTCACCATCAACACATCGCTGCTGTCAGCGCGGTTGTTGACCCGGTTGAGAAAGTCAGGGGCCACCGACTGGATGGCCTTGCCCGCTGCACCGGTCAACTGACTGGAGGCGATCACCAGCCCCTGCTCACTGAGCAGCGTGATATTGGCCTTGCCGTCATACAGGCTGGCGGCCAGTCTTTCGGTCATCTCCTGCAGTACCGGCAGGTTTATATCCGTGCCCGCGACGCCAATGACGTTCTTGTCACGCATGATCGGGACGGTCAGCGATGTCATGAGGACCGATTTCCCCGGCTCAATCTCGTACAGGTAGGGCTCGACCATGCAGGGTTTTGCCGTTTCGCGCGGGCAGAGGTACCACTCGGATTCACGCATCCCGTTCGCATTGATGGTGGCGTCCAGTTTGCGGTTGGAGTCCTCGGTGGGATAGAACGTGAGGGCGTCGCCTTCTCGCACCCAGTAAATTTCAAGATTGCCCTGTTTCGAGCTGTGCTCCAGATCGCCCTTGTACAGGTTGTCGAAGTTGTCATAGCCGTTGGGCTCGAACTGGGCGTACATGGAGCTGACTTCTTCGTTGGCCAGCAGGTGTGCCCGGACCAGCTGTTTGGCCGCATGACGTGACACCAGCTGATCCGTCCAGGCCGTTGCGCCCATGAAGGTGGCCAGCGCCGTGGCTGAATCAAAGCCACGCTCCAGTCGCTGACGAATATCGACCGAGATCTGGCCGGCTGTCAGATGGAGCTGGTTGTTGACGTTCTCGGTAATGATGCCGGCGGTGTCGTCCACGGCCTTGTCGATTGACGCCTGGTAGGCGCCAAGCGCCAGGTAGATGACAATGCCAAGGGAGACGAGAATGGCCAGTGCCGAGCCGACCAGGAGTTTGAAGCGGATGGACAGATTCGCCATGGGTCTGTTCCTGAAAGGTGCAAGGTGGTATTGCCTGTCGTGCGACCGGTCAGGGCAATCAAGCCGGCAGGCAACGGGGGCCCGCTGAAAACTCCATTTTTCAGGTGGTTATTCAACTTTATAATGAACTCGACCGTTCATGTCGAGTTAAGTTTACAGGCGTGGCGGACTAGCCTTCCTGTTTGCGATAGGCCAGCGGACTCACGCCGGTCCAGTGCTTGAACGCCCGCGAGAAGGCGCCGGGCTCTGCAAACCCCAGTTGGCTGGAAATGTCGCCGATGCTGAGGTTCTGCCGGGTCAGCATCATGATCGCCTGGTCACGGCGCAGGTTGTCCTTGATCTTCTGATAGGAGGTGCCTTCCGCCTTCAGCTTGCGTGACAGGGTATAGGAGGTGGTGTGCAGCTGTTCCGAGACCCAATCCAGATTGGGCAGGCCGCCCTCATCAAAGCCTTCCAGCAGGCTGCGTACCCGGGTGGTGAGGCTGTCATCTTCATCGGTCCAGATCAGCAGATCGCGTGGTGAACTCAGAATGAACTCGTCCAGCTCCCGTGTGGTGCGTGTTACCGGCATGCTCAGGTAGTTTGTGCTGAAGAAGATACTGTTGCGAGGCTGCTCAAACAGGCACCGGCAGGGGTAGATGAAGCGGTACTCATCGAAATGGGACGGCAGCGAGTGGGTAAAGCTGGCGTGGCTGAGCACGATCTTGCGCCCAATCAGCCAGCCAATCAGGCGGTGCCACACCATCAGCAGCCACTCCACCAGAAAGTTTTCCGGGTCCAGCTCCGGATGGTGATGGGTCAGGCTCAGTTCGACCTCGTCGCCCTGCAGTCGCAGGCTGATCTCGATATCGTCCGAGAACAGACGGTAGCAGCGAATGCTTTGCCGGATCACCTCTTCCAGATTGGTGCTGTGCACCACCAGCGATCCCATCAGATGAAAATGCCCAACGCGGCAGGGGGATGACGTAAGCCCCATGAACTCGTCGTCCAGTTCACGCCAGATGCGACGAAACAATTGAATGAACTGACCGGTGCGCAGTCGCGCCTTGGGCTGGCTGATCAGGTTTGAATCAATATCGCAGCTGGCCAGCAGACGCTCCACATCCCGCCCCTGAGCACGATAGCCCTGCAGCATGGCGCGTGCATAGTGGGAGGAAAAGGTCAGGTTCTTCATGGGTCAGGGCTGGGCTCTGTAGGGACGATGTTGGGTCAACTATCTGTTTTTGATGACGATTCTCGGCTGCAAAAAATGTCAATTTATCTGTTGAAAGTTGTCATTCTGTTGCCGTGGGCGATTGCTTTACTCTGCTTCCATCTGCTTTGGATAAGTATATTCCCTTATCCAGCCCGATTTGGCCAGTATGCCTGATCGAGCCAAGGCAAACCTCATTAGAACAATAAACAGGTTTCAGTATGGACAAGATCAGTTACAACGATTTCATCAAGGATTTCACGCCGGAATCGATCATACAGAACTTCGTGGGCGATTTTAACGCAGGTCTGAATGTCTGTGAGGAGATCTGTGATCGCTGGGCAGATGACCCTGCAAAAGTCGCCCTGCGCTACGAACTGGCGGATGGCAGCGGCGGTGAAATGACCTTCCGCGAGCTGATGCAGCGCTCGGCCCAGTTTGCCAACTTCCTTAAATCCCAGGGGATTGGCAAGGGTGATCGCATATCGGCACTGCTGACCCGAACCCCGGAGCTGATGGTGGCTGTACTGGGTGCTCTGCGTGCCGGTGCCGTCTACCAGCCCATGTTTACGGCCTTTGGCTCGGGTGCCATTGAGTATCGCGTGCAGAAGGCGGATACCAAGCTGATTATCACCAATCCTGATCAGTGGTCGAAGCTGGCGGATGTGAAGGGGCTGCCCACAACCATGTTGGTGGCAGAAGCCGGTCATCCGCTGGAAGGGGAGGCGGACTTCCTGTTCCACGCAACGCTCGATCAACAGTCCGATCAGTTTGAGCCGGTGAAAATCGGCCCGGAAGATCCCTTCCTGCAGATGTTTACTTCCGGCACCACCGGCAAGTCGAAGGGAGTCACGGTTCCGGCCAAGGCGCTGCCCGCGTTCTATGTCTACATGCGCTATGCTATCGGTCTGCGTGATACCGACAACTTCTGGAACGTGGCTGACCCAGGCTGGGCGTATGGATTGTACTACGCCGTGGTGGGGCCGCTGTTGCTGGGTTGCACCACCCACTTCAATGAAGCCGGCTTTACCGCCGAGAACACCTTCGAGTTCCTGCGCAAGCACCGCATCACTAACCTGGCGGCCGCACCCACGGCCTACCGCATGCTGAAGGCCAACGACAAACTGTTGAAAGACTACCCCGAGATCGATCTTCGGGTGGCCAACAGCGCCGGTGAGCCCCTGAACCCTGAAATCGTGAGTTGGGTACAGCGTGCCTTCGGCTGTCTGGTCTGCGACCAGTATGGTCAGACCGAAACCGGCATGACCTCCGCCAACTTCCATGAGCTGGAACATCAGTTCCGTGATGCCAGCATGGGCTACCAGTTGCCGGGCTATCGTCTGGTGGCGCTGGATGCCAACTTCAATGAAGTGGGCCCGGGCGAGAGCGGTGAGCTGGCCATCGATATGGAAAACTCCCCTCTGTATTTCTTCCAGGGGTATACCTGGGGTGAGAAAAGCCCGTACCACGGCAAGTACTACCTGACCGGTGACGTGGTGATCAACAACGGTGATGGCTCGCACTCCTACACCGGACGTGATGACGACATCATCGCCTCTGCCGGTTACCGCATTGGGCCTGCCGATGTGGAAAGCACCCTGCTGGAACATGAAGCGGTGGTCGAGAGTGCCGTAGTAGGCAAGCCCGACGACAAGCGCGGCTTTATCGTCAAGGCCTATGTGGTGACACACCCGCATGTTGATGCTGATGACGAGCTGGCTGAAGCCCTCAAACAGCACGTGCGCAACCGGCTTTCCACTCACGCCTTCCCGCGTGAAATCGAATTCGTGACCGATCTGCCCAAAACCTCGAGTGGCAAGATCCAGCGTTTCCTTCTGCGTAAGCAGGCAGCTGAGGAAGTGGCTTCTTAGTGAGCATTGAGGCCCTCGGGCCTCCTTTTTCCCCTTTTGCTGCTGATTGATTAAAGGTACTCAAGCATGAAAATACTGGTCGCCGTCAAGCGCGTGATTGATTACAACGTTAAGGTGCGGGTCAAGTCCGATCGTTCGGATGTGGATCTGGCCAATGTCAAAATGTCCCTCAACCCGTTTTGTGAAATCGCGGTGGAAGAGGCGGTACGCCTTAAAGAGGCGGGTAAGGCTGATGAGGTCGTCGCGGTTTCCATTGGCGGCAAGGCCTGTCAGGAACAGCTGCGGACCGCGCTGGCACTGGGCGCTGATCGTGCCGTTCAGGTCGAGGCGCCGGATCAGCTGGATTCGCTGTCTGTGGCACGCATTCTGCAAAAGCTGGCGGAAGAGGAATCGGCTGACCTGATTCTGCTGGGCAAGCAGGCGATCGACTCCGACAACAACCAGACCGGTCAGATGCTGGCCGCGCTGATGGATCGTCCGCAGGCAACCTTTGCGTCCGAAGTGGTGGTTGAAGGCGATAGCCTGAAAGTGACCCGCGAAATAGACGGCGGTCTGCAAACCCTGAACCTGAAGCTGCCCGCGGTTGTGACCACTGATCTGCGTTTGAACGAGCCGCGCTACGCGTCACTGCCCAATATCATGAAGGCCAAGAAAAAGCCGCTGGATGTGAAAACCCCGGAAGAACTGGGTGCACAGCTGGCAGCCGGTGTACAGCTGATGAGCGTTGAGCCCCCGGCTGAGCGTCAGGCCGGTATCAAGGTTGGCTCGGTGGAAGAGCTGGTAGACAAACTGCGTAACGAAGCAAAGGTGGTCGCATGAGCATTCTGATCCTGACCGAACACGACAACCAGTCCCTCAAGCCGGTTACCCTGAGCCTGGTAACGGCTGCACAGCAGATCGGGGGTGATATCGATCTGCTGGTAGCGGGTGAAAACTGTCAGGCGGTAGCCGATGCCGCTGCTGCTATCGGCGGCGTGCGCAAGGTGATCGTGGCGGATAACGCCGCCTATGCCCATCAGTTGGCTGAAAACGTCAGCAAACTGATGGCCGACGTCGCGGACGGCTACAGCCATATTCTGGCACCGGGCACGACAACCGGTAAAAACATAGCCCCCCGTGTGGCGGCACTGCTGGGCGTGAATCAGCTGTCGGACATTATTGCGGTTGAGTCGCCCGATACCTTCAAGCGCCCGATTTATGCCGGCAACGCCATTGCCACCGTGAAGTCAGCGGATGCGGTCAAGGTCATGACCGTGCGCGGTACCGCGTTCGATGCGGCGCAAGCCACCGGCGGCAGTGCAGCCATTGAGAGCTGCGGCGCCGTGCATCAGCATGCCGACGTCAGCTTTGTCGGCGAAGAGCTGGCCAAGTCGGATCGTCCCGAGCTGACGGCTGCCTCCGTGGTCATCTCCGGTGGCCGTGGCATGGCCAACGGCGACAACTTCGAGTTGCTGTACAAGGTTGCGGACAAGCTGGGTGCCGCGGTCGGTGCCTCCCGTGCCGCCGTCGATGCCGGCTTTGCACCCAACGACATGCAGGTCGGACAGACCGGCAAGATGGTTGCGCCCGAACTGTATATCGCGGTGGGCATCTCCGGTGCAATTCAGCACCTGGCCGGGATGAAAGACTCCAAGATCATCGTGGCGATCAACAAGGACGAAGAAGCGCCGATCTTCCAGGTGGCCGATTACGGTCTGGTCGGTGATCTGTTCGAAGCGGTTCCCGAGCTGGAGAGCCGTCTCTGATCAGGGTATTCTTGCGGGACAGTAGATCCTCACGTGGAGATATGGACCCATGCCCTGTTTGAATCTGCAGCGATGCCGGCCCGGATGGCTGGCATCGCTGAGCCTTGCCCTGAGTGTCACCCTTTCCGGCTGCGCCGTGTCCCCCAGTGGTGAGCGCACGCTTCTGCTCAACTCGCCTGCCCAGATGAATGCCATGGGGACTCAGTCCTTTGAGCAGATGAAAGAAAAAATCCCGATCGAGACCGATGCGCGCACCAATCGTTATGTGGAGTGTGTATCCGATGCGATCGTGATGCAGGTACCCCGCGAGTATGGCTATGCACCACAGGACTGGGAGCTGGTGGTGTTCAAGGATGAGGCCGTCAATGCCTTTGCCCTGCCGGGCGGCAAGATTGGGGTCTACACCGGCATGCTCAAGGTTGCCAACAACCAGCACCAGCTGGCCTCGGTGATAGGCCATGAGGTGTCGCACGTACTGGCACAGCACAGCAATGCGCGCATGAGCCAGCAGCAGCTGACCCAGTTGGGCATTGTGGCAACCAGTGTGGCGCTGGCGGACCGGGTGGACTCAAAAACCCAACAGGCCGCGATCATGGCGCTGGGTCTGGGGGCGCAGTACGGTATCCTGTTGCCCTACAGTCGCAGGCACGAGTCCGAGGCGGACATGCTGGGTCAGGAGTTGATGGCAAAGGCCGGGTTCGATCCCCGCGAAGCCGTAACACTGTGGCAGACGATGGCGCAGCAGGGCGGGGCCGCCCCTCCCGAGTTGCTGTCCACGCACCCCGCACCGGGTACACGCATTCAGCAGCTGGATGCTCAAGTCAGTCGGTATATGCCGCTGTATCAGCAGGCACTGGCCGAGGGACGCAAGCCGAGCTGTGATCGGCTGAAACCCCGTTAAGCATCATGACCCACAAAAAAGGCCGCCTGCTGGAATGACAGGCGGCCTTTTTTATTCATGGTCTGTCAGTCGATCAGGCCGTACTCATCGCGCAGAATCGCGATGATCTCCGCCTTCGGGTTGTCTGACAGTTCGATGGGGTGGCCGACAACCTTCTCGGCAATGTCCAGATAGGTACGCGATACATCCATCAGCACTTCAGCGGGCAAGGCATTGTCGCGGGCCAGGGCTTCGCGCTCCGGCATGCGATCCTTGTTCAGCAGGATGTCCGGGTCAGGGAAGTGGTTCAGCAGCAGCTGACGAAAGCCCTCTTTTGACTTCTCGATCACCTTGCCGTCACGGTAGGCAGGGCCGTCCCAGATGCGGGAGGAGTCCGGTGTGCCCACCTCATCCATGTAGATCAATTTCTCATTGCCGGCGGCATCGGTGACATAGCCGAACTCAAACTTGGTATCGACAAACACCTGATCCAGCTCGGCCAGCGCATTGCTGATGACGGCAAAGCCTTCCTTCAGCAGCTTCTCGTACTGGTCCACATCGGCCGCAGAGCGGAAGCCAAAGGCTTCGTAGTTGTCGACGATGTTGGCGCGGGTGATGTTAACGTCGTCCGCTTCAGGAACGCCCGGAATACCGCGCAGGATGCCTTTGGTGGAAGGCGTCATCAGCAATTCGGGCAGTTTCTGGTCCTTCTGCAGGCCTTCCGGCAGGGTGATGCCGCAGAACTCGCGCTCGCCCTTGCTGTAGGCGCGCCACATGGAGCCGGTGATGTACTGGCGGCAGATCGCTTCGATCATCACCGGGCGTGCTTTCTGCACAATCCAGACGAAGGGATGCGGGATATCCAGAATATGGCTGTCGGCCAGACCCTGTTCACGGAACAGACGGAACCAGTGGTTGGAGATGCTGTTAAGTGCCGCGCCCTTGCCGGGTACACCGTTAAGGCCACCTTCACCGTGCCAGATGCAGTCAAAGGCAGAGATCCGGTCGCTGATTACCATGATGGCCAAGGGTGCATCAGGGGCCACGTCATAGCCTTTTTCTTCGATCAGGCGACGGCTGTCGGCTTCAGTCAGCCAGTAAACGGAGCGAACTTTTCCGCTGTGTACGGGACGGTCGGTACGGATCGGCAGGTCGTTGTTTACGGCCAGAACGGATTGCGCAAGGCTCATGGTGGCACAGGTCCTGTTAACGGTTGAAAAACGACGGCAATTCTAGCACAAAGCCGGCTTACTCGATCACGATAAGCCGACGCAGATTTTCAAGCTCTTCAATGCGCTTTCGTGTCTCGGCAATGAATGCCTGACCTGCCGTGTAACGGGCAATTTCGCCATCCTGATCCAGCAGAAAGGCCTGGGTCATTACCTGCTGACGCTGATCCAGCCAGCGGTTCTGCACCTCGACCTCATGCTTCTGCGCCCGTGGGGGCAGGTAGTCCAGCGTGTCCTTGAACAGCAGATAAAGCTCCGCATCGTAGATATAGGCGATATTGGACAGGGTTTCGTTGATCGCCATCTGGGAGCTGCCGTCCTCCTGCTGTCGGGTCAGCTGGGCTTCCAGCTGGGCCAGAGGAGCCTCCAGCGACGGCTCCCAGTTCAGATCGGTGGCCGCCGGCAGCGCCTGTGGCGGCAAGGGCTCGGGGTCGGTCGGAGTCGACTCGGTGATGACAGGTTCCGTGCGCGGCGGTTTCGGGCTGACAGCCTGTGGTGCAAAGGGTGTCGGCAGGCTCTCGCAGCCACTCAGACTCAGTCCGGTGATCAGCAGCAGGGTGGCAGAGATGGAACGGGCGCTCATTCGGTCAGCCTCTGGCAGTTCAGACAATAAAGGGGTCATTCTACCTTACATTGACGGTGAGACCAGTCCGTTTGCCGAAGCGAGAAGAGGCTGTTAATATGCGCCCCACTCTTGGGGGAGTAATCGTCTGCATGGCCTGGCCATCAGAGTGGCTGTCAACATAATTGAGCCTCATGCTCATGGCAGTCGCGTCCGGTATGGATTGATGAGACCTGAGACACAACGCACTGTCCTGGCGGGCCGGTGTGGCGTGTCTTATGGAATCAACAGCCCGCCGGATGATATTTTATGGAAGCGTTTCTGCCCTCAACCCTCGCGGTGGCCATCGCCGAGATCGGCGACAAAACCCAACTTCTCACCCTGTTTCTTGCCGCCCGTTTTGCGCACCATGGCGCCATTGTCATGGGCATTCTGGTAGCGACTCTGATCAATCATGCCATTTCGGCCTGGCTCGGTGCCTGGCTGGTACAGTGGATTCCCGAGCAGTGGGTACCCTGGATCATTGGACTTAGCTTTATCGCCGTGGGCCTGTGGGTTCTGATCCCAGACAAGGATGATGAAGACGGGGGCGCCGTCCTGAAATACGGTGCCTTTATAGCCACCTGCGTATTGTTCTTCCTGGCAGAAATTGGTGACAAGACTCAAATCGCCACCGTGATTCTGGCGGCTCGGTATGACAGCCTGTTCTGGGTTGTGATCGGTACGACGCTGGGCATGTTGCTGGCCAACGTGCCGGTTGCCTATGCGGGAAGCTGGCTGATGCAGAAAATCCCGCTCAACTATGCCCGCTGGGCGGCCTGTATTCTGTTTGTCGGGCTGGGCATCGGTACTCTGTTCACCCTGCACTCAGCTTGATGTTCTATACTGCAGGCACTTTACCCACGACTGAAGTAAAAGGAGTGACTGATATGAGTTGGCACAAACTGATTGTTCCCGCGGTACTGGCATCCGCTGTTGCATTGACCGGCTGCAGCGATGACAGCGCAACCGATGAGAAGGCGAACAGCGCCGCGCCGGCCAGCCAGCAGGAACCATCCGCGATGGATGAGTTGAAAAAAGAAGCGAGTGAAACCATGGACGCGGCGGGCAAAGTGGCCACTGAAGCCGGGGAGGAGGTTCGCAGCACAACCACCGAAATGATGGACAAGGCCGCTGAAATGGGCGAACAGGTGGAAGACAAGGCCAAGGAAACCTACGAGCAGGTCAAGTCTGAAGCTGCCGAGATGGGTGAAAAGGCCGCTGAAGCCACTGAAGACATGACCGAAGCGGCAGAGGACAAAATGGAGCAGATGCAGCAGGACGACGCGCCTGATGCAGAAACCGAAATGGATACATCTGAATCCAAGTAACCGCCTGAACCCCTCGACCCTGGCGGGTCGGGGGTGTCATCTGTTTGTCATCATTCTCTGCTAGCGTTGCTGCTGGGTGTCTCCCTATACCAACAGGGAGCTTCAAACAGCAGCAGGCCAGCAGGGACCTCTCTTGACCCTTCCCACGTCCGAGACCAATGTGCCATCCGTATTGCCGCGCCTGGGCATTGCCGCCTTTGCGCTGCTGCTGGTGTTGGCGGTGTGGCTGATTACCGCCTGGCAGCTGGATGAGTTGCGTTGGCTGTACCAGACACTGGAGCAGACCGGTCGTGCCACCCCAGATGTAATGCAGCAGTATCGTGAGCAGCGAGATCTGTACCTGGCGACTGTACTGGGGCTTACCTTGACCGCAGTGATGGGATTCGGCTGGCTGCTCTGGACGCTGCATCGCCGGGATGAGTATTTGCGTGCATTGCAGCGCTCCGAGAACAGAAACCTGAAGCTGCTCAACTCCCTGCGCAGTGAGCACCAGCATATTCTGGAGGCGGCCTCGCGGGATCACCTCACCGGGCTCTACAACCGTCGCCTGTTCATGGAACTGGCGCATTCACACCTGCTTGGCTCAAAGCGACAGGGACGATTTGCAGCCGTGTGCTTCATCGACCTGGATCGTTTCAAGTTGATCAATGACACGCTGGGCCACAAGGTCGGTGATCTGCTGCTGCAGGAAGTCGCAAGACGGCTGCAAACCGGTTTGAGGGAAAGCGATATTGTCAGCCGTTTTGGCGGTGATGAGTTTGTGGTCATGTTGACCGAAGTGCGGCGGCATGAAGATGTGATGGCCTGTGTACAGCATCTGGTCGATACACTGTCCGCACCCTATACGGAACTGGAACGCCAGTCACTGAGTACCAGCCCGAGTGTCGGGGTGGCGATTTCACCACGGGATGGGGTCGAAATAGAAACCCTGGTCAAGCATGCTGACATGGCGATGTACCGTGCCAAGCGTGCCGGGCGTGGGCAGTTTGCCTTTTATGATCCACGTCAGGGCAATGAGCCCGGCAGCAGGCCGGACCTGTCTCTGCTTTCAATTCAGGCCCTGCAAACCCAGATCCGTGTCCACTACCAGCCCTGTATCAGTTTGCGCGGCTATGTCACGACCGGCTTTGAAGCTCTGGTGCGCTGGGACTGTCCCGGGCATGGTCTGATTGAACCGGACGGCTTTCTGGACGTGGCGAAAGCACGAGGGTTGATGCCGGAGTTGGGGCGTCGTGTTCTGGATCAGGTGATGTGCCAGCTAAGCCTGTGGCAATCCGAAGGGTTGGCACTGCTGCCGGTATCGATCAATCTGGGATTGTCCCAGCTGCAGGATCCGGAGCTGGTCAATTGGGTTCGAGAACGGCTGGATCATTACGCCATCCCCGCGCAACTCATCCGGATCGAGATCAATGACCAGTTTCTGGAGCAGCTGGGTCCTGTCGAGATTCGGTTGCTCGAGGCGCTCTACGGTCTTGGGCTTGAGCTGACCATCGATGATTTCGGGTGCAGTGAAATTGGCCTGGAGCATGATCGGCTGGAGCGGATTCGCTTTGGACAGATCAAGATTGAGCGCAGTTTCATTCAGAATATTCGCAACAACTACGATGATAATGTCATGTTGACGTCAATTGCGGCAGTGGCGAGGCGCAAGGGCATGCAGGTAGCGGCCAAGGGCGTCGAAACTCCGGACCAGCTGGTATGCCTGAAACTGTCTGGCTGCGATGAGGTTCAGGGGTTTTTCTTCAGTCGTGCCCTGAATGCCGATGCCGTACGGCGCTATCTGGTCAGCCCCCGGGTCGGGTTGCCTCAGGCCGATCAGTCTGAGCCTGAAGTGTCCACAGCCGCTGTGCCTCTCTGATGCGTCCCTGTCTGCTGTAATCCCAGCTCCGAACAGTTATAGAGTGCCTCAAGGCTGCTGCGTGTGAGCCGGTCAAGCTGTGCCAGTGCCGAAGGCGTCATGGGGTTCTGACGCTCCAGCTCGCGGCTGAGTTGCGCGGCCTGCTGCAGGCCAAAATTGCTGAGGGTACCGGCCAGCTTGTGCAACAAGCCTGTCAGAGCCTCGCCATCGGCCGTTTCGAGCTGCGTCAGCAAGTCCAGGCACTGCTCCTGCATCTGCTGACAGAGCGTGGCAAAGCGTTCATTTCCCAGCATGTGTCGATGCTGTTGCAACAGCGGCAGGTTGAGCAGGTCGCTGTTGCTGGCGGCCGTCATGAGGGTGGGCTCCGCTGGATTTGAGGTATCGCGCAACAGACGGTTCAGCTCGTCAAACTGCAGGGGCTTGCTGACTACAGCATCCATCCCGGCCTGTTGATACTGACGCATTTCCGCCGGGGTGACCGACGCCGTCAATGCAATGATGCGTACCTCTGCCCGTGACGGGTCGGGGTGCTTGCGCATGCGCCGCGTGGTTTCCATGCCATCCATGTCCGGCAGGTGGATATCCATCAAGACAAGATCATAGGCGTGATCATTATGCATCGACAGGGCGGTGTAACCATCATCGGCGACACTGACGCTGTGTCCTTCCGACTCCAGAAGACCAACCGTCACCTGCTGGTTGATCGGGGTATCTTCCACCAGCAGAATATCCAGGCACGCCTTGTCTTCCGCCCTAAGGGCCGGCTCGACACTGGCAGGGCCGGCCTCGGTGACGCTGCTGAGCGGGTACTCCAGCTCAACCCAAAAGCGGCTGCCGTGGCCGGCGCGGCTGTCAAAGCCGATTTGCCCCCCCTGCAGCTCGACCAGCCGCTTGCAGATTGACAGACCAAGCCCGGTCCCACCGAAACGGCGGGTAATGGAGCTGTCTGCCTGGCTGAAGTGCATGAAGATTCTGGGGTGGGCCGATTTGGGAATGCCGATGCCGGTATCTTCCACTTCAAAGCGCAGCCGGCAGGTCTGGCCATCGTTCTGCAATGGGCGAACCTTGATCAGCACATAGCCATCCTGAGTGAACTTGAGTGCGTTGGTACACAGGTTAAGCAGAATCTGATTCAGAGCGCGCACGTCTCCGGTCACGCGTTCGGGCAGGTCCTGTTCCAGCCGCAAAATCAGATCAAGCTGCTTTTCCTGCGCCGTGGGCAACAGCAGATGGCGCAGCTGCTCAAGGTGCTCCAGCAGATTGAACGGCATCTGCTCCAGCTCCATCTGGCCGGCTTCGATCTTGGTAAAGTCCAGTACATCGTTCAGTATCGTCAGCAGTGACTGCCCCGAGTGGTAGATGGAGTCGACCTGTTGCTGCTGTGCCGGTGACAGATCGGAGCGCATCAACAGCTGGGCCATGCCCAGAATACCGTTCATGGGGGTTCGGATTTCATGGCTCATGGTGGCGAGGAAGTGACTCTTTGCCTCACTGGCCGCCTCCGCTTTCTCGCGCGCGATTTCGGCCTGCTCCTTGGCCTTGCGTTCGCTGATATCCGTCAGGGAGCCCTCGTAATACTTGAGCTGATCCTGATCGTCAGTGATGCGGTGCGCCGAGATGGAGATGTACGCCTCCGATTGATCACGGCGGCGCCAGCGCGTTTCAAAGCGCAGTACACGCTCCTGCCGGTTAAGCAGTGCAAGAAAGTTGCGGCAATCCTCGCGATCAACGAAACAGTCCCGAATGACATCGGTGACTGAGTTGAGGAACTGTGACGCGCTGTCGTATCCGAGCAGCCGCACCAGCGCCGGGTTGGCGGAGATGAAGCGACCACGCCGGTCTATCCTGAAGATCCCTTCACTGGAGTTTTCGAACAGGGAGCGGTACTCGCGTTCGGACTGCTCAAGGCTTTGATACAGCTTGGCATTTTCAATCGAGATCGCAGCCTGTGCCGCCAGTATCTGCAACGTTTTGAGTCGGTCTCGGTTGAAGATGTCGCGGCTCTGGGAGTGTTCCAGATACAGAATGGCGGTCAGCTCGCCATGATACAGAATGGGAATGGCCAGCAGAGACTTGGGCAGATGATGGCGGATATAGCTGTCCTGCTGGAACATCTGATGTTCCACGGCGTTGCCCAGTACCACATCATCCTTGGTGCGTGCGACATAGTTGATGATGCTCAAGGGCAGCAGGCTGCCGCTTTGTTCCAGCGGCAGTACGTTAAACAGAGTGGGGGGCTGGTTGAGGCAGATTTCGGCTTCCAGATACAGGCGTTGCTGGCGGCGCAGAATCAGGATCGCGCGCTGGGCACCGGCATTCTGCAGGGCCAGTCGCATCAAGCGCTCAAGCAGCCGCTCGAGTACGATTTCATCCGAGATGGCCTGTGAGGCATGTATGACGGATGTGATGTCAAAGGCCTGATTATCCAGCGGTTGTCCACTGTCGGAGCGGGGAGTAAGCGGCTCGGTGCGGACCTGGCGCATAGGGCGTTCGGGCTCAAACGCATAGCGCTTGAGCATCTGCTCCAGCTTGGCACGTCCACCCCAGTCGGCATAGCGCTCCCAGGCATCCTGCAGATACGAGCGGGCAACGCCTGGCTTGTCCCACTCCAGATAGAACTGGCCTGCCAGCTCGCAGGCAAGGGCCTCTTCCAGCAGAAATCCCTGCTGACGGGCGTGCTCGATGGCCTGTTCGTACAGGTCCATGGCTTTGCTGTACTGCTTTTGGCTGCGATAGAGTTCGGCCTGCAGCAGGTCAACGTGGTGGCGCTGGTTGTCCGGCGCATGGCGCGCCAGCTTGCGCAGTCGCTTCAGCGTCTTGTTCACCTTCTGCAACCGGGCCGGCTGCTGCAGAATGCTGGTACGTGGCAGCAGAGCCAGAATGCTCAGAGCATTCAGCAGCGACAGCCAGGGGGCGGTAAAGGTACCGCTGATGGAGGAGCGCAGGGCATCTCCCGCCTCACTGTGGGTGTAGGCCTGCTCGTACTCCCCGAACAGGTAGCACAGCAGCGCCTTGTAGAAGTGATGCAGACTGATGGCGGTACGATGATTCTCGTTCTCCAGCTCGGCAAGATCACGGGCTTCCTGATAGAAGCGGCCATCGAGCCGGGTTGGGTCCGCATTCTGACCGCGCAGGTTTTCCATCGTTTGCAGCGTAAACAGCGAGTACTGCAACGACTGTTGCTGCCCGGACTGTTCCAGCCAGCGGGCGTACTGCTCCAGTCGCGGCTGCAGCTCATCCAGATTGCGGCACAGGGGAAACGCATACTGAATATAGGCCGCCAGCGCATAGGCGCCCCATTCCATGTCGCCACAGTCGAGCGCCAGTTGATGGGCCTTCAGCAAGGACTCCATGCAATGCCGCAGCGGTTCGCGGTAATGACGGATATAGGAGTCAAACAGCGACAGCGTGCGGTGATGCGTCGGTGTGGAAGGCAGCTGCGCATCCAGCTCCAGTGCCAGCTGGCCCAGTTTGTAGCCTTGCTCGATCGCCTGAAACTGGCCGCACAGCACGCCGCCGTAGCCGGCAAAGGCCAGCGCGGAAGAGGGGCTCAGGCCATGCTTCAGGGTAAGCTCAACCTGTCGTGCCATCACCAGCGGTCGCAGCTCGGAGCTGGAAAACTTGATGGCACCAAACATGCTGGCCAGTATTGGCATGGCTGCAAGCAACTGGGGTGACTTCATCGCCGGCAGTTGCACGATTTTCTCGGGTGGCAGTCGTCGCAGCAGCCACTGGGTGCGGGCGACGGCCTGAAGCAGCTGGCCGGCTCCCGGGCGGGATGGAATTTTCACCCCCAATTGGTTGAGCAGCTCAAGCGCGGTTTCAAGGGCAGCATGAAAGCGGTTGCTGGCGACCTGGGACTGAATACGGATTTCGAATACCCGGACGCGGTCCAACAGGTGCTGTGCATGCGCCTCGACCGCATTGATCAGCTCCTGCATGCGTTGCTGCTGGCCCTTGATGTGCGCGACACCGGCAGCCGAAGTATGCAGTTCAAGTGCCAGTTCGTAGCTGTCCTGCCAGGCATTTTCCGGCAACAGCTCCAGCCCGGTGTTGAGGTAGTCCAGTGCGGAGTCGAAGGCCGCCGCCTCTCGGGCGCGAAGTCCGGCGCGCAGATTGAGTGCAGCCAGTCGGCTGCGTTGCACCGGGGTGTTCAGAAGGCGCCGGGCCTGATTCAGATGGTTGCTGATCTCGAAAATGCGTGCATCGATCTCGTCCGGTCGCAGGCTGTTTTCCAGCTGGCGGCCGATCTGCAGGTGCAGCGCTTCAAGTTCATCGTCATGAATCAGTGAGTATGCGGCCTGCTGCACACGGTCGTGTACAAAACGGTACCGAGTTCGTCCCGGGTCCAGGTTCTGGAACAGCCGGTAGCTTTCATCCTGAGGCACAATCAGCCCTTCTGTCAGGGCGGGCCAGAGGTGATCCGCGGCCTGACGTGGCTCAAGTCCACTGACCACCACCAGGGTGCGCAGATTGAAACTGCTGCCGATGCATGCCGCCAACGGCAGGACCGCCTGAGTTTCGGTCGGCAGACGCTGGATCTTGTTGACCATCAGGTCGATGACGTTATCGGTCATCTCCTGTGAGCGAATGGCCTGCTCGTCCCATTGCCAGCGCTGCTCGCGAAAGCAGATCAGGCCGTCCTGATGCAGGGCATGCAGGAACTGGCTCAGAAAGAAGGGGTTGCCCTGGGTTTTCTCGCTGCAGGCTTGAGCCAGCGAACGGCACTGGCCAGGGTCTGCGCGCAGGGTGTCCGCGATCAGCTGGTTAACCTGATCCGGATTCAGCGGCTCCAGCGCCAGCTCCACCGGTGGCAGGGTTGAGTTCTGCAGCCGCTCAAGACTGGTACGAAGCGGATGAGTGGCGCCTAATTCGTGATCGCGATAACTGCCGATCAACAGCAGTCTGGGTGGATCAATCACCCCGGCCAGCGTTTCGATCAGGTGCAGGGATGCCAGGTCGGCCCAGTGCAGGTCATCCAGAAACAGAACCAGTGGGCGCTCGGGAGACGCAAATACACGCAGCATCTGGATGAAAATGCGGGAAAAGCGGTTCTGCTCCTCCGCGGCCGACAGCGGCGGCGCTTCCGGCTGGGTGCCGATGATCAGTTCCAGTTCGGGGATGAGCTTGAGCAAAATCTGGGCGTGGTTGCCAATACTGTCCAGCAGCTGCTCCCGCCAGCGAGCGATGCGCACCTCCGGCTCGGTGAGCAGCTGTCTGACCAGCCCCTGCAGTGCCTGGAAAATCGCGAAGTAGGGGCGGTTGCGCCTGAACTGATCAAACTTGCCACTGCTGAAGCTGCCGCCCTGCTGGTTGACGTACTGGCGCAACTCATGCACCAGGCTGGTCTTGCCAACCCCGGCGTAGCCGGTGATCAGCACCAGAGGGCTCTGGCCCTCACGGCAACTGTCGTACAGTTGATGCAGCTGAGTCAGTACCGATTCACGGCCATACAGGCGCTGTGGAATTTGAAAGCGGGCAGACAGATCCTGCAGGCCCGGTGTGAAGTCCAGCTCATGCTCGCCGCGCTGGTGTGCCTGCAGGCAAAAGCGCAGGTCATGTATGAGGCCCACGCTGGACTGGTAGCGCTGGGCCGCATCCTTGGACAGCAGTTTCAGAATTACCGCCGACAGCATCTGCGGCAGCTGCGGATTGATCTCATGGGGTGGATCAGGCTGCTTGGCAATATGGTCGTGAACCAGCGCCATGCCATCATCACTGACAAAGGGGGGGCGACCGGTCATCAACTCGTAGAGGGTCGCACCGAGACTGTAGTAATCGCTGCGGTAATCGATATTTCGGTTGATGCGCCCGCTTTGCTCTGGGGCGATATAGGCCAAACCGCCTTCACTCAGCTCCGGTGTGTTCCAGCTGGCCTGCTCGCGGCTCAACCCTGTACTGAGCGAAAAACCGATCAGTTCCACCAGCCCGGTATCGGGATTGAGCAGCAGGTGGTCCGGATTGACCTGTTTGTGAATCACGCCGGCTTCATGCAAGCGTCCCAGCAGGCTGCTGATGCGCGTAGCCACGGACAGCCATTGTGACCAGTTGAGCTGCTGTTCCGCCAGCAGCTGGCGTAACGACACCGAACCCGAATCCGTGAACACGGCGGCAGGCCCCGCATCCAGCTGAATCAGCTCCAGTGGTCGAACAATGCCAATAATATCCAGCCGGGACAGCATGTCGAACTCATGTTGCAGTCGACTCAGTCGATCTCGGCTGCATTGATTGCGATGCAGCTGTTTGATTACCACCGCGGCGCCATCTTTCAGGCGTATGGCGCGACTGACGGTACAGCCGGGGCTTTGGTGCAGTCGGCGCAGAACCCGGAAGCCTTCAGGCGTGCTCATGGGCTGATGTCACCGGCAAACATGTAGCCGGCACCGTGGGCGGTCAGAATCAATTGAGGGTTGGATGGATTGTCACCCAGCTTGCGTCGCAACCGCCCGATCAACACATCCACCGAGCGATCATTGGGGGTCCATTCTCGATCATGAATGGCGTCCATCAGCTGATCGCGAGACAGGACCTGACCGGGGTGATTGATCAGTGTCTGCAGGAGCTTGAACTCACCTTCCGGCAGGCGCTCGTGCTCTCCGTCCGGGCTGGTCAGCTGGCGCTTGTGGGGGTCCAGTATCCAGCCCTCGAACTGATAGCCTGTCGGCAGTCTGCGATCCACGGAGCCCTGACCCTGACGGGCACTGAAAATACGCCATAACAGGTTCTTGGCACGTACGAGCAGTTCACGGGGGTTGAAGGGTTTGGTGACATAGTCATCGGCCCCCAGCTCAAGGCCGACGATACGGTCGATCTCATCCCCCTTGCTGGTCACCAGGATGATGCCAACGCTGGAGCCGGCCCGTAACTCACGGGTGACCGTGAGGCCATCCTTGCCGGGCAGGCTGATATCCAGCAACACCAGATCGATCTGCTCCTGCACCACACGTTCGCACAGATCATCGGCCTGATCGGACTCGGACACACGGTAGCCTTCGTTTTCGAAATAGCTCACCAGCAGTGACCGTGAGGCAATATCATCTTCGACAATCAGGATATGTGCGTGGGATGGGGCTATATTCATGGGTGTTGGGCATCTCTGGACTGACTCGACAGGTGCAATATCAACCGCTGCACAAAAAAGTAAAAGTGCTTTTTACATCCTGTTACATCTGTGCACAACTTAACACAAATCCTCAGAATTTCATTTACATGACGGGGTTAGTTTAGCTACACGCACTGAAGCAGCCTGGCGACATTGGCCGTTCTGACTGCTCCGGCGAAAACAGGATCCCATCTCAAGTGAGGGAGTGATGGCATTGAGTAATAATAATTCCAAGCGTGCGGTACTCGGCACCGGTGCTCTGGCCCTGGCGGGACTGGTCAGCATGCCGCTGCAGGCCGCAGACGCACAGCAGATAATCAGGGATCGTTGCCTGGCCTGTCATACCGAATCCGGTGATGCAGGGGCACCGACCTTCTCGCGTATCAGTGATCAGCGCAAAACGCCGGAAGGCTGGCAGATGACGCTCAACCGCATGATCCATCTGCGTGATCTCAAGATCAGCGCGGAGGAAAAACGGACACTGATCAAGTACCTGGCGGATAATCAGGGGCTGGCTCCGTCCGAGGCAGCGCCGTATCGCTACCTGTTGGAGCAGGATACCAATCTGGTGGAAGCCGGCGCGGATCAGCATCTGGTCGAAACCTGTGCCCGCTGTCACTCCGAGGCTCGCTCGGGACTGCAGCGTCGCACCAAGGACGAGTGGAAACTGCTGGTGGACTTCCACATGGCCCAGTTCCCGGGCATGGAGCTGCACGCAGGCTCGCGTGACCGTCCCTGGTATCAGATCGCAACCACCCAAACCGTCGACACACTGTTTGAAAAATACCCTCTGGTCACTCAGGAGTGGAGCAACTGGAAAAAGGCTGCCAAGGCTGACGTTATGGGTCGCTGGCGCGTGACCGGTTACATTCCCGAGAAGGGCGAGTTCGATGCCTGGATGAGCGCGGCCAAAACCGGCGATGGTCGCTTTGACCTGACGCTGGAAGGTCACTATGCCGATGGCACTGTGCTCAGCGGTACCGGCAAGGCAACCGTTTACACCGGTTACGAATGGCGCGCGTCGGTCACCATCGATAATGTGAAAATGCGTCAGGTCATGGCGCTTGATGCAGATGGACGCATGCAGGGTCGCATGTTCCTCGCCACCGAACGGGAGATCGGCGGGGCGCTCAATGCCGTGAAGGATCAGGGTATGGGACAGCTGGTTGCCGTTCAGCCTTCCTATCTGCGCAGTGGCGAAAGCGCTGAGCTGACATTGATTGGTGCCGGCCTTAAGGGCGATATCGATCTGGGCGAAGGTGTCACGGTCGAGAAAATCATTGCTCGCAGCGATGACCGCATCACGCTCGTTGCCAAGGCAAGCGGAGCGGAAGGTCCGCGTACCATCAAGGTGGGCAAGGCGATCAATAACGCGGCCCTGAATGTCTACGGCACGCTGGCACGCGTTGAAGTGACCCCTGCCAATGCGGTCACCCGTATCGGTGGCGCCGGCAGTGAGATGGAAAAGGTACGTGCCACCTATCGCGCCGTTGGTTACAGCGCCGGTGCTGACGGTCAGCCGGGCACTGATGACGATCTGCGCCTTGGCTACATGCCGGCCAGCTGGTCGATCCTGCCGGCCGATGAAGTGGCCGAGCATGACAAGGATCACCTCTATGCGGGTCAGATCAATGCGGCCGGTATCTTTGTACCGGGTGACGCAGGGCCAAACCCTGAGCGCAAGATGTCTGCCAACAACGTGGGTCGCCTGAAAGTGGTGGCAACGGTGGACGACGGTGCCAGCAAGGTCGATGGGGAAGGCAGCATGCTGGTTGCCGTACCTGACTTTGTGCGTCGCGTGCTCGACTGAGCCAGAGCCATGACAGCCACTCGGATACGATAACAAAGAGGTGATTATGGGCGCCATGACGCTGGTGAAACCGAATCTGCACCGGGTTGATGTAGATACCCGTCAGATGCTGTTTCACATCCCAAGCAGCAGCATCTTCGAGCTTGATGGCTTGAGCCGTGATCTGCTGGCGCTGTTCGACAGCCATGAGCAGGTGACTCCCGAGTACCTGGCTCCGTTGTGTGAACGCTACTCACAACAGGAAGTGTCTGAGGCACTGGAAGAGCTGCTCACGCTGGAGGTGATCTCCGAGGCGGGGGCAGTGGCCAGAATCAATCCGGAACCGCAAAAGGTCAGCAAGTTCCCGCTGACCACGGTTGTCCTCAACGTCAATACCGGTTGTAACCTGAGCTGTACCTACTGTTACAAGGAAGATCTGACCACCCCGTCCAAGGGGGAAAAGATGGCCCTTGAAACCGCGATAGCATCAGTCGAAATGCTGCTGCGTGAGTCGCCGGATCAGCGCAACTACAACGTGGTGTTCTTCGGCGGTGAGCCGCTCTCCAACATGCCACTGATACGCGAGATGGTGGCGTACTGCGAGAAGCGTTTTGCCGAGCACGGTGCCACGGTGGACTTCACCATGACCACCAACGCGACCCTGCTGACCGAAGAGCTCGTGGACTGGTTCAACGAGCACCGCTTTGGCCTGACCATCTCCATGGATGGGCCCAAGGCGATGCACGACAAGAACCGTATAACGGTTGGCGGTCAGGGCACCTACGATGTGGTACGGCGCAAGGTGGAGATGCTGCTCAAACGCTACACCGCGCGCCCGATCGGCTGCCGCGTTACGTTGACCCGTGGCATTACCGATGTGGAGCGGATCTATGACCACCTTAGCGACGAGCTGGGGTTCTTCGAGGTGGGCTTTGGTCCTGTGACGTCTGGCGACATTGCCGAATTCAACCTGACCGGTGAAGAGCTGGTTGAGGTGTTTGCCGGCATGAAGCGCCTGGGACAGCGTTACCTCGAAGCGGCGCTGCGCAATGAAAACTTCGGCTACGGCAACATGCACCAGCTGATCACCGACATGTACGAGGGCAACAAGAAACTGGTGCCCTGTGGTGCGGGGCTCAAACTGCTGGCGGTGGACAAGGATGGCGGACTTAACCTCTGTCATCGTTTCACCGGCTCGGATCTGCCCACCTTCGGCGATGTCGAAAAGGGTGTCGATCGTGCAGCCCTGGGTGAATTCATTGAGCAACGCCTGGACCGTACCAATACCGGTTGCGCGACCTGTCGTATCCGAAACCTCTGTTCCGGTGGCTGTTATCACGAAAGCTATGCCAAATATGGAGATCCGACGCATCCTTCCTACCACTACTGTGACCTGATGCGAGACTGGGTCGATTTCGGCGTGGAAGTGTATTCGCGGATCATGCTCGAGAACCCCGGGTTCTTCGAAGCATACGTCTCTCCGAGGAGGAGTGCCTGATATGAAACATTTGAAGTCTCTGAACAAAAAAGCACAGCTGATCAACCAGTCCGTCAGCCCGGACGAGGTTGAAGACGTTGTAGCCATGCAAACGGTAGTGGGCTGTACCGCTACCACGGACCCGGGCTGGGAGCTGGATCCCTTTGGTGGACTGGGGTCACTGTGTCAGCCGATGGAAGCGGACCTGTACGGCTGTGCCGATGCCTGCTGGTGGCCGGCGCAGGTGCCCGACACCATGAATACCTATCCGGACTGGAACAAGGATGTGGCCAAGGCCACACAGGACTGGCGCAAGCTGGACGGTATCTTTGAGGACGGTGAATAAGGGAGCCTGGCAATGAAAATAAGTAAACTGTTCAAATCAACAGCGCTGGCCGGTTCTCTGGGAACGGCGGCCCTGCTCAGTGCAGTGGCGCCGGCGGCCGCGGCAGCACAGGAATACCTGCTGACCGTAACCCGTCCGGGCCATCTTCATGTGATCGACATGAAGACCAACAAGATCGAGCGCACCTGCGACATTCCGGGCAACTTCGGCTCCGGTTCCATTGCCCCGTCACCGGATGGCAAGATCGCGTACGTGCTCAGTAACGGCATGGAAGACGTCTACGGGTTCGATATTCGGACCTGCGAAATCACCTTCCACACGGCCCAGTCGACTCCGACACTGAAGGTGAAAAGCTTCCAGTCACTGGCGGTGAGCCCCGATGGCAAGGAGCTGTATACGGTGCAGAACCCGTTCGGCCTGAAGCGAGACCGTTTCACGGTTGAGCAGCCTCGTCTGGCCGTGTTCAACGTGGCTGATGGTGTTGGTGCCAAACCGGTGCGTACATTCCCGGTCGAACGCCGTATCACCAAGATTGCAACAACGGCACAGGGCAAAATCATCCTGGGTGGCGCTGACGTCAAGTCGATTGATCCGAAAACCGGTGAGATCAGCATGGTGACGCCGCTGCAGAACTGGGAGAAAGGCCCCCTGTGGTTGCCGCCCGATGCCTTTGCAATGCACTCTCAGGGTGAGCAGAGCAACGAATACATCATGCCCTACGTGACTGCAAAGTTTGACTCTGAAGAGTGGAACTTCGAGACCGCCGAATGGTGGTGGGGCATGAGCCGAGTTGACCTTGAAACCGGTGAAGCCACTCGCATGGAGATGATTCCGTTCGAGTACATCATCTTCAACTTCATCTCTGATCCGCGTGACCCGAACATCCTGTATGGCGCGTTCAACACGCTGTCCAAGCATGACATTCGTACCGGTGAAACGCTGGCGCTGCGGGAGATGGAGCACACCTACTACAACCTGAACATCTCCGCGGATGGCAAAACCATCTATGTTGGTGGAACGGCAAGTGATATCTCGGTGCATGATTCCGAGACACTGGAAAAGGTTGGCTCCATTGAACTTACGGGTGACATGACCACATCGGACCTGCGTGTAGCCACCATCAGAGACTGATATCTGATCACGCTCTCAATCAGGTATAGTCAACGGGAGGTGCCGGCAACGGTCCTCCCGTTTTTCGTTTATAAACAGGATGCAAGGAAAGGCTCACCATGCTGAATTGGCTGGTACGCGCCATCCACGCCCCGGACAAAAGCCGTCTGGAGCAGGGGTTTCGCTGGTTGTACAGCTTCGTCAAACCACAGCAAAAGGCCATTGCCGGCCTGTTGCTGTTGTCTTTTGTTGGCTCGGCACTGGTGCTGCTGCAGCCCTGGCTGACCAAGCTTTTGATTGATGACGGTCTGCTGGCCAGGGATTACGGCATGCTGGTCCAGCTGGCCGTGGCCATGATTCTGGTCGGAGTCTTCGGCACCGCACTGTCCGGTCTGAACCGTTACCTGCACACGCGCCTGTCCGGACGCATCCTGTTTGCCCTGCGAACCGACCTGTACGCCCATCTGCAACGGCTTTCGCCCACCTTCTTTGGTCAGCGTCGCATCGGTGATCTGATGTCCCGTATTGACGGTGATGTGGCTGAAATCCAGCGTTTTGCCGTCGACAGCCTGTTCTCGGCGGTAAGCAGTATCATCGGCTTGATCGGTGCGCTTGCGCTGCTGGTGACGCTGTCCTGGAAGCTGTCATTGCTGGTGCTGGTTCTGATCCCGCTGGAAGTGCTGTGGCTGCGCTGGATGCGTCGCAAGGTGGAAGTCAATACGCGCGAGTTGCGCGAACGCTCGGCTGACCTGTCCAGTTTTCTGGTGGAAACCATGCCAGCGATGAAATTCATCCAGTCCAGTGGCCAGGAAAATCGTGAACGTACCCGTCTGGGCGGACTCAACGATGGCTATCTCAGCCAGTTGCTGCGGCTGCAGATTACCGAATTCTTTACTCATGCCATTCCGGGAACACTAACGTCCATGACCCGTGCCGCCGCGTTCTTGATCGGTGGCTGGTGGGTGATTCAGGGGGAGTGGCAGTTGGGTTCACTGATCGCCTTCTCCACCTATCTGGGGATGGCCACGGGGCCGGTAAACAGTCTGTTGGGCCTGTATGTTGCGATTCAGCGCATGAGTGTCAGCCTTAACCGCGTGAGCGAGCTGCGCCAGGCCGAGGCCGAAATTGAATCGCCACAAAGCCCGCGCGCGCTGCCACAGCCACTGCGAGGAGAGCTTGAGCTTGAACAGGTCTGCTTTGCCTACGCTGGCCGAGATCCGGTGCTGGATAATGTGAGCGCCCGTTTGCAGGCGGGCAAAAAAATCGCGCTGGCAGGGGCATCGGGAGCGGGCAAGTCCACCCTCATCGACCTGCTGCAGCGCCACTATGACCCGTTACAGGGACGGGTGTTGCTCGATGGCGTTGATATCCGCGAGCTGAGCCTGTCGGATCTGCGCCGCACTGTTGCAGTGGTGTCCCAGGAAATTACGCTGTTCAGAGGCTCGCTGGCTGACAATCTGCGCTATGCCTGTCCGGAGGCCAGTGATGAACAGGTACGTGATGCAGCCCGTGAGGCTCAGCTGGACGAGCTGATTGAGCGTCTGCCGCAGGGACTCGATACCCCGCTGGGAGAGCGCGGCCAGCAGCTGTCCGGAGGCCAGAAACAGCGCATCGCCATCGCGCGTGCGCTGCTGCAGCAGCCTGCTGTGCTGGTGCTGGATGAAGCCACGTCGGCAGTGGATGAAGCCACCGAGCAGCAGGTGATTGCGGCCGTGGATCGCCTGTTTGCCGACCGCACCCGTATTCTGATCAGTCACCGCCCCTCTACGCTGGCGGGCGCGGATCTGCGTTTGCTGCTGCAGAACGGCCACCTCCGTGAAATAGAGGAGGTGGCGGATGTCGGCTGAGCCCATCCGTATCGGGGTAGTGGACTCCGGTCATTCAGTGCAACAAACCGTAGCGTCCAGTGCCGCCTTCGTGCTGCAGGATGGCCAGCTCTGGCTGACGGAGGCGGAGCCTGATCAGTTGGGGCACGGCACTCGCATCATTGAAATCATCCAGCACCTGATGCCCGAGGCAACACTGTTCAGTGCGCAGGTATTCAGCGATCGATTGTCCACCACGGCCGCACAGGTGGCGGCTGCCATCGACTGGCTGGTGGAGCAGGGGGTACAGGTAATCAATCTGAGTCTGGGGCTGAGACAGGATCGAGCAGTATTGAGGGAGGCCTGTGAGCGGGCCCTGAAACAGGGGGTTTTTCTCTGTGCGGCCAGCCCAGCCCGAGGGGAACCGGTGTATCCGTCTGCCTATCCCGGGGTGTTTCGCATGACGGGCGATGCCCGCTGTGATCGTGATCAGCTCTCCCATCTGGACACCGAGTTTGCTGATTTTGGTGGCTGTGTCCGGCCTCTGGATAACAGCCGTGGGCAGTCGGGGGCCAGTATGGGGTGTGCTCACTTGAGCGCGTGGGTGGCGCGTTGTATGCAACAGGATGCTGTCAGCCTCAGCGAAGTGCGGGACTGGCTGATCCGGCGATCGGCCTACCAGGGGCCCGAACAGCGCAGAGGCGTCTATACAGGAGCAGAGGATGAGTAAGGCAGAGATTCTGGTGCTGGGTGGTGGCCCTGCAGGAGGGGCGGTTGCGATCGGTCTTGTCAGATTGGGGTACTCGGTCACGCTGGTGAGCGAGCCGCGTCCCTTTGATGCGGTTGAGGGTATCTCCGATCGTGTGGTTCAGGGATTGCAGGGGGCAGGATTCAATCTGGCCCTGGAGCAGATGGTACAGCCTTCACCGCGTCGGGTGACCTGGAACGGCACCACCAGCGCCGCCAATACCGAGCGTCTGATCCCTCGTCAGGCCTTCGACCTGGCACTGCTGGATGATCTGAAGGCGCAGGGCATTCAAGTGATTCAGGGGCGTGTAATCGCTTGTCAGTCCGATACAGTCGGCCATGTTGTCGATGTCACGCTTGCGAGCGGCCAGCAGCTGCAGTTGCAGGGCGATTTTCTGGTAGAAGCCCGCGGGCGAGCGGCGCCGGCAGCCGGCGTTCCCCGGGTGAAAGGGGCCCAGACCGTATCCTTGCTGCAGTATTGGCAGGGACCGGCGGATACACCCTGCTCGGCAGTCCAGAGCTTTGCCGATGGCTGGGCCTGGATGGCCCTGCGCGCCGACGGGCGCCGCTACCTGCAGCTGACACTGGATGTGGCCAGTGCCGAGCTACCGCCCAAACGCGAACTGGGCGACTGGTGTCAGGCGCAGCTGAGCAAGCTTGAGCAGGCTCAGCCCTTTATGGCCGGCGCCGAACCGGCTGGCGAAGTCTATGCGCGTACCAGTACACCGGTTTTGTGTGAGCACAGTGTCGGTGATAACTGGATTCGAGTGGGCGATGCCGCCATGGCGGTAGATCCGCTCTCGGGCAACGGCATTTTTCAGGCACTGTCATCGGCCTTGCAGGCCCCGGCGGTGATCAACACGCTGATCAATCATCCAGAGCGGGCGGATCTTGCCAAGCAGTTCCATGAGGCCCGGATTGAAGGGCTTTTTTACCGTTTTGCCCGCATTGGACGTGACTTTTATGCGCAGGAATCCCAGTGGCCGACCAACCCGTTCTGGCAGGGGCGCAGCCAGTGGCCGGATCAGGTCCCGCTGCATCTGGACGTGACGCCCGATCAGGTCACCACCGGCGTGCGGCCGGTGGTGCAGGATGGGCTGATTCGTGAAGCGCAGGTGGTGATTACCCCCGATCAGCCTTTGGGCATCTGGCATCTCAATGGCCTGGAACTGGCCCCCTTGCTGGAGCAGGTCCGATCTCGTCCTGACCTGACGCCTGCTGAGCTGCTTTCACAGACCCATGGTGCAGTGATGGGCGAGCGCCTGGCGTTGTGGATGCAGCAGCAGGGCTGGGTTGCAGCCGGGAAGCGCTAGCCGATTGCCGCCACGATGGCGGCACCCAGCTCCCGGGTGTTCGCTTTACCGCCCATGTCAGGTGTCAGTGCCTTGCCCTCGCGCAGCACCCTTTCCATGGCATCCAGCAGGCAGTCGTGCACGTCATCGCACCCCAGGTGTTGCATCATCATGGCGCCGGCCCATATGGTCCCCAGAGGGTTGGCAATACCCTGACCGGCGATATCCGGGGCCGAGCCATGGACCGGTTCAAACATCGACGGGAAGGTTTTCTCCGGGTTGATGTTGGCGGAGGGGGCGATGGCGATGGTACCGGTGCAGGCAGGTCCCAAGTCGGACAGGATGTCACCAAACAGGTTGGAGCCAACCACGACATCAAAGTACTCGGGCTTGCCCACAAAATGGGCTGTCAGGATGTCGATGTGGAATTGGTCCACGTTGACTTCAGGGTAATGCCGTGCCATCTCTGCCACACGGCTGTCCCACCAGGGCATGGAGTGATAGATGCCGTTGGACTTGGTCGCGGACGTGAGATGCCTTGCCGGACGGCTCTGGGCCAGCTCAAACGCATAGCGCAGCAGCCGGTCTGTGCCCTGACGCGTAAACAGGCTCTGCTGTGACACGATCTCGGCATCGGTGCCCTCGTACTGAATGCCGCCGATGGAGGAGTATTCGCCCTCCACATTTTCACGGACTACATAGAAGTCGATATCACCGGGTTTCTTGTGTGCCAGCGGACAGGGTACCCCTTCGAACAAGCGTACCGGGCGCAGATTGACGTACTGGTTGAAGCCTCGTCGGATCGGCAGCAACAGCCCCCAGAGCGAGACATGATCAGGCACGCCTGGATAGCCGACCGCACCCAGATAGATGGCATCGAAGGCTTTCAGCTGATCCAGCCCGTCCTCCGGCATCATGCGTCCTGTCTGGTGCCAGGTTTCGCAGGACCAGTCGAACTCGGTCCAGTCATACTCAATGCCGAATTTGCGTCCGGCAGCTTCCAGTGCGCTCAGGCCTTCCGGGATCACTTCCTTGCCAATGCCGTCACCGGGGATTACTGCAATCTTGAACCGATTCATGGGGTTGCTCCTGATCTGTTGCTGGATACCGTACTGGCGGTTCAAAACAGAATATTTGATACACTAAGTGTGTTAGAAGGTGTCTTTTGTAATCAAAAGGATTACGAATCGTGAATCAATTACCCCCGCTGGACGATATTCGCGTCTTCGTTGTGGCGGCCCGACTGGAAGGTTTCAGTTTAGCGGCGGATCGTCTGGCCGTTTCACCGGCCTATGTCAGCAAGCGCATAGCCTTGCTGGAGAAGCGATTGGGCGTGCGACTGTTTCTGCGCTCGGCCCGCCATGTGCGCTTGACGCTGGAGGGAACGGTTGCGCTGGACTGGTGCGAGCAACTGCTGGAAACCGCCGAGCAGATGTATCAGGCGCTGCACCATGAGCAACAGGTGCCCAGGGGCAAACTGCGGATTGTGACCAGTACCGGCTTTGGCAGTCAGTGTGTCGCACCCTTGATCTCTACACTGGCGGCCTCCTGTCCCGAGCTTGAAGTGGATCTGGAACTGCTGGACCGACCGGTCGATCTTGTCTCGGAAGGCTTCGATCTGGAAGTCAGAGTTGGAGGAGAGCTGCCCCCCGCCATGATTGCGCGCCGGCTGGCGCAGAACAGGCGTGTTTTGTGTGCTTCGCCTGCCTATCTGGATCGGCATGGGGTGCCCGATCATCCCAATGAGCTGGTGCAGCATCGCTGTATTGCCATCCGTGAACGTGATCAGGCGTTTGGTCTGTGGCGCCTGACAGGCCCAGAGGGGAGGCTGTCGGTTGCTCTGTCAGCCGCATTGACCACCAATAATGGCGCGGTAGCCAAGCATTGGTGTCTTCAGGGGCAGGGCATCATGTTGCGCTCGGGCTGGAATATTCAGCATGAGCTTAACAGCGGTACACTGGTACAGATACTCGCGGACTGGCATCAGCCGGCGGATATTTACTTGATTTATCCCTCGAGGCTGGAAACCTCGGCCCGTCTGCGTGCCTGTGTGCGATGGCTTGAGCAGTCTCTGCCTGCTTTCATGGAATCCTTGCAAGGACACAACACTGATGCGATTTGACCCTCCGCTTGAGTCCGTCACGCTGCTGCGGCGCTACAAGCGTTTTCTGGCGGACGTACGCCGTGCCGATGGCAGTGAAATTACCATACACTGCCCCAATACCGGCTCCATGAAGAACTGTGTATTGCCGGGTGTAGAGCAACCGGCGCTGATGTCTGACAGCGGCAACAGCAAGCGCAAGTATCGCCACACACTGGAAGCCTTGCAGGTTGCCCACGGACATTGGGCGGGGGTGAACACCAGCCGTACCAATGCTCTGGTAGAAGAAGCCGTGCGTGCCGGTCGGATACCGGAGTTGTCGCCGCACACAGGCGTTGAGCGTGAAGTGACCTTCGGCGACAGTCGGTTTGACCTGGCACTGGGAGAACGTCGACAGCCCCATACCTTCATTGAGGTGAAAAACGTCACCCTGGGCCCGGGACCGGATGATCCGGATGATGGCGTCATCGCCTTTCCGGACTCTGTGACCACACGGGGGCAGAAGCATCTGCAGACATTGATGGATGTTGTGGAGCAGGGGCACCGAGCCGTGCTGTTTTTCTGTGTGCAGCACAGCGGGGCCGCGGCGGCGCGACCGGCCGACGAAATTGATGCGCGTTATGGCGCCTTGCTGCGCATGGCACTGACGCAGGGGGTTGAGGTGATGGCCTGGCGCGTGAGTCTGTCTGAAAAGGCCTTTGTGCTGGAGAACTCCCTCCCGCTGTCGATATAGGGTAAAGTCGCCTGTCGTATAACCTGAAATTCTGCAAGAGGTTGCCATGTCGGTAGCGGATGACTCGGTCACACACGCGCTGGAAACGGACGCCAATGTCTATAAGACACTGCTGGAGTCAACCCGGGCGATCCCATGGAAAATTGACTGGAAAACCCTGCGGTTTGCCTATATTGGCCCTCAAATCGAGCCTTTGCTGGGCTGGAGTCAGGACAGCTGGCTCAGCGTTGACGACTGGGCGACACGGATGCACCCGGATGATCGCGAATGGGTCGTCAACTTCTGTGTATCACAGTCACAGAATGGTGTGGACCATGAAGCGGACTATCGGGCACTGACCGCCTCGGGTGATTACGTCTGGATTCGTGATGTCGTGCATGTGGTGCGTGATGAAGCAGGCGAGGTTGAAGCCCTTGTCGGTTTCATGTTCGACATCAGTGAGCGCAAGCGAACGGAACAGGAGCTGCTGCGGCTGCAGAAAGAGCTGGAAGAACTGTCATTGAAGGACAGTCTGACAGGTGTGGCCAACCGGCGTTATCTGGACCGTATACTGGAAAAAGAGTGGACCCGCTCTTGCCGTCATCATCAGCCCCTGTCTCTGGCGATCTTTGATATTGACTACTTCAAGCAATACAACGACCGCTATGGTCATCTGCAGGGAGACAAGTGCCTTAAGCAGGTGGCACAGCTGCTGGAAGAGTCTGTCCGCAGCGTTGACGTTGTGGCGCGCTTTGGCGGTGAAGAGTTTGTGCTGGTGATGCCGCAGACTGATACGGCGGCGGCTCGGGCTGTGGTAGAGCGCTGTTACCAGCGCCTTGCAGAAGCGGGCATCCTGCATGAAGCTTCGCCCATCGCGGACAGGCTGACCTTCAGTTGCGGCCTTGGCAGCAGCCTGCCGGAGCGAGATGAGAGTCTGGAAGCGTTCGTCGAGCGTGTCGATCGCTCCCTCTATCAGGCCAAGAGCCACAACCGCAATGAGTTGGTGATAGCGGACACCCCGTGAATATCAGGCCTGCTCCTGACGTGAAATCACCACCGCCGTTCGCAATCCTTCCTTGCCAAAGCGTGCCATGCGCCAGAAATGTTGCCGCGGCACAGGCACGTTCTGGGTATCGAGCCGTGTCTTGTCTTCATCTTCGTCCACCTCTGGATCATGCAGATAGACGTAGTGGTTGTCGATGCCCGTCAGTACCACCCAGTGTGGACTTTTCTGTCGACTGAAGCCCCAGCTGCTGATCAGCATCAGCACGAAGCAGCCCTCTGAAAGAGCCTGTTCAACCGCGTCCAGACTGATCTCCTCCGCGTGCTCGACGATACCGGCCGCTTCCGTCTGTTGCTTGAAATCCTGGTGTACCAGTTCCAACACTTCCTTTTTCAGCTCGGTACGAACGCCGTGAATGAACAAGGGGCCTTCACGGTTGATGTACAGCTGTGCCTTGAATCCGCGCCGCCAGGCGGCCAGTGCCAACCCTCGAGGCCCGCAGCCGCCATGGCCGGTTGTCATGAAAATGGACGTGGCCTCGCGCCAGATCTGCAGCTCCTGACACCGGTCCATGACGATGGCCGGGTTAAGGGCTTTCATGGCCATCAGCAGCGAGGCGGGCCCGCAGGTGAACGGCAGCGTTTGACCATACCAGGGTACAACGCCGGGGGAGCGTGTCGTCAGGGCCAGCAGCCGCTTCTGGAACCGCAGCGCCGGAGTGTGATCTTCGTAGTAGTCTTCATACAGACCAAACTGGCGATAGCCCAGCGCCTGATAAAGGCGGATTGCAGCGGCATTGTCGGTACGGACTTCCAGCCGCAGGGCAAGGCAGTCGTGCTCCAGTGCCGCCTGCTCAGCCGCTTGCATCAACAGTCGTGCAAGGCCCTGACCGCGTGCGAGCTCATCCACGGCCAGCGAGTAGATGCGTCCGAGCGAGGTGCCGCGATGGAAGAGTACCAACACATAGCCCAGCAGCCCCTGTGCCGGGCTCGTGGCCGCGATCAGGGCACAGTGACCACGCTTGAGCATCCAGCGAAACTGGCGTCGGCTGATGCGATCTTCGCTGAAGGTCCTGTTTTCAAGTGCAACCAGCGCCGGCAGATCCTGCAAGCTGGCGGGGGATAGCTGAACGCTGTCTGACATGGCTCTAACCCGTGGAGTGTTCAGCTCTAGACTAACGCCGCGACAGGGATCAGAGCCAGTGGGCGATAGAAAAATTGTTCTGCCCGATTGCGCTGTTCATGAATGCATTCCATAGTGACACTCAGGTTCACGTACAGGGAATACCATGACCAAGCTTAAAATCGTTGTTGATAAAAAAGAGGACTGGCAGGCGTTCTATCCCGCCGAGCAGTTGATGAGTGCCCATGAGTACCTGGCACAGGGCAGTCGCAAGGACCGCACACCGGTTCAGATCATCAACCTGTGCCGCAACTATCGCTATCTCAGCTATGGCTACTACACCTCGCTTTTGGCAGAGGCGCGTGGCCACAAGGTGATTCCATCGATTCAGACCATCAATGATCTGGGGCGCAAGTCCGTCTATGGCCTGAATATGAAGAACCTGAACGAGCTGTTGGGCAAGCTGGTCAGCAAGGACACCGTGCTGCGTCAGCAGCTGGAAGCGGACCGGCATCTGGAGGTGACCATCTGTTTCGGGCAGACCCTGTTTGCACCACTGCAGGATCTTGCACGACAGATCTTCGAGCATTTTCCCTGCCCCATTCTGCACCTGACCTTCCGCAAGGGGGAGAGCTGGCAGATTGAGACCTTGAAAGCGGGCAGCCTGAAGCAGCTCAGCGCGGCGGAAGAGGACCTGTTTGCCGCCGCCATCGACACCTTCAGTCGCAAGCTGTGGCGCAAGCCCACGGCGCGTCGCAAATACCGCTATGATCTGGCGATTCTGGTTGATCGAGAGGAAGTGCTTCCACCCTCCGATCCCATGGCGATCAAGCGCTTCATTCGTGCCGGGCGCCAGCTCGGGATTGATGTGAGCCTGATCGGCAAGAAGGACTTTGGACACCTGGCTGAATATGACGGCCTGTTCATTCGCGAGACGACTTCAATCAGCAACCATACCTATCGCTTTGCCAAAAAGGCCGAGCACGAGGGGCTGGTGGTGTTTGATGATCCCACCTCAATTCTGCGCTGCTGTAACAAGGTCTATCTCTCTGACTTGCTGGCCGCCAACGGTGTTGCGATGCCGGAAACCCACTTTCTGTTCAAGGACAGTAAAAAGGAGCTGCAGCAACTGGCTGCCTCACTGACCTATCCACGGGTACTGAAAATTCCCGATGGTGCCTTTTCCAAAGGGGTGGTCAAGGTGAACTCGGCCGAGGAGCTGTTGCGTCAGGCCGATGAGTACTTCAAGCAGTCGGCCATCGTGCTGGTGCAGGAATACATGTATACCGAATACGACTGGCGCATTGGCATCCTTAACAACAAGCCACTCTATGCCTGCAAATATCTGATGACCCGTGGCCACTGGCAGATCTACAACCACAGCAGCGGTCAGGCCGAGTCGGGCGGTTTTGAGACTCTGCCGGTGCATGAAGCGCCTGCCAAAGTGGTCAGAACGGCACTGAAGGCGACCCGACTGATTGGGGACGGCCTGTATGGTGTGGATCTGAAACAGTCCGGTGATAAGGTAGTGGTGATTGAGGTCAACGATAACCCCAGTATCGATTCCGAGGTTGAAGACCTCTATCTCAAGGAGAGCCTGTACCGCATGATCATGGAGGAGTTTCTGCGCCGGATGGAGCGGCGTCGCCTCGGAATCGGTCATTGATTCGACAGGTGCGTTATGAAACGAGCCCAGGAGCTGAAAGCCCTTTCCCGCGATCATCATCAGGGGCTGGTGTTGGCAAAGCGAGCCATGGAGGCTGCGCAAGAGTACAAGCCGGCAAAAATGGTGTGGGCTGAAGTGACCATGCACTTCAGTGAAGTGCTTGAGCCTCATTTTCAGATTGAAGAGAAAACACTGGTGGAGCCACTCAGGGCTGCGGGCGAAACATCTCTGGTCGACCGGCTGGAAACGGAGCATGCGCAATTGCGTGACTTCTTTCAGCCGGGCCAGACACGCGGTTATGAAGAGCTGAAAGCTTTTGGTGAGTTGCTGCAGGCCCATATTCGCTTTGAGGAGCGCGAGCTGTTTGAGGTCGCGCAGGAAAAGCTCAGTCAAGAGCAGCTGGATGAGGTGGAAGCGGCCTGCCATTGACGCCATCGGGGGCACCGACTGGATGAACAGGTTGTATCTGGCTGACAAGGAGCGTGGGATGTCGCATGTTCGCCAATCATCAGGCAAGCGGGGGCCTGCGCTCTGGGCCCTGGTGTTCTTGCCGGTATTGTTCTGGTCGGCGTGGGAGCCGGCTGATCGCATTACCTGGACGCTGGAGGTTCTGCCGGCCATTGTCGGCGCGCTGGTATTGCTGCTAACGCGCCGTCGCTTCCCGCTCACGGCGTTGCTGTACGGTCTGATCCTGCTTCACTGCATCATTTTGATGGTCGGTGGACACTATACCTATGCCAGGGTGCCACTCTTTGACCTGCTCAGGGAGATGTTCGACTGGCAACGCAACAACTACGACAAGGTGGGGCACCTGGCGCAGGGGTTTGTCCCTGCCATGATTGCCCGTGAATTGCTGATCCGGCTGAACGTGATTCCGTCGGCCGCATGGCGAAATTTCTTGATCGTCTGCTTTTGTCTGGCATTCAGTGCCTTCTACGAACTGATCGAGTGGTGGGTAGCCCTGATTTCGGGGGAGGGTGCCGAGGCCTTTCTCGGTACTCAGGGCTATGTCTGGGACACCCAGTCTGATATGGCCTGGGCGTTGGCCGGCGCAATACTCGCGCTGGCGCTGTTGAGCCGACTGCATGACAGGCAGTTGCTCTCATTGGAGTCCCTGTAGACGAACGGCGGTGACACTTTTGCTGGTACTGCCGTACTCTGCAGGTAAAATGCCTTACATCGCTGTTGTGTGCCACGTGCCAAGGTTGATTTATGCCGATTGTTCGCCGGTTTTGCAGTTACCTGATCCTGTTGACCACACAGGTTTTGCTGCTTACATCTGCCCATGCCGATACGCTTGACGATGTCATGCACCACGGTGATATCCGCTGTGGCGTGTTTCCGGATGACCCCGGTCGCAGTGCCATCGACACGGATGGGAACTGGAAGGGATTCTATGTCGATTTCTGCCGTGCCACGGCAGCTGCGCTGTTTGGTGATCCTGAGCGAGTACAGTTCGTGGAGGTGGATGCCACCACACGGTTTACAACCCTGCAGCAGCGTCAGGCGGACGTGGTGATGTACAGCACGACCTGGACCCTTGGGCGAGAAAATCGTTATCAGGTCGTGTTTCCGGCAATCTATCTGTTTGACAGCCAGGGCGTCATGGTACGTGCCAACAGCGGTATCAAGACGTTGTCTGATCTGAACCAGAAAACGGTGTGCGTGACTGAAAACACGTCAACCCACAAGAACCTGGTCAATGCACTGCAGCAGAATGGCATTGATGCCACAATCCAGTATTCCAACGGTGACAGTTTTTTTCGTGGGCATTGCGATGCCTACAGTGCTGACCGGATGAACCTTGCCACCAACCGCGCCAATCGTGCCGACAATCCGGCTCATTACATCATCCTGCCGGAGACGCTGTCCCGAGAGCCGATCGGTCCGATGGTGCGAAACGATGAGGTACGTTGGGCTCGGGTTATCCGTTCTGTGGTAAATGCGACCATTCTGGCCGACCAAAAGGGCATTACCCGCAACAATCTCGAGGCGGTATTGCTGGAGACCCAGGATCAGGAAATCCTCAATTTGCTGGGCCGCCAGGGCGATCTGGGCAGCCAGCTGGGATTGCCGGCTGACTGGGCGCGCAATGTGATCGCCAGTGTTGGCAACTACAGTGAAATCTATCAGCGGCACTATGGTCCGGAAACGCCCATCGGTGTTGAGCAGGGTCTTAACAGGCCCTGGTCCCGGGGCGGTTTACTATTTGCCCCTCTGTTTCTCTGAGTCTGATCATCAATGCGATCCCAATACACCGGTATCGGTACCCGACTTACGCGAATCATCTGCACCATCTTTGGACTGTACCTGATCGCCGTATCTGCCGTTGGCTACGTGATGTACCAACAGTATCAAGGCTTCAGTACTCTCGCGACGCGCGAGTTTGGCCGTGCCATGGCGGCGGCCGAGCTTACCCGGGATGCCGAGATCATCGCCGCCGAAGTGTTCGAAATGATGGTGGGAAATCGCCGCTCCATCAGTGCCGGCAGTCAGCGTGCGGATAACCTGGCACAGCTGTACCAATCGGCGCGTGAAAGGCTGCGCCAGCTTTCATTATCAATCGATCCGGGCCAGGTGGTCAGCAGCGAGCTTGAGCGCTGGCAAGAGCCTTTCTTTCTCAGCCTTGAGCAGCTGGACCAACGACTGGAGCAGGAAAAGCAGTTGCAAGCCGAGCAGTTGCATCAAATGGATGCCCTGTTCATGTTGCAGCGACAGTTACCGGCGGATGACTTTGACGCATTGTCACCTGATGAGCAGCGCTTCGTCAGTTACGCGCTGACGGCGCTGGTAACGGCAGCGTCTGCCATGAGTGCTGAACGACCGGGACATGTGGCTCAGCTGGAACAGTCCTGCCAGCAGGCAATTGAAAGGATGGCGGCACTGCCGCTGGGCAATGAAACGTTGATTGAACTCAGGCGCCAGTTTGCGGCAATACTGCCGGATATATTTGCCAGCCGCGCGCCGCTGCTGAAATCCGCCCGTGCAAGTCTGGCTTCCGCGCGGGAAACCCGAGTGCTGGCCCAAAAGCTGACGGGGGCCAGTTTCGGCTACCATCAGCAACTCAAGGCGTCGGCCTTGCAGGCCATTGCCGATCACCAGGTGCTGATTCGTAATTCACTGCTGGGGTTGCTGTTGGCATCGTTGCTGCTGCTGGGGATCACCATCGGGGCCATTTTGTATATCCGGCGCCATATTGTGCACCGAATCAATCGCCTGAGTGCGGCCATGCAGGCCCGCTTGAATGGTGAAACCGTGCCCATACCGGTTGCCGGTCATGATGAAATCAGCGCCATGGGGGCCAGCTTTGCCGTGTTCGTGGATGCCCGCCGTCAGGCTGAGCAGCAACTGGAACAGGCGAACATGAACCTGCAGCGAATGAATACCGAGCTGGAGCGTCTCAGTACAACGGACGCGTTAATGGGCATACCCAACCGACGCTCTTTCGATGATCAGTTGAATCAGGAGTGGCGCAGGGCGATTCGTAACGGCAGTCGACTGGCGATCGTGATGGCCGATGTGGACATGTTCAAGCGCTTTAACGATACCTACGGCCATCAGGCGGGTGATGACTGTCTGCGCCAGGTTGCACAGGTCATGAATGCCCAGCTCAAACGCAGCGGTGACATGATTGCCCGTTACGGTGGGGAAGAGTTTATCGTGCTGCTGCCCGGACTCGATCTGCCCCAGGCGAAGCAATTGGCTGAGCAGTTGAGGGTGGCAGTATCGGGGTTGCAGATTCCACATGTTCACAGCCCGTCCGGCCATGTCAGTATCAGCCTGGGTGTGGCTGCAAACAGGCCACATCCCAACATGCGGGTCGAGAGCCTCATACACATGGCGGACAATGCGCTTTACGCGGCCAAATCAGCCGGTCGCAACAGGGTTCAGGTTGCCAACTGACGTCTCGTCTGCGACCGTGACCGGCATCCGGTCGGAAGCGCAGGCCTCGCTTCCGGGCTCTTCCAATAGCGCCAGACTTTAAGCGTCTACGTCGGCGTCAGCAGATGAGGTCGAGATGAATCAGACACAGGCATTTATCCAGTTACGCGAAGTCATGTCCGGCTATTATCCGCTATCGGATGAAACCTGGCAGGCGCTGACGGCGATTTGTCACTACCGGCAGGTTGCAAGGCAAGCACAGATTTGCCGAGTGGGAGAGGTGCCGCGCTCCTTTGCCTTTGTCTGTCAGGGGTTGTTTCGGGTCTTTGTACTGGATGAGAAAGGCAATGAATTCAACAAGAACTTCTTTCAGGAAGGGCGTTTCCCCGGGTCAATGACCGCCCTGCTGCGCCAGGAGCCTTCATTGCACTCGATAGAGGCGCTGGAAGACTCGACCATCATCGAAATCGATTTTCAGGCCTTCCGCGATCTTCTGTATCGCAGCGAAGATCTCAAGCTGTTTCACATTCACTACCTTGAGAGGCACTGGTTGCTGGACAAGGATACCCGCGAGATACGTTTGGTACAGCAGGATGCAGCCGAGCGATATCAGGCGTTTCGACGGGAGTATCCCGAGCTGCTGACACGCCTGCCGCAATATCACATCGCATCCCACTTGGGGGTGACGCCGACCCAGCTCAGCCGGATTCGAAAAAAATCCTGAGTGATCAACCTATGTAAATGAGCCGCAGGACCGGCGTGCGTAATCTGGGCCCAGTCAGCGGGCATCCCGCTACGTGAACCCCAACACTGGAGTCGATTATGTCCCCCTTGAATGCCTTGAACTGGCGTTATGCCGTTAAACAGTTTGCCAATACCACACTGACCACCGAGCAGCTGGAACCCTTGCTGGAAGCGACACGCCTGAGCCCAGGCGCCTTTGGTCTGCAGCCCTACCGTATTCTTGTCATCAGCAACCCCGAGCTGCGCACCGATCTGCTGGCCCATTCCATGGGACAGGATAAGGTTGCCCAGGCCTCCCATTTGCTGGTCTTTGCCGCCGTCACACGGATAGATGAAGCCTTTGTGGCTGCACATATCGAACTCATGGCGCGGCAACGGGGAGGTGATGTCGAGGCGTATCGGGACTTTCAGGCTCACGTGAACGACTATTTCAAGAATATGACTGATCAGGAAAAATCACACTGGGCCGATCAACAGGTATATCTGGCGCTGGGGACCTGTTTGACCAGTGCAGCCCTGCTGGGCATTGATAGCTGTCCCATGACCGGGTTTGATGCAGCTGGCTATGATGCGGTGCTAGGACTTGCTGATCTTGGGTTGAGGAGTGTGGCCATCTGTCCTCTGGGGGAGCGTCACGCCGAGGATACCGTCGCTGACCTGCCAAAAGTGCGTCTGCCGGCGCAGGTGATGACCCGGGTGCTGGCGTGAGCAGTCTGATGCCCTGGCTGGCGCTTTCCGCTGGCGGTGCCATTGCCATTCAAGCAGGCATGAACGCCCGGCTTGGAGTGGAGTTGGGCAGCACCATGCTGGGAACAGGAGTCGCCTTTGCGGTGGCGTGTCTGGTGTCCCTGCTGGTGGTCGTGTTTCAGCGTGCGGGCGTGCCCAGTGTTGACCGTCTGCAGGCGGTGCCCCTGTACCTGTGGGGGGGCGGTATCATCAGCGCTTTTGGTGTGGGCATGTTTTATTTTCTGATCCCGCGTATGGGCGTAGGGCCAATGATGTCATTCGCCTTGACCGGCCAAATTGTGCTTGCCGTGATTGCCAGTCACTTCGGCTGGTTTGACCAGCCGGTGAAACCGATGAATCTGACACGCGTGATGGGTTTGCTGGTGCTGGTGGCCGGTGTCAGCCTGATTTACTGGGAGAAAACCTGATGGAGATGCTGCGACGTGAACGTGCCAATATCGATAATTTAATCGGCCTCTGGCAATTGATGGGGGCTACACACGTCGCGGAAGGGCTCTATCGCTCGACCCGCTGGCCACATCGATGTTGGCACAGCCCTGACCGGCAAGCGGCTGAGGGCCGCAATGCCATTGCGTGTATCCCGGCCCACTACCTGTTTCCTGTTTGGCATGCGGGTGAGTCCAGTCGGGTTCTGGAAAGCGCTTTGAGTCAACACGGACTGGAGGTGGGGCTTGAACAACTGGCGATGATACTGCCGCTGGAAGCCTATACACCGCCACCTGCCGACGCTCGGCTGAACGTCAGCCTGATCGACAGCCGGCAACAGGCGAGACAGTGGTCGGACCTGTGTGGACGCGCATTTGGCTACCGGCTGGACGTTGATGTGATCGACCAACTGCGTCGGCAGGCGGACGTGGAGGTTCTCTGGGCGCAGGGAGAGGGGAGATCGCTTGCGACAGCGATTCTTTACCGCACGGGGCCGGTCATGGGGGTGCATCAGGTTGGAGTGCCGCCTGAGTTGCAGGGGCAGCGGATTGCATATGCATTGATGTGCGTCCTGCTGGCGAGAGCGCAGTTGGCTGGGGCTGAGTATGTCTGTCTTCAGGCCTCGGCGGCTGGCGAGCCGCTGTATCGCAAGCTGGGCTTCCAGCCGCAATTCAGCATCCGCAGCTACCGCCGTGCCTGAGACATGCCGGCAGAGGTTTGGTTACCACCGGCAAGGCTGATTACACCTTCATCAGTACCGACTTGATCTCGGTGTAGTGCTCGAGGCAGGCCGCCCCCATTTCACGGCCAAGGCCGGATTGCTTGAAGCCCCCGAACGGCAGTGCCGGGTCAAGCGCCGTGTGGCAATTCACCCACACGCTGCCGGACTTGATACGGGGAATCATGCGATGGACCGCCGACAGATTATTCGACCAGATACTGGCACCCAGGCCATACTGGCTGTCGTTGGCAATGCGAACAGCCTCGTCAAGGTCATCAAACGGCATGGCTACCAGTACCGGACCAAAAATTTCCTCCTGCACCAGCGTCGAGCGCTGGTCCACATCCACCACCACCGTCGGCTGGATGAAGAAGCCGGGGCCCTGACGGTCACCACCGGTGGTGATTTTGGCACCTTCAGCCAGCCCCTTCTCGATAAAGCCGTGAACCCGCTGCTGTTGCACGGCGGATACCAGCGGCCCCATTTCGGTGTTCGGGTCCAGCCCGTTACCCAAGCGAATTCTGCCAGCGATATCGGTGATATCCGCTACCAGATTGTCAAACAGCTTGCGCTGCACATACAGACGCGAACCGGCACAGCATACCTGACCATGGTTGAAGAAAATGGCGTTGGCCGCACCCGCAGCCGCCTCCTGAGGGTTGGCGTCTTCCAGCACGATGGTGGGTGACTTGCCGCCCAGCTCAAGCGTGACCCGCGTCATGTGGTCCATGGCAGCCTTGCCGATCAGCTTGCCGACACCGGTCGAGCCCGTAAAGGTCAGCTTGTCCACATCGGGGTGTGACGAAAGTGCGGCACCGGCGTCATGTCCCAGCCCCGGCACGACATTCAATACTCCCGGCGGGTAGCCCGCTTCCAGCGCCAGTTCACCCAGCCGTAACGCGGTCAGTGGTGTATCTTCAGCCGGTTTCAGCACAACGGTGCACCCGGTCGCCAGGGCCGGTCCCAGTTTCCAGCAGGCCAGCAGCAGCGGGAAATTCCAGGCCACGATGGCGCCCACCACCCCGACCGGCTCGCGCCGCGTGTAGCCGTGGAACTGGGCGCCCGGCATGAAGGGAACAGACGGCTGTACTGAGCTGCCCTCGATTTTGGTCGCCCAGCCGGCCATGTAACGCAGGAAGTTCACGGCCAGCTGAATATCCACTGCCTTTGCGATGGCCACGCTTTTGCCATTGTCGAGACATTCGATTTCGGCCAGTGAGTCGGCATTGGCTTCAATCAGATCGGCAAACCGCCACAGCAGGCGCTCGCGCTCGACGGGTGTCATTCGGCTCCAGCTGGAATCCTCGAATGCCTGACGTGCCGATGCAACGGCACGGTCAATGTCACTGGCGTTACCGCACGCCACTTTGGTGAAGCACTCGCCGGTAGCGGGGTTGATAACATCAATCTCCTTGCCTTCAGATCCTGCCGGGCGCTGATCGCCAATGAGCAGGTTGTGGCGACGGTTGATGAAAGCCTGAGTATCAGAGTGAAGGGCAAACTCTGTCATGGTGAACCTCTTATCGTTGTCATTGAGTCTGTTCTGCTTCTATCGCAACCGTTGTGCCAGTTTTTATTTAAATTATAACCTAATGAATTCATTGTATTTTTTTGGTTTTGAGGCCCGTTTGCTCAGGCTGGTTCTGTCGCAGAATGAGACAGGTGTCCGGATCTGAAGCAGTACCGGGCCGTGATGTCATGCGCCGTATTCGGGCCTGTGTCTCAGGATGAAACAGGTGTCGCGATATTAAACAGATACTCCCCGGCCTCATGCGGCCTTCAAATGCACATTGTTTCATTCAAGTGACTGTTTTATTTAAAAAATAATATTTTGGCACAGGCTGTGCTAACTCCTCTGTGACTCAACATTGACCCGGATCTCGATGGGCGTCCCGACAGATGCCCCTTGCAATGACCACAGAAGGAGGTCGGACCTTGAAAACAACAACTCTGAAACCGCTGGGTGGAGGGCTGCTGGCCCTGGCGCTGGCGGTCGGTAGCCAAACGGCGCTGGCCGAGGATGCTGAACAGATCATCGGCAGCAAGTGTCTGGCATGTCATACCCAGGAAGCCGATCAGCAGTGGAGTCGAATCAGCCACCAGCGCAAAACCCCCGAAGGCTGGCTGATGACGATTGCCCGCATGCAGATCATGCATGGACTGCAGATCAGTGACGAGGACCGGCGTACGCTGGTCAAGTATCTGGCGGATCGGCAGGGGCTGGCGCCATCCGAGACGGATGGGGCGCGCTATGCACTGGAACGACGCCTGAATACTTCAGAAGCGTTCGACTCACAAAACTTCACCGAGATGTGTGCCCGGTGCCACTCCGGTGCCCGCGTGATGCTGCAGCGCCGTCCTGCCGAGGAGTGGGAGCATCTGGTGCACTTCCATCTGGGGCAGTGGCCGACAACGGAATTTCAGGCGCTGGCACGTGACCGTGACTGGCTGGATCTGGCATTGAATCAGATGGTGCCGGAGCTGGCTCAAACGCTGCCGATGGACTCAGATGCGTGGGAAACATGGCAGCAGCAGTCACCTGCCGAGGTGGCAGGCGACTGGACACTGGCGGGTCACATGCCCGGCAAGGGCAGTTTCCATGCGCGCATGACGGTCAGTCCGATGGACGGCAAGGACCAGTATCAGCTGACCCTCTCCGGTCAGTATGAGGATGGCTCCCCCGTGACGGGCGAAGGTCAGGCGGTGCTGTATACCGGCTACGAGTGGCGCGGCAATCTGGCCGTTGATGGCCAGCCGATGCGACAGGTATTCGCACTCAAGGATGGTCAACTCAGTGGTCGCATGTTCCTGCGCGAACATGATGAAGTCGGCGCAGATGTGATTGCGGCCCGTGATGCCGGTGGTGACAGTCGCATACTCGCGTTGCAGCCCGCCTACATCAAGGCTGGTACCGAAGCGGAAATCAGTATCGTGGGAACCGGTCTCAAGGGGCTGCCGGTACTGGGAGCGGGTGTCGACGTGGTTGAGGTGATCAGCGAGAGCGACAGCCTGATCCGGGTACGTGCGCGAGCTGCCGCGGATGCGGAAGGTGTGCTGACACCTCAGGTGGGCGAAGCGACGGGCGGACGTTTGGCCGTGTATGACCGCATCGGCCAGGTGAAAGTGGTACCCGAGTTTGCCGTGGCGCGTGTCGGTGGCAATGGCGGCTCGACACCGAAGGTTGAGGCTCGTTTTGAAGCCGAGGCCTGGGCTGCAGGGGCTGACGGCAAGATGGGAACGGATGATGACTATCGCATCGGCATGCTGCCGGCTCAATGGACGGTTGCGCCCTTTGATGAAGTGGCCGAGGCGGATCGAGATGTCCACTTTACCGGTCGCATGAGCCCGAATACGGGGGTATTCACGCCGGCGGCTGCCGGGCCCAATCCTGAGCGTCGCATGATGACCAACAATGCGGGCAATCTGAAGGTGCAGGCTCAGGTACAGGATGGCGATCAAACCCTGAGTGCCGAAGGGCGGATGATCGTAACCGTACAGCGCTGGAACAACCCACCCATCCCCTGATGTGTACGTGATGACAACACAGGGGGGATGCCAAGAGGCATCCTGATGGCCAATAACAGGGGAGAACAGACATGGGCGCTGTACTCAATCTGGTGGAGCACAACCTGCATGAAGTGCAGGTCGGGGATACCCGCATGTTGTTCCACATACCGTCCAGCTCGCTGTTTGCGCTGGATAGCCTGACCTCGGGCATCCTCGACCGCTTGCGCAGTGGCGCAGAGTCGGCCGAGGCGCTGGTCAGCGGCTTGAGCAATCGCTTCTCGGAGCAGGAGATTACGGAAACGGAACGCGAGCTGTTGGCACTGGAACTGGTCAACGATGGTCGGCCCTTGACCGACGAGATCGGCACGCGTCGAGTGGATCAGTTCCCGCTGACAACGGTGGTGCTGAACGTCAACACCGGCTGCAATCTCAGCTGCACCTACTGCTACAAGGAAGACCTGGATATCCCGTCTGCCGGGCGCAAGATGGAGCTGCAAACCGCAATTGATTCGGTGGAAATGCTGTTGCGCGAATCACCGGATGAAGAGCGCTACACGGTGGTGTTCTTTGGTGGCGAGCCGCTCAGCAACCGGCCGCTGATCGAAGCGATGGTGGACTACTGCGAACGTCGCTTTGCCGAACAGGGCAAGCAGGTCGATTTCGTGATGACCACCAATGCCACGCTGCTGACCGATGAGATCATTGACTGGCTCAATGCCCATCGTTTCGGCCTGTCGGTCAGCATGGACGGCCCCAAGGCGATTCATGACAAGAACCGTATCACCGTGGGTGGTCAGGGGACTTACGATGTTGTGCGTCGCAAGGCGTTGAGACTGCTGGAGCGCTACGACTCACGTCCCATCGGGGCGCGTGTCACGCTGACCCGCGGCACCACTGAAGTGGAGCGGATATGGGATCACCTGTTCAACGAGATGGGCTTTTCCGAAGTGGGCTTCGCGCCGGTTACCTCGGGCGATATCAGCAGCTACAACCTCAGCTCAGAAGAACTGATCGAAGTCTTTGCCGGCATGAAACGCCTTGGTCAGCGCTATCTGGACGCGGCACTGGAGCACCGTAATATCGGTTTCTCCAACATGCACCAGTTGATTACCGATCTGCACGAGGGGCATAAAAAGGCACTGCCCTGTGGTGCCGGCCTGAAAATGCTGGCGGTGGATCATGAGGGGGAGCTCAATCTCTGCCACCGGTTTACCGGATCCGACATGCCGACGTTCGGCAATGTGAAAACCGGTGTCCAGCAGGTGGAGTTGGGGGACTTTCTCTCCAAACGGCTGGACCGAACCGATACCGGCTGTGCCAGCTGCCGTATTCGCAACCTGTGCTCTGGCGGCTGCTACCACGAAAGCTATGCCCGCTACGGGGACCCCACTCATCCAACCTATCACTACTGCGACCTGATGCGAGACTGGGTCGACTTCGGCATCGAAGTCTACAGCCGCATCATGGCGGCCAATCCCGCCTTCATAGACCAGTACATCTCGCCGCGGAGGGCGCACTGATATGAAACATCTCAAAGCGATCAACAACAAGGCGCAGCTGCTCAGCCAGGCCGTGGCCGACGACAGTGTGGAGGAGGTCGTGGCCATGAGTTCACTGGCAGGCTGTACCGCCACCACCGACCCGGGCTGGGAAATTGACGCCTTTGGTGGCGTAACCTCCCTGTGCCAGCCGATGGAAGCAGACCTTTATGGCTGTGCCGACCCCTGCTGGTGGCCGGCACAGGTGCCGGACATGATGAATACCTACCCGGACTGGAACAAGGACGCCATGAACTCGAAAGAGGACTGGCGCAACCTGGGTACCGTGTTCCCGAACGACAAGAAATAAGCCGAGGGTGACCTGACAATGGATAACAAGCGACTGACCTCTCTGATCCCGGCGGCGGCACTGGTGCTGGGCACCGCGCTGTCCGGTACGGTACTGGCCAAGGGGCCAGCCCTCAAGGAAGGCAACGAGTACATGATCGTGGCCAACTATCCCAATAACATGCATGTGATCGACCTGCAGACCGACAGCCTGTACAAAAGCTGTGACCTTCCGGATGCGTTCGGCCCCGGTGTCACCCAAATGGCACCGGATGGCAAGACGGCCTATATCCTGAACAACCGGTATGAAGACATTTACGGTATCAACCTGGATAACTGTGACATTACCTTCCATGCCAAAATGTCATTGCAGAAGAACGAGCGCACCAAGTCGATTTTCTCGTTCGCGTTGAGCCCGGATGGTTCGGAGCTGTATGCGGTACAGAACCCGACCATGCTGAATCGGGACCACTATCGCGTACAGCCGGCTCGCCTGGCGGTGTACGACACGGGCTCGGGGCTTGATGCCAAACCGGTTCGTACCTTTCCGTCACCGCGACAGGTGACCGTGATGCAGACCGGTGCCGATGGCACCCTCTACATGGCCGGCGCCGACATCTACAAGGTGGATGTGAACACCGGTGAGGTCGGAGTTGCCATTCCCAGTCGCAACTGGGAGCGCCCCCTGTATGCGCCACCGGATGTCTTGAACGCCTGGCCCATACAGGCTCCGTCCAAGGATTTCACGATCCTGTACACCACAGCTAAGTTTCAGGATGAAAGCTATAACCTGGACGCGGCTGACTGGATCTACGGTTTCATGAACATCAACCTGGAAACCGGAGAGACCGAGACCACGGATTTTGGCCCGATTACGGAGATCTACTTCAGTGGAGTGCGCTCGCCCAAGGACCCGAATCTGGTGTTCGGGGTGCTGAACCGGCTGGCCAAGTACGATATCGAGAAAAAGGAGCTGATTGCGGCGGCCGAGCTGGATCACTCCTACTACTGTGTTGCCATCAACCACGATGGCTCCAAGATCTATCTGGGTGGTACCTTCAACGATGTCGCTATCTACGATGCCGACAGTATGGAGAAACTGGGCAATATTCAGCTGCCCGGTGGTGACATGGCGATCTCCACTTCACAGGTTTTCATCCGCTGATTTCATCATTCCCCTGTCTGCACTCATGGCCTGACCGGGTTTGCCCGGACGCAAGTCCGGGCCCTTTTCCGGTGCCGAAAGACAGGAGTATCAGGAGTACTTCAGAATGACAAAGACGATTCTCGCTGCAACCCTAGCCGCATTAATGTCGGCTCAGGCGTCGGCCTACACACTTCACAGTGAAAGTGGCACCGAACTGAACCTTGATATCGAAGCGGTGTTCGGTGTCTTCACCAGTAAGGAAAACTACGCCACCTTTGGCAAGGCTGATGGGGGCGGCTCAGACTGGCAGGAGGGCTACATCAAGTACGGCCTTTCCGGCAGTCACGCTTACCCGTCGGGTGCCAGTGTGTTTGGTGGACTCAATTTCATCAGCTCCGCAACCTGGGGGGATGGTGACGCGGCGGGTCTGACCACGGGTGACGAGAGTGAAACCGATATTGAAGATGCCTATGTGGGCTGGCGCTCAGGCAGCCTGATCCCGGCATTGGGTGATGATGGTCTTGAGTTCTCGTTTGGCCGCCAGAATTTCTCCATTGGCGATGGATTTCTGATCAATGGCGATGCGCTGAACCTGGGAGAAGCGCTGAACGGCGGTGGCTATGACTTCAACCGTGGTGGAGCGTACTGGCTGGCGGCGCGCAAGGCTTTCGACCAAACCGCTATTCTGCGTATCGGCGGAACCGAGGGGCTAAGGGCGGATCTGTTCTGGATCGAGTCCGACAACCCCGCGCAGGCGATGACCGAGCTGGCGGGTATCAACGCCGAGTATGTCATGCCGGAAGGGACATTCGGCGTGGCCTATATCGAAGGACTGGGCGTAAATGCACAATATGCCGACCCGGCGGTAATGGCATTGACCCATCGCGACGGACAGCAAACCCTGAGCCTGCGCTATCAGGGTAACGCGGGTGTCGAGAACCTGTTCCTGTCCGGTGAATTCGTGACCCAGGATCAGGGTGACAACAGTCGTGCAGATGGCGATGCCTGGTATCTGGAGGCGGGCTGGACCTTTGCCGATCTGCCCTGGTCACCGAGCGTGAACTATCGCTATGCAAGCTTTGATGAAGGCTTTGACCCGCTGTTCTTCGGTTTTAACCGGGGGTACGGTACCTGGTTCCAGGGTGAGGTGGCCGCCAACTATGCCGGTCCTTTCAACTCGGATGCCGACGTCCATCATATTGGGGTAAAAGCCAGTCCCACCGAGATGCTGAGCATCGGCGCACTGTTTTTTGACTTCAGTGATACCGCAGGAGGTTCGGGAGCACTGAACGGTCAGGAGCTGGATCTCTATGCCGAATGGGTGGTCACGCCAAACCTGATCATCAGCCCACTGATCGGCTTCTACAAGCCTGATAACAGTACGGTTTCGGGTGGCGGTACTCAAATTGGCACGGACGATACCAACGTGTACGGTCAGGTGATTGCGATCGTGCCGTTCTGATTCTGAGGGAATTGCCCCTGAAGCGCTGGCGGGCCTGTGGCCCCGCCAGCCGCTATTTCGCCGGCACAATGATCACCGGTCGCATCATGAGAGGGCTGTTGAAAAAGGGCTCACAGTCGCAGCGAGGAGGCGGGTCCTGGATTTCGGGCCAGAGATGAGCACGGTCTGATTTCAGAATCGGAAAGCTGTAGTCCTGCTCTCCGACCTTGCCCTGCTCGATACCGGTGAAGGTCCCCAGTACCGTAACCAGTCTGCCGGGAGCATAGATGGCCGGGTCTATAAAGCCTGCTACTTGAACCTTGAAGCGCCCGCCACTGGTATCGGTCTTGAGTGGTCGACCACTGGCATTGAGCGAAAACTGAACCACTTCCAGTTCACTGCCCTGTGCGAGATTCCTGACCTGAGCGATTTCACCACCCCAGCGGGCGTTCTGGCCCTGGGCGGTTGCTGAAGCCGCGCTTGAAAAGGGCATCAGTGCCTGTTCGGACGCCGAGCGCAGGTCATTCGGGATCGAGGCGCAGCCAGAAACCAGAAGAACGGTGAAGAAAAACACGAAACGGTTCATGGGAAACTCCTGTGAACACTGGCCTGTATATTGCTTGTTACAGCAGGAAGCGGCGTGCATTTGCGCCCTGGCTGTCTTTGACGTATACAGGAGTGACAAGCAATGTCTGTATTATATCCGGAAAATAACAATAAAGAGGCCGGACACATGGCACCCCGATTACGTCAGGATCTGATCAGTGATCCCGTTCATTCAGCCCGTATTGCCCGGGAGCGATTGCAGCAGGAAGGCGAGCTGCCTTGCGGCTATCTGCGCGATGAAATCGAAGCCTCCTGGCGACGCAGCCTGGACGCGGGACTGACGAACTCCAGCCAGTCACAGCAGTTGATCGATGAGGTCAGCGACCTGAAAGGCTTTCGCGAACAGCATGAGTTGCTGATCCATGCGGCCATGCCCGAAATAGAGCAGCTGGCGCACCAGTTTGGTGATCAGGGATTGATTATGCTGGCCAATGCCGATGCTCGGATTCTGGCACTTGAGGGCAGTGACGAGATTATCACGCCCTCGCGGCAGCTTGCATTGCGTCAGGGTGTTTCCTGGAGTGAGACTCACCGGGGGACCAACGCCATTGGTACGGCGCTTGTTGAGCGACGCCCCATATTGATAAACGAAGAGGAGCATTTCCTCGACACCGTTTCACATTTCTCCTGCACATCCTCTCCACTTATTGATGCCAGCGGCCAACTGATCGGTGTATTGGACCTCACCCGAATTGGACGCAACAGTCAGCCACAGGACACACTGGGAGTGATCCAGCTGGCGGCACGCAGTATTGAAGGGCGGCTTTTTGCCAACCAGTACCAGAATCAGACAGTACTGGCCTTTCATACGCGCCAGCAGTATCTGCGTTCGGCCTGGCAAGGACTCGTTGCGCTGGATGAAGAGGGACGGCTGCTGGCCATTAACGAGCAGGGCTGCCAGCTTCTGGGTCGAAGCCGCGATCAACTGGTTAACCGCATGCTGGAAGAGCTGGTGGGGGAGAAAATCGGTGTCCTGCTCAATATGTGCCTGCGTCAGCGCATTGCACCATTGCAAACTCGGGCAGGGGAGCTGTTCTGTGAGCTGCTGCAGTTTCCGCAGCGTCTGACCGGAAGTGTGCAGCAGCCCAGAGCAGCGCAGTCCGCTCCGGTTCAGAAAAGCCGGCTTGATCCGCTGGAATGCTTTGCAGCGGGTGAGCCCAGGCTGCAGCGCGCCATGACCATGGCCGTCAAGGCGCTGAATCAGGATATTCCGGTGCTGCTGCGAGGTGAAACCGGCAGCGGCAAGGAGGTGGCGGCCCAGGCACTCCATCGTGCCGGTGACCGAACCGGTCAGCCGTTTGTGGCCGTCAACTGCGCGGCCATTCCCGAAGGGCTGATTGAATCGGAACTGTTCGGGTATCGAGAGGGCGCGTTCACAGGCTCACGCAAGGGCGGTATGGTGGGACGCTTCCAGCAGGCGAATGGCGGGACCCTGTTTCTGGACGAGATCGGGGATATGCCGCTGTCACTGCAGGCGCGCCTGCTGAGAGTGCTGCAGGAGCGCAAGGTGGCGCCTCTTGGCGGTGGCGAAGAGGTGATGCTGGATATTGCCCTGATAGGCGCAACCCATCGAGACCTTAAACAGATGGTTGCCGAAGGACGCTTCCGAGAGGATCTGTACTACCGCCTGAACGGTGTGTGCGTCCGGCTGCCGGCATTGCGGGAACGCAATGACTTTGATGGTTTGTGCGCGCGCCTGCTGAAGCGGCTGGGCCGCCCTGACGTATCGATTGCGCCATCATTGCAGCAGCAGTTTTCCGAATACCACTGGCCCGGCAACGTGCGGCAGCTTGAGATGGTGTTGAAAGTGGCACTGGCATTTATGGAGCCCGAGGAGACTGAGCTGGACGAAGCGCACCTGAGTGATGAATTTCTTGATGAACTGGCGGATTCGCCCATTCCCTGTGGCACGTTGCAGGAAACCCAGGAAACGCTGATTCGGCAGGCGCTGGAGCAGCATCATGGTAATGTCACGGCTGCTGCACAGGCGCTGGGAATCAGCCGTGCGACCCTGTACCGGCGCATGAAATCATTCGGACTTGAGTAATTTTACAACCTGTTACAAAAGGGTACAAGTTCATACAATAAAAGCGAAACTGGTTTACAGCGGCGTTCTACGCTTAGTGTTGTTCAACAATAATACACTGCGTAGATACGGTGGTCGCAAGGCGACTGCCGGACATGTTCCCGAGGAATCACGCCAATGAAAAATCAGATCTTCCGTCGCACTTCCGGATACCTTCTGACAGCTGCCGTTGCGGCAGGCCTGTCGGCTTCTGCTTCTGCCTATACCCTCCACAGTGAAAATGGTACTGAACTGAACCTGGATATCGAAGCGGTATTCGGGGTTTTTACCAGCAGTGAAAACTACAGCACCTTCGGCAAAACCGATGGTGGTGGCTCTGACTGGCAGGAAGGTTACATTAAGTATGGCCTCTCGGGCAGCCATGCCTACAGCTCCGGTGCCAGCGTATTCGGTGGAATCAACTTTATCAGCTCCGGTACCTGGGGAGATGGTGACGCTGCGGGTGTAACGACCGGTAATGAGAGCGAAACGGACCTTGAAGACGCCTATGTAGGCTGGCGCTCCGGAAACCTGATCCCGGCATTGGGAGAAGACGGTCTGGAGTTTTCCTTCGGTCGGCAGCAGTTTGCAATCGGTGATGGCTTCCTGATCAACGGTGATGCCCTGAACCTGGGTGAAGGCTTGGGCGCTCAGTTTGACCGTGGCGGTGCCTACTGGCTGGCAGCACGCAAGGCGTTTGACCAAACCGCCATCGTGCGTGTCGGTGGTGCAGAAGGTCTCCGTGCCGACCTGTTCTGGCTGGAGTCTGACAACGTGGCCCAGTCCAAAATGGAGCTGGCCGGTATCAATGCCGAGTATGTGATGCCTGAAGGCACCTTTGGTGTGGCCTACATTGAAGGCCTGGACGTCATGAACGGTGGAGCGCCAAACCGTGACGGACAGGAGACTCTGAGCCTGCGCTATCAGGGCAACGCCGGCGTTGAAAATCTGTTCCTGTCCGGCGAGTTTGTTACTCAGGATCAGGGAGATAACTCAGCTGACGCAGATGCATGGTATGTGGAAGCTGGCTGGACCTTCGCGGATGTGCCCTGGTCTCCGAGCGTAAACTACCGCTACGCCAGTTTCGATACAGGCTTTGATCCGCTGTTCTTCGGCTTCAACCGTGGCTACGGTACCTGGTTCCAGGGTGAAGTGGCTGCCAACTATGCCGGTCCTTTCAACTCTGATGCAGATGTTCACCACATCGGCGTGAAGGCGAGCCCAACCGAGATGCTGAGTGTCGGTGCGCTGTTCTTTGACTTCAGTGATACGGCCGGTGGCTCAGGTGCGCTGAATGGCCAGGAGCTGGATATCTATGCCGAGTGGGTGGTGACTCCGAATCTGATCATCAGCCCGCTGGTAGGTTTCTACAAGCCTGATAACAGCACAGTTTCAGGTGGTGGTACTCAGATAGGTTCTGACGACACCAACGTCTACGGCCAGGTGATCGCGATCGTACCGTTCTGATCCGTACCGGGCATTTGAACAACACACAGCCGGTGCCTGCCATCGGCTGTGTCATCTGTAGACAAAGGATTTTTTATGCAGACTACATTCTCTCTCTTCATTAATGGTCAGGCGGTTGAGGGTGAGCGAGACGCCTTCCCGGTGACCAATCCGGCGACCGAAGAGGCCTTTGCGCATTGTCCGGCCGCTTCGCCGGAGCAGGTGGATCAGGCGGTTGCGGCGGCTGCCGAAGCGTTCAAGACTTTCCAGCACACGCCTGATGCCGAGCGCAAGGCAATGCTGCACAAGATTGCCGATCTGATCGAGGCTAATGCAGAAGAACTGGCACGGTTGGTGACCCTTGAGCAGGGCAAGCCTCTGGCACTGGCGCAGATGGAAGTCGGTGGTGCCATCGGCTGGACTCGTTATACGGCTGATCTGGATATCCCGGTCAAACTGATCGAGGACAGCCCTGAGCGTCTGGTTGAGCTGCATCGCAAGCCGCTGGGTGTGGTGGGCTCCATCACTCCCTGGAACTGGCCGCTGATGATTGCGGTTTGGCACCTGATGCCGGCCATTCGTACCGGCAACACCTTCGTGTCCAAGCCGTCCTCATTTACGCCGTTCAGCACGCTGAAGCTGGTTGAGCTGATCAATCAGGTTGTGCCCGCAGGTGTGGCCAACATTGTCACTGGCGAAGGCGGTATCGGCCGTGCCATGACATCTCATCCCGATATTCAAAAAATCGTTTTCACCGGTTCCACTCCGACCGGTCAGGACATCATGCGCAAGGCGGCCGACAACCTGAAGCGTCTGACGCTTGAACTGGGCGGCAACGATGCCGGTATCGTGTTGCCGGATGCCGACCTGGACAAGGTGGCGCCTGCCATATTCCAGACCGCATTCCTCAACATGGGGCAGACCTGTGCTGCGCTCAAGCGTCTCTATGTGCATGACTCGCTTTACGACGACTTGTGTCAGCGTCTGGCCAAAATTGCATCCGAGCAGAAAGTCGGCTCGGGGCTGGATGAGGGTGTTACCTTTGGTCCGGTACAGAACAAGGCACAGTTCGATCTGGTATGTGAGCTGGTCGAGGACGCCAAGGCACAGGGTGGACAGATTCTGTCCGGTGGAGCGCCGCTGGCCGGTGCCGGTTATTTCTACCCGCCGACCATCGTTGCAGGCCTGAGTGATGGTGTACGACTGGTCGATGAAGAACAGTTTGGCCCGGTACTGCCGGTGATTCGCTACAGCGATATCGACGATGCAGTGGCCCGTGCCAACAATAACGTCAACGGTCTGGGTGGCTCCGTCTGGGGCACCGATATCGAGGCGGCACGCAAGGTGGCATCACGGCTTGAATGTGGTACTGCCTGGATTAACAACCATGCTGAAGTCTTGCCCCACTGCCCCTTCGGTGGCTGCAAGATGTCCGGTTTTGGTCTGGAGTTTGGCGAAGAAGGACTTTTGGAATACACGGCTCCGCAACTGCTCAACATCAGCCGCGGCTGATTTTTTCATCATCTCACTTCAGAGTTCAACGCTACGGAAGTGCTTCCGGGGGCCTCGGCCCCCGGCTTTTTATCAATTACGCACCTCTCTCACCTTGCCACGTGACCATGAGCGCCAGCCGGCCAGCAGTGCGTAGCCACAGCACAAGGCAAAGGCCAGTTTCAACAGACTCATCAACGCCGGGTATTGCTCAGGCGAGATCTGCTCGTTTCCGATCATGATATTGAACAGAAAGACCACTACCGCCATGCCCAACATGTTGCCCAGCGTGCGTGAGATGTTCAGCAGCGAGGAGCCAATGCTGAGTTTCTCCGTGGGGACAGCGCTGAGGGCACCGTTGTTGTTGGGCGAAGAAAAGAGTCCAAAACCACTCCCCATTATGAGCAGCGCAATGGCGACATGCAGATTGCCACTGTCCTGATCCAGCAATGCCAGAACCAAAAAGCCGGAGGCAAACATCAGGCAGCCCAATGTAGCGGGGATTCGTGGCTCAAAATGGTCTGACAGGCGTCCGGCAAAGGGGGCCAACAGCGCCATCATCATGGCTTGCAGCAGCATCAGCTGACCGGCTTCAGCGGGTGACAGGCCACGGATATATTGCAGATAGAGGCTGAGCAGAAACTGCAGCGGGTAGTTGGCGGCGTACATGAAAAAGCAGGCTTGAATGGAGCGGAAAAAAACCTTGTTCTGTACCATGCGCCGCAGACGAATCAGGGGGTGTGGAGAATGCTCCTGCTGGTAGATGAAACCGGCCAGCAGCAACAGACCACAGAATGCCAGCACGCCTCCATTGAGGGTTGGCAGCTCGGACAGGCCTACAAAGAACAGGCTGGATGCAAGGATGAACAGCAGGCTTCCGATCCAATCCAGCCGTTCGTCTGCCTGACGTTCGGTTTCACTCACATGACGCCAGACCAGAAGCGCACAGATGATCGCCAGTGGCAACGGCGCCAGAAACACCGCATGCCAGTCCCACCATTCGGTCAGCCAACCACCGATGGGGGGGCCGCAGGTCAGTCCCAGATAGACCGACGTGGACGTCAGTCCAAGCGCCATACCACGTCCGTGGTTGGCAAAGACCTGTGACACAATGGCCATACCGGTGCCGAATATCATCGCACCGGCAATACCCTGCAGCAGGCGCACCAGCAGTAGCCACTCAATCGTTTCAATGAATATGACGGCAACCGAACTCAGGGTAAACAGCAGCAGTCCGCTGAGGAATACCCGCTTGCGTCCGATCATGTCGGCGATACGGCCCGCGGGCAGCTGCAGGGCGATGGCACCGAGCAGATTCATGGTTGGAATCCAGCTGACCAGTACCGCATCAGCGCTCAGGTCCGCGGCAATGGCCGGAAGAGCGACGTTGACCGAAGACATATTCAACGGCATCAAAAAGGTTGCGACACAGATACTGATCAGCGTAAGCCAGCGCACTGAGGCTGATTCATACGCAGAGGGTTGAGAGGCGGTCATCGAGAACTCCTGTTCTTCATGGACAACAGCTTCATTCTAATCTGCCCATGGCAAGTCTGTAACGGCTGTTACATCTTTGCACAAACAAAAGCCGGCGGGTCATAAACCGGCCGGCTTGGGTGGTGCAGGGTGATCTATTATCAGATCAGGTTATAAAGAAATACCACCGCAATCCCTGCCGGTGTCAGGAAGCGCAGTACGAACATGAACGCACTGTAAACGCCGCCTTTCAACCCGATCTCCTGATCCAGTCCCTGGCGCTTCATGGCCCAACCGGCAAACAACGCGATGGCGAGGCCGCCCAGCGGCATCATCAGGTTGGAGACCAGGAAGTCGAGCAGGTCAAAAATGGTTTTGCCTTCAAAGAAGGGGATAAATGCCAGTGGGTGGAAATCAGCCCAGTTGTTGAATGACAGAACGGTACCGATACCGACCAGCCAGATTGCCAGACCACCGCCCAGGGCACTTTTTGCACGGCTGATGCCCTTGTGCTCCTCGAGCCATTCAACCACGGGCTCCAGCATGGAGATGGCAGAGGTCAGTGCGGCCACCAGCAACAGGGCAAAGAACAGAGTGCCGAAAATGACGCCGCCACTCATCTGGCCGAACGCCAGCGGCAGGGTGACAAAGATCAAGCCGGGGCCTGCACCGGGCTCCAGTCCGTTGGCAAACACCAGCGGGAAAATGGCCAGACCGGCCATCAGTGCGACACCTGTATCCAGTACCGCAATGGTCATGGCGGTACGGGCAATATTGACCTGCTGTGGCAGGTAGGAGCCGTAGGCCATCATGACGCCGATACCGATACTCAGGGTAAAGGCGGCGTGGCCCAGCGCCGTCAGCACACCTTCGGTGGTGAGCTTGCTGAAATCGGGCGAGAACATGAAGCTGACCGCTTCACCGAACTTGCCGGTGGTCATGGCGTAGCCCACCATGATGAACAGGAGTACGAACAGCAGTGGCATCAGGGTGTTGATCGCTTTCTCCATACCGGAGCGAATGCCGCGACCCACAATGAAGATCACAATCGCCATGAACACGCTGTGCCAGAGCAGCAGGTCTGTTGCGCTGGCCAGCATGCCGCCAAAGGCACCGCCGATGGCATCGGCATCGGCACCGGTAAACATGCCTGATGCGGCCTTGAAGACATAGACCAGTGCCCAGCCACCGATGACGGAATAGAACGACAGCACCAGAAAGGAGGCGACAATACCGTTCCAGCCGATCAGTCGCCAGCCCTTGCGGGTGCCCTCGGTGGTCGTCAGTTCGCGCATGCTGGCAACCGGGCTTTGGCCACCGCGGCGGCCGATCATCACTTCCGCAATCAGGACGGGAATGCCCACGATGGCGATACAGGCCAGATATACCAGCACAAAGGCGCCGCCGCCGTTTTCGCCGGTGATGTAGGGAAATTTCCAGATGTTGCCCAGGCCGACGGCCGAACCGACGGCGGCCAGAATAAAGGCCATGCGGGACGACCAGAGGCTGCCCGCCTGCTGGTGCGCTTTGGGTGTTGCTTGACTCATGGTGAGAGTTCTCCGGTTTCGTTATTGTTATCGGTCAGAGGCCGGTGCTGACAGAAAAGCCCCCGCTGCGGCTGCAGCGGGGGCCCGGTAAAACATCAGGCAGTGCGTCCACCTGCCTCCCTGGAAAGCACTTCCCGAATTGCCTTGCTTACACGGGGCAGGGTGTTGGTGGACAGGCCGGCGATATTGATCCGACTGGAATCCAGCATGTAGATGCCGTACTCCTCGCGCAGGATCTGAACCTGTTGTGGCGTAATCCCCAGGAAGGAGAACATGCCACGCTGCCGTTCGATAAAGCTGAAATCACCGGCTGGGGCCAGTGCCGTGCTGAAGGCGGCGCGCAGATCCAGGATGCGATCACACATCGCGCCCAGCTCTGTTTGCCACTGGTGTGCCAGCTCGGGTGAGTCGAGGATCAACTCGACCACCGCTGCGCCATGCGAAGGCGGCATGGAGTAGTGCGACCGGATCGCACTCAGCAGCTGACTGGCCGCTGCCTTGCCTTGCTCGGGCGTGGCGGCAATCAGCATCAGGGCACCGGTACGTTCCCGGTACAGGCCGAAGTTCTTGGAGCAGGACGAGGCCACGATCACCTCAGGCAGGCGTTCCGCCATCAGGCGAACGCCCTGCGCGTCCTGTTCCAGCCCTTCACCCAGGCCCTGATAGGCCATATCGATAAACGGCAGCAGTCCCTTGCGCTCGATCAGGTCCGTGATAGCGGCCCACTGATCGGCGTCCAGATCTGCGCCGGACGGATTATGACAGCAGCCGTGCAGGAGCACCACATCACCGGTGGCAGCCTGCTCCAGACAGGCCAGCATGGCATCGAAGTCGACACTCAGGCTGGTGCGATCCAGATAGGGATATTCGCGAATGGCAAGGCCCGCGCCGCCCAACAGCGGTATATGGTTGGCCCAGGTCGGGGTGCTGACCCAGACGGTGGTATCCGGTCGACACAATTTGAGAAACTCGGCCGCCATCCGCAGGGCGCCACAGCCACCGGGTGTCTGTACCACGGTGGCGCGGCCATCACGCAGCGCAGTGTGCTCCGCACCCAGCATCAACTGGCCGATCAGGTGATTGAATCCCTCGGCACCGGCCGGGCCGATATAGGCCTTGGTGACTTCCGTTGCCAGCAGACGCCGTTGGGCGGCCTGCACAGCGGTCATGATGGGGGTCTGACCGGCTTCGTCACGGTACACACCGACACCCAGATCCACCTTGTCAGTGCGCGGGTCCTCACGAAAGGTCTTCATCAGCCCAAGGATCGGATCCTGTGGCAGGGTTTTCAGCTGTTCAAACATGGGCTTTCTCCTCGGTCCTGGCCAGCTTGATCAGCGTAGCCTGTCCGGTATCGAATGCTTTCATCAGCAGCGTGCGCTTCTGGGCGACACCCTCGGCTGCCTGCTCTCGCACGGGGCCGTAGCCGCGGATTTCGGACGGCAGTTCCGCCAGTTCAAGGGCAAAGCTGTAGTTGGATGCATTCAGCTCCTTGGCAAAACGGCCCAGTAAGTCTTGATATTCCGCCAGCAGGGTACGATCCAGCTTGCGATCGGCGGAAAAACGGAAGGGGTCGAACGCCGTGTTACGAAGCCCCTTCAAAGGTGCGAGAACGTTCATGGCTCTCAGCATCCACGGACCGAACTGACGTTTGGCTGGACGACCACGGGCATCCTTCTTCCGGCTCAGCAGTGGGGGTGCCAGGTGGAAGTGGATACGGTAGTCGCCATCAAAGGTCTGCTCGATCTCTCGCAGGAAATCGGTTTGGGTGAACAGTCGTGCAACTTCATACTCGTCCTTGTACGACATCAGGCGGAACAGCTGCTGGGCCACGCTGCGCGTCAGGGGCAGTTCTGTCTGTCCCAGCGCCGTTTCGGCCAGACGAACCTGTTCAACCTGTACACGATACTGTTCGGCCCAGTCGGCGTTCTGGTACGCCGTCAGGTGTTTCATGCGACGCTCGATCAACTGTTCCAGCGTCTCTTTTTCAGGTGTGATCGTCTTTTCGCGGGCTTCTTCACTGAGCAGCGACATCACGTAGTCACGATCAGTTACCGCCAGACGGCCCCAGCCAAAGGCCTGTTTGTTGCGCTCGATCGCCACGCCGTTGAGTTCGATGGCACGCATCAAGGCATCCAGCGAAACCGGTACCAGTCCCTTCTGCCAGGCAAAACCAAGCATCATGACGTTGGAGAATACGGTATCGCCCAGCAGTTTCTCGGCGATCAGGTTGGCATTCAGCTGATCGAAAGCGTCCTGACCCACGGCATCCTGCAGCAGCTTCAGGCGCTTCTCGGCCTGCATGTCGGCATCGCGGTAAAGCACGTAGTCGGCCGTGGCCAGCTCGGCTTCATTGGCGACGATACGGGTGTGGTTCGGGCGCAATACGTTCAGCGCCTTCTGCGAGGTGGCCACGACCATATCGCAGGCGACCATGGCATCGGCCTGACCGTTCTCGATCCGCACCTGATGCAGGCTGTCCGGTGAGGGTGCAAGGCGCACATAACTCAGCACGGTCCCGCCTTTCTGGGCAAAGCCCATGAAGTCGAGTACCGAGGCACCCTTGGATTCCAGGTGTGCCGCCATGGTGATCAGCTGGCCCACAGTGACCACACCGGTGCCGCCGACGCCGCCGACCAGCAAGTCATAGCTGCCTTGCAGTTCGGGGACAGCGGGCTGAGAGATGTTATGCAGGCGCTGCTCCAGTTCGGCGCCCAGATCCAGTCCCTTCGACTTGCGCAGCTGGCCACCCTCGATGGTCACGAAGCTCGGGCAAAAACCGGTGACGCAGGAGAAGTCCTTGTTGCAGGAGGACTGGTCGATCTTGCGCTTGCGGCCCAGTTCGGTCTCGCGCGGAATCACGGACAGGCAGTTGGACTGGGTGGAACAGTCGCCGCAGCCTTCACAGACGTGATGGTTGATGAAGGCACGTTTGGCCGGGTCCGGGAACTGACCACGCTTGCGGCGACGGCGTTTCTCGGCGGCACAGGTCTGATCGTAAATCAGCACGGTACAGCCGGGAATCTCGCGCAGCTCGCGCTGAACGGCATCCAGCTCGGAACGGTCGTGGAAGGTCACGCCCTGCGGGAACAGAGACTCATGGCCCTTGTATTTTTCCGGCTCATCGCTCAGTACCACGACGCGCTTGGCACCTTCGGCCGATACCTGCTTGGCGATGGCGTCCACGGTTATCTGGCCGTCAACAGGCTGGCCACCGGTCATGGCGACGGCATCGTTGAACAGAATCTTGTAGGTGATGTTTATCCCGGCGGCAATTGCCTGGCGGATCGCCATGGAGCCGGAGTGGAAATAGGTGCCTTCGCCCAGGTTCTGGAATACGTGCGGATTGCCGGTGTAACGGCTCTTGCCGATCCAGTTGACGCCTTCACCGCCCATCTGAATCAGGGATTCGGTATCACGGCCCATCCAGGAGGCCATAAAATGGCAACCGATACCGGCCAGCGCCTTGCTGCCTTCGGGCACCTTGGTAGAGGAGTTGTGCGGGCAGCCGGAGCAGAAGTAGGGCATGCGGCGCACGCCACCCGGGTCGGTAATGCCCAGTGAGCAGTTGATCTGCTCCAGTCCGTTGCTGAATGTGGCCCCGAAGAAGCGATCCAGACGGGCGGCCAGATACCCGGCCAGCAGTTTCGGGCTCAGCTCACCCACGTAGGGGATCAGTGGCTCGCCGTTCTGGTCCTGCTTGCCGGTGATCAGGACTTCGCCCGGGCGGTCAGGCTCGGACATGTATTCCTTGATCTGGCTTTCGATGATGCCGCGCTTCTCTTCGACCACCAGCACTTCGTCCTTGCCGTGAACGAAATCGAGAATGCCCTTGCGCTCCAGCGGCCATACCAGGCCGATCTTGTAGATATCGATGCCCAGCTCTTTGGCGCGTGCTGCATCGATACCCAGCAGCTGCAGCGCTTCCATCAGGTCCAGATAGCCCTTGCCGGTGGTCACGATACCGAAGCGTGCATTGTCGGTGTTGAAGATACGACGGTCGATGGGGTTGGCGCGTGCAAAGGCCTGAACCGCTGCCATCTTGTGTTCGATACGGGTTTCCAGCTGAGGCCCGGGAAGGTCCGGCCAGCGGTAGTGCAGACCATCCGCCGGTGGTGTGAAGTCGGTTGGTGTTACAAAGGTTGGCAGTGGCTTGAGTTCGACGGAGGCCGCACTTTCCACGGTCTCGGAGATCGCCTTGAAGCCAACCCAGCAGCCGCTGAAGCGCGACAGAGCGTAGCCCCAGAGACCGAATTCCAGATATTCGGAGAGGTTGGCCGGGTTGATGGTCGGCATGAACCAGGCCATGAACGCCACGTCTGACTGGTGCGGCATGGAGGAGGACACGCAGCCGTGGTCATCACCGGCGACGACCAGTACGCCGCCGTGAGGCGAGCTGCCGTAGGTGGTGCCGTGCTTGAGGGCGTCACCGGCGCGATCAACGCCCGGACCCTTGCCGTACCAAAGGCCGAATACACCTTCGACCTGCTTGTCGGCATCGGTTTCGACCTGCTGGCTGCCCAGAATAATGGTGGCCGCCAGGTCTTCGTTGATGGCGGGTACGAAATCGATGCGATGCTCGTCCAGCAGTTTTTTGGTCTGCCACAGTGCCTGGTCGTAGGCGCCCAGCGGTGAGCCTCGGTAGCCACTGATCAGGCCAGCGGTGTTGAGGCCGTTCTGCCTGTCGAGGCGAGCCTGCATCAGCGGAATGCGGACCAGCGCCTGAGTGCCGGTGAGAAATACGCGACCGGTGTCGCGCAGATATCGATCCTCGAGACGATAGTCATCGAGTCTGGGGGCATCATTGACAGACATACCCGGTACCTCTCTGTGTTGGATCTTGTTGTTATCGGTGGCTATCAACCCGGATGGCTGAGCGGGTAGCCCCGTTATCATGAAGAAGAATTGTAGGGAGAAGAGCGGTAAAGGTGCTTGCTATTTGAACAGGTGGTTTTGTGTTTTTTAATAAAATCTTTCTTTTGGGTTCAGTTAAAGAAATAATATTTGAAAAAAACAGAGTGTTACCAAATGAAACAGGTAGAGCTGGACGGTTTTGACCGCAAGATACTGGGTTACCTGCAGCAGGACGGACGCATCAGCAATCAACAGTTGGCTGAGCAGGTGGGGCTGTCACCGGCGGCCTGCTGGCGCCGGGTACGGGCGCTGGAAGAGCAGGGCGCGATTGCGGGTTACAGTGCGCGCCTGAATCCCGAGGCTCTGGGGCAGGTACTGAGCGTGTTCGCGCTGGTTTCGCTGCAACGGCACAATATCGACAGTACGGCCGAGTTTGAGCAGCAGGTGATGACCTATCCGGAAGTGCTGCAGTGCTTTGCCGTGACGGGTAATGCTGACTTCGTATTGCGCGTTGTTGTACCGGACATGCCATCTTATGATCGGTTTCTGAATGAAAAGATTTTCACGCTGCAGGGAATTTCTCAGGTGCATTCAAATTTTGCATTGCGTGAGATCAAGAACACTCAAAATCTGCCCTTGTAGCATGACGGGGTGTTTGCTACTGCTGTAACCGAATGTTATAAGACCTTTAATTTCAATAATTTCTCAGCAGGCGGCAGGGAGCTGAATCTGTTCTGAGGTTGCCCGAGTTGTATGATGGGCCAGATGAAACCATGCCCCTGACGATTGATTCAAAAACACTTCCGCGATATCAGACCCGTGCCTTTGTGGGCACCGTGCTTGTTCTGATGCTCCTGGTATCCGCCTTCTTTGTCATCACTGCCTGGCAGAATGGTCATGAGCGGCTGCGTGAGCAGCGCCTGGCCCTGCAGGAAAGCAATCAGGAAAAGCTGCGCCAGGAGGTGGATGCCACCCTCGACTATATCCAGTTCACACGCCAGCAAACCGAAGCGGTCCTGCGTGAGCACATTCGTGATCAGGTGCGCCAGGCGATGCAGTTGGCCCAGTCGATCTATGACATGGAAATTCTGCTGCATGGTGATGATGCGAAAGCACAGGTCGGGATGGTGATTCGAGAAGCCTTGAGAGACCTTCGCTTTTTCGATGGTCGTGGCTACATCTTCATCGATACCCTTGAAGGCGAGTGCATACTGTTGCCGATCAACCCGGACATTGAAGGCAGGTCGCTGCTGGATAATCAGGATGATACCGGTCACTACATCATGCGTGGGCTGATTGAGGCCGTCCAGACTCCCGAGCAAGCCGGATTTTCCCGTTATCGCTGGTACGCCCCTGACTATCCGGATCAGATGCGGGAGAAGATCGCGTATGTGGAGCTGTTCGAGCCCCTGAACTGGATTATCGGCACCGGTGACTACCTGTATCAGGTCGAGAACGACCTCAAGCAGCAGGCCCTGAAGCGACTGGAAGCGCTGAGCTTTGGCGATGAAGGCTACATAGCGGTCCTGCACAAGAGTGGTCAGGTTCTGCTGTCACCGACGCGTCCGGGGTCGTCCGGCAAGCTGGTCAACGAGCTGGATTCAGAACATCGTCAGATGGTGACCTGGCTGTTGGAACAGGCGACACCCGAGGGGCGCTTTGTTGAATATGACTGGTACAAGCCTGGCGCCGACGGCATCCATCACAAGCTGTCACTGGTTCAGGATGTCCCGGAATGGGATTGGGTTCTGATTGCGGGCATCTATCAGGAAAGCATGGACCGCACCCTGGAGCGACAGAAGGTCAAACTCGAAGAGGCACTTCAGAATGATCTGCAATGGTTGATTCTGGTGCTGCTGCTGGCGCTGGCTGCAGCAACACTGGTGGCCTGGATTATTTCACGCTGGCTGCGCACTCTGATGCGCCGCTATCAAGAGGAGATCGACCAGCGTCAGGTCAAGCTCGAACATACCGCAGAGCAACTCAAACTCTCGGCACAGGTGTTCGAATCAGCCAGTGAAGGCGCCATGATCAGCGATGCGGAGAACCGTATCATGGCGGTTAACCCGGCCTTTACTCGCATCACCGGCTACGAGCAGGAAGATGTGCTGGGCAAGACCCCGGCTTTGCTGGCGTCGGGGCGGCACAGTCCGGCGTTTTTTGATCGCATGTGGCAGACGTTGCAGGAAGAAAACCGCTGGCAGGGCGAAGTCTGGAACAGGCGGCGCAACGGCGAGATATATCCTCAGTGGCTATCGATCAGTCTGGTGCGCGATGACGACGGTGTCGTACGCAACCATGTCGCCATGCTGACGGATATGACGGAGCGTAAGGAAACCGAAGATCAGCTGCGCTATTTGTCCGACTTCGACCCCCTGACTGATCTGCCCAACCGACGCCTGCTGCGTGATCGTACCATTCAGGCCATTGCCCGGGCACGCAGGCGGCATGAACAGGTGGCATTGCTGATTATTGATCTGGACCGGTTCAAGAATATCAACGACTCGCTTGGGCACGGCAGTGGCGATGCGGTGCTGAAGGTGATGGCACGACGCCTGTCCGAGCAGGCGCGCGACAGTGACACCATCAGTCGATTGGGCGGTGATGAGTTCGTGATTCTGCTGCCGGATCTGGATGGGCATACGGACCTGTCTGCCCTGGCCTCGCGTTACCTTCAAATGATCGCCGAACCGCTGTCGATTGACGATCACACCATTGTCACGACCGCCAGTATCGGTGTGGCACTCTGTCCGGGTGATGGGGAGGACTTCGACACCCTGCTGAAAAATGCCGATACCGCGCTGTATCATGCCAAGGGGCAGGGGCGTAACAACTTCCAGTTCTTCACCGAAGCGATGAATCAGCAGGTGTCAGAACGTCTGCTGATGGAAACGCAGCTGCGTGATGCGCTGGGGCGTGGGGAGCTGGAACTGTACTACCAGCCTCAATATGATTTTTCCAGCAATCGCTTGATTGGCTGTGAGGCGTTGCTGCGCTGGAACAGCAGTCAGGGCTTGGTCATGCCGGATCGTTTCATTCCATTGGCGGAAGAAACCGGTCTGATCATTCCGATTGGTGCCTGGGTGTTGCGTCAAGCCTGTCGCCAGGCACGTGAGTGGGATCGCATCCATGGCACTGCGCTCAGCATGGCGGTGAACGTCTCGGCGGTACAGTTCCGGCCTGAGCTGGTGGATGATGTCAAAGCGGCTCTGAGCGAGAGTGGATTCCCGGCACAGCAACTGGTGCTGGAAGTGACCGAAAGTGTCTTGATGAGTGATGTCGAAGGCTCCATCAGCCTGCTGCATCAGCTGCGTGAACTTGGGGTTCGCATCGCACTGGATGATTTTGGTACGGGCTATGCCAGTTTGGCTTATCTGAAGCGCTTTGCTCTGGACAAGCTGAAAATCGATCGCACCTTCATCATGGGCATACCGGAGGATGAGGATGATGTGGCCATTACCTCATCAATCATCGATATTGCGCGCCACCTGCGGCTGAAGACCGTGGCTGAAGGGGTTGAAACCGACGCTCACTGCGAGTTTTTGCGCCGTGCCGGTTGTCATATTGCGCAGGGATACTTCTATTCGCCGCCTTTGCCGGCTCATGCGTTTGAGCAGCGCTTGCAACGCAAGCTCTGAGGCTGCTGCCTCAGAGCCATCCCTTGTGCTTGAAAAACAGATAGGGCGATATCGCTGAAACCACCATAAGCCCCAGTGCCATGGGGTAACCAAACATCCATTCCAGTTCCGGCATCATCTCGAAGTTCATGCCATACACAGTGCCGACCAGGGTCGGTGGCAGGAACACCACGGCCGCGATGGAAAAGATCTTGATGATCTGGTTCTGGCGAATATTGATAAAGCCCTGGGCGGCATTCATCAGGAAGTTGATCTTCTCGAACACGAAGGTGGCGTGTGCCATGAGCGTGTCCAGGTCACGCATCACTTCTCGAAGGGTTTTTACCTCATGTTTCTGATCGCGGATGTGGCGCAACAGGAAGGAGGTGGAGCGCTGCGTATCCATCAGGCAGAGGCGAATCTGACCGTTGCTGTCTTCGAGCTTGGCCAGACGATCCAGCTGATCCCCCAGTTCCGCTTCACGGTTTTCCAGTACGTCTACACTGAGCAGCTCAAGGTCGCGGTGCAGGTCCTCAAGCTGGTCGGCCAGGTTATCCACCTTTTGCTCGAACAGTGCCATCAGTATCTGCAGCGGAGAGCTGGCCTCGATCCAGCCGCGTCGTGCGCGCAGCCGAGTCAGGCGAAAGTCCGGCAGTTCGACGTCCCGGGTACTGATCAGTCGATCCGGCTGCAGGGTGAAGGCAACGGTGGCGGTCTTGAAGCGGCCCTCGCTCTGATACAGGAACAGTGAGTGCACGTGCAGGTCGTTACCCTCAACAAAGTAGCGGGCACTGGACTCAATCTCTTCGACTTCATCCGCATCAGGCAGGCTCTCCGGGAACAGTTGCTCAACGCTGGCACGTTCGAAGGTGTCTGCATCCTGCAGATCAATCCAGCTGGCAGTTGTCAGCCCAATGCCGGCGAACTGTTCCTGCTCACGGAGCTTGCCATGTTCGAGCGAGAATGTACGAATCATGCGCGTTTCCCTGTCAGGCCTGAGTGGCAATAACGCCGTAGATCAGCCAGATGGTGTAAGCGACAAACACCCCCAGCAGCAGGCTGCCCTCCAGACGGTTGATTCTGCCCTTGCCTTTGAAACCATAGCCCAAAATGAACAGTGAGAGCGTCAGGCCTGCCATGACAACCCAGTCCCGTGTCAGGACTTCCGGACTGAACGCCATAGGGTGGATTGAGCCGGCAATACCGACAACGGCCAGGGTGTTGAACATGTTGGAGCCGATCACGTTGCCAAGTGCCAGGTCGTGCTCATTCTTGCGCACGGCGATGATGGAGGAGGCCAGTTCAGGCAGCGAAGTGCCAATCGCAACGACGGTCAGACCGATCACCAGGTCGCTGACCCCCAGCGCACTGGCGATATCCACGGCCCCCCAAACCAGCACGCGAGAGCTCACAATCAACAGGACCAGACCCAGCAGCAGCCAGAAAACGGCCTTGCCCAGGGTCATGGCCGGTTCGCTCTCCAGTTCATGTTCCATGTCGCTGCCGAGTGTGTCGCCGCGTTGCCGTATTCCCTGCATGACAGACCAGCCCATCATGGCAAAGAACACAATCAGCAAGACTCCCGCCTCCATGCGCGTGATCTGGCCGTCCAGCAGCTGGTATCCGGCCAGCAGCGTGAACGCGGTCAGCAGAGGCAACTCCTTGCGAAGGATTTGAGAATGTACCGCAATAGGGCTTAACAGAGCCGTCAGGCCCAGAATCAGTGCGATGTTGGCAATGTTGGAGCCGTAACCATTGCCAAGTGCCAGGTTAGGGTTGCCTTGAAGTGACGCAAAGGCCGACACCACCATTTCGGGGGCGGATGTACCAAACCCAATGATCACCATGCCGATGAGTAAAGGCGGCATCCCCGCAAAGCGAGCAGTCGCCGCAGCGCCATCAATAAAACGATCCGCACTCCAGACCAGCAGTGCAAGCCCTCCGATTACGGCCAGAATTGCCATCAACATGTGAAACGGAACTCCCCTGAAAATGATTGGCGGTTTGTGCAATAGCGGCATGATAACCCGCCAGATGGCTCACGTCTTGGTCTGGGGACTGGCTGCGACAAAAAAAGTGGAACCAGATGTTGTGCTTTGAAATCAGTCTGCTAGAATGCGCACCTCAATTGACGAGGCAGTCGCCATGACGGCCAAAACACACGTCAATTGCACAATGCGGTCAGGTGTCCGAGTGGCTGAAGGAGCACGCCTGGAAAGTGTGTATACGGCAACGTATCGAGGGTTCGAATCCCTCCCTGACCGCCATTTTATATTTTCGTAAGAAATTCAAAGAGTTACAGCAGTAGGGTCAACGTAAAGTTGACACCAATGTTGACACCGTAACAACACTCGAAATTACTTCCTTGTACTCAATTCTTCCTTACGTTTCCTGAAGTCGTCTTGCGCTAAGCGTTGCTGCGTTTGCACACGTGAACACGTTGTTTCCCTTTACTGGTGTTTCGCTAGATACGGCGCCAGCATTCGGTTCTTATTTTCTATCCGCTATGATCATGACAGCTTCAATTCCTTTCGACGTCTTGATTAGCCAACGCCAGAGCTTCACCTGTTTTCAAGGCGAATTCGAAGCCACCGTATCCCTTGTGTTGTTCGTTACGTGAGTCCCAAGCCTCTTTGCAAACAGCCATAATTGTCTTCGTAATTTCAGGAGCGCCATGCAACCAGTCACAAGCTCGCAGATCGAAAAATAGACTACCGTCTCTATCAGACCTCATAAGCTTCTTCTTGCGAGCCTGAGACATGCCCTGTCGTAACGCCCGGTCTACCGACTTCATTTCCTTGTATGCTTCCAGCACATTAACATCACCGAACATCTGGTCAGTGTGGTCATTCACAATACCATCAAGCGCAGGCTTCAATAGATCGTCAAAGGACTTGGCATACATGTAGATGCCCGAACGATTGGCAATAATGTCTCCCGTAGTACGAGGCATACCTGCGTAGCCCATTCCATAAAGCCGCAGGCTCTTGCGCTCCTTAACACGCAGCAATAAAAGCTTCGATAGTCGGTGCATAGGTGAGCTGACACTGGCAGCAGCTTTAGTACCGTTTTCAGGTTTGACACCTTTAACCGTGTAGATGCCATCATTCTCCTCAACGTAGCCCTTGCCAAGTAATGTCTTCAAGGCACGGTGTACTCTCTGTCTGGAGTATGCTGGGTCGTAATAATCGCTACGAAGCTCAATTGATGCCTGCCCTTCTGCTGTTATTTGCACACGTGTTAGACCACGGGGGCCAACCCTGTCTAGCTCGGCAAAAATTGCATCAGGCAATGAATCAAATCGGAGAGGGCTGAATCCATATTTGGCATATCTGGCTTGATGCTCCCGTCTTGGTCTTTCTGGATCGTAAGTGAACATTATTGAACTCCTTTAATGTATACGGATTGAAACAAAACGTAGCCACTTTTGGCTATCGTATTCGGTCGGTTTTATTAGCTAAATGACTACGCATAAGTAATACGGCGTATACATGTACGTCATATATGAACCGCTGACTCTCAAGCACCATGCGATGCAGGGTATGCAGGGTATGCAGGATTGGCAGTACGGCGTGTTAACCGAGCTTGAGCTTGCTTGCAGATTTACCACACCTATAGCTGCATCAGGAAAATGTGTGGCGTTGGCCACGTATAGAGATGGGACTATTCATTCGTGGATTATTGGAGATGTGGTGTTATCACCTGAGGCCACAAGTCCTACTTCATGTACTACTGAGGCGCTGTGTCTGACCCACTGAGGCATTAGGTCTCTGCAGTGGTGTACTGGCTATGGTTATCATTAATGATTAATAACCTAGAGAGGAGCTTACAGTCTGACCTTGAGTAGACGCTGTGTCTGACCCTGAGTAGACCTTAGGTATCCTCTGTATCTATGTGTTTTCCCAGAGCATCTTTCTGCTAGGGTGTGGGTTATCAAATGACCAGCTGTCTACTGTGCAGAATGTGATCAATTTGAGGTCGCCTGCACTGCACTGGCTGGGTGTCCGTTGTCATGGTCCTGTAAGCCCTCATTTTGCCCTGTTTCTGAGGCTGTGAGCGGCGTTTGGGTACAAGGAGTATCTTGTGGTCGACCTAGAGTAAACGCGCCTTGTAGGCTCAGAAACGGGCCGTTTTGAGGTGTGGTGATGGCAGGGTGTCGGCTTGAGGTGGACGCTTGGAAGGCTTGAGGTGGACGCTGGGTCCACCGGATGAAAACAACAGGAGAGCAGATAGAGGTTAGTGTCCACTAACATAGTCCTAGGGTGTGGGCTTTCGGTCTTACTCGACCTCCTTCTTGATGCGCTGTACAGAGCTGATACCGATGCCATGATCGGCTGCTGTCTTCCTGATCGACTTACCTGCAGCCAGATCGGCCAGCACAGCGTCTCTGACGTCGTCTGACAGCTTCTTGTGGACACCTCCCTTGTACTTGCCTGCCTCCTTGGCCTTGGCAATGCCCTCAGCCTGACGTTCCCTGATCATGGACCGCTCGAACTGAGCCACAGCGCCCAGCATGGACAACAGCAGCTCATCCATGGCACGTGGCTGCTCAGCTGAGTTGAACTGCAGGCCTTCCTTGTGGAAGCGTACAGAGACGCCGCGCTGCCTCCAGTCATTGACCAGTGTCTGCAGGTCGGTGATGTTTCGGGCCAGACGGTCAATGGAATGTACATGGACTGTGTCACCCTCCCTGACGTACTCCTGAAGCTGCTCCAGTGCTGGACGCTTGGTCGACCCACCGCTGGCCTTGTCGGTGAAGGTCTTGGTGAACTCGACCCCACAGTCTGCAAGCTGGCGCTCTGTGTTCTGGTCGACGGAGGAGACGCGGATGTATGCAACGTGGGTCATGGTGTCTGTCCTTGCGTGTTCAATGAGGTCTAGATGTTCTGCAGGATAGTTCGTGTTCATAATTAATTCAACCCCATTGAATACATCAAAGCGTGTTCACCTACTGTGTTCTGTCGGGTGTACCTTGTTGACCATGACTGGACTAACGCTGAGATAGACAGGAGTCAGGGCCGAACACATTCTTTTCAGAAAAGTATGGTCCGCTGTGTCACAACGGGTGTGAGCGTAAATTCTGAGATATGAGAGCTTAGAAGTGAGTATTGGATACTGAAAAGTTGCCTTAAAGGGGGTAAGGGGGGAGAGAGTGATGTGATTTCAATATCAAAGCATGCAAAAAATTTGATTAGATTTTTAACACAATTGTCAGTATCGGCTAGATTTTTGCTCTATGCGAAACGCAAATCAAAAATCTTGGTGTTGGTTGTGATATTGTAAGTCCATGATGTTAAAGGTTTGTTTTCTTATGTTTTTTTAAAACCAAAGAATTTTCGGATGATATGGTTTTATTGTTGCGTGAAGCATGCCTTTTGTGTACTATGCGACCAATAGATTACTAAGGAGGCTTGACTAATGGCTGATGTAACAGTTACGCGCCCTCCGTATGCGACGTTTAGCAGTTTTCGAAGCTTGCTGGGGCAGTTGGGTGAAAGTGTACTGCCACATCAAATAGATAGGTCATTGTTGACTAATAAGTCAGGCTCAGACCAGTCGGCTCTGATAGCAGCCTTGAAGTGGTTTGAGTTGATTGATGATAGCGGTCGGCCTACGTCGCAGTTGAAGTCACTTGTTCAAAATAGTGAGAATGACTTCGCTGGTTTGTTTAGACCTCTGGTTCAGCAGTCATATGTTTTCATGACGGATGGCTCGTTAAACATCGAAAACGGGACAAGCAAGCAGCTTGAACAACGATTCAGAGAATATGAAATTAGTGGATCAACTCTAACTAAAGCTATTTCGTTTTTTCTGTCTGCCTGTAAAGAAGCGGGGATTCAAGTGAGCCCCCATTTTAAGGCTCCGTCAAAACCTAATGGGGCACCACGGCGCAGGACTCGAAAAAAAGAGGCCACGGAGGATGGTGTCGCTGACTCCAATGAGAGCAATACAGCGACGCTGGAAGTGCCGCGTGAGGGGATGGTTGAAATTCCCATTGCCATACCCAATCGACAGCCGGGGGTAATCCTTTTGCCTGAAGGCTTAGAAGAGGATGAGTGGGATTATGTCACCGGTATGATCACGTTCGTTATAGAGCGCTATCACAAAATGGCGGTTGGGGCTAAAGGCAAGGGGACGAGTAACACACAAGAAGGTGTTTAGCCGCACATCGCGCTCCTGCTGTGATGTGTCGTTATACAAAAAGACCCCCAAGGAGGGGGCCTTTAGGACAACTAACAAGACCATGGTGGTGAGGGCACCCCTCTGGTCACCAAAAAAGCCTCAATAGTCGTGCGTAGGAAACATTACTATAGCAGTGCTTGTTTGGTTTGGCTATTGCTCTCTTTTCAGTTTGAGAGGTATGTACATGACTGCCAAAAAGCAAATGGACAAGCCTGTTCATGTTGATGGCTATCCCCGCTTTCGTTTTGGTCGCTGGGAGCGTGTCTGTGAACACTATCGAAGCTGGCCTAACCGATAAGGCTTAGCTTAAAAGGGGGTCGCAAATCGATCCCCTTTCATAAGATGTAATAAATAAATCACCAATTTTCAAATACAGGTATCACGCACACAGCCTCTTTAAGCGGCTTCAGGCCCATACCCTTCGAGTACAGGCCGTAACTCAGTGACGCTGTACGCGTATGACCGAGAATCCATACGGCGGTGCTCTCAGGCACACCACCTCGTTCAAGGTAGGTAGCAACATGCACCCTGAAGGAATGGAAAGCCTTCGCCCGTTTCGTGATGCCTTGCTTCTTCTTGAGTCGACCAAACCACTTGGACACCTTGTCGCTTCGTTTCCCATCACGGCGCTGAGTAGTCAGGGAAGGGAAGAGCATGCCGGAACCTAGGCTGTCTCTCAGCGTCACAACATCATCAACGATCCAGTCATGGATGGGTATCTTGCGCTTGGCGTTCTCGGTCTTGCCTTCCAGAACCTCGAAGTAAGTGATGCCCGTGGTCTTGTCAGTGATGATCTGCTCACAGGTCAGACTGCAAAGCTCCTCAATGCGACAGCCGGTGACATACCCAAGGCGAGGGATGAAGTACTTGTAGTTGTTCTCAGGGTCATTCTTGAACTGCTTCGTCTCCTCGAAGAAGAAGGCCAGCTCCCTGTCGTCAAACATCTGGTAGCTCTCGGCTGGCGCTGAGTCGATTCGGTGCTTGGCGAACGGGTTGTCTCCCTCGACCAGCTCCAGGTCATACGCGTGATTCCAGATACCAGACAAGAAGGTGACGTAGTTGTTCACGGTAGCACCTGAGCGCTCCTTCAGCTGAGCCTTGATGAAGTCCTTGACCATGAGTCGACCGATGGCCTTCAGGGTGATGTCGTCCTTCTCTATGGTCTTCAGGAATCGCTCAACAGCAGTCTTGATCTGCCCCAGCGTGTTGACCTTCAGCTTGCCCTCGTTGTCGTCGTGGTGCAGCTTTGTGGCCTCTAGCAACGTGACATGGCTCAGGTCGTGCTGAATACCAATGTGGACGTTCTGCAGTGCTTTGGCTTGCGCTCGTTCGACAGGGTCAGGAATGAGGCTGACCAAGGTCTTGAGGTACGCTTCCCTGAATACCTTTGCACGGTCGTCACTGTTCATGTGCATGAGCTTGCTTTCTACCTCGGTCAGGTCCGGGTCGACCTTGCCGTGTTTGGTTTCCAGCTGCTCCAGTCTCTGGCAAAGGATGTCGTACGCGCTGCTGAGGTCGGCGTCTGCTTTTCCCATTAGGAGCTTCACGTTCTCACGGTAGACATTGGCTTCACTGTCGGACTCTGGCTTGTTGCCGTGCCGGTAGTCATGGACCTGCTGCTGTACCTCAGCAAGCATCTGGTTTCGGCGAAGTCGGGCCTCTGGGAGTTTGTGCGTCCCAAGGCTCTTGGTCACATACTTCTTACCGTTGAAGAGGTCGACGCAGTCTTTCGGGACTCGCCAGTTGAACAGCCAGAGGCCTTTGCGTTGAATGAGGTGTTTGGTGTCTGACATGGGCGGCGTCTAGGTAAATGTTGACGTATAAGTTGACACCATAACCGCCTGAGATTCCCATGTCACGTGGTTTGTGGGGTTAGGGTGTGTTTGGCTGAGTCTCCCTCCCTGACCGCCATTTCCCTTTGAAATCAAGGGGTAATGCGAAAAATCTTCCAAAGTAGACCCATCCAGACGCGGTGTGACACTTAACGGTGACACTCGGAGCGGGTCGATCATGCCAGCACAGATTCCTCATACCTTCCGAAAATCCTCCGGTATCTATTACATCCGTTACGTCTTGCCGCTTGCGGTTCGGCAGCAGTTGCCGGGCTGTGGTGGAGATGCCTGCGCATCATGCCTCTTTGGCATTGTCCCATCGGTTTGACCCCGTGCGTCCATATTGCTAGGCTTTGTATATACAAGTGATTGTCATTTTGTGGTGATCTGCTTTACGCTTGCGCCAATTGCATTGGTTGGAGGCTTTTGATGAGCGGTAAAAAGAAAAGCAAACCCAAAAACAGTCAGCTTGTGATTCGCATCAACAACGAGGAGCGTGACCGGTTTGTTGAGCTTTGTGATGAGCTTGATACCAGCGCCGCTCGTGAGATTCGGCGTTTCATTCGCGGCTTTATGGCTGAACATGAGGCGCCGCCCAACCAGCCTGCTGATTAATGGAGATAGATCATGGCTAAAAAAGTGAAAGCTAAGGCAGTAAAGAAAGAGATCAAGGCACGCAAGGCAAAAATTGCCAAGCATGAAGGCAAACTCAAGGGTCTGAAAAAGCTGCTCAAAAAAGCCAAGTAATCATTACTTGGCTGTCGTTATGAAAGCCGAACCCGGTTTTGGGTTCGGCTTTTTCCGTTAGAGAGCCGTGCATGTGGCCCGTGCACGGACTGCTGGCAGGGCAATGATCTCGTACCGCCTCCATCAGACGCTTCAAAGGTTGCTATGCTGGTATGTGTCTCAGTCACACTTGGCGGGAGAGTCATCATGCTCCAGGATTCACGTGAACGCTTTGGGGTTCTGACCAAAACACTGCACTGGATTATTACGGTGCTGATTTTCTGGCAGTTATTGAAACTCGGCGATCGTATAGACGATGGTGAACACTGGGTCGGTGAAACGCTGGTGCCCTGGCATGTTTCCATCGGCAGCTTGCTGTTTCTGCTTATTCTCGCCCGCATTCTCTGGGCCGTCAGCCAGCGTGGGCAGCGGCCACTCCATGACCCCAAAATCGAGCGTCTGGTCAAGATTGGCCATGGCCTTCTGTACCTGTGCATGCTCCTGATGCCGCTGACAGGCATGATGGTCATGATTGGTGAAGGTTATGGTATCAAGGCGTTCGGTATGCAACTGGTGTCCAAGGGAGAGGGGGTTCCCTGGGCAGCGGCTGTGGGGAACCTGCATCCTCCACTGGCCTGGCTGTTGACCCTGCTGATACTAGGGCACATCGGGATGGCCTTTATCCATCATTTCGTCATGCGTGATGATACGCTCAAGCGGATGTTGTAGCGTTCAGCATTTGTCAGTCGATCTGGCAGGGGAATAATGAAACAATGGCCCGGTACTTCTTGAATGGATGAGGGATCATACCGATGTTGCGTGTACTGGGTAATATTCTCTGGTTTGTGCTGGGCGGCGTTGTCATGGGGTTGGCCTGGTGGCTGGCGGGGCTGTTGGCGCTGGTGACCATCGTTGGCATTCCCTGGGCTCGTTCCTGCTTTGTCATTGGCGGTTTCGCGTTTTTTCCGTTTGGCAAGGAACCAGTCAATCGCCGTGATCTGACGGGGCAGGAAGACCTGGGAACCGGAGTGCTGGGTCTGATTGGCAATATCATCTGGTTCATTTTTGCCGGGATATGGTTGGCCATTGGCCATCTGATGTCGGCGCTGGCCTGTTTTATCACCATCATCGGCATCCCGTTCGGGATTCAGCACCTCAAGCTCGCCATGATCGCGCTGGCGCCGGTTGGACAAACCGTGGTGCGCAGTGACCGGCGCTACTACACTCCCCTCGATGGCGAGTAATCCGTGAAATAAGCGTGCTTGACTGCACCAGGGGTGGTCATTATGCCTCTTTTTGGTGCAAATGAGGGTGATTGAAGCCTCTGGCGCAGGGCCAGAGGCAAGGTATACGGGAATATCAGGTTTTGGCACACCTTGTGCTTTATCTTGAGTGTCCGTACTCCTGACATGACGTGACAGACAATTTGACCAATAGAGCGCTAGGGTTCCGGCTGTTGAGATACAGTGACTGGTCCGAGAGCACTCGACCTTTCAGTGAAGGGTTACACGGCGGGATAAAAGCCCGGGAGAACTGAAGGCGTAATGCCGGGGGTACTCCATGAGCAACCGACCGAACCAAACTGAGAGGTGCGCTATGAAGCGACTATCCATTCTCCTGCTTTCCCTGATGCTGTCCACGACAGCCACCGCACGTGACAGTTTCAAAGTGTGCTGGTCGATCTATGTCGGCTGGATGCCCTGGGCCTATGGTGCCGAACAGGGCATCGTGAAAAAGTGGGCCGACAAGTACGACATCGATATCGAAGTGGTCCAGATCAATGACTATATCGAGTCGATCAACCAGTACACAGCCGGTGAATTCGACGCCTGTACCATGACCAACATGGACGCCCTGACCATTCCCGCAGCCGGCGGGGTCGACAGTACCGCCCTCGTGGTGGGTGACTTCTCCAACGGCAACGATGGTGTGGTCCTGAAGGGCAAGGAGTCGCTGGCCGATATCAAGGGACAAGATGTCAATCTGGTTGAGCTGAGCGTCTCTCATTACCTCCTGGCACGTGGACTGGAAAGCGTTGGCTTGAGTGAGCGTGACGTTCAGGTGGTCAACACTTCCGATGCCGACATGGTTGCCGTCTACGGTACCGACGATGTCACCGCAGTCGCCACCTGGAACCCGCTGCTGGGTGAAGTCCTGTCCATGCCCGATTCCTACAAGGTATTCGACTCCTCACAGATTCCGGGTGAAATCATCGACTTGCTGGTCGTGAATACTCAGACGCTGGAGCAGAACCCGGCCCTTGGCAAGGCGCTGACCGGTGCCTGGTACGAAATCATGGGCATCATGAGCGGTGATGATGAAGCCGCCAAGGCTGCAAAAACCTCCATGGCTCAGGCATCCGGCACTGACCTTTCAGGCTATGAGGCCCAGTTGGCCAGCACCGAGATGTTCTACACCCCGGCCGCCGCACTGAGCCTCACCAACAGCCCCACTCTGATTTCAACCATGCAGCACGTTGCCGAGTTCTCGTTCGAACATGGCCTGCTGGGCGAAGGTGCACCTGATGCCGGTTTCATCGGTATCGAAACGCCTGCCGGTGTGTACGGCAATGACAGCAATATCCAGCTGCGCTTCAATCCGGCCTTCATGCAGATGGCTCTTGACGGCACGCTCTGATCCCCGGCTTTGAACAGGGGGCCGCAGGCCCCCGCAAGGATCACCTATGAAACGACTGATCAACCAGACACCTGCACCGGCAACGCGCATGCTGTTTGGCCTGCTGCCCTTCATCCTGCTGGTGATCGTCTACATTCTCGCCTCGGATGCGCGGCTGGCTGAAAACCCCGGTGACAAGCTGCTGCCGAGCTTCAGCCAGATCGGGGATGCGATCCAGCGCATGGCGTTTGAACCCAGCAAGCGTACCGGGGAGTACCTGCTTTGGGTGGATACGGCCAGCAGTCTGACGCGACTGGCTCTGGGAGTGTTGATTGCGGCCGTAATCGGACTGGTATTGGGGCTGCTGACCGGTGCATTGCCGCTGGTTTCGGCAGCGGCCAGCCCGCTGTTGACAGTGGTTTCCCTGATTCCGCCGCTGGCGATTCTGCCGGTGCTGTTCATCGTGTTCGGCCTGGGAGAACTGTCCAAGGTGGCTCTGATTGCGATCGGAATTACGCCGTTCATCGCCCGCGACCTGCAGCGTCGGACGCTGGAAATTCCGCATGAGCAGTTGGTAAAGGCCCAGACACTGGGTGCAAACACCAGCCAGATCATCTGTCGTGTTTTGCTGCCGCAGCTGATGCCCCGCCTGATTGATGCCGTGCGACTGTCACTGGGTGCCGGCTGGCTGTTTCTGATTGCTGCAGAGGCCATCGCGGCTACCGACGGGCTGGGCTATCGCATTTTCCTGGTGCGTCGCTACATGGCCATGGATGTGATTCTGCCCTATGTCGCATGGATTACCTTGCTGGCGTTCCTGATCGATATGGCACTGGCGGGTATCAGCAAGCGCCTCTATCCCTGGCAAGGCAAAGGAGCGCACTGATGATTGAAGCTCGCAACCTGTGGAAGAAGTACGGCAACAAGGTCGTGCTGGAGCGCATTAACCTGCGTGTGGAAGAGGGGGAGTTCATCACCCTGGTCGGCACCTCCGGCTGTGGCAAGAGCACCTTTTTGAAAATGCTGCTGGGGACCGAGAGCCGAACCAGTGGGGAGTTGCTGCTTGATGGCAAACCGGTACCGGATGAGCCGGGCCCTGACCGTGGCATCGTGTTTCAGCAGTACTCAGTGTTCCCGCACATGACAGTGCTGGAAAACGTCATGGCCACCCGGGGCTTTGAGCGCCGAGGCCTGACGGGGCTCCTGTTTGGTGCTGCCCGGCGTCAGGCACGTGAGGAAGCGCTGGCGATGTTGAAAGAGGTGGGGCTGGAGCACGCCTGGGCACTCTATCCCGCCGAGCTTTCAGGTGGGATGCGTCAGCGTCTGGCCATTGCTCAGGCACTGCTCGGCAAGCCGCGCATCCTGTTGCTGGACGAACCCTTCGGGGCGCTGGACCCGGGCATTCGTGCCGACATGCATGAGCTGGTGTTAAGGCTCTGGCGCGAATACAGACTCACCGTGTTCATGGTGACCCATGATCTGGAAGAGGGGTTCTATCTGGGCACCCGCCTTTGGGTATTCGACAAGGTGCGGCATGACCCTCAGGCGCCGGATGCCTATGGCGCGTCCATTACCTACGACCTGCCCGTTGGTCAGGTCGACAGGAGAACGCTCCACGAGATCGACCGCAATTTGACCCTGACAGCACAGAAAACGGAAAAGCACTATGAAAATCACTGAATACACCACAGACATTGCACCCGGCGGCCATTGGTCACTGCGCGTGCGCAAGGGCACGCTGATGCGCCTGACTGATCTGGAGGGCGGTGCCAATGTGGGCATGCTGTTCTACAACCCGGAAAACCTGCTGGAACGGTATAACGCACCCGATACACTCAAGTGTCAGCACACTTTCAAACTGACGCGGGGCAACTGCCTTTACTCGGACATGGGACGCATCTTCGCGTCCATCGTTGAGGATACATTCGGCTGGCACGAAACCCTGTGCGGCAACAGCCATGCCGAACAGGTGGCGGCGCGCTGGGGACAGCGTGACTATCAGCATGATCACAACGACTGGCACCAGAATGGCTACGACGCCTTTTTGGTCGAGTTGGCCAAGTATGGCCTGAGCCGTGCCGATATGGCGGCCAACATCAACTGGTTCAGCAAGGTGGTCACGGACGATGAGGGCAATCTGTCCCTGGTCCCGAATCGGCACAGGGGCAACAGTCTCGCGCTGCGCTTTGAAATGGACACGCTGGTCGTGCTGCACACCTGTCCACACCCTCTTAATGATGCCGCCGAGTATCCACGCAAGCCGGTCAGAGTGGAGCTGTGCGAGGCGGAGCCGGTGCAGGACGACGACTACTGTCTCAATTACCGTCCGGAAAACCGGCGCGGTTTCCAGAACAACGCTCTGTACCATCTGGGCCAATAAGGAGATCACCATGCTGACTGAAAGTACACGCCAGCCGGATCAGGCCGTTGCGCGCACCACTGTCGCGGCCGGGGATTACCATATCGGAACGGTCAAGGCTGGCCAGACTCTGCGTATTCTGGACCTGGAGGGCAATCAGGCGGCCGATACGCTGTTCTACAGCGCCGCGGACCCCAGTGAACGCTACAGTGCCATGGATACCATCCGCGAACAGGGCAATGTCTACCTGACCACCGGCTCGGTGCTGCGCTCGAACGAGAACGCCCCCATGCTGGAGATCGTGGCCGATACCTGCGGCCGTCACGACACTCTGGGCGGAGCCTGTGCGACAGAGAGCAATACCGTCCGTTACGACCTTGAAAAACGCTGCATGCACGCCTGTCGTGACAGCTGGATGCTGGCGATTGCCGAACACCCTGAATACGGCATCAGCAAGCGCGATATCAGCCACAACATCAACTTCTTCATGAACGTGCCGGTAACGCGGGAAGGTGGTCTGACGTTTGAGGACGGCATTTCGGCACCGGGAAAATATGTGGAAATGACTGCCCTGATGGACGTTGTGGTGCTGATCTCCAACTGTCCTCAGCTGAACAACCCGTGCAACGGCTACAACCCGACTCCAATTGAGCTGCTGGTCTGGGACAACTGAGCACCGACACAGCCTGCATTTGATGACGCTTCAGCGGACGACCGCTGTCGTACAGCACAACACGGGACGGCCCGTGCCAGGACTTCGCAATGTTCGATAAAGTACTCATTGCCAACCGGGGCGCGATTGCGACCCGCATCATCCGTACCCTCAAACGCCTCGGTATCGGCTCCGTAGCCGTCCATGCCGAGTGTGATGCCGACAGCCTGCATGTGCGCCATGCCGATGAAGCCTGGTGTCTTGGCGATGGCGGGGCGGCAGACACCTACCTGAATATTGAGCGTCTGCTTGAAATTGCCACCGAGTCCGGGGCACAGGCGATCCATCCCGGCTATGGTTTCCTCAGCGAAAATGCCGCCTTTGTCGAACGCTGCGAAGCGGCCGGCATCGCCTTTATAGGCCCTCGGCCCGACCAGATGCGCGCATTTGGTCTTAAGCACCGCGCACGTGAACTGGCACAGATGGCAGGTGTACCTCTGCTGCCGGGCTCCGACCTGTTGACCGATCTTGAAGCCGCCAAGCGCGAAGCCAGCCACATCGGCTATCCGGTGATGCTCAAGAGTACCGCCGGTGGCGGCGGCATTGGCATGCAGCTGTGCCACGATGAACCTGAACTGGTGGCAGCCTTTGACTCCGTCAAGCGTCTGGGGGCCAACAATTTCGCCGATGATGGCGTCTTCCTGGAGAAATTCATTGCCCGTGCCCGTCATATCGAGGTTCAGGTGGTGGGGGATGGTCAGGGTCAGGCGCTGGCGCTGGGCGAGCGCGACTGTTCCAGCCAGCGGCGCAACCAGAAAGTGGTGGAAGAGTGTCCCGCCCCGAACCTGGGTGATGCCCTGCGCGAGCAGCTTCACCGCACTGCAGAGCGTCTGCTCGCCAGCGTCAGCTATCGTAACGCCGGCACCGTTGAATTCATTTACGACGCCGATACTGCCGAGTTCTATTTTCTTGAAGTGAATACCCGCTTGCAGGTGGAGCACGGCGTCACCGAAGAGGTGTTCACGGTCGACCTGGTGGAGTGGATGCTGCGCATCGCGGCCGGCGAGTCTCTGGACCTTGAAGAGCAGCGCCGGCAGTTGAAGCCGCGCGGTCATGCCATTCAGGTCCGGCTTTATGCCGAGGACCCCTGGCGCGATTTTCAGCCCTGTGCGGGCCTGTTGAGTCAGGTCCGCTTTCCGTCAGGAGAGGGGATTCGCATCGATCACTGGATCGAGTCCGGTATTGAAGTGCCACCGTTTTTCGACCCCATGCTGGCCAAGGTGATCGTGCACGCTGACAGCCGCACGGCGGCTCTGGAGAAGCTGCAGCAAACGTTGCAGGCAACAGAGCTCTATGGCAGCGAAACCAACCTGGATTATCTGCGCGCCCTGAGTCGAGATGAAGCGCTGCTGAAGGGGGAGGTCACTACACGCTATCTCAACGGTTTCGCCTTCAACCCTGCCCGCGTGGATGTGATTCAGGGAGGCACCCAAACCACGCTGCAGGATTTCCCGGGCCGCCGAGGGCACTGGGATGTGGGAGTGCCACCCTCCGGAGCCTTTGACAGCCGTTCGCTGCGACTGGCCAATCGTCTGCTGGACAACCCGACCGATGCGGCAGTGCTGGAGATCACCCTGCAGGGGCCGACGCTCAAATTCGCTTCGGCCACCCAGATTGTGCTGACCGGCGCCGCCATTGAGGCCCGGCTGGATGAGCAGCCGATTGCCCTTTGGCAGGTGGTTGATATCGCACCCGGGCAAACGCTGCAGCTGGGGCGTATTCGCGATGCTGGGGCCCGCGCCTATCTGGCGGTTCGCGGCGGTTTCCAGTGTCCGCATTATCTGGGGTCCCGATCCACCTTTACGCTGGGCCAGTTTGGTGGCCACAACGGCCGTGCACTGCGCGCCGGTGATGTGCTCAAACTGGATCAGAATGCCCAGCCGGTGAGCGCTGTCAGCCTGCCAGACAGTCTGTTGCCCGAGATCGGCAACCATTGGTCGTTACGCGTGATCTACGGCCCCCACGGCGCGCCGGATTTTTTCACTGAGACGGACATCGACACCTTTTTCAACACCGACTGGGAGATCCACTACAACTCCAGCCGTACCGGCGTTCGCCTGATCGGCCCCAAGCCGCAGTGGGCACGGCGCGACGGTGGTGAGGCCGGGTTGCACCCCTCCAATATCCACGACAATGCCTACGCCTTTGGCACGGTGGACTTTACCGGCGATATGCCGGTGATTCTGGGCCCGGATGGGCCGTCATTGGGCGGTTTTGTCTGCCCGGCCACCGTGATTACCGCGGATCTGTGGAAGCTGGGACAGCTGCGCGCCGGTGACAGCGTGCGCTTCGTGCCGGTGACGCTGGAACAGGCAGTTGCTCTTGAAGCAGCGGAAAACAGCGCCATCGAATCGCTTGATGCAATCGAAGTGGACTGGCAACCGGTGGCGCCGCAGAGCCCGATCCTGGCGCGTTTCGATGCAGACACCTTTGGTGACGAGATTGTCTGCCGCACCGCCGGCGATCACTTTCTGTTGGTGGAGTATGGCGAGCTGGCGCTGGATATACGGCTGCGGTTCCGTGCCCATGCGCTGATGCAGTGGCTGCAACAGCATCCGCTTGACGGGCTGCATGAGCTGACCCCCGGTATCCGCTCCCTGCAGATTCACTTCGACAGCCAGTGTCTGAGCCATGCGGCGCTGCTGGCCCATATTGAGCGCGGCGAGCGCGCACTGGCCGAGCAGCTGGCGGAGCTGAGTGTCCCCTCGCGCATCGTCCATATTCCGCTCTCCTGGGATGACGTTGCCTGCCAGCTGGCGATCGAGAAGTATGACCAGTCGGTGCGCAGGAACGCGCCCTGGTGCCCGAGTAATCTGGAATTCATCCGGCGCATAAACGGGCTGGACAGCATCGACGCGGTCAAGCAGGTGGTATTCGATGCGTCCTATCTGGTGATGGGGCTGGGTGATGTCTATCTGGGCGCACCGGTGGCGACGCCGGTTGATCCGCGTCACCGTCTGGTTACCACCAAGTACAACCCGGCCCGTACCTGGACGGCGGAAAACTCGGTCGGTATCGGTGGCTCCTATCTCTGCGTCTACGGCATGGAGGGGCCGGGTGGCTATCAGTTTGTGGGGCGCACCCTGCAGATGTGGAACCGTTACCGTTGTACCGCCGAATTCGAGCAGCCCTGGCTGCTGCGCTTCTTCGACCAGATCCGCTTCTATGAGGTCAGCCATGAGGAGCTGCTGCAGATTAGACGGGATTTCCCGCAGGGGCGCTATCCCCTGAAAATCGAGGAAAGCCGCTTCTCGCTGGCCGAGTACGAACAGTTTATTGCCGACAATGCGTCCGAAATCGAAATGTTCCGCGACCAGCGCAACCGAGCCTTTGAGGAAGAGTTGGAGCGCTGGCACGCCAATGGCCAGTTCAACTTCTCGGTGGAGGAGGTTGAAGCCGATCATAGTGAGCAGAACTGGCCCGAAGACGCCTGTGTAGTGGACAGTCCGGTGTCAGGCAGTGTCTGGCAGACCGAGGTGCAACCGGGCGATACCGTCAAGGCGGGGCAGACGCTGATGATTCTGGAGTCAATGAAGATGGAAATTCCCATCCACGCACCCTGTGATGGTGTTGTCAGCCAACTGCTGCTGTCGGCAGGGGGGCGGGTCAGTGCCGGGCAGGCATTGGCGGTACTGGAAGATGAGGCCACTCTGGCAGCCATGGGAGAAAACGCATGAAGACCAATATGACCATAAAGGCGCTGCAGCGGGCCTATGCCGAGGGCAGCCTGACACCGTCACAGCTGATGGCGGATATCCGCACGCGTGCCGCCGAATACGAGGATCGCAATATCTGGGTTCACCTGCTCAGTGCTGAAGAGCAGCTGCAGTGGCTGAACGCCCTGTCCGGCAAGGACCCGCAGCAGCATCCACTCTGGGGCATCCCCTTTGTCATCAAGGATAATATCGATCTGGCCGGCATTCCGACCACTGCTGGCTGTCCCGCATTTGCCTATACCCCCGAGGCTTCGGCTCAGGTGGTGCAGCAGTTGATAGACGCGGGCGCCATTCCGGTGGGCAAGGCCAATCTGGATCAGTTCGCGACCGGGCTCAACGGCACCCGTTCTCCCTACGGGCCCTGCCGCAACGCCTTTGACCCGGACTATATCTCCGGGGGGTCAAGCTCGGGCTCTGCCGTCGCGGTGGCGCTGGGGCTGGCCAGCTTCAGTCTGGGAACGGATACGGCCGGTTCGGGGCGTGTACCGGCCTGCTTCAACAATCTGGTGGGTGTGAAACCGACCAGGGGGCTGTTGTCGTCCACCGGGCTCGTGCCAGCCTGTCGCTCACTGGACTGCATCAGCATCTTTGCGCTTGATACGGATGATGCCAATGCGGTGCTGGCCTGTGCCGAAGGGTTTGATCCGCGGGATGGCTTCAGCCGTGACAACCGGTTCGACAACGGCGCCCGTCAGTATGGTCTGCGCAGCGGACCGCTGCGAATCGGTGTCCTGCCGCAGGAACAGCTCAAGTTCTTTGGGGATCAGGGCTATGAAAAGGCCTATCAGGATACATTGAAGGCCTTGTCCGCCGCGGGTATTGAGCTGGTCACCATCGACTATGCCCCCTTCGATGAGGCGGCCCGGCTGTTGTATGAAGGGCCCTGGGTGGCAGAGCGCTACATCGCCTGCCAGCCCCTGATTGAGCAGCAGCCGGATGCGATTCACCCGGTGGTACGCACCATCGTTGAACCGGGTGCCGAACCGCGAGCTACCGAGCTGTTCCGTGCCCAGTACCGCCTGCAGGCGTTGCGTCTGGCCTGCATGGCCCAGATGGAAGGGCTGGATTGCCTGCTGACACCGACAGCCGGTCGGCTGTTTACCGTTGATGAGATGCTGTCCGAGCCGGTACTTTACAACGCCCAACTGGGGTATTACACCAACTTCATGAACCTGCTCGACATGGCATCGGTGGCGGTGCCGACCGCGTTTACCGCCACAGGCCTGCCGTTTGGCATCACGCTGGTGGGGGATCATTTCAGTGATCGTGCGTTGCTGTCGGTCGCCAATCGCATCCGTCAGATCCTGCCGTTGCCACTGGGGAACTCGTCACTTGAGGCTGCCGTGACCGGCGCGTCCAGCTGCGGGAACAAAGCGTACACGGATCTGGTCGTGTGTGGCGCACATCTGGAAGGCCTGCCCCTGAACTGGCAGTTGACCGAGCGAGGCGCCACCCTGAAGCAGCGTACCCTGAGTGCAGGCTCATACCGACTCTTTGCACTGGCGGGAGGGCCGCCTCAGCGCCCGGGCATGGTACGGGACGAGCTGAATGGTCGCGCCATTGAGGTCGAAGTCTGGTCGATTCCGACGGCAGAGCTTGGCAGCTTTGTTGCCGCCATTCCCGCGCCGTTAGGGATCGGCAAGGTCGAACTGTCGGATGGCCAGTGGGCCAGTGGCTTCATCTGCGAATATTCGGGGCTTGCCGGTGCTCAGGAGATAACGGAGTATGGGGGCTGGAAAAACTGGCTGCTGACGACACAATAGTCGAGGCACCCGTGATCGGCGGCAGGAGGATGCTGCCACAGGCATAACCTTGAGGCAGTCATGATCAACCGTCTGAACTTTCGGCACCTCTATCACTTCTGGATTGTTGCCCGTGAGGGCAGCATGGCGGCTGCCGGCAAGGTACTCGGGCTGACGCCCCAAACCCTGAGCAGTCAGGTCGCGGCGCTTGAGGAGGAGATAGGGGGGCTGCTGTTTCGGCGAGAGGGGCGAGGGCTGCGTCTGACTGATTTGGGTCAGCGCGTGCAGTCACATGCCGACGAGATTTTTGCCGCGGCAGAAGCGCTGGAGCAGACGTTGCAGGTACCGCATGAGTCACGCCCCCTGAGGTTGGCAGTCGGGATTTCGGCGTCCATACACAAGTTGATCGCCTGGCGCCTGCTTGAACCGGCGCTTGATCTGCCGCGTGAGCTGAATCTGGTTTGCGAAACCGGTCGAACCGAATACCTGCTCACGGATCTGCTCAAGCGGGATCTGGATGTGATTCTGACCGATTGTCCACCGCTGCTGGCACAGGATTCCGGGTTTGTTCTGCACGACCTGGGGCGCTCTGCCATGATGCTCTTTGCCGCGCCGGCACTGGCTCAAAAGCTGCGCGGCAATTTTCCCTACAGCCTTCAGAACCAGCCCTTTCTCGTCAATGCGGTGGATGCGCCCTATGTCAGTGAGCTGATGCAGTGGTTCGTTGATCACAAGGTACGGGTATCCGTCAGGGCACAGGTGGATGACAGTGCCTTGATCAAGGTGTTTGGTCACCATGGCATGGGGGTATTTGCAGCGCCGGCCGTGATTGCCGATGAGGTATGTCGACAGTATGGGGTTGAGTCACTGGCTGAAATCGACGCGGTGCAGGACCGTCTGTTTGCAATCACCCGAGGCAGTCAGCTGTATAACCCGGCGGTAAGTGCGATCTGCGGTGGCAGCGTCAATAATCATTCGATTTATTCTGATGAAATAGACGAATAAATCTGCTTTTTTCTTTCGTAATGCTTGGCCAATATGAATCCGTAAGCAATCAGAAGAGGGCCAACGCCATGAAAGCCATTCACAAATATCGTCTGGACGCGTCCGACGCATTGACAACTCTGCACCTGCGCGAAGGTTTCCGGGTTGTTCGTTTCGAATATCTGGTCGCTGAAAAAGGCTTGTTCCTCTGGGCCGAGGAACCCCTGAGGGCAGATATTCCCTATGTGGACGCCAGCTTCAAGGTGGCGATGACCGGCAAGCCGATTGCAATGCAGCATGAGTACCTGGACACCGCACTGGACCCGTTCGGGCCAGAAGCCTACCACCTGTTCAGAGTTAAGGAGGAAGCAGTGGCTCCTCTGTCCCCTCTGCGGTCGACTTTGAGCCACGTCGCGGCCTGAGATCACGTTTGTCCCTTCCCTGAAGGCCGGGTGGCAATAGCCATCCGGCCTCTTTTGGTTCAGTATGCGGCATGTATGCCCGGTCGAACCCAAGGAGGCCGACATGGACTACAAGGATAATGATGCCCGGTTGATGCAGGTGCTGAACCGGCTTATCAAGGTATCTGTACGTCTTCTGGCCATTCTGATGGTGTTTGTCATCATCATGGGCGTTGTTGACGTGGGGTGGACGCTGTATGAAAAGTTGATGGCGGCACCCAGGTACATCCTCACCATTTCCGACATGCTGGCCACTTTTGGTGCCTTCATGGCGGTACTGATCGCCATTGAAATCTTCATCAATATCACGATCTATCTGCGTGATAACGTTATTCATGTCAAAATCGTCATTGCGACCGCACTGATGGCCATTGCCCGAAAGGTCATCATTCTGGACCTGGATACCACGCCGGCGGAATACCTCTGGGGCATGGCGCTGATTGTGGTTGCCATGAGTGTGGCATACTGGGTGGTGCAGCGTTACGGCAGCGACGAGGGTGGCCACTGACCGCCCGTGATGGAACCCTGAAGGAATAGACGTGGAGAAAACGATTCTGGTTACCGGTTGCTCGACCGGTATAGGGCGCCACTGTGCGCTTAAACTGAAACAGGCGGGCTGGCGTGTACTGGCAACGGTTCGCCGACCTGAAGATGTTGCTTCGCTGGAGGCGCTGGGCCTTGAAAGCTTCGTGCTGGATCTGGACTCATCCGAATCGGTCCGGGCCGGGTTTGAGCAGGCCATGGCACTGACGGACGGTCGTCTGGATGCTTTGTTCAATAACGGGGCCTACGGTCAGCCCGGTGCGGTTGAGGATTTGAGTCGCGAGGTGTTGCGCGCCCAGTTCGAGACCAACCTGTTTGGCTGGGTTGAGCTGACGAACCACGTGATTCCGGTCATGCGTCGGCAGCGAGCAGGCCGAATCGTGATGAATTCGTCGGTCCTGGGGCTGGTTGCGATGAAGTACCGTGGCGCCTATAACGCCTCCAAGTTTGCGCTTGAAGGGATCAGCGACACCTACCGTCAGGAGCTGCATGGCAGTGGTATTCATATTTCATTGATCGAGCCTGGGCCCATCACCAGTGCCTTTAGAGAAAATGCCCTGGCCGCCTTCAAGCGCAATATCGATACCGACCACAGTGCTCATGCAGAGACCTACCGGGGCGTTCTGAATCGACTGGAAGCGGGTGAAGGGGAGGGCTCGGCGTTTACGCTGTCGCCGGATGCCGTGTTCAAGGCGCTGCAGTCCGCGTTGACCGCCCGGTCGCCCAGGGCACGGTACTATGTGACCGTCCCAACCTATCTGCTGGGGTATCTCCGGCGTGTGTTGCCGGCCCGTTGGCTGGATGCGGTACTGCGCCGTGCAGCGGAGAAGGAGAACGCCGCCTGAGTATACTCAAGGGATTCCCATCCCGGTCGGTCATCTCTACACTCCCGGTTTCTGTCAGTCATCAAGAGTTGTTGCCCGTGTTGTCGTACCGCATTTCAACCCGATATTACCGCACCCAAACAGCCCGCCATCTGCTCTGGATGCTCGGGCTCGTCATTGCCGTTGTGGTCAGTATCTACTATCTGTTTCAGGCATCGGCAGTCGCTGATTTTTTGGTGCCGGCATTGGGGGTTGCGGCCTGCTCGGCCTATTTCATCAAACTGTTGCAACATGTCCGGCAGGGCCGGTCGGCCTATCCGGTGATTGAGCTGGACAATCAGGCCAAAACACTGACTCTGGTACAGGGGGGCAGCCGTATTCAGGCGGATGTCAGCCACATCCTCGACCTGCGCCTCAGGTACCGCAGCTTTCATCTGGAACAGATCCAGATGACGACGCAGGAGGGTGAGGTGCTGCGGCTTGAGGGCTACGATGAGATGGATGATTTGGGCGCCGAACTGGAATTGCTGACGCCCAGCCATAACGTCAAGCGCTCCAAAATTCGCATTCGCTAATCGAGGGGCAGGTGCCCCGTCTTGACCAGAATGACAGTCTCTTGCTCAACAAACGGGTAATGCTCACTCTGATGGGGGCTTCTTAACCAGGTCCCCTTCGGGTAGACACCGTGTTCATCCCGAAACTCGCCCGACAGCACCAGAATTTCTTCGCCACCAAAATGGCGATGGGGCTGAAAGCGTTCGCCGGCGGGCCATCGAACCAGTGCGGTATGCTCGGTTTCGAAGTGGTGCAGTGGCATCACCTCAAGCCCTCCCTGTCCCGGCTGCCACGGTGCACTCTGGGTGTCGATACGTACCTGTGCCAGATCGTTCGGGCTGAAGTGATTCAGTTTCACGAACAGCGTGCATCCCTGTCGGCTGAATGGCGCGTGACGGCTGCCGGGTGGGTTGCGAATGTAGCTGCCGGCAGGATAGTCACCGGTTTCATCCGAAAATACGCCATCCAGTACCAGAATTTCTTCGCCCAGCGGGTGTGGATGGCTGGAAAAGGCTGAGCCGGGCCGGTATTGCACAATACTGGTGGTGTGGCCGGATTCTTTGGCTTCCCGTTCCAGAGGCTTGCGCAACACACCGGCAGCGGGGCTGCTGATCCATTCCATGTGTTCGGTTTCAATCACTACACGCTGACTGAAGTCCATGTTGAGCATTGAGGGTGTCATGTGAATTCTCGGATTGGATTTATTGCATTCTAATACGTCAGGAAGCTGCAGTCAGTTTGGCTCCTGGGGACGCCTGTCGATGCGCCTGCAGGCATGCTATTCTCGCGGCCCCCTGTTGTGACCTGAGGTGCATGTTGTTTCTGTCCGGCTACCTGCTGCTCGGGATGGCGCTCGCTGCCGTTCTGAATGCATTCGTTTCATTCCTTCCCGGCTATCTGATCGGCGTGCCCATCTGGCTGTCGGCGTGTCTGCTGTGGGCACGACTCAAGCCAGCCCAGCGCAGGCAGACGGGTGTTCTGGGGCTGGTCGGGGCACCTCTGTTGCTGTTTGGTACCCTTTATGGTGATGACGTCCGGTTTTTGCTGAAAGCACTTGAAGCGAACTATCTGGTGATGGCCATGCTGGTGGGGGTCAGTTTCCTGCGTCTTGTCGCCCTGAAGGGCGCGGAACAGGACGAGCGGTTGCCCCGTGGGCGATCGGCACTCGGGCGTACGCTGTTGGGCACACACTTGATCGGTTCGGTCATCAACATCTCGTCGGTACTGATCGTGGGCGACCGGCTCGCGGCCCGGCAGCCTCTGCAGCCGGTGCAGGCGCTGGTGCTGGTGCGCAGTTTCAGCATCTGTGCCTTCTGGTCCCCTTTCTTTGCCGCCATGGGCCTGACCCTGGTCAGTGCGCCGGGAGCCGAACTCAAGACGCTGGTTCTGTTCGGTCTGCCAGTCGCCATGGTCGCGCTGCTGTTCAGTATCTGGGAGGTAGCCCGTCACCCCGCCGCTGCTCAGGCACAGGGCTATCCCATGCATTTCAAGGCGCTATGGATGCCGCTGCTGTTGGCATTCATGGTGATCATCAGCCATGAAGTCTGGCCCGCGATCAGTGTGCTGACGCTGGTCACGCTGATCTCCATGCTGTTTGCCTGCAGCTGGATGCTGATCACGCAGAAACGACAGGGCGGGCGGCGATTGATCAATCATGTCCACGAAGGGCTGCCGGGACTGGCCGGAGAGGTGATGCTGTTTCTGGCCGCTGCCGTGCTGGCTGCGGGCGTCGCCGCGACGCTGAATGCCTTTGATCTGGTACTGGCTCCCGATCATTACGGGGCATTTGAGGCCTGTATTACCCTGTTGATACTGGTCATCCTCGCTTTTGTCGGCATGCACCCCGTGACCAGTGTGGTGCTGGTCGGCAGTATTCTGGCCCCCAGTGTCAGCAACCCCAATTTGTTGGGGCTGACCATGTTGATGGGGTGGGCTCTGGGTGTCGGTTTGTCGCCGTTATCCGGTGTGCAGCTCAGTCTGAGGGCTCGGTACGGGATCTCGGCGGCCGAGCTGTGGCGGCTTAATCGACACTATGCGCCGGCCATGTTGCTGGTCTGCTGGGGCATGCTGTCGCTGTTTGCCGCTCTCTGACAAACGGGCCTAAAGTACAACTTCCAGCGTTTTTTGCCTCTGCTAGTCTCCAAGCTGGTGTGTGGATCAGGGGGGCATTATGCAGTCGAGGATACGAGCCGCTGTTTCGCGGCGAAAACTGCTTGCCGGGCTGGTGCTTGCTCCTCTGGCGCTGAGTGGTTGTTTGCCTGTAAGGCAGGGTGGCGCTTCGCAGGGGCGTGTCGTGATTGTCGGCGGCGGTTTTGGCGGTGCCACCGCCGCACGCCTGTTGCGACAACAGGCACCTCAGCTTGACGTCACCCTGGTTGAGCAATCCAGTCATTTCTATACCTGTCCCTTTTCCAATCTGGTAGTGGCGGGATTACGTCCGATCAGCGATATCAGACAGGACTACACAGGGCTGATGGCCGCAGGGGTACGGCATGTGCGCAGACGGGCGATCGATATCGACCCGGTGAGCAGACAGCTGGTGCTGGATGACGGCAGTCGGCTTGCGTATGACCGCCTGATTCTGTCGCCCGGCATCGATCTGCGCTGGGATGCCATCGAAGGCTATGATGCCAGGGCTGCCGAACAGGTGCCGCACGCCTGGAAAGCGGGGCCGCAAACGCTCCTGCTGCGGCGGCAGCTTGAAGCCATGCCCGAGGGCGGTAAGGTGATCATCTCGGTGCCGGACAATCCCTATCGCTGTCCACCGGGGCCCTATGAGCGGGCCAGTCTGATTGCACATTATCTCAGCCGTCACAAACCGCGTGCCAAATTGCTGATCCTGGACAGCAAGGACCGTTTCTCCAAGCAGTCCCTGTTCATGGATGCCTGGCAGTCGCAGCATGCCGACCGCATTGAGTGGGTCGGGCTGTCGGGCGATGGCAAGGTGGTGCGAGTGGACCCCGAGCGGCGTGAGGTGGAAACAGACTTTACCAGCCGTCACCGCGCGTCGGTACTGAATGTGATCCCACCGCAAAAAGCCGGTCAGATTGCCGCTCGGTCAGGGTTGACTGATGCCAGTGGCTGGGTGCCGGTCAATCCCCAGACATTTGAGTCGCGACATGCTGCCGGCGTGTACGTCGTGGGGGATGCCTGCATTGCGGCGCCGATGCCCAAGTCAGGTTTTGCAGCGGGCATGCAGGCGCGATCGGCCGTGGCAGCCATCATTGCCGATCTGACCGGGCAGAGCGTGACGGCCCCTGTGCTTTCCAATATCTGTTACAGTCTGGTGGCGCCTGATTATGCCATTTCGGTGGGTGGTCAATACCATGTGGACGGGGGTGAACTGTTACTCACGGCCGGTACCGATCACTTGAGTCCATTGCAGGCGTCCATGCCGCTTCGTCGTTCCGAGGCTCAGGCGGCGTCCGGCTGGTATCGTGCCACAACGGCTGACATCTGGGGGCATTGATCGATGCTGCGCTGGGTGCTCTTGCTGTCACTGATCGTCGCTCCGGTTTGCGGTGCGGCCGAGGACCAGAAGGGGCTCCGTGTTCAGCTGCCGGGTCTGATCGAAGACGGTGCTCAGGTGCCGCTGCGCATTCATTTTGATGCCCCGATGTCGCCAGGTGAATACCTGCAAAGGCTGGACGTGCTGGCCGAGCAAAACCCGGAGCCGGCCGTAATCGGTTTTGAGTTCATGCAGGCCGTAATGCCGGTCAGGCTGGCAACCCGTATACGCCTGCGCGAGTCCCAGCGCGTCAGGGTGATTGCACGCAGCAGCACTGGGCGTATCTGGCATACCGACGTGGATGTACGTGTGGCCGTCAGCGGTTGCCTTATGGGGCCTGTGCCCCAGGCTGCCGAACTTCAGATGCACAGCCCCCGGGTCGCCATGCCGGAGGCGGGGCAGGCGGGGGAGGTCAGAACCCAGATACGGCACCCCATGGAAAACGGCTACCGCGACGGTGTGCGTGATCACTCAATCTCGCCCAGTCGCGTTCAATACCTGCATGTCAGCCGTGCAAACCAGCCATTGATGAGTGCCGAGTTTTTTGCGGGGATGGCAGCACACCCCTATGTCAGCCTGTGGCTGAATGACACGCGCGCACTCTCATTCAGCTGGGAAGATCTTGATGGTCGCCTCATACAGCATTGAGAATGCAATATCGACTGCATTGATCCAGAGGCTGAGCGGGCCTGCGTGTTCTGTGTTAGGCTGAACCTAACCACTTGATTCGTGGTCAGTTCAGACAGTGATACAAACGAGCAGGAGGCCCCATGTCCCGATGGGTGACACTGGTATTGCGTGCGTTGCTGTTGTGGCTGGTCTGGTGGGCATTGACGGATGGAGATGCCTCCGGCCTGATGTTTGGTGCCATTGTCAGCCTGCTGGTGAGCAGTCTGTCCGTGTCGCTGTTTGCCCCCTCATCCCATGTTATCCGCGTACATGCCTTGCCCGGGTTCGCCCTGTTTTTCTTGAGTCACTCGCTGCTGGCGGCCATTGATGTCTCACGCCGTCTTCTTTCGCCATCCTTGCCGGTAACGCCCGGTTACCTGCGTGCCCCCCTGTCGTTGCCTGAAGGCGTACCACGCTGGCTGCTGGCCAACACGCTGTCACTGCTTCCGGGTACGCTCAGCGTCACGCTGGATGGCGACGAAATTGAGCTGCACTGTCTGGATCTGACGCAACCGGTCAGGGAGGAACTGGAGCAGACACAACAGCGTATAGCCACACTGTTTGGTCTGACCTTGAACCATGAGGGGCGAGGATGACGCTGGTACTGCATCTGGTTGCGCTGTTTCTGCTGCTGACGCTTATGCTGGGGTTTGTCCGTATCTGGCGCGGTCCGACGGCCGCTGATCGCATGCTTGCCTCGCAGTTGTTTGGTACCACCGGAGTGGCCCTGCTGCTGGTGCTGGCTGAGGCCCAGCAGATGCCCGCGCTCAGGGATGTGGCGCTGATATTGGCGGTACTGGCGGTATTTTCCGTCGCCGCCTTCGTGACCCGTGTGGTGCGGATTGAAGGGTCAGAAACCGACCGCCATGCGGTCAAGGGGCATGATGATGACTGACGGACTGTTGTCTGGGCTGCAGACCCTGCTGCTGATCAGCGGTTGCCTTTTCTTTGCCCTCGGCACGCTTGGCCTGTTCCGTTTCAACGATACCCTGTGTCGCATTCACGCTCTGACCAAAATCGATAATCTTGGGTTGGGGCTGATTATTCTGGCATTGCTCACGATGGCCCCCTCGGTTGCCAGCGGGTTGAAAACGCTGCTGATCTGGTGGGTCGCGCTCGCGGCCAGTGCCACCTCCGCTCATCTGATTGCGCGTGCCGTGCGCATGCATGAGCGTCCGCTGCTCGACCCTCTGCGTGAAAGGGAGGCCAGGGATGATTGAAATTCTGCTGGATCTGCTGTTGGCACTGGCACTGATCTCGACCGCTGCGGCGGCATTGCTGTCGAGGGATCTGTTTCGAGCGGTAGTCGTATTCATCGCGTTCGGTCTGCTGATGGCGGTGTGCTGGGTGCGGTTGCAGGCTCCGGATATTGCGCTGGCAGAGGCGGCCATCGGTGCCGGACTGACCGGGGTGCTGTTGCTGGATGCAGTAAGTCACTTTCGTCGTGGCAATGGTGCAGATACCGGCTCTGTGGCCCAAGAGGAGCGCTGATGAAATCCCCTGCTGCATGTATCGGCATACTGTTGCTGGCCCTGATGCTGACGGCCCTGCTGGGGCGCAGTGTGTGGCAACTGGGCATGCTTGAGCCCACTTTCGAGTTGCCTCGCCTTCTGCAACAGAATCTTTCAGCCAGTGGTGTGGAGCACCCTGTGACGGCGGTACTGCTGAACTTTCGCAGTTACGATACCCTGCTTGAAATCGCCGTGCTGGTGATCGCAGCCATGGCGGGCATTTCCATGGCACGTACCCGCTCTCTGGAAGACCCTGAGCTGCGAACGTCCGATACGCTGCTCAGGGCGCTATTGCGCTGGCTGGTACCGCTGATGCTGCTGTTGGCTGGCTATCTGCTCTGGGCGGGTGCCGACCGGCCCGGTGGGGCATTTCAGGCCGGGGCCATGCTGGCGGCCACCGGGGTGTTGATGCGCCTGACCGGCATGCCGCTGGACTTTCTGCGCCCCGGCATTCTGTTGCGCATAGGGCTGGTGTTGGGCTTTGCGCTGTTTCTGTTGGTTGGTCTTGCCAGCGCCATCGCCGGTGAGGTGTTTCTGGCCTACCCGCCCGGACTTGTGAAAGCACTGATTCTGTCGATTGAAACCCTGCTGACGCTGTCGATCGGGATGATTTTGCTGGCACTGTTTGTGGCGGCGCCGGTGAATAATGCCAGTGAACCGGAGGAGGGGGAGCAATGAGTACGCCGCTGTTGTATGCCCTCACCGGTGTTGTGCTCTGGGGCATTGGACTGCTGGGCCTGATCGGTCTGCGGCACCTGCTGCGCAAACTGCTGGCACTCAATCTGATCGGTTCGGCCACTTTTTTGATCCTGGTTGGGCTGGCACAGCATCATAACGGGCCAGACCCTGTGCCCCAGGCGCTGGTGTTGACCGGTATTGTGGTATCGATTGCCGCCACGGCGCTGGGGGTTGTGCTGATTCGGCGCTATTACCATCTGACCGGCAGCACGGAGCTTGAGCCCGCCGTGTCAGAGGACAGTCATGATGAGGAGGGACACTCGGCATGAGCAACTGGCTGATGGCCGGACTGCTGTTTACGCCACTGGCGTTGGCAACGGTGTCACTGCTGCTTGGATTTCGGCAGGGACGCGCGCTGTCCTGGCTGGGCATGCTGTTGCAGCTGCTGGTGTCAGTCGGACTCTGGTGGCTGGTCCGGCACGAAGGCGGGTTTTACTACACGCTGGCGGGCTGGGATGCTCCGCTCGGCATTGAATTGCGCGTCGACGGACTGGCCGTCACCTTCCTGCTGTTAACAACGCTGGTCGCCAGCGGCTGCGGGGTTCATGCCGGACTTTACCTTGAACCCGACAGGCCCTGGCAACGCTACTTCTGGCCACTGTACTGGTTCCTGTGGGCAGGGCTGAATACGGTTTGGCTCGGTGGCGATCTGTTCAATCTCTACGTCGGACTTGAGCTGATTACACTGTCTGCCGTTGGGCTGGTTGCACTGGGTGGGCAGGCCGAGGCGCTACGGGCGGCACTGCGCTATCTGTTGGCCGCATTATTGGGGTCTTTGGCGTACCTGCTGGGTGTGGCATTGGTCTACGGACAGTTTGGAACGCTCTCTCTGGCTGATGTGGCCGGTCAGGTACGTGTATCCGAACATGCCCAGCTGATGCGTCCGGCACTGGTGCTGATGCTGGTGGGGCTGGCGCTGAAAACGGCTCTGTTCCCACTGCATGGCTGGCTGCCCCCCGCGCATGGCATTGCCAAGTCGCCGGTGAGCGCGCTGCTGTCGGCGCTGGTGGTGAAAGCCTCTTTTTACATTGCCGCTCGTGTCTGGCTTGAGACGGGAGCTGCCGTGGCATCATATTGGATGGCCCAGCTGCTGGGGGGGCTGGGGGCGGTCGCGATCATCTGGGGCAGCTGGCTTGCACTCTGTCAGCCTCGACTGAAACAGGTTGTCGCCTACTCGTCGGTAGCTCAGATTGGCTACCTGTTCCTGCTGTTTCCGCTGACCCTCGGTGTGGAGGCATCCATCTCCTTGCAGGCGCAGCAGGGTATTACGCTGCAGGTGATCAGCCATGCTCTGGCCAAGGCCGCCATGTTTCTGGCTGCCGGTAACCTGATTCTCGCCGTGGGCAGCAATCGGGTTGAGGCGTTGGCTGGGGTGAGCCACTTTTTGCCGTTTTCCCTGTTTTCCTTTGGTCTGGCCGGTGTCTCCCTGATGGGGCTGCCACCATCCGGTGGTTTTGCCGCCAAATGGATGCTGTTGCAGGCGAGCATGGCATCGGGGCAGTGGTGGTGGATTCTGGTTCTCATAGGTGGAGGGTTGCTGTCGGCGGCGTATGTGTTCCGGATTTACAAGGCCTCGTTCCTGGAGCGGGACGAGAAGGATCACTTCTATCATCCGGATCGCCGTCTGGAAGTGGTTGCCATGCTCCTGGCGCTGGCCTCGCTTGGGCTTGGGCTAAGCGGCAATCAGGTATTGTCGGTCATGGCATTACCCTTTGAGGAGGTGCAATGACACAGCTGACCCTTGTGCCGATCTTTGCGTTGCTCAGCTCAATGCTGGCCGCCGTTATCATTTTTACCCTGCCGGAAGAGCGGCAACGCCTGCGCACCGCGATCAACCTGTTGGCGGCGCTGATCAAGGTGGCACTGGTGGGGGTGATGACCTGGGGGGTATTGAATGAACTCGATTATGGTCTGAGTTATGAGATTCTCCCCGGTGTCAGCTTTGTGCTTCAGGCCGATGCACTGGCGATGATGTTCGCAGGGCTGTCGGCGGTACTCTGGCTGCTCACCACCATTTATGCCGTGGGCTACCTGGAAGGCTCGCCCAATCGGAGCCGTTTTTTCGGTTTCTTCAGTCTGTGTGTGGCCAGTACCATGGGCATTGCGCTGGCCGGTAACCTGTTCACCTTCTTTCTGTTTTACGAAATGCTGACACTGTCGACCTATCCGCTGGTGGTGCACCGAGGTACTGACAAGGCACTGCGAGCCGGGCGCAACTACATCATCTACACGCTCAGTGGTGGTGCCGCTTTGCTGCTGGGCATGATCTGGTTGCAGGGGTTGGTGGGCGACCTGTCCTTTCAGGAAACGGGACAGCTGAAAGACGTTGATCCAGCCCTGCATCTGCCGCTGATACTGGTGTTCGGCTTGTTGGTGGCGGGGTTGGGCGTCAAGGCCGCGCTGTTTCCATTGCATGGCTGGCTGCCACAGGCCATGGTTGCTCCGGCTCCGGTAAGCGCGCTGTTGCATGCAGTGGCGGTTGTTAAAGCGGGGGCTTTCGGTATCGTCAGAGTGGTGTATGACCTGTACGGCATTGAATTTGCCACCCTGTTGGGGGTGCTCCAGCCTCTGGGCTGGCTCGCGGCGTTCACCATCATCTATGGCTCCGTTCGGGCCCTGTCGCAAACCGATCTGAAGCGGCGTCTGGCCTACTCAACAGTCAGTCAGGTGTCCTACATTGTGCTGGGTACCGCGGTGTTTGGCCCCGTGGGTACGGTGGGTGGGCTGGTGCACCTGCTGCATCAGGGCATCATGAAAATTACCCTGTTTTTCTGTGCCGGCAACTATGCCGAAACACTCGGTATCCATAAAGTGCAGGAGCTGAACGGGGCTGGACGTCGTATGCCGCTGACCTCGGCAGCCTTCACGTTGGGCGCGTTCGGTATGATTGGCGCTCCGCCACTGGCCGGTTTTGTCACCAAATGGACGCTCGGAAGTGGTGCCCTGAATGTAGGCATGGGATGGGTGATCGCGGTACTGCTGGTCAGCAGTTTGTTGAATGCCGCCTATTTTTTGCCGGTGATCCACCGGCTCTGGTTTCAGCCGGAATACAAGTGGTCAGAACAGCGGCGCTGGGGGCGACTGGAGACACACAGCTGGCTGCTCTGGCCGCCACTCATTACCGCCGCCCTGACCCTGCTGGCCGGTCTGTTCGCGGCGTTGCCATTCAGTCCACTGAGTTGGGCTGAACTCATTGCGGCACGGGAGTATCTGCCATGATGATCTGGGTGTTGCTGGCGGTGTGTCTTCCATTGCTGCCGGTCCTGCTGGCCCTGCATCCTGTGTTACAGCGTTGGCAGTGGCGGCTGTTGCCACTGGTGTCCCTGCCTGCACTTGGGCTGGTGTTGCTGGGGCCTGCGCAGTGGCAGCTTGAGTTGCCGGGGCTGCTGTTGGGAGCGAACTGGCAGCTGGATACCCTGCGTCAGCCCTTCCTGCTGTTAACAGCGTTGCTGTGGAGTTTTGCCGGACTGTATGCGACCGGTTACGTGAAGCAGTTTCGCCGCAGCTTTGCGCTGTTCTGGGGGCTTACATTGTGTGGCAACCTGGGTTTGGTTGTTGCCGCCGATCTGGTCAGCTTCTATGCCTTTTTCGCGCTGATGACCTTTGCCGGGTACGGTCTGGTGGTACATGAGCGCACATCGGCTGCCTTCAGGGCCGGGAAAGTCTATCTGGTCATGGCCGTGCTTGGCGAGATGGCGCTGCTTGCCGGGCTTTTGCTGGCGGCAGGGGCAGCCAGCAGCCTGTTGTTGGCAGATTTGCCGGTTGCCATCGCTGAATCCCCTTATGCCGGTGTGATGATGGGACTGCTGTTGGTGGGCTTTGGGGTCAAGGCGGGTCTTCCGCTGCTGCATTTGTGGCTGCCATTGGCCCATCCTGTCGCACCCACACCTGCCAGCGCAGTGCTAAGCGGTGCCATGATCAAGGCCGGGCTTCTGGGCTGGCTGCTGACGCTGCCCCTGGGGCAGGGGAGCTATATCCTGTTGGGAACAGTATTGGCACTGTTTGGTGTGTTGGCCTCGCTGGGTGCTGCACTGATCGGGGTGTGTCAGCGCCAGAGCAAGGCGGTTCTGGCCTATTCCAGCATCAGCCAAATGGGGTTGATGACACTCATGCTGGGCGTTGCCCTGGCAGAACCCGAGCGTGCCGTTTGGCTGTTGCCCGTCATTGGTACTTTTGCCCTGCATCATGGATTGGCCAAGGGGGCGCTGTTTTTGTCAGTCGGCATCACAGTGCCGAAGCACCGTGCCGCTCGTTGGCTTTACTGGGGCCTGGTTGCATTGCCCGGGCTCTCGCTGGCGGGGTTACCCCTGAGCAGTGGTGCCCATACCAAGCTGGCCATGAAACAGGCGCTGCAATCGGACGGTCTGGTCATGTCACTGGCACCCTGGCTTGGCGGCCTGCTCAGTGCCGGCGCTGTGGCAACACTGCTGCTGGTGCTGCGTTTCCTTTGGCTGCAATCGCACACTGTCCAGGGCCATACGCACAAGAATGAAATCGGTCCATGCATGCAATTGGGCTGGGGGCTGGTACTGATGGCCAGCGTATTCGTGTTTCCCTGGCTTGCCCCAGAGCTGCCAACGGTCATTGCCACGTCATTGGCAGATCACGTCACGTATTTTATTTCGCTGCTCTGGCCCATGCTGCTGGCGGTGCTGATTGCCGGGATGGTCGTTGGTGTACGTTTGCGGGCTCCTGCGGTACCGGCGGGAGATCTGGTTGTGCCGCTGGAGGTACTGATTAAAAGGGGCATGGGATTACCCGGTTGTTACAGCAGCTTCTGCACTGAATGCGGGGCATCATTCGGCAGCCGGCTGAAGTGGATCTTGCCGTTGGCACAGTGGTCCGAGCCCAGACTGCGTGTACATATCGGCTCGTTGCTGTTGATCCTGTTACTTCTACTGTTGCTGGTTTGAAACGAAAGTATAAAAAAGGGTGTCGCAACTGTCGCATTTTGGTTATTTGTCTATAAAATAGCGTTTTTCATGTAGGGCCGCCTGCCGGTGGCCAATCGCTGATGGCGATGAAAGGTACACACGCTTATGACAGAACATGATCTACATGAACTTCCCGCTGATTCAGGTCGCCAAACGATCCTGATTGTGGATGATGCCCCGGAAAATCTGATGCTGCTGGGGGAGTTGCTGCAGACCGAATATCGCGTTCGTGCCGCCAACTCGGGCGCACGCGCTTTGCTGGTGGCAGACAGTGAGCCGCGCCCTGATCTGGTGCTGCTGGACGTGATGATGCCGGAAATGGATGGCTATGAAGTGATCCGGCGCTTGAAAAGCCAGCCACATACCCGGGACATACCCGTGATCTTCATCACGGCGATGACGGCGGTGGCAGATGAGGAAAAGGGCCTGTCATTGGGTGCCGTTGACTACATCACCAAACCCTTCAGTCCGGCGATCGTTTTGGCACGGGTGCGTGCCCAGCTGGAGTTAAAGACCGCCCGTGACCGGCTGACCAACCAGAACCAGTGGCTGGAGCAGGAAGTTGAGCGCCGGATGCAGGAAAATGCACGTATTCGTGATCTGAGTGTACAGGCCCTGGCCTGTCTGGCCGAGGTACGAGACAAGGAGACTGGCCTGCATATTATCCGTACCCAGTCCTATGTTGAGATTCTGGGGCGTAAGCTTGAAAAGCACCCCAGGTTTGCACCAGCCCTCGCTGATGGTCGACTGCAGGAGATCATCCGTGCAGCCCCGTTGCACGATATCGGAAAAATCGGTATTCCGGATGCTATTTTGCTGAAACCGGGTCACCTGACCGATGACGAGTTCGAGGTGATGAAAACCCATTCGGCCATCGGTGGTGAAGCGATCCGCAATGCGATAGAGCAGGCCGTGATCACTGCCGGTGACGAACATGCGCGAGAGGCGTTTGATTTCCTCAATGTGGCCAGTGAAATTGCCTACTATCACCACGAAAAGTGGGATGGCAGTGGCTATCCGGATGGGCTTAAAGGCGAGGATATTCCAGTATCGGCACGGCTGATGGCGCTGGCCGATGTGTTTGACGCACTCAGTTGCAGCCGGGTGTACAAAGAACCTTACAGCATGGAAGAGACCATCAGGATCATTTTGGAAGGGCGGGGTACGCACTTCGACCCGGACGTGGTCGATGCCTTTACTGCCTGTCGAGAAGAGTTTATCGCCGTAGCCAAGGAGCTGGCAGACAATGAAAGCGAAGCCGGGCACTAAGTCTGCATCCCCAGTCTCTGCCAATCTGAGTAATTTGCAGCAGTCGGGCATGTGGCGCGTTTTATTGCTGTTCTTTGTTCCTGCGGTACTGATTGCGGTGGTGATCGGGGGGCTTAATCTGAAAGCGTTTTATGCGCTGCAGGTTGACCATCACCAAAGTGATGCCAGCCGGATTGCCATGCTGCAGGAAGTGGCGACCTTGACGGAGTTTAACCGCCACCTGTCAGGAATTCAGTTACAGGTCGAGGAGCTGCTGACTCGCCAGGCATCCGGCACGGTGCCCCCCGCCGAGCTGGAAAGCCTGAGTCGGGAAGTCGGTGTGCGTTTGACAGCGCTGGACTGGGAATTTGGAAACCGCTTTACCAGCAGTGGTGTAACGGCCGAAATCCATGCGGCGCTGGATGCCGCAGAATCACAGCGGCAGATCATGCTGGAAGCGCTTGAGGGGGGTGAGTCTGACCCGGCACAGTCACAGACCTATTTACGTGCCGCGACCGAGAAGCAGAAACTGTTAACGGACGCCAGTAATACGATCATTGAGCGCGTGACAAATGATCTGCTGAGCGAGTGGCAGACTCACAACGACGAGTTTGAGACCCACAGTCAAACGGCAATACTTGTGGGTGGTCTAACCATAGTTCTGATACTGATCCTGTGGCTGGCACTGATTGGATGGCTTGGGCGTGGATTGCTGAAACTGACCGGTGCGTTGCAGAAGCTGTCCCGAAATCCGCCCGAGCTCAGAGGCCTCGAAAGTGTTGAGAACCTGCTGACCAACCCTGCCAGCCTGCTGCGACCCATGGCGGAATCGGTCGTGGCATTTCGTGATGCGATTGAAGCGCGTCAGCAGGCGGAGCACGAATTGCGCAAGCTGTCGCTGGTGGTTGAGCAGAACCCGAATGCGGTTCTCGTCACCGATCTGGATGCCCGTATTGAGTATGTCAACGATGCGTTTGTGACCATGACCGGCTATGAGCGTGACTGGATTGTTGGACGAAACCCACGTCTGTTGCGCTCCAGCAAAACACCTCAGACGACTTATAAAGCCATGTGGCAAGCACTGCAGAGAGGCGAAAGCTGGACAGGCGAATTTATCAACCGTCGGCGTGATGGCAGCGAGTTGATCGAGCGTGCGATTATCATGCCGTTGCGCCAGCCAACCGGCAAAATCAGCCATTATGTTGCAATCAAACGTGATATTACCAACCGTAAACGTATGGAAGCTGAGCTTGAGCGTTACCATGCTCATCTGGAGCAGCTGGTTGCAGAGCGTACACGCGAACTGAGCGATGCCAAGGCCGCGGCAGAAACAGCCAACCAAAGCAAAAGCGAGTTTCTTGCCAACGTTACCCATGAACTGCTGACGCCGATGAACGCCATTATCGGCCTGACACACCTTGTTCGCCAGTCGACACAAAACGCAAGTCAACAGGCTCAGCTAGAGCAGGTGGAAGGATCAGCCCGACACCTGCTCTCTCTGATTAACAAACTGTTGGATCTCTCTCGTATAGAAGCTGGCCTGTTCAGCCCAGGGCACAGCCGTGTCAACCTGCCGCAGTTGCTGCAGCGGGTTCGGAATCAAGTGCAGCAGAGCCTGTCGCGCAAGGGACTGGGTCTGGTGGTAGATCTGGACAACGTCCCGGATACTGTCCTGACGGATGCAGAGGCGGTGCAAAAAGTGCTGTCAAACCTGCTGGAGAATGCTGTCAAGTTCACACCAGAGGGCCACATTGCCCTGAAGGTCCACACGGTGGCACAGGACGGTGAACACTACCGATTGCGCTTCAGTGTGAGTGATACCGGTATTGGTGTGAGTGATGAATACAGAGAGCGTTTGTTTGAGCCCTTTGAGCAGGCGGATAACTCCACTACACGGCGCTATGGCGGCAACGGTCTCGGGCTTGCGATCAGCAAGCACATTGTTGATCGCCTGAACGGCGAAATTGGAGTGATAACCAACCCCAACCGTGGCAGTACGTTTTGGTTCGAGCTCCCTGTACGGCGCGTGAGCAGTGAACCCTCGGAGGATACTCAATGCGGATGAGACAAAGCGGAAACAGGTGGCTTGGGCTGTTGGTTATAGCCCTGATGGGGGCAGGGTTTCTGTTTGTCTCATTTTCGAATCGTGCCTCAGATCTGCCGCCGATCAAGGTGGTATTGATGGATGAATTTCCACCGCTGATCTATTCCCCTGAAAGTGGCGCTGTACGTGGTCTGATTCCGGATCGATGGGCCTTGTGGCAGGAAAAGACAGGTCGATCAGTGGAAGTGACCGGCATGAAGTGGGCCGAGGCGTTGGCAGCCTTCAGAGCTGGTCGGTTTGACGTGATTGATGCCATCACCACAACACCCGAGCGGCAGCGAACGCTCCTGTTTTCGACTCCCTGGATCACACTGGATGTGGTGCTGTACTACCGTGACAACATTCGTGGGGTCACCGATCTGGGCTCGGTCCGCGGATTCCAGATCGGGGTGATCAAGGGTGATGCCTGTGTCGATCTGCTCCAGAGACAGGGCATAGATAACTTGGCGCTCTTTGCGACCTATCCCGACGTGGTGGACGCGGCCGTCAGGGGGGGAGTGTCCGTATTTTGTGGTCACAAATTGTTGACCAACTATTATCTGGCGCAACGTGGCGAGAGTGATGCCTTTCTGCATACCGCACCGCTCTACCATGCGCCTGGCCATTGGGCTGTCCTGAAAGGCAATGAGGCACTCCACGCAGAGATCACTCAGGGCTTTCAGCTCATCACGGCCACAGAAGACAAGGCGTTGCGCGATAAATGGCTGGGGCAACCCCTGTTCGAGCCTGCCGCGCCTGTCTGGGTCAAATGGGTGCTCTATGGCGCATTGGCGCTGCTGGGAGTGTTGCTTTTGGTGCTGGTCTGGATACGGATGCTGCGACGCGAAGTGGAGCACCGGACCTTTGCGCTGGCAGAAAGCGAAGAACGCTTTCGCATGTTATTCGAGAACACCCGCCAGCCAATCGCCATGCTGGAAAACGGACATTTCATCGCAGCCAACAAGGCCACGCTGGACATGTTTTACATGCGTGATCCAGGCGAGCTGATCGGTAAAACACCCCTGGATATTTCTCCCGAAACACAACCGAGCAGGGAGCGCTCTGCGGTTGCCCTGCTTGGTGTGATGGGCAGGGCATTCTCCAGAGGCAGTACCCGCACTGAGTGGGAGCATTTAAAGGCCACGGGCGAAGTATTCACCGCTGAAGTGATGTTGACGTCGATCAGACGTGATGAGCGTGAAATATTGCATGTGGTATGGAACGACATAACAGCCCGCAAGCAAGCCGAGCGTGAGCTTGAGGAATATCAGAACCACCTTGAAGAGCTGGTACAGGCACGTACGGAAGAGTTGAGCCATATTACCCGTGAGCTGCGCGATGCCAGTCAGGAGCAACAGGCTCTCTTTGATGCGTCGATGGCGGGGATCGTGTTCGTGCGTGACCGGCGCATTCTGCGCTGCAACCGTTATCTGGAGCAGATGCTGGGCTATGAGCAGGGGGAACTGTTGGGTCAGACAACACGCTGCTGGTATCCCGATGAAACCACGTTTTTCGAGGTGGGTGAACGGATCATTACCGCCCACGCCGAGCAGGGCTTCTACAGTGAAGAGCGAGAACTGCAGCGTAAGGACGGCAGTCGCTTCTGGGCGCGGATGCAGGCGCAGCCAGTGGACTCAGAGGATCTCAGCAAGGGGATCGCCGGGATGGTGATTGATATCACCGCCGAGCATGAAGCGCTGGAGCAACTGCAGCAGGCACGCCAGCTGGCCGAGGACGCCGCACGCACCAAAGCTGATTTTCTGGCCAATATGAGCCACGAAATCAGAACGCCCATGAATGCCATTATGGGCATGACACACTTGGTGCTGCAGACCGACCTGAATGAACGCCAGCGGGATTTCCTGCAGAAAATCCAGCGCTCCAGCAGACACCTGCTGGGCATCATCAATGATGTGTTGGACTTTTCCAAGATGGAGGCGGGAAAGCTCTCCCTGGAGCATATCGAGTTCAACCTGCCCACGTTGGTCTCCGATCTGACCAGTGTGCTTGAGACCAAAACCGCCGAAAAGGGGTTGGCATTGATAACCCATGTGGATGAGCGCTTGCCGGAGCAGTTCAAGGGTGATCCCCTGCGGCTGCAGCAAATACTGCTCAACTACGCCAACAACGCTGTCAAGTTTACCGAATCTGGTGAAATAGAAATCCGTGTGGACTCGGTTGGCTCTGAAGGCAACAAGACCCAGCTCAAATTCAGTGTCCGCGACACCGGCATTGGCCTGAGTCCTTCCCAGCAACGACGCCTGTTCCGCAGCTTTGAACAGGCGGATGGCTCGACAACACGCAAGTATGGCGGCAGTGGTTTAGGCCTTGCAATTTCCCGGCGTCTGGCCGAGTTGATGGGCGGTGAGGTTGGGGTTGTCAGCCAGTCGGGTGAAGGCTCGACGTTCTGGTTCAAGGTGGCGCTTGAGGCGGTTTCGGGTGCAGACGACAGGTCTGTAGCTGGTGGCAAGGCAGCAGCTGAGCTGCAGGCTGCTGAGTACAGCCTGGAAGAGGCAAAACATCAACTCAAGGGCGCTAACGTGCTGTTGGTTGAAGATAACCTCCTCAATCAGGAAGTGGCCAGTGAGCTGCTCAGCCAGATGGGCGTTGTCGTCGATATCGCCAATAATGGTGCCGAAGCCTTGCAGAAGCTGGAGGAAGCGGCGTTTGATCTGGTACTGATGGATATGCAGATGCCGGTCATGGACGGGCTGACTGCCACGCGAAAAATACGGCAACATGACCGCTTGAAACAACTGCCCGTGTTGGCCATGACGGCCAGTGCACTGCCCTCCGACCGTGCCAAGTGTCTTGAGGCGGGCATGAATGATTTTCTGGCCAAGCCAATCGAGCCTGAGACGCTGTGGCGAGAGCTGTCGCGTTGGCTCAGGCCCGGTCCGCACCCCACGGGACCGCGAGAGCCTGAGCCTAAAGCACAGGCGGCAACAGGTTTGCCGGTGATCGCCGGGCTGGATACTCAGGCCGGGATCAAGCTTGCCCTCAGTGATCCGGCAGTCTACCAACGCCTGTTGAAAAGCTTTGCCAGCAACCATCATGATTTCAGGCAACAACTGCAGCAGGCCTGGCGGCAGAATGACCGGGAGTTGTTTGTGCGACTGGTGCATACCCTGAAGGGGAGTGCCGCCCAGGTCGGAGCAACGGAGCTGGCCTCTCAGGCACAGGCGTTTGAGCAGGGCGTGCGCGAGATCCAGGATGAATCAGTCGTTTTGCCTGAGCCGCCAGATTCCCTGATGGCAGCCGTTGATGGGTTATTACACGCCTTGTCAGACTGGTTGGTGAAAACTGACAGGGCTGCTCACGCGGAAGAGGGCATTTCTGCGCCCAGACAGTGGTCAGAGCATGAGAAATCGCTCTATGACAGGCTACAGGCGTTGCTGACTACCGATGATTTTAATGCCACTCAACTGTTGAGCCGAGAGTCGGTCGCTCTTCGCAAAATGCTCGGTAAAGACTATGAGCGAATAGTGTCGGCCCTCGGCATGTTTGATTTCGAACGCGCTGCGAGAATTCTTCATAAGGCAGGCAGGGCGGATTAAATCCCGCTCGCGGGACTTGTGTCGATTTGTCGCAAATGTCATATTGCGCACATGTGCTAATACTGTATTTGGCTGCTGAACAACCAGGTCGGGAATGAAATGAAAACACTCACCACGGGTGACATTGCGAAGATGTGCGACGTGAATCTGCGAACGGTCATTCGCTGGATCGATCGTGGTGCACTCAAGGGGTTCAAGCTTCCTGGGCGTGGTAACAATCGCGTACGTGTTGAAGATTTCATCCGGTTTCTGCACGAGCATGAGATGCCCATTCCGGCTGAGCTGGCGGCTGATGACAACCGGCGTGTACTGATAATCGATGATGAAGCGGCAGTAGCCCGCTCCATTGCCCGTATTTTAAGAGCTGCCGGTTATGAGACCGAAACCGCTTTGGATGGCTTTCAGGGCGGCAGCCTGCTGATCAAGTACCAGCCTGCTCTGGTGACACTGGATCTGCGTATGCCTGGTGTCAGTGGCTATGACGTGCTGAAGTTCATCCGCTCCACCCCCGAAACCGAACATATCAAGGTCGTCGTGATTTCAGCGCTTGATCAGCAGTCACTCCAGCGGGCTCGGGACGAGGGTGCCGATGCCGTGCTGTCCAAGCCATTTGATAATGCAACACTCACCACAACGGTTGAACGCCTGTTGCCGTTACAGGCGCCCGTACTGGCCTGATTTTAAAGGCTCGCTTTTTATTTGCAGTGATAGGGACGGCACATGAATGCGCCTTGCATAGTCTTTGTTGATAACGAACCCGGTGTGCTCAATGCGCTGCGGCGTCTGTTGCGCCTGAGTCATCGTGACTGGGAGATGTTTTTTTTCAGTTCGCCCAAGGAAGCGTTGGAACAGCTGAAGACATTGAGGCCCTGGGTCCTGGTTGTGGATCGGCATATGGCCGAAATGGATGGCATTGAGCTGCTGGGACAGGCCGCGCATACGGTGCCGGATACCATTCGCGTACTCCTGAGCGGCGATGCTCAGATGGAGAGTGCGCTCAAGGCAACGGCTGCGGCACATCTGGTCATCCGCAAGCCCTTTGAGCGTGAAGTTATTGATGACTTGCTGACACGGGCGCGTGTGCTGCATCAACTTCCCTTGAGTGACAGTCTGCGCAGCCGCCTCGGCCGACAGGATAGCCTCCCCGTACTGCCGGAGGTGTATCAACAGATAACCCAGGTTCTGGAGCAGCAGGAGCCCAGCGTGGCTGAAGTGGCCGAGCTCATTCGGCACGACCAGGTGTTGTTGAGTCGTGTGCTGCAACTGGTAAATTCCCCCTTCTTTGGTTTCAACTCCCGTACCCACGATGTTGAAGTGGCCGTGATGCGGCTGGGGCTGCAGACCATCCATAATCTGGTTTTGATCATAGAACTGTACCAGCACGACAGTCAGGTCCCGCGCGCATTGGGCGACCGCTTGATGCGGGAGGCGATGCTGCTGGCCGAGCAGGTGGCGGCATTATGTGACGCTCGCGGTGTCAGCAAGACTGTACGCAACCTGGCCGTCGTGAGTGCGCTGCTGCACAACATTGGTATGCTGGTGTTGGGTGATGATCCTCAAGAATACAGTCTGGCCAGTGCCTATCTGCTTGAGTTGTGGGGATTCGAGTCGGACGTGATTGAGGCGGTTCAACATCAGCTTGACCCGGAACCGCCTGCTGACTGTGAGCCCGCCACGGAGATTTTGAATGTGGCGCTCAAGTTGCGCAGCGGCAGTACGAACGATGCCAGTGAGACGGAAGATGACTGAGCGGCACCCAGAGCATCCGGTGTATCACACCGAGTGTCGGGATACACGACATCAGCTGATTCAGTTGGAAAAAATGGCAACTCTGGGGCGTCTGGTGGCCGGCGTGGCGCATGAGATCAACAATCCGGTCTGCTATGTCAAAACCAACCTCCAGACATTGCGACAGTATGTAACCGAGCTTGATCAGTTGTTGGATAGTGTACTGGCGTTGGCTGCATCGGAGCACAATTCCGGCCTCTGCGAAGCAGTAACTGTGCTGAAAAAACGGCATGACTATGACTACCTTCATGCCGAACTGCCCATTCTGCTAAATGAAACCGGCGAGGGGATCGGGCGCATTGAAGGGATTGTTGCCACACTCAGAAACTACGCCCACGAGGATGCCGAGCAGGGGCAGTCGGTGTGCCTCAAGGAGCTGATTGAAACAGCCCTACGTCTGGTGCATCACGAGCTGAAGTTTGTGGTTCGCCAGATTCATCGCGAGTACGAGGATGTACCTGCCGTCTGGTGTCGTCCGGCGCAGATCTCTCAGGTATTGATCAACCTGCTGGTCAATGCAGCTCAGGCCATGCCCAGGGGGGGCGATATCTGTATCCGGCTGAGTCAGCGCGATGAGGGCCATGTTGAACTGAGCGTCTGTGATGAGGGCCACGGCATCGCGGGCGAGCTGATGCCACGACTGTTTGAGCCTTTTGTAACCACCAAGCCTGCAGGCAGGGGAACAGGGCTTGGATTGCCCATTTGCCATGACATCATGGCTGCGCATGGAGGCCAGGTACGTGCTGAAAATCGTCCAGGCGGGGGTGCCTGTTTCACCTTGATCCTTCCCATCAACCAGAGTTGAGCCTGGCATGAGCACACAGCAGAGCGCGCGAGAACAAAACGTCTTTCGGGTACTTTGGAGTACCTACATCCGCAATGCTCTGATTCCGATCATCTTCATCGAACTGGCATTGATCGCGGCCTATCTTGCAACCAACTACATTATTCGCGATGAAAACATTGCCACCATGCAGCGCAGCGCGCAGGAGTCTCTGCTGGAAACGGCCCGCATCGAGTCGGACGTGATCGCCAGTCAGCTCAATGGCGTTGCAGAAATGGCCGACCTTTTCGCAGCGCTTATTACCCAGGCCTATGACACGCCCCATGATGCCAGCGAGGCTGAAAAATCCCGCTACACCCTGAGTGACAACGGCGTCTGGCATACCCGGGCCGATACACCGGGGGCTGCCATGTTCTACTCATCCATTACCCCTGTGGGTGAGGTTGAAAAGCAAAAGGCCTGGCAGTTGGTGCAGATCGACCCGTTGATGAAACAGCTGGTCTACAGCAGCTCTCTGGTTACGCAGGCGTATATGAATACCCACGACTCCATGAATCGAATCTATCCGCCATTCGATGTGGTGGAGCAGTATCCCTTCGACTTGAATGTCCGTGACTACAACTTCTATTACGAGGCGGATGCCGAGCACAACCCGGAGCGCAAGGTGGTCTGGACCGATGTCTACATCGATCCGGCAGGTCAGGGGTGGATGGCATCCGCAATTGCACCTGTATATCGCAGCAACAGCGATTTTCTGGAGGGGGTTGCCGGGCTCGATATCCGTGTATCCGAAATCATTCAGCAGGTATTGGCTCTGAATCTGCCCTGGGACAGCTATGCACTGCTGGTGGACAGCAGCGGTACCATTCTTGCGATGCCTGAAGCGGCTGAGCATGACTGGCAACTGGAAGAGTTGACCGAGCATGACTACGCTACCGCGATCAAGCAGGACACCTTCAAGCCGGAAGCCTTTAACCTGTTCAAGCGTGAAGACAGCGCGTTGCTTGCCGAGGGCATTCGCAAGGCAAGCGATGGTGTCGTGGCGCTGGAGCTGGCCGGTGAGCCCAAACTGGCGGCCTGGTCGCTGATTCCAGGCGCTGACTGGCATCTTCTGGTTGTCGCGGATCAGGCGCGTCTGTATGCCGATGCCAACGCGCTGAAGGCACGTGTCGATCAGATTGCCATCGGTATGATCCTGGGGCTGCTGGCCTTTTACCTGCTCTTCATGCTGTATCTGTACCGAAAGTCGCTGCAGGTCAGTCTGCGACTGTCCCAGCCCATGCGCGGCCTGGGTCGAATGATCGGTGCCATCGGTCAGGGGCGCTACCGGCCTGAGCCGGTTGCCACTGATATTACCGAGTTGAACGCCGTCTCAAGTGGTTTGCTGGAGATGGGCAAAACCATCGAGCAGAGCCGATCTGAACTGGATGAAGCCAACCGTCGTTTGGCACGGTTGAATCAGGTACTGGAGGCCCGGGTGGAGGAGCGTACGCGAGAGCTGCGCCAGACCAACGTGGACTTGCAGCACGAGCGAGAAGAGCAGAACCGGTTGATTACGGAGCTCAAATCCACTCAGGCACAGCTTGTTCAGTCTGAAAAAATGGCTTCGGTTGGTGTGCTGGCTACCGGCGTGGCCCATGAGATCAACAACCCGTTGGCGTTTGTCAGTGCCAACGTCAGTATTCTGAATGACTATATGCCGGCTCTGCTTCGACTGTACCAGAACGCTTCCGAGCTGGTGCCGGATGAGCGAGTGGAGCAGTTGAGTCGGCTGGAAACCCAGGAGCACTATGCGGATATTACCGATAATATGGGCGACTTGCTGGCCGACTCGATGGAGGGGGTTCGCCGAATCCGTCACATCACCGAGAGCCTGCTGGAGTTCTCACACTCCGGTGATACCGCCTGGCAAGCCTGTGACCTGAACCATTGTATCGAAACCACTTTGGTGATCTGTCGTCACGAGTACAAGTACAAGGCCAGGATCGAAACCAGCCTCGACCCGACACTGCCGCAGATACAGGCCGTACCGGCGCAGTTGAATCAAGTGATCATGGCGCTGGTGGTGAATGCCGCACAGGCGATCCGCAACGAGGGCGAAATTCGAATCACATCCAGCCAGACCGACACCGAGGTGATGTTCGAGGTCTGTGATACCGGTTGTGGTATTGCGCCTGAAGACCTTAATCATATCTTCGAGCCCTTCTTTACCACCAAGGAGCCCGGTGAAGGCACGGGGCTTGGGCTGGCGGTTGCTTACGGCATCATCAATGCTCATGAGGGGCGTATCGAAGTTGAGAGTACGCTGGGTGAAGGGAGTTGCTTCAGGGTGGCATTGCCGGTAACGCAGATCGTTTAATATCAGCAGGGCTTCTGACTTAACCTGTGTCATCTTTTTGATACGTTTTTCAATTTAATTTCATGCTCTATACAAGCTACACTGCACTCCTAAGAAGTGACTGGATGTGTTTGGAGAGCATTGATGCCCAGATCGCAAGTACTGGTTGCTGCCATTCCAGTTGGCGTGGCCGCCCTGTCCACAGTTCTGTTTGTTCTGTCTGGATACCTGAATATCTTCATCACACTTGGTCTGGTGCTCTTGGCGGGTGCGCTGGGATCCTTTTTCCTGTGGCGCCATCTGACCCGAACAGAGACTCGCCTTTCCGAGCTGCAGCAAGCACTGGACGATCAAGCCGAGAGTGCAGAACACTTTGGCCATAACCTTGAGCGCCTGCTGGCGGTTTGGCTGAAACTGGTGCCGGTCTGGAACCGGCATGTGGATACCTGCCGTGAAATGGGCAATGAGGCGATCAATGCGCTGTCCATTCGTTTTGCAGAGCTGGTTCAACTGATCGCGACCAGTCGAGCGGAGTCCCGAGAGGCCCAGGAGTCTTCGGACCTGGATGACATCAGCGCAGACAAGGCACGGCTGCAGCAACTGTTCAACAAAATGAAAAGCTTTGATGTGACGACTGATCTGCTGTACGAACAGATCAGTCGACTCAATACCTTTACCAATGATCTTGATCATATGGCAGGGGCGGTGGCATCGATTGCTGAGCAAACCAATATGCTGGCCCTCAATGCCGCCATCGAAGCGGCGCGCGCCGGTGATGCCGGCAGAGGCTTCGCCGTGGTTGCGCAGGAGGTACGTGAACTGTCCGCTCAGTCGGGTGAAACCGGACGCCACATCACCGAAAAGATCGATATGGTCAAAAAAGCCATGGGTCAAATCAGTGAGTCGGCCGGCAAAACCAGTGAGGAAGAGGACCACACGCTCACTGAAAGTGAGCAGTTCATTGCAGAGGTTGTTGAAAACCTTGAGTCACGCGCACGTCGTCTGGTTGATGATGGAGAACAGTTGCTGGCGGTTAATGCCGAAGTCAGCAGCCAGATAGAGCAGGTGCTGGTTGAACTGCAGTTTCAGGATCGGGTCAGTCAGATTCTGGAGCAGGTATCGAACAGCATGACATCGCTTACGCGGATACTGGAAGCCGATGAGCAGGGTTATGCCAGTGGCCAGCGCGCAATTTCGATGGATGTACAACAGTTGTTGAGTGACATGAAAACCAGCTACACAACGGTTGAACAGCATCGTCGACATGACGAAACGAGTAAAAAATCTGAATCTGATGATACTGCAGAAGCAGGATCAATCAGTTTCTTCTAGGCAGTCCTGATCGGGTTATAGAGGCAAAATGGATAAAACAATCATGGTAGTTGACGACTCGGCATCAATTCGCCAGGTCGTGGGTATCGCCCTCAAGGGCGCTGGCTACAAGGTGATCGAGGCATGTGATGGTCGGGATGCCCTGTCCAAGTTGACCGGAGACAAGATTCATCTGGTGATCAGTGACGTGAATATGCCCAACATGGATGGCATCAGCTTTGTGAAGGAGCTGAAGCAGAATCCGCGCTACAAGTTCACGCCCGTTATCATGCTGACAACTGAAGCGGGGCGCGACAAGATGGCTGAGGGCAAGGCTGCCGGTGCGAAAGCCTGGGTTGTGAAGCCGTTCCAGCCTGCGCAGATGCTTGATGCAGTGTCTAAGCTGATCATTTGACAATTGATCCAGGAGTGGTGAGGTCGTTATGGGGCTTGAGGTAATACAGAAGGAAGGTGATGTGACCCGGGTAGAGGTCAAGGATGAAATGACCATCTACACGGCTGCCCTGCACTGGGAGCAGCTGCAACCCCTGTTGCCTCGCACCAAGTCTCTGGAGCTGGATCTTTCAACGGTGACGGAGATGGACAGCTCCGGGGTGCAGCTTCTGATTGCACTGAAACAGGCTTCAGACCGTTTGCACAACCGGTTTGCGCTGCTGAACCCCAACGATCTGGTCCGTGAAATGTTACAGCTGTTTCGTGTCTATGGCGTGCTGACCTCAACCCCAAAGGATGGCAGCAATGGATGATCTGACTCAAACATTCATACAGGAAGCTGATGAGCTGCTGACGCAGATGGAAGATGCTCTGCTGGCGCTTGAGAGTGATCCGGAAGACGCTGAGCTGCTCAACAGTCTGTTCCGGTCTATGCACACCATCAAGGGTGCGGCGGGTATTTTCGGCTTTGATCCGGTCGTTGAATTTACACATCCGATTGAGACGGTGCTGGATCAGGTTCGCAGTGGTGGGCGGGCTCTGGATAATGAGCTGGCCGGTTTGCTGTTGCAGTGCAAGGACCATACAGCCAGTCTGGTTTCTCAGGTCACCACCAGCGGTGACGTGGATGCTGACACGCTTGCTACCGGACATGCCCTGATCGAGCAGGTGACCGGGCAAAAAATGGCTTCCGAACCTGCGGACGAACCTGAGCGGGAAAACATTGAGCCGGAGCCAGGCTCGCCATTTTGGCTCATTACCCTGCAGTTCGGTGCCGATGCCTTCCGCAATGGTATCGATCCGGCATCCTTCATTCGCTATCTGGGCAACCTTGGCGAAGTGGTGGACTTGATCACCCATCATGACCGGTTGCCCGATACCGCCGGCTTTGATCCCGAGTCCTGTTATCTGGGGTTTGACATCCTGTTCAGCAGTGATGCCGGCAAAAAAGAGATTCAGGCCGTTTTCGAATTTGCAGAAGATGATTGCGCCATTCGAATCTTGCCACCGGCTGACATTGAAGCCGGGTTTGTTGCCCTTGTTGAAGAGCTGCCGGATGATCACACCCAGAGGCTGGGGGAAATGTTGCTGTCCGTGGGCGCCATAACCGAGCATGAGCTCTCGGGGTCACTGCAAACGCAGGTTGAGCAGGCGGCCACTGGCGAGCCTGAAGCAGTAGCGCCTGTCGGCGAAATACTGGTGGAGCAAAAAGCGGTGGGTCGTGAACTTGTCGACAAGGCGCTCGGCAAGCAACAACGCTCGAAGCAGGCGGCGAGCCAGGAAGCCAGCCTGATTCGAGTGGATTCGGCCAAACTTGGACGCCTGATCAATCTGGTTGGAGAGTTGGTGATCTCCAATGCGGCAATCAAACTCAGAGTTGAAGATCAGGGTCTCGGGGAGCTGAGTGAGCTGGTAGCGGCCAGCGAGCATTTGGTGGAAGAGATTCGTGACAACGCATTGCAGCTGCGCATGGTGCAGATTGGCGATACCTTTTCGCGTTTTCGCCGTGTCGTGCGTGATGTCAGCCGTGAACTGGAAAAGGATATCGAGCTGGTCATTACCGGTGGAGAGACTGAACTCGATAAGACGGTTGTCGAGAAAATGACAGACCCTCTGACCCATCTGGTGCGCAACTCCCTCGATCATGGCATCGAGATGCCCCGGGATCGGCTTAAGGCCGGCAAGCCTGCACGCGGTACTCTGAGTCTGAATGCATTCCATGATTCCGGGCACATCGTGATCCAGATTCGTGATGACGGCGCGGGCCTTAACGCTGACAAGATTCGACTCAAGGCGGAGACGCTGGGGCTGATCAAACCGGATCAGACACTGAGTGACAAGGAGGTGTATCAGCTTATCTTCGCACCGGGTCTGAGTACCAAGGAAAAGGCCAGCAACCTGTCCGGTCGTGGTGTTGGCATGGATGTGGTGAAGCGTAACATCGATGCGCTGCGTGGAATCATCGACATTGACAGCGAGCCCGGCACAGGTACTACCGTGACCATTCATCTGCCCCTGACACTTGCCATTATCGACGGCTTTATGGTCGGTGCCAGAGGTGAGCGCTACGTAATTCCATTATCGATGGTTGAAGAATGTGTGGAGATGGATGCATCAGACTGGCATCTGGACGAAGAGCGGCGCTATGTGAATCTGCGTGGTGAGGTTATGCCTTACCTGTCCCTGTCCGAATTTCTCAAGATACCCGAAGACAGTCATAAGGGACGCAGAGAGAGCCTTGTTGTGGTTCGCATCGGCCAGCACAAGGCCGGCTTTGTCGTCGATACCCTGTATGGAGAGCTTCAGACCGTCATCAAGCCGCTGGGAAGCCTTTTCAACGGCTTCAGGGGTATCAGTGGCTCCACCGTGCTTGGCAGTGGGGAGGTGGCATTGATTCTTGATGTTCAGGGCCTGATACAGGCGGCAACCACACAGATGCAATTGCATTGACGGAGGTAGGTGTGGCACAGCAACCCGATACTGATGTGTACAACGGCCAGTTCCTGACTTTTTTGTCAGGGAACGAGCTTTTCGCCGTCGATATACTGCGGGTCAACGAGATTATTGAAATTGACGCCCTGACACGGGTGCCCAAGGCACCGGAATTTATTCGCGGGGTGATCAATCTGCGCGGCGGCGTGGTGCCGGTCGTTGATTTGACAGCCAAGCTGGGCAGTGGTCTCAGCGACCTGACTCGGCGCAGCTGTGTTGTCCTGGTTGCAGTGCCTCACGGCGAGCAGAAGCAGACAATCGGCCTGCTTGTGGATGAAGTGCGCGAGATCATCGATATCGACTCGGCCGATCTAAGGCCGCCACCTGACCTTGGTGATCATGCCGACACCGGATTCATTCAGGCGATGGCGCAGGTCGGTCAGATGTTCATTATTTTGCTGGAGGTGTCAGAAATTCTGACACACCATGAGATCAAGCAAGCCAGTGTAGTCGCCGAGCATGTATCCGGCGAGGAAGGCCAGGCGGAACCCATTCAATAACAGAGACCACTCTCGGGGAAACAGGGCAAGACTATGTTCAATAAACTGAAACTGAGCATGCAGATCGGGATCGGCTACGCAGCAGTGCTGTTGCTGCTGCTGATCGTATCCATCACGGCCTATCTTGGACTGAACGGTGCTGTTGGGGGCTTTACTGACTACCGACAGCTGGCACGCGATGCCAACCTGGCTGGTCGGGTGCAGGCCAACATGCTGATGGTGGAACTGGAAGCGAACCGCTTTTTGACACTTCAGACGGAAGAGATCGTTGATGTGTTTAACAAGCGCTTCGATCTGGTACAGGAGCTTTCGGCCGAGGCAACCCGAGAAATTAAAGATCCTGAGCGTGCTCGTATGGTTGAGCTGGTTGTTCAGGAGCTGGGCAATTACGAAAAGGCCTTTGATAGCGTTGTGCGCACCGTCAACAAGCGTAATGAGCTGTTGAATGAAGTACTGGTGGTACAGGGTTTGAAAATGCGTCAGATCATGACGGATATCATTGAGCGTTCTCAACAGTCCGGCAATGACGCTGCACTGTATTACGCCAGCCGCGCTCAGGAATCACTGCTGCTGGCGCGCATGTCGGTGCTCAAGTTCATGAGCGAAGACAAGCGAGACGATGTTGAGCTTGCACATCGAGAGCTGGATGAAAATGTCCCGGCCGCAATAGGGCGTCTGGAAAATCTGACAACCGACTCTGCGCAACTGTCGGCGCTTCGCGAGTATCGTGTTGCGCTGGACGCCTATGCCAAGGCGCTGGATCAGATGGACCAGGCAACACAGACTCGCAATGCTGCACTGAGTGAAATGCGCAGAATCGGACCGATCGTTTCTCAGGCAACCGAAGATCTGAAGTTGTCTGTTATCGATGATCAGAATGAGTTGGGCCCACGTTTGCAGGCCGAGAATGAGCGTACGGTACAGGTTGTGATCTGGGTGTCTCTGGCTGCCGTGCTGGCTGGGATTTTCCTGTCCTGGCTGCTGGTACGTGTTGTCAAGCGTCCTCTGGGTGGTGAGCCTGCAGAGATGGAGGTGATTGCGCGCCGAATTGCAGAGGGTGATTTGCAGATTGCCTTCAAGGATCCAGAGCACGCCACTGGTGTATACCGCGCCATGATCAATATGGTTGAGAACCTGAGTAGCACGATTGAGCAGGTGCGTGGTGGTGCCGACAGTCTGGCCAGTGCTTCCAATGAACTTAATGCATCGGCCCAGAACATCAGTCAGGCAGCGACCGAGCAGGCCGCCAGTGTGGAAGAAACGACTTCTTCCGTGGAGCAGCTGCACGCATCCGTTCAGCAGAACACCGAGAATGCTCGTGTAACCGATCAGATGGCGACACAGGCCTCCTCCGAGGCGCTGCGTGGCGGTGAAGCGGTACAGCGTACGGTTGCGGCCATGAAAGAGATTGCCAACAAGATCGGCCTGATCGAAGACATCGCCTACAAAACCAACCTGCTGTCCCTGAACGCGGCGATTGAGGCGGCGCGGGCAGGTGAGCATGGCAAGGGCTTTACGGTGGTGGCCGCCGAGGTGCGCAAACTGGCTGAGAACAGCCGTGTCACCGCTCAGGAGATCAATGAGCTGGCCACCAACAGCGTTTCCATTGCGGAAGATGCCGGCAAATTGCTGGAGCAGATGGTGCCCAGCATCCAGAAAACGGCTGACCTGGTGCAGGAAATTACCGCTTCCTCTGAAGAGCAGGCCGCGGGTATTGATCAGATCAACAGTGCCATGTCCCAGCTCGACAGCGTGACGCAGCAGAATGCATCCTCTTCCGAGGAGCTTGCGGCGACTGCCGAAGAACTCAGCAGTCAGGCCGAAGCACTGCTGGATGCGGTTGCATTCTTCAAGCTGGAAAGCCAGGGACGCAAGCGTCCTCGTGGACAGGCTCAGAAAGGCAAATCCGCTGTTCAGCATAGATCCGAACCCCGGGCTCAGGTCGCGGATGATGAAGATTACAGCGATAGTGAGTTCAAGCGCTATTGATGGTGACTGCTATGGATCAACCTGAACAGTCGATCAAGGAAATCCTGACAGAGAGTGATCAGTATCTGACATTCCGTGTCCTGGGTGAGCGCTATGCGGTCAATATCCTTGATATCAAAGAGATCATTGAAGTCACGCAGATGACGCGAGTGCCGATGGCGCTCGCGGCCATCAGAGGGGTCATGAACCTCAGGGGCAATGTGGCACCTGTGATCGACCTTGCCGAGCGTTTGCACGCCACTCGTACCAAGCTGGACCGTCGATCGGTGATTCTGGTGGTCCAGCTTGAGATTGAAGGTGAGCGTCAGGTGATGGGGATGCTCGCGGAAGAGGTCAACGAGATCGTTGAGATTCAACCCGAGCAAATGCAGACCGCGCCCGAGTTTGGGGCGGGAATACGTCAGAGCTTCATTCGAAGCATGGCACAGCTTGATGGCCAGTTCATTGTGCTGCTTGATCTGCCCCGTGTGCTCAGTATTGCGGAGCTGTCACAACACCAGGGACAGGGTGTGACCTCTGTGGCTTCGGAGATGGACAGTCACTGAATGCCTGCAATCAGTGATACCGAGTTTCAGAAGTTTGCCCGCTTGCTGTATGAGAAAGCGGGCATTCACCTGAGCGATCAAAAAAAGGTCATGCTTGCTACACGCTTGAACAAGCGTCTGCAGCACTTTGGCCTGCACAGCTTCAGCCAGTACTTCAAACTGATAACCGGTCCGGCGCACCCGGGTGAAATGCAGGTGATGATTGATCATCTGACCACGAATGAAACCCACTTTTTTCGTGAACCGGCCCATTTCGATTTCCTGGCCCAGCTGTTGCGGCGTGACTATCAGGAACAGTGCCGGATCTGGTGTGCCGCCTCTTCATCCGGAGAGGAGGTGTATACGCTGGCCATGGTGCTGGATGATGTGCTGGGAACCGGGCGTTGGAGTGTGCTGGGCTCCGATATCAGTACACGCATGCTGGCGCAGGCCCGTCGTGGCGTTTATCCCGAAGAGGACAATGTTTCGATCCCGGAGCGGCTGCTCAAGAAGTACTGTCTGAAAGGCGTAGGTGCCCAGGAGGGGAACTTCGCAATTGATCGCCGCCTCAAGCAAGACATTGAGCTTCGTCAGATCAACTTGACCACCAAACTGCCCTCAATCGGGCAATTTGATCTTATTTTCATCCGCAATGTCATGATCTACTTCGATCAGCCGACCAAACATGATGTCGTGAAGCGTGTTCTGGGTCAGCTTAAGCCGGGGGGCTACATCATCACCAGTCACTCGGAAACCCTGCATGGCATCTCACCGGAGCTTGAGATGGTAAGACCGTCGATTTATCGAAAGCGCCAGCGTGATGGTGCAAAGCAATGATCAGACGCATTAACCTGATGCCGGGTGATGTTCAGGTCAGCGCTGATCCGGGAACGGTGCTGACGACCCTGCTGGGCTCCTGTGTGGCCGCCTGTCTGTATGATCCCGTTGCTCGTGTGTTTGGCATGAACCATTTCCTGCTTGCCAGCCGAAGTCCTCGCCATGTCGATCCGGTTGCCAGTGAAGCCGGCCGTTACGGTGTTCATGCAATGGAATTGCTGATTAACGGTCTTTTGAAGCAGGGGGCCAGCCGTGACAGGCTGAAGGCAAAGGTATTTGGTGGCGCCAACGTCCTCTCGCATGTGTCACGTGGTCAGTTTGCTATTGGTGACATCAATGCAGATTTTGTTCGGGAGTTTCTGGACAATGAAAGCATCCCGCTGGTGGCATCGGATCTGGGGGGGCAAGCCGGTCGTCAGGTGCATTTTCAGGGTCGTGATTTTGCCGTGTATGTCAAACTGCTGGGAGAGTCACGGGTGCGTGACGTAGTGGCCGAAGAGGCCCGTTACCGTGAGCGTCGCATTGCCGCTCAGACACGTGCCAGCGAAGGCAGCATAACGTTTTTTGATGAATAGCCGGCCAGGCCGGGCGGGGATATGAAGGCATGACAATTAACGTCCTGATTGTAGATGACTCGGCAGTGGTGCGTCAGGTGCTGGCCTCCCAGCTGGATGGCGTCTCGGGTATCCGTGTCATGGATACCGCCTCGGATCCCATTTTCGCGCGTCGCAAAATGCAACAGCAGTGGCCGGATGTGATCATTCTGGATATTGAAATGCCCCGTATGGATGGCATTACCTTTCTGAGGCAGTTGATGTCGGAGCGGCCAACGCCGGTGGTCATCTGTTCCACACTGACCGAGCGCGGTGCGGAAACAACCATGCAGGCAATGGCGGCAGGGGCGGTTGAAATCATCACCAAACCCAAGGCCGGTCTCAAGCAGTTTCTGCAGGATAGCCGACAGACGCTGGTTGATGCGATCAGGGCCGCTGCCTCGGCAAGACTGTCACGCATGGTGGATGGGAAAAAATCCGTGCCCGAACAGATTCCTGCCAAACTTAATGCCGACTCGGTTTTGCCGAAGTCCCCGGCGGGAAAACTGTTTTCCACGACGGACCGGGTCGTGGCCATCGGGACATCCACCGGAGGCACCCAGGCGCTGGAGCAGGTGCTCACGCGATTGCCCGTCTCGGCGCCGGGCATTGTCGTGGTGCAGCACATGCCGGCCCAGTTCACCCGGGCCTTTGCCGAGCGCCTGAATGGACTGTGTCAGATCACCGTGAAAGAGGCGCAGCACAACGACCGTGTCATGCCGGGACAGGCCCTGATTGCGCCGGGTGGGTATCACATGATGCTGAGGCGAAGCGGTGCCCAGTATCGTGTTGAGGTGCGTGATGGCCCCGTGGTCAGTCGTCACAAACCCTCGGTGGATGTTCTGTTTCGCTCTGTTGCCAGTGCCGCCGGGCCCAATGCGCTTGGAATCATCATGACGGGTATGGGGGATGATGGTGCCCGTGGGCTGCTGGAGATGCGTCAGGCGGGGGCGTCGACGCTGGGGCAGAATGAATCCAGTTGCGTCGTGTACGGCATGCCGAAAGAAGCCAATAAGCTGGGGGCCGTGATGAGAGAAGTTGAGCTTGCAGAGCTGCCCAAGTGCATTATGGATTCACTGAAGGCCTGAGCCCGTGGATCTCGTGTGCTTTACTTTCACTTCTGAAATCTGTTGCGCGATCATCTCGATACCACTGCCTTTTCTGATGTAGCCATCCGCGCCATGGCGCAGGCAGTCAGCCATTATCCTGTCGCTGTCATATCCACTCATTACCAGAAGATAGGTGTCAGCCAGCCGTGACCGAAGGTGGCTGACACTCTCAATACCGGTTGCGTCCGGAAGATTGAGATCCAGTGTAACCAGGTCTGGATCAAAGCCGCTGCTCACCGCCGCAAGCCCTGCCTCCAGGCTTGCAGCCAGTCGAGCATTCAGCTTCTCCCCCAGGATATGTTCCAGTTGCATCGCGCAAAGCAGAGCGGTGTCCTCATCATCCTCGATAATTAGAACCTTGATCATGTCGTGTGATCTCCCCTGTCGATGAACCAGACCCGATAAAAAGGCGTATTTGTAATGGTACATAATTTCCTGGGAATACTCAGGACTTGAAACATGACGGGAAGAATCAAAATGTTCACAAGTTTTTACGGTATTGCCAGAAAGTCGCTGCAGCAGAGTACTATTGCGGTCATCACCATCGATGATCATAACCGTGTCATCTTCTACAACGATGCGGCCGAGCAACTTTGGGGTTTTCCACGGGCTGAGGTTATCGGCAAGAACGTCAAGATGCTGGTGCCGCGTCAGCACCAGAGCAACCACGACAGTTACGTCAACCGCCATCGCCAAGAGGGCGACGACCGTATCGTGGGATCGGCTGTTGAGCTGGAAATCGAGCGCAAGGACGGCTCAACCACCTGGATCAATATCACCCTGTCACAGGTAAGGGTCGGGAAACGCAAGTTTTATACCGCGTTTGCACGCGACTGCTCGGCTGAGCGTGAAGCGCGCTCAGCAACCGAGCAGGTGCTGGCGCAGGCCAATGATGCGGTCGTCACCATCAATGAAAACAATGAAATCATTTTCTGTAACCAGGCAGCCGTCGACCTGTGGGGGTACCCCCGTGATGAGTTGCTGGGACGGAATGTAAAGATGCTGGTCAGCCCAGAACATCGCGGTAACCATGACAGCTACGTCAACCGTAACCGTGACACCGGGATTAACCGCATCATAGGCAAGCCGGTCGAGCTGCCGGTGCACTGCAAGGATGGAAGCCTGAAGTGGGGGCTGTTTACGCTGGCCCGGGTGACAACCGGCAGCAAGGTGTTGTTCACGGCATTTGTAAAGGATGTTACGGAGGATGTGAAGCGACGGGACGAAATCGAGATGCTGTCACTGGTGGCCAATGAAACCAGTAATGCCGTTGTCATAACCGATGCGCAGGGTGCCATCGAATATGTAAACCGTGGCTTTACCCGCATGACCGGCTATGCACTGGAGGATGTTAAAGGTCGGGTCCCCGGCAGCTTCCTGCAGGGGCCAGACACCAATCCTGAGACGGTAGCCCACATACGTGAAAAACTGACACATGCACAACCATTCTATGAAGAGATTCTGAACTATGACCGCCATGGCAAGACCTACTGGATCGCCATGTCGATCAACCCGGTGCATGATGAAAAAGGGCGTGTTCATAAATTCGTTTCGGTACAGGCGGATATCACCCAAACCAAACAGGATGCCAAGGACTCCATGGACCGGTTGTCGTTGATGGATGAGGCGCTGATGGTGGTTGAATGGAGTCCCGAGGGCCAGCCGGTGCATTTCAATGAGTTGTTCGGTCAGCGTGCGGGTGGACGCGAGGATGCATTGAATGCCTGTCGTGATATCTGGTCCCAGATTGGCAGTGAGCGTCACCGGCAGGCCGATGCCGGTCAGGTTAAACTGATCGTTGGCTTTGATGATCACAAGGGTGTCCATCGTTCATTTGATGCCCGGTTGTGTGAACTGAAGGATTTTGAAGGTCGAGTGACCCGCTACGTAATGTTTGGCGTCGATATTACCGACCGTCAGGCAGCCGTGAGGGAAACAAACAAGGCGATGGAAGAGCTGCTCACTGTCGGTGATGAAATCGGCAATATCATCGGCAGCATTTCAGGTGTGGCAGACCAGACCAATCTGTTGGCTCTGAATGCGGCGATTGAGGCGGCACGTGCCGGTGAAGCTGGCAGAGGTTTTGCGGTTGTGGCCGCTGAGGTGCGAAGCCTTGCCGGCCGCTCCTCTGAAGCGGCGGATCAGGTGGGCAAGCTGGTGGCGGCAACACGTGATCGAATTGACCAGTTGGCCAGTTCACTGGATAAGATTGCGGGCTAGGCTGCCGGTTGTTCATATGTTTCAATCACTCTTTGCGCTGTGGCTCAGTGTCAATGGCGAAACCAGGCAGGTGACAACAAATCACCTCCAGTCTCTGCAGTCGGCTCCGTAGTTGATCCAACTGTACGTGCGTAAGTGGTGATGTTTCAGCAAGGTGCTGTTCAAGCCACACTTCAAGAGATTCCGAGCAATCCCGCACCTCATCACACTGATAGCAGGCCGCCGCGCCTGCAAGCTTGTGCAGCTCTCGATGCAGTAGTATTAACGACGCTTTAGCAGTGTCGTTATGCCTGTCAGTCAACGCTTCGCATAATTGCTGCATTCTGCTGAACCGGTCCGGTAGTCCGGCGATAAACGTCTGTTGCAACTGGGTAAATCCGTCATCCATTGATCTGCTCCTAAGGGGCTGTTTCCATGCGTTGTGCTGATTACACCCCAGTGTTAGTGTGGTAAAAATAAGACATAACGCCAATATGACGAAAACTAGTTGATCAATGCTGAAAGTTGCAATTGTAGAAGATGACATGGATCAGGCGCGCCTGTTTGCCTATTGGCTCAAGAATCGCGGCTATGACGTGACATTGTTTGTGACCGGTGAATTGCTGGTGGACGGGATGAAACTGGGCAAACAGCACTTTGATCTGATTTTGATGGACTGGATGTTACCCGGTCACAGTGGTCTGGATACCATGAAAACCATTGCCGGTCGGTCGGGTGCTCCTGTCATCTTCCTTACTGGAAAGCGTCAGGATCAGGATCTCGCTGAAGCACTGAATGCGGGGGCGGACGATTTTGTCAGCAAGCCGGTGAGTGAAACGGTCCTGCTGGCACGGGTGCAGGCCGTACTGAGGCGTTATGGCAAGGTGCTTCAGCCGGTGCCCGACCTCTTTATCAGTCAACTGGACAGTCAACTCTGTTGTGGCGATCAGAAGCAGAAGCTGACACCCACTGAAGTCTCACTTCTGCAATTGTTCATGCAGAATGAAGGCGTTTTGCTGCAGCGCGATGACCTTGCCGATGGTGTGTGGGGAGATCCGGCCAAAGCCGAGGAAGGGCGGGCGCTGGACCTGCTGATCAGTCGAGTCAGAAAAAAACTGCAGGCATTCAGTCCAACGCCTGCCACCATCTCAAGCCGTTACGGTCAGGGCTACGTGTTTGAGAAAGTCACTGAATGACCCTGCTTAGTGATCGTTCTGATCTGACTGCCGAGCAGGTGAATCACAATCGTTTCAATCCATATCCGCAGTGGATTCTGCTGGCCGGTGTCCTGCTGTTGGCAGGCGCAGTCCTCATGTCCCATTTCTACACGGCCAAGGCACGTATCTGGGCCGGCGAACGTGAGCGACTGGAAGTACAGGCTGAGGCAATGCGTCACAATATCGAGTCTCAGCTTGAGGCCGTGCACAATGTACTTGTCGATATTCGTGACAACCTGGTGCCTTACGTGTTGAGCACAAAAGCGGGTGAGGAGATGCAGTCCCAGTCTACCCAAAGCCTGCTGGCCAAACAGAATATCATGACGGGCGTCAGAACACTGGGTATTGTCGATTCTGAAGGAGTGATGGCAGCCAGCAGTCGTGCCGTAATCGTTGGTCATAACTTTGAAGATCGTGACTATTATCGGGCGCCGCGTGCAGGCAATGACAGTCTCGCCATGTACGTATCACCGCCGTTCAATGTGCGTCCGGGCAATGCCTGGACCATCACGTTGAGTCTGGCACTGGTGGATTCATCGGGCCAGTTTCAGGGGGCTGTCTTCGCGGCACTGGACAAGAGTTTCTTTGCAACACTTCTGTCATCGATGAATTATGCCCCGGACATGTGGGCGGCCATTGCACACGGAGGTGGGCGTCAGTTCATGATGACACCTGACCGGGAGGGAATGAGTGGGCTGGACCTGGCACAGCCGGGATCCTTTTTCAGCCGTCACAGAGACAGTGGCAAAAGCGCCAACATCATGACGGGGCAGGTATGGGCAACGGGGGATGAGCGCGTCATGGCGTTGCAAACCATCAACCCGCCAGAGCTGAACATGGACTGGCCGCTGGTGCTGGGGACCGGCAGACGTGTTGAGGCCGTCTTTGCCATGTGGAACAGGGACTTGAAGCTGGCGCTGCTGTTTTACATGGGTGCCGTAGTCATATCTGTCACTTCGCTGTTGTTCTATCAACGTCGAGTACGGGCGCAAACGGCACTGAACAATGCCTTGAGTGCATCCTTGCTGGCAGAGCGGCGACGGCTCGCCGGTATCCTTGAGGGCACCAACGCCGGCACCTGGGAGTGGCGGGTTCAATCGGGCCATGTGGTCTTCAATGAGCGCTGGGCTGAGCTGGTGGGGTATACGCTGGAAGAGTTGCAGCCCATCAGTATTGAAACCTGGATCAAACTGACCCACCCGGATGATCTGGCACGGTCGGACCGGTTGTTGCAACGCCACTTCAGTGGTGAGCTTGACTATTACGAATGCGAAGCACGGATGCGGCACAAGTCGGGGGAGTGGATCTGGGTGTTGGATCGCGGTCGTGTCATGCAGCGTGACCCTGATGGAACGCCCCGCCTTATGATGGGCACTCACACGGATATCACGGATACAAAACGGGCTGAATTGCAGTTGCAGGCATCGGCGGAGTCCCTGGCACGCTACAATCAGGAGCTGGAGCAATTTGCAACAGTCGTGTCCCATGATCTGCGCCAACCGATCGGGATGGTCAGCAGTTATCTGGAACTCTTGAACTTGCGTTTTTCCAATCAGCTGCCGGAGCAGGCCAGGACAATGGTAACAGCTGCACAACGAGGCGCTCATCGCCTGGATGGCATGCTGCAGGGATTACTGGAGTATGCACGCACCGGTATCGAGGAAACGCCGCACGAGTGGGTGTATATCCTTGATGTGATCAGCGATGTGCGTGAGCTGCTGAATGTTGAAATACAGCAATCGAACGCCAGGGTTTTGTGTCCGCCCGCGATGGGGGGCGTGACCGTTAAGGCCAGTCGTGATGACCTGTTGCGCCTGTTCATGAACCTGATGTCCAATGCGATCAAATATCGCCAGCCAGAGGTCGCGCCGGTCCTGGAGCTGGATGTTGAACGCCTCGAAAGTGGTTGGCGTTTTACGTTGACCGATAACGGTATCGGCTTCGATCCTTCTCAGTCGACCCGCCTGTTCAGAATGTTTCAACGCCTGCAGGGTGCTTCAGAGCACTCCGGCAGCGGGGTAGGTCTGGCCATATGCAAGAAAATCGTGGAGCGCTATCGGGGCGAGATAGCAATTGAGTCAGCTGGTATTGGGGCTGGCACCACAGTGAGTTTTACTCTGCTGGCGGAGGTCTTTTAAAACAGAATATTGCGGTTGATACAGTTTAGATACATTCATGATGTATCAAATGAACCGCAGGCGTACCATTCCCGTACAAGTCATCTTGATAACAACAGTATGCAGGTAACGCCAAACGATGAAAAAGAACTTGCCCGTTACGCAGGTAGAGGAAAGCTACTCTGCATCTGCGAACATCCTTTCCACCACCAATCTCAAGGGTGCCATTACCTACGTTAACCCCGATTTCATCAAAATCAGCGGTTTTACGCGTGAAGAATTGCTGGGTCAGAACCACAACATGGTGCGTCACCCGGACATGCCGCCTGCCGCCTTTGCCCAGCTTTGGAGCACAGTAAAGTCGGGCGATTCCTGGATGGGGATGGTCAAGAACCGTTGCAAGAACGGCAATCATTACTGGGTAGATGCCTACGTCACGCCAATCGAAAAGGATGGCGAGATAAAAGAGTATCAGTCGGTGCGACGCAAGCCATCACGTGAGTTCGTGCAACGTGCCGAAGAGGTTTACCCTCACCTGATGGCCGGCAAGACGCCGCGTGCTCTCAAGAATACCCTCTCCATTAGCAGTAAAAATCTGCTGTGGCTGTTGCTGCCTGTCATTAGCACAGTCCTGGCCTTCCTGCTTGCGTCTGAACAGGGTGGTATGCAACTGGCCATTGCGCTCAGTGGTGTCCTGCTGGCAGCCGCTGGTCAGCTGCTGACCCTGAAACCGCTCAAGCAGGCTGTGGCCAAGGCCACCAGTATCATTGACAACCCTGTTGCGCGTTATATTTACACCGGTCGGCGGGACGATGCAGGACAGCTGCTGCTGGCAATGAAGGCGCTTGAGTCCGAAACCGCCGGTCTGATCGGGCGCATTGCGGACTCGGCTGACACCATGATGCAGAATACCCACACACTGGGTGATGCCGTTGGTCGCTCCCATGAAGGCGTCCAGAGTCAGTTTGCCGAGACGGACCAGGTGGCTGCAGCGGTAAATGAGATGACGGTCAGTATTCAGGAAGTGGCGGATAATGCCCACAACACGTCGAGTGCTGCAGGAGAAGGCCGTAATCAGGTGGAGCAGGGTCGTCAGGTTGTCACCGACATGGTGAAGATGATCGGTTCACTTAAAGATGAAATCAGCCGTGCAGCCGGTGTCATCAACCAGGTCCAAAGCAGCAGCAACGAAATTTCGACAGTGCTGAACGTCATCAACGATATTGCCGAGCAAACCAATCTGCTGGCGCTCAATGCCGCGATTGAAGCGGCACGAGCCGGTGAGGCCGGTCGCGGTTTTGCCGTGGTCGCCGATGAAGTGCGTTCCCTGGCCAGTCGTACCGGCAGCTCGACCGATGAGATCCGCAACATGATCAAGTTGCTGCAAGACAATTCCCGCATGGCGGTGGAAGCGATGGAGTCTGGTCAGAAGAAAACTGAAGACTGTGTCGGTCAGGGCAACACCACCGTGGCGTCGCTGGAGCAGATCTGGCAATCGATCAGCCAGATCAACGACATGAGTATGCAGATCGCGGCAGCAGTTGAAGAGCAGAGTGCTGTTGCCGAGGAGATCAACCGCAGTGTTGTCACCATACGTGACATGTCGGAAAGCAATCTGGATGCTGCCAGCCAGAGCGGGTCTGCCAGTAATCAGGTTTTGAGCGTGGCAACAGGGTTTCGTGATTTGTCAGCTCAGTTCTGGGCCCGGCAGGGGCGCTGAAAAGGCAGGTTTTTGAAATGATGGATTAATGTTAGGCTCCATCTCTGAATATTTACTTTACGCTTCAACTTTTTTCGGGCGAGGCTTCGCCTGAAGTCAAAAGTATTAGGGATAGAAGCTGTGCAGAGACGTCGTTTCATTACGTCCCTGGCGTTGATGGGCGCCGGTGGTTTTTTGTCTGGTTGTGTGACCGCTCAGCGGTTAAGAGTGGGCATTCACCCCTGGATCGGGTATGAATCGCTCTATCTGGCTGAGCATTTCGGCTGGCTGGATGATGCGGTTGAACTGATCAAGAACACCAATGCCAGCGGCAGCCTTGCCGGGCTGGCTCAGGGGACACTGGACGCGGCTGCATTGACGCTTGATGAAGTACTCACCGTGCGAGAGCAGGGTATCCCACTCAAGATAGTGATGGTATTCAATCACTCGGTTGGTGCCGATGTGGTTCTGGCACGGGAAGAGCTCCAGCATCTGACGCAGTTGCGTGGAAAGCGCATTGCCGTTGAAAAAACGGCAGTGGGAGCCCTGATGCTGACCCAGCTGTTGAAAGCTTCGGGCTTGAGCCGGCATGAGGTCGACCTGCTGGATATTCCGCCCGACGGTCAGTTGAAGGCCTGGCGGCAGGGCCGGATTGATGCCGCCATCACCTATGAACCGACCGCGTCACGTCTTGCCCAGGAAGGAGGGGTCAGGGTGTTTGACAGTCGCGCGATTCCCGGCGCCATCCTCGATGTACTGGCTGTTTTGCCGGGGCGTTCTGCAAATCTCCTGAAAGCGACCGTGCATGCGTACCTGAAAGGGCTGGAGCACATTCGTCTCAGTCGAGAGGATGCCCTGCACCGAATAGCGGCCTGGCGAGGGCTGTCGGTCAGTGATGTGTCACGCTCCCTGAACGGGGTTCACTTGCCGGACCTGCAGGCCAATCATGCCTATCTTGCACAGAGCGGTAATCTGATGGCATCTGCCAGACAGCTTGGCAGCACCATGTTGCAGGCCGGACTGCTGCAAAGAGCACCGATGCTGGAAGGGCTGGTTGATAATCGCTATTTGCCCATCAATGGAAATGGATACTGACTGACCGTGACGATCCGAGTGTGCCTGAATGTCCTGGTGTTATGGACGCTGGTTTTGGGTTTCATACAGAAGACCAGTGCAGAAGAGTTTGCACTGGGTGTCTTCGCCTATCGGCCCAAACCGGTGATGCAGGAGCGCTACAGTGCTCTGGCGGACTATCTTTCCGCGGCGCTGGCACCTCACCGGGTGCGACTGGAAGTGCTTGAGCAGGACGAGTTGGCTGAAGCCATCCACTTGGGCAAAGTCGATTTTGTTCTGACCAACCCCAGCCATTATCTGTTGCTGCGCAGCCAGAACAGCCTGACAGGTGCCATAGCCACGTTGGTGAGTGTGGAGTCCGGACAGGCCACTGACAGCCTGGGTGGCGTCATCTTCACCCGCGCGGACAACCCTCGTATTCATCAGCTATCAGATCTGGCGGGCGTGCAGATCGCCGCTCCCGGGCCGCATTTTCTTGGGGGCTATCAGACCCAGGTTCTGGAACTTGAAGAGGCCGGAATTGAGCGAGATGCGCCTGAATGGGTCTTTCTGGGCAGCCACGACAGAGTTTTGCTCAGGGTCATGTCGGGTCAGTCTGAGGTCGGATTTGTCCGTACCGGTATCATTGAGCGCATGATTACTGATGGGCGTCTCTTTCCCGAACATATTCGCGTGATTAACCAGCAAAACCTGGCGGGCTTTCCCTATCGGGTCTCGACCCGCCTGTATCCTGAATGGCCGTTTATTGCGCTGCCGCATGTCGAACCCGCCATTCTCAGAAAAGTGGCATCCGCGCTGATGGGGCTGGACGCATCACATCCGGCAGCGGTCAATGCCCACATTGCCGGATTTACACCGGCCAAGGATTATCTGGTCGTTGAGCGACTGGCCAGAACGCTCAGGCTCGCCCCCTATGACCAGATCCCGGAATTCGAAGCCTCTGATGTCTGGTCCCGGTTTCGACAGCCGTTGCTGTGGGCCGGGGCCTTTGGTGTCGTCGTGGTTGTGCTGTTGGGGGCGCTGTTACAGCGTCAGCGCCGGCTGGTTCAGCTGACAGGGCTGTTGGCAGCGAGCGAAGAAAAGTATCGTGAGCTGGTACATACTGCCGGCAGCATTATTCTGCGCTGCAATACGGCAGGCGAGCTGACGTTCATCAATGAGTATGGCCTGCAGTTTTTCGGCTATACAGAAGAGGAACTGATCGGCTTGCCCGTTATGGATACCATTGTCCCCAAAACGGAGGTGACAGGGCGCAACCTGCATCTGTGGTTTTCACAGGCGCTGCTTGATCCACAAAGCAGCCAGTACAGTGTCAATCAGAATATTCGCAAGGATGGCAGCCGTGTCTGGGTTGCCTGGTCCAATACCCCGATCCGGGATCCGTTCGGCAAGGTTGTGGGGCTGCACTGTGTGGGTACCGATTTTACGTTGCGCAAGCAGATGGAGGACCAGTTGACATTGGCGGCGACCGTGTTTGATCATGCCCGCGAGGCGATTCTGATTACCGATCCCAATGGCTTCATTCTGGACTGCAACAGCGCGTTTACGCGTATTACCGGCTATACCGTACAAGATACACGCGGTGAAACCCCCGCGCTGCTCAGCTCAGGGCATCATGATCGCGAGTTCTATCAAATCATGTGGCAAAGCCTGAAAAGGCATGGATACTGGTCTGGTGAAATCTGGAATCGCCGCAAGGACGGTGAAGTCTATGCCGAGATGCTGACCATCAGTGCGGTACACGGGAACGATGGCCGTACGCAATGTTACGTGGCGCTGTTTTCCGATATCACCGAGATGAAAGAACAGCAGAAGCAGTTGGAGTTCATTGCACACTATGATGCGTTGACCGGCCTGCCCAATCGAACACTGTTCGCGGATCGTCTGCAGTTGGCAATGAAACAGTCTCTGCGACGCAAGACGATGATAGCGGTTGCGTTTATCGACCTCGATGGTTTCAAGGCGGTTAATGATACCTGGGGACATGATGCAGGTGATGCGCTTCTCACCGGGGTCTCAACGCGCATGAAAGAGGTGTTGCGCAGCTGCGATACGCTTGCCCGCCTGGGTGGTGACGAATTCGTCGTAATTCTGTCCGATCTGGACAAGGGCAATCCGGCTTGTGACGTGATTGAGCGCTTGCTGCACGCGGCGAGTCAGCCGGTATTCTACAAAGATGCAGAACTCCATGTCTCAGCCAGTCTGGGAGTGACGTACTATCCGCAAGACGAGGCACTGGAAGCCGATCAATTGCTGCGCCAGGCCGATCAGGCGATGTATCAGGCAAAGCTGGCGGGCAAGAACCGCTACGTCATGTTTGAACCGCCAGCCATTACACAACCGGCGCAGGTCCAGACGGGAGAGGTGGTATGAGTCACAGCTCTGCTGCAATCGAGAAGCCAGCCTTTGATGAATTGGCGGAACTGGCGCACTCTGATCCAGACGCCTTTGAGATATTGCGTCGCAGGATCATCGAGTCACATATTGCGGCCTCGCCCAAGGAGCAAAAGCTTAAGCTTGAGCGGATGCAGTTCAGAATCAATGGGGTGCTGCGACGTTCCAGCAACCCGGTACATGCCTGCATTCTGTTGCAGGACATGATGGTTGAAAATACCACCCGCATTTCGGATGCCCTGAGCGGATTGCATCAGGGCCTTGGTCTGCTCAGAGACGCGTCTGCAGCTCTCTCAGCAGACTGCGTAGTCCCTCTTCCAGCACCGGGTGATAGTAGGGCATCGCCAAAAGATCGCTGACGCTCAACTGTTGTTGCATCGCCCAGGCCAGCAGGTGGGCCAGATGCTCGACATCCGGACCAAGCATCTCCACACCCAGCAGTCTGCCTGAACCTTTTTCAGCCCAGACCTTCATCAGGCCACGGTCTTTGCCCAGTACTTTGGCCCGTGCCTGATCGGCAAAATCATAGGCTGCAACGGCATGGCGTTCGGCAAATTGCTGTTGGACTTCAGCCGGGCGCAGGCCTATGGTGGCGATCTGCGGATCTGAAAATACCACAGCCAGTGGGATGGTTCTGTGCCCCGGCTTTACATCGGGCAAGAGCGCGGCATTACGCCCGGCAATGTCCCCTTCATCTGCGGCCTCATGCAACAGGGGTAGATAGTTGTTGGCATCGCCGGCGATGAATATATGGGCAGGCGAGCACTGCAGGGTATCAATATCAAACCTAGGGATACCGCGCTCATCCAACTGGATGCTGGTGTTTTCCAGCCCCAACTGATCAACATTGGGGCGGCGACCGGTTGCTGCCAGCAGGTAGTCAAATAACTCGGTGACTTCTTCGCCGCTCGCGTCCTTGAAAGTGACCTTAACGCCGGTCGCTGTTTCCGTGATTGAGCTAACCTGTGCATCGGGGTCAAGCGGAAATTCAGCACCGAAGCATTTCAGCGCCGCCTGGCGAATTTCATCATCACTGATTGGTCCTACGGCCCCACCAACGCCGAACATACGCACCCGTACCCCGAGGCGGTGCAGGGCTTGACCGAGCTCAAGGCCAATGACGCCGGGGCCGAACACGGCAACAGACGCTGGCAGAGTATCCAGCTCAAACAGATCATCATTGAGCAGCAGCCGCTTGCCGGCTTTCTGCAGGAATTCGGGTACGGCAGGGCGTGAGCCGGTGGCGATCACAACCCTGGCGGCCTCAATGAGCTCTCCATCAGCCGTTTCCAGCAGATGATCAGAGATAAAACGCACGGGTTGATGCAGCATGTCCTGTTCCGGAATTGACTCCATTCCCTCCAGTACCTTGCCGACAAAACGATCACGCATCCTGCGGACACGCTCCATTACTTTGTGGCCATCCACCTGAATGTCGGCCGCACTCACGCCGAAGATATCCGCGTGGCGCATATGCCAGGCGGTATCGGCTGAGGCAATCAACAACTTGCTGGGCATGCAGCCGACACGGGCACAGGTGGTGCCCAGCGGACCTGGATCGATCAGTAGTACCGAATCCGTATGTTTTCGGGCTGCTCTATAGGCGGTAAGGCCAGCAGTTCCGGCACCAATAACGGCAACTGTTACCGTGCGCATGTTAACTCCTTGTCAATTGCGAATGGGTGATTAGAGATTCATGGTCGTAAATCCAGCCTTGGCCGAATACGCTCATCTCCGCGCAGCGCGCAGAACTCCTGCTTACGACCATTACTGTAGTTGACCTGTACATTGAAGCCCATTCCGGGGTTGTGGTTCAGGGCCAGGGTGCGTACTTCCCCCGGCGCAATGCGAAACGTCTGAATACTGGATTGAGTATCGGCACTGCCAAAATCCAGCTGAATGGATTCGATTGTCACGTCGCTGACGTTGCGAAAGCTGACTTCCAGACCCAATACAGGGGCGGTTACTCTGCCCCCGTGCCAGCCTGCCGCCAGTGCCAATATCAGGCTGAAAAACAGTAAGCGACGAACGGAGGGCGCCGCGAGGGCCGAGCTGAGTTTCATTCCGGTGCGCCTCCGCCAGAATATTAGAACAGGTTGATCGGCACTTTCAGATACACCTGACTGTTGTCTTCAGCAGGCGGCATCTCACCGGCGCGCATGTTAACTTGCACTGAAGGCAGGATCAGTGCCGGCATCGCCAGCGTGGCATCGCGTTCGGTTCGCATGCGCACGAACTCGTCCTCACTGATGCCCTCATGCACATGCACGTTGTACCGGCGCTGTTCCGCTACCGTGGTTTCATGGCAGTACACATCACGATCCGGTGCCTTGTAGTCATGGCACAGGAAAATCCGCGTTTCACCTGGCAGGCTCAGTACCTTCTGGATTGAGCGATACAGAGTACGTGCATCACCACCCGGGAAGTCACAGCGTGCTGTGCCGTAATCCGGCATGAACAGGGTGTCACCAACAAAGGCCGCATTACCGATCACATAGGTCAGGCAGGCGGGTGTATGCCCCGGCGTGTGCAGCACTCGGCCTTTCAGTGCGCCGATCTTGAACTGGTCACCCTCTTCAAACAGACGGTCAAACTGGCTTCCGTCACGGGCAAACTCGGTGCCGGCATTGAATGCCTTGCCGAAGGTGTCCTGCACCACGGTTATCATTGCGCCGATACCCGTTTTGCCGCCCAATGTCTTATGCAGATAGGGCGCTGCCGAGAGGTGATCGGCGTGAACATGGGTTTCCAGTATCCACTCGACCTGCAGGGCGTTGTCTTTAACGTAGGCAATAATGTCATCGGCCGAGCGCACATCAGTACGGCCGCTGGCGTAGTCGAAGTCGAGTACCGAGTCGATAATGGCACAGGCGTTTGAGCTCGGATCCTTCACCACATAACTGAAGGTGTTGGTTGGCTCGTCAAAGAAGGTTTTTACCTGCGGATTTGAATGCGGTGCCTGTACTGTACTCATGACATTGTCCTTACTTTAAAATATTAGATTGTTCTAATGCTATGAGAAAAAACGCCCCGTGTCTGCCTTTCTTCGCTTGAGTCTGCCTATGTCGCTAATAGCCAAATTTTACGATTACAGCATCAAGGCGATCAGCACAGGTTTGTGGCTCAACAATCGACTCCAGGGCAGATCAGGCCAAAGCTGATCGGGTTGTGTTCAGCGCCTTTAAGATGGGCCTTGAGGTAGCCGTTAAAAAGAGACTGAAAGACCACCTGTGCCCAGTGATGCCAGCCAGGAACTGGGATGCCAGGGGTGGGCAGGGTCACGTCTTGGCATCGGGCTCCTCCTTACCCAGAACGGCTATGAAGGTAGTGCTTGATAGCTGCATCAGGATCGGTCTCCGAGGTAACCAGTGCTTCTATCCCCTTACGAGCCATACGTTGCGCGAGGCCCGGTCCCATACCGCCGGTCAGCAGAATATCCACATCATCTAAAGGGTGAGGTGCATTGCTGTCGCTGTCATGAAAGGATTCTTCCATGCCCAGCTCGAGCAGGATTTTGCCGGTGACTTCGCCGCCATCGACTGTATAGATCCAGAACCGCCGACAACGTCCGGCATGTCCAGTAACTGTTTTACGGTTTTGGCTTGTGACAGCAATTTTCTTTCGGATGTTCACTTAAATCCCTTGAGACCTGGGCCAGGTCATCGCTTTATGAACGTATCTTTTTGTTCATGCAGGTCGTGCCCTGCAGCGTGAGCTGCTTGCAACAGCGGTCCGATATCACAAATCGCCTGCTGCATCTGGTTATGAATCCAGAGAGAAACAGCCCGGCGGCCACTGCGACAGAAAGCCAGTATCGGCGTCGGTAATGTTTCGATTGCTACACCAAAGGCTTCAACCGCTTCAGGCGTGTACTCACCGGGGGTTACCGGAATTTCAACCCACTCGATACCGAAGGCTTTTGCTGCCTGGCGCAATTCAGCATCGTCAACATGGTCTTCAGCCTCGCCGGGCACGCGATTACAGATGATTGAACGGAAGCCTCGTGACTTTAATTCCGCCATGTCGACAGGGTAGATGGCATGGCAGATCAACAATCCAGGTTCAAGTTCCTTGATGTCCATGTAAGAGCTCACCTTATTTGAAAAGGTTAATCGGCACTAATCAGGTACGATATTCGGTTCATTTCAACTGGTGAAATACCACCGGTGCATGTGTTGGCCTGAATTGATGGCAAAATCAGTTGCGGCACCCTCAGCCGTGCCTGTGTTCAATTTAGCTAAATTTTGTCTTTCATACAGAAATGGGATTGAAAGGTACTGGCCAGTGCGTATTTCAGGTGCTGCCCGTTAGGCATGGGATAACTGGAAGTGGCACACAAGCAACTGAGCCATCAGGGCGGTGTGCCATCCGGCCTGCCGAAGCAGACCGGAGTCAGCACCGATGGGTATCAGAGCTGTTGGGTACTATTGTTCGAGCGTATTGCTCAAACAATAGTGACAGCTGGAATTAAGACGGCTGTTTGGTGGTGCGCAGGTACGGCAGTTTGACGTCGATTTCGCCAAACTTGGCCTTGGCTTCTTCATCATTCAGTGACAGGGCCACGATCACGTCATCCCCCACTTCCCAGTTGGCGCCTGTTGCGATCGGTACCTTGTAAGTCGCCTGCAGTGCATCCAGGGCACGGACAACTTCAGCGAAGTTGCGGCCAATGGACATCGGGTAGGTCATGGACAGCTGCAGCTTCTTGTCCGGGCTGAAGATGAACACAACACGTACGCTTGCAGAGTCAGCCGCGGTACGGCCATCCGGCAGGTAGGCATCTGCCGGCAGCATGTCCAGCGCCTTGGCAACCGCCATGTCTTCGTCAGCAATGATCGGGAACTTGGCCGGTGCACCGGAGTACTTCTCGATATCAGCTTTCCATTCAACGTGCTCGTCCACGCCATCGACGGACAGACCGATCACCTTGGTGCCGCGCTTTTCCCACTCGGATGCCAGCTGAGCGACAGCACCGAATTCGGTGGTGCAGACCGGGGTGAAGTCTTTCGGGTGGCTGAACAGGATCGCCCAGCTGTCACCGATGAAGTCATGCAGTTTGAAATCGCCCAGATCGGTTTTCAGATCAAGGTTGGGTACGGTGTCATTGATACGAAGTGCCATCTTTTATTTCTCCAGTTGTCATCCATTTGGCGCTGCTGTGTCGCCACTGAGAACATAATATTATAAGCTTATAACCATATGAAATTTAACATGGCAATGGGGGCAATAGTAGATGTTTATTGCATTGTCCCCATTGCGCACCGAGGCTAAACCTCAGTCGAAAGGCTGCGGCTTGGGAGTCGCATCCACTGACGGCGGCAGTATCGGCATCAGGAACTGCGGCTGGTCCCCGGTCAGTGTCTTCATGAAGGCCACAATTTTGGCGTTTTCGTCATCGGTGAATTTGCGCCCCAGCTGCAGGCGACCCATGATGTCGGTGGCTTCGGTCAGAGTGGCAGCCTCGCCGTCATGGAAGTACGGGTAGGTCAGCTCCACGTTACGCAGTGTCGGCACCTTGAAGGTGAAGCGGTCTGCGTCCTTGCCGGTAACTGCGGCACGGCCTTCAGCCGGGTTGTCGGTCTTGTAGGGCTCGACCAGACCCATCTTCTGGAACGAGTTGCCACCTGCCGCCACACCGTTGTGACAGGCGACACAGCCGCTGGTCTTGAACAGCTGATAGCCTTCCTCTTCAAACGGGGTGATAGCGTTCTTGTCACCCAGCAGCCACTGGTCGAAGCGGGAGTTCGGTGTTACCAGAGTATTCTCGAATTCGGCAATGGCATCGGTGATCTTGTCGATGTTCACCTCTTCATCACCGAATACCAGACGGAATTCACGCACATAGCCGGGAATATTGCGGATCACATCCACCGCCAGGACATGGGTGAACCCCATCTCCGCCGGGTTGGCAATAGGGCCGCCTGCCTGTTCTTTCAGGTCAGCCGCACGGCCATCCCAGAACTGCGCCACGTTGAGGCTGGAGTTCAGCACGGTGGGCGAGTTGATCGGGCCCTGGGCCCAGCCGTGGCCGATGGAGGTCTTGATATTGTCGGTGCCGCCCATGCTCAGGTTGTGGCAGGAGTTGCAGGAGATGAAACCGGACTTGGACAGGCGTGGATCGAAGTAAAGCTTTTTGCCCAGCTCGGCCAGCGCCAGATTGACGTTCTTGACCGGCTCGATCGGCTGGATCGGTTCGTTGGCCTGTACACCGGCAGATGCCGAGGCAATGGCCGCAGTAAGCAGAGTCGCCTTGAGAGTGAGTTTAAGTGCCATGTAGTACTCCTTGTGTACCCATGTTGTTGATTTTTTTGTGAGTCTGGGGACCTTTTTGAGGACAGACACAGTGCCTGTTCACTGACAGGGAGCAGACGCAATGTGGCTGAGCGAGAGGTTGGCCTGACTGAATACAGGGCCACAAAATCCGTTTCATATAAGACAGGGTCTATTGAAATAACTGAGTATGAGCATAGTCCGAAGAGAGTTAAGGATCCATTAAATTAGAGGTTTTTTATTTAATGGATCAGGAGTGCATTAAAATATGAGGTTTATCACCCGCAGTCGTATTCATGTATAATTCGCGCTCAATTTTTAACCCGTCATCAGTAGTAGCGAACCATGCAGACCGACAGTCTCGACAAGCAGAAGAAAACCCGCCTCAACAAGCTGCAGAAGCGGTTGCGCCGCGAAATGGGGCAGGCGATCGAAGCCTTCAACATGATTGAAGATGGCGACAAGGTGATGGTCTGCCTGTCAGGTGGCAAGGACTCCTTTGCCATGCTGGATATCCTGATGAACCTGCAGAAAAGCGCGCCGATTCGGTTCGAGCTGGTGGCGGTCAATCTGGATCAAAAGCAACCCGGCTTCCCGGAAGAGATACTGCCCGCCTACCTGGAGTCACTGGGCGTACCGTTTCATATTGTCGAGCGCGATACCTACTCCATCGTTAAATCGGTGGTGCCGGAAGGCAAGACCACCTGCGGTCTCTGCTCGCGTTTGCGCCGGGGTACCCTGTACGGTTTTGCTGACGAGATCGGTGCCAACAAGATTGCACTGGGGCATCACCGGGATGACATTCTGGAAACGTTTTTCCTCAACATGTTTTTTGGTGGCAAGCTGAAGTCCATGCCGCCCAAGCTGGTGTCGGATGACGGCAAGAACATGGTGATCCGCCCGCTGGCCTATGCCCGTGAAAAGGACATCATTGAATATGCCGAGCTGCGCGAGTTCCCGATCATCCCTTGCAACCTGTGTGGTTCGCAGGAGAACCTGCAGCGTCAGGTGATCAAGGAGATGCTGCAAAGCTGGGACAAGACTCACCCGGGTCGCATCGAAACCATGTTCCGCGCCCTGTGCAATGTGGTGCCCTCTCATCTGGCCGATCCGCAACTGTTCGACTTCAAAAGCCTGCAGCTGGGTTTCCCTCATGGTATCGGGCCGGCCATGCAGGCGGCGACCGGCCCGCTGGGGGAGGACGAAGAGAATGGCACTTCAGGCTCGGGCGTACAGGTGATGGAAAAGATCGATATCCTTTCGGTCTGAAAACCGGCTTGACCTTGCACTCCCTTTGACTGATATTCGGGTAAACCCGAATAACAACAAAAAGGGAGTCACCCATGACCAGTACTCTACTGGAGCGTCAGGACCACGAAGGCGTGGCGACGCTGACACTCACACGCCCCGACGCCTACAACAGTCTGTCACTGGAGCTGATGCAGGCTTTGCATGCCGAGCTTGATGCCATCGCGGATGATTACGCCATTCGTTGCGTGATCATCAAGGGGGCAGGCAAGGGCTTCTGCGCCGGCCACGACCTAAAGCAGATGCTGGGAGAAGGCGAAGAAGACTACTACCGCTGCACCTTCCAAACCTGTGCCGAGCTGATGCAACGCATCGTCAGCCTGCCGGTGCCCGTGATTGCACAGGTACATGGCGTTGCCACGGCGGCGGGTTGTCAGTTGGTTGCCACGGCGGATCTCGCTGTGGCTGCCGATAATGCCCGTTTTGCCACGCCGGGTGTCAATATCGGTCTTTTCTGTTCAACCCCCATGGTCGCCCTGAGCCGTGCGGTTCAGCCCAAACATGCGATGGAGTTGCTGCTCACCGGTGAGTTGATCAATGCGCAGCGCGCTTTCGAGATCGGTCTGGTGAATCGTCTGGTACCCGAATCCGACCTGGATCAGGCGGTTGCCGAACTGGCCGGCAAAATCGCGTCCAAATCCCGTCGTACGTTGCAGATCGGCAAGCAGGCGTTCCAGCGTCAACGTGAATTGCCATTGGCCGATGCCTATGCGGCATGTAGTGAGGTGATGGTGGAGAACATGCTGACGGCGGATGCGCAGGAGGGCATTGATGCCTTCATTAACAAGCGTAAACCGGAATGGACGCACCGCTGATCAGGCGATAAAAAGGCGCCTGTGCAGGGCGCCTTTGGGGAGAGATGATCTGTTACAGGGTTTCAGCTGTTGTCGATATCTTCGGCTTCAAGCCACATCACGTTGATGATGCCGAAGGCGCAGGCCAGCAGAACACCGAGAATCCAGGCGAAATACCACATGTCTTTTTCTCCTCAGTACGATGAATAGTCGTTGTCCTGAATGTATTCCACCGAGATCTTGGCCCACAGGGAGCGGTAGCACCACAGGGTGTAGCCCAGAATGATCGGTACGAAGATGATGGCGGCGATGGTCATCACGTTCAGGGTCAGATGACTGGATGCCGCATCCCACAGGGTCAGGCTTGAGTTCGGACTGATGCTGGACGGCATCACGAACGGGAACATCGATACCCCGGCAGTGGCAATGATGCCGGCCAGTGCCAGTGCACTGAACAGGAACGACCAGCCGGTACGGCCGCGGCCCGCCATCAGAAATACCCCGACAAGACCGGTGAAGGCGGTAATGGGTGCCAGCATTGTCAGCGGATAGGTACTGTAATTGCTCAGCCAGGCACCGGCTGCAACCTCAACGGTTTTGGCCAGTGGGTTGGGCAGGGCATCCAGTGCGGGTTGGCTGATAATGCGATAGCCGTCAATCCCCATGCTGAGCCAGACACCCGCCAGGGCAAACGCCACCAGTGTTACCACGGCCAACAGCTGCGCGTAACGCTGGGCGCGCAGTTCCACATCACCCTGGCTGCGCAACTGAACCCAAACGGCACCGTGCATGGACAGCATGCCCAGGCTGACGATACCGCACAGCAGGCCGAACGGGTTGAGCAAGCCAAAGAGGTTGCCGTCATAGCTTGGGCGCAGCAGTTCGTCATGCTGGAAAGGGACGCCCAGCAGCAGGTTGCCGAAGGCTACACCGAATACCAGCGAGGGTACGACACCACCGGCGATCAGGCCGACATCCCAGGCCTTGCGCCATTTGGTGTTGGTCAGCTTGGAACGGTAGTCAAAGCCCACCGGGCGGAAGAACAGGGCGAACAGTACCAGCAGCATGGCCCAGTAAAAACCCGAGAAGGCTGCGGCATAAACCGCCGGCCAGGCGGCGAACAGGGCTCCACCGGCGGTCACAAACCAGACCTGGTTGCCTTCCCAGTGCGGGCCGACGGTGTTGATGACCACGCGACGTTCGTCATCGGTTTTGCCCAGGAAGGGCAGCAGGGCACAGGCGCCCATATCAAAGCCGTCGGTGATGGCGAAGCCGATCAGCAGCACGCCAACCAGCACCCACCAGATCAGTTTCAGGGTTTCATAATCGAATAGCATCGTCTTTCTCCTTTCGCCTGATCAGGCCTTGCTCGGCACTGCAGCGGATTGTTCGCCCTGCTCATGGTGATAACGACCGGTGTGCAGGCTGCTCGGGCCGATGCGGGCAAACCGCAGCATCAGGTAGATCTCGACAATCGCAAGCAGGGTGTAAAGCGCGATGAAGGCGAACAGACTGCCCAGCAGGTCAGCTTTGGTCAGCACTGAGGGTGCGACGAAAGTCGGCAGAATCTCACCGATGGCCCATGGCTGACGACCATACTCGGCGACAAACCAGCCCATTTCATTGGCAATCCAGGGAGCCGGGATGGAGAACAGTGCGGCTTTCAGCAACCAGCGTTTGTTGAAGGCGGTACGTTTGGCGGTGAAGTAGAACGCCAGCGCAAACACCATCAACATCCAGAAGCCGCTGGCCACCATGATACGGAAGGCCCAGAACACAGGTCCTACACTTGGGATGGTGTCGCGGGCCGCCATCTGAATCTGTTCTTCAGTGGCATCGACTACGTTCTCGGTATACTTCTTCAGCAGCAGACCATAGCCCAGGTCCACTTTGACGCGGTCAAACTCGGCTCTGAGAGCGTCAGTTTCTTCGCCGTTACGCAGCTTCTGCAGCAGCTCATAGGCATACATGCCGTTACGGATGCGGACCTCATGCTCGGCGATCAGGTCATGAATGCCGGTGACTTCCTCGTCGAGAGAGCGCGTGGCGATGATACCCATGACATAGGGGATCTTGATCGCGTAGTCGGTCTCCATGGTTTCGTCATTGGGCAGGCCGAACAGGGTGAAGGCTGCAGGTGCTTCTTCGGTGTGCCATTCGGCTTCGATGGCGGCCAGTTTGGTTTTCTGCACATCACCCAGCTCATAACCGGACTCATCACCCAGCAGGATGACGGACAGGTTGGCAGCCAGGCCGAAGGCGGCCGCAATGGCAAATGAGCGGCGAGCAAAGGCGAGGTCACGTCCTTTCAGCAGATAGTAGGCGCTGATACCCAGTACAAACATGGCAGCGGTGACATAACCGGCAGACACGGTATGCACGAACTTCACCTGCGCCACCGGGTTGAGGAACACCTCGGCGAAGCTGGTCATTTCCATGCGCATGGTTTCATAGTTGAACTCTGAGCCCACCGGGTTCTGCATCCAGCCGTTGGCGACCAGAATCCACAGCGCTGACAGGTTGGAGCCCAGCGCGACCAGCCAGGTCACCATCAGGTGCTTGACCCTGGAAAGACGGTCCCAACCGAAGAAGAACAGGCCGACGAAGGTGGATTCAAGGAAGAACGCCATCAGGCCTTCAATCGCGAGCGGAGCCCCGAAGACGTCACCCACGTAGTGCGAGTAATAGGCCCAGTTGGTGCCGAACTCGAATTCCATGGTCAAACCGGTAGTGACACCGAGGGCAAAGTTGATGCCGAACAGCTTGCCCCAGAATTTGGTCATGTCCTTGTAGATCTGCTTGCCGGTCATGACGTACACCGACTCCATGATCGCAAGCATGAATGACAGCCCCAGCGTCAGCGGGACGAAGAGGTAGTGATACAGCGCCGTGATGGCAAACTGCAGCCGGGAAAGATCAACGATATCCTCAGTGATCATTACCAGTCTCCTGTTTCAGATTAAAACCGTGCGCACAGTGCGTTTGCCGGGAGTATTGCAGATTTCATGCCATATATTTCATTTTGATTTATCAAGGTAACTTATTTGCATAAGTAAGCATCTACGCTATCTGGAACTATCTTTGGTGGAGTGTTTTACGCTCAAGTTGACGCTGCAGGAAGTGACAAAATGTCGCGGCAAGACAATAATGGCAGTTGTCTTTGTACAGGACTGTCATATGTGGCGATAAGGAGTGGGAGGATTAATGCCACAGAGCAGCTCGTTTGATTCAGCAGTCATGCTGGAAGCGATCCCGGAGCCCGCAGCGCTGCTGTCCACCGAATATCGCATACTGGCGACCAATCAAGCCTATCGGGGGCTTTATGCCGGCGAGCATGAGGTGATAGGTCGCACTTGCTACGAGGTGTCTCACGGCTATTCCGTGCCCTGTGATCAGGCGGGGGAGTCCTGTCCGTTGAAGGCCTGTCGTCAGAGTGGTCAACGTCAACGCGTGCTCCACCTGCACAATACGCCCTATGGCGATGAGCATGTGGATGTGGAAATGATGCCGTTGACCGATACGCGTGGGCGTCTGACCGGTTATCTGGAAGTGATGCATCAGGTGCGAGAGGCGCGCGCTCAGGTCAGCGACCAGGAAGGGCTGGTTGGACGTGCGCCGGCCTTTGGTCGAATGCTGTCTCTGATTCATCGGGCAGCACCCAGTGAAATTACCGTGTTGCTGCTGGGTGAATCCGGTACCGGAAAGGAATTGGTTGCACGTGCATTGCACGAAAGCAGTCCACGCTCACGTGCGCCCTTTGTAACGGTTGAATGCTCAGGCCTCAGTGAAGGGTTGTTTGAGAGTGAACTGTTTGGCCACGAACGGGGGGCCTTCACCGGTGCGGTCAGTCGCAAGAAAGGATTGGTGGAATCGGCTCGCGGCGGCACGCTGTTTCTGGACGAGATAGGCGAGATTCCGCTCAGTCTACAGGTCAAGCTGCTGCGTCTGATAGAAACCGGCAGCTTCCGTCCTGTAGGCAGTGTGGAGTCACAGCATGCGGATTTCCGGCTGGTGTGTGCCACTCACCGCAACCTGCGCCAGATGGTGAAGAACGGGCAGTTTCGTCAGGATCTTTACTATCGTATTTCGGCGTTTCCGGTGCCCTTGCCGGCGTTGCGAGAGCGTATCGACGATCTGCCGCTTCTGGCTGCATCCCTGCTTCAGCGCTTGCCGGATGGCTCTGGTGTGCGGTTGGCAGACGAGACCATTGATATGCTCCATTCCTACGCCTTTCCGGGCAATATTCGCGAGCTGCGCAATATTCTGGAACGCGGGATCCTGCTCGCGGATGAGGGTGTCATTCGTCCCGAGCATTTGCCGCAGGAGTGCCTGGACGCTGTGGTGGCTGGATCCGGAGCGGATACGGGGGCCGAACTGGATGCATTACCACTGATGCCGCTGGATCAGCTTGAACATCGCTATCTGGCGCAGGTCAGTGCGCGCTTCAAGGGCGAGCGGCGTGAATTGGCACATCTGCTGGGTGTCAGTGAGCGTACGCTGTACCGCAAGCTGCAGCGTGTGCACCCCGATATCGACCCCGAGCAGGGGAATGCTGATGCCGGCAGCAAGATGGGATAAGATAACGCCAGTTTTGTCAGCAACGCCGAGGCCCACGTGCGCATCATCCAATTCAGTCCTCTGTTGTTCTCCGCCCTTTTGCTGGGCTGTAACGCAAGCAACCCGACGCGTCCGGAGGATCAGGCCGCTACTGACCAGGCGGTACAGGCCCCTGCAGCCAATGAAATGGCTGTTCCTGCTCAGGAGCAGCAGCCGTCGCCCTCCCGGCCTGCATCGCAACCGGCAATGGCTCCCGCGTCGGCTCAGTCCCAGTTTGATCAACTCAGCGGTCGCCTGACCTTGATGCAGGAGCAGTTGCTGCAGTTGCGTGCAGACAGCCAGAGGCTGCAGGAGCAGAACCAGATGGTGCTCAACCGGTTGCAGCTGCTGAGCGCGCCGACTCAGGACGGTGAGCAGGAAAATGGTGATGCTGCCGTTCAGGGGGATCCCGGAACTGAACAGCTGGACATGGCGATTGGTCAACTGATGCAGGTGCTCAACTCGCTGGATAATACCGGCACTGCAGGGGGCGAGTATGCCATCACCACAACCTATACCCGTAACGGTGACTGGATTCTGCTGCGCTATAACCGGGTAACGGGTTCAACCTGGCTGGCAGATGCTGGCGACTGGCGTCTTCTGCAGGAGCAGCAAACGCCCGCACGGGGTGACTATCAGGTGCAGGTTCACCGTGCAGATCAAGACCGCAAGGGCTATGTCGCCGTGCGTATTGACCGTACCACTGGAGACAGCTGGTGGCTGAACGATAACCGTTGGCAGGAGTATATGCGTGACTGAGGCGCCGGATTACCTGCCGCTGATACGACTTTTCAATCGCCTGTTCCTGCTCAGTTACAATACTGAGCTGGTGGCGGGTGATGACGAGCCGATCTACCTGCCGGCTGACGAGTCCCACCCCCACCATCGCGTCATCTTTGCACACGGCTTTTATGCCAGTGCATTGCATGAGATCGCCCACTGGTGTGTGGCGGGGCCCGAGCGGCGTCTGCTGGAGGACTTTGGCTACTGGTACAAGCCTGATGGTCGCACGGCTGCCGAGCAGGCTGAGTTTGAGCGGGTTGAGGTGCGGCCTCAGGCCTATGAGTGGATCTTTAACCTGGCCGCGGGGCGCCGTTTTCACTTCAGTGCCGACAATCTCAGTGCGGGTATTGGGGCCAGTGAAGGCTTCCAGCAGGCGGTGTTGCGTGAGGTGCATGCGATCCTGCAGCAGGGTTTGCCTGTCCGGGTGAAGATGCTCGTTGACGGGCTGCATCAGCTGTACGGGACTGAGCCGCTTCGACCTGAGCGGTTTTTCCTGACCCGTGACGAGTGGGAATATGCGTAACCTGAACATTCAGGCCAGTGCCTGGGTCGACTGCCGGCCTGAGGCTGTGGTGACAACATCCCATGGCGAGACCGTGCTGGCACTCGAGTGTGCCGAGTCAGAGGCTTTTCACTACCAGTGCCTCGGGATTGAGCGCGCAGGTGAGGTCTTCTGGTACCTCTATGCCTGGAACGAAGCCTCCAGCTGGGTGCTGGGCGTGTTTGATACTCGGGGGCAGGTGGATTTTTTCCTGGCACTGCATTCAGACAATCCGCTCAAAGTCCCCGCGCTGGCGCTTGCCGTTAGCGGAGTGCCCGTTAGGGTGGAGCGGGGGCGGCTGATGTATCCGCGCTATGCGGGCGTCTATCGGGTCGGGTTCAAATCCTATCGTGTTGAAGCGGATCACCTCGATGCCGATCTGCTTGGCATGCACTACGTCGATCGCTACAACAGTCAGTTTCTGGGTGTTGCCGGCGAGAAGGAAGCCTGTCTGGCAATCTACAGTCATTTCGACAGCCGCTTGCGCGGCTGCAAAATGTGTTGAACCAAGGTCGGCAAGCGATGGCTCAATGTCAGCGGTTCAGTGCCCGCCGTGTTTCTGTTGCTGCATCTGCATGCCGGCGGGCATGGCCATCTGCACAGGCACTTCCACGCTTTGCTCGGTGCCGTCCGCGTAATGCAGCGTCAGCCCGATCTGGCTGCCTGCCTGAAGAGGCTGTTTCAGGCCAATCAGCATGACATGCAGGCCACCCGGCTCAAGGGTGGTGGTCGCGCCGGACGGCAAGTCGATTTGCTCAATCTTGCGCATGCGCATTACCCCATTGTCATGAGTATGGGTGTGCAATTCCACAACTTCGGCTACCGTAGAGGCCGCAGCTACCAGAGCGGTGGCTTCACCGTTATTGGTCAGTTGCATGAAGGCGGCACTGTTGGGCTGGCCGGGAGGCGTGGCACGGGCAAAGGGTTGTTCAATACTGATGTCGGCAGCCAGTGCCAGGGAGCTGCTCAGGCAGAGGGTGCTTAACAGACTTGCAAATCGAAGCATGGAGTTATCCTTTTTCGGCCAATAACTGTTTCAGGTGTTGGGTCAACTCATCAGGACTGCTGTTGTGCAGCAGTGTGTGGACCAGCTGTCCCTGTCGGTTGATGAGGTAGAGTCGGGACGAATGATCCACGGCATATCCCAGTGCAGAATCGGGCATTTCAACGCGGCGGTAGAAGGCACCATACTGCTTGACCACCTGATCAATGTCCTGTCGGCTGCCGGTGACGCCGATGAGTCGCGGGGAAAAAAACTGGCTGTATTCCGCCAGCTTTTCCGGGGTGTCTCGCTCGGGGTCGACGCTGATGAAGATGCCCTGAACCTGTTCTCGTTCGCCAGGCTCCAGGTTTCGCAGTGACTGGCTCAGAACGGCGAGTGCCGTTGGGCATACATCGGGGCAGGATGCGTAGCCGATATAGATGACGACCACTTCACCGGCAAAGTCCGAAAGAGAAACGGGGCCCGCTGCCGATGTCAGGGTAAAGTCTCCGCCAAGACGGGTATCCCCCTGTGCAATGCGTGTTTCAACCGGTGCCGGTCGCAGCACAAAGGCCAGTGTCAGCCCTGCCAAGAGGAATGCGGTCAGCAAGAGCAGGATTTTGAGTGTTTTCAGTTGGCTATTCATCGGGCATTGAACTCAAAACGGACCTGTTTGAGTCCGGTGGCAGTCTCCAGTGTGAGCAACAGGTACCAGCGCATCTCTCCTGTGGTACAGATGGCCAACTCACCGCGGCCGCGCCAAATGCCGCTAATGCCTGGCTCCGGAGTGAGGTTGAAACGGTTCTGACCCATGTACATCTCCACCCCTTGCAGCTCCGCATCGGCACGCACGATCTCGATCGCCCCCTGTGTCAGTGGCTGCAGGAACAGCTCGAACGGCAACAGTGAGCGCAGTGGGCGCGGTGTGGCTTCAAGCTGCATCAATACACCATCCAGCTCAAACTGGCAGGGTCCCTGTTGCAGGTCACAGTCAATCAGCTCCGCTTGATCGGATTGACTCAGGCTTTGCTGGATCAGGCGGGCGCCCAGCCAAAAACTGGCCAGCAGGCCCACCATCAGGACTGCCAGTAACAGCGGTTTGAGCCAGCCCGCGGCAGCATCGGTACGGGTATTCATTCGAGCTCCAGTGTAGGTGAACGGGTTGAAACCGAAAAGGTGGCAAATTGTCGCACCTGTTCGCCTGAAAGGTCGAGACAATCTGGCCAGATGGCGCAGGATTGGTTATCGTGTCAAACCTGACAGAACCAGAACAATCAGAGCAGGAAAGCCCTTTCAATGAGTGTCATCAACACGGAACAAAAATCAAAACCGGCCGTGAACCCGAGACATTTTTATACCCTGATGGATCAACTGCCGGAGCTGATTCTGATACTGAGTCTGGATGGCACTTGCAGCTGGTGTAATCTGGCGTTTGCGCGCCTGGTGGGCAAGCCGCGCGAGGCGATCCTGGGCAAGGCCTACCCTTTGCCCGTACTGCGTGAGTTGATGGTCACGGATGAGCGCAAGGATCTTGAGCGCTGGCTTGAGGTGCCGGGCGGCAGTCCGCGACTGATCCGCTTTGAAGTGAGTGCAGGCATTGATGACGACGACGTGGTGGATGCTGTTCTGATTACCGGGCGAGACATGACGCCACTCTATCGCCTGCAGCACCCGCTGGCCCCCTTGAGTGACGACAGTTTGCCACCGGCGGCGGACATGAAGGTCAGGGCGCGGCTGGAACATTCCCTGCAGCGTGCGCAACGGGCGCAGGAGTATGTTGTGTTCCTCTCTTTGCAGTTGAGCGGGCAGCAGCCTGAGGAGGCGCAGGGGCGCTACAACAGCAGCCTGAAGCGAATGTCGCAGGTGCTGCAGGAGCAGATTCGCAAGGGTGATACGCTGGCGCGGCTTGACTCGGGTGCCTGGCTGGTGGTGTTGGAGCAGATCGATTGTCCGGAAGCGATCGAACGCGTGATCAGCAAGCTGGCGACGGCGCTTGAGCAGATGCAGCAGGCCGATCTGCCAGGGCTCTGCATCAATATTGGCGTGGCGGTCAGCCCGGATGACGGTCTTACGGCGGATGAGCTGATCGACCGGTCAGAGCAGGCGCTTCACCGGTCGATCATGCTGGAAGAGCGGGTCTACTACTTCTGAACAACCGGGGCGTTAGAGCCCCAGTTTCTGTGCCACGTAATCGGCATCCTTGTCGCCACGGCCTGACAGGTTGACCAAAATGCACTGCTCCGGGCTCAGCTCTGGGGCCTTGCGCATGGCCCAGGCAACGGCGTGGGAGCTTTCCAGTGCCGGAATGACACCCTCTACCCGCGACAGTGTCATGAAGGCGTCCAGGCATTCGTCATCGGTGGCCGTTTCATACTGTACTCGCCCAATATCCTTCAGGTAGCTGTGCTGCGGGCCAACGCCCGGATAGTCCAGGCCGGAGGCAATGGAGTGCACCGGCATCGGGGTGCCATCCTCCTGCTCCAGCACGTAACAGCGCATGCCGTGAATTTCGCTGGGCTTGCCCAGCGTCATGGTGGCAGAGTGCTTGTCGGTATCCAGACCGTATCCGGCGGGCTCAACACCGACCAGATTGACAGCCTCATCCTTCAGAAACGCAGTAAACATGCCGATGGCATTGGAGCCGCCGCCAACGCAGGCGGTCACATAGTCCGGCAGACGACCTTCACGCTGCTGGAACTGCTCCCGCGCTTCCTTGCCGATGATGCTCTGGAAGTCGCGCACCATTTTCGGGAAGGGGTGCGGTCCTACTACCGAGCCGATGGCATAGATGAAGTTCTTCGGGTCCTTGAGGTATTCCTCGAATGCACTGTCGACGGCATCCTTCAATGTGGCGGTGCCGCGGGTAACGGGGATCAGTGTGCAGCCAAGAATTTTCATTTTGACCACATTGGGGTGCTCTTTCTCGATATCCACCTGACCCATGTGAATTTCGCAGGGGATGCCTACCAGCGCACAGGCGGTTGCCAGTGCAACACCGTGTTGGCCGGCACCGGTTTCGGCGATCACCTTGGTTTTGCCCATGTACTTGGCCAGCAGTGCCTCGCCAAGGCAGTGGTTGATCTTGTGCGCGCCGGTGTGATTCAGGTCTTCGCGCTTGAGAAAGATGCGAGCGCCACCGAGTTTTTCGCTCAGGCGGCGGGCATAGAATACCGGACTGGGGCGGCCCACATAATCAGAGAACAGATCGGCCAGCTCCTGCTGGAACTCCGGCTTTTGTCGAATTTCTTCATAGGCCTGGTCGATTTCATCCATCACCTGCTTCAGTTCGGGTGGAATCAGCTGCCCGCCGTACTCACCGAAGTAGCCGTTTGCGTCCGGCATCTGGGAAAACTCGAATCTGCTCATACTCTCTCCATGCGCTGCGGCATCTGGCTGCCATCAATCAGTCATATTGGTGCGGCCACAGACTATAAAACGCAGGCAGGAGGGTGCCAAGGGTGAAGTGACAAAAACTCAACTGAAATCAAAGCCCAGCTGTTCTTCGTGTGCCGCGGTGCGGCGAAATCCACGGCGCCGCTGTTCTCGGCTGATTTGTCGCAGCAGGTGCAGTGCTGCCTGATAGGACGGAGTCAGGGTTTGATGGTAGCACTCCGGGGTCAGGTCGCTGCCCTCACATTGGGTTACAACCCAATCGCCGGCCAGATCTCGATAGATCCGCACAACGAGGAAATCCTGATTTTTCTGCCAGCGCACAACCAAGGAAGCGTTACCGTTCAATGACCCGAAGGAGGGATAGTCTTATAATGGGGCGCGTGATTGAGCCTGATTCACCCGCATTTGTAAAGCCCTGCAGCAGATAAGGACAGGAACTTGAAGACAGCCGACCTCACAATAGTGGCCGATGAGAACATACCCGCGCTGGAATCGCTGTTTGCCGGCTTTGGGCGCATACTGCGTCGTCCGGGTCGCACCCTGTGCCGAGAAGATCTTCAGAGTGCCGATGTGTTGCTGGTGCGCTCGGTAACGCGGGTTGACCAGGCGCTGCTGGACGGAACGCCGGTGCGTTTTGTGGGTACGGCAACCATTGGTACCGACCATGTCGATCTGAACTGGCTGGAGCGGCAAGGGATTGGATTCAGCAGTGCGCCTGGCTCCAATGCGGATTCGGTTGTTGAGTATGTCATCAGCAGTTTGCTCCATCTGGCCGAGGAACAGGGCTTTGGTCTCTTCAGCAAGGTGGTGGGGATCGTTGGGGTTGGTAACGTGGGGGGGCGTTTGCAGCAGCGCCTGGAAACCATGGGGTTGCAGGTGTTGCTCTGTGATCCACCAAGAGCTGCGGCAGAAGGGCAGGACGGGTTCATTGAGCTGCCAGACCTGCTGCAACAGGCTGATATCATCTCTCTGCATACGCCGTTGGTTACGTCAGGACCCTGGCCGAGCCAGCACCTGTTGAATGCCGAAACACTGGCATTGCTGAAGCCGGATGCGGTTTTGCTCAACTCAGGCCGTGGCTCGGTGATCGATAATCAGGCACTGTTGAAGCTTAAGCGGCAGCGTCCGGATCTGACCCTGGTGCTGGACGTCTGGGAGCATGAGCCAACAGTGGATCCGCAGTTGGCAGCCCTGTGTGCCATCGCGACGCCACACATTGCAGGCTACGCGCTGGACGGCAAGGTTCGCGGCAGCTGGATGCTGTATGAGGCGCTGTGTAAACATCTTGGGCAAACACCCGGCATCAGTCTTCAGCAGGTACTGCCTGCGTCCAGGGTGGCTGCGCTGCAGCTGTCGGCAGGTGCTGATCTGCTGGCGCCGGTACGGCTGGTTTATGATCCGTTCAGGGATGACCGAGCCCTGCGTGCCACTCTGTCGTACGCTGCTGAGCGGCAGCGCGTGGCGTTTGACCGATTGCGGCGTGAGTATCCCGAGCGACGCGAATTCTCAACCCTGAAAGTCATCACGCAAGGCATACTGGAGGGGCCGCTCAAGGCACTTGGCTTTGCCGTCGAGCACCCGACCACAGACACGCAACAAGCAACAGGTACTGCATGACTGATATGTCAGCCTTCTTGCCGGGCAAAACCGTAAAAACACTGGCCGAGCTAAACCCGGCCATTGGTGAAAAGGTGCGCCTTGAGGTGCGCTCACCGCGTCAGCGTTTTGGTGTTCAGTTGATCGGCCTCAAGGAACACCAGAGCCTGCTGGTCAGTGCGCCCCGAGTATCCGGATCTGGTGTGGTCCACGCCGGCACCCGCTTCACGGCACGTCTGATGAGTGGAAACTATCTGTGTACGTTTGAAACCCGTTTGCTGCATACCCAGTCACACCCGTTCAGCTATTGGCACCTGGCATATCCTCAGCAGGTGGAGTTAAGTCAGGTGCGTCAGCATACTCGCGTGCCAATGAACCTGGCGGTACGAATTGAGGCAGATGAATTCGCACTGCCCGGGGCGAGTCCGGCTGTTACCGCCTGTTGTCGGGATTTGAGTCTTTCAGGTGCCCGTATTGATGCCGCCCGTATTCTGGGTCAGCCCGGCGATACCCTGTATGTAACCGCGAGGGTCAGCGTAGCGGGCATGGATCACATGTTGCTGTTGCCGGCACGGATCTGCAATCAATATCAGGCCGCCTCAGGGTTGCTCAATGCCTTCAGTCACGGGGTGGAGTTCATAGATCTTGAGGAAGACACGCGTCTGATTCTGGCGGGCTTTATCTATCAGCAACAGCTCCTCGATACAGGCTTTCTGGAGGAGATGGAGACATGAGTTTCAGGCTCGGACTGATCATCAATCCGATGGCGGGTGTAGGTGGGAGTGTTGCGCTCAAGGGCAGTGATGGTGCTGAAATTGCGGCCCGTGCACTTGAGTTGGGTGCTGTCCCGAGAGCCATCGAGCGTACCCGTATCACTCTGGCTGCCGTTCAGGGTATGGATGTTGAGGTCTTGACATGGGGCGGTGAAATGGGGGCTGAACTGGCTCAGGGGTTGGGCTTTTCCACTCGGGTGTTGGGCCTGCCGCTCACAGAGCCCAGTACGGCTGATGACACACTGGCTGCTGCACGTGCGCTTAAACAGGCGGGCGCCGATCTGATTCTGTTCGCGGGAGGTGATGGAACGGCGCGCAATATCTGTGAAGCGGTGGAAGACAGTATACCGGTACTGGGCGTGCCCGCAGGCGTGAAGATTCATTCCGGTGTCTATGCCATCACGCCGGCTGCAGCCGGTGAACTGCTTGCCATGCTGGTGCGTGGTGAGCTTGTCAGTTTGGGCGGTCAGGAGGTACGGGACCTGGATGAAGATGCCTTCCGACAGGGGCGGGTGCAGGCGCGCTTTTTTGGCGAAATGAATGTCCCCACCGAGCACCGCTACCTGCAACACGTCAAAAATGGTGGTGGGCAGGAGGATGAGGCGCTGGTGTTGGATGATATCGCGGCCGGCTTCATTGAGCAGATGGAGCCGGACGTCAATTATCTGATGGGGTCAGGTACGACGGTTGCTGCCATCATGGATGCGCTGGGGCTGGACAATACTCTGCTTGGGGTCGATCTGGTGAGAGACGGCGAGCGCGTGGCGGCAGACTGCACAGCCGATGAGCTGGAACGACTGACAGCGGATCAACCGCTCTGCATCGTGATTACATTGATTGGCGGTCAGGGGCACATCATTGGCCGTGGCAATCAGCAGCTGAGCCCTGAGTTGTTGCAGCGAGCAGGGCGTGACAATCTGTATGTCGTGGCTACCAAAACCAAGCTGAATGCGCTTGAAGGGCGTCCGCTGATCGTTGACAGCGGTGATCCGGAGCTGGATGCGGTCATGGCTGGCCTGATTACGGTGCACACCGGATATCGAGATGCAGTGCTCTATCCGGTCGCAAAGCCGACCGGCAGTTAAAAAAGGCGCCTAGAGGCGCCTTTTCTGTTTTGGCCTGATCAGCGTCCGATCTGCTTCAGGTGCGCAATACGCTCATCCAGCGGCGGGTGGCTGGCAAAGAGGGCCATAAGTCCCTGCTTCATGTGGCTGCTGATGCCGAAAGCGGTCAGCTGGCCTTCCAGCTGGTCCGGCATGCCGTATTCGGCCTTGAGACGCTGCAGTGCGCCGATCATGGCATGAGGGCTGGCCAGGTGGGCACCGGCCTCATCCGCACGGTATTCGCGGCGACGCGAGAACCAGGCCACGATAGTGGATGCGATAATGCCGAAGATGATCTCGAACACGAACGTCGTGATGTAAAAACCGATGCCGACACCGCCTCCCTGTTCATCACGACGCAGGAATGAGTCCACCGCATAACCGACGATACGGGCGAAAAACATGACGAAGGTGTTCACGACACCTTGAATCAGAGCCAGCGTCACCATGTCGCCATTGGCGACGTGGCCGATCTCGTGGGCCAGTACCGCCCGAATCTCTTCCGGGCGGAAGCGCTGCATCAGGCCCGCACTGACGGCAACAAGTGCATCATTCCTGTTCCAGCCGGTTGCAAAGGCGTTGGCCTGTTGAGCGGGGAAGATGCCCACATCCGGCATTTTGATGCCGGCCTTCTCGGACAGCTCGGCCACGGTCTCAAGCAGCCAGCGCTCCTGTTCGGTTCGCGGCTGTTCAATCAACTGGGTGCGGGTCGACATCTTGGCCATGGTCTTTGACAGCAGCAACGACACGATGGAGCCGGCAAAGCCGAACACGGCACAGAAAATCAACAGTGAGGTCAGGTTCAGGCCGCTCCCACTCAGATAGTGGTCAACCCCGAGCAGGTTCAGCGTAATGCTGGCAACCAGAATGACAGCCAGGTTGGTGGCCAGAAAGAGTGCAATTCTCATCATGGTGGTTAAATGTTCCTGAAGTTGGGTTTGCCTGTTAGATGGGGGTGGCGCGGGTTAGTTTCAATCAACGGACGGTCCCGGGCAAGAAATTTTGCTCCTGCATAGCCCCCCGAAAGGTCTCATAAATTGATATCATGGGCGCGTTTTTGAGTGGTAACCGAGTGGGAGTGACCTGTGATCTGTATCGACCTTGAAGCCAGCGGTCTTGCTTCGGACTCCTACCCGATCGAGATTGCCTGGGCCTGTACCGAAACGGGTCGCAGTGACAGCTTTTTGATCAACCCGGCGTCGGCCCCTGGATGGACCTACTGGGATGAGTTTGCCGAGGAGTTGCATGGTATAGAGCCCGAGCTGCTGCAGCAGGAGGGCATTGATGTTGGGGCCGCATGTGAAAGGCTGAATCGGGCACTTGAGGGCGAACAGGTTATCAGTGATGCCTTCGACTATGATGGCTTCTGGCTGCGACGTCTGTACCGGGCTGCCGGGGTTCAACCTGCTTTCCGTCTGGTTGGGCTTGATGCCGTGCTCAGCGGCGAGCAGCGCATTCAGTATCAATTCATCGCCCGGACCCAATTTCGCAGGCATCGGGCGATGCGGGATGTTGAAGATCTCATCAGCGCCATTCGTACGGTGCTGCATGAGTCTCCCGAGATTTAGAGGTTGCCGACCTGCTGTTCGATCAGGTTGCGCAGCTCCTCGTAGGTATCCACGTTTTCCGGCGCGAAGTAGAGCTTGTAATACTGCCGCTCTACCAGGCGTCCCTTGTTGCCGTTAATGGTTTCCTTGTAGGTCGCATAGAGGTAAGTCATCTGCAGGTGGATGACGCGCGTCTGCAGCGGCAGTTCAAACTCGTGACCTTCAAGGTCCTGACGTACCTTGCGATCCTTGATGGTGTAAAACGAAGCCTCGGCAACCTGTGTCAGGTTGAGCAGAAAGTTGGATGTGACCGGAACCAGTCGGCCCTTTTCAAGACCGTTGTGCTCCATTTGAATGCCGCAGTTTTTCTTGATCTTGATAAACATGATGACTCTCTGTCATGGGATGGGACTGTCTGAAGTATATGTCATTCAGATGACATTTTGCTGACAACCTGAGCGGGTCGTCAGCGCGTGGCTTACTGCTCGTAGGTACGCAGGAAGCCGGCGATGCGCTCGATGGCATCGGTGAGCAGGTCTTTCGACGGCAGGAACACCAGTCGGAAGTGCTGAGTGTCGGGGTAGTTGAAGCCACTGCCCTGTACGATCAGAACCTTCTGCTGCTGCAGCAGGTCGAGGGCAAACTTTTCGTCGTTCCGAATCGGGTAGCGGGCCGGGTCCAGCTTCGGGAACAGGTACATGGCCCCCTTTGGCTTGACGCAGGAGACGCCCGGAATGTCGTTCAGCATCTCCCAGGCCAGGGTGCGCTGCTCGTACAGGCGTCCGCCGGGAACGATCAGCTCGTTAATGCTCTGATAGCCGCCCAGTGCCGTTTGAATCGCATGTTGCGAAGGGACGTTGGCACACAGGCGCATGTTGGAGAGCATCTCGAACCCTTCGATCAGGTCGCGAGCCCGGTGTTTCGGACCGCTGATGATCATCCAGCCAGAGCGGAAGCCGGCGGCACGATAGGTCTTGGACAGGCCATTGAAGGTAATGCACAGCACATCATCGGCCAGCGAGGCCAGTGATGTATGTTCTTCGCCATCGTAGAGGATCTTGTCGTAGATCTCGTCAGCGAACACGATCAGTTTGTGTTCCCGCGCCAGCTCCAGAATTTCCAGCAGCAGTGACTCGGGGTAGAGCGCACCGGTCGGATTGTTTGGATTGATTACCACAATGCCGCGGGTATTGGGCGTGATCTTGCTGCGAATGTCATTGATGTCCGGATACCAGTCCTGCTGCTCATCGCAGATGTAATGAACCGGATTGCCGCCGGCCAAACTGACGGCCGCGGTCCACAGTGGATAGTCGGGTGCCGGAATCAACATCTCGTCGTTATCGTTCAGCAGGCCCTGCATCGACATGACAATCAATTCCGATACGCCATTACCGATGTAAATGTCATCAATGCCGACGTTGCGAATGTTCTTGCGCTGGCACTCCTGCATCACGGCCTTGCGTGCCGAAAACAGCCCTTTTGAGTCGCAATAGCCCTGGGATGCAGGCAGGTTGAGAATCACGTCCTGAACGATTTCTTCCGGCGCCTCAAACCCCCAGGGGGCCGGATTGCCGATGTTGAGCTTGAGGATGCGGTGGCCTTCCTCTTCGAGGCGCTTGGCCTCCTGCAGGACAGGGCCGCGAATATCGTAGCAGACGTTGATCAGCTTGTTCGATTTGCGAATGACGGACATCTTCTCGTTCCTGAGCTCCAGGCGCGACGGGCGGGCGTATGCATCTGGCCGAGCGTGGCACTGACTGGACAGCAAAATTAAAGTAACCAATCATACGCGTTCGGGACAGGTTGTGACAATGGCGATCCAGCCGAGACGTAGCAACACACCGATGCGTTTTGAAGCGATTTTCAATTGGGGAAAAAGGGACATGAAAAGCTGGTCTGAACTGTGTGAGCAGGCGCTGAATTTACACCCTGAGCGCACACTGGAAGAGATGCTGGGGCCGCTGCCTCAGGCAACCGAAACCCTTGCTCAATTGTCTGACGATCGGGTCTTTTCGGTGCTGACGCGCCGTGTCTTTCGTGCGGGATTGAAGCACGCGCTTGTAGACGCCAAATGGCCGGCTTTTGAAAAGGCTTTTTTCGGCTTCAATCCTGAGGCGGTTCAGGAAATGAGTGATGAGGCGCTGGAACAATTGATGCACAACACGGAACTCATCCGTCATTTCGGTAAGATCAAGGCGGCCCGGGCCAATGCACTGCTGATGACAGACCTGGCCCACGAGCACGGCAGTGTATCCCGGCTGATAGCGCACTGGCCGGAAGAAAATATTATCGGTCTGTGGCAGTTGCTGAAAAAGCGCGGCAAACAGCTTGGAGGCAACTCGGGTGCCTATTTCCTGCGCATGCTGGGTAAAGATACGTTTATTTTGACGGATGATGTGGTCGTGGCGCTCAAGGCACAGGGCGTGATTGACCGAAAGCCTACAGCGCTGCGTGATCTGGAGGCGGTTCAGGCAGCCTTCAATGAACTGCATCAGCAGTCGGGTCGCCCCCTGTGTCAGATCAGCCGCCTGCTGGCGTGCAGCATTGGTTGATCATGCCTCAATGTCAGGCAGCCTCAGTGGGGTAAGCTGATCAAGGAAATCGGCCAGGCAATCAGCAACACGTTCCAGAGGCGCCTTGCCGGCGCGTTCCAGCCATACGCTGCCGTCGGTATTGTCGATGCTGAAAAAACGGTCGGTGTCCGGTTCAAGTGTTGCGAAAAAGAGGGTGAGAGGGCGTCGCTGCTTCTGTTTGCTCAGGGCGTGACCAATCAGGTTGCCACGCAGGCGCTCGAAATCGTCTTCGTTCCAGATCTGCAGCAGCGATACCTCACGGCCATCGGGCAGGACCGCAGGCAGGTGATCAGACCAGTAGCGGCTGTAAAACGTCACGATGGATGGGTGTACGGGCTGTTCAAACGCGTTGGCCAGTCCCTCGAACAGATTGGTACCCTGCGTATTCAGAGTCGGGTGCCAGAGTACCTGTACCCCGGGTTCTGCATCATGTTGATAGCAGTGACTTGGCCATTCCGGATCGTAGGGGATCAGGGGCCAGCCATCCTGCTGGTGCAGAGCGCTTAGGCGTTGCATGAAGGCATCCAGTGCCTGCTCAGTTCGAGTCTTGGCTGTTTCGGTCATGGGTGAGGGGTCTATTCTTTACAGATTCGGCTACACTCTGTCCTAACCGATGTGCGGCTGCAAGTCGTTCTGTCTTGCATGTCATGGGGTTGCTGTAAAGCGATAACAGAAAATAAAAAAATCTCGGATAAACGATTGACAACGCAGGTGAACTCCTTAAAATGCGCACCTCATTCACGGGGTGTGTTTCGACACGCTGTTCAGTGAATGAAAAGTGGAGCGGTAGTTCAGTTGGTTAGAATACCTGCCTGTCACGCAGGGGGTCGCGGGTTCGAGTCCCGTCCGTTCCGCCAACATCGAGAGCAGAAAGGTTAAAATACCTGCCTGTCAGCTCTCGGGAGTGTTCAGGGTCAATGGCCCAGTTCGTTCCGTCAGCCTCTTTATCGAAGTGCTGATAAAGTTGTAACAAGCCACAGTGTTTTGGGCGAATAGCTCAGTTGGGAGAGCATCTGCCTTACAAGCAGAGGGTCGGGGGTTCGAACCCCTCTTCGCCCACCAAAGCACGGAGCGGTAGTTCAGTTGGTTAGAATACCTGCCTGTCACGCAGGGGGTCGCGGGTTCGAGTCCCGTCCGTTCCGCCAATACCGAGAGAGGAAAGGTTAGAATACCTGCCTGTCAGCTCTCAGGAGTGTTCAGGGTCGCAGGCCCGGTTCGTTCCGCCAACCTCTTTATCGAAGTGCTGATAAAGTTGTAACAAGCCAGGCGTTTTGGGCGAATAGCTCAGTTGGGAGAGCATCTGCCTTACAAGCAGAGGGTCGGGGGTTCGAACCCCTCTTCGCCCACCAAGACGCGGAGTGGTAGTTCAGTTGGTTAGAATACCTGCCTGTCACGCAGGGGGTCGCGGGTTCGAGTCCCGTCCATTCCGCCAACCTCTTTATCGAAGTGCTGATAAAGTTGTAACAAGCCAGGCGTTTTGGGCGAATAGCTCAGTTGGGAGAGCATCTGCCTTACAAGCAGAGGGTCGGGGGTTCGAACCCCTCTTCGCCCACCAAAACGCGGAGCGGTAGTTCAGTTGGTTAGAATACCTGCCTGTCACGCAGGGGGTCGCGGGTTCGAGTCCCGTCCGTTCCGCCATCACACATCTCCATCCTGTTCTGGGCGAATAGCTCAGTTGGGAGAGCATCTGCCTTACAAGCAGAGGGTCGGGGGTTCGAACCCCTCTTCGCCCACCAGAACAGCATCCTGCATTTCCTCTGTTTATCAATAAGCTGCGTTGAAATTTCTACGAAAGCGCTATGGCTGACATCCGTGTGTGGCTGTTACGCTGCTTCCAATTGTCGATAATTCAAAAGAGCCAGTCCTTGTTTCAATCTGCCGATGTTCCGCTGCAGCCGCTGAGATCACCTTTTTACGATCAATTTGAGGTGGAAGTGTCGATTCTGCGGCTGGATCAGATCCACCCTCAGGTCAGCGGCAACAAGTGGTTCAAGCTCAGGCCTGCGCTGGATCAGGCGGTTTCGCTGAAACGGCCGCTTCTTAGCTTTGGAGGGGCTTGGTCCAACCATATCCACGCGCTCGCTTGGGCGGGGCATCAGGCTGGCGTTGAAACCGTGGGCGTTATCCGTGGTGAGCCAGCCAGTGCCTCGAATGCCATGCTGACCGATGCCAGACGCTGGGGTATGCAGCTGGAGTTTGTTGATCGTCAGACCTATCGCTTGCGTGACTGCCCCCGCTTTCAGCAGCAGCTTTCAAGGGCCCACCGGAACGCACTGGTTGTTCCGGAGGGTGGCAGTAGCGTCGCAGCCGTTCACTCCGTCGCACATATCTGGCAGCTGCCCGCCTTGAGAAATCGGTGGGTTGATCTGCTACTGACGGCGGTCGGCAGCGGCGGAACGCTTGCCGGACTGGTCGCTGGCAAACCGGTCGATGCACGAGTGCTTGGGGTTCCGGTGCTCAGAGCCGGTGATGAGTTGAAACGGAAGGTCGAAGCCCTGCTTGAAACTGCCGGGTATGGGGCCATCGGTGGCTGGCGGCTGCTGGACGGTGCTCATCGTGGGGGATATGCGCGGCTCGATGCAGAATTGGCAGCGATGATGCGGCGGGTTGAGGATGTACATGCCTTGCCGCTTGATCCGATCTATACCGCCAAGCTGCTGATGGCATTTCATCGCCTGCTGCTGACGGGGCAGGTGACGCAAGGGTCACGTGTGGTGCTGGTACATACTGGCGGGTTGCAGGGCGTGCGCGGTCAGGCACAGAAGCTTTCGTTGTTGGCGCCTGCCTTTCAGGGGCCTCTGGCCGTATAATGTGATGACATACACCTAAAGATCCTATCAGGAGAGCAGGGCTGGCATGGATAACTTCCGCAATATCGGTTTGATCGGGCGTCTGGGCAGCAAGTCTGTCATTGATACCCTGAAGCAACTGATTCGATTTCTGGACGATCGAGGCTTGAACGTCATTCTGGACCAGTCCATCGCTGAGGTTATGCCGGGGCATGGCCAGCAGGTCTGCAAGCAGAAAATGATGGGAGAGATCTGCGACCTTGCAATTGTCGTAGGAGGTGATGGGAGTCTTCTGGGGGCCGCGCGATCACTGGCGCAGAGCAAGATTCCGGTACTGGGCATCAATCGCGGCAATCTGGGGTTTCTCACCGATATACCGCCACAGGACTTTGAAGACAAGCTGGTGGAGGTGCTGTCAGGCCGCTATACCGTAGATTCACGTTTTCTGCTGGATGTGGAAATCAAGCGCAACGGTGAGCCGATAGCGGAAATGACCGCCCTGAATGATTGCGTGATTCATCCCGGCAAGGCGACACGCATGATCCAGTTCGAGCTCTACATTGAAGGGCAGTTCGTCTATACCCAGCGCTCGGATGGATTGATTGTATCGACACCGACCGGTTCAACCGCCTATGCCCTTTCTGCCGGGGGGCCGATCATGCATCCCAAGATCGATGCGCTGGTGCTGGTACCCATGTTTCCGCACACCCTGTCCAGCCGCCCGATTGTGGTTGATGGCAACAGTGAGCTCAAGCTTGTGATCAGTGAAGACAACAAGACCTATCCGGCGATCTCCTGTGATGGTCAGCTGAACCTGAGTCTGGCTCCGGGCGACAGCATTACGATCCGCAAGAAGTCGCAGAAACTGAAACTGTTGCATCCGCAGGGTTACGATTTTTACCGTACCTGCCGTGAAAAGCTGGGATGGAGTTCGAAACCCGGCCAACAGGAGTGAGATGTGAAAACCCAGGGGTATGATCTGATCGGTGATGTGCATGGTTGTGCGCTCAGTCTGCGCATGCTGTTGGCACGCATGGGGTACCGACAGGTCAATGGTGTGTATCGTCATCCTGATCGCAAGGCGATTTTCATAGGCGATATCATTGATCGAGGCCCTCATATCCGTGAGGCACTGCATATTGTCAGGGATATGGTGGATGCAGGGCAGGCCGAAATCGTGATGGGTAATCACGAATACAACTATCTTTGCTATATGACGCCCCATCCCGAGCAGCCGGGTGAGTACCTGCGGCAGCACACACCTCGTCACCAGCGCATACTGCAACAGACCCTTGAGCAGCTGTCACCCTGGCCGGATGAGCAACAGGAATATATGGACTGGTTCCTCCAGCTGCCGCTGTTTCTGGAGTTTGACCATTTCCGTGTGGTGCATGCCTGTTGGCACCAGGGATTGATTGATCAATTTCGTCAGCGCTACGGCGGCAACCGGATCAGTCGCGAGATTCTGTACCGTTCGGCTATCGAAGACAGTTTTGAGTGGGAAGTCATGGATCGCCTGCTGCGAGGCACGCATCTGCGCTTGCCCAATGACGAAGTGATGGTCAGCAAGGACGGTTTCAGGCGTCGTTTTTTCCGGACCAAGTTCTGGATGCCTGATCCGCAATATCTGGTCGATGTTGTATTTCAACCGGATCCATTGCCACCTCACCTGGCGCGACTGCCGATTACGGACGATCAGCGCAAGGATCTGCTCTATTATGGCCCGGACGAGAAATTGCTCTTTATCGGACATTACTGGCGTGAGGGCATTCCGCGACCGGTGACGGACAACATCGCCTGTATCGACTTCAGTGCAGTCAAATACGGCAAACTGGTGGCCTATCGTCTTGATGACGAAACGCGCATTGATCCCGGCAAGTTTGTCTGGGTTGACGTGGCCCGAGAGGTCCATCTGCCTCAGTCAGAGATAGGTGCTTCATGATTCCCGCCATTGAGTCACCGCTGAGTGAAGATCTGACCGAGTTTACCCAGTTCCTTTGGCAGCATGGTGTTGCTCATCGCGTTGTGGAAGAGGGCGAGTGGCAGCGGCTGTATGTGAGTCCGGAGTTCAACCCTCATCAGGTGCATCAGTTGTATGAATACTGGCGCCAGGGTGGTCGTCTTGAGCAGGTTGAGATTCGTGCACGCAGGAACGTGATGCGGGCAGTCAGCTGGCGGCGGATTCCCGTTACCCTGACGCTGCTGGTTCTGAGTGTCCTGTTCAGCCTGCTGATCGGTTTCGGTTCTGACCTGCAACAGATGTCGCTGTTCAGTTTCACGGCCTTTGAAGTTCAGGGACAACATGCACGCTGGCATACACTGGGTGCGATGCTGGAAAGCGGCGAACTCTGGCGGCTGCTGACGCCGATCTTCATGCACTTCAGCATGCTGCATATTCTGTTCAACATGCTCTGGGTATGGATCGTGGGCGTAAGAGTCGAGCCGGAGCAGGGCAGCCTGCCAATGCTGGGTCTGGTGCTCTTCAGTGGTCTACTGTCCAATCTGGCCCAGTTTGTGGTCAGTGGTCCAATGTTTGGCGGCATGTCAGGTGTCGTGTTTGCGCTGCTTGGTTATGCATGGCTCTGGGACAAGCTTGATCTGAGGCCGCGCATCGGCCTGCCGCCGGCTTTGATGGGATTCATGCTGTTCTGGCTGGTGCTGGGCTTCACCGGTGTGCTTGAAGGCGTCGGCTTTGGCGCGATCGCCAATACGGCACATCTGGTGGGGCTGGTTGCAGGGCTGATATGGCTGGGGCTCATGCGCTTGCTGGGCAGGCGTTCAGACTGAGCACTGTGCTAGAATCCGAACATCCAACTCAGGAGATGTAAATGACTCTGGATAAAATGATTGAGGCGATGACGCCGGATATCTATCAGTCACTGCGCCGTGCAGTCGAGCTGGGCAAATGGCCTAATGGTGAACGTCTGACGCAGGAGCAGCGTGAAACGAGCCTGCGGGCCGTCATTGCCTACGAACACACGCGCAACCTGCCTGAAGACCAGCGTGTGGGCTTCATTGATCGTACCCGTCCCGATGGCAAGCAGCATGGCACTGACCCGTTGCAGCCGCAGGTTTTGAAGATTCTTGCAGATGGTTGAAAGCAACGAGACCGCTACTGCCGGAGGTCTGCGCAAGATGCGCACCCGGCTCGAGCAGCCCGTACACTACGAGTTGCTGCTCGGTGATGAATCCATTGACCTGAATGCACTGATTGGCAAGCCAATCCGGCTGGTCTATCAACAGGAAATCAACTGTCTGCATTGTGGGCGCAAAACCAACAAGAGTTTCAATCAGGGCTATTGCTACCCCTGCTTCACGCGCCTTCCACAATGTGACAGCTGCATCGTCAAACCTGAAAAATGCCACTACCACGAAGGTACCTGTCGTGATCCGGCCTGGGGGGAGCGTCACTGTTTTCAGCCTCACGTGGTCTATCTCGCCAACTCGTCCGGCCTCAAGGTCGGCATCACGCGCGGCGAGCAGGTGCCGACTCGCTGGATCGATCAGGGGGCGATTCAGGCATTACCGATTCTTGAAGTGGATAACCGCCTGCACTCCGGCTTGATCGAGCAGATTATCGCGGCCCACGTGAGTGACAAGACCAACTGGCGCACCATGCTCAAAGGTGGCAATCCGGTGCTGGATCTCAAGGCCGAGCGTGACCGTTTATTGTCGCTTTGCGAGAGTGAGTTGACCGAGCTGCGCCAGCGTTTTGGTGACGATGCGATTCGGCTGCTGGATGCGGATGTGGTTGATATCGAGTATCCGGTAGAGCAATATCCAAGCAAGATCAGCACCCATAATTTTGACAAGGCGCCGGAGGTGTCCGGCGTTCTGTTGGGGATCAAGGGCCAGTACCTGATCCTGGACACCGGTGTCATCAATATACGTAAATTTTCCGCTTACAAGGTTCAGCTAAGCGGTTAGGCAGGAGTCGCAATGTCAGCCAAACAGCAGCCAAACGCAATTTACCTTGAAGACTATCAGCCGCCTGCCTGGCGTGTGACGCACACCGCATTGCGCTTTGAACTGGAAGAGGAACAGACCCTGGTGCGAGCCCAGCTCAGCATCAGTGCCAACCCCGAGGCCGCAGCGCGCCAGCCCCTGGTGCTGCTGGGTGAGGACGACATGGAGCTGCAGCGGCTGAGTATTGACGGTGAAGTGCTGAGCGCATCTGACTACAGTCGTGACAGCGGCAGGCTGACCATACCGAACGTACCCGACAGCTTCATGCTGGAATGTGTCACCCGTCTGTTGCCGCAGGAGAATACGGCGCTTGAGGGGCTGTACAAGTCTGACGGCATGTTCTGTACACAATGCGAGGCCGAAGGGTTTCGCCGCATCACATTTTTCCCTGACCGCCCTGATGTCATGTCCATATTTACCACAACGCTGGTTGCTGACAGAGGGCGCTATCCGGTACTGCTGTCAAACGGTAACCCGGTGGCCTCGGGCGAGGCGGATGGTGGTCGTCACTGGGTGACCTGGGAGGATCCATGGCCCAAGCCCAGCTATCTGTTTGCGCTGGTGGCAGGCGATCTGGCCCAGCTGGAAGATCGTTTCACCACGGCATCCGGTCGGGAAGTGGTGTTGCGCATCTATGCCGAGCGCAAGGATCTGGACAAGCTCGATCACGCCATGGCTTCGCTTAAAAACGCCATGCGCTGGGATGAAGAGGTGTATGGGCGCGAATACGACCTCGACATCTACATGATCGTTGCTGTCGACTTTTTCAATATGGGAGCGATGGAAAACAAGGGACTGAACATATTCAATACGTCCTGCGTGCTGGCGCATCCCCAAACGACCACCGACGCAGCCTTTCAGCGAGTGGAAGCCGTGGTGGCACACGAATACTTCCATAATTGGTCAGGCAACCGTGTTACCTGTCGTGACTGGTTTCAGCTCAGCCTGAAGGAAGGTTTCACGGTATTCCGTGATGCCGAGTTCTCGGCAGACATGAACTCGCGTACGGTAAAGCGCATTGAGGATGTCACCCTGCTGCGGACCGCACAGTTTGCAGAAGATGCAGGTCCGATGGCCCACCCGGTAAGGCCTGAATCCTATATTGAAATCTCCAATTTCTATACTTTGACCGTCTATGAAAAAGGTGCAGAAGTTGTGCGCATGCTGCACACACTGCTCGGACCCGAGTTGTTCCGCAAGGGCAGTGACCTGTATTTTGAGCGTCACGATGGCCAGGCGGTCACGACGGATGACTTTGTTCGCGCCATGGAGGATGTCTCAGGCCGAGATCTGAGCCAGTTCCGCCGCTGGTACTCCCAGGCAGGCACCCCCAGGCTCAAGGTTTCGGACCACTATGACGCGAATACCGGCTGCTATGAACTGCATGTCAGCCAGAGCTGTCCGCCCAGCCCCGGTCAGGAGTACAAGTTGCCGTACCACCTGCCGCTCTCCATGGCGCTGCTGGCCGATGATGGTCGAGAACTTTGTGCCCAGGTGCTGGAGCTGACCGAGGAGCATCAGGTGTTTCGATTCGACGGTATTGCCAGCCGTCCAACGCCTTCACTGTTGCGCAGTTTTTCCGCACCGGTAAAACTGGACTATCCCTACACGGATCAGCAGCTGTTGATGCTGCTGCGTCATGACAGCGATGGATTCAATCGCTGGGATGCCGGGCAGCGCCTCTGCATACGGCTGCTGCAGCAGCAGATTGAGGCCTTCCGGCATGAGCAGTCGATGCACTGTGCAACGGAGTTGATCGATGCGTGGCGTGAACTGTTGCACGATGACAGCCTTGAGCCCGCGATGGTTGCCCAGCTGTTGCGTTTGCCATCAGAGGCGCAGTTGAGTGAACTGGCAGACGAAATCGATGTCATTGCCATACACAAAGCACGTGAATTTATGCGTGTGGCGCTGGCGCGTGCTCTGGAAAATGAATGGCTTGCAATCTATCAGCGCTGCGATGTCAGTGCAGGCAACTATGCGCCCGATGCGGCCTCCATCGGCCTTCGAAGCCTGAAAAATCTGGCATTGAGCTATTTGATTGCGACCGGCCACGAGCCCTGGCTTGAGCTGGCGCGTCAGCAGTTCGAGCAAGCCGATAATATGACTGATCAGCAGTCAGCCCTGGCGCTGGTTGCCCATTCGGGCTTCCGTGAAGTGGGTGGCGAGCTGCTGGATGCCTTCTATCTGCAATGGCAGCATGAAGCACTGGTGATGAACCAGTGGTTGGCGATTCAGGCATCAGATCCGGCGCCGGGAGCCCTGGAGCGGGTTGAAGCCTTGAGCCAGCACCCAATGTTTGATGCACGCAACCCGAACAAGCTGCGAGCGTTGATTGGGGGCTTCTGTGGGCAGAACCTCGTGCAGTTCCATGCAGAGGATGGCAGTGGTTATCGCTGGCTGGCAGACTGGATTCTCAAGCTGGATCGGCAAAACCCACAGGTTGCGTCCAGACTGCTGACGCCACTCACGCGCTGGAAGCGTTATGATCCGGTACGTCGACGCTTGATGCAGGGGCAGTTACAACGAATGATGGATACCGCCGAGCTGTCGGCTGATGTATATGAAGTGGTAAGCAAGAGTCTAGTCTGATTCAACAACCGTGAAGGATATGTAGATGGAACCCAACCTTAACGCCAGTGACAAATTTGACCTCCAGCAGAACTATCGTCGTTACCTGAAGTTCCATGACCAGTGTCAGCTGCTGAATGAGATCCTCAAGGACGCGCGTGCCAGCCGAGTATGGGTGGCTGGGGTGGTGATGATGGTGTTTGCACTGGGCTCTGAATTCTTTCTGGGCGCCGCAGCAGGCCTGTTCGGTCTCTATTTCTATCGAATTCTTTCAGCCTGGTATCGTTTGAGCCAGGTTGAGGAGAACGTAGAAGGGATCGAGCGCTGGTTTGCCAGCAAGGGGCTCAAGTTTGAAAGTCGCGTATTGTACATGCGCAGTGACGACCAGCTGGAGCAGCCGCTGGACCCGTTCAACGAAGAACTCTATCGCTGATTCGGTCTGGGCATGCAGCGGGAGTATCGACGCCTTAGCCAGCACACACGTCGTCTGCTCTCGCTGCTGGAAGGGCTGAACGTGGATTTCAAACGTGAGGCTCAGGCCGTAAAGGCCTCGGACCTGGTCGCGTTTGCCAATACGGCTCTGGGTGGTACGCTGCTGATAGGAATTGATGAGTACACCACGGAAAATGGTGTGCAACGGGGTCGGGTGGTGGGCTGTGAGGTCGATGACAAGGCGCGCCTGACCCTGGTCAACAAGGCCACAGGGTGTATCCCCAATATTGATATCCAGATCTTCACCGAGAACCTCGCGGCCGCCAGGCCAATCTTTCGTGTCGAAATTCCTCCCGGCCAGAACAAGCCCTACTGCACCCAGCGTGGCGAGTACAGCATTCGTACGGATGGGCGCAATCGAGCCATGCTGCCGGAAGAGCTGCTGGCCATTTTCATGGAGCGTGAAGGGGAGCAGTTCCTGTCTCGGTTTCGTCATGCGGTGCAACAGTTGGAGCACCAGTTGGGCAGTGTCAGCCACGCTCTCAGCGATGGCATGCTGGGTGTCAGTGAGCGTTTGCATGAGCTGGATCAACAGTTACAGAGAACCCTGTCACGGATCGAGCAACTGACCGACAGCAACAAAAAACGCTCGCGCAACCTGATGCAGGCGCTGCGTCAAAGCCAGGATGGCATTGTCCAGCTGGAAAACAGTATTGCCCCGGTCATCAATGACAAGGGACAGCATCTGCTGCAGGATATTGAGCACAAGCTGGGCATGCTGCTTGACCTGCTGGACAGTGACAGCAGCAACGGCAACAGCCACTGACCGACCTTCGTATACCCGCCGATTAAGCTTGATCCCTGTCAAGAAGCGCTGGACAGACTCGTCTATAGTGAAGGAAAGCAAGTTGTAGCGGAGACACCAAAATGACAACCCTGTCAGAACTGCATCAGGACCATATCAATTTGAACCGTCTGCTCGAGATGCTGACGCATAAGGTTACGCGGCTGCGGGAGGGGGTTCACCCGGATTTTTCACTCATGGCCGATGTCGTGGACTACGTGGGTCGCTATGCCGATGAGCACCATCATCCGCGTGAGGACGTCATGTATGAGCATTTCAGAGGCCGTGATGCTCAGCTGGACAAGGGCTTTGATCAGTGTGAATCCGAGCATGCCCGTCTGAAACAGCTGTCGCATGACTTGGCTGAGTCAATCGATGCGGTACTGCATGATGCCGTGATGCCGATGGATCGATTTACCGATCAGCTGGAGGCGTTTGTCACGACAGAGCGAGAGCACCTGGACTTTGAAGAGCGAGAGCTGTTTCCGGGGATTCGCAGGCTCGCCAGTGATGAGGATTGGGAGCAGCTCGAGGAAGAGCTGCCACAGCCGAGTGACCCGCTGTTCGGCGAAAAGCAGGCAGCGGAATACCGGGATCTGTACCGTGCCTTGATGGAGGACATGAATCGCAACGGTGCCGCCGGTTAGTGGTGCAGCGCCATGTAGCGGTTGACCGTATCGACAATCGCCTGGGTCTGGGGGTCCACCTCGAGATTCACCCGAGCCCCGGGCTGCAGGCTGCCGAAGGTGGTCTGCGAAAGCGTTTCCGGAATCAGTGAAACACTGAACTCCCCTGTGGCAGCATCCACGCTGGCCAGTGTCAGGCTGCAGCCGTTGAGGCCGACAAAGCCTTTGGGCAGGAGGTAGGGTGCTGCCGCTTTTGGGGTCTCAAAATGGATGTGGTAATTGTGCTCCGTCGCTTCGGTGCGCAGGAGGCGTGCGCAGCACAGTACATGTCCGGACATCAAGTGCCCCCCAATTTCATCGCCCATACGGGCGGCACGCTCAAAGTTGACGTGGTGACCGGGCTCGATTTCACCCAGGTTCGTCAGCGCCAGTGTGGTATCGATCAGGTCAAACCGTACTCGACAGCCATCATGGGCCGTAATGGTTAAACAGGTGCCATTGACTGCAATACTGGCCCCGACTTCCAGGTTATCCGCGCGAGATTGCGGCAGCTCAAGTTCCAGTTGCATGAACCCGTCGTGGCGCTCACAAGCGATGACTTCGGCTTTACCCTGAACAATGCCCGTAAACATGTTGTGCTAACCTCTAAACATCGATCTGATCCGGTATTGGGAACGTAAGTGTACCCGAAAGCCGCAGGGAGGATGAAAAGATGCGTGTATTGATAACAGGTGGTAGCGGGTTTATTGGCCAGGCTTTGACCGCCGCCTTGAGTGCGCGTGGTGATCATGTGTTCATCCTCAGTCGAACACCCCAGGCACTGACCCCATCAGCTCGCGTTCAGGCCATTGGCGCGCTGGGCGAGTTAAAGGGATCTGTGGATGCCGTCGTGAACCTTGCAGGGGCGCCCATCGTGGATCAGCGCTGGAGCGATGAGCGCAAACAGGTGCTGCGCAACAGCCGGATTGAGCTGACCAAAGCGCTGGTGGAGTGGATGAAGCAACAGCCATCACCACCGTCCGTGCTGGTCAGTGGTTCGGCCATTGGCTATTACGGCAGTCACGCCGATGAAGTACTGGATGAAAATGCCGAACCTGTAGCCGGCTTCGCGCATGAACTTTGCCGTGATTGGGAGCAGTCCGCACTGGAAGCTGAGGCGCTTGGTGTACGGGTATGCCTGATTCGTACCGGGGTCGTGCTGGGGCCTGAAGGCGGGGCACTATCCAAAATGTTACCGCCCTTCAGGCTGGGCCTGGGTGGTCCCATTGGCAGTGGACAGCAGTGGATGTCCTGGATTCATATTGATGATGAGGTGGGGGGGATCCTCTATCTTCTGGACAATCCGTCATTGCACGGCCCCTTCAATCTGACGGCTCCTGAGCCGGTTACGAATGAAGTCTTCAGTCGCACACTGGGCCGTGTTCTGCATCGGCCTGCATTCATGCGTGTTCCGGCAGTGGTCATGAAACTGATGCTGGGCGAGGCGAGCGAACTGCTGGTGGAGGGACAGCGCGTATTGCCGGAAAATCTGCACACGGCAGGTTATGTATTCAAGTACCCCCGACTGGAGCCGGCGCTGCAGCAGGTGTTGTCCTAGGCCGCACAGATTGCCCGGATCAGGATGCCAGCATCAGGTTCTGCTCGGTTGTATCGCGGGACTGCAGATGTTCGGTTTCTCTCAGTCGGCGGCGTCGCAGGGTCTCCAGAGCTTCCAGCAGGAGGTCTCCCTGCCACAGACTGGGTTCGTGACGCAGGTGATGCTCCAGGTCAAGAATCAGAAACTCCAGCGCCTGACTGCCGGCTGCCTCACACAGTGAGGTCAGGGAGTGAACCTGATGTTCGAACCAGAACTGCTGTCCCCAGTCGATCAATCGTTGTTGTGCGCTGCCGGCATCGTTCTGTTGGCAGGCAATCGCCAGTGCCTGAAAGGTATTGCGTTCGGTCTGCTGATGGGAGCGATGCAACTGCTCAGCCTGTGCTGCCTGAACCTCTTGGCTGGCAGCTCTGTCACGGTTACGCAGTTGCCTCAGCTGATACCAGCTGTAGAGCCAGCCCAGTGAGCTGATAATGCTTAAAACCCCCAGCCCCGCAACCAGTATGCGGGATGGATAGGCTGGCTGTGTCGTGGCGTAATCGGGCGCGTTGACGGGAGCAGCCGGTGCTGGCAGGGTTACGCTGCCCACATTCAGGGTCTGGCCGGGCAGGGTCAGAATCTGGCCTCTGTCACTGAGCGTATTCCACCAGTGGATATCAACTGCAGGCAACGGCAGTGCGCCTTCACCCAGAGGCTCTATCACGATTCTTTCGGTGCGCGTACTGGTAAGGCCCTGTGGACCTGGTGTTTCCGAAAGGCTGACATCCTCGACACGGACAAAGGCACCATCCAGCTCAGTGATCGCCAACGCAGGGAGTGCATCAGCGGGGAGTCCAAGTGCGCTGAGGCGAATCTCGTACACGAACCGCTCACCGGGCTGAAGCTGCTGGGGCAGGGGAGTAAGTGCTTCTATCTTGAGTCGCTCTGCAGGCAGCCAGTAACCGCGCTGATTCTGGTGTGCCTGTGGCATCACCTCGATTTCAAAACTTTCGGCGGGCGTTAGTGTTGTCTCGGCACCAGACGTATCGTCGTGAACGGTTAACCTCGCTCCTCTCACGGTGTGCAGGCCTTCAGTGGATGGAAAGAGCGCAAAGCTTTGTTCGGTTATGTGCCAGGACTCTCCCCCCCTGTCGGTTTCGTAGCTGCGGGGTTCGGTCAGCGCAATGACAAGGGCGTCGGGCAATTGAGGCGGCTCAAATCGCGCGGTCTCCGGCAGGGGATCTGTATGCAATACCCGGGCGGTGTAGAGTAACTGTGCATTGCTGTAAACCTGATCCTGGCTCAGCAGGCTGTCCATGAACAGGTTACTGCGGCTCCGTGCCGGGGCAAGGTGTCCCGTCACTTCAACATCCATGGGTGCACTCAGGTCGTTGCCCAGCCGCAGTGGCGGGATCCGGATCTTGCCGGTGGTGCGTGGACGCAACTGCAGCTCCCAGCGGGTCCTTACAGCACGATTCGACGAAGAATGACTGGAAATGATGACCCTGCGGCTGCTCAGTACACTGAAGTCTCCCTCGAGTGGCGTCAGGTCCGGTCGCTGCTCCAGTTGGTCCGTTGCTTCCAGGGTCAATGTGAGCACATCGGCAGCGGTGAGGGTGTAGCGGTCAAGCGAGGCGCGCACTTCAGCCCAGGCTGGCAAAGAGCAACTCAGCAATAACAGCAATGCCAGCAATGAACGCATCCACAGCTCCGTGATGGTGCAGAAGATAAATGATAACAATCTCTGAAGATTATCGAACATGAGACAGGTTAGATCAATATTATATATTCAGAGGTTGAGAGTGTTTTTCTGTATGAGAATGGCTTGCCTGAACATTATGTGCTAATCACTAAGTGGCTTCTTTAATATCATGGAATATACCGCGTGAATTTTAAACGACTGGAAACTTTTGTTTGGGTTGCCACCCTTGGCAGTTTTCGCAAGGCGGCTGAGCGCCAGCATACCACTCAGCCTGCGATTTCCAGCCGTATTGCCATTCTTGAAGAAGAACTGGGTGTCAAACTGTTCGAGCGAGAAATGGGGCCAGGGCCGGTTGCCTTGACGGCAAAAGGCAAGGAGTTGCTCCCGTATGCCGAAAAAATAATATATATGCAGGAGCAGCTCAAAAAACGTGCAAATAATGTACAGGGCGTATCGGGTATATTGCGACTCGGTGTTTCTGAAACCATTGTACACACCTGGCTGCCCGAATTTCTTCGTCGCCTGAATAATGAGATGCCTCATCTTGAGGTGGAAATGACGGTTGATGTCACCAGTAATTTGCGTGCAGGTCTGCTCGACCGATCAATTGACCTTGCCTTTTTGATGGGACCGATTTCGGATCCCAGTATTGCCAACCTTTCACTGTGCAGTTTTCCGCTGGCCTGGATTGCCAGCCCAGCGCTCAAGCTTCCGGATCGTTTGCTGTATATCGAAGAGCTGGCTCAGTGGCCCATTATCACCTATGCACGCAATACCAAGCCGTTTGCCGAGATCAGTCAGCGCTTTCGCGCCATTGATGGTGCGCCGGTACGCTTCATGTCCTCCAGCTCGCTTGCTGCCTGCTATCGACTCACGGTTGACGGGGTTGGCATTTCAACCTTGCCCTACCGGATGATCACTGAAGAGCTTGAAAAGGGAATCATCACCCGCCTGCATGTAACCTGGACGCCTTCAGAGCTGAAATTTACGGCATCCTACTCGGCGGTGCCCTACAGCCCGATTGCCGAACGGGCAGCGGAACTGGCTGTGGTGGTTTCAGAAGCCTATGCAGAAGAATCTATATAAATTTTTTTTATCATTAAATAGAAAAAACCATAATTAGACTTTTTTGCCCTCTCGATTAGTCTTAGTAAAACACCGATTGTCCTTAACGAGAGGTCAGGCATGAACAGGCAGGCGGTTTCCAACTACAAGCAAGGTTTGCTGGAGACGGCGCACACACTGCGCCAGAAGATTCGAGTCGGTGAGTTTACGGGCAGTACCAGTGGTTTCGCTCCGGGGCTGATTCAGGGCAATGTGGTGATTTTGCCGTCAGACTGGGCGCAGGACTTCCTCTACTTCTGCCAGCTCAACCCCGTTTCCTGCCCGCTGATTGCAGTGTCGCGGCCCGGTGAGCCCCTGTTGCCTGAGCTGGGCAACGATATTGATATCCGTTGCGATGTGCCCGAGTACAACGTGTTCGTTGACGGGGAGCTGACACATACGGTCACTGACATTGCTGACCTGTGGGATGAGCAGATGGTGACCTTTGTACTGGGCTGCTCCTTCTCCTTCGAAGAGGCGTTGCAGCGTGCAGGACTGTCGGTGCGCAATATTGACCTCGGTCGCAATGTGTCCATGTATGAAACCAGCCTGCCAACAGCACCCAGTGCACGCTTTCACGGCAATACGGTTGTTACCATGAGGCCGTTTTCACCGGCCGATGCAATTCGTGCCATACAAGTGACAACCCGCCTGCCGAAGGCACATGGCGCCCCGATCCACATTGGGCGACCGGATCTGATCGGTATTGATGATCTGACATCGCCTCATTTCGGAGACAGCGTGCCGGTAGGAGAGGATGAAATTCCCGTTTTCTGGGCCTGTGGCGTGACACCGCAGGTCGCTATCCGTAATGCAAGGCCACCGCTGTGCATTACTCACGTCCCCGGCAAAATGCTGGTGACCGACAGGCTCAACGATGAGCTGGCCGTTCTCTAGGCTGAAACAATAACACGTGGAGATCCAATCATGTTGAAGAAGATTGCTGGTATTGTTGCCCTCGCAGGGGCCATGAGCACTGCGGTGCAGGCAGACACATGGCATATGCCAACCCCTTACGGCGATGCCAACCTGCCCACCAAGATAGCCTATGAATTTGCTGACGAAATTCGTGAAAAAAGCAGCGGTCAGATCGATATCAATGTGCACTCGGGTGCTTCGTTGATCAAGCATCCCGAAATCCCGCGTGCTGTCAGAACAGGGCAGGTACAGTTGGGTGAGGTGTTCATCGGTGTGATGGGTAATACTCACCCGGTTTTCAAACACGACAATATCCCCTTCCTGGCCACCAACTTCGATGACTCCAAGAGACTCTGGGAGGCAGCCAAGCCCGAAATCGAAAAGCTGCTGGACAAAGAGGGCATGCAGCTGCTGTATACGGTCCCCTGGCCGGCACAGAGCCTGTATACCAAGTTTCCGGTTAACACACTGGAAGACCTGAAGGGAACCAAAATGCGTGCCTACAGCCCTTCAACCTCGCGTCTGGCAGACCTGATGAATACATCACCGACAACGGTGCAGGTGCCTGAAATCCCACAGGCGTTCAGTACCGGGATCATCGATGCCATGATCACATCCCCCTCAACAGGTGCAAATGGCCAGGCCTGGGACTATCTGACCCATTACACCGATATCCGCGCCTGGATTCCCAAAAACATTGTGGTCGTGAACAAGCGTGCGTTCCGTCGCCTCGACAAGGACACTCAACAGATCATCCTGGCGGCTGCTGAAAATGCAGAACGCAAGGGCTGGGAAGGCGTGCGAGCAACAGCCAAACAGGATACTGAAACCCTGGCCGCCAATGGCATCGTCGTCAGCGAACCCTCCGCTGAGCTGATGAGCGAGCTGGAAAAAATCGGCGCCATCATGATCAAGGAGTGGGAAGCTGAAGCGCCTGCCGAAGTGGGCAAAATTCTCAAGCAGTATCAGCAGTAAACGCGCAGGGCCCCCGTGCGCTGCCGGGGGCCAAATGATGAGGCACTATCCATGTCAGCATTAAAAGAAAACCTATATCTGACATCCGGTTACCTGTCTGGAGCCTGCATCGTCGCCATCATGGTGCTGATACTGGCGCAGATTGTCGGCCGATTTTTCGGATTCATCATTCCGTCGGCCGAAGACTTTGCGGGCTACGCACTGGCGGCATCCATCTTCTTTGGTCTTGCCTACACCTTTCGAGAAGGTGGCCATATCCGGGTTACGCTGGCCATTCAACGTCTGCCGCGTCATTGGCGTCGGCTGCAGGAGCTGAGCGTTCTGTTGTTTGGGCTTGTTCTAAGCGGTTTCATGACCTGGTACTGCTGGTTCATGGTGTGGGAGTCCTACGTCTTTGAAGAGATGACACACGGTTACATCGCCATGCCACTGTGGGCCCCTCAGGTTCCCCTGGGAATTGGGGCTACCGCCCTTTCGTTGGCAGTCCTGGATGCCTTGATTGCAGTACTTAAAGGTGGCCTTCCAGACTACATCGGGGCTGAAGACGAAATTAACCTGGAGGAAGTCTGATGGAGCCGATGACGTTATCCATCGTTCTCGCAATCAGCATGTTGCTAATGCTGGCCGTGGGGGTCTGGGTTTCCCTGGCGCTGGTGGGCGTAGCCGTTCTGGGGCTGATGCTGTCCGGCAATGAGCAGATCGGTCTGTTATTCGGCACTTCAAGCTGGGGAGCCAGTACGGCATGGTCATTGACTGCGTTGCCGATGTTCATTTGGATGGGGGAGGTGCTGTTCAGAACCCGCCTGTCATCTGATCTGTTCAAGGGGCTCGCCCCCTGGCTTGGCGGTTTGCCGGGCAAACTGCTGCACGTGAATGTGCTCAGTTGTGGCATCTTTGCGGCCGTCTCCGGTTCATCGGCCGCCACAGCCGCCACCATCGGGCGCATGACCCTGCCAGAGCTCAAGGCGCAGGGCTACAGCAACCGCATGGCAGTGGGTACACTGGCCGGATCGGGTACGCTTGGGCTTTTGATACCGCCGTCCATCATCCTGATAGTGTATGGCGTGGCTGCGGAAGTATCGATCGGACGTCTGTTCATTGCCGGCGCACTGCCGGGCCTGCTGCTGGTTGTACTGTTTATGGGGTACACCATGATCTGGGCCCTGATGAACAAGGAAGAGTTGCCCAGGCATACCCGCGAGCAGGTATCCTTTTCCGCCAAGATCGCGGCATTGAAAAAACTGTTGCCGATCATGGGGCTGATCGGATTTGTGCTGGGGTCCATCTATGGCGGCTTTACGACTCCCACAGAGGCGGCGGCCCTGGGGGTTTTTGGAGCGCTGGTTCTGGCTGCCGTGACTGGCTCGCTGAGCATTGAAAGCTTCAAGCAGAGCCTGCTGGGTGCCGTCAAAAGCTCCTGCATGATCGGCCTGATTCTGGTAGGTGCACATTTTCTCACCCTGGCAATGGGATTTTTGGGCATTCCGCGTGCGCTGACCGAGTGGATCGGCACATTGGGGCTGACATCGTTTGAACTGCTGATCTACCTGACCGTCCTGTTTGTGATTCTCGGCTGTTTCCTTGATGGCATTTCGGTTGTCGTGCTGACGGTCGCGGTTGTTCTGCCGATGGTGCAGCAGGCCGGCATTGATCTGCTCTGGTTTGGCATCTACATCGTCCTGGTGGTCGAGATGTCACAGATAACCCCTCCTGTCGGATTCAACCTGTTCGTGATTCAGGCTCTGACCGGCAAAAACATTCTCTATGTGGCCAAAGCGGCCCTGCCTTTCTTCCTGTTGATTCTGCTGGCGATCGTCTTGATCTACTGGTTCCCGGAGATTGTCACCTATCTGCCGACGACCATGACACAGCGCTAGTGAACGACGTTGCCCGTCTGGGGGATGTACCCGGGCGGGCTTGATGGTTATCCAAAACGGTTTTCGCAACTGCGACCTTATCGGTTGCAGGGACCTTTTACAGCTGGAGATCAGAGATGAAGCTCAATTGTGACATGGGTGAGAGTTTCGGCTCATGGAGCAAAGGCATGGATGCGGACGTGATGCCCTATATTGATATGGCGAATATTGCCTGTGGCTATCACGCATCAGACCCCCAGACGATGGACCTGACCGTAAGACTCGCTTGCGCGGCAGGGGTGATGGTGGGGGCCCATCCGGGCTATCCCGATCTGCTTGGATTCGGGCGTCGAGACATGGTGTTGACGTCAGACGAGCTGCGCTTGATGACGGTCTATCAACTGGCGGCGCTGGATGGCATCTGTCGAGTCAACGGGACCCGGATTCAGTACGTCAAACCTCACGGTGCCCTTTACAACCGCATGATGGTTGATCAGCAGACACTGGATGCCTTGATGCAGGCCGTAGTGGACTACTCGATAGACTGCCCGCTGGTGGTGATGGCAACGCCGGAAGCCGACACGCACAGAAGGCTGGCCGATCGGCATGGTATAGAACTCTGGTTTGAGGCCTTCTCAGACCGGGCCTACGACGATCATGGTCGTCTTGCCAGTCGACACCTTCCCGGTGCCGTCCATGCCACGACAGGAGCGATTGAGGCTCAGGTACTGCAAATCATGGAAGAGGGAACCGTCACAACGCTGGGAGGGCATCGGATCCCGATCAAGGCCGATACCATTTGTATCCACGGCGACAGTGAACATGCGGTTGCAGCGGCGCGTCATATACGTGAGGTTGTGGGCTCATGATCCGGATGCAGGCTGTTAACGAGAACACCTGGATCATTTATCTGGGTGACGAAATCAGTGATCCGGTAGCGGCTCGTGTGGCGCAGTTGACACACAGCATTCGCGCAACCCTTGGGCCCTGTCTGGTCGATATCATTCCATCCTATACCAGTGTTTTGGTCAGTTTTGACCTGCAACGGGCAGACCGATTCGCGATTGAGTCGCGATTGAATGCCGCGGTACGCCAGATGCAGAGTCTGGCCGCTCAGGAATTGGACGCCGATGAGATTGTGTTGCCGGTCTATTATGGCCCCGAAGCGGCGCTGGATATGGCACAGATCACCCGGGAGTGTCAGCTCAGCACGGAAGAGGTGATCCGGTTGCACTCCGAGCAGCGTTATCGTGTCTACGCCATAGGGTTCAGCCCAGGCTTCGCCTATTTGGGCAATACCCCTGAAGCACTGCGTGTTGCACGCAAGGCCACTCCGCGACTCAAGGTGCCCGCCGGCAGTCTGGGTATCGCGGATAACCAGACGGCCATCTATCCGACCCAAACACCCGGAGGGTGGCAGATCATAGGCCGAACGCCACTGGACATGATCGACTGGGACCGCGACACCCTGACCCGGGTGAAAGTTGGAGACTGGGTGCGCTTTGAGCCGATTGATCGTGACAGGTTTCTGGAGATGGGAGGTCAGCTGGATGAGCTTTAAGGTGATAGATCCCGGTGCCATGGCGTTGATTCAGGATGATGGTCGCAAGGGTTTCCAGCACTTGGGTGTGACAACGGGCGGCCCAATGGATGAGCACGCCTTTGACTGGGCCAACTGGTTGCTGGGCAATACGAGAGGAGCGGCCGCCCTGGAAATCACCTATGGATTGGTCGTGCTTGAAGCGCAGGCTGACGTGACCATTGCCCTGACCGGTGCAGACCTGGGGGCCAGCCTGAACGGTAAACCGCTTTTGCCCTGGCGAGCCTGCCAGATAAGCGCGGGTGATCGACTGAGCTTTGCAACTCCTGTCAGCGGGTTGAGGGCCTACATAGCCATGCCCGGTGGCATCAAGGCCGAGCCTCGGCTTGGCAGTGTGGCAACGGTGGTCCGTGAAAAGGTCGGCGGCCTGGATGGGAGTGGCCAGTCGCTGAAAAGGGGTGACGCTCTTCAGCCCGGTTCTCCTCGACCCAATGCCTTGCGCTACATGCCTGACTGGGCCGTACCGGATTATGGCGCGCCTCTGCTGCTGGGGGTAATACCGGGTTATCAGTTTGAGTACTTCTCAACAGTGCAGCGCATGAAGTTTTTCAGCAGTGAATATACGGTTACGTCCAATATTGATCGAATGGGGTACCGGCTTAAAGGGGAGCCGGTCATATGTGATCAGTCTGGCATTATTTCCGAGGGTATTGCTTTGGGTGCCATACAGATTCCTCAGGACGGCCAGCCGATTGTTTTGATGCGAGACCGACAGACAATTGGCGGCTATCCCAAAATCGGCTGCGTGTTTTCTATGGACCTGGCCAAACTGTCCCAGCGCAAGCCCGGCGATGGTGTTGCATTTACATTGATGGATGTAGCAGACGCCGAAAACAGACGAGCTTTATATGATCACTGGTTTACCGTACGAGGTATTGAGGCACAAACAACTGCATCCACTTAGATTGATCCGTTTTGAGCAGCTATGATGAAACCTGACACCATCTGACGTTTGACAGGTTGATAAGGTCACCTTGTTTGCAAAATACAATAATTGAGGATTGATATGTCCCGGCAACGTGCAGACAGCAAAACCGAACTCATGCAGCAGTTGAAATCCACCATTCGGCAACGACTGCCAAAGGAAAGGGCAGCACCACTGGGTAGCTTTGTCGATCATTTCTTTGCCCATGCCGCCGATCAGGATCTGGGCAGCTGGCGCCTGGATGATCTGTATGGTGCCACACTTGCCGTCTGGCATTTTTTGCAGCAGCGTACGGCCAGGGAGGAGGTAAAGGTTCGGGTTTTCAATCCGGACTTTGAGCGTCATGGCTGGCAGTCCACACATACCGTGATCGAAGTGGTACAGCCGGACATGCCTTTCATCGTCGACTCTCTGCGCATGGAGCTGAACCGGCGAAATCTGACCATCCATGCCATCATCAACACGGTTTTCAGTGTTCGTCGTGACAAGAAAAAAGGTGACTTGCAGGAGCTGCAGCCACGTGATGTTGCCTGCAAGGGGGGCGAGCCTGAGTCGCTGGTCGTGATCGAAGTCGACCGGCACACAGATCCGGAACAGCTGGAAGAGCTGCGTCAGGGACTGCGGGATGTGCTGGCCGAGGTCAAGGCGGCCGTGAGTGACTTTGATGCGATGCTGGCCAAGGCTGATGACCTGCTCGAGAGTTACCAGAAGGTTCCCAAGGGGCTGGAAGAGCAGGATGTGGCAGAGGCGCGTGACTTCATCACCTGGCTGAAGGACCACTTCACCTTTCTGGGCTATGACGAACTGACCCTGTCCGGTGAGGGTGATGCCCGACAGCTTGAGCCGGTGTGTGACAGCTGTCTTGGTCTTTTCAAGCAGCAGGACGGCAGTTGTTATCCTGGTGTCCTGAGCGCCACCAATCGAGAAGATGGCGGCTTTACCCTTATTCCGGAGCTGATGTCATTTACCAAGTCATCCCGCCGCTCGCGGGTCCATCGGCCCGCCTACCCCGACTACATCAGTATCAAGCGCTTTGACAGCAAGGGGCAGCTGGTGGGTGAGTCCCGCTTTCTCGGCCTCTATACCTCATCTGTCTACCTTCATGGCGCAACCGATATTCCCGTCGTGCGGCACAAGATCAACGACGTCATGGAGCGCTCCGGTTTGCACCGACAGGGCCATGACTGGAAAGAGCTGAAACAGATACTTGAGATACATCCGCGTGACGATCTGTTTCAGGCCAGTGTTGAAGAGTTGTTTGACACGGCCATGGGCATTTTGCAAATACACGAGCGGCGTCAAATTCGCCTGTTTCTGCGCCGTGACTACTATGGCCAGTTTTTCTCGGCACTGGTGTACGCGCCTCGTGAAGTATACAGCACAGACTTCAGGCAGCGCGTAGAGCGTATTCTGCAGCAGCAGCTGGGATGTGATCAGGCCGAGTTCACAACCTACTTTTCGGAATCGGTTCTGGCACGAACCCAGTTCATTTTGAGGGCCAGTGACCATAAGGAAGTCACCCGGGATTTCGATGTCGTTGACCTGGAAAAGCGCATATCCAAGGCCGCCAGCAGCTGGAACGAGGAGCTGTACGCCGCACTGGTCGAAAGCCTGGGGGAAGAGCAGGGCATCAAGTCCTACAATCACTTCAACAACGGTTTTTCCGCTGGCTATCGTTCGGATTTTTCCCCGCGAGCAGCGGTGGTCGATATCCAGTACATGCGCCGGTTGAGCGAAGACGCGCCGATCGCGCTGAGCTTCTACGAGGCGCTTGAGCGTGAGCCCGAGGAGTTGAACTTCAAGCTTTATCATCTGGGGCAGGCGTTGCCGCTGTCTGATGTGCTGCCAGTGCTTGAAAACCTGGGGTTGAGAGTCATTGATGAGCATCCGTATCAGGTTGAAACCGATGGGCGCTGCATCTGGATTCACGACTTCAATCTGCGCTATACCGGCAAACAGCAGGTGACGGCTGACACCATGCAAAACCTGTTTGAAGACGCCTTTCTGAATATCTGGAACGGCAATGCCGGCAATGACGACTTCAATAAACTGATCCTGGGGGCACAGCTGCACTGGCGCGAGGCAGCACTGTTACGGGCCTATGCAGGCTACATGAAACAGATTCGTTTCCCGATCAGCCCGGAGGCAATCAGTTTGGCCCTCAAGCATCATGTGTCGCTGGCACGCTTGCTGGTTGACCTGTTTGCCGCTCGCTTTGACCCCAAGACGGCTGATGCAAAGAAAGAAGAAAAACTCGAAGCGGATATATTGCAAGGGCTTGATGAGGTAGCCAGCCTCAACGAGGATCAGGCGATCCGGCAGTACCTGGCCCTCATTCGGGCAACCCTAAGAACCAACTTCTATCAGCAGGCCAAGGGTCAGCCCAAGCCTTACCTGTCGTTGAAACTGTGGCCGCGGGACATTCCTCAGGTACCGGAGCCCCGTCCGCTGTTCGAAATCTACGTACACTCACCACGGGTTGAAGGGGTACACCTGCGTGGCGGCAAGGTTGCCCGTGGCGGTTTGCGCTGGTCTGATCGACTCGAAGATTTCCGCACCGAGGTGCTGGGGCTGGTCAAGGCGCAGCAGGTCAAGAATGCCGTCATAGTCCCGGTTGGTGCCAAGGGTGGTTTCGTGGCGCGTCAGCTGCATTCGGACATGGATCGAGAGGCCTGGCTGGAAGAGGGCGTCAATTGCTACCGCACCTTCATTCGCGCGCTGCTCGATGTGACCGACAACCTGATTGAAGGCGAAGTGGTGCCTCCTGAAGCAGTGGTGCGTCACGACGAGGATGATACCTATCTGGTTGTGGCTGCGGACAAGGGGACGGCAACCTTTTCGGATACGGCCAACGAGATTGCCGCGGAATACAACTTCTGGTTGGGTGATGCCTTTGCTTCCGGTGGCAGTCAGGGCTATGACCACAAGAAAATGGGCATCACGGCGCGTGGTGCCTGGGTGTCGGTTGAACGGCACTTCCGTGAGCTGGGACTGAACACGGCACAGGAGCCTTTTACCTGCATCGGTATTGGTGACATGTCCGGAGACGTGTTTGGTAACGGCATGCTGCGCTCCGACCAGATCAAGCTGATTGCAGCGTTCAACCACCTGCACGTGTTTATTGATCCTGATCCGGATCCCGCCACGTCATTCAAGGAACGGCAGCGGCTGTTCGAGCTGCCGCGATCCGGTTGGGGGGATTACGATACCAAGCTGATCTCAAAAGGTGGTGGGGTGTTCAATCGCAGCGCCAAGTCGATCAATCTGACACCGGAAATCAAGCGACTGACCGGGCTGAGCACAAGCCGAGTGACGCCCAATGAGCTGATATCGGCTCTGCTGTGTGCCGAAGTTGACCTGATCTGGAACGGCGGTATCGGTACCTATGTCAAGGCCAGTGACGAGACCCATGCAGACGTGGGCGACAAGGCCAATGATGGCCTGCGCGTGGACGCGGATCAGGTACGTGCACGTGTCGTGGGTGAAGGCGGCAATCTGGGCCTGACGCAGCGTGCGCGCATGGAGCTGGCGCAACGGGGCTGTCGCCTCAATACGGACTTCATTGACAATGCCGGTGGCGTTGACTGCTCCGACCATGAGGTCAATATCAAGATTTTGCTGAATCAGCTCGTAGCCAATGGCGATATGACCGCACGGCAGCGAAACAAACTGCTCAGCGACATGACGGATGATGTTGCAGATCTGGTACTGAAAAACAACTATCGTCAAGTTCAGGCGATCTCGTTGGCAGAGGCGCGCTCCGCGAGCTCCATGGCGGAGTACCGACGCTTCATCAACGCCCTGGAGTCTCAGGGCAAACTGAAACGGAAGCTGGAGTTTTTGCCATCGGACGATCAATTGGCCGAACGCCAAAACAGCCGCCAAGGCTTCAGTCGGCCAGAACTGTCGGTGCTGGTGTCCTACAGCAAGGCTGATCTCAAGGAACTGCTGTTGTCATCCACCGTACCGGACGATCCCTATTTGGCTCAGGAGTTGGTGACCGCGTTCCCGGATCGCATCTGCAAGTCACATGGCGATGCCTTGAAGCAACACCGCCTGCGCCGTGAAATCATCGCTACCCAGATCGGCAATCAGATGGTCAACCTGATGGGCATCAACTTCGTTGATCGCCTGTTGACTTCAACCGGTGCCGATATCGAACATGTGGTCCGGGCGTATGTGCTGGCACGTGACATTTTCGATCTGCAGCCGCTGTGGCAGGAGATTGAAGCACTGGACTACACGGTTGAAGCCGATGTCCAGCTGGACATGATGCATGACCTCCAACACCTGATTCGTCGCGTGACGCGCTGGTTTGTGCGCAATCGCCAGGGTGCGCTGGACTGTGCGACCGAAGCGGAGCAATTCAGCCCCTGTCTGGTGAAAATGGCGCCGGAACTTGGCAATTTGTTGAGTGGTCGGCCACTGGAAATATGGCAACAGGCACATCAGCGCTATACGGACGCAGGGGTATCCGAAAAACTGGCGCAGCGGGTTGCAGGTTCGCGGGCACTGTATCCCCTTCTGGGCATCATTGAGGTGGCTCAGGATTGCAAGGTGTCGGTTGAGCTTGCGGCCAGGGCATATTTCAGCCTGAGTGAGCGCCTTGAGCTGCAGTGGTTTGCCAATCAGCTGAACGACCTGGACGTCAACAGCTACTGGCAGGCACTGGCCCGTGACAGCTTCCGTGATGATCTTGACACCCAGCAGCGGGCGCTCATTGCGAGCCTGTTCAAACTCAAGGGTAAGGTGGATCAGAAGGTCGTCCAGCAACGCCTGGAGGACTGGATGAGCCAGAACCAGCCTCACGTTGAACGTTGGTTCAATATTCTGAGTGAGCTGAAAAATGCCGCCACACAGGATTACGCGATGTATACTGTGGCCACTCGTGAGCTGGCTGATCTGGCTCGTTGCAGCAGTTTGTCGGAATCCAGTGGTTGAATGAATGAAATAATTGTTGATCTGCGGATCAGCAGTGAAGAGTTCCTGAAAGTGTATCAGGGACCATCCCGGGTGGTGGCTACCCGCGCCCGGGATGGTCGTCGCGTTCAGTTTCCTGCCGGTATTCTGCGGCCCTGGCTGTTGCATGATGGCATTCGGGGCACCTTTCGCATTCGCTTCAATGACAACGGCAAGCTGGAGGATATCCAGCGTCTGAGCTGAGTGGTGTTCAATATCCGGCCGCTCGCCTATAATGTGGCCTCCGTTTATAACCACCGCAGTGAATCTCATGCTCTACGACCTTGCACGCGCACTCATGTTCAGGCTGGATGCCGAAACCTCGCACGAACTGGCACTGGGCAGTATGAACCTGGCGACCTCTCTGGGCCTGCCCCGTTTGCTGGGGGCACAGCAGATTGCGCTGCCAACCACTGTCATGGGCATCCGCTTCCCCAATCCCGTTGGCTTGGCGGCAGGACTGGACAAGAACGGTACGGCGGTTGACGGCCTGGCCGCCATGGGATTCGGTTTTGTTGAGGTGGGGACGGTAACGCCTCGTCCTCAGCCGGGCAACCCCAAGCCGCGTCTGTTCCGCATACCGGAGCATAACGCCATCATCAACCGCATGGGGTTCAACAATGCGGGTGTTGACCAGCTGCTGAAGAATCTTGAACGAAGCCGCTACAAGGGCATTCTTGGCATCAATATCGGCAAAAACAAGGATACCCCCAACGAGCAGGCACATCAGGACTACCTGGTATGCATGCGCAAGGTGTACGCGCGCGCCAGTTACATCACCGTGAATGTATCTTCCCCCAATACGCCGGGGCTTCGCACTCTGCAGTTCGGTGACTCACTCAACAGCCTGCTGGATGCACTCAAGACCGAACAGGCCAGACAGGCGAGCCTTCATGGGCGCTATGTGCCGATCGCGGTCAAGATTGCGCCGGACATGAATGATGACGAGTTGGCACTGGTTGCCACAGCGCTGAAGACCTACGAGATGGATGGTGTCATCGCTACCAATACCACGTTGTCGCGCGAGGGTGTAGAGGATAGTCCGCTGGCCGATGAGGCCGGTGGCTTGAGTGGTGCTCCGGTGCGTAATCGCTCGACTGCCGTGATTCGTTCTCTGGCTGAGCATCTGGATGGAGCGTTGCCGATCATAGGTGTAGGGGGTATTACCGAAGGCTTTGATGCGGCAGAGAAGATTGAAGCGGGGGCCAGCCTGGTACAGCTCTATACCGGATTCATCTACCGTGGACCCGCCTTGGTACGGGACGCGGTGCAGGCGATCGAACAGTTACATCAGGGCTGAGCGTTATATAGCGCCAGACCCGTACCCGGTACAGGTCTGGCGGTCATGTCAAAAGGTGAGTTGCACCATCAGTGCATTGAAGGGTTGCTTTGAATTGCAGAAACGCCGGACATTCCACTCCAGTGCGCTTCACGTCCTTCACGCCAGCCACTCATCCAGTGACTGCGCAGTTCAACTGTCTGGACTGGACACTCCTCACGGGAACGCCCGTTGATGCCAGCCATGAATCCACGATTAAACAGAGTAGAGGTACGATCCCGTTTCTGTTTCTTCATACTTTGCGCCTCACATATTCTGATTATACTGTCCCCGAAATGAAGTAACTGCCGATATCGGGGATGCGCTTTGCGTTTAGCTGTCGTGACGTCACACCCCTATTGATATCTGAAAAAACAGGCTGTGGCGATTTAAATAAACTATATTGTTACAGCCTTGTAATAAAATTCATCCGAGCGCAATTGCAGCATCGGTTATCAAATCAAGCGCTTAATTCAAATTGCTGCAGCTGCGGGGCTTGAATGAATATTTTTCACTTTCATGTCGAGCCATTCGCTGCAAAGAGTCAAAACATCGCCATGAACAGGCCGGAGTGACACCAGGCAATGCAACTATTCATCACCTGCCCCAAGGGGCTGGAAAATCTGTTACAGGACGAGTTGAGCCAGTTGGGCGCCAATGATGTGCGCCAGACAGTGGCAGGGGTGTCCTGCAGCGCCGAGCTGGAAACCGCCTATCGTATCTGCCTCTGGTCACGGCTTGGAAACAGGGTATTGATGCCACTGGCTGAAGGCGAAGTGCCGGATGCGGACAGCCTCTATCACCTGGTGCAGAGTGTGGACTGGCTGGAGCACCTGAGGCCCTCGGGCACACTCACCGTCGACTTCAATGGTCGGTCGGACGCGATCAACAATACCCATTTCGGTGCACTCAAGGTCAAGGATGCCGTTGTGGATCAGATCCGCACCGCTACCGGGCAGCGTCCCAGTGTCGAGCGCAATCAGCCTGACCTTCGCATCAACGTACACCTGCACCGCAACCGTGCCACCGTGGCATTGGATCTGTCGGGAGATAGCCTGCACCGTCGAGGGTATCGCCTCAAGGCCGGTGCGGCACCCATGAAGGAGAATCTGGCGGCCGCCGTTCTGATGCGCGCCGGTTGGCCAGACAGCGGTTTCGATACCTTGCTCGACCCGATGTGCGGCTCCGGCACACTGTTGACCGAGGCGGCGCTGATGGTCGCGGATGTGGCGCCGGGTCTGTTTCGTCAGACCTATGGGTTCAGCCGCTGGCCGGGACATGACTCACGCCTGTGGCAGCAGCTGCTGGAAGAGGCCCGTCAGCGACGGGATGCGGGGCTGCAAAACGTGCAGGTGCGTTTTTACGGTTTCGATTCGGACGGTGCCGTGTTGGCAAGGGCTGAGGAAAATGCCCGCCGGGCCGGTGTTGCCGCGCTGATTCGGTTTGAACGTCGGCCGCTGGAGCAGTTGCAACGACCGGAGGGTGCCGAGCGAGGGCTGCTGGTGACCAATCCGCCCTATGGCGAGCGGCTGGGTGAAACGCAGGAACTGATGTTCCTGTACCGCCAGCTTGGGGAACGCCTGAAACAGGATTTTGCCAACTGGCAGGCGGCCGTTTTTACCGGTAATCCGGATCTGTGCAAGGTGATGAAACTGCGGGCTGAAAAACAGTATCGGCTGTTCAATGGCGCGATTGACAGCAAGCTGCTGCTGTTTACCGTTCATGAGCAGTCCGATGAACAGCGTGAGCAGAGCCGCCAGCGCATCGAAAAGGGCAGCGAAGCGGTGGTGCTGTCAGAGCAGGCGCAGATGTTTGCCAACCGCCTGAAGAAAAACCTCAAGCAACTCGCGCGCTGGGTCAAGCGTGAGTCGATCACCTGTTATCGCGCCTACGATGCCGATATGCCCGAGTACGCGGTGGCGGTGGACATCTATCCCGGCCATGCTGTGGTGCAGGAGTACGCTCCACCAGCCTCGGTGGATCCGGTCAAGGCGTTTTCGCGTTTGCAGGACGTGATGCACGCGGTACCGCAGGTGCTTGAGCTGCCTCCCGAGCGGGTGATTTTAAAACAGCGCAAGCGGCAGCAAGGGCAGCAGCAGTATGAACGTCAGGACCAGACCGGCCATTTCATGACGGTGGACGAGCATGGCTGCAAACTGCAGGTGAACCTGCACGACTATTTGGACACCGGCCTGTTTCTGGATCACCGGCCTGCACGGCTCAAGGTACAGCAACTGGCAGCGGGCAAGGATATGCTGAACCTGTTTTGTTATACCGCAAGTGCCAGTGTTCATGCCGGAGTGGGTGGGGCACGCAGCACCACAAGCGTAGATTTGTCTCAGACCTATCTGGACTGGGCGCGACGCAATCTGGAGCTGAACGGTTTGCCCAAATCACAGCATCAGCTGATTCGTTCGGACTGTCTGCAATGGCTGCAGCAGCCGCACCAGAATCGTTACGACCTGGTCTTCATGGATCCTCCCACGTTTTCCAACTCCAAGCGGATGGATGACGTACTGGACGTACAGCGTGATCACGTCCAGTTGATCAAGGGGGCCATGGCCCTGCTGAGACAGGATGGTTTGCTGATTTTTTCCAACAATTACCGTCGATTCAGCATCGATCGTGAGGCCCTGGCGGATTTTGATATTCGCGATATCACGCCACAAACGCTGGATCCGGATTTCAAGCGCAATGCCAAAATCCACTGCTGCTTTGAAATTCGACACCGCCGCTGATGCACTGTGGCGGGGCCATTTCAGGCTCGCTGCACTTAATTGGCACAAAATCTGCTTGAAAATGCACCAATGCTCTGCACGGCGTTGGTGCAAACGGGTCAGCATGGTGCGCAAGGCCCGTCATCACGCCGTCTGAGTAAAAAAACCACAGCACGTGTACGATTGAGGGGTGCTGCATGACAGTGCATGCGCCTCTTAATGGTGCACATGTTCAGCAGACGGAGGAGATCGAGTGGAATCCATCAGCAGTGCAATCTCGCAACTGTCGCAGAGTGCCAATACCCTGTTTATCCTGCTGGGTGCAGTCATGGTGTTTGCCATGCATGCCGGCTTTGCCTTCCTTGAGGTGGGTACGGTCAGACGCAAGAACCAGGTAAACGCGCTTGCGAAAATAATGAGTGATTTTGGCTTTTCGGCCCTGGCCTATCTGTTCGTCGGCTACTGGCTGGCCTATGGCATCACGTTCTATGACAGTGCCGCGGTGCTGTCGCGTGACAGCGGCTACGAACTGGTCAAGTTCTTCTTTCTGATGACCTTTGCGGCGGCCATTCCGGCCATCATCTCTGGCGGAATTGCGGAGCGCGGTCGTTTCTGGCCCTTCCTGACCGCCTCTGCACTGGTAGTCGGGTTGGTGTACCCGCTGTTCGAAGGCATTGCCTGGAATGGCAACTACGGTATCCAGGACTGGCTGGAAACACGTTTTGGCGCTCCCTTCCATGACTTTGCCGGTTCAGTGGTGGTGCACGGCGTGGGTGGCTGGCTGGCGCTGGTGGCTGTCGTGCTGCTGGGTGTTCGTCACGGGCGTTACAAGGGCGGCAGGCTGGTCGCTTTTCCACCCTCCAATATTCCGTTTCTTGCCTTGGGTGCCTGGATTCTCTGTATCGGCTGGTTCGGTTTCAACGTCATGTCGGCACAAACGCTGGATGGCGTGTCAGGTCTGGTTGCCCTGAACAGTCTGATGGCCATGGTGGGTGGCATCGTGACGGCACTGATCGTTGGACGCAATGACCCGGGCTTTATTCATAACGGCCCGCTGGCAGGTCTGGTGGCCGTCTGTGCAGGCTCTGACCTGATGCATCCGTTGGGCTCACTGGTTGTGGGTGGCGTTGCCGGTGCACTGTTCGTATGGACGTTTACGCTGGTCCAGAACCGTTGGAAAATCGACGATGTGCTGGGTGTATGGCCCCTGCACGGCTTGTGTGGTGTCTGGGGCGGCATTGCTGCGGGTATCTTCGGCAGCGAAGCCCTCGGGGGACTCGGTGGCGTCAGTCTGGCCTCGCAGCTGATCGGAACCCTGCTCGGTGTTGGGATCGCGGTGGTCGGTGGTCTGCTGGTCTACGGCGCGATCAAGGCGACAAGCGGTTTGCGCCTGAGTCCCGAGGAAGAGTTCAATGGTGCTGACCTGAGCATCCATCGCATCGAAGCGACATCTGACGATCGCTGAAACAAAAATGCCCGGCACATGCCGGGCATTTCAATCAAGGCTGAGTGGCTGGCTCAGTGATGATGACCACCGGCACCGTGAACGTGGCCGTGCTCAAGTTCCTCTTCCGATGCTTCACGTACGTCTACCACTTCCACGTCAAAGCTCAGTGTCTGGCCTGCCAGCGGGTGGTTGCCGTCCAGGGTGATGCTGTCGCCTTCAACCTTGATGACAGTCACGGGTTGTTCGCCCCAGGGGGTCTGAGCCATGAACTGCATGCCGACCTGAACATCATCAATACCGGCGAAAGCACTGCGGTCAACGTCCTGTACCAGCTCTTCACGAACGGGACCGTAGCCTTCTTCGGGCTCAACGGTCACCTGCAGGCTGTCACCAGTGGTTTTGCCCAGCAGTGCATTTTCCAGTCCCGGGATAATGTTGCTTGCACCGTGCAGATAAGCCAGCGGCTCCTGGCCATTGGAGCTGTCCAGCACATTGCCTTCAGCATTCGTAAGAGTGTAGTGGATTGAAACAACGGATTTGTCAGCGATCTGCATCAGGGGTCTCTCCTGGTGATGCGGAGATGCGTCGATGCACAGGCTTCCGGTCGATTACCCCCTGCCATCGATGACACAGGACTCAGCGAGCCGAAAACAGGGCAGCTTGGCAGGGCTCCCGGTTGGTTTGGTTCAACATGCTAACGGCACGGCCGGACGGGTGCAACCCGCAGCGACGTAAGGCTATGATCTCATTCAGTACAAGAGTCGTAGTATGCAGATTTGGATCATCGGGAGATGGGGAAACCGTGAAGCAGAAGGAACGGATTGCAGTGGTCGGTGCGGGCCTGTCGGGCGCTCTTGTTGCAGCACAGTTGCACCACCAGGGGGCGGACGTCACTGTATTCGACAAGAGTCGTGGCACCGGCGGGCGCCTGTCATCGGCACGAATGGGTGAGCTGAGTGTGGATCTGGGAGCGCCGGGGCTGAGTCAGGCACAGCAGGAGGCACTTGCAGCGATGCTGCCTGACAGTGCACTGCCGGAGTTGTCGCCCTGGCAGCCGGTTACAACTGACTTTGATTTGCAGACGTTGCCGGCACAGAAGATGTTCTGGGTGCCTTGCCCGCGCAGCAGTGGGCTCACCCGTGGCCTGCTGCGTAACATCGAGTTCAAGAGCCGCGTACGAGTGGCCGCGGTCAATACAGACCTTGGCACGGGGCTCTGGCTTGAAGATGAGGCAGGCACACAGCTGGGGCGGTTTGACCGGGTTGTGGTGTCAACACCGGCTCCTCAGGCGGTGCCGTTGTTGCAGCAGGCACCACGGCTGCAACAGGCGGCGCGCCGCGCCGAGATGATGCCGTGCTGGGTTTTGCTGCTGCAGCTGTCACACAGGCCGGCGCGGTTGGCCGAAGTGGATTGGCTGGAGGGTGAGCATCCCGTGTTCCGGCGAGTGTGGCGTGACAGCGGCAAGCCCGCTCGCACGGGCGAAACCTGGTTCATTGAGGCTCGATCCGACTGGAGCCGACAGCATATCGGTACTGACGCGGCCAATGTGCAGTCCAGACTTCTGGAAAGCTTCTCGGCGCTGTGCCAACAGGTGATCGAGCCTGAACAGGCGCGCATTCACCGCTGGCTTTATGCCCACAGCGATGAACCGCCTCTGTCATTGTGTGCTGATGACGATGCCCGTGTGCTGGTGTGCGGTGACTGGGCTGGTGGCGGAGGGGTTGATGGCGCCATACAAAGTGTCCGTCAGTTGCATGAGCGACTCTTCGGCTGAGTGCAAAACTGGTTCAGCGACCTGACCTGCAGTTACACTAGGGCATGACAGGGAGGAGATAACCGTGACCGATCGATTGCGACACAAGGTTGAAGAGGCGCTGGCTACATTGAGTCAGGTGTTGTTGGGCAAGCAGGAGCAGATACGCCTGGCGTTGACCTGTCTGCTGGCAGAGGGACATTTGCTGATTGAAGACTTGCCGGGCATGGGCAAGACCACGCTGGCCCATGCCCTTGCAAGGGTACTGGGGCTTGATGACAAGCGCATCCAGTTCACCAGTGACATGTTGCCTGCCGATATCCTGGGGGTGAGTGTGTTCGAGCCCGCCAAGGGCAGTTTCCGGTTTCATCCTGGCCCTGTGTTCACCCAGCTGCTGCTGGCCGACGAGATCAACCGCAGTACCCCCAAGACTCAGTCGGCGCTCCTGGAAGCGATGGAGGAGGGGCAGGTCAGCATTGACGGTGAACGTTATACCCTGCCCGAGCCTTTTTTCGTGATCGCGACCCAGAACCCCTCGACGCAGTACGGCACCTTTCCCTTGCCCGAGTCCCAGCTGGACCGGTTCTTGATGCGTATTGCACTGGGCTATCCTGCACCCGAGGTCGAACGTCGGTTGCTGACAGGAGGCGATACGCGTCAGCACTTGGGCAGTTTGAAACAGTGTCTGACACCGGATGAGCTGGCTCAGGCCCAGCAGGCCTGCAGCGAGGTTCATGCATCGTCAAGCCTGATCGACTATGTGCAGCGTCTGCTGCAGTACACCCGGGATGCCTCCGGCTTCAGCTACGGCGTTTCACCACGAGGAGGATTGGCATTGTTGCGTTGCGCACGCTGCTGGGCCTGGCTCGGGGGGCGTGATCATCTGGTTCCCGAAGACGTTCAGGCGGTACTGGAGGCCGTGGTGGGACATCGTGTGCGGGCGGCGGAAGACGTGGCTGGGCATGAAAGCCGGCGACTGGTTGCCGAACTGCTGGCAGAGGTCGATGTTCTTGGGTGAAAGCATTCGGAAACGGTTGCAGGGACGCGTGCGGCGCTGGGCGCTGCGACGCTATCCGCGCAGCCGGAGCGTTACGCTGACGCAAAACCGCATCTTCATTCTGCCAACGGGAGCAGGTGCGGGGTTCATGCTTCTGCTGATCCTGCTGCTGTTGATGGGCGTGAACTACGAAAACAACCTGATCTATGCCATCACCTTTCTTGCGACAGGTGTATTCCTGGTCTCCTGCCTGCATACCTACAACAATCTGGCAGGTACCCGACTGCAGGTGCTGCGAGGGAACAGCTGTTTCGCCGGTGAGCAGGCCGGTTTTGAGCTTGAGCTGGAACATCCGGGTGGCAACCGGCCTGAGCAGTTGTGTCTGCAGTTTGAACAGGGGCTGCCCCTGATACTGGATCTGCATGAGCGTCAGCATGTAGAACTGTTCTGTGCCGCTCCGGCACGGGGCTGGCTTGAGCCGGGCGGCCTCAAGCTGGAAACCACCTTTCCGCTGGGGCTCTTCAGAGCCTGGACCTGGCTTGACCTGGACGTTCGGGCACTGGTCTACCCGAAGCCGATCAGTGGAGAGCTGCCAAATGCACGGCGAAGCGGGCAGTCGGATCTGGATGGAGTGCAAAATCGGGAAGGAACGGATGATTTTACGGGTCTGGAACGTTTTCAATCGGGTATGTCGTTGCGTCAAATTGACTGGAAAAGCTATGCCCGTGGACGAGGCTTGCAGGCAAAGCAGTTTGGTGACAGGCAAAGCCCCGACATCTGGCTGGATCTCGACAATACCCCCGGTACGCTCGAGCAGCGCCTGTCCCGCCTGACTCACTGGGTGCTGGAGCTGTCCAGACGTGAACAACGCTTCGGGCTTCGGCTGGGTTCTCGTGAGCTGTCGCCGGCGCAGGGAGAGCAGCATCGTCATGAAGCCTTGAAGCGACTCGCGCTCTATGGTCGCGGGGAGGATACATGATCGGAGTTCAGATCAGCCGCACCGCGGTCATGCTGCAATTGGCCAGCTTTACCGCCGTAGTGTTGCCTCATTTGACCTGGCTGCCACTCTGGATACCGCTGCTGGCACTGGCAATGGTGGTTACCCGTATGATGATCCATGCCGGCCGCTGGCCCTTTCCGCACTGGCTGATCAAGCTGGTCTTGATCACCGGCAGCGTGGCGGGTCTCATTGTCAGCTTTGGAGGCAATGCCGGGCCTGAGGCAATGGTCGCCCTGCTGATACTGGGTTTGGCACTGAAGCTGATCGAAATCTACCACCGCCGTGATGCCTTGATCCTGATCTTCGTGGCGCTTTTTGTACTGGCGACAGCGTTTCTGTTTCACGAAAGCGTCTGGGTGGCAGGCTATGTATTGCTGGCGGTTTGGCTCTTGCTCGCTTCACTGTGTGCCATCCACCAGCATCAGGGTCGATCAGACTGGCTTGCCCCTTTCAAACGGGCGGGGGCCATTCTGTTGCCGGCCTTGCCATTGATGCTGCTGCTGTTTCTTCTGTTCCCGCGGCTGGATCCCTTCTGGTCGATCGAAATCAGTGCTCCCCGCGCGACCACAGGCCTGTCTGACAGTATGAGCCCTGGAGACGTAAGTGATCTGGCGCTGTCGGATGCGCTGGCTTTCCGAGTCAGTTTTGACGGCAATGAACCACCCGCTCCACTGGAACGCTACTGGCGGGCGCTGGTGCTGAGCCGTTTTGATGGTCGCACCTGGTCGCAGGCTTCGCCGGAGCAGCGCAGCCGGTTACGAAACGAAAAGCTGGTATCGGATGAGCGTGCCATCGACTACGAAATTGTGCTTGAGCCCAGTGGCATGCCCTGGTTGCTCGCTCTGGACCTGCCGCTGGCTCCGGCGCAAGGGCAGCGAATGACGCCGTTCAGAACACTGGTCAATGCGTCGCCCGTTGAGCGGCGCACACAGTATCGACTGACATCCGCGCGAGGCTATCAGCTGCAACCTTTGCTGACCCAGCAGGAGTTGCAGCACTACCTACAGTTGCCCGGCCGAGGCAACCCCCGCAGTCGTGAGTTGGCAGATCAGTGGTGGCAACAAAGCGGTGGCGATCCACAGCAATTCATTCGTCTTCTGATGACTCACTTCAATCGTGAATTTGTCTATACCCTGTCTCCGGGGGCACTGGGGCGTGACGGGATCGACCACTTCCTGTTCCAGACCCGACGCGGATACTGTGAGCACTTCGCCGGTGCAACCGTGTTTCTGTTGCGAGCGGCCGGTATTCCGGCGCGGGTAGTGACCGGCTATCAGGGTGGAGAGTGGAATCCCTACGAAAACTATCTGCAGCTGCGGCAGTATGATGCGCACGCCTGGACCGAGGTTTGGCTGGAAGGGCAGGGCTGGGTCAGGCTCGACCCTACCGCGGCCGTAGCGCCGGAGCGGCTTGAAGCATCGGCAGAGCGTTTTTTCATGCAGCGTGACGACATGGGGTTCTGGGCGGGGCGTGGCTTTCGCCTGCAGGCGGACTGGGCAAGGCGCCTGCAGCAGCGCTATGAGGCGTTCAATTTTGCCTGGCATCGCTGGGTGCTGGATTACCAGAGCCAGCAGAGCAGCCTGCTCAAGGACTGGCTGGGCGGGCTTGATTACTGGCGCATGATTCTGGCGCTGATGCTGCCGGCAACGGCGGTATTGATGGCAGTAATGGGCTGGCAGCTGCGTCAGCGCTTGCACAGGGCACGGCTGGAGCCTCTTGAGCGAGACCTGTTGCGCCTGCAGATGCTGCTGGGTGATGCCTTTTTGCCACGCCTCCCCAGCCAGTCTCTGAGTGCCTGGCTCAAACTGCTGGTACAGCAGTGGCCCGAGCAAAGGGAAACACTGGAGCGACTGGCTCAACTGGATGAACTGCAGCGTTATGCCCGGCAGCCGAATCCGGCGCTGCGCCAGCAGATGCGTCCACTGATTGCTCAGCTGATCAGTAGCATCCGAGAACGGTCATGACACTTACCTATGAATTGATTCGCAGTCGCCGGCGCAAAACGCTGGGTATCCGCATCCGTGATGCTCAGGTCGAGGTGCGTGCCCCTCACGGAGTCAGTCAGTCCGCCATTGACCGCTTCGTCCACAGCCGGGGTCAGTGGATTGAGCACCACCTGAGTCGTCAGCAGCAACAGGTTGATCAGTATCAGGTTCATATCAGTCAGGGTGGGCGTGTACCCCTCAATGGGGACTGGTTGCAACTGGATTGGGAGCGGAGCGCAAGAAGCCAGATATGTCGGTTGCCGGATCGGCTTCAGTTGTATCTGTCGGCCCGGATACGTCGGGAGGAGAGTGCCGCCGTACGTGATCTGCTGCAGCAATGGTTTACGGCTGAGTCAGAAGCGTTGTTGATACCGCGCTGTCATGAACTGGCGGCCGAAACCGGGCTGATACCATCGGATATTCAAATAGGCAGCTGGCGTGCTCGCTGGGGCCAGTGCAGCTCGAACGGTGCCGTGGGCCTGAACTGGCGCCTGCTGCAGCTGCCTCCATCGCTGCAGGACTACGTTATCCTGCATGAGCTGTGCCATTTGCAGCACATGAACCATGGACCTGCCTTTCACGCGCTGTTGTCGCGCCTCAGGCCCGCACACATTCGCCTGAGAGCTGAGCTGGCGCAATATACTGTCTGGTTGAACTGGTAGTCTTGATACCTAAGGAGAATGGTACCCCGTCGGTATCTGTGGCCAAAATAGGTCACTTCGTTGCAGGAGGCCGCGAAGCAATCCGCCCCTATACCTATAACGATAAGAAAGAGTGTCCGATGAGTCTCTACACTGCTATCGAGAAGGCCGCTTTCAATACTTTGACCAAGAAGATCGTGGGCAATGTCATTTTCCTGCTGCTGCCCCATCTGGTCCTGATTCTGGTCGGCTTCTATTACGCTGCTGATCTGCGTGAATTGCTGCACAGCATCGACTTGAATGCCTCCCAGCTGGAAGCCATTGAAAGCAGCCTCATGGCACTGATGCTGGCCACCGGCACAACCGTCGCGCTTGCATTGCTGGCCGGTATTTTCACCATCTTTTTCATGCGCCATCTGTTCCTGCGCCCGATTCGTGAGATCACCTCCGTGCTGCGGGCGATCAAGGAAAAGGATGGCGACATATCGGCCACCTTGCCGGAATACACCCACGATGAAATATCGGAAATGGCCGCGGCCTACAACGAGTTTTCCGCCAGCCTGAAACGGATGATTGCCGAGAGTCAGCGTCGCTCGGTCAGTGTGGCGCTGTGTGCTACGCGCTTGCAGAAGGTAGTGATTCAGGCACATGCCTCAGCCGAGCGGCAGGAGGGACAGGCACAGCTGGTATTTCAGTCCAGCCAGGAGTCCACCCAGGCGATAGACGAAATAGCCCAGAGCACACTCACCATCAGTGAGCAGAACAACAGCAACATGCAGGAAGTTCATGGCTCCAGCGAAGAGCTGAAACGGGTTCAGGAGCAGATCAAGGCCGTATGCGATCTGGCGGTCGGGTTTCAGCAAACGGTGGACAAGCTGAGCGAAAACTCCGGCAATATCACCAATATTCTGTCCATGGTGAAGGACTTTTCTGACCAGACCAATCTGTTGGCTCTGAATGCGTCCATCGAGGCTGCTCGTGCTGGTGAAGCCGGTCGCGGTTTCGCGGTGGTGGCCGATGAAGTACGTAACCTGTCACAAAAAGTCAGTGCCGCCACCCAGCAGATCGACAGAAATATCAGTGAAATGTCTGACCTGGTCGAGAGCACTCGCAGCAGTGCCCACAATATTCTCGACTATGTAGAGAATACGGATCAGTTCATTGTCAGTACCAATGAGCAGTTCGCCCGCATGGTGCATGACTTTGAAGAGGTCAATGCCCAACTGACCGGTATCAGCGCAGCCATTGACGAGCTGTCACACACCAACCGGGAATCGCATAATCATGTGCGAGAGATTACCGAGCTGTCCGGCGGTATCCGCGATGAGATGGCGCAGTCACGCACCTACTCGGAAGAGCTCGAAATTTCCACCGAGGAAACGCAGGAGCTGCTGTCACGCTTTATCATCGGTTATGGCGGTTTCGAGCGCATGATTCAAACAGGCAAGCACTGGGCGCACGAAACGGTTGAAGCGATGCAGCGGCTGCAGGCCGAAGGCGTGAGCCTGTTCGATCACAACTACCGCTGTACCAACAAGGGCCAGAAGCCCGAGAAATTTGACTGCAGTTATACCAATCGCTTTGAGCAGGCACTGCAGCCGCTGTTTGACCGCTTCATCGCGGAGCGTCCCGAGTTTATCTATGCCATTGCAGTGGACAAAAACGGCTATGCACCGGCACACCACGCCAAGGTTTCAAAGCCGCTGACCGGAAACTTCAACGTGGATAACCTGCAAAGCCGCAACCGCCGGATCTTCAATGGAAACCGTGCCGAAAAGCGGCGTGCCTCACACACCTCACCTTTCCTGTTGCAGACGTTCGTGCGTGATACCGGTGAGGTGCTGAACGATCTGTCGATCCCCATCTTCTTGAATGGACAGCACTGGGGGGCCTTGATCATGGGCTTCAACCCAGAACAGCTGCTGCGCGATACTGACGAGAAGCGGGTGAATTGATCCCTAGAGATCAATCCCCGCCACCAGCTGACGGACCAGCTGCTTGAGCATGTCGTAGTTGAGAGGCTTGTTGCAAATTGCGGAGACCCCTGCGCTTTGCACGGCGGCCAACCGGCTCTGGTTCTGCTCAGAGGTGATCATCATCACCGGAACGGTGGGCTGGTCACTGTATTGGCGGATGTGTTCTACCAGTTCCAGACCGTCAATATTCGGCATGTTGTAGTCAGAGATGACCAGATCAAAGCGCTGCTGCTTCATGATTTGCAGCGCTTCAGCGCCGTCCTTGGCTTCAATGACATTATGAATACCGATGGCGTTCATGCTGCGACGAACAAACTTGCGGGACATGACGCTGTCATCCACGACCAGCACCTGCATGTCTTCGAGTTCATCATTGTCCAGCGGCTCGGTTTCCTGAGTATCGCGAATATAGTGCATGGTGTTGCGCAGGGCGACTTCCAGCTCTTCACGTCGGAACGGCTTGGGCAAAATGGCGATGGACCCGGCCTGGCGAATGGGTTCCAGGTAGCGGTAGTGAGTCTCTGAAGAGATCAGCAGAAAGGTAACATCCATCAACTCCGGGCTGGCGCGCATGCGTGTTACCAGCTCGGTGCCGGTCATGTCCGGCAGGTGCATGGAGGATACAACAATGTCCGGCACCACATTCTGCATCCGTTCAAGGGCGGGGGCAGCTTCCTCAAATGGCTCAATCTCGCGCAGTCCGACTTCCTTCAGCATATCGATGATGATGTGTCGCTGCAGTCGAGAAGGCTCAATTACCAGTACCAGCAGTTCTTCGAGGTTCATATCAGTTCAATCCACTCTGACCTTGAATCTGACCCAAGTCAGATTCTCGGGCCGGATGTTCAGCTTTTACCTAATAGTATACGTCGGACATTAACGTGTTTAGTGTCTCAGATTATCAACATTAGTGCCGCCTTTTCCGTATTTTTTTATCGCTTTCAAGGATGGCATGTTGTCCCCGGCTTGCAACCAGAGCAGGGATCGCCGTTAAATAACGGGCTATGGGTTTATTCGGAAAAAATATATGAATCGGCATGTCTGGTTGCTGGCATTCTGTCAGGCCCTGCTCAACACCGGCAATGTGCTGCTGGTATCGGTTAATGCACTTATTGGTCTGCAACTGGCTCCGGCTGCTGAATGGATTACGCTGCCTGTTGCGTTTCAGTTCATCGGACTGATGCTTGCAACCATTCCCGCTTCGTTGATCATGCAGCGGATTGGCCGGCGCAACGGCTTTTTTCTTGGAAATTTCATTGGGTTAGCCGGTGCTCTGTTGTGCCTGCTGGCACTGCAGCAGCGCTCTTTTGTGCTGTTTTGTACCGGTACAACCCTGCTTGGGGTCGGGATCGGTTTTGGCATGCTGTACCGCTTTGCCGCAGTGGAAGTGTGTAACAAGGGGTATGAAAGCCGCGCCATTTCCATGGTCATGGTGGGTGGCGTGATTGCGGCCATTCTGGGGCCGAACCTGGCGGTGTACAGCCGCGATGTCGAGTGGGGCGCTGACTTCAGTGGGGCCTTTGCGGTGCTGGCTGCGTTGTATCTGCTGGCTCTGGTGCTATTGACGCAGATTCGCATTCCACCCATGCAGCAGGGCGTGCAGGGGGACTCAAGACCGTTGCGTAAGATACTGCTGCAGCCACGTTTTTTGCTGGCGGTTATCGTTGGCATGAGCAGCTATGCCGTCATGAATCTGCTGATGACCGCGACGCCCCTGGCGATGGACCGCTGCGGCTATGCGTTCTCGAGTGCTGCCAATGTGATCGAGTGGCACGTGCTGGGCATGTATTTACCATCATTTTTTACCGGTCAGCTGATTAGACGCTTTGGCGAAGTGCGCCTCATGTTCAGTGGCGCGATCATCATGCTGGTGTGTATTGGCATCAACCTGCATGGTGTCAGTGAGTGGCACTTCTGGAGTGCATTGTTCCTGTTGGGGTTGGGCTGGAACTGGATGTTCATCTGCGCGACCTCGTTCCTGACGCGAGCCTATCGGCCGGCCGAAAAGGCACGTACCCAGGCTGCCAACGAGTTTCTGGTGTTCGGGACGGTAACCTTTTCAGCACTGGCGGCCGGTTGGCTGGAGTCCAGCCTTGGCTGGCAGGCGATGAACGCCTTGATGATCCCGGTGCTCGGCTTTACTCTGTTGGCTATCCTGTTGTTGGAGCCGTTACGGCGCCAACAGGAAGTCGTGCAACCTGCTGGAGCAATCTGATTCATGTGTGAACTGCTGGCGATTTCGACCGTTGAGCCGGTGCACCTGTCGCTGTCGCTGGAGCGTTTTGCCCGCCACGGCGGTCTGGAAGGTCCTCACGGCGATGGTTGGGGCTTTGCCTGGTATGAAGGGCGCGACGTTCAGCTCATCCGTGAGGCCAGCGCCTGTGCGCACAGTGAAACGGCACACTGGCTGCGTGAGCGGCACAGACCCTCGAGCCTGTTTCTGGGGCATATTCGCCATGCCACCCAAGGGGAGCTGGCGCTGCGCAATACCCAGCCGTTTCAGCGCGAGGCTGCCGGGCGCATGCATCTGTTTGCGCACAATGGCGACCTGAATCAGTTCATTCACAACCCCAAACGTTTTCCGACAGGGAGCTACCGGCCGGTTGGTGAAACCGACTCTGAGCGTGCCTTCTGTGTACTGATGAGCCGAATCAGTGCCGTGTGGCAGGATGGTCGTCCTGATCCTGAAGTCCGGCTGGCGGTAGTGGCTGATTTTGCCGCCCGGATGCGGCAATTGGGGACAGCCAATTTTCTGTATTCCGATGGGGAACTGCTGTTTGCTCACAGTGATCGCAGGCGTCAGGCGGATGGCACGATTTCCGCACCGGGGCTACATCTGCTGGAGTGTGATGAAAGTGGCAGTGGCCATATTGACGGGATCGACATTGAGCCTCTGCGGGATAATCCCGGTGTGATGCTGGCCAGCGTGCCGCTGGATGGGCGCAACTGGCAGCCCCTGCCGGAGGGTGAGGTCTTGATGTTCCGTGACGGTGTGCTGCTGGATCTGTGCCCGCGCCTCTCACTCTGGAGTGAGGCGCGGGAACAGCTGGAGAGCTGAAACCGCGTTCAGGTCGACTCAGCGGATACAGTTCACCAGATAGGTGATTTCCGGACTGCAGCTTTGCGGATTGATCAGACTGTCGGGCAGGTAGGTCGGTTGCTCTACCAGTCCGCGGGCCAGTAGCTCTTTGATCAGCGGCAGGTAACTGAAACCGGTCTTGCCGATGTACAACCCCTTGATGTCACCTTCTCGCCAGAGTTTCAGTGCCTGACTGAACCCGCTCAGGTAAAGGTGATCCTTGGTAAAACCGCCGCCTCGATGGACGCGTGCGGTGATCTTGAATGCCTCTTCGTGACCACAGTCATGATCCTCAACCAGCGTGCGCCAGGTGCGACAGAAGTCGTTGTAGCGGATCATCTGATCCACCGCGATGACACGAAGCGCCAGTGTTTTGAGTCGCTTCAGCGTCAGGTGGCCACACAGGTATTCACTCAGAATGGCTAGCCCTTCCTGTGCGTGGGTGTTGCCGGGCAGGCCCAGTGTAAACACCTTTAACGGCTGGGCGGCGGCATTGAGGGACGTACTCATGTGTACCCCCAACTCATGGTGTGCCAGAGCATGCAGTTCGGCCTCGCTGGCCCGCGCACTGCGCTTGACCAGCAGTGCCTTGCGGCCGTTGTTCACCATGGCCTGAGCAAGTAGCCGGTCAGACAGCTCGACCTTGCACTCCAGTCCCCACTCCTGTGCCTTCTGCTCAAAGAAGGGGATCATCTCCTCGGCGCTGTAACGTACGCCATTATGTTCTTCCGGTCGTTCGGCTGCGTGCAGCAGGAAGCGGGCATTGGCCAGATCTTCAGCCGTGGGCTCGCCGTAATAGCGCAGCGAGTTGTACAGAAAACGATCACTGCCGATGCTCACGAGCAGATCGATGCGCTCGGCAAGTGCATCAATCACCTCACGGTAAAGCTGGCGCAGAGCCGGGTCACGAATGCGATCCACCGGCAAGCGATAGAGCTTTTCACGGTGCACGTAGGGATCAATGCGCAGCTGGCGGTAACGGAACTGTGGCTGGTAACGGCCTCGATTGCGCATGAACAGCCGCTCTTCCCGTGCGATGTTGATCGGGTTGATATAGAGCAGGGTTTCAAGCCCCTTGGCCAGTTTTTTCAACGCTCGATCCACCCGCAGTACTTCAGGCGGCAGCTCGCTGGGCATCAAGTCATGGCCGCGGATGCGCTGGCCTGAGCTTTGCCGTGCCAGAATCGCGGCAGCCTCATACAGGCTGTGATGCAGCCCGGTACAGAGTGCATCCACTACCAACGGGTAAAGTGTGCCGTAACTGTCTTGGAATACGGGGTCAATCTGCAGCGGGATGGTCAGGGTCTGTTCGTGGCGAGTATTCACATGCGCGCCCAGGTACTCGCCCTGATGCACGGGGTCACCTGTCGACACGCTGACACTTTGGTTGGGCAGCACGATCTGATCCAGCTGTTTGATCAGGCCATTGACCACCGCCTCGCCCTCGGGCAGGCGAACCTGGCTTGCGATAACATGAAAGATGCCGCTTTCGCCGTTGGGCTCCCGCGGATGACTGTGCAGGTCAATCAACAGGCAGTGCCCATGATCTTCCTCCAGTGCATCCAGCAGTGCATCCAGCAGGTGGTAAAAGCGCTGATGCTGGCGGTGGGCACGTTGCTGCATCTGCTTGGTCGGCGGTCGCAGCCACAGACCGCGACCATCGATCCGTTTGCGCAGGCACTGAGACAGAGGGAAATTCAGGTCACACCCCAGGCGTGACTCTTCCACAATCAGAGTGATCGGCAACAGGGCGGCCAGTTGCTCGGTGCCGGCGGTTTCAAGGCGCCGGCGCTGCTCCTCACTGATCGCCAGTCGGCTGGCGATTTCGGGGCGCAGGCTGGTGCCGGCGTGCAACACTGTGCACACCAGCGGGACGTATTCATCAATCCGCAGAGTCAGCCCGCCGTTGCGCAGCCGGGCGTGGACCGGCTGCCGTGCTTCGATCAGACTGATGATCTGGGATTCAGACAGCGTCTGCATCTTCAATCACCTTGCGGAAAGCGGTTTTGCGCTGCTCGACCAGGTTGCGCGCTTCAATGACGTTTTCGACAAAGTCGATCACCTGGCGCTGCAGGCGAACACGGTTCAGCTTGTTGATACGCACGATCCCGCCTGGTGCCATGACGTTGACCTCGATCAGCTTGCCATTGATCACATCCAGACCCGTGAAGTAGAGCCCGTCACGAACCAGTTTTGGACCGATGCTGCGACACAGCTCCAGCTCTTCCTTGGTCAATATATGTTTAACCACACGACCGCCGGCGTGCACATTGGAGCGAACATCGTTGTCAGCGGGGATGCGTCTCATGGCTCCAATCGGCTCGCCGTTAAGCATCAGGATGCGCACATCGCCGTTCTCGGCGCCATCCACGTACTCTTGCAGAATGACATAGTTGCTGTTGCTGCCACTGCCAATGTAGAAATCGAGCAGCGAGCGGAAGCTCTGGCGAGCGCTCTTTTCGATCACGATCACGCCCTTGCCGCCAAAGCCGTTCAATGGCTTCAGGATCATGCGCTCGCCCGGGGATTCATCCAGTGCCTTTTCCAGATAATCCTTGTTCTTGGATACGTGGGTCACCGGCAGATACTTGGCGGCCGGCCCGTTGAACGCAGCAGTGTAGAGCTTGTTGTTGCCGATGCGCAGACCATCCAGTCCGTTCATGATGAATACATCGCCGTGAACCGAATCAAGGAAGTTCAGCACGATGGTATCCAGCGGCGGGTTCAGGCGCACGATGATGGCGTCAAACCCCGCAAGTGGCAAACGGCTGCGGCGGAATTCGGCATTGCGGTAAAACGACGGAATGTTGTCGGATACCTTGCCCTTGCGCAGAACATTGCAGAAGGCACTGCTGATGTTGTCACGAATGGTCAGATTGGCCGGTGAGGTGATCGCAACGGTATGCCCGCGCAACGCAGCCTCATGCACCATGCGCAGCGTGGTGTCGGTGTCCGGTTTGATTTGTTCCCAGGGGTACATCAGAAAGCAGATTTTCATGTCTTTCTCCTGCAGACAGACAGGCGTACCGGGCAGCGCATCTGGCCGGATTCAGGAAGCTGTCAGTGTGTCAGATAATGGGGTAGAAACGGTCTGCGCCTCAGGTCTGGGCGCATGCGATAAGTGCGCGCATTGGACGCCATAACGTCCCGGGACACAATAGTTTTCACCCCGCTCAACATGGATTTTTTTCATCAATATTTCTGAGTATAGTGCGCCATGTTCATGTTGCAGCTGGCAGTATCAATCTTTTTGCGCCAGACTCTGGCACAGCTGCAATGGCAGGCTTAATATCGCCGCTCACATCCTTTGGAGTAGCCCCGACAGATGCTTGGCTGGATTCTCTACAAATCGGACAGCACCCTGGTTAAACAGGAAACCTACGAACTGGACCGTCTGGTAGCCTGCGCGCCGGAGCATGGCATTGATATCCGTGTCTATCAGCCGGAGGATTTTGATCTTACGGTCACGCGTGATGATCGCAACAGTGTGATGATCAACGGTGAGTCCACGCCGCTGCCGGACTTTTTCTTGCCGCGTATGGGAGCCGGTACCAACTATTTTGCGCTGGCGGTGATTCGTCACCTTGAACGTTTGGGGGTACACAGCTTCAATTCAGCCGAGAGCATTGATACCGTCAAGGACAAGCTCTACAGCCACCAGATTCTGGCTCAGAACGGGCTGCCGGTGCCGAAAACCATGTTGGTGAAGTTTCCGGTGAACCCCGAACTGGTGAAACGGCAGATCGGGTTTCCGGTGGTGGTGAAAACACTGTCAGGTTCTCAAGGCAGCGGCGTGTTTCTGTGTGAAACACTGAATCACTTCGAAGACCTGATGCAGATGGTGGAGCTGACCAACCCCAAGGCCAACATCATTCTGCAGGAGTTCATTGCCGACAGTAGGGGGAGGGATCTTCGAGTGATCGTGATCGGCGGGCGTGCGGTCGCCTGTATGGAACGGATTGCGGAAGAGGGCAGTTTCAAGGCCAACTTTTCTCGTGGTGCTCGAGTACGGACCTATCCCATGACGCCGGAAATCGAGTGGCTGGCGATTGAAACCGCCCGCGTGCTGGGGCTCGAAATTGCCGGGGTGGATCTGTTGTTCGCCGGCGATCACTACAAGGTGTGTGAAGCCAACTCATCCCCCGGCTTCGAGGGTGTTGAAAGTTGCTGTGAGGTGGATGTGGTCAACGAAATCTACAATTTCCTTTGCATCCGTCTGGGTAACTTCTGAATCACTGATAGCCGGCCTCGGGGTTGTTCGGATCGTTAAGGTGTGGTCGCGGTTCACGCCCCCATCCGTACTGCTCCAGAACCGGCAGCAGAAGCGCCCTGACTTCGGCCTCACTGTTACAACTCTTGGCCTGTTCCAACACCGGCAGCAACGCTTCACGCTGGATTGAGCGGATCAGCAGCTTGATGCGCGGAATGTTGTAGGCACTCAAGCTGAGGCAGTCATAGCCCATGGCCGTCAGAACCAGCACGGCTGCCGGGTCAGAGGCCATCTCGCCACAAATGGATACCGGCAATGACAGTGTCTGGCACTGCTGCAGAATGTACTCCAGAGCGACCAATACAGCAGGATGCAAATGATCAAACAGGGCCGAGACGCGGGGGTTGTTTCGGTCCACCGCCAGCAGGTATTGGGTCAGGTCGTTGGAGCCGATCGACACATAGTCGATGTAGGGTGCCAGCTTGGGCAACAGCAGCATGGAGGAGGGAACCTCTACCATCATGCCGATGGGGGGCATCTTGACCTTGTGCCCTTCTCTGACCAGTGAGTCGACCGCCTTTTCCACGTATTGCCGGAACGCCTGCATCTCATCCACTCGCCCCACCATGGGAACCAGCAGCTTGAGGTTGCCGGTATCGACATCGGCGCGCAGCATGGCACGCACCTGACTGATCAGCAGCTGTGCATTGTCCAGCGTAAAGCGAATGCCCCGCCAGCCCAGATAGGGGTTGCTCTCGGTGATGTCAAAATAGGGCAGCTGCTTGTCACCGCCGATATCCAGGGTGCGCATGGTCACTGGCCGTGGTGCGTAGGCCTTGAGCACCTTCTGGTACAGGGTGAACTGCTCCTGCTCGGTGGGAAAGCTGTCATGGATCATGAACGGAATTTCCGAGCGGTACAGCCCAACGCCTTCGGCGCCACGTTGCAGCCCTGGGGTCGCATCCGCCAGCAAGCCGGTATTGGTCAGCAGAGTCACTCTGAAACCGTCCTCCGTGATGGCGGGTTCATCACGAAGCTTTTCGAGTCCTTCCATGAAGCGCTTTTCTTCCGCAATCATGCGCTTGTACTCAGCCAGCAGCGGTGGTGGCGGGTTGAGTACGGCCTCGGCACGGTTGCCATCAACGATCACGCGGGCGCCTCTGTGCTGCTCCGGCTCCAGCTGGCTCAGGCCCATTACGGCGGGAATCCCCAGCGCGTTGGCAACAATGGCGGTATGTGACAGCGTTGAGCCCTGGCTGCAGAGAATGCCGCGTATCTGTTGCAGCGGGAAGTCGGCCAGATCGGCGATACTGACCAGCTCGCCGGCCAGAATCAGCTCTTCATCCGGTGTTTCAATGACCGGTCGCTCCCGAGAGAGCAGCTGGTTCAGTACCCGCTGACCGATATTGGCGATATCTTCGCCTCGGGCGCGCAGGTAAGGGTCTTCCGACTGGTGAAATTGATCTGCCATCTGCTCCACGGTCTGTCGCAACGCCCAGGCGGCGCTGTCACCGGCCTCAATAAGCGCCAGTGTCTGTTGCGTCAGCTCTGGGCTGTGCAGCATCATCTGATAGACGCTGAACAGGGCGTGCACGTCACCGGGCAGGTGACTGCCCAGATGGCCTGAGCCGGATTCCAGCTCATCACTGACCGTCGCGATGGCGGCAAGCAGCTCCTCACGCTCTTCAACCGGGTCACTGTTGATGCCGGGCTGAACCTGATCAAGTGACATATGGGGCTTGACCAGCCACAGTCGGCCCAGCCCAAGCCCCGGGGCGCCCTTGAGACCGATATGACGCCGGTAGACGCCGCGATGGCTGCGCGGGCGCTGTTCATACCAGTCCCCGCGTGTCTGCAGGGCGTGCAGGCTTCCCGCCAGCTGCGATGCAACGGTGATCAGGAAGGCTTCGACTTCCTGCGAAAAGGGCTCGCGCTCGCGTCCCTGTACTACCAGTACTCCCACCAGCCGACGCAAGTGAATCAGCGGTACCCCAAGAAAACGGTGGTAGGGCATCTCATGGGTTTCGGGAATGAACACGAATCGGTCATCCGACGGGGCATCGCCCAGGTTCAGTGTGCTGAGCGAAGACGCGATATGGCCGACAAGCCCCTCGTCAAGCTTTAGCCGTGCCTTGCCAACAGCCTCTTTGGACAGTCCCTCGGTGGCGGCGAGAATAAGGTGTTCCTGATCAGGGGTGCACAGGTATAAACTGCATACATCTACCTGCATCAATTGACACAGACGCTGGACAATTGTGCTCATCATGGCTTCAGGATCGCCGGTACGGGCGATCTGTTCGACGATGGCGGTGAGGGCACTGAGAGAAGGCTGTTGCATGACGGCAGTTCCGACAAGAGTTCCGACAATCGGACAGGATGTATGGATGCTGTCACAGCTGTGACGGCAGAGCAATGCTTTGACTCTATTCTATTTTTCTGTCACTGATAGGCTACAATGAGTGCAGTTAACCAAGTGTGGTACCCTAGCCGTCCATGAATACGCATCCTCGACATCTGCCGGCAATCAAGGTCGCAGCAATCTGCCAGGCTGACATCATCAGTATCGGGCTCGGCATGCCTCTCTCGCAGGCGGTTGAGTTGATGGCGCGGCACAACATAGGCTCGGTTCTGGTGGAGGACGCTGCTCGCCCGGCGGGCTTGCTGACACGCAGCAAGGCGATGCAGCTGGTACTGCAGCAAAAGGCCGGCGGTACGTTGATCAAGGCCGACATGCTGGCACCAGTACTGCAGGTGGATGCCAACCTGAGCGTGGACGAGCTGGGCCTGGAGTTCATCAGCCAGAGTGCCGCACATGCCATTGTCGTTGGGGCTGCCGGTCAATGGGTCGGTATCGTCAGCCAGAGTGATATCGTCAACAGTCAGGGACTGGAGCATGATCTGTTCCTCAAGTCACTGGAAGAGATCACCAACTTCAACGTGCTGCGCCTGACGCCAGACTGCAGCCTGAGGCGTGCCATTGAACGGCTGCGCAGCGTCAACTACACCGCCATGCTGGTAGGAAGTGACACGACCGGCTGGAAGATCATGACGGAAACCGACGTGATTCGCCTCATGGCGGATCAGGTGAATCTGGATCAGCCGCTGGCCGGACTTGCGCTGCCGACTCTGGTTTCGGTGGACAGCCGTCTCAGTCTTTACAATGTGCGTCGCTACTTTCGCGAGCACAATTTTCGCCATATCGGAGTGGAAGACCATGCCGGCAACGTGATCGGGCTGGCGTCCTATGGTGATATCCTGCGCAGTGTTGAACTGGATTACATCTACCGTCTGCGCGAGTTGCTGCACGACAAAAGTCGTGCCCTGCAGCAGTCTCAGCACAATCTGCGCTTGATCGAACGCGTGATCAACGCTTCCCGTGAGGGCATTGTCATTACCGATGCCAACGGCAATATTCAAAGTGTCAATCCGGCGTTTACCGCCATTACCGGCTATGAGGCCTGGGAAGCACTGGGGCGAAACCCCAGCATGCTCAGTTCCGGGCGGCACGATCGCCAATTCTACCGACAGCTCTGGCATACCCTGGAAGAAGAGGGGCGCTGGCAGGGGGAGATCTGGAATCGGCGCAAGGACGGCAGCGTGTATCCGGAATGGCTCAGCATCACGGCCATTGAAAACGATAGCGGTCAAATCACGCAGTACGCAGCCATTTTTCATGACCTGACTGAAGCCAAACGCTCCGAAGCGCGGATGCAGCAGCTGTCATGGTTCGACAGTGTCACCGGGCTTGCCAACCGACGCCTGTTTCATGATCGACTGCAAATGGCTGTTGGTTTTGCGCGCGAACAGGAGCGTCCGCTTGCGTTGCTGGCACTTGATCTGGATATGTTCAAACAGGTCAACGATCGGTTTGGCCACAGCGGTGGGGACCGGGTGCTCAAGCAGGTTGCCGATCGAATTGAGGCGGCACTCGGAGAATGCGGGACGGCGTCCAGGCCTGCCGGCGACGAGTTCTATATTCTGCTGACCGAGCTGAAGGCACCGGAGGACATAACGGCCTGTCTGGATCGCATCAGCCGTGCACTGTCACTGCCCATTTTGATGGATGAGCGCGAAGTGCGCATTCGTGGCAGCATGGGGGTGGCGGTCTATCCTGCCGACGCCAGCGAACCCGAGGAGTTGGTTCGTGCCGCTGAAGTTGCATTGCAGCATGCGAAGGAGCGCGGACGCAACAACATCTGTTTCTTCTCACCGGCGCTGCACGAGCAGACATTGAGCCGCTACCGTATCAACAGCTTTCTGCATCAGGCGCTGGAGCGGGAAGAGTTCAGTCTGGTGTATCAGCCGCAGGTTTGCCTGAAAACCGGTGCCCTTGTGGGGGTTGAGGCGTTGATTCGCTGGGACAGCCCGGAGCTTGGCCGGGTTGCCCCGGATGACTTCATTTCAGTGGCGGAGGATACCGGCCTGATTGAGTCGATCGGCGCCTGGGTGCTGGATGAGTCAGTGCGAACCGCTGCGCAATGGCATGCTCAGGGGCTGCGATTGAAAATGTCGGTCAACTTCTCGGCACGTCAGTTTCAGCGCACCGAGGTGGCGGACCAGGTACTCAGGGCACTCCATACCCACCAGCTGCCGACCGACCAGTTTGTGCTGGAGCTGACCGAGACCAGCTTTTTGCACAGTGCCGAAAGGACCGAGCGCGAGATACGCCGTCTGCGAGATCAGGGCGTGCGCATTGCCATTGATGACTTCGGTACCGGATATTCCAGCCTCAGCTACATTCGTCAGATGTCACTGGATATGCTCAAGATAGACCGCAGCTTTGTCAGTGGTGTCCAGACCGGCAGTACCGACGCGCGTCTGGTACATGCCATGATCGACATGAGCCATGCAATGAATCTGACCGTGATTGCAGAAGGGACCGAGACTGAGCAGGAGCTGCGTGTGCTGCGAGCGCTTGGCTGTGACCAGGCACAGGGGTACCATATTGCGCGACCGATGCGGGCAGAGGAGTTGATCAAGTGGGCAAAGTGCCATCAGCCATCGTCTCTGTTGCCGCCTGAAGACTCGGCTCAGCTGTAAGCCGATGATGAAACACCAGCCGGAGTTCCCGAGTGAAGAGTTACATTTTTGCCACTGACAACGATCGCGGCGGCGTGATTTTGTGTGACATTGATACCCTGGAAGAGGCGGTGGAGTATCTGCAACAGCGTTTTGACGGTGTTATCAGGGTCGAGCAGGGGCGTCACTACTGGGCACGGGAGGAGGGCTTTGCCGAACTTGAGCCCGTGTCTCCCGCAGCAGAGCACAGTGGCTCCTAGAACCAGTCATCGCGACGTTTGCGTTTTCTGGGCATGTAGGGCATGACAAGCCCCAATATGACACCACCAAAAGCGATCAATCCGCCATAGGTGAGCCAACGCATCAGATTGCTCTGATCCATGTTCGCGATTTGTGACTGCAGATCCCTGATTTCAGTATTCAGAGTGCGAATCTGGTCATCATACTGACCGTTTTGGCTTTTCAGCTGGCTCAGGCTTGCATTGAGTTGTTCTATCGTTTGAGCCTGCTCACTGATGGTCGTTTTACTCTGTTCGATCGCCTGCTCAAGTTTCGGCAGTTCGATCAGCTTGCTGTCACCGGTGGCAACGAACTGATCCGGTACCCAGCCTGTGCGTCCACTCTCGGTCTGAATCTGAACGTAGCCGGTACTGTTATTGCGTCCAAGAATATCGACCGGTTCGCCGCTGTTAACACGCCCGGTAATACGGTATTCGTTGCTGGGGCCACCGTGGAAAAATACGTAGACATCATCGGCAATATGACCTTTTTCAGCCAGAACCGGTAACGAGACGCTGAGCAAGGCGGTCAACAGGGCTGTTCTTCTCATCGTTTTCCCATCTGAATCTTCAACAAAAGCATGATTTTACACCACAAACACTTTATCGTTTAGGAGCTGTCCAGTACATGAATGACAGCAAAAACGTTGAAATGTGCCTGTAATATAAAGGGGAGCACAAATGGAAACCTTTTCTCAGGAGTATATTCTGCCCTGGGCAATCAATATTGCTCTGGCAGTCGCGATCTTTTTTGTGGGTCGCCTGGTCATAAAGCTGCTGATGAATGTGGTCGGGCGCATCATGCGCAAGACCAAAATGGATGTCATGCTGATCAATTTCATCAGCTCCATCATACATGCGCTGTTGCTGCTGTTCGTAGTGATTGCTGCCCTTGGGCAACTGGGCGTTGATACGACATCGCTGATTGCGTTGATCGGTGCGGCGGGTCTGGCTATTGGTCTGTCGCTGCAGGACTCGCTCAAGAACTTTGCCGCAGGCGTCATGCTGATCGTGTTCCGTCCTTTCAAGGCCGGTGACTTCGTCGAGGCCGGAGGGGTCAGCGGGGTGGTTGAGCAAATCACCATCTTCAACTCCATTTTCCGCACCGGTGACAATCGTGAGGTGATCATTCCCAACGGGAATATCTACTCCGGCAATATCGTCAATTACTCCAAGCGTGAAACCCGTCGCGTGGATATGGTGTTCGGCATCGGCTATGGCGACGACCTGCTGAAGGCCAAGCAGATTCTGATGGATATTCTGGAGCAGGATGAGCGTGTCTTGAAAGAGCCGGAGCCTGTTGTCAGTGTCGCGGCCCTTGCAGACAGCAGCGTCAACTTTAACGTGCGTCCCTGGGTGAAGAATGCCGATTACTGGCCGGTACTCTGGGATACCACGGAGAAGGTGAAACTGGAATTTGATCGTCAGGGCATCAGCATTCCCTTCCCGCAGATGGATGTTCATCTGCACAGCGAAAAAGCGGCCGACTGAGCCGCTTCATTTCGGTCTGCTGCGGCTACCCCTCCTGCTGGGGAGCCTGCAGCAACTGCTGACGCAGGGTTTCGTTTTCATGCCGGAGCCTCTGTGCCTCCACTCGATAGTCGAACACCTCCTGGTAGCGCTGTTCCAGCCTGGACTCAAGCTGCTCAATCTGCTTTTTCTGCTGATCAACCTTCAACTGCAGATGCTCGAGCTGGTTTTGCAAATCTCCCAAGGCTTCAAGACTCTTGTCTTGTGGTGCCTGAGTTCTGTCGGGATGAAAGCGGTAGGATCCCTGCAGCTCGTTAACAATGTGACTGTAGATTGCAGTCAGGTCCGAGCGCTCGCGGTCGGTATAGCGAATGTTTTCCTCGATGGCGGTATGCGCACTGGCGGCACCGATGGAGCCGGCCAGCACCTGCTCCAGCATGCGGTGAAATTCCATTAACTCCACCACCGATATATGACTCTTGTCGTAGACCTGCAGGTCTTCGGCGATGCGGTTGACGCTGTACTGGGATTTCTCATCGCCCAGGTAGCGTTTCAGCAACTGCTCCGCCTCAACCAGCTTGGGTGCCAGCTCGATGTACGCATTGAGTCCGGTCGGGCGTGCCTTTTCCTGAGTCCGCAGGGCGCGAGTGGTATACAGGAACTCGGTCGTCAGTGTGCGCTCCTGCTTCTGTGGGTGATAGAACCAGGAGCCGACCAGGTAGAACAGTACGTTACCCGTCAGCGACCAGAACACGGCATGTGGCACCTTGGGCAACTCAAGCCCGAACAGCATTTCCGGTCGTAGCCAGTCAATGCCGAAAGGTCCATTACTGAGCAGACTGGCGGCGACCCAGCCTTCATCCACCCAGGCGGGAATGATGAGTGTCCAGCCCCAGATGCCAAAGCCGACCAGCATGCCCAGAAATGCCCCCATGCTGTTGCCGCGAGACCAGAACAGTCCAATCAAGGTCGCCGGTGCCAGCTGCAGGGCGGCGACAAACGATATCAGGCCGACCGCGACCAGCATGTGGGTATCACTCAGCAGTCGGGCCAGCCCGAAGCTGCCAAACAGAATGGTTGCCACCAACACCCAGCGAATCTGCAACAGCCAGGTCCGCATCCAGCGCAGGCTGTCGAATTTCTCGCAAATCGGCAGAAGCAGGTGATTGGAAACCATGGTTGATAGCGTCATGGTCGTGATGATGACCATGCCGCTGGCGGCGGAGAAACCGCCCACGAAGGCAAGCAGCGCCAGCAGCGGCTGGCCCAGAGCCTGTGGCACCATCAACATGAAATAGTCGGCACGGGCCTCTGGCAGCCCCAGGATCATGCCTGCCGCCGCTACGGGGATGACGAAGGCGGTGATCAGCACAGTATAGAGGGGGAACATCCAGCGTGCCCGTCCCAGGTGCCGAGGGGAAACATTTTCTACCACAGCTACATGGAACTGGCGTGGCAACAGCTGTACCCCGACGAAACTGAGCACGATCAACGTCAGCCACTGGATCCCGGCGCCTTCGCCACCTAAGCCGAGCAAATGATGATAGCCGTTGGTCTGAATCTGCTCATAGACATCCAGCGGGCCATCAAAAAAATGCCAGGTGATGAAACTGCCCAGAACCAGAAACGCGATCAGCTTGACCAGACATTCGGCCACCAGCGCCAGGATCATCCCCTGGTGGCGTTCTGTGGGGTCCAGTCGACGCACACCGAACAGCACGGTGAAAATGGTCATCATGAAGGTGATCAAGAGTCCCGATGAGCTCCAGTGGATACCGTCTGCCTCTTCAATGGTGATCAGGCGGAAGGAGCGCACCACGGCCTCCAGCTGCAGACTGATGTAGGGCAGCAGGCCCAGAAAGGCGATCAGCGTGACCAGTGCGGCAATGCGCTGGGAACGGCGGTAGCGAGTTGAGATCAGATCGGCAATGCTGGTGATGCGGAAGGTTTCCTTAACGGCAATCATTCGCCTGAGCGTCAGTTGCCAGAAAAATACCGACAGAATGGAGCCGGCATAGATGCCGAGGTACAGCAGCCCGGATTGGGTGGCAAAGCCGATGCTGCCGTAGAACGTCCAGGTTGTGAAGTAAACGCCCAGGGACAGCGCGTACAGCGTCGCCGAGCTGAATGGCTGGCCGCGTCGGGTGCGCTGCTCCCCCCATTGGGCCAGTGCGAACAGCAGGGCAATATAAACAACAACGACCAGAATGACACTCAGCGGTGAGAACATCTTTGCTCCTGCAGTCGAAGACGGTCAGTGAATCTATTCAGTGTAGTCAGTTTGCGTCGTTTTGGATGGTATGCCGCTGGAGCTGCAGCCACAGCGGGGTGGCACAGGATCAATACCGCCGTCACTGTAGGGGTGGCAACGCAGAAGGCGGCGTGTACCCAGCCAGATGCCCTTGATGATGCCGTGTACTTCAATCGCTTCAATCATGTAGCTGGAGCAGCTGGGATAAAAACGGCAATTGTTGCCGAGAACAGGACTGAGCAGCAGTTGATAGCCGCGTACCAGGAGGATAAGTGCCTGTTTCAGCCATTGAGTCAGTTGATGCATGGGAACCTCTAAACCATCTGTTGCAGATGATAGCCCGTGCCGCTGGCGACAGCCAGCAAAGAGAAGCGGGAAGAGGCCTAAGGCCCCTTCCCGAGTGAATCAGGCGTGACGATCCAGTTCAAGTACCGACAGAGTGCGCTGGCGCACCTGTTCGAGCAGTTCGCCATTGTCGGTCAGGTTCTGGCCGTAGGATGGTACCAGCTCGGTGATCTTCCGTTTCCAGCTGTCTTCCTTCATCCGCTCGGTGAAGCAGCGTTCAACGATGCTCAGCATGGCGCTGACAGCGGTGGAAGCACCCGGTGATGCACCCAGCAAAGCGGCCAGAGAGCCGTCCGCCGAGGTGATGACTTCGGTACCGAACTCCAGCTTGCCGGCGCGCTCTGTACCCGGCTTGATGATCTGGACACGCTGACCGGCATAGGACAGTTCCCAGTCTTCCTCTTTTGCATCGGGGAAGAAGTTGCGCAGAGATGCCACGCGGGAGCTGTGTGACTGGCGCACTTCGCTGATCAGGTAACGTGTCAGATCCATGTTGTGCATCGCCACCGACATCATCGGTGCCAGGTTGCTCGGCCGAATGCTCAGCGGCAGGTCCATGAAAGAACCCTGCTTGAGGAACTTGGTGGTAAAGCCGGCAAAGGGGCCGAACAGCAAGGCCTTTTGGCCATCAATCACGCGGGTGTCCAGGTGCGGAACCGACATCGGAGGGGCACCGATGGGTGCCATGCCATATACTTTGGCCTGGTGCTGTTCGATGATCTCGGGGCGCTTGCACACAAGCCACATGCCGCTGACCGGAAAGCCACCATAGCCCTTGCCTTCGGCGATGCCGGACTTCTGCAGCAACGGCAGAGCGCCACCCCCGGCGCCGAGGAAAACGAAACGGCTCTGAACGGTTTCAGTGCTGCCGTTGGTGCCGTTGCGCAGTACCACGCTCCAGCTGCCGTCAGCGTTCTTGTCAAGATCCTTCACGGTCCGGCTCAACAGCAGATCGAAGCCCTCCTGCTGCTCCAGGTTGCTGACCAGGTTGCGGGCAAGGGCACCGAAATTGACGTCTGACCCATAGCGTACACGGGTGCCGGCCACCTTGTCTGACGGATCACGGTTCTGCATCACCAGTGGCATCCACTCGCGCAGCACCGCGTGGTCTTCACTGTATTCCATGTCCTTGAAGCAAGGGTGCTGGCTCAGTGCCGCAAAACGCTTGCGCAGAAAATCAACGTTCTTTTCGCCCCAGACAAAGCTCTGATGCGGTGTCGGGTTGATGAACTCTCGGGGGGATGGCAGGTTGCCCTGCTCAACCAGGTAGGACCAGAACTGCAGGCTGACCTCAAAGGAGGTGTTGATGGCGAACGCCTTGGTGGTATTGATGCTGCCATCGGGCTGCTCAGGCGTGTAGTTCAACTCGCAATAGGCCGCATGGCCAGTACCGGCATTGTTCCATGCGTCGGTACTCTCGCGCGCAACATGGTCAAGACGCTCGACCATACAGATCTTCAGGGCCGGGTCCAGCTGTTTGAGTATCATCCCGAGGGTGGTACTCATGGCACCGGCACCGACAAGCAGCACATCTACAGTTTTAGTGGTCATATGAGTTCGCCATTTGATCGTAAACAATGGGATTCAGAAACCGGGAGGAAGGCTTTTGGCACGCCTGAAAGGGCACGAAACCGTTCAGGACCTCCGAGTTTCACTGCAGCGGTAACCGGCTGATGCTCGGTGCCGCAGACAGATTGCATGATTATTTACGCTGAATACGTTGGTGCGGTGCATTATATGCAACTGTCGACAGAATAAAACTCGCGGCTGGTGTTACCCCTGTTGCCGGTCCTGTGTCATCAGGCTGTAACCCGCATGATATATGGCTTTGGGCCGGTTTTTAGACTTTGGTCTGGCGATTGTCGCGGATATGGATTCCGCTGTTGCAGTAAACCGGATGATTCACCGCAACAGCGTGAGAATGTTACAGATGTTCTTCGGCGTATTCGGCCAGACGCGAACGGAAGATGCCCTCGAAGTGAACGCTGGCGGAGCCCTCAAAGTCACGGAATCGTTCCACGATATAGGTCAGGCCGGATGTCAGTGGAGTCAGATAGTTGGAGTCGATCTGTGCCAGGTTGCCCAGACACACCATCTTGGTGCCCTTGCCGCAGCGGGTCAGGATGGTTTTGAGCTGCTGTGGCGTCAGGTTCTGCGCCTCATCAATCAGTACGATTGCGTTCTGAATGCTGCGACCACGGATGAAATTGAGAGACTTGAACTGAATGTTGGCCTTCTCGATCGCGTACTTGACGCTGCTTTGTGGACGTTCGTCCTGCTCATGCATCGCCTCAAGGTTGTCGTTGATCGAACTCATCCAGGGCGTCATTTTTTCCTCTTCGGTGCCGGGCAGGAAGCCGATGTCTTCCGCCACCGGAGGTGTGGAGCGTGTCACGATGATCTTGTTGAAACGTTGCTCCTCAATCACCATTTCCAGTGCGCAGGCCAGTGCTATCAAGGTTTTGCCCGAGCCGGCGGCGCCCAGCAGAATGCTGAGGTCGATATCGGGGTCCATCAGTGACTGCATTGCAAAGGCCTGCTGCAGGTTGATCGGCTGGATGCCCCAGCAGGATTGCTGCATCAGGCGGTCATAGCCAAGGTCCATCAGGGTGACGGTGGTTTCGTCCACTTTTGCAGTACGGGCCGCAAAATCACGGCTGTCGTCGTAGATGTATTCGTTGGGATAGGTGTCTGGCAGCAGGTTGCGATCCACCTTGTGGTAGGTGCGTCCATCTTCCTGAAAGCTGTCCACCTTGTCGACGCCTTCCCAGAAGGGGGCATTCAGGTGATGGTGCCCGGCCGGCAGCATTTCGATGTCTGAGACCAGTTGGTCGGTACGGTAGTCCTCAACGCGCTGCAGCCCGGCTCCCAGCGCCTTGAGGCGCATATTGATGTCCTTGGTGACCAGAATGATCTGCCGGTGGGGGAAGGTAGCCTGAAGGTGCAGTGCACAGTTGATGATGCGGTTGTCCTTGTTGCTCTCGTCTGGCAAGAAGCCCTGACGGCTGGTGAGCTCGTGGTCGGGGAAAATCGACAGTTTCCCCAATTTCTGCTCACGCTCCTTGCCTTCTACGAGTATGCGTACCCCCTTGGTGATCTGGCCTGCGTTGGTGGCGCTGGAGAGAATGTTGTCGATCACTCGGATCGCGTGGCGCGCTTCCGCGGCTACGTTCTGTTTGCGGTCCTTGATTGAGTCCAGTTCTTCCAGCACCGTCATCGGGATGGTGATGTCCTGCTCCTTGAACTGGAACAGACACTTGGGATCATGCAGCAGAACGTTGGTATCGAGGATATACAGTTTTGATGCAGACATCGGCAGGCTTCCTTGTACGACAGTGTATGGCTTCAAACTAATTCAAGGCGCGACCAAATACAACGCGCAGCGGACGGCTTTTGGCATGCCGCAATATTCAGGTTCACTGTAACAGTGGTGTTATCAAATGGTAGTAAATCTGTCCGGCAGCGTTCATAGTAAAAACAGTCAGGCAGGTATTCGTCTGAGCCCAAGCAGTAGCGAACAAGGAGGTCAGTATGATGACCGAGCACTACATTACGTCCAGTGTCACGCCGCTGGATAACCTGGATGTTCTTTCACCTTACGAAGTGGCCCGGCTGCAGGACAAAAGCCAGGGTGGCCTGTACAACCTGTTTCGCCAGTGCGCACTGGCCGTTCTGAACTGTGGCAGTGAAATGGACAGCACCCGCCTGGTGCTTGACCGCTATCGTGAATTTGATGTTCAGATCAGTCAGAAGCACCGCGGGGTACAGCTTGACCTGATCAATGCTCCGGCCAGTGCCTTTGTCGATGGTGAGCTGATACAGGGGATTCATGAGCACCTGTTTGCCGTATTGCGCGACCTCCTGTACGTCAGTGACAAGATTGACGGTTGCTGTGAAGGGCTGGACCTGTCCGGGACCATAACCAACCAGGTGTTCAATACACTGCGGCATGCCAATGCGCTGCGGCCGCACGTCAAGCCTAACATGGTGGTGTGCTGGGGCGGACACTCGATCAATCAGATTGAATACGACTACACCAAGCGTGTCGGCTACGAGATGGGCCTGAGAGGCATCAATATCTGCACCGGCTGTGGCCCAGGTGCCATGAAGGGCCCGATGAAAGGCGCAACCATTGCGCATGCCAAGCAGCGTATCCATGACGGTCGATATGTGGGCATCTCAGAACCGGGCATTATTGCCGCTGAGTCACCCAACCCGATTGTGAACGAGCTGATCATCATGCCGGATATCGAGCGTCGGCTGGAGGCGTTCGTTCGCCTGGGGCACGGGTTTGTCGTGTTTCCGGGTGGTGTCGGTACGGCTGAAGAGATTCTCTATATTCTCGGGATTCTGTTGCAGCAGGAGAATGCGGCGCAACCCTTCCCGCTGATTTTTACCGGGCCTGCCGGCAGTGAAGCCTATTTTTCTACCGTTGATCGTTTCATTCGTACAACCCTGGGTGAACGTGCGGCCAGCTGTTACGAGATCATTGTTGACGACGCGTACGAGGTGGCCGAGCGGATGCGCGCAGGGCTTGAGGCGGTGACATCACATCGCAAGGCTACGGGGGAGGCGTACCACTTCAACTGGCAGTTGCGAATCCCACTGTCACTGCAGCAGACCTTTGAGCCGAGTCATGACAATATGCGCGGGCTGAGCCTTTCTCGCCAGCAGGAGGATCATGAGCTGGCGGCCCAGCTGCGTTGCGCATTGTCCGGCATCGTCGCCGGCAATGTTAAAGAGCCAGGCATTCGTGCCATTGAGGAGCATGGCCCGTTCGAGCTGCATGGTGAGCCCGAAGTGATCGAGGCGCTGGACGAACTGCTGGAATCGTTTGTGGCCCAGCGTCGCATGAAAATCAACCATGACGATTACGTGCCCTGTTTCCGGCTGGCACGCAACAGCAGCCCGGCCAGCCCAAGATCAGAGCAGGCGTGAAACAGTTCTTTCGCGTGCGAAGGATGTCAGATAGTTGGGGCCGCCATAGAGGGGGCCCGTGCCGGAGGTTCCAGCGCCGCCGGCCGGTCTGACACCCGCGGAGGGGTCGGTCAGGCAACGGTTGATCATCAGGCTGCCTGCCTGCAACTGCTGGCGTATTCTGGCAATCAGGGCTTCGTCATCCGTATGCACGCCGAAAGCCTGCCCCTGGCAGTAGCGGTTGATTTCATCAATGACTCGCTGCAGGTTTTCCCGGTCAAACCGTATCAGGTGAAGGATGGGGCCGTTCATGCAATCCTGCAGCTCATCAAGGGTATACAGACGCAGCAGAGTGGGTGGCACAAAGAAGCCATTTTCATGTCGGCTGTCCATGTTCAGCTGTGCCATAACGCGGTCGCGCATGCGCAGACGTTCGATATGGTGGTACACCTGATCCATCTGTTGTCGGCTCATTAAAGGGCCGATGTCGGTATCCGGTTCGGAGGGGTCACCCATCGTCCAAAGGTGCAGGCTTCTGATTAGCTGGGCTTCCAGTTGATCGGCAATGGATTCTTCAATGTACAGCGTACCCAGCGACGCTCTGCGCTGTCCGGCGAAGCTGAAGGCACTGTGTAACAGTTCCCGTACTTCGAGGCTGTTCAAGGGGCGATCCACGAGCTGAGTGCCCGGCAGGCTGCTGTGCGTCAGCGGCGGCACTACCGGTGCGCCTGAACGGTTGCTTATCAGGGCGTTAAGGCGTGTCGCTTCACTGGCGTCGCCGAAAAAGACCGCGCCGGCAAGCCGGTAGTCCTCCGCCATCCAGGTGGATACACGCTCGGTGGGGCCCGGCAGCAGGGCGACCAGCGCCTCAGGTAGTCCGGTTTCCAGTAACAGCTCAATCAATCGCGTGGCACAGAATACAGTGGCGCTGCCGCTGTTGATCAGTACGGCGTTGCCGCTGACCAGAATCGCAGCGAGCTGGCCAACCAGTGTTGCCAACGGGTCGTTATTGTCCGTAATGCAGATGTAGACACCGCGCCCGTGCATCTCGAGCTGGTTCATTTCACCGGGCAGTCCATGTAACGGCCGTGTTTGCAGTTGGGTCCGGGCACGTGCGCTGTAGTAATAGCAGAGGTTAATGGCCGTGCGCAGGTCGCTCAGTGCATCGTTGAGACTCAGGCCTGTTTCGCGTACACACACGGCGGCCAATGTGTTCAGCTCCTGCTGCAGTCGGTGTCCCCAGCCCAGAATCAGGTCGGCCCGGTGGGAAACGTGAACGGCATTCCACTCCGGTTGTGCCTCGACAGCCAGCTGGAACGCCTCGCGTACCTGGGCCTCGGTGCAATCGCATACCTCGCCGATGGTCTCTTCTACTCCTGCTGGATTGAAACGTTCCTGCGCCCGTGTGTCGGCACAGGTTTCGCCCGAGATCAGTGGGCACGCAATCAGGCGCTCCTGGTTAACGCGCTGCTGCACTTCCTTCAGCTGCAGCTCATTCAGAAATTGCCCCCGCATGGCGCCTGTGGCATTCAGTCGTGCCGGCAGATAGATGTCGGTAGGCAGCAGGGGCGCAGTGTAATCATCAGGAAAGTGGCCGTGGTGCACAATCCGGGTACGCAGGCGTGTGTTATTGGTACTTTGCAAAAAGCTGTCACAGAGTTCAAAGGCGATCTGGCAATGGGCCGGGTCGGTCATGACAGGGTATTGCGCGTAGCCGAGGTGCTGGGCGATGCTTATTTCGATTGGATCAGGAGCCCCCGTCAACAGTTGAACCGGGATTTTCACGTTGACCTGTCGTCCAAGGTGCTCAAGCAGCCCGAGCGTGGGCAGGGCGCGTTTGGAACAGGCGGCGAGACATATGCCAAAGTGGCCCCAGTCCTCGACCCCAGGCTGTGCCAGTGTGTGGGCGAAGATTTCCAGTGTCAGTTCCAGTGTTTCTTCCGTGGGGGAGCGCAACAGAACTTCGCGTCCCTGCTCACGTGCGGACAGTACAATGACCTGCAGCCGCTTGCTGATGCCTTCGACAATACGTTTACGCATCAACGCTTCAAACCGAGGGTGTAGATCGGCAGGATTGACAATCAGTGGGGTATTGGTGGGCTCTGACAGATTGAGATACTGATTGAAGCGATGGTTGGACTCTTCAATATCCAGAGGAGGGGGTTGCAGTGGGGGCAGGGGCGTGCCCCGCTGGTCGGCCGTTTGGTCACGCCCGGGTTGCCATACCTCTGGCGTCAATGTCTTCAGCTCCTGCCAGGCGTCTGCCAGCAGTTGATCCGGTACCGTAAAATATTGACTGATGCCGCGCTGTAATTGAGCCAGGCTCAGCAGTCTGAATTCATCCGAGATATAGAGTGCAAGCGGTAACATCCATCTACTCCGCGCGATTTTGTGATCTCGAATCAGTCTAACTCAAAATGCCACCAGGCAACCCCCCTTTTGTCTTGGCGCGTGATCCGGGTCGCTGTGCTGGTGGCAGGGGAGTACTCGGGTTATAGTACGGCGTTTTTGTGAGCGCATGAGTATCCCGTTTGCGACGTAAACTGATTCTGACACTGACCACTGTGCGCGGCTCCCGGCAGTATTCACTGCACCGGGTGCTGGGCTATATGATGCTGATGTTCCTGATGGTATCGGCATTGAGCTTTTTCGTATCCAACTGGCTGCTGATGCAAACCCATGACGATCTGACCGATCTGGAACGGGATCACCAGAGTCTGAGTGAGCAGTATGAGCTGCTGTTGGGCACGCAGCAGTTGTATATTTCCGAGTTGGGCGAGCTGGGTGAGACCCTGTCCAGCCTGTCGGAAGAGCGCGAGCAGCTTGCACTTGAGAACTACCAGTTCAGTACGGCGCTGGACGATCTTGAGTCGATGCTGGGGTTGCTGAGTGCGGAAAGTACAGCCGATACGGCCGAGCAGCGGCTGGAGTTGGCTCGTCTGGCGGCACGTCAACGTCTGTTTTTGCTGCACAGCATTCCCAACGGAGTCCCCATTCAGGCCGAGCAGGTTAATGACAGTTATGGCATGCGTTTTCACCCGGTGTTGAAAACCCGAAAAATGCATAACGGTACTGACTTCAAGGCGGATGTTGGAACACCTGTCTATGCAACGGCCGATGGTGTGGTTGAGTATGCCGGCTATCGCAAGGGCAGCGGTTTTGGCAATCTGATCATTCTGCAGCATAATTTCGGCTTCAAGACCTACTATGCTCATTTGCATAAGGTGCAGGTCAAAAGCGGCAGCTTTGTACACAAGGGGCAACAGATAGGTCTGAGTGGCAACACCGGACGCTCTACCGGGGCTCATTTGCACTATGAGGTGCGTCATCTGTACCGTCCACTGGACCCGGAGCCCTTCCTTCAGTGGGGGCTGGATACGTTCGACTCCCTGTTCAGTCGTGTCGAGGAGGTACCTTGGGAATCATTAAACGCGATGTATCCGCTAAATCAGGCCGGTCTGCAGTAACCATCATCGCCCAGGGCAATCATTTCAAGGGCGATACACAGGTGTCGGGCAAGATGCATGTGGATGGTCTGTTTGAGGGCAGTATCGATTCGTCCGAAGATATTTCCGTCGGTCGTCACGGCTGTGTTCGTGGTCGCGTCAGGGCGAGAAACGTGACCGTGAGTGGTGTGCTTGAGGGTGAGCTGATTTGTGAGCAGTTGCATATCGAGCGGGGCGGACAGGTGCGTGCGACGGTTTGCAGCGACAATCTCAGCATCGATCCGCAGGGCTGTTTTGTTGGGGAACGCCGGCTTCAGGCAACGCCCCAGTTGGAGTATCACCCACAAGAGTCCGCTCCCGCTCGTGCAGATGACATCGATTACAGCCTGATCGACTCGCTCCCGGACCGCATCACGTTAACCACCCAGGGGCGCTAGTCTATGTGTGAATTGCTTGGCATGAGTGCCAATGTGCCCACGGATATCTGCTTCAGTTTTACCGGCCTGATGCAGCGTGGCGGGCGGACCGGCCCCCACCGGGATGGCTGGGGCATTGCCTTTTATGAAGGCAAGGGGCTGCGTTGCTTTCATGACCCGGAGCCGAGTGCCGACTCTCGCATTGCCGGGCTGGTAGCAGATTACTCCATCAAGAGCCGCGTCGTGATCAGCCATATCCGACAGGCCAATGTGGGACAGGTGTGCCTGGAGAATACTCACCCTTTCAGCCGGGAGCTGTGGGGCTACAGCTGGACCTATGCCCACAATGGTCAGCTTGACCCGTCGGTGTTCAACTGGCCACTGAAGTTTTACCACCCGGTAGGTACAACGGACAGCGAGTATGCCTTCTGCTGGCTGCTGGATCAGATTCGCAGCCGTTACCCGGAGCGCCCCAGCGACTTTCATGAACTGGAACGCTTCATACATCAGTGCTGTGAGAAATTGCGGGCGCTGGGCGTATTCAACATGCTGTTGAGTGAGTCGACCTGCCTGTTCTCCTACTGCAGCACCAAACTGGCCTGGATTACGCGCCGTGCACCTTTTGGCGAGGCGCGCCTCAAGGACTGTGAAATGAGTGTCGACTTTGGTGCCGAAACAACGCCCAATGATGTGGTGACCGTGATCGCCACCGAGCCGCTGACGGACAATGAGTGCTGGCATCGGCTGCAGGCCGGGGAGTTGGTGGTGTTCCGGGATGGCGAAGTGGTGTGTCAGTTGCCGGAGGCCCTTTGATGGCGGCACCCGGACCTGCGTTCGACAGCCTCTCTGATATGGTGCAGCAGCTGTCGCGTCGGTTTGGCGAGCAAGCCGCATTTGGTCATATGGGTGCCAGCATCAGTTTCGCCGATCTTGATCGCTTTTCACGTCGCTTTGCCGCCTGGGTGCAGCATGAGACGGATCTACAACCGGGGGATCGTATCGCGCTGCAGTTGCCTAACGTGATGCAGTATCCGGTCGTGCTGTTCGGTGCTCGCCGGGCGGGGCTCGTGGTGGTGAACACCAATCCCCTCTATTGCTGCGATGAGTTGTGTCAGCACTTGAAGGATTCGGGGGCGCGAGCGCTGGTGGCACTGGCTCCTCTTGATGCGGGTCTGTGTCAGCGCCTGAGCAGCACGGAAGTGGAGTTTTTGATTACCACTGAGTTGGGTGACTTGCATCCACTGAGCAAGCGCTGGGCACTGAACCTGGCTGCGCGTATCAAGCGAGGTGGAGGCCCGGGGCTGCTGAAGGCAACGCCTGCGGTTGCCGGAGTCACAGGGATACGGTTGACACAGGTGATGCAGAAGGGCAGCAGCCTGATCTGGCAGCCACCTGAGCGCTTCGGTGAGCTGGAGTCATTGGCGCTGTTGCAGTATACCGGGGGGACTACCGGGCCTGCCAAAGGCGCAATGCTGACGGAGAAGGCTTTGCTGGCCAACCTGACCCAAATCCGCAGTCTGCTGGATGACTACTGTGAGCCGGGGCGGGAAAAGCTGTTGCAGCCACTGCCGCTTTATCACATTTACTCTTTCATGCTCACGCTGGTGATGTTCAGTATCGGCAGTTGTGTCGAGCTGGTGCCTGACCCTCGCCGCATTCGTGGACTGGTGAAATGCTGGGACCGTTTTGATCCGAGTGTGGTCGCCGGTATCAACCCGATGTTCATTTTTCTGTGTCAGCAACCCGAGTTTCAAAGGCTTGATTTCAGTCGCCTCAAGCTGACCATTTCAGGCGGCATGGCGCTGACGCGCTCGGTGGCGCAGCGCTGGCAGCAGGTGACCGGACACTCGATTTGTGAAGGCTATGGTCTGACCGAATGCTCACCCGTTGTGAGCGTCAACCGGCCCGATGACATTCATCCTGGAAGTGTTGGGCGGCCGCTGCCCGATACCAAGGTGAAAATCCTGGGTGAGCAGGGGCAGGTTCTGCCGGATGGCGAGATTGGGTCCATCTTCGTACGTGGACCCCAGTTGATGCAGGGCTACTGGCATCAGCAGGGTGAAACGCAGTTGGCATTTCTGGGAGGGTGGCTGGATACCGGTGATATCGGCATGATTGATACCCTGGGTTACTTGCGCATCATTGATCGGCGCAAGGAGGTTATCAATGTGTCCGGATTCAAGGTCTATCCCAGTGAGCTGGAAGATATCATCGCCTGTCATCCGGATATTCTGGAATGTGCCGTGATCGGGCTGCCGGACGGTTGCAGTGGAGAGCAGATCAAGCTGTACGTCGTGCCGGCCAGTCAGCAGTTGACCATTAAAGCGGTACGGGACTATTGCCGTGAACGACTGACGCCCTATAAAGTGCCGCGTTTGGTCGAGTTTTGCCAGCAGCTGCCGCGCACCTCAATTGGCAAGGTGTCGCGACGTGCCCTGCGCGAACAGGCACTGGGACGACGTATCCCCTGAGTTATCCATCCACCCGCAACAGGTTGTATCGGTTTGTCTGATTCCATTCCCAGTTTGAAACAGCGACTGCAGAACGTTCGTACGGCGGATCGCTTTCGTCTGCAGCGTGACATTAACCGTCTGGCAAAGGCACCAGATCCGCAGCGTCTGCAGCGATTGTCTGAACAGATTGACGCGTCGGTTGCGCAGGTAGAGCGTTTGCAGGCTTTGCCTGCAAAGCCGGATTATCCTGGTCTGCCGGTGTCCGAGCGTCGAAATGAATTGCTAAAGGCGATAGCCGAGCATCAGGTAATAGTAATCGCGGGTGAAACGGGCTCCGGCAAGACAACCCAGATACCCAAACTGTGTCTGGAACTTGGACTGGGGTGTCGTGGCCTGATTGGCCACACTCAGCCACGCCGGCTGGCGGCCCGTACCGTGGCGTCCCGAATTGCGGAAGAGCTGAAAACGCCGCTGGGTGAGCGCGTGGGCTATCAGGTACGCTTTCATGACCAGGTCAGCGAGCATACCCAGATCAAGCTGATGACGGACGGCATTCTGTTGGCTGAGACGCAGCACGATCGCTTTCTGGATAAATATGAAGTGCTGATCATCGATGAGGCCCATGAGCGCAGCCTCAATATCGATTTTCTGCTTGGCTACATCAAGCGGCTGTTGCCGCGGCGGCCTGACCTCAAGCTGATCATCACCTCGGCGACCATCGATCTGGAGCGATTTTCCAGTCATTTCGACGATGCACCGGTTATTGAAGTATCGGGGCGCACCTATCCGGTTGATATCCTCTATCGTCCCTTGCATGAGATGGAAGGAGAGGACGAAAAGGCGTTGGATCTGCAGCAGGGCATTCTCGCCGCGGTCGACGAGCTGGTCGCCATCGACCGTGCCGGACGCAGTGGCGGCCCCGGTGATATTCTGGTTTTTCTTCCGGGCGAGCGCGAGATCCGTGAAACGGCTGAGCTGCTGCGCAAGGCTCAGTTGAGGGATACGGAAGTCATCCCGCTTTATGCACGCCTGTCATTGGCTGAACAGAACAGGGTGTTCCATGGCGCACGCAGCGCCGGCCGTCGAATTGTGCTGTCGACCAATGTGGCCGAAACTTCACTGACGGTACCGGGCATTCGTTATGTGATCGACCCTGGCCTCGCGCGCATCTCGCGTTACAGCTATCGCTCCAAGGTGCAGCGCCTGCCGATTGAGGCGGTGTCCCAGGCCAGTGCCAACCAACGCGCTGGTCGTTGCGGTCGTGTGGCGCCGGGTGTCTGTGTCCGCCTGTATTCCGAGGAGGATTTTCTCGGCAGGCCCGAGTTTACCGACGCTGAGATTCGGCGTACCAACCTGGCCGCCGTCATCTTGCAGATGCTGCAGCTCAAGCTGGGTGATATTCGCGACTTTCCGTTTGTGGATCCTCCTGACAGCCGCATGGTCAATGACGGCTACAAACTGCTGGAGGAACTGGGTGCCGTTGATGGCGCCAGGCAGTTGACTCCCATTGGGCGTCAGCTGGCAAAGTTGCCGGTAGATCCTCGTATTGCTCGCATGGTCATCGAGGCCGGTCGGCTGGATGCGCTGCGCGAGGTGATCATTGTTGCCAGTGCCCTGAGTGTGCAGGACCCACGTGAGCGGCCACATGACAAGCGCCAGGCGGCTGACCAGAAGCACAAGGAATACAGCGACGAAGAGTCCGACTTTATTACCTTGATCAACCTGTGGGATCTGTACAACGAACAGCGAGAAGCGTTGAGTCAAAGTCAGCTGCGACGTTGGTGTCAGAAAAACTTTCTGTCATTCATGCGATTGCGGGAGTGGCGCGATGTACACCGTCAGTTACATTTGAGTATTCGCGAGCTGGGGCTGAAGGAAAATGTCGAACCGGCGGAGTACAGAGCGGTTCATTGCTCTCTGTTGGCGGGGCTGCTCAGTCAGATCGGATTCAAGCAGGAAAAGGGCGAATATCTGGGTGCGCGCAATCGCCGCTTCAAGATCTTTCCGGCTTCTGGGGTGTTTAAAAAGGCGCCGAAATGGGTGATGGCCGCTGAGCTGCTGGAAACCAGTCAGCTGTTCGCGCACCAGGTGGCGCGCATTGAACCCGAGTGGGTCGAGGCGCCGGCCCGTCACTTGATCAAGAAAAGCTGGATGGAGCCGCACTGGGAGAAAAAGCGGGCACAGGTTGTGGCCACTGAGCAGGTCAGTCTGTTCGGGCTGGTCATCGTGCCTCGGCGCAAGGTCAATTATGGTGTCATTGATCCGGTTGCGTCCCACGAAATATTCATCCGTTCGGCTTTGGTTGAGGGAGAGTATCAAACCGGCGCAGCCTTCTTTAAGCATAACCGCGAGCTGCTCGCCAGTGTCGAAACACTGGAGGACAAATCTCGACGTCGTGACCTGCTGGTGGATGAAGAGCAGCTTTACGCGTTTTATGCTCAGCGCTTCGAGCAGCTCAAGGGTACCCATGTCGTCAATGGCAAGGGCTTTGAGCATTGGCGCAAGCAGATAGAGCAGGATAACCCCGAGGCTCTGTTCATGCGTGAAGAGGATATTCTCCAGCGCGATGCAGCACATGTGTCAGCGCGACAGTATCCCGACGCTCTGGAGCTGGATGGTGCCAGGCTCAAGCTCAGTTACCAGTTTGAGCCCGGTGCAGAGGACGATGGTGTGACGCTGGAGCTGCCGCTGGCGCTGCTGCGTATTGCGCCGTTGCAGCGACTGGAGTGGCTGGTGCCCGGCATGCTGGCCGATAAGGTGACCGCCATTTTGAAGGGCTTGCCCAAATCGCTGCGCAAACATTATGTGCCGGTACCCAATTATGTTGAAGCTTTCTGCGAGGCGGTTGTGTTTGGCGAGGGCGATCTTTACGAGGCGTTGGCGCTGCAGCTGTTGCGCATGACCGGTATCCGTATAGAAGCGGATATATTGCGTGCCGTAGTGCTGGAGCCGCATCATCGCTTTAACCTGCGCCTGCGTGACGAAGCGGACAGGGTGGTGGGTGAAGGGCGTGACTGGGAAGCACTGAACCGTCAATTCGGTGAAAGGGCGGAAGCGGCCCTGCAGTCCGGACCCTCAGAGCAGTGGGGCAAAACCGGCATTACCTGCTGGGATTTTGGAGAGCTGCCCCTGTCTTTGCGCTTGCGTCAGGCGGGTGGTATTGAAGTTGAAGTCTGGCCGGCACTGATTGATCGGCAGGACAGTGTTGAACTCAAGGTGCTGCCATCGCCTGAATTGGCGCGGCAGGAGAGTCTCCTGGGGATCTGTCGTCTTCTGCTGCTGTCGCTGCCGGCACAGCAGCTCAAGTACCTGCGCCGGGATATCCCGCAGCTCAATCAGAGCCTGATCCTGACAGGCAAGCTGTTTGATCGCAAGCGGCTGGAGGATGAGGCACTGATGTTGGCGGCACGCAGTGCGGCTGGGCTTTCGATTGACAATCTGCCGCATAACGAAGACGAATTTGATCGGCTGCGAGAGAATATGCGCGGAGCCATTGCGAATGAGCTGAAAAAAGTGGGTCAGTTTATTTACCAGTGTCACCAGTGCGTGCATCGCATTAATAAACAGCTTAACGGTCGTATTAACCTGCAGGCGGTGCCAGTGTTGAACGATATTAAATCGCAGCTGGCCGAGTTAATGCATCCATACTACCTTAGTCGCACAAGTGACGAATGGTTACAGCAGTATCCGCGTTATTTGCAGGCGATGAAAATTCGTCTTGAAAAATATCAGCGAGACCTGCGGCATCAATGTCTGCTCTCGGACCAGTTGGGGCAGTTCTGGCAGCAGTATGTCAAAAAAGAACAGGAGTACCGTGCGCGGCATGAGTATCCCGCGGCACTGGGGCGTTTCCGTTGGCTGCTGGAGGAGTATCGCGTGTCGCTTTTTGCACAGCAGTTGGGCACAAAGCTGACAGTATCAGAGAAGCGTCTGCAGCAGGCACTGGCTGAGCTTTGAGCATAGTTGTGACAGGGGTCAAAAACCCGCTCAGCCCTTGCGTGCAATGGGCCTAAAGGGTTGCACCAGTGCGGTGCTTGTGCTGTAATGCCGCCAATTTAGGTGGTTGCTCAGCCGGACGCGAGCCATTCTCAGCAGAGAACCTTGCAAGGGAGAGCAGTTACCAGGCAACATCGGGCCAATAAAAGTTTAAAAGTTATGGAACTTTTTGCTTTGATTGGTTTGCAATAATCTGGATTTATAGTATTTTTCTGATAGCGCTAATAGTGCTGAGAAAAACTAGAATTCACTACTAGTATGTTGAATGAAGGGGAAATGTTGATGAAAAAGTCACTGATTGCTCTGGCTGTTGCTGGTGCCATGACTGCTCCGATCGTAGCTCAGGCTGACGCTACTCTGTACGGTTCTATCCGTGTAGGTGTTGCTAATGTTGATACTGGCAGTAACGCTGACTGGCAGGTAACTGACGAGACTTCTCGTATCGGTATCAAGGGTGATGTGGACCTGGGTCTGGAAGGCACTACTGGCTTCTTCCAGTTTGAAACTCGTCTGCGTGCTGATGATGGTACCTTTGCTGGTTCTACTGAAGGCAACGCGCGTCTGGCACTGGTTGGTGCCAAGGGTGCTTGGGGTACCGCTCAGGCTGGCCGCATGTACACTCCGCACTGGCTGTGGACCTCAGCTGTAGCTGATGCTTCCTGGAACTACGCTGCTGCTTCTACCATCCGTGAAGTGGGTCTGCGTCAGCCGAATACTCTGGCCTACATCTCTCCGGATATGGGTGGCTTCCAGGTTGCTGGTGCGGCAATCATGGGTGGTATCGCTGGTGCTGCAGCTGCAGGCAACAACAACGATGAGAACATGGATGCATACAACGTTGCTGCCAAGTTCTCAGCTGGTGGTGCATTCGTAGGTGTGTCTTACATGTCTGTTGATAGCGCTCTGACAGGTGGCTCTGACTTTGATATCCTCGGCGTTGCTGCATCTTACTCCATGGATGCATTCAAGGTTTATGCGCGCTACCAGGATGAAGAAGATGTAGTTGGTGCTGGTCCTATTAACGATATCGAGACTGTTCAGCTGGGTGGCGCTTACACCGTAGGTGACACCATTCTGCAGGCTCGCTGGTCCAACCTGGATTTTGATGGTCTGGATGGTGATCAGTGGATGGTCGGCGTTCAGCACAACCTGGGCAAGCGTGCGCGCGTGTGGGTTGAATATGCAGATGTAGACAGCACTATCGAAGCTGCTGGTGGTGTTGGAGCAGGTATGATCGGTGGTGCTGGTGACGCTCTGTCTATCGGCTACCGTCTGGACTTCTAATATCGCTTGATATTAGTTCCTTACGAAAAAGGCTCCTTCGGGAGCCTTTTTGCGTTATGTATTATCAGGACGCTGCCATAGAGCGCGTTGGATCAAGGCTATTCCTTTTGGTTGGTATTGATTCATTTACTCCGATGATTCCTCGGGATAGAATTGACGTATTGTTTTCTCAGCTTTTTTAAGGATCGAGCATGCTGAACTCTGCACTGCGTACAGGACTTCTGGTATCCGGTATCTCTCTGGCGGCCGCTGCGCCATTATCAGTATCAGCAAACTCAGAGGTCGATCCCTGGGAAGGTTTTAACCGTCCAGTCTTTAACTTCAACGAAGGTCTGGACAAGTATGCCGTGAAGCCGCTCACGCAGGGCTATCGCTATGTAACGCCTGACATTGCGGAAAAGGGCGTCAGCAACTTTTTTGATAACCTGGGTGATGTGCGCAACCTGCTCAACAATCTGCTGCAGTTCAAGTTTGAAGCGGCGGGGCAGAGCTTTGCGCGCCTTACGTTCAACTCCACATTCGGACTGTTTGGCCTGATCGATGTGGCAACTCCCATGGGGATCGAGCGCAAGCCGGAAGACTTCGGTCAGACGCTGGGCTACTGGGGTGTGCCCTCAGGTCCGTATCTTGTGTTGCCGTTCTTCGGCCCGAGCAACCCGCGTGATGGCGTTTCCATCTTTGCTGACGCGGCAGTCGATCCAGTGCGTCAGGTGGGCGACACATCAGACCGTAATGCGCTGTATGGCTTGCGTCTTTTGGATACTCGCAGTCGTCTGCTGCAGGCGGAGCAGATTATCAGTGGTGACAAGTACAGCTTTATTCGCGATGCCTACATGCAGCGTCGTGAATACCAGATTAATGATCAGGCCGTCGATGTCGACTACAAGAACGACTTCTGATTCAGTTGCAACCGGGGCCGGTTGTGGCTACTGTTGAGACTCTGGATTCCGAGTCTTTTTATGGCTGATTAATGGGTCTACACCATCAGCGGGTGCTGCTGCTTTCAGACAGCACCCATACCATCGATCGTATTTTCGAGCTTTGTGAGCAATGTGATCATCAACGTCTGCGGCTTATCGTGTGCCGTGATACGGATGAAGCGGACCAGCAGCTCGATCACTACGATATCTCCCTGATAATTTTCGATCTCGCCTCTGTGGGCAGCAGTCTGCTGATGGATCACATGGCGCAGCGGTTGAATCCCAAACCGCTGATCGCCTTGATCAGTGAGGGGACGGCAGAGAGTCTGGTGGCAGCCCTGCGCAGTGGGGCTGACGATGTCTACGTCTCGGGTGAGCTGGATCTTCACCCCGAGCTTTTTATCCGCTCGGTGGAGCGTCAGCTCAAGCGTGCCCGCTATATCGAGGAAGTGCGCAGCCTGCGAGACAGCCTTGAGCGCAGCCTGGATGAGTTGCGTGAGGACCAGCATGCCGCTCAACAGGTACAGCAAAATCTGCTGCCCCCGCATAAGCAGCGATTGAATGGTATTGAGTTCGAATATGTGCTGCAGCCATCATTATTGCTCAGTGGCGACTTCGTTGACGCCTTTGAGATCAATGAGCGGCTGAGTTTGTTCTACCTTGCGGATGTGTCGGGTCATGGGGCGTCGTCTGCGCTGGTAACCGTACTGCTGAAAAACATGACACACCGCCTGTTGCGCAATTACCGGCGCAACTCCAGCTTTGATATTCTTTCTCCCTCTGCCACGCTGCATCGCATCAACCGTGAAATGCTGTTGACCTCACTGGGCAAGCATCTCACCATGTTTGTCGGTCTTATCAATCACGATACTCAAACCCTGAGCTATGCTGTAGGTGGCCATCACCCGTTACCGATACTGCAGCAGTCTGGCCAGGCTCATTACCTGGAGGGCAGGGGGATGCCGCTGGGGCTGTTTGAAGAGCCGGTGTTTGATGAGTTAGAGTGTGCGCTTGATGACTGTTTTACGTTGAGCCTTTTTTCAGATGGTGTGCTTGAGGTACTCGAGGGTGACACGCTGGAAGAGAAAGAGCAGGTATTGCTGAATATGTGCAGTGCAAAATATGGGTCGCCAGTCGAGTTTTTGCGGAGTATGATGCCGGCCGAGCGGGGGCATCCCGATGATGTGGCGATCATGACTGTACGCAGAGAGTCTTTATGAGCGATGGGGCGATCTACTACGCGTGCCGCGATGGGCACTATGTACTGAAGTTTGTCGGTGATGTGCGTTTGACGCTCTGCTCCACGATTGAGCGTCATCTGGAGGCGGTACTTGAGCGTGAAGATGTATCGGATACGCTGGTCGACCTGACCGAGACCGAGAACATCGACAGCACATCCCTTGGTTTGATTGCAAAGCTGGCGATCAAGGCGCGTGAAAAGGGCATGCCGTTGCCTACGCTGGTTTCAACCAATGGCGATATCACGCGTATCCTTTACAGCATGGGGTTTGATCGAGTATTTGTGCTGTTGGAAGAGTTGCCGACGAGTCGGTGTGACCTTAAACAGGTGCCCTTCGTGCAGGAGTCGGAAGATGAAGTGCGAGAGCGTATTCTGGACGCTCACAAAGTGCTTATTGATCTGAATGAGTCAAACCGTAACGCCTTCAAGGATCTTGTTGCTACGCTGGAGAGCTGCCGCTGAGGCAGCTCTCCGGTATGGTCAGTGTCCTGCCAACAGCTGCTCCAGTCGAATTTGATCTTTTGCAAAATTGCGAATCCCGTCCGCCAGCTTTTCCTGCGCCATGATGTCCTCATTCATGTCCCAACGGAAATCGCTTTCCGTCAGCTCCATTTTCTGATCGTCACTGCTGCAGTCTGAGTGCAACGCCGGGTGAAGAGGTTCATCGGTATTCGCCAGTTCCTGCATCAGTGCTGGGCTGATGGTGAGCCGGTCGCAGCCTGCCAGGCATTGAATTTCGCCAATGTTGCGGAAGCTTGCACCCATCACAACCGTGTTGTAGCGGTGGGCTTTGTAGTAGTGATAGATACGGCTGACAGACTGTACGCCCGGATCACGCTGCAGGCTGAAATCGGCTTCCGGGTCGCGGGCCTTGTGCCAATCCAGAATGCGGCCGACAAAGGGCGAAATCAGATAAATGCCAGCATCTGCACAGGCGCGGGCCTGAGCAAAGCCGAACAGGAGTGTCAGGTTGCAGTTAATGCCTTCCTTCTCGAGCTGACGTCCGGCCTCTATGCCTTCCCAAGTGGATGCAATCTTGATCAGGACGCGTTCGCGCGGTACATCCATTGATTCATACAGTGCAATCAATTCCCGCGCCTTGTTCAGGGTGGCGTCAGTATCGAATGACAGCCTGGCATCCACTTCGGTGGAAACGCGGCCGGGAACGAGTTGTGTGATTTCACGGCCGATCAGTACGGCAAAACGGTCCGTCATCAGTGAGAGCTGTTCAGAGGCGGTCGCCTCACGGTTGGCAGCCCACTGACGGGCCTGATCAAGCAGGTGCGCGTATTTTGTATCCTGTGCCGCCTTGAGCAGCAGTGATGGGTTCGTGGTGGCATCCACCGGAGAAAACTGGCGGATTGCATCGATGTCACCGGTGTCGGCAACCACGGTGGTCATCTGTTTCAGTTGTTCAAGCTGGTTCATTGCATATCGTCCTGTAAACGCAAAAAAGAGTCTGTCAGCTCAATCCGGGCTGACCAGTGCCAGAGCTGCCTTGAAGGTTTCAACGCCAGCCTCGCGGGCATGGCCGTTTTCACTCAGATGGCGGCGGAACTGCTTGCCGCCGCGCTGGCCATGAAAGAGCCCCAGCAGGTGCTTGGTAACGGCGTACAGTGGCGCTCCGGATGCCAGGCGCTGCTCCAGGTAGGGAATAAACGCTTCGGCCACGTCAAGTCGGCTGGGTATTGGATGATGGTCGCCATGGTATCGCTGGTCGACTGCGCTCAGTAATGGCCAGGGGTTCTGATAGGCTTCACGCCCGATCATTACGCCATCGACTCGCTCAAGGTGTTGATCACATTCGCTCAATGTCTTGATGCCACCATTGATAATGATCTCAAGCTCCGGGTACAGCGTCTTGATGCGATACACATGATCATAGATCAGCGGCGGTATATCGCGATTTTCCTTTGGGCTCAGGCCTTGCAGAATGGCCTTGCGCGCATGGATGGTAAAACTGGTGCAGCCACTTTGGCGAACGGTGTCGACAAACCGGTGCAGGTGCTCAAAACTGTCCAGATCATCAATGCCCAGACGATGCTTGACCGTCACGGGAATTCGCACCGCCGCCTGCATTTCGCCCAGACACTCAGCGACAAGCTGAGGGTGGGCCATCAGGCAGGCGCCGATCATGTTGTTCTGTACTCGATCACTGGGACAGCCTACGTTGAGGTTGACCTCATCATAGCCCCACTCTTCAGCCATGCGTGCGCATCGAGCAAGCTCGTCTGGGTTGCTGCCGCCCAGCTGCAGTGCCACCGGATGCTCGCTGGCGTGATAATCAAGGTGCCTTGCTGCGTCGCCATGGATCAGGGCACCGGTAGTGACCATCTCTGTATACAGTAAAGCGTGGCGTGACATGAGGCGGTGAAATACCCTGCAATCAGAGGTGGTCCAGTCCATCATGGGCGCGACTGAAAATCGGCGGCTTGCACTGATGTTGTGAGGCGCAGGCTGCTTCTCTGAGGTGTGATCTGTCACCTGGTTTGTGCTCATTGTAACCTGTTCTGTTAAGCGCAAGATGTGGCGCGTTTTCTTGTGTGGCAATCCGAATTGAAACAAGGGCGCTACTATAGCACAGGCGATAAGATGATTCGGTGACTGGCATGCAATGCCAGCGAGAGTTGGTATGGCTGCGCGTTGCTCCAATCATGTGGTGCAGGGCAGACTCACAACAGCAGCTGTAATAGAATATCAGCGCAATTCCGATACTCATCCAACATAAAGGTTTTACAAACTGTCATGAAGTCAGCATTACGAGCGTTCGGTTTTTTGAGTGTGTCCATTCTGGCGCTGATGCTGTTTGATCTTCTCTTGGTGCGCGATCTGGCCTGGACCCTCGACAACTATCAAGGTAAGCGGTTTTGGGTCAACTTCGGCATCAGTGCATTTGTATTCTGGGTGTTGTTGTTCAATGTCAGAGGGTATTGGCAGCAGCATCGTCGCATCGCGCTTGCGCTGCTGGCGGGTACCGCGATTGCCTACTTTGCTCAAAGCGCCTATTTCGGTGTGTACCGCAAGTTCGTCACGGTGTTTGATTTCCGCTTCTTCGCGACCGATCCGCTGATGACGGTGGAACTGTGGCTTGAACATGGCGCCTTTTTGCGCCCGGCGCTGGCCGCTGTTCTTGCCTGTGCGGTGCTGTTCCTCGTGATGCGCCAGCCGGCCTCGCCGCGCCGCTGGCTGCGCTGGAGCAAAGGGGGGCTGGGTATTGCGCTGTTTCTGCTTGTAACACTGAACTGGTATGGCGCGCCTCATTTCCAGTTGGCGCCGGTGGCCTATGCCGGCAATCTGATCAGTGCCGTTGAATTCAACTATAACCGGGATGACTATCCGCCCAAACCCGCACTTGATTATCGCGAGCAGGCCGTTGATGGTGCGCCCTCACTGGTGTTCGTGATTGGTGAATCGCTCAACGTCGATCATATGGGCGTGTATGGCTATGAGCGTGATACTACACCCAACCTGAGCCGCCTGGTTGATGAGCGCAAGCTGGTCGCCATGCGTAATGCCGTGAGCATCGGTCCGCGAACACTGACCTCAGTGCCCTATATGCTGACCGGGCTGCAGGGAGTGGATCCGCACGGTGTGATCTACTCAGTGCCGACCTTGTTCAACTATGCCAAAAGTGCCGGGTACAGCACGGCATTGATTACGGCACAGGACTTTCAGTGGCGCAATGTCGACAAGCTGTTTGTAGATCAGGATATGGACCATTTTGCACAGGGCAGTCACTTCAGCCCTGATGTCAGCGTGTCAATTGGGGCCGATGACCGGGTTGTGCTGGAAAAAGGCATCAAGCCCTGGCTTGAGCTGCAGCAGGGGAATGAGCGCCCCTTCATGCTGGTGGTGCAGATGAGTGGCAGTCACACACCGTTTTCGCGCCAGGTGCCGGATGACATGAAACAGTTTTTGCCGGAAGAAAATCCCAACAGCATTAACGCCTATGACAACACGGTGTGGTATACCGACTTTATTCTAAATGATCTGCTGCAAGCCATAAGAGCAAAAAGTCCAAATAGCTGGATTTTCTACTCATCCGATCATGGTGAACATGTGACCGGTAAGGGTGGTGCCTTCCATGGCGATTTTCAGGATGAGGTGACACACAACAGCTTTTTGGTGTTCCCACCAGTGTCGGACTATGACCGAGTAGCCGAAAAGGTCGATGCGCCACTGTCACAGGCGGATATATTTGCGACCCTGTTGGAGCTGATGCAGGTAAAACCGGTTACATCGATTGATGGCATGAGTCTTCTGGGCGAAATTCCGGCCGACCGTCTGCGCATCGTAACCGCGTTCATGAAAACACTGCACAACGATCCACGGGCGGCGCTGGTATTCCCGGATAGAAGCATCTGGGAAGTGGACTTCGAGCGCAATAATGTGCGCCTTGAGGATGGCGAAACGGTGATCCCCTATCGCCAGATGGAAGCAAGGTACCGTCAGTTGTTTGATCGTCGAATCAATGCAGGAACAGTGGGCCAATGATTATCACCAAGGCAACCGGATTTGCGCGCTTCTATCACGCGACCCGCTACTCCATCAAAGGATTGCGGGCTGCCTATCGAGATGAACCCGCGTTTCGTTATGAAGTCTGGGCAGCAGCCGTATTGTTGCCCGCCGCATTCTGGCTGGCGCACTCGGGCCTGCAGCTGGGGCTTCTGATCAGCACGCTGCTGTTTGTGTTGATCATGGAGCTGATCAATACCGCCATCGAAGCGGTGGTTGACCGCGCCGGTACCGAGTTTCATGCACTGGCAGGCCTGGCCAAGGACCTGGGGTCGGCAGCGGTACTGCTGGCCCTGATCATGACGGCGCTGGTGTGGGGCGGTATCGCCTGGGACAACCTCGTCTGACACTCTGCATGGCGACAGGCCTGCGGTGCAGGCTATAATTGGGCGTTTCACTCACCCCCATGACAGGACCGAGTATTCAACATGACTGTACGTACCCGTGTAGCGCCGTCACCTACCGGCGATCCCCACGTTGGCACCGCTTACATTGCACTGTTCAACCTGGCCTTTGCTCGTCAGCATGGCGGTCAGTTTATTCTGCGTATTGAAGATACTGACCAGACCCGCAGTACCGATGAATCCGAACAGGCGATTCTGGACTCGCTGCGCTGGCTTGGGCTGGAATGGGACGAGGGGCCTGATGTGGGTGGTCCGCACGGCCCCTACCGTCAGAGCGAGCGCAAGGATATGTACAAGGACTTTGCCATGCGCCTGGTGGAGGAGGGAACAGCGTTTCTGTGCTTCCGTACCGCTGAAGAGCTGGACGAGCTGCGTGAGTCCCGTCGTGCCGATGGCAAGCATACGGCTCTGAAACAGAGTGACCTGGAGTTGCCGCAGGACGAGGTCGAACGCCGCATGGCAGCGGGAATGCCGTATGTCGTGCGCATGAAAGTGCCGGAAGAGGGCGTTTGTGTCATTGACGACATGTTGCGTGGCCCGATCGAACTGGATTGGGGGCAGGTCGATGCACAGATCCTGCTCAAGTCCGATGGCATGCCGACCTATCATCTGGCCAACGTAGTCGATGACCACCTGATGCAGATCACCCATGTGATCCGTGGTGAAGAGTGGATTAACTCGGCACCCAAACACAAGCTGCTGTATCAGTACTTTGGCTGGGAAATGCCGCAGTTGTGCCACATGCCGCTGCTGCGCAACCCGGACAAGTCAAAGCTGTCCAAGCGCAAGAACCCGACCAGTATCCTGTACTATCAGCGTATGGGGTATTTGCCGGAGGCGCTGTTGAACTACCTCGGGCGTATGGGCTGGTCCATGCCGGATGAGCGCGAGAAGTTCAACCGTGATGAAATGTTTGCCAACTTCGACATTCAGCGTGTGTCTTTGGGCGGACCTGTATTCGACCAGGAAAAACTAAGCTGGCTCAATGGTCTCTGGATTCGTGAAGAGCTGAGTCCCGAGCAGTTTGCGGCACAGGTACAGAAGTGGGCGCTGAACCCCGAGTATCTGGCGCAGATCATTCCGCTCATTCAGCCGCGTGTCGAGAAGTTTACCGATATTGCTCCGCTGACCGGCTTTTTCCTCAGTGGCATGTTGCCGATCACCGAGGCGGATTTCGAGCACAAGAAAATCGAAATGGATGAAGTGCGTCGCATCCTTCAGTTCAGCGTCTGGCATATGGATCAGCAGCGCCACTGGGATCGGGACAGCCTGTTTGCAGAGCTGAAAAAACTGGCAGATGGCACGGAAGTGAAGATCCGTGACTTCCTGTTCCCGTTGTTCGTGGCTATTTCCGGCACCGCACAAAGTGTTTCGGTGGTGGATGCGATGTCCATTCTGGGGCCTGACATGAGCCGAGCCCGTCTGCGGCACGCACTGGAAGTGGTGGGCACGCCCTCCAAGAAGGAAACGAAACGTCTCGAGAAGGAATACAAGGCGCTAACTGACTGATTCAGCTGTGCAAATTGTCAAAGTTCCTGAAAGAAAACGTTTGACAGCACAGGGTGGGGCCATTAATATACGCCCCGTCCTGTGACGAGGGGCCTTAGCTCAGCTGGGAGAGCGCAACACTGGCAGTGTTGAGGTCAGCGGTTCGATCCCGCTAGGCTCCACCAAATCGTCATACACAGCGTCCCATTCGTCTAGTGGCCTAGGACACCGCCCTTTCACGGCGGTAACAGGGGTTCGAACCCCCTATGGGACGCCATCTTTTACAGGCATTCGCCTGATTGTGGGGCCTTAGCTCAGCTGGGAGAGCGCAACACTGGCAGTGTTGAGGTCAGCGGTTCGATCCCGCTAGGCTCCACCAATTTTCCTAATTCATACTTCTGCCTGCATCAAATGCCTGCTCATTGAGAGACAGCATCTCAGAACCCTTACTGGCAAAACGCTCCAGCAAAGCCTGTTTCAGTAGCCCGCTGTCAAAGGGCAGGTGTCGTGCGATGGCGCCGAGCATAATGGAGTTGATCAATCGTCGATCCCCCATTTGAATGGCCATTTCACCGGCATCAAGGCTGTAGGTGCTGACGGGGTGCCTGGCCATCTCCTCCAGAGGGGCGGCAGGATATTCAAACAGACCGAGTGATACCACCGGAGGTGTTTGAGCAAAGGTATTAACCAGTGCCGTGGCGCCGTTACGCAGATGGCCTGCCCACCTCAGAGCTTCAGCTGGCTCGAAGGCCAGCAGCAGGTCCGCACTGCCGGGCATGATGGAGGGGGAGTGTACCCGTTCACCGAATCGTACATGTGAGGTCACGACACCGCCTCGCTGTGCCATGCCCGCGACTTCCGTTTTCTTCACATCGTGTCCGCAACGGATCGCCGCCTGGGCAATAATGTCAGCAGCGGTCATAACGCCCTGACCGCCAATGCCGGCAATCAGTACATTGGTAATCTGGCTCATGCGTTGACCTCCACCGCGTTGATACGACTGAAATTCTGTATGGGAACAATGGCATCAGGCCCGCAGGTGTTGATGCACAGGTTACAGCCGGTGCAGGCTGCACTGTCGATTTTCACAAATGCCAGCTCCTTTTCGCGCCCATTGGGCTTGACCACGGTTTCGCGTCTTTCCACCAGAATGGCCGGGCAGCCTACATCAAGACAGTTGCCGCAACCGGTACACCTGTCCGCATCCACGTTCAAGGCGGGCTGCTTGCTGTACCGCTCGGTCAACACGCAGGGCTGGTTGGTAATGATCACGGATGGCTCGGCTATTTTGACTTCGTCACGCAGGGCTTTGAACAGTGTGGGCAATTCATACGGGTTCACCTCATGGATGCGTTCCGATTTGACCCCCAGTGCCTCGCACAGCTTGCGGAAGTCCACCTGTATGGTCGAATTGCCCTGAATGTCGAGTCCGGATGATGGCGCATTTTGCCCGCCGGTCATGCCAACGGCACGATTGTCCAGCAGCAGTATGGTGACATTGCCGCGGTTATAGGTGATGTCCAGCAATCCCTGCATGCCCATGTGCAGGAAGGTGGAGTCGCCAATTACGGCGATGACGTTCTTATTTGCGTCGTGCTCACTCCGTCCCTTGTCGATGCCCTGTGCGACACTGAGCGACGCACCCATGCTGATGCAGGTGTCCAGTGCGTTCCAGGGATGGCCGGCACCCAGGGTGTAACAACCGATATCACCTGAAATGATGGTGTTTTTGACATGCGCGAGGCAGTAATAGATGCCCAGATGGGGGCAGGCTACGCACAGTGTGGGTGGGCGAGGAAAAACGTCGCTTTCACGAACGGGAGCCAGCTCGCACGACTCGCCCGTAAGGGAGGCAACGGCGGGCAGCAGCACGGTGGGGGTGAGTTCGCCAATACGGGGCAATATCTCTTTTCCGCAAAGCGGGATGCCGGCGGCTTTCAGCTCTGTTTCCAGTAAGGGGTCTACTTCTTCGGCCACGATCAGTCGGTCTACACCTTCAGCGAAGGCCCGAATCGTTTCAACCGGGGCCGGGTGGCTCAGACCGAGTTTAAGAACGGGGGCATCAGGAAAGGCTTCTCGAACGTGGCAATAGGCGGCTCCGGAGGTGACAAACCCGATGCTTTGGTCGCTGCCGGATTCAAATCGATTCAACTCACAGTCTTCCGAGTAACGTGCCAGCTCGATATCACGCTGCATCATCTGCGGAATGCGATTGCGGGCGTTGCCGGGCACCATCACGTAGCGGCTGCTGTCCTTGTTGAACCCTTGTGCGGGAATCGACTCGTCAGCGGTTATTCGAACCAGTCCTTTTACATGGCAGATTCGAGTTGTCAGGCGCAGCAGAACCGGTACCGCAAACCGCTCGGACAGGCCGAAGGCAAAGCGGGTCATGCTGTAGGCCTCTTGCGCATCGGAGGGCTCGAGAACCGGTATGTGAGCAAAGCGACCCCAGTGACGAGAGTCCTGCTCGTTTTGGGAAGAGGAAAGACCAACGTCATCGGCAACGGCAATGACCAGCCCGCCAACGGCCCCGATCAAGGTCTGTGTCATCAAGGCATCGGACGCTACATTCAGGCCCACGTGTTTCATGGCACAAAGCGCTCGGCTTCCGGCCAGCGAGGCGCCAATGGCCACTTCAAGTGAAACCTTTTCGTTAATGGACCACTCCGAGTACACCTTGGGGTAGGTCGATATATACTCAAGTATTTCGGTGGAGGGGGTGCCTGGATATGCTGCTGCCACGCGGCAGCCGGCATCTCGGGCTCCCATGGCGACCGCTTCGTTGCCGGAAATGAAAAGAGCCTGTAAGTCACGTACGGTTTCGGCGGCTGTCATGAGCACTCCAATGCGAGATGATAGTTTTTATGAGTAGCATGGGTAAAAAGTGAATCATCTTTCGAGTGTAGAGTGCGGGTCCTGTGTGTATACGGACCTGGATCAATAAAGCGTGACTGTGGCACATTAGCCAATAGTCGTGCATCGGTTGTCAGGGAATGAGGAATTTGATGAGCGTGATTGAGAGAGTGGCGGCCAATACACGGGGGCGTGACTTTGTGGTTGGTGATATTCATGGCTGGTATGAGCCTCTGATGGCTGAACTGGAGGCGGTCTGCTTTGATACGGCCATCGACCGGCTGTTCTCCGTTGGTGATCTGGTTAACCGGGGGCCTGACTCTGAGCGCTGTCTGCTGCTGACCCGTGAGCCCTGGTTCTTTGCTGTGCGCGGCAATCACGAGCAAATCCTTTTCAACTGGCTGCAACAGCCGGATGACGTGGATGTGGCATCCTGGCTGCGCTACGGTGGACGAGCCTGGCTGGGGGCCGGGCCAGAGCACTATTTTGCCCGTCACCCTGAGCTGCGCCGACATGCCGAGAGCCTTTCAGTCAGTATGCCCTGGGTCATTGAGCTTGCAGTGGGGGACGGGCGTCGTGTCGGAATTTCTCACAGCACCTTTCCGCTCGATGAGTGGGAGGATCTGGCCTTGAGGTTGCCTTTCGAGCCAGCGTTACAGGAGGCTCTTCTCTGGGAGCGCCCGATCAAGCAGCCTGGCTTTGATCACCATGTGGATGGCATCGATTTGACAGTACATGGTCATGTGATCGTTCCCAGGGTGTTGAGGCGCGGCAATGGCGTCTACATCGATACGGGGGCGGCTCTGTTTGAACAGCCACTGAAGCCTGAAAGTCGCACTCAAAACCCTCGTATTACAGCAATTGAACTCAGTGAGCTGTTCACAATTGGCCGTTGAGTCCTCTCAATACTTAATACATTCGATCTTCACTCTTTCTCTATGCTCGTAATCGTTTTCTTGACTAGACTGATCCGTATGACTGATGCGGCAGTATCAAGGGTAACAAGTGATACACTAATACAAAAAAAGTTTTGCTTTTGTGTATCATTTGATTGAGTTTGATAGTACATTTAATCCATCGCATGTTGGTGAGCGTATCCTGTTGTATCTGTGCCTGCTGCGGTACAGCTAAACAGGCTGAAAGTGGTCAGAGCGATACAAAAAACACTCTGGCCTAGAAAAATAAGTTACACAGTGCGACAGAATGAACCAAGATCGGAGAGCAGAACGATGACGCCCGAAGAAAAGAATTTCCTGCGTAAGATCGAAGCGGAAGAGAAGATCGAACCCAAGGACTGGATGCCCGCGGAATACCGCAAAAACCTGATCCGCCAGATCTCTCAGCACGCTCACTCTGAAGTGATCGGCATGCAGCCGGAAGGCAACTGGATCACCCGCGCACCTTCCCTGCGTCGCAAGGCAGTACTGCTGTCCAAAGTACAGGATGAAGCGGGCCATGGCCTGTATCTGTACAGTGCCGCGGAGACTCTGGGGATTTCCCGCTCCGAGATGATTGAGCAGTTGCAGACCGGTAAGGCCAAGTATTCCTCGATCTTCAACTACCCGACCCTGACCTGGGCTGACGTGGCGGCGATCGGCTGGCTGGTTGATGGCGCGGCCATCGTGAACCAGGTATCCCTGCAGCGGACCTCTTACGGCCCGTACTCACGCGGCATGATCCGTATCTGTAAGGAAGAAAGCTTCCACCAGCGCCAGGGCTATGAAGCCATGCTGGCACTGGCCAAGGGCTCTCCGGAGCAGAAGGCGATGGCTCAGGATGCGCTGAACCGCTTCTACTGGCCGGCCCTGATGATGTTTGGCCCGCACGACTCCGAGTCCGCCCACTCCCAGAAATCCATGGAGTGGAAGATCAAGCGTGAAACCAACGATGATCTGCGGCAGAAATTCGTCGATCAGACTGTTAAGCAGATCGAAGTGCTGGGGCTGGATCACCCGGACGCCAACATCAAGTGGAACGAAGCGCGTGGACACTACGACAGCAGCGACCTGAACTGGGACGAGTTCTGGAGCGTGATCAACGGTAACGGTCATTGCAACCGTCAGCGTATTGAGCACCATGTTGCCGCTCACGAAGAGGGCGAGTGGGTTCGCGACGCCATTACTGCATACAACGAAAAGAAACGCGCCAAGAAAGCACAGCGTGCAGCTTAAGAGGTAACTGGAAATGACAAAGCCAACTGAAAAACTGGAACTGTTTGAGGTTTTCGTACGCTCCAAGCGTGGCCTGGACCACAAGCATGTCGGCAGCCTGCACGCTGAAGACCATGAACAGGCACTGGAATACGCCCGTGACTGCTACACCCGTCGCAGCGAAGGCGTCAGCCTGTGGGTCGTAAAGTCCAGCGACATCTGTGCCTCTCAGGAAGATGATGCGGATTGCTTCTACGATCCGAACGATGACAAGCCCTACCGTCACGCGACTTATTACGTGCTGCCCGATCCCGTCAACAACATGTAATCGGTGAGGAGATAGAGTAATGAGTGACGCAATCAAGGCGGCAACGCTTGAATATGCCACCCGTCTGGGTGATGACTCCGTTGTTCTGGGTCACCGTATCTCCGAGTGGGTGAGCTACGGTCCGTTTCTGGAAGAAGATATTGCCTACGGCAACGTGGCGCTGGATTACATTGGCCGCGCCCGCATGTTTTATACCTATGCAGCCGAGCTGGCCAACGATGGTCGTACCGAAGATGACTTCGCCTACATGCGCAGTGATCGCGAATACCGCAACCTGTTGTTGATGGAAATGCCCAAGGGTGATTTCGCCTACTCACAGGTTCGCCAGCTGTTCGCTGATGTGTACTACACCATCATGCTGCCGCATCTGGAGCAGTCCAGGGACGAAACGCTGGCGGCAATCGCCTCCAAGGCGGTCAAGGAAACCAAGTATCACCTGCGTCGCAGCCGCGATTGGGTACTGCGTCTGGGTGATGGCACCGAAGAGAGCCACAAGCGTACTCAAAAGGCCGTGGATGCACTCTGGGGTTACACCCACGAGATGTTTGACATGGATGAAACCGAGCAGCTGCTGGCTGACAACGGTATCGGTGTCGACGTGTCCAAGCTGCGCGATGAGTGGCACAAGATGGTCAGCGATATCCTGACCGAAGCGACTCTGACCGTACCGGAAGACAGCTGGGCCGTGCGTGGTGGTCGTACCGGCTACCACACCGAGAACCTGGGTCACATGCTGACCGAGATGCAGATCGTGCATCGCTCTCACCCCGGATGCCAGTGGTAAAGCGCCATGAATGAAATCTCACTGATGCCGGAAGAGCAGTATCGCCGTCTGCAGCAGCGCAACGCGCCGGACGTAAAGGAACTCTGGAATCTGCTCGATGAAGTAAAGGATCCTGAAGTCCCGGTACTGAGCATCTGGGATCTGGGGATTCTGCGTGACGTGGAGCGTGATGGTGACCGTATTGTGGTCACCATTACCCCGACATACTCCGGTTGTCCGGCGATGAATACCATCACTGATGATGTGGTGGCCCAGCTCAACCGGCACGGCTATGACGATGTTGAAGTCAAAACGGTTCTGTCGCCGGCCTGGAGCTCGGAATGGATGTCACCGGAGGGACGCCGCAAATTGCGCAACTACGGCATAGCCCCGCCGGAAGACGCCGATATTGATGCGGATGGCCTGACACCGGATGCCCATGCCCAGTGCCCCCACTGCGGCTCGCGCAACACCCGTCGGATAAGCGAGTTTGGCTCCACCGCCTGCAAGGCGCTGTTCCAGTGCAATGATTGCAACGAGCCTTTTGACTATTTTAAGAAGATATAGGTGAAGCGATGTCTGACACCAATTTCTACACGCTGAAAGTCGCTGATGTCCAGCCGGAAACGGACTCGGCGATCTGCGTGACCTTCGAAGTACCCGAAGAACTGAAACAGAAGTTCAAGTTTATCCAGGGCCAGTTCCTGACCCTGCGCGCCATGATCGATGGCGAAGATGTGCGTCGTTCCTACTCCATCTGCTCAGGCGTGAACGATGGCCACATGCGTGTCGGCATCAAGCGTGTCAAGGATGGTCGTTTTTCCAACTACGCCAACGACCATTTCAAGCCGGGCGTTGAAGTTGAAGTGATGCCGCCTCAGGGCAGCTTCTACACCGAGCTGAACCCGGACAACGCCAAGAACTACATGTGCATTGCGGCGGGTTCCGGCATTACGCCGATGATCTCGATCATGAAGTCCGTGCTTTCAACCGAAGCCAACAGCAAGGTCACGCTGATCTACGGTAACCAGCGCAGCAATACCGTGATGTTCAAGGACGAGCTGAACTTCATCAAGAACCGTTATATGGATCGCTTCCAGTGGATCAATATCATGGACTATGAAGATCAGGGCGCGGATCTGCTCAACGGTCGCATCGACAACAAAAAAGGCTATGCACTGCAGAAGAGCGGCCTGATCGATATCAAGAGCACCGATGAAGCGTTCATTTGTGGTCCTGAGGCGATGATGACCGAAGTCTCTCGTGGCTTCCGTATGGAAGGCTTGAGTGACAGCCAGATTCACTACGAACTCTTCGCCACTTCATCTGCAGACTCCAAGGAGATGCTGGAGAAGGCACAGGCGCGTGTAGCGCAGTATGGCGAAGACAAGATGAGCAAGGTGACCGTGGTTGCCGATGGCCGCTCGGTGATGTTCGACCTGGCTACCGTGGGCCAGAACATCCTGGATGCGGGTATGGATGCCGGTATGGACCTGCCATACTCCTGCAAGGCCGGTGTGTGCTCTACCTGCAAGTGTAAACTGACCAAGGGTGAAGTGGAGATGGATATCTCTCATGGCCTTGAGCAGCACGAAATCGAAGCCGGTTACGTGCTCAGCTGTCAGGCACACCCGATCTCGGACGAGGTGGTGCTGGACTTCGATCAGCGCTGATCGCGTTCAAGGTTATAGCCATAACGCCCCGCTTGATGCGGGGCGTTTGCGTTTCAGCGTGTGGCCTGTTCAGAGTCCCGCGCAGGACCTTCCGTTTCAGGTGTGGAGACGACCCTCTCGATACGCTCAATCACTACAGGCGTGACAGGAACATCACCATGCATGCCGCGCCGACCGGTTTCGACCGCGCTGATACGGTCAACCGTCTCAATGCCATCGACGACCTTGCCGAAAACGGCGTAGCCGGAAGTGCCGTAACGACCATCCAGTCTGATATTGTCAGCGGTATTGATGAAGAATTGTGCGGTGGCGCTGTCAGGATCACGGGTACGCGCCATGGCAATGGTACCGCGGCGATTGCTCAGGCCATTGCTCGACTCATTCGCGATCGGCGCGCGGGTTTCGGCCTGTTCCATATCGGCGTTAAAGCCGCCGCCCTGAATCATGAAACCGGGAATGACACGGTGAAAGACCAGGCCATCATAATGGCCTTCGTCGACGTACTGCAGGAAGTTGGCGGTGGTGATCGGTGCTTTTTCGGCATCGAGCTCCAGCATGATCTCGCCCAGTGTCGTCTCCAGTACAACCCGGGGCCGCTCGTCCTGTGCATGAGCGGGCATGAGTGCGGCCGGCAAGAGCAGCAGGCCAAACAGCAGAGGTTTCAGCATCAGTGGCATCTCCGATAAAGTGAATAATCGATTATAGCGTTCATGACCTCTGGGGCCAGTGCAAAGGCGTCCCGCTTACCCGGTGCCGGCCTGACACCATGCTCCTCCATGCGCTAGACTGTGCTTGAAGCCCGTTCAGAGTATTTGAAACAAGGATATGCCATGCCCCCACAAACTCCCATCGGCTGTGCCGGATGTCAGGTGCCGCTGGAATTTGAGTTCAGTTTCGCCTTCCAGCCCATTGTGGACCTGGCGGGGAATCGGGTTTATGGCTATGAGGCTCTGGTGAGGGGCGTTGATGGTTCGGGGGCCTTGTCAGTACTGTCCAGAGTCAATGATGACAATCGTTATTCCTTTGACCAGGCTTGCCGAGTCAAGGCGATTGCGTTGGCGGCAGGGCTTGGCATGCAGGAGGTGCTGAGCATCAATTTTCTGCCCAATGCGGTGTATGAACCGGCTCACTGTATTCGCAGCACACTGCAGGCGGCGCGTGAACATGGCTTTCCCATTGAGCACATCATGTTTGAGATCACCGAATCCGAGCGGGTACAGGATGCGGCACATATGACGCGTATTTTCGAGTATTACCGTCAGCAGGGGTTTGTAACCGCGCTGGATGATTTCGGTGCCGGTCACGCCGGTCTCAACTTGCTGGCCAGTTTCATTCCCCATACGCTGAAGCTGGATATGGAACTGGTGCGTGATATCGACAACAGTCGTGTCAAACAGATTATCGTGGGTGGACTGATCGATATCTGCAATCAGTTGAATATTCGTATTCTGGCTGAGGGCGTTGAGACGGCGGCTGAGATGGAATATTTCCTGCAGCAGGGCGTCACCCTGATGCAGGGGTATTATTTTGCCAAGCCCGGTTTTGAATGCCTGCCTGAGGTCGACTTCAATAACCTCTAGGTGACAGGCAGGATTCGGCCCGTCATAGATGGGCTGAATCCTGCGCCCTGCGCTCGCTGCCGGCCTCCTCAATTGAATCCTCGGCCACCACCCAAGGCTCGGCCGGCGCCAGTTTGCGTTCGCCGGCGCGAGCTGCATAGCGCTCCTGTCGCAATGCACGGAGCAGGCCGGTCGCCATCGCCATCACTACCAGTGAAAACGGCAATGCGGCGGCAATCACGGCGGCTTGCAGGGTTTCGAGGCCTCCGGCAAGCAAGAGGACCGCTGTCAGCAGAGCCAGAAATATTCCCCAGAGAATGCGATGCCCCGACGGCGGGTCGGTATCACCTCCTGACAGGATGGTGGTAATGACCAACGTGCCGGCATTGGCCGAGGTGATCAGATAGGTTCCGATGAGCACGATCAACAGAGTGGATACCACAGGTGTCATGGTACCCAGTGACATCCCCTCAATCATGACGAACAGGGCCGAGGAAATGTCCTTGTAAACCGCTTCAATTACACCGCCGCCCTGGAACAGCTCCTGGTACAGAGCGGTTCCGCCGAACAGCCCGATCCAGATGATGGTGATGCCGGTCGGCACCAGCAGTACACCGGTCACAAACTCGCGGAAAGTGCGACCACGGGAAATCCGTGCGATGAACATCCCGACGAAGGGGCTCCAGGCAAGCCACCAGCCCCAGAAGAATACTGTCCATTCGGCCTGCCATTGGCTGCCATGTGTGGCGTTGGTGTGAAAACTCAAGCGCAGCAGATTTTGTATGTAGTCGCCTGTGGCCTCGATAGTGACACCGATCAGATATTGGGTCGGGCCCAGAATCAGCATGAAAAAGACCGCCGCGATACTGAGCCAGAAATTCATCTCTGACAGCAGTCGGACGCCGCGGGACACCCCGGATACCACGGACGCGGTAGCGATCATCATGATGCCGGCAATGACGGTAAGCTGCAGCTCGGTTGAACTGGCGATGCCGAACACCCGCGTTAGTCCTGCGTTCATCTGCTGTACTCCAAGGCCCAGCGTGGTAGCGATCCCGAATACGGTACCGAACACGGCCAGCAGGTCGATCAGGTCACCCAAAGCACCATGCACACGGTGTCGCAACAATGGGCGCAGAGCCGAGCGCACGGTTAGCGGCTGGTCATGACGAAATGCAAAGTAGGCCATGGTGAGCCCGACAAAGGAGAAGATGGCCCAGCCGTTGATCCCCCAATGAAAAAATGAAAGTCGCATGGCAATGATGGCGGCATCCGCATCGGCACTGCCGAACTCGACGAAGGGGTTGTCCTGAAACTGCAGAATGGGTTGAGCCACTGACCAGAACAAAATGCCAACACCGGTACCGGCGGCAAACAGCATGCTCACCCAGGAGAAAAAGGTAAATTCGGGTACTTCAGCATCATTGCCCAGGCGTACATTCTTGTATCGCCCAGTGCCGAGCCAAATCATGAAAAACAGCAGAAAGGCCACCAGCAATACGTAATACCATTCCAGGAAGGGGTTCAGCCACTCGCGAAGCGCGCCCATGGCCTCCGCACTCTGGTCACGATAAGCGACCCCGGCAATCACGGTGATCAGGACCATCAGGATTGCGATAATGCTCATCCCCGTATTCATGCCCTTGAACGGGCCTGCCTGCGCCTGACTATACAATGCACTATCCTCCGGTTATCGGGTAAGATCCTGAAATGGTAAGGGTTGAGTGACTGATTACAACCGTGCCGAGGGGTGTTTTACCTGAACATGACCCCAGACAAGGTGCCGCGAAGAGGGTGGATGAATGACGGAATTACTGAAAATACGGGGCTTTCCTGCATTCATTCTGGTGGCCTTCATCAATGCCTTCATCGATCTTGGGCACAAGGTGACCATTCAGAACACCCTGTTTAAAAGTTATGATGGTGAAACCCAGATCTTGCTGACGGCCATTGTGAATGGCCTGATTCTGCTGCCGTTCATTTTACTGTTTACCCCCGCGGGCTTTGTCTCGGACCGTTATCCAAAACACCGCGTCATGCAGCTTTCAGCGGTAGCGGCCTTGCTGATCACTCTGGCCATTACGGCCTGTTACTATGCTGGCCTGTTCATACCGGCCTTTGCCTTGACATTTATTCTGGCGGTGCAAAGTGCCATCTACTCACCGGCAAAGTACGGCTTCATTCGTGAGTTGCTCGGTGTCGAACGGTTGAGTGAAGGCAACGGCTGGATCCAGGCGGTTACCATCGTCGCAATTCTCAGCGGCATCGTGGTGTTTTCGGCACTGTTTGAATGGATGCTGGCCGACCAGCTGTTCCATAGCCCAAATGAGATACTGCCCAATGTGGCATCCCTTGGCTGGATACTGGTCGGGGGGGCAGGCGCTCAGCTCCTGCTTACTCTGCGCCTGCCGGCCCTGACGCATCAGTTGCCGCAACAGGCATTCAATGTCAGGGACTACCTGAGCGGACGCAGCCTCAAGCGCAACCTGGCTGAGCTGGCAAGCGTACGTGCCATTCTGCTCTCTATCATGGGGCTGGCCCTGTTCTGGTCGATCAGCCAGGTGATGCTGGCCGTTTTTCCAGCCTACGCAAAGGAGCATCTGGCCCAGGACAATACCTTTGTTATCCAGGGGGCAATGGCACTGTCCGGTATCGGCATCATGATTGGCTCCGTCATTGCGGGGCGTCTGTCACGGCACTATATCAACGCGGGGCTGATTCCATTGGGGGCCTGTGGTGTTGCACTTGGCCTGCTGCTGTTGCCGCAGCTTGAGAATATCCTGTTGTGTGCGCTGGCTTTCCTGCTGATCGGGGTCTGCGGTGCAATGATGATCATTCCACTCAACGCGATGATTCAGTTCAACGCGGAGGAATCGCGTCTTGGGCGTGTACTGGCCGGCAATAACTTTGTCCAGAACGTGTCGATGCTCAGTTTCCTGTTGCTGACAGTCACCAGTGCTCTGCTGTCGGTGCCCTCAACCTGGGTGCTTTGGGTGCTGGCACTGGTAGCGGTATGTGGTTCTGTTTATGCCGTAGTGCTGCTGCCACAGGCCCTGATCAGGCTGCTGGCGTCGAGCCTGATTCGTCGACGCTACAATCTGAAAGTGCTGGGTTTTGAGCATCTGCCGGTGAGTGGCGAGGGGGCCCTGTTACTGGGCAATCATATCAGCTGGCTTGATTGGGCCATGCTGCAGATGGCCTGTCCGCGCCATATCCATTTTGTGATGGAGCGCTCGATCTATGAGCGCTGGTACCTGCGCTGGTTTCTGGATCTTTACCGGGTCATTCCCATTTCAGCCAAGGGCCCGCGCAGTGCCATGCGTCAGGTGCGTGAACTGTTGGCAGACGGTCGAGTGGTGTGTCTGTTCCCGGAGGGGGCAATCAGCTACAGCGGCCAGTTGGGTGAGTTCAAGCGAGGCTTCGAGCGAGTGGCGCGTGAGAATGGAGATGGACCGATCCCCGACGCAAGCATTATTCCGTTTTATCTTAGAGGCCTGTGGGGCAGTCGCTTTTCCCGCTCCAGTGAGCGGCTGCAGGGGTTTGACAGTCGTGGTTTGAAACGCGATGTGATTGTGGCGTTTGGCGAGCCCCTGCCACTGAAAAGCCCGGCTGAGACCGTCAAGCAGAAGGTGGCCGAGCTGTCGATTCATGCCTGGAACGAATATACCGACAGTCTTGAAACTCTGCCGCGTGCATTCCTGCGAACCGTCAAGGCGGCGCCATCGGAGTGGGCATTGACCGACCTTGGTGGGCCGGTTCTGAATCACCGCCGCCTGCTGACGGCCTGTATCCTGTTCAGTCGTCGGCTAAGGAGTGTCGAGGGGCAAAATGTAGGGTTGTTGCTGCCAACGGCGGCGGGGGGCGCCATTGCCAACATGGCTCTGATGATGGCTGGCAAGACACTGGTCAACCTCAATTACACGGCACCCGAATCTGTGCTGATCGACTGTGCCGAACGTGCCGGGGTCAAAACGCTGGTGACCTCATCGCAGTTTCTGCGCAAGCTTGAGCAAAGAGGGTTGCGTTTCGAGCGGTTGCTGGATCAGTTGGACGTAGTTGTGCTGGAGGATGTTAAGGCCGGCATTGGCAAGACCGAGTCCGTATTGACGCTGATTCAGTCCGTATTGAGCCCGGTCTGGTTACTGCATTGGCGCTTTGGTGGAGATGCAGGGCTGGATGGCACAGCGGCCATACTGTTCTCATCCGGCAGTGAAGGAACCCCCAAGGGGGTGATGCTCAGCCATCGCAACATGATGGCCAACCTGAAACAGATCGCTGCCGTGTTAAACATACAGGAAGATGACTGTGTACTGGCAACGCTGCCGCTGTTTCATGCCTTTGGCTTGACGGTTACCTGCATGTTGCCACTGGTGGAAGGCATTCCCCTGGTGTGCCATCCAGATCCGACTGATGCGGTCAATATCGGCAAGGCGGCAGCGCGTTACCGGGCGACGATCCTCTGTGGTACCAGTACCTTTTTGAGCATTTATCAACGCAATCAGAAACTGCATCCGCTGATGTTCCAGTCCCTGCGTGTTGTTGTGGCTGGTGCCGAGAAGCTGTCGCCACAAGTCAAATCCGGTTTTGAGGCGCGGTTTCGGGTGCCGGTGCTTGAGGGGTATGGCTGTACCGAAACCACGCCGGTGGCCAGCGTCAACCTGCCCGACTATCTGGATACCCAGTGGTGGCATCTGCAGGCAGGGCAGCGCGAAGGCAGTGTTGGGATGGCACTTCCAGGCTCCATGTTCCGCATCGTCGATCCGGACACGCTGGAGCCTCTGCCGGTGGGCGAGAGTGGGCTTATTCTGCTGGGCGGGAGTCAGATCATGAAAGGCTATCTGAATGACCCTGGGCTCACGTCGGATGCTGTTGTCGAGTGTGACGGTCTGCGCTGGTACAAGACTGGTGACAAGGGCTATCTGGATGAAGACGGCTTTCTCACCATCATTGATCGTTACTCTCGGTTTGCCAAGATCGGGGGCGAAATGATCTCGCTGAGCGCAGTCGAACGGGCGGTTCAGGCGGAACTTGAGCGTGCAGACCTTACACTGGCTGCCGTGGCCGTGCCGGATGCGCGCAAGGGCGAGAAGATTGTTCTGCTGGTGGAGGAGACAGATGTCGATGCCATTCAGGCTCGATTGAGGCAGTCGTCAATCCCGCCCTTGTGTCGTCCTGCCGGCATTTATTCGGTCAAGCACATTCCGGTTTTGGGCAGTGGCAAGATGGATCTGGCGGCGCTGCGACAGTTGGCACTGGAACTGGACGGTTCATCTGAGGCATAATTCCTACCATTGTACTAGGTTATTATCCGGTCTCGGGCCGAGTGAGGAGTTTTCATGACGACAGCTGGCGCTGAACAGATACGCGCATTCATTGATACCTGGGTGGACCCCGATACCGGGCTGGCACTGGCTGATGAGGCAAATGTGCGTTCGGTAGCGCTCAATGGCGCTGCTGCATCCATAGAGCTGGAGATGGGATATGCCTGCTCAAGTCAACATCCCCGTGTGTGTCAGGAGCTGAGTACCGCTTTGAGTGACGCTATGCAGGGGCTGAGCGTTACAGTACGTGTCAATCAGCGGATACAGGCTCATCCCAGCCCGAAAAAGCTGCCGGGTCTGGAAGGTGTGCGCAATATCATCGCGGTTGCCTCCGGCAAGGGCGGCGTGGGCAAGTCCACTACCACGGTCAACCTCGCACTTGCCTTGGCTGCTGAAGGTGCTCGAGTGGGGATTCTGGATGCGGATATCTACGGCCCGAGCCAGGGCATGATGCTCGGGATTCCAGAGGGACAGCGCCCCGAAACCGCCGAGGAGAAATATTTTCGTCCGATCGTCGGGCATGGCGTACAGTCAATGTCCATGAGCTATCTGGTGGATGACAACACGCCCATGGTCTGGCGGGGCCCCATGGTGAGTGGTGCCATGCAGCAGCTGTTGAACCAGACTCTTTGGCAGGATCTGGATTATCTGCTGATCGACATGCCCCCCGGAACCGGCGACATCCAGTTGACGCTGGCGCAGCGGGTGCCGGTCAGTGCCGCAGTGATCGTGACCACACCACAGGATATAGCCCTGCTGGACGCTCGCAAGGGTATCGAGATGTTCCGCAAGGTGGACATTCCGGTGCTGGGTATCGTTGAGAACATGAGTGTGCACATCTGCAGCCAGTGCGGTCATGAAGAGGCGCTGTTCGGAGCGGGTGGTGGCGAGCGGATCGCACAGCAGTATGAAACCGAGCTGTTGGGGCAGCTGCCGCTGGCGCTGGCCATTCGGGAGCAAACTGATGCCGGCGAGCCGACGGTCATTGCTGACCCCGACAGCAGTCACGCTCACCGATACCGTGAGATCGCACGGCGCATGGGCGCGCGTCTGGCAAAAAAAGTGGCCACGCCCGGGAACTCCATCCCCACGATTCAGGTCAACAGTGACTAGTACAGCGAGATGAAATTTTCCGCCCCTGTGTCATGCCGGGGCGGTTTTTTTTACCCAAAACGTATAGAATGGTGGGCTGATGTGCGCAACTGACTTTCAGGTGAACAGGCTGCTATGGGTATAAAATCGGATCGCTGGATTCGCCAGATGGCGGACAGACACGGCATGATTGAACCGTTTGAATCTGGACAGGTACGTCGTGTCAACGATCAACCGATCGTCTCTTACGGCACTTCAAGTTACGGCTATGATGTGCGCTGTGCCGACGAGTTCAAGATTTTTACCAACATCAACTCGTCCATCGTCGATCCCAAGAATTTCGATGAAGGCAGCTTTGTTGATGTGCAGTCTGACGTCTGTATCATACCGCCCAACTCCTTTGCACTGGCGCGAACCGTTGAGTATTTCCGCATTCCACGCGATGTGCTGACCATCTGCCTTGGCAAGAGCACCTATGCGCGTTGTGGCATCATCGTCAATGTGACGCCTCTGGAGCCTGAATGGGAAGGGCACGTGACCCTCGAGTTTTCCAATACAACGCCACTGCCGGCGCGCATCTATGCCAACGAAGGTGTTGCCCAGATGCTGTTCCTCGGTGCTGATGAGGTCTGTGAGACCTCCTACAAAGACCGCAACGGCAAGTACCAGGGACAGACTGGTGTTGTTGTACCGCGAACCTGACACGCTTTAACATCATTGGTGTACATGAATTCCAATCCTGACTTGAATCAGATCCGCGCTTTCTGGCAGCAGATCGAGCAAACGCTTGACCAGCTGCTGGACAGTCAGCAGGACATGCAGTTCGATGCCGATAGTCTGCTTGATACCTATCGTGATTCGCTGCAGAAGATTGATCGCAACCTGACCTTTCACTTCGAGCGTGAGCATGAAGAGGGGCCAGTGGAGATGATATTCGGTTGTGACGGCTACCCTGAGTCGATCCATGCAGTTCTCAGTGTGGTTGGGGCGGCGCCTCAGCTGAGTGGCATCAGTTTCCGTGCCTTCAATCACCGTTACGATCCGGTTCCATCCTGTGTCAATCTGGGCGAAGAGTACTGTGACATAGAAGAGTTCTGGTGCTCACTGCGGGTGATCGAGGGCAAGCTGCATCTGGCCATCTATCTGCAGGATGCGCCCAAAATCCTGGAAATGGATCCGCGCGTTGAGGCGGTCATGATCTTCATGGATGCCCTGATCGGTGAATATGAGCTGATGACGCGCATCTGGGCGCTGGACTGGTGCGAGCTGCCGGCGGAGCCGCTGGACTTTGGATTGATTCCGCTGCTCAAGCTGCGAGAGCAGTTTGACAAGCTGAAAGATGACGTCAAACCTGTGGGTATTACCATTCACTGAGCAGGATATCCTGCAGATGGGCGGAGGCACGGCATGAGTCGGCGGCTGGCAGATCTTATGGACAGAGTGCGGCAGCGTTATGTGCGCACCATGCAGGAAAATGGCCAGCATGAGCCTTACATTACCGCTCATCGTGTCTGCCAGCAGATGCTTAACCTGTCGCCAACGGCGCTGGCCGAGCTGATCGCCGATGATCCAAAGCTGTTGTCGGCCCGGGCGGGCGAGCTGGTGGAAGATCCGGCAGAAGTTGAAAATCCCAGCGTTGGGGTGATCGTCACCAGTAACATCTGCGCAGCTGCGCTTGAAGGGCTGCTGGCCGTTGCGGTCAATCGCGACTGGCTGCAGATCGATGCAGAAGATCGCATCCTGGTGGATGCCTGGGAGCTGGATAACATTCCCGAAGTGAAAAGCGTTGACTACAGCGATGTGGCGCCACCTGATTTGAGTCAGCGCCAGAACAGTCAGCTGTCAGTGCTGTTCAACGCGGCAGAGCAGGCATTTCTCAAGCAGTTGGGAGAGGCGGCACATGATGCCTATCAGCTGGCCTTGCAGGTTTCATCAGATTACGTTGTCTTTGCCCCGGATGATTTGGCACCCCTTATTCAGGAAAACCCGCTTTTGCTAGGGCTGCGTGCCGATGAGCTGGTGGATGAAGAGATGTTTGCCGGTGATCCGCCAGCCGGCTTGATCATCAGCGCGCATCTGACCGAGATGCTGCTGCAGCAGCTGCTGGAGTTGGCGCATGAGCAGGGTGCCTTGCCGCTGGACAGTGCCGGCCAGGTTATTCTGCCGGAGACGGACGAGGACGCTCCTACCCTGCACTGATCGTCAGTGACCTGTACAGACCGAAACAAACAAGCCGGCAATGCCGGCTTGTTTGTTGATGCGCTACTGGCTTTATTGTGCCGCTGCGTCAGACTGCAGCCACTCATCGAGTGCCAGCAGGTCGTCAGGGCTCAATGTGCCCAGTTGCTGCTTGAAACGGAACAGGGTCGATACATGATTGAAGCGTGCCGTGGCATAGTCGAGTCGTGCCTGATAAAGCGCCTGCTCGGCCTGCAGTACATCAACCACGTTGCGCGTTCCCACATTGAAGCCTTCCTCGGTGGCACGCAAGGCCGTTTCGCGTGAGGTGATGCTCTGCATCCGGGCTTTCACGCTCTGTACGCTGGTCTGTAAATCACGCAGCAAAGAGCGGGTCTGCTCGGTGACCGCACGATACTGATCTTCGCGTGCATACTGCGCCGCATAGAGGTTCTGTTGCGCCTCGCGTACCTGGGAACTGGTCGCCCCACCACTGAACAATGGTACGCTCAGAGTCAGCGCAACAGCACTGTTATCGTCCCAGGGGCGGCCGTTGAACTCGGATTCGGTGTAGCTGTAGCTGGCTTCAAGATTAACGCGAGGGTGGTGGCCTGCGCGTGCGATCTGGGTATCGCGGCGGCTTGTTTCAATGCCAAGCTCGCTCAGCTTGAGCGACAGGTTGCCACTGCGGGCCTTGTCCAGCCAGGCGGAAGGATCTGCCGGTGTGATGGGCTCGATCGGATAGTCTGCACGTAACTGGTCCACCTGCTCAATGCGTTGGCCTGCCAAACGCTCCAGTGCCTCATAGCTGTTGCTGAGAGCGCCTTCGGCGTCAATTCGCTGAACCACGGCATTGTCAAATGATGCCTGTGCTTCCTGCACGTCAGTAATGGCTATCACGCCCACCTCGAACTGCGCATTGACCTGCTCAAGCCTGCGCTGCAGTGCACGCTCCTGGGCCTGAGCGGTATCCAGCGTGCTCATGGCGCGAAGAACGCCCAGGTAGGCATCGACTGTGCGCTGAATCAGTTGCTGTTGATCAAAGTCGAACTGAAGTGCTGCCTGATCCGATATCAGCTGACTTTTGCGGTAGCCGAACCACTTGGCAGTATCAAATACCGGTTGTACCAGCGATACCTGCCAGGCGCGGTCATTGGCGCTCTGGTCGCTGGCGCTGTCATGGCTGAATGTGTAGCTGCCGCCGGCGTTGATTTGTGGCAGCAGTTGCGACAGCCCCTGAGTTTCGGCTTCCTGACCAGCCAGATAGCGAGCCTCGGCCGCCTTGAGCTGGGGGTCGTTGTCCAGTGCAAGACGATAAAGGTCAGCCAGGGCCGCAGCGTTGACCGAAGAACTGGCAAAGCCGGCGACGGCCAGCAGGGGGATGAGTTTCCGTTTAAAGCGTTTCACTGTGCATTACTTCCCTTGAGTGATATTCGGGGCGGTCGTTGGGTACCGGGGGCGGCAAAATATGCTGCCAGAGAAGGTCAACGGTTTCGTACAGCGGTGTGCGACAGTCTTCCACCTTCATTCGCAACAGCGCGCCCTGCCAGTAGTCCCAGATCAGACGCGCCAGAGTGCCGGCATCAAGATCGGAGCGTACACTGCCTTCCTGCTGACAAATCAGCATGTCATCATGAATGGCATCAATCACGCGCTGGATGGCATTGCGAATGGCAAGTCGGAATGGCGTCGAGGCCAGTGCCATTTCACCGGATAGGTTGGCCAGCAGGCAACCGATGCGCTCGCTCTCGTCAGAAAAGTCCTCGATCATGCGTAACATCATGGCGCGAAGCCTGTCCGCATGGGAGCCCTGAATGCGCGCAAATTCTTCACGCCAGTGGTCCATTTCGAGTGCCTGATAGTGCTCGATGACCTCAATGGCGAAAGATTCCTTGCCACCGAAGTAATTGTAGAAGGAGCCGCGCGAAACTTCGCAGGCTTCCAGAATCATGCTGAGACTGGTGCCGTGGTAGCCGTGGCGCTGAAACAGGTAGTTGCCAAGATCCAGCAGAGCTTCGCGGCTGTGAACAGGGGGTCTGCCTCGTCCCATTAAATTGAACCGATCATTCCAGAAAAATGCTATTGTGCATTAACGGACCGATCAGTTCAATAATAACCGGCCTCAGTCGGCGCGGTGTTTCTTTTCATGCTGCAGGCGGCTGTCGGCCAGCAGGAGCAGCTCGTCACCGCTGCCGTTGACTTCCGAAAGCAGGGCGAGGCCGGCGCTGGCATTGAAGGGGGAGTCAAGAAGCTGACTCATGGCGCGATTGATCTGGTCCAGCCGCTGTTGCAGTGGTGCCGGTGAATGCTTGACCGGCAGCAGTACGACAAATTCATCACCGCCAAAGCGGAACAGGTGGTCATCAGGGCGGCAGATATGGCGGAGGCGATCGGCGAACTGACACAGGACGCGATCACCTTCATGTTGGCCGTGCCGGTTATTGATGGCCGAAAGGCCGTCTATATCAATCAGTGCCAGCAGGTAGTCACGGCCGGACAGTTTTTGTTCCTGTTCGCTGGCTGCAAGTCGGTGGTCCAGAGCATCGCGCCCCGGCAGTTGCGTCAGTGGGTCAAGGTGTATCGGAGGCTGACGGGCTTCGTCCTTGCTGTGGCCGGCACCCCATGCACTGATCAGGTCGGCGCAGAGTTGAAGCAGATGAATGCTGTCAGCCAGATTTGTACTTTTGCCTGCTCCCCACAGGCTCAGGTGGCCAAGTGCGTTGCCGTCACGGCCGTCCACACGCTGTGCCAGCCAGATGCCCTGATTGCCAAGCAGAGGGTCGCGTACGGATGTCTCGCCCTGATCCCACTCCAGAATCAAGGTTCCGGGCTGTCCCGGCTGGTAGAGTGGGGCCGCTGCACTGTTGTTCATCTCAAGTGTTTGAGGTGGCAGTTGCTGCTCACCTGACCAGTGGCCCATCAGTGCCAGCTTATCGGCTGACTGAAGTTTGCAGCCAGCCGCTTCAGGCCAGCCAAGCAGAGTTGCAAGCAACTGGGGCAGTATGAAAAAGGGATCGCTGCCAGAGGCCAGGGCCGGCAGGAGCTCCTGCAGCAGTGTTCGCTGCTGCTGACCAGCCCGGTGGCCACAGGCCAGTATCAGGAGGTGGTCGTCGGTTTTCAGGCGTTCGAAAATGACACCGTTGCTGATCAGCATGTCGGCACCTTTGCTGCTGCTCCAGTCGATAACAGCCTTGCGCTGTTTCTTGGGCAGAAGCTCGAAGGCCGCGTTGCTCCACTCCTGTTTTGAGTCTTTCAGCAGAAGTGCCGGTGTGGAGGTGTCTGCGAGCAGGCGGGTCAGAATTCTGGTTTTCATGCGGGCATTCGATCAGGCTAAGGGGGATACAAAAAGCCCCGGGCAGTGCCGGGGCTGGTGTTCATCGTTCCAGGGCTGCCTTGATGCGGCTGATTGCATCCTCCAGCACGTTCAGGCTGGTGGCAAAGGACAGTCGCATGTTGCCGGGTGCGCCAAAGGCGGAACCGGGTACCAGTGCAACACCGGCCTCCTGCAGCAGAAACTCAGCCAGGGCGATGTCGTCTTCAAACTCGGGACGCGCATCAATCACCTTGTGGAAACTGGGGAACGCATAGAACGTACCGTCAGCGTGGATGCAGTCAACGCCTTCGATCTCGTTCAGCGCATTCACGACGAAGTCATGGCGCTGCTTGAAGGCACTGACCATCATGGCGACGCAGTCCTGGGGGCCATCAAGAGCCGCTTGAGCCGCAACCTGAGCAATGGAGTTCGGGTTGGATGTGCTCTGTGACTGAATCTTCTTCATGGCGCCAATCAGCTTGGCCGGGCCTGCGGCATAGCCAATGCGCCAGCCGGTCATGGAGTAGGCCTTGGAGACACCGTTCAGCACAATGGTACGGTCATACAGTTCCGGGCAGGCGTTCAGAATGTTGCAGAACGGCTGGTCGGTGAACAGGATGTGTTCGTACATGTCGTCGGTCGCAACCAGTACGTCCGGGTACTTGTTCAGCACTTCGCCCAGTGCCTTGAGCTCGTCAAGCGAGTAGGCAACGCCGGACGGGTTGGACGGGCTGTTCAGCACGACCAGGCGGGTGCGTTCGGTGATAGCCTCATCCAGTTGCTGCGGCGTAATCTTGAATCGCTGCTCCTGGGTAGTGGTAATGATCACCGGTTTGCCTTCGGCCACCAGAACCATATCCGGGTAGGACACCCAGTAGGGTGCCGGGATGACCACTTCATCACCCGGGTTCAGCAGGGCCAGCGCCAGATTGAAGAAGCTCTGTTTGCCACCGCTGGAAACCAGAATCTGGTTGGGGGCATAGCTGAAGCCATTTTCGCGCTCGAACTTGGCAATCACCGCCTTCTTGAGGGCCGGAGTGCCGTCAACGGCTGTGTACTTGGTAAAGCCGTCCTGAATGGCTTTGGTCGCAGCCGCCTTGATGTGTTCAGGCGTGTCAAAATCGGGTTCGCCGGCACCGAGGCCGATGATGTCTTTGCCTTCGGCACGCAGCTCAGCGGCACGGTTGGTGACGGCCAGCGTGGGTGAAGGTTTGATGCTGTTAACGCGGTTGGAAAGTTGCACGTCCAAGCCTTGGTCCTCTCTGTAATCGGTGCAAGGTATCCATCAATGCATAGCCAAATGAGCATACAGCATAACGCCTCCGGTCTGAATGCCTGTGTAACAAAAAAACCGGTTTGACGGGGGCTGCGGGCAGGTTTCCGTGTGTTGCGTCAAAACAGGTATAATCGGCGGTTGGCTTGAAACGGGTGGCAAGATGAAACAGCGCTTCAGAGTACAGTCGGCCTTTGCGCCGGCCGGTGATCAACCCAAGGCGATCAGTGAGCTGGTCGATGGACTGGAATCGGGCCTGGCGGCCCAGACCCTGCTGGGTGTGACCGGCTCCGGCAAGACGTTCACCGTTGCGAACGTGATCGCGGCCGTGCAGCGGCCCACAATCATCATGGCGCACAACAAGACTCTTGCAGCGCAGCTGTACGGTGAGTTCAAGGAGTTCTTCCCGGATAATGCCGTTGAGTACTTCGTGTCCTACTACGACTACTACCAGCCCGAGGCCTATGTGCCGGCGTCCGATACCTTTATCGAGAAGGATGCCTCGATCAACGACCATATCGAGCAGATGCGACTGTCGGCAACCAAGGCGCTGCTGGAGCGGGATGACGCCATAATTGTGGCAACGGTCTCGGCCATCTATGGTTTGGGTGATCCCGAGTCTTACCTGTCCATGATGCTGCATCTGGATCGGGGTGACGTGATTGATCAGCGTGACCTGCTGCGTCGGCTGGCTGAACTTCAGTACACACGAAACGATATTGAGTTCCACCGTGGTACCTATCGTGTGCGAGGGGATGTTATTGATGTCTATCCGGCAGAGTCTGACAAGGACGCCATACGCATCGAGCTGTTCGGTGACGAGGTGGATCAGATCGCCTGGTTTGACCCCTTGACCGGCGAAGTCTTGCGCAAGGTGCCACGTGCCACCATCTACCCCAAAACCCATTACGTCACGCCGCGTGAAACCCTGCTTGAGGCCACCGAGCATATCAAGGTCGAGCTGCAGGAGCGGCTTAAGCAGCTGCGCGACAACAACAAGCTGGTCGAGGCGCAGCGACTGGAACAGCGCACCCTGTACGACATAGAAATGATACTTGAACTGGGTTACTGCTCAGGCATCGAGAACTACTCACGCTACCTGTCGGGACGTGATCCGGGGCAGGCGCCACCCACGCTGTTCGATTACCTGCCGGATAATGCACTGCTGGTGATCGACGAGTCGCATGTAACAGTCCCTCAGATCGGTGCCATGTATCGGGGCGACCGCTCGCGCAAGGAGACGCTGGTGGAGTACGGTTTCCGACTGCCTTCGGCACTGGACAACCGACCGATGAAGTTCGAGGAATGGGAGCAGATTGCACCGCAGATGATTTTTGTCTCTGCCACGCCCAGCAAATATGAAGCGGCACATGCGCAACAGATTGTGGAACAGGTGGTACGACCGACCGGGCTGGTTGATCCTCTGGTGGAAGTGCGGCCCGCCAGCACTCAGGTGGATGATCTGTTGGCCGAAATCAACAAAGTGGTTGTTCGCAAGGAGCGGGTCGTTGTCACCGTGTTGACCAAGCGCATGGCCGAGGATCTGACCGAGTATCTGGCCGAGCACAATATTCGCGTGCGCTATTTGCACTCGGATATTGATACGGTGGAGCGGGTCGAAATCATTCGCGACCTGCGCATCGGCGAGTTCGATGTGCTGGTCGGCATCAACCTTTTGCGGGAGGGGATCGACATGCCCGAAGTGGGGCTGGTCACCATCCTGGATGCGGACAAGGAAGGGTTCCTGCGTTCGGAAACCTCCATGATCCAGACGATTGGCCGTGCGGCACGTAACGTCAATGGCCGTGCCATCCTCTATGCCGATCGCATTACCGGCTCCATGCAGCGGGCCATGGATGAAACTGAACGACGTCGCAACAAGCAGATCGCCTTCAATGCGGAGCATGGCATCACGCCTCAGGGCATCCGCAAGTCGGTGGCTGACATCATGGAAGGTGCCAGCCAGATACCGGGCAAGCGGGGCAAGGGCAGTACGCGCAAAGTGGCCGAGTCCGAGGTGGAATACCGCATAGATGCCGAACTGCTCAGCCCCTCCGAACTGGCCAAGGCGATTACGCGCCTCGAAGACAAGATGTACGAAGCAGCAAAAAATCTGGAGTTCGAGCAGGCAGCCCGTTACCGGGATGAGCTGGAACGGTTGAAGCATAGTGGTTGAGGAATCCTGATGCTGGAATGGATGGTATTGATTGTGGCGGGTTATCTGGCCGGGGTGTTGAACTCGATAGCCGGAGGAGGGTCGTTTCTTACCTTTCCGGCGCTGGTATGGGCAGGTGTGCCGCCGATCACGGCCAATGCGACCAGTGCGGTGGCCGTGCTGCCGGGTTATCTGGGAGGTGCGGCCGGGTTTCGCCAGGAGCTGAAGGCCATGACCCCGCGCCGGCACCTGCAACTGTCGCTGGTTGGTCTGGCCGGCGGGCTCTGTGGTGGTCTGCTGCTGCTGGTAACGCCCGCTGAACTGTTTTCACAGGTGGTGCCGGCGTTGCTGTTGTTCGCCACCTTGATGTTTGCTTTTGGGCAGCCTTTACTGGCCCGTATTCGCAAGAGTGAGCATCCCTTGCCGTTGCTGCCGGGTCTGTTTGTGGTCGCGGTGTATGGCGGGTACTTTAATGGTGGTCTGGGAATCATGCTGCTGGCAATGTTTGCAGCGGCAGGCATGAGCAGCATGCTGCTGATGAATGGCCTTAAAAACTGGATCTCTTTCGTGATATCACTGATTTCGGTCATCGCTTTTGCGCTCGCGGGCAAGGTGCTTTGGGTTGAAGCGCTCGTGATGATGCTGGCGGCAACTTTGGGCGGGTATCAGGGAGCGGCTCTGTCACGTCATTTGCCGGTGATGTGGGTAAAGGGTCTGGTGGTCGTGGTAGGGCTGACAATGACAGTCGTCTTTTTCGTTCGCGCGTAAGTACATAAACTCAAACAGGGATAGGGTATACAGCCATGCCTTGCGTAAGGAAGCGAAGCACATCGGATAAGAGGGGCAGGTTCTCAAAAGCACTGCCTGGTCGTTGGCTGCTGTGTTGGTTACTGGTTGCGGGCGCGGTATTGCCGGCTCAGGGCGCTGGCCCGGGAGACTACTGGCAGTTTGAGCAATACTACGAAATGTACCCGGAGCAGCAGTCATGGCTGAGAGAATTGAGACAGGCAGTTCTCAGTGCGCCGGTGACGTTGACGCCGGGCGTTCAGCAGCGACCGGTCCGCATCGCTCAGGTCTATCCTAGCCTTCAGGTATCCAGCTACTGGTCAGACAGTGAGCGTGCACTGGTGGGGCGACTGAGTGACCTTGGTGTCGAGTTTGAGCTGAAAACACGTTATACCACACCCAACACGCAACTGGATGAACAGATCAGGCAGATACATGAGCTGCTTGCATGGCAACCTGACTACCTGATCTACACGCTGGATTCACCGCGACAGCGCATGCTGATTGAGCGGTTGATCCAGAATACCGATACTCGCCTGATTCTGCAGAACATGACCACGCCACTGAAGGCCTGGGGAGAGCGCCAGCCTTTCATGTACGTAGGCTTCGACCATACCGAGGGCGCCAAACGGCTGGCACATCACTTTGCAAATCGCTTCCCGGATGCGGACTTTGGCGTACTGTTTCGCAGCAAGGGGCTGGTGAGTCAGATGCGCGGCACCGGCTTTATTCAGGCGTTGCCGCAATCCCACCGGCTTCGCAGCAGCTACTACTCCGACTCCAGCCGAGAGGGTGGGCGCGATGCAGTGCTGCGCATGTTGAGGGAGCATCCTGAGCTGGATTACATATATGCCTGCTCCACGGACGTGGCGCTGGGGGCGCTGGATGCACTTGAGCAGTTGCAGCGCAGCGACGTTGTAGTGAATGGCTGGGGCGGAGGGCCAGAAGAAATCGAACAGCTGCACGCCGGGCGCCTGCCGGTGGTGCTGATGCGAATCAGTGACGAGGCCGGAATAGCCATCGCTGAAGCCATACGGCGAGACCTGTTGGGCCTGCCGGTTGCGAAAGTCTTTGCAGGTCACTTTGAAGTCTTGGATGAACACATGACCCGGGACGAGATACGACGTCATGAGCAACGAGCGCATCGCTACTCAGGGGGGCTCGATGCTGAGTAAGCCAAAGTTCAAGGTACTCACCTTTCTGTTGACGCTGGCGTCTTCCCTTGTGTTTCTGGCCGTATTCGTGGGCAGTGCTTTCATAGAGTCAAGGCAGGTGATCGAACGTCAGGCCGAGGGCCATAATCGCGCTTTGGCCGCGCGATACCAGCAGCGCTTGAACGAGTATTTCGATCTGGTGGAAGAGGAGTCGCATGCCATCAGTGCTAGTGCCGAACGTGTTGAGGCGCTGCATGCCGGGGATCTGCAGCGTTTCCATTCCAGTCTGGCTCATTGGGAGGAAGGGTACGAGAATATTCATTACGACTTCGTGGCAGCCGAGATATTTGACAGGGGATGCTATCTGTCACGCACCTATGTGCCTGAGTTGAGTGTCCTCCCCTGCGAGTCGTTGTTGAGTGAGGGCACCAGCTTTGCATCCCATGGCTGGCACCTGGCCAAAAGTCGGGGCGAGTGGCTGGCGGTGTATTCAGAGCCGATTGACCTGAAGAGTACGGGCAAGATTGTGGGTCAGTTGCTGGTCGGCATGCGCCTCACGGGTAACCGCTATCTGCTGGATCAACTGTTGATTCCTGCGGACGGCCTGCAGATGCTGGGTCTGTTCAGCCATGATGAGCCGTTGGCAGTGCTTGAACACGGCATCAGTGATGAGGCGGGGAGCCCTGCAGCCATTACCTATGCCGATGGCACAACCCCGCTGGGCTCCGATATCCGTATCGGGCTGATTTCCAGAGATCTGGCACAGCTTGAACTGCGTCAGGCGCTGATCGAAACCCTGATCTACGGCTGTCTGTTGGCATTGGCGGTGTCACTTGCAATGGCGCTGTTGTTGTCATGGGCGGTGGATCGGCAGTTACAGCATCTGATTACACTCACGCGTCTTGCCAATCGTGAACGCAATACCCGATGGCCACAGACCTGGATCAGCGAGTTCAATCAGATTGGCGAAGAGGTGGTCAATATTGTCAACTGTCTGAAGGCAAGAGAGGAAGAGCTGGAAGGGGTGAATCAACAGCTGTTGCGCAATAACGAAGAGAAGCGGCAGATCCTGCAGCACCTGATTCAGACGCAGGAACGTGAACGCCTGCGCCTGTCGAACGAGTTGCATGACGATATGGCTCAGTTGCTGGTGGCCGTGAAGATGAACCTGCAGCTGCACCGTGAAGAACTCATGAAAAGCTCGTGTTCGCTCGACAACCTTCAGCAGGCCGAGCGTCTGGTCAACAGCATTTATGATACCGTTTACAACCGGATACGCATGCTGCGCCCCTTTGAACTGAATGACTTTGGCCTGGGAGTCAGTCTGACCAATCTGCCGGCTGTGAAACTGCTGGAACAACTCGATTATGCGGTTGAGTTCGACATTGATCAGACTCGCCCGTTGCAGAAGGAATTGATGTCGAGCCTTTATCGCATTGCTCAGGAGGCCCTGTCCAATGTGATCAAGCATGCTGAAGGCACCTATGTCCTTATCAGGCTGGCTGATGAGTTGGAAGGCCTGCGCATGGTGATTGAGGATGATGGCCAGGGCCTGGAAGCTGCTCCATCCCTCAGCGATGGCGGCTTTGGTCTGTTGGGCATTCGTGAGCGGGCCGAACATATGCAGGCACAACTGAGCATTTGTTCAGAGAACGGGGTGCGCATTGAGCTGTTCATTCCTGCACACAATGCCTACGCCAGTCATGCTGCTGAGCAGATGGTCGACTCTACGTAGTTATACGTAGAGTGATTGCGGTGAACACTCGTTCCGTCTGCGTAGTATGAGGCGGAATTTGCGGGTATTTCGAATGTTTTTATCTGTCTGTTGTGTCGATACTGTCCACTGCCGGTAACATGTCCGATGTGCCGGTCAGAACGACAACAGAGGATAGATAAAAACAATGTTTAAACTGACCTTTGCGCGTAAAGTTTTGGCTGCTGCAGCCTGCGCGGCCGTATTGATCAGCCCGGCCCAGGCCGCTGAGAAAACCTACAAACTCAAACTGGCAGAAACCTGGCCGACCAACTTCGGCGTATTCAGTGAGCCTGCGCGTCGCATGGCGGATCTGGCCAACAAGATGTCCAACGGACGTCTGGAAATCAGCATCGACACGGCCAACAAGCACAAGTCCGCTTTCGGCGTTTTTGACATGGTACGTGCCGGCCAGTACGACATGGGCCATTCTGCGTCCTATTACTGGAAAGGCAAGGTTCCCAATACCCTGTACTTCACCACCATGCCGTTCGGCATGACCGCGACCGAGCAGTATGGCTGGTTCTATTACGGCGACGGTATGGAGCTGATGCAGAAGGTGTATGAGCCGTTCAATCTGCTGTCTTTCCCGGGTGGTAACACCGGCGTTCAGATGGGTGGCTGGTTCCAGAAGGAAATCAACACCGTTGAGGACCTGCAGGGCCTGAAGATGCGTATTCCGGGCTTCGCTGGCGAGGTTCTGGCCAAGCTGGGTGCCAACCCGACCAACATTCCGCCGGGTGAGCTGTATACCTCTTTGGAACGTCGCACCATCGATGCACTGGAGTGGGTAGGACCTTCCATGGACCTGCGCATGGGCTTCCACAAAATTGCACCCTACTACTACACCGGCTGGCATGAACCTGCGACCGAACTGCAGTTCCTAGTCAACAAGCGTACCTTCGACAAGTTGCCTGCAGACCTTCAGGAAATCCTGACCACCGCCATGCGCGTGGCAGCCTATGACATGACCATCCAGTCACACCACGAATCCGGTGTTAACTGGGCGACCATGAAGGCCGAATTCCCGAATGTGCAGGTCAAGCAGTTCCCGCCTGAAGTCATTCAGGCGCTGAGCAAGGCCAACGATGAGCTGCTGGCTGAGCATGCTGCCAATGATGAGCTGGCCAAGGAAATTCTGGACTCTCAGGCCGAGTATATGGGTGTGGTACGTCAGTGGACTGACATTGCCGACCGCGCTTACCTGAACAGCTTCGAGTAAGTCTGTTCCGTTCGAGGCCCCGGCTACGGGGCCTCACACACATCCGGAAGATGTATCTGACAGCCTTGGGCTGCGAGGGATTCTGAATGTTTCTGTTACGCCTGGAGCAGACGATCAACGCCTTTTCCGACTGGCTGGGCAAGATCTCTGCCGTTCTGTTCGTGATCATGCTGTTCAACGTCTTTTACGACGTTATTACCCGCTATCTGTTCAACGATGTATCCATCGGCATGCAGGAACTGGAGTGGCATCTGTTTGCCGCCATGTTCATGCTGGGCGTGCCGTTCACCCTCAGAGCGGGTGGGCATGTGCGTGTCGATCTGATTTATGAAGGGTTGAGCCTGAAAAAGAAGGCCTGGATCGACCTGTTTGGCGTTCTCACGCTGCTGTTCCCCTTCTGTTTGCTGGTGGCCTGGTACGGCGTGGACTTTGCGCGCGAATCCTTTGAACTGGGCGAAGGCTCGGGCGACCCCGGAGGCTTGCCGTACCGTTGGGTGATCAAGGCCGTGATCCCGTTTGCCTTTTTCTGCACGTTCATCAGTGGTGTTGGCATGATGCTTCATTCCATCAATACCCTGGCGGGCCATCACAAGGATGATGGCTACACCCCGATGCAGCACTAACGAACAAGGTATCCCCGATGATCGGTATTACAATGTTTTTCGTGGCCCTGGGCATGCTGTTGATCGGCTTCCCGGTGGCCTTTATTTTTGGTGGTGTGGCGCTCTGGTTCGGGGTCTATGCCGAAGGGCCGGACATGTTTGCCTTCATGCCGTTCCGTATTCAAAGCATCATGGAAAACACGGTGCTGATGGCTGTGCCGCTGTTTGTCTTCATGGGTATCGTGTTGCAGAAGACACGCCTCGCCGAGCAGTTGCTCGAGTCCATGGGCAAGCTCTTTGGTGGTGTGCGTGGCGGTCTGGCCATTTCAACGGTTTTGGTAGGGGCGCTGTTGGCGGCCTCAACCGGCGTGGTCGGGGCCTCCGTAGTCGCCATGGGCCTGATTTCGCTGCCTGTGATGCTCAAGTACAACTATGACAAGAAGCTGGCCTGTGGCACGATCTGTGCCTCCGGTACACTGGGGCAGATCATTCCGCCGTCCATCATCCTGATTATCCTGGGTGATGTTATGGGCATTCCCGTGGGTGACCTGTTCCAGGCGGCTATTCTGCCCGGTTTCATTTTGATTGGTGTCTACATCCTTTACATTCTTGTGTACACCTACTTGAAGCCCTCGGCAGCACCGGCTTTGCCGATGGACCCTGATGATGGCTCACGTCGTGAGCAGATATTCAAGGCGCTGAAAGCGATCGTGCCGCCGTTGGCCCTGATTCTGGTGGTGCTGGGTTCCATCTTTGCCGGCATTGCGACTCCGACTGAGTCCTCGGCGCTTGGTGGTGTGGGCGCACTGCTGCTGGCACTGGTCTATGGTCAGTTCAGCTGGAAAATGGTGTACAACTCAGCCATTGAGACCGTGAAAGTCACGGCAATGGTATTCGCTATACTGCTGGGTGCGACCGCCTTTTCAATGGCGTTCAGCTATACCGGCGGTGAAGAGATTGTAGAGCATTACCTGTCCAACCTGCCGGGCGGGGCCATGGGCTTCCTGCTGCTGTCGATGCTGGCCATTCTGATTCTTGGCTTCTTTATCGACTTTGTTGAAATCAGTTTCATCATCGTGCCGATTCTGTTGCCTGCGGCTGAAATTCTGGGTATAGCACCGGTCTGGTTTGCGATCCTGATCGCAATGAACCTGCAGACCAGTTTCCTTACCCCGCCGTTCGGTTTCAGTCTGTTTTACCTCAAGGGCGTTGCACCACCCAATGTGCGCACCCTGGATATCTATAAAGGGGTGGTGCCTTTCATCCTGATGCAGGTTGCCATCGTGATATCGATTCTCCTGTTCCCTGAGTTCTACGGTCTGGTTTAGACTCAATTAACGCCTGTTCAGTCTTCATCTGTGCAGGCGTTTTCCTATTGTGACCGTGCGGGTGCAGTTCAATGCCGCTGAAAATCAAGATTCTTCTGCTCTCCCTGATACCGATGATGCTGGTGACCTCGGCAGTTGCCTGGTTGGGCATGAATCAGGCTCGTCAGCTGTCGGAAGAGGAGATTCGGCTGTTTGAGGCTCACCTGTTGGGATCCAAACAGCGTGAGCTGGAAAACTATGTCAGTCTCGCGCTGACCTCCATTGCCCATATCGTTGATACGGCCGGCCCCAATGATGCGCAGGCGCAAAGCGCCGTGAAGCAGATTCTGACCGATATGACCTTTGGCGATGATCAGGACGGGTACTTCTTTGTTTACACCATGGATGGGGTCAACCTGGTCCACCCGACGCAGCCTGAGCTGGTCGGTCAAAACCTGTATGACATGCAGGATGCTCGTGGCAACTATGTGATTCGCAATCTGCTTGAGCGTGCAAGGCAGGGCGGGGGTTTTCATCGCTACCTGTGGCAGAAGCCCTCCAAGCAGACGCGTGAAGAGAAGATCGGCTATGCCGTGATGCTTCCCAAGTGGAACTGGATGTTGGGAACCGGGCTTTATCTGGATGATATTAGCCGCGAAGTGGCGAAGATTCGTGCCGAAGTAAACCGTAATATCCGCAATACGTTTTTTACCGTGCTGGTCATCATGTCGGTGGCCGTGGTACTGGTCGTACTATTGGGGATTGCCATCAATCTGCATGAAAACCGGTTGGCCGACAGCAGGCTGAGACTGCTGGCACATCGCTCCATTCTCGCCAATGTGGCGGACCGCCGTCGGTTCTCCCGTGAGCTGCATGACGGCATCAACCAGCTGATGGTATCGGTTTTGTATCGAATCGAGCTGGCGCAGCGAAAACTGAAGCAAGGCAACGAGGAAGGGCTGGTTGATCTCGAAAAGGGCTACCAGGTCCTGAATGAAGCGATTCAGGAGGTGAGGCGGATCTCACATGATCTCAGGCCCACGCTGCTGGACGATCTGGGGCTGGAGCCGGCACTTGAAGGGCTGCTGGACCGATTTACCGAACGTACGGGCATTCAGCTGGATCTGGATATTCGGTTGCCGGCAGGAAACCTGCCTGAAGATGTGGAAATTACCATCTATCGTTTAGTGCAGGAAGGATTGACCAATGTGGAGCGTCACTCCGGTGCACGCCTGCTGCGCCTGCGTCTGTGGCAGCAGCGTGATCAATTGTGGCTAAAGATGCAGGACAATGGCTGCGGTTTTGACCCTGAGGTGCTGGAGCGCTTTGAGGGGATTGGCTTGCGTAACATGCGTGAACGCGTTGAGCTGCTCGGCGGAGAGTTCAGGCTGGTGTCCAGGCCCGGGCAGGGCGCGACGCTGCTGGCCGGGCTGTCGCTGCAGCAGACGGGAGGTCAACAATGACGGATTTGATACGGGTGCTGCTGGTGGATGACCATCCGCTGGTTATTGACGGTATACAGGCACGACTGGAAAGCGAAGGCGGTATAGAGGTGGTTGGGCAGGCCGGCAATGGTCTTGAAGCCATCGAGCTGGTTCAGTCTCTCAAGCCGGACGTGGTGTTGATGGATGTCTCAATGCCGGTGATGAATGGCCTTGAGGCAACCCGAGAGCTGCGGCTGCGATCCCCTGAAACGCGGGTGCTGATTCTCAGCATGCATGACAACCGGGAATATATGGTGCAGCTGATTCAGTCCGGTGCCCGAGGCTACATACTGAAGGATGTTTCTGCGGCCGAGATGGTGAAGGCGATTGAAACGGTTTGCCAGGGCGGCACTTACTTTAGTGCCAGTGCATCGCAGACCCTGTTCAGTCATTTCACGGACCCGGATGCGGCGGATGCGGTAGAGGAAGCCGGGGAGTTGACACCACGGGAGCGCATGGTGTTGCGACAACTGGCGGAAGGGCACAACAACAAGGAGATTGCTCGTGCCCTGTCAATTTCGGTGCGGACGGTGGAAACTCACCGTCAGAACATCAAGTCCAAGCTCAATATTCACACTGCCGCGGGTCTGGTGCGGTATGCGCTGGAGCATAATCTGGTTCAATGATGCTGGTTCGACTAGTCGAGCAGCACAATTGGGCCAAGATCATTCGCTTCGGCAGCCTTGCGCAGACGCCCATCATGCTTGATGTCGGTTACAAAGCGGTTCACACGCTCCAGCCATTCGGGTTGGCCCTTGGCAACCGCATAGGCGTAACGGAAGGGACGCTCGGTCATGGAGGGCGGTGGCTCAATCAGCCGTGCCCAGTCATAGAAGCGCAGAACCTTGCGCGAGTACGGATAGTCGGTGATGAAAACATCTGCCATGCCCGACATGACGGCCTGCTCTCGTTCTCGCGGGTCCGTCACGACCAGAAGCTGTGCGTGCTTCAGGCTGGTACGCATCTGTGATTCCATATAGGTACCTTTTTGTACGCTGACGACCGCCCCGGGCTGGTCTATGTCACTCCAGGCGTGCATGGCGGGATGCGTGCGGGTGGTCACGGCATACATCTGGCTGGCCAGGTAGGGCTCACTGTAGTCAATGCGCTCAGCGCGCGAGCCCGTGATGGCAATGGCAAACATCCCAATATCACAGGCATCGTTTTCAAGATCATCCATGAAGCGACCAAAATGCGTTTCCACAAACGTCAGCTCCACACCCAGGTCATCTGCCAGTGCGTGAGCAAGCTCGATATCGATCCCTTCCAGCTGACCTGTTTTGGGGTGGCGTGCACTGATGGAAAAGTAGTCGGGCCACATGCAGACGCGCAGGTTTTGCGATTGCATGACATTGCTCAGTCTATCTGTTGAGGGTGTCTGTGCATTCACCACAAGGCTGGTGCACAATAGTGACACAACGACTAACCCGAACCAGGGTGAAAGCACCTTGACCAGCATGTAATGTCTCCTGAGAGGAATCGGATGCCAAGCACTATAACAGAAGACACCACTCGGCATAGCCTCAAAACGGGCCTGTCCGTTCTGTTATTGGGTGTGTTACTGACGGCGAGCTTGCTGGCAATGCAGCTGGTATTTGTTCAACTGGGGACGCAGCGAGCGGTAGCGGAGCTGGAAAAAGAGGCAGAGCTGCTGGCACACTCGCTGGAAAGCAGTGTGACGCGAACGGTACAGGGGGTACAGGGGCGCCTGCGATCACTGGAGGATCTGCTGAGGCACAATCCAGCGCTTCTGCAGCAGCCGCTAGAGCTTCAGCAACGGATGCAAATGCTGGTTGCCATGACCCCACAATTGCGTGAACTGGCAGTGCTGAGGCAGGGATCTGGCCAGTTAAAGGTGCTGGCGAGCTCGGCAATTGCGCGTGGCGACAGCCCTGTCGAACTGCTGGACTGCAGCCAGAAGGATCCCGTTCCGTCACTGCTGCGTTTTTCGGAACCCATGAACGGGCGGTTTCTTGGATCGGATGTCAGTCCGGCAGGAGTATACAAGCTGCCGATATGCATGTTGTTTACCGCTGAGGGTGGGCAGGCATTCTGGCTTGTTGCCGTTCTGAACCCCGACTCAATACGTGAACTGTTCTGGCCCATCATCGACAGTTTGCCGGCACAAATACACCTCTATCGTCATGACGGGCTCAGCCTGGTCGTGTTGCCGGCGACAGAGGCCGCCAATGCAGCGGATTCCGCTCTGCTGCAGCAGGTGAAACAGCAGGAGTGGGGGCTGTATTCAGGTGGTGGAAGCAACTCGGAGCAGGTAACGGCCTATCGTGCCACATCCATGTTCCCGTTATTGCTGACGCTCTCCATCGATAGCAGGCAGGCACTGGCGCCCTGGAGCAGAACAGTGACGACCATATGGCTGATCGTCGGTGTTGTACTGTTGTTGATTTTACTGGCTTCGATACTGATTGCCTGGATGCGCTATCGCCAGTACCGGTTGCTGGATGAGTTGCAGCTGCTTGGGGCGGCCATCAGTACGACGGCAAACGCGGTGTTGATTACCGACAGTCGAGGTGTAATACGTTGGGTCAACCAGGCATTTACTCGATTGACTGGATACCGTCCCGAGGAAGCGCTGGGCAAGACGCCCGCGATACTCAGTTCGGGTGAGCATACCTCACTGTTTTTCAAGCGCCTGTGGGATACGATTCTGGCGGGTGACGTCTGGCGTGGAGAGGTCATTAATCGTACCCGAGATGGCCAGCACTTGATGGTTGAGCAGACCATCACTCCGATCAAAAACGATACAGGTGCTCTGACTCACTTTGTCGCGGTGCATGAGGATGTTACGGCGCGCAAAGCCGCTGAGCAGCGTTCGCTTTATCTGGCGAATCATGATCATCTTACAGGTTTGCCCAACAGGCGTGAGTTACTGACCAGGCTGGGGCAGTGGATGGAACCTGGCGGACCGGATTATCTGGCGCTGTTTTTCATTGATTTGGACAACTTCAAGGCAGTGAATGATACCTTGGGTCATGGGCGTGGGGATGAGCTGCTGATAGGCATGGTGGCGCGTCTGAAGAATCTGATTCCTGAGGGGGGGTGTCTGGCCCGCTTGGGTGGGGATGAGTTTGCCATTGTGATGAACCGTGGCGTGAGTCGCGAGCCGGCCTCCGTACTGGCTCAGAGGATCACTGACCTGTTGGCTGAACCCTTTGAGCTGACGGGGCATCCCTTTACGCTTACTGCCAGTATAGGGGTTGCATTGGCGCCGGGCGGCAAGGGGGACCCCCTGACCCTGTTGCGCCAGGCCGATCTAGCGCTTTATGCGGCCAAACACGATGGGCGCAGCACCTATCGCATCTTTAACGAGGCGATGGATTTCGATGTGACGCGTCGCGTGAATCTTGAGCAGGGGCTTAGGGTAGGCTTGAAGAACCCTGATCGCGTCTTCAGCATGCACTACCAGCCTGTATTTGATGCTCAGACGCTCATGCCTGTGGCGGCAGAGTTGTTGCTGCGCTGGAAGACCGAGTCGGATGAATGGATTTCTCCCGCTGAATTTATTCCGGTTGCAGAAGAAAGTGGCATGATTATCGAGCTGGGGCGTTGGCAGTTGGCTCATGTGATTGCACGTATGGCTGACTGGGCGCTTGATGCTGAAAGCTTCTATCTAAGCATTAATGTGTCAGCCATTCAGTTGGCCCGTGATGATATAGCACAGTATTTGACAGGGCTGCTGGATCAGTACGGTATAGCGTCACACCGAATAACGGTTGAGGTAACCGAAACTGCCATTATCAGCATCAATGAGCGATTCGAAACAAACCTGGCCTGTCTGGCTGCGGCAGGTGTGCGTTTGTCGATTGATGATTTTGGTACGGGGTATTCATCGCTAGGCAATCTGCGCAATTTGCGTGCTGATTATCTCAAGATTGATCGCAGCTTCGTGGTGGGTATTGGTCAAAACCGTGGTGATGAAGAGATCATTCTTGCCATGCTGGCATTGGCAAGAAGTCTCAATATGAAGGTGGTGGCGGAAGGTGTTGACAGGGAGCATCAGTTGCGATTCCTTCAGCAGGCGGGCTGTGATCAGATTCAGGGGTATCTGCTTGCCAAGCCAATGCCAGAAGCTGCTCTGATGAGGCACCTCCAGCAGCATCAGGCAGGCAGGGCGGGATGAGTGCAGGCGTATGAAAAAAAAGAAAATATTCTGTTATTGGGGCTTGCGCCTGCAGGTTTCATCTATATAATACGCAGCACATTTCAGGACTATAGCTCAGTTGGTTAGAGCACCACCTTGACATGGTGGGGGTCGGCGGTTCGAGTCCGCCTAGTCCTACCAAATACTTGAAAAGCCACCGCGCGTAACGCACGGTGGCTTTTTCATTTCTGTGTCCTCGTGGGCGTATTGCAGGCCCATGGGCTTTCTTTTATGCCCTTTCGAGTTGCTGATAGACATCACTCAGCTCTTTGTGGATTTTCTGGTTGGCAAAATCCAGTCCATCTCCCAGCCGGGGATCATCGATTACTTGAGCCCACTGCTCACCAAATCGTAGGATCTCTTCCTCGGCACAGGCATCAGCATTGAACATGTACAGTGGCTGGGCATAGTTCATTTGCACCAGGTTGGCCGTCAGCTGGAACGGCTTAAGAATTTCAGGCACCGTCGCAAACATGTGAAACCCGTTGTAATTCTGGGCCTGGCCGCCGGCCGAGCAGATAACCAGCATATCCTTGCCTTTAAGTTTGTCACCCTTGCTGCCATAGGCGAATTGGTACTGCAGTACATCATCAAGCCACTTCTTCAATAGCGGCGGCATTGACCACCAGTAAATAGGGAACTGAAACACGATGCGGTCATGCTCCAGCAGAAGTGTTTGCTCCCTTTCTACGTCGATCCTGAAGTCAGGATATTCTGCGTACAGGTCACGACTGGTGGTGATCTTGCCAGAGGTTTCCAGTTGCGTCTTCCAGTGCCTGTTTACGCGAGACTGCTCCAGATTGGGATGAAAGACGAGGTTCAAAATTTTCATGTTGTATATCCTGAGTATTCGGCGTTTTTGGCGCACTGATCATAAGGGTTAACAGTTATCTAGGTCATTTGACCTAAATAGATTAGGTCGGTTGACCAAAATCTGTCAACGGGTAATATTGAGAACAGATGAATGGGAGGGCATATCCTCATCAGTACAACCCGCTTTTGCATGTGTTCGGGCAAGTGCCATGAATCGGCAGAGATGCAAGATTGAGAGAAATGAAGAAAACCAATAAAGCCGAGAAGATCATTGATTGCGCCCTGATGTTATTGAAAACCGAGGGCGATCATGGCGTCACCATGCGTCAGGTTGCACAACGAAGCGACATGTCGTTGAGTAATGTGCAGTACTATTTCAAAAACAAGGATGAGCTGCTGAAGGCGATGGCTGATCGCTATTTTGGGCTGTGTATACAGGATATTCAGGGCCAGGTCGGCCTTACGGAACAGGGCGATATCGAAGCAGAACTCAGCGCAATGTTGCTTGAGTATCTTAGGCATGGTCTGGAAATTTCCGAAATGTGTCGGGTCTTTCGAGAATACTGGGCGATCGCAACTCGAAATGAAGCCATCGATCAGTATCTGACCGATTACTATAAACGCCTGATCGAGGCGCTATCGCATAAGCTCGAGCCTGCCAGCGACAGCCCTGAGGCACTGACCCATGCGGTCAGTCTGATCATTCCCTATGTTGAGGGCTATACCATCACATCCAGGGCACTGCCTGTGGACATCGAACAGGCCAATCGGATGCTCGTGACCCTGGTGATGAGTGTGCTGCGACGCGGTTGAAGAGGTAGTCTTGAACCGGTGCTTGAACGGCAAGCTGTCGGGTAGGCGTTGTGTCTTGAGCAGGGTTACAGCGTCGCCTTGATTGTCATCATCAGAAAGCCGGTGAAGGCGGCATTATCGTACTGTAGGGAGGGAGCTGCCATGCCTCGCATCTGAACGATTTGGTCGCGATAGCGGGTATAGAACTCATGGCTTGGAGTGGAATTGTAAACCAGATTCTGCAGTTCAAAGTGGCGAATGATGCCTTTGGTCGTCGTTGGTTTGACGAATACTTCCGTACGGGGCGCGTAATAATAGGGCAGGATGGTCATCAGTGACCACTTGGCGAGTTTGGCTGGTCGCAGCAGATCAAGCATCAGATTGAACCCATACTCCTGATCCCCGTGCAGGATATCGTTCAGCGCCAATGCATAGCTCTCTCGCTCGTTACAGGTCATTGTCTTGACCCAGTCACGCAGGCGGGGCTTCTCAAACATGGACACCATTGATGAGCGGCTGATCAGCTTCACCATATCTTCTGCGACTTGCTGAGGTCGTGCGAAACACTCAGGGGCGAAGAGTGCCTGAGCCTGTTCGGTACGCTTCGCTATCTGATGCTTTTTGCCTTCCTTGAGCATTGTCGGATGTGAGAACCCGCCGGGGAAAAGGGCGAGAAAATCGGCTTCGGCGGCATGCAGGCGCTGTTTGTTCATGCTTGCTTCATGGCGGGAATATCTCCGTGCTTTATCAGAGTAGCAGTGCGTGGCTTGAGAGTAGTATCTCTAATCAATCATGCACGTCTATCTGAATGCAAACCGCAGCTGATCTTTGGGGAATTGTTCGTTTTGGCTGCTGCCCTGGAGTGGTGCCGGCGAACAGACCTGCATAATCTCAATGTTACCGGGCTCAAGCAGGACATAGGCCTTGCATGTACTGCACTTGAGCAATTCACTGTTGCTGAGTTGGCTGATGCTGAGGTGGTGCGAGGCGCGTGTGCCGCTGCTCAGCAGGGAGCGGCAATTCTGGCAAATCTGATCCATCACGGGGTCCCTCCTGGTTCATTGCATCCTGCTACATAAAACTGTAATGCATACCTGTGTGGTGAGCACTAGGAATTATTCCTAATTTGTGTCCGCCGCAGGTAAAAAAAACCCTGCAAGAGCAGGGTTTTTTTCAGCCGGTTGAATCAGGCAGGGTAATCGCGCTGCTTCGCGCCTGTGTAGAGCTGACGTGGGCGTCCAATCTTGTTCGGGCTGGAGTGGAATTCATTCCAGTGAGAGATCCAGCCGATTGTGCGAGACAGGGCAAAGATCACGGTGAACATGTTGGTCGGAATACCGATCGCCTTAAGGATGATGCCAGAATAGAAGTCGACGTTCGGGTAGAGCTGACGCTTCACGAAGTACTCGTCTTCCAGGGCAATTTGCTCCAGACGCTTGGCGATCTGCAGCTGAGGGTCGTTTTCGATGCCCAGCAGTTCCAGAACTTCGTCGCAGGTCTTCTTCATGACCTTGGCGCGCGGGTCGAAGTTGCGGTACACGCGGTGGCCAAAGCCCATCAGTCGGAACGGATCATTCGGATCCTTGGCCTTTTCAATGAACTCGGCGATGTTGGACTCGTCACCAATTTCATCAAGCATGGTCAGCACGGCTTCGTTGGCACCGCCATGTGCCGGTCCCCACAGGGCTGCAATACCGGCAGCGATACAGGCGAACGGGTTGGCACCTGAAGAGCCTGCAAGGCGTACGGTAGAGGTGGAGGCGTTCTGCTCGTGGTCGGCGTGCAGGATGAAGATGCGATCCATGGCGCGGGCCAGTACCGGATTGACTTCATAATCAGAGCACGGGGTGCCGAACATCATGCGCAGGAAGTTGGCGCCGTAGCTGAGATTGTTCTGCGGGTACATGAACGGCTGGCCAATGGAGTACTTGTAGCACATGGCGGCCAGTGTCGGCATTTTGGCAATCAGGCGGTAGGCGCACACTTCGCGGTGATGCGGGTTGTTGATGTCCAGCGAGTCGTGATAGAACGCGGAGAGAGCCCCGACAACACCACACATGATTGCCATCGGGTGAGCGTCTCGACGGAACCCCTTGAAGAACTGGCTGAGCTGCTCGTGCACCATGGTGTGGTTGGAGATGGTGTTGACGAACTTTTCTTTTTCTTCTGCGGTGGGAAGTTCACCGTTGAGGAGCAGGTAGCAGACTTCGAGGTAGTCGGATTTTTCAGCAAGCTGCTCAATCGGGTAGCCACGATGAAGCAGCACACCCTGGCCACCATCAATATAGGTGATCTTGGATTCGCAGGCCGCAGTGGACACGAAGCCGGGGTCGTAGGTGAACAGGCCTTTGCCGGTCAGTGGGCGTACATCTATGACGTCGGGACCTTCAGTGCCGGAATACACCGGCAGCTCGATCGCTTCGTCCAGACCATCGACTGTCAAACGTGCTTTCTTGTCAGCCATCAGAGGCTCCTATCATTCTGTTTTGTATTGCTGCGGCTTGCTTCTGAGCCGCTTCATAGGAAATGGCCCGAAAAAGGACCCACCCACTATAGAGTGTGAAACGGGATTGTCAATTAAGCCTTGGGCGTGGAATGTTGCGATGCAATAAAAAGCTTTTTCCTAGCAATTCAGCCGCTACTGGGAAATAAATAATTAGTTGTACGTCAACGCAAAAGCGCTTCTACGAAGGGAGTGATTGACATGGATCTGCGCACTAGACTTAAGCCGTAGGCAGCGTCAGTCGCGTTGTATTCGAAGGGTGATCTGTCTATACTCTCGCACCTGAGTTGGCACCGTGCCCACTGGTTAAGTGTCAGTTCTGGCATCTCGAGGTACTACTCTCTGAGCACTTCCTAGCAACCTTGTCCTGCAACAGGACAGAAAAGTGTGAACTAGAGCCGTGAACAAGAAAAGACCTGTAAATTTAGATCTGCGAACCATAAAACAGCCACTCCCGGCGATCACTTCAATTCTGCATCGCGTAACAGGTGTGGCGCTGTTCTTCGGCGCCATCTTTATGTTGTATGTATTGAGCCTGTCGCTGGAATCTCAGGCCGGTTTCGACCGTGCCGCTGAGATGCTCCAGGAGTCATTCCTGGCAAAACTCATTGCATGGGGTCTGGTGTCAGCGCTGCTGTACCACTTCTTTGCGGGCATCAAGCACCTGATCATGGATCTTGGGCACTGTGAAGAGCTGGAGAGCGGTCGTATGGCGGCCCAGGTTACTCTGGTGATAGCGGGTATCGCTATCCTGCTTGCGGGAGTCTGGATATGGTAACAAGTATTACAAGCTTTGGTCGTAGCGGCCTGTATGACTGGATGATGCAGCGCGTCACCGCACTCGTACTGCTGGCTTACACCGTTTTCATGATTGGCTATCTGCTGATGAATCCGGAGCTGGATTACAACCAGTGGAAAGAGCTGTTCAGCGGAACGGTCATGCGCATCTTTACCCTGTTGGCAGTACTGTCCATGGTAGCGCACGCCTGGATCGGCATGTGGTCTGTTTCCACCGACTACATCAAGGCGACCGGTGCTCGCTTCGTGTTTCAGTCCGTATGCGGCCTGCTGGCGTTTATCTACGTCGTGTGGGGCATCCAGATTCTGTGGGGTATCTAAAACATGTCTAAACTGCGTACGCTTACTTTCGACGCTATTGTCGTCGGTGGTGGTGGTGCTGGCATGCGCGCTGCGCTGCAGCTGGCACAGTCAGGCCTGAATACCGCCTGTGTCACCAAAGTATTCCCGACCCGTTCTCACACTGTTTCCGCTCAGGGTGGTATTACCTGTGCGATCGCCAGTGCTGATCCGAACGATGACTGGCGCTGGCATATGTATGACACCGTAAAGGGGTCAGACTATATCGGTGACCAGGACGCAATTGAGTACATGTGCTCTGTAGGTCCTCAGGCCGTATTCGAGCTGGATCACATGGGTCTGCCGTTCTCCCGTACTGAGGTTGGACGTATCTATCAGCGTCCGTTCGGCGGTCAGTCCAAAGGGCCGGACAATCCCACTCAGGCGGCGCGTACCTGTGCTGCGGCCGACCGTACCGGTCATGCGCTGCTGCATACGCTGTATCAGGCCAACATGAAAGCCGGTACAACCTTCCTGAACGAGTGGTATGCCGTAGACCTGGTCAAGAACTCACAGGGCGACGTGGTTGGCTGTATTGCCATCTGCATCGAAACCGGCGAGACCGTCTACATCAAGTCCAAGGCAACTGTTCTGGCGACTGGCGGTGCAGGTCGCATCTATGCGTCCACTACCAACGCTTTGATCAATACCGGTGACGGTATTGGCATGGCGATGCGTGCCGGTGTTGCTGTTCAGGATATGGAAATGTGGCAGTTCCACCCGACCGGGATTGCAGGTGCCGGCGTGCTGGTGACCGAAGGTTGCCGTGGTGAAGGTGGCTATCTGGTCAACAAGGACGGCGAGCGCTTCATGGAGCGTTATGCGCCCAACGCCAAGGACCTTGCCGGTCGTGACGTGGTTGCTCGTTCCATGATTCTGGAGATCCTGGAAGGTCGTGGCTGTGGCGAGAACGGTGATCACGTGTACCTGAAGCTGGATCATCTTGGTGAGGAAGTTCTGCACTCCCGTCTGCCGGGTATCTGCGAACTGTCCAAGACCTTTGCCGCAACCGATCCGGTTAAAGAACCGATTCCGGTTGTACCAACCTGTCATTACATGATGGGTGGCATCGCTACCAACATCGGTGGTCAGGCGATCTCTCCGGATCCGCAGACTGGCGAAGACAAGATCATCAACGGTCTGTTTGCCTGTGGTGAAGCGGCCTGTGTATCCGTGCATGGTGCCAACCGTCTGGGCGGTAACTCTCTGCTTGACCTGGTGGTATTCGGTCGTGCAGCGGGCATGCAGATCGAGCAGCAGATGCGTGAAGGCTATTCTGTTCCTGATGCAACCGATTCTGACATCGAAGCGGCCATGTCGCGTCTCAATCGCCTCAATAACAGCACTGGCGGTGAAAAGATTGCTGATGTTCGCAAGGATCTGCAGAGCACCATGCAGCTTTACTTCGGCGTGTTCCGTGATGGCGAGAGCATGCAGAAAGGTCTGGGCCTGCTCAAGGAGATCCGTGAGCGCGTTGCAAACGTACATCTGGATGACAAGAGCCAGGCATTCAATACCTCTCGTATTGAAGCACTGGAGCTTGAGAACCTGATGGAAGTTGCAGAAGCAACCGCAATTGCGGCTGAGGAGCGCAAGGAGTCCCGTGGTGCGCACGCCCGTAACGACTTCACCGAGCGTGATGACGAAAACTGGCTGTGCCACTCCGTCTTCTTCCCGCAGAACAAATCCGTTGGCAAGCGTGCTGTTAACTTTGCGCCGAAGACAATGGATCCGTTCCCGCCGAAAGTACGAACCTATTAAGAGGCTGGTGCGATGCTGGTAAGTGTATATCGTTACAACCCTGAAGTTGATGATGCGCCCTACATGCAGGATATTCATATCGATATCCCGGGTGGCAAGGACATCATGGTGCTGGATCTGCTCCAGCTGCTGAAAGAAAAGGACTCGACACTGGCCTATCGTCGTTCCTGTCGTGAAGGTGTTTGTGGCTCCGACGGCATGAACATGAATGGCAAGAACGGTCTGGCGTGCATTACTCCGCTGTCAGAAGTGGTCAAGAATGACAAGCTGGTACTGCGTCCGCTGCCGGGTCTGCCGGTGATTCGTGACCTGGTCATTGATATGACTCAGTTCTACAAGCAGTACGAGAAGATCAAGCCGTTCTTGATCAACGACACGCCGCCTCCGGCCATCGAGCGTCTGCAGTCACCTGAAGAGCGTGCCGAGCTGGACGGTCTGTACGAGTGTATTCTCTGTGCGTGCTGCTCCACTGCCTGTCCGTCTTTCTGGTGGAATCCGGACAAGTTCGTTGGTCCGTCTGGTCTGCTGCAGGCTTACCGCTTCCTGGCGGACAGCCGCGATACAGCGACCAATGAGCGACTGGCTGAGCTGGATGATCCGTTCAGTGTGTTCCGTTGTCACGGCATTATGAACTGCGTCAGCGTGTGCCCGAAAGGGCTGAATCCGACCAAGGCAATTGGCAAGATTCGCAACATGCTGATCCAGCAGGCAACCTGATCCAATTCAGGCGTTAGAAAAACGGCATCCTTGATGCCGTTTTTTTTGGTCATTTGTCAGGCGGGGAGGGGTGTCATAGCCAAAAGGCCTATGTCATCCCCGTGGCATAATTTTATAGAATCCTCGCCTGCTAGCGGTGTTAAGGCCGCAATAAAAAGCGTAGAATTATCGACCGCGGCCGCACGCGATCCGTCGTTGCTGCGGGACGATACAAAAAACGGTAATCAGCAGAGGGTTACGGACTGTTGGATCGGGAAATAGTGCAGCCTGATCGTCACAGTACCCTCTCAGAGCCAGGGTGAGATGATAATGCAAGATGGCATAATGGAGCAGATGTGGAAGAATGCCCATCTCTATGGGGGCAACCTTTCATATGTCGAACAACTATACGAAACGTACCTGATGGACCCCAATGCCGTTCCACAAGAATGGCGTGAAGAGTTCGATCGACTCCCCAAGGTTGGTGACAGCATCACTCAGGATGTGCCTCACTCCACCATCCGGGAACACTTCCTTCTCCTCTCCAAGAATCAAAAGCGCGCCATGCCGGTATCCGGCAGCAGTGTCAGCTCCGAGCATGAAAAGAAACAGGTTCGCGTCCTGCGCATGATCAATGCCTATCGCGTGCGTGGTCATCAGCATGCCGATATCGATCCGTTGAACCTGATGCAGCGTGAGCAGGTACCTGATCTTGATCCGCGCTTCCATGAGCTGTCTGAAGCCGATTTCGATACCCGCTTCCAGCTGGGCTCTCTGTTCTTTGGTCCTGAAGAGAGCACGCTGAAAGAGATCCTGGCTGATCTCAAGAAAACATATTGCACTACTGTCGGCGTCGAATACATGCATATCGTCGACACCCAGGAAAAGCGCTGGATCCAGTCGCGCATGGAGCCTGTTCGCAGCCATCCTGTACTGACCAACGACGAGCGCAAGCATATTCTTGAGCGCCTGGTGGCAGCTGAAGGCCTTGAGAAGTATCTCGGTTCACGCTACGCCGGTGCCAAACGCTTCGGCCTTGAAGGCGGCGAGAGTCTGATTCCGTGCCTGGACGAGCTGGTTCAGCGCGCCGGTCGTGATGGTGCCAAAGAGCTGGTGATCGGCATGGCGCACCGTGGACGCCTGAACGTGCTGGTCAATATCTTCGGCAAGAACCCGCAGGACCTGTTCGGCGAGTTCGAAGGCAAGCGCGTAATCGAAACGTCTGGTGACGTTAAGTACCACCAGGGCTTCTCGTCGAACGTAATGACCCCGGGTGGTGAAGTACATATCGCCATGGCCTTTAACCCGTCCCACCTGGAGATCGTGTCTCCCGTGGTTGAAGGGTCGGTACGTGCGCGTCAGGATCGTCGCAATGATCCGGTTGGCAACAGTGTCATTCCGGTTTCCATCCACGGTGATGCCGCTTTTGCCGGTCAGGGCGTGGTCATGGAAACCTTCCAGATGTCGCAGACACGTGCCTACAAGACCGGCGGCACCATTCACATCGTGATCAACAACCAGGTGGGCTTCACCACTTCCAAGAAGGAAGATGCGCGCTCCACCGAGTATTGTACCGATGTCGCCAAGATGGTTCAGGCGCCGATCTTCCACGTCAATGGAGATGATCCCGAGGCGGTTCGCTTCGTGACTCAGCTGGCGCTGGACTACCGTAACGAGTTCAACAAGGATGTGGTCATTGACCTGGTGTGCTATCGCCGCCGTGGTCACAACGAAGCGGATGAGCCGTCCGGTACCCAGCCGCTGATGTACAGCAAGATCAAGTCACACAAAACCACACGTGAGCTTTACGGTGAGCGTCTTGCTCAGGAAGGCGTGATTACGCAGGATGAGTCCAAGGCTCTGGATCAGGATTACCGCAAGGCGCTCGAAAACGGTGAGCATGTTGCCAAGTCTCTGGTGATGGAGCCCAACCGTGAGCTGCATGTGGACTGGACACCCTATCTCGGTCACCAGTGGTCATTCGACTGCGATACCCGTGTTGACGTCAAACTGCTGAAAGAGCTGGCCAACAAGACCTGTGAATTCCCGGAAGGCGTTGCGGTACAGCGTCAGGTTCAGAAAATTTACGAAGACCGCAAGAAAATGGCCGCCGGCGCCATGGAAATCAACTGGGGCTTCGCGGAGACCATGGCCTATGCAACATTGCTGGCCGAAGGGTATCCGGTGCGTCTGACCGGTCAGGACGTAGGTCGTGGTACCTTCTCTCATCGTCATGCGGTGATTCATAACCAGAAGGATGCATCCACTTACGTTCCGCTGCAGAACCTTGCGGAAGGACAGCCTCCGTTCGACATCTTCGACTCTTTCCTTTCCGAAGAAGCGGTGCTGGGCTTTGAATATGGCTACTCTACGACCACACCGAACGCGCTGGTCATTTGGGAAGCCCAGTTCGGTGACTTTGCCAACGGAGCGCAGGTCGTTATCGATCAGTTCATTACCTCCGGTGAGCACAAGTGGGGCCGTCTGTGTGGTCTGACCATGTTGCTGCCTCACGGCTTTGAAGGTCAGGGGCCTGAGCATTCATCTGCACGCCTTGAGCGTTTCCTGCAGATGTGTGCCGAGCACAATATTCAGGTTTGCGTGCCATCAACCCCAGCTCAGATATTCCATTTGCTGCGTCGTCAGGTTGTACGACCGCTGCGCAAGCCGCTGGTCGTGATGTCGCCCAAGTCACTGCTGCGTCACAAGCAGGCGGTGTGTTCGTTGGAAGATCTGTCAGAAGGCGCGTTCCAGCCGGTGATTCCTGAAGTGGATCAGCAGGACCCGAAAAAGGTCAAGCGTCTGGTTATGTGCAGCGGCAAGGTCTACTACGATCTCTACAACCGCCGTGCCGAGCTGGAAAAGGACGATGTTGCCATCGTGCGCATTGAGCAGCTGTACCCGTTCCCGGAGCAGGCTCTCAAAGATGCCATCGCCGATTACACCAACCTTGAGTCTGTAGTCTGGTGTCAGGAAGAGCCGATGAACCAGGGTGCGTGGTACTGCAGTCAGCATCATATGCGCAATGTGATGCAGCAGCACGATCCCAAGCTGCACCTGGTGGGTGTGGGTCGTCCGCACGCAGCTGCGCCTGCAGTAGGCTATATTTCGGTTCACCTTGAGCAGCAAGAGCAGCTGGTCAACGAAGCAATCAACGGTTAATGACAGGTTAGCAAACAAGACCTGAGCAGCATTAATAAAGGAAACAGCATGTCCATCGATATTAAAGCGCCGACTTTCCCTGAATCCGTTGCTGACGGAACAGTTGCAACCTGGCACAAACAGCCGGGTGAAGCATGTTCAGCTGATGAGCTGATCGTTGACATCGAAACCGACAAGGTCGTCCTTGAAGTGGTTGCACCGGCAGACGGTGTGATCAAGGAGATCGTAAAGGGTGAAGGTGACACCGTTCTGAGTGAGGAAGTGATCGCAATCTTCGAAGAGGGCGCGGCCGCTGAAGCGCCTGCTCCGGCTGAAAAGGCCCCGGCTGCGGAAGCCGCTGATGCGCCTGCTGCTGAAGTAACCACCGATGCTGACAAGGTCGGTCCGGCAGCTCGCAAGCTGATCGAAGAGAATGGTCTGGATGCCTCCAAAATTCCGGGTACCGGCAAGAATGGCGGTATCACCAAGGAAGACGTACAGAACTTCCTGAAAAACAAGCCTGCTGCAGCTCCGGCGGCCGCTGCTCCTGCAGCCGCAGCTCCGGCACTGAACATTCCGGCTGGCGAACGCACCGAGAAGCGTGTTCCGATGACCCGTCTGCGTGCCACCATCGCCAAGCGTCTGGTAGAAGCGCAGCAGAATGCGGCCATGCTGACCACGTACAACGAAGTCAACATGAAGCCGGTCATGGAACTGCGCAAGCAGTACAAGGATCTGTTCGAGAAGGTTCACGGTGGTACCCGTCTGGGCTTCATGTCCTTCTTCGTCAAGGCCGCTACTGAAGCGCTGAAGCGTTTCCCGGCTGTCAACGCCTCCATCGATGGCAACGACATGGTGTACCATGGCTATCAGGATATCGGTGTGGCCGTATCCACTGATCGTGGTCTGATGGTTCCTGTCCTGCGTGATACCGACACAATGAGTCTGGCAGAAGTCGAAGCGACCATTGCCGATTTTGGCAAGCGTGGCCGTGAAGGCAAGCTGGGCATGAACGACATGCAGGGCGGCACCTTTACCATCACCAACGGTGGTGTATTCGGCTCTCTGATGTCCACCCCGATCCTGAACCCGCCGCAGACTGCGATCCTGGGCATGCACAAGATCCAGGAGCGCCCGATGGCGGTCAATGGTCAGGTTGAGATCCTGCCCATGATGTACCTGGCACTGTCGTATGACCACCGTATGATTGATGGCAAAGAGGCGGTACAATTCCTCGTCACCATCAAGGATCTGCTGGAAGATCCGGCACGCATGCTGCTGGATGTTTGATCAGACCCGCAATCGAACGAGTGAAAACAGGATTAAGTAATGTCAGATAAATTTGATCTCATTGTTATCGGTGCCGGCCCCGGCGGTTATGTGGCTGCAATTCGTGCGGCTCAGCTGGGTCTGAAAACTGCCTGTGTCGAGAAGTGGGTTGATGACAAGGGTACTCCGGTTCTGGGCGGTACCTGTCTGAACGTGGGCTGCATTCCCTCCAAGGCGTTGCTTGAAACCACGCACAAGCTGCATGAGGCTCAGCACGGTTTCGCTGCTCAGGGCATCGTGGCCGATAACGTGCGCATGGACACCAAGCAGATGGTGGCCCGCAAGGATCAGATCGTTAAGAACCTGACCGGTGGTATTGCCGGTCTGTTCAAGGCCAATGGCGTGACTCTGCTGCAGGGTACCGGCAAATTGCTGGCCAATAAGCAGGTTGAAGTGACTGCGCAGGATGGCAAGAGCAGCGTTTACGCTGCCGATAACGTGATTCTGGCTTCAGGTTCCGTGCCGGTCGAGATTCCGCCGGCACCGCTGACCGAAGGTCTGATTCTGGATAACGAAGGTGCACTCAATATTGATGAAACTCCGAAACGCCTGGGTATCATCGGTGCGGGTGTCATCGGTCTGGAGATGGGTTCCATCTGGGCGCGTTGCGGCTCTGAAGTCACCGTATTTGAAGCGATGGATGACTTCCTGGCACTGGCTGACGTTGATGTTGCCAAGGAAGCCAAGAAGCTGCTCACCAAGCAGGGTCTGGACATCAAGCTGGGTGCGCGCTGCACCGGCACCGAGATCATCGATGGCAAGGAAGTGAAGGTGAAATTCACCGATGCCAATGGCGATCAGGAGATGGTGTTCGACAAGCTGATCGTTGCCGTTGGTCGTCGTCCCCAGACACAGGGTCTGCTGGCACAGGACAGCGGTGTGAAGCTGGATGAGCGCGGCTTCATCTTCGTAGATGACAGCTGCCGTACCGATGCACCGGGCGTGTATGCCATCGGTGACTCGGTGCGTGGCCCGATGCTGGCGCACAAGGCATCTGAAGAAGGGATCATGGTCGTGGACATTATTGCCGGCCACAAGGCTGCGATGAACTATGACTGCATCCCGAACATTATTTACACCTTCCCTGAACTGGCCTGGGTCGGCAAGACCGAGCAGCAGCTCAAGTCCGAGGGTGTAAAAATCAAGGTTGGTAAATTCCCGTTTGCTGCATCCGGTCGTGCCATGGCCGCCAATGCAACAGATGGCTTCGTCAAGATCATCGCTGACGAAGAAACCGACCGCATTCTGGGCGTGCACATGGTCGGTGGCATTGCCTCCGAGCTGATTGCTCAGGGTGTGATTGCGATGGAATTCTGCGCCAGTGCAGAGGATCTGCAGCTGATGGTGTTCGCTCACCCGACCGTCAGCGAAGCTGTGCATGAAGCAGCACTGGCCGTGGACAATCACGCCATTCACATTGCAAATCGCAAAAAGCGATAACCTGAAGGGTTAATCGGTGGGGCAGAGATCCTGCTTTTGCCGATCTGCAGAGCAAAGGTGTATCCCGACTGACTGCACACTGGTTGGGATACCTGTATAACCGATAATACAACGGATTAGAGCATGAACCTTCACGAGTACCAGGGTAAACAACTGTTTGCCGAATATGGTCTGCCGGTTTCCAAAGGGATCGCGGTAGATACTCCGGAAGCGGCTGCTGAAGCGGCTGAAAAAATTGGCGGTGACAAGTGGGTTGTAAAAGCCCAGGTTCACGCCGGTGGCCGTGGTAAAGCCGGTGGTGTAAAGCTGGTTGATTCTCCGGCTGAAGCCAAGGCATTTGCCGAAAAATGGCTGGGACAGCGTCTGGTTACCTATCAGACAGACGCCAATGGTCAGCCTGTTTCCAAAATTCTGGTTGAAACCTGCACCGATATCGCCAATGAGCTGTACCTGGGTGCGGTAGTTGACCGCTCCAGCCGTCGTATCGTGTTCATGGCTTCCACCGAAGGTGGTGTCGAGATCGAAAAGGTTGCTGAAGAGACTCCCGAAAAGATTCTGAAGGCTACCATTGATCCGCTGACCGGTGCGCAGCCCTACCAGGGTCGTGAGCTGGCGTTCCAGCTGGGTCTGCAGGGTGATCAGATCAAGCAGTTCGTCAACATCTTCCTCGGCCTGGCCAAGATGTTCGAAGAGAAAGATCTGGCGCTGCTGGAAATCAACCCGCTGGTCATCACTGACCAGGGCAACCTGCACTGCCTGGATGCCAAGGTTGTAATCGACGGTAACTCCGTTTATCGCCACAAGGATCTGCAGTCCATGCAGGATCCGTCTCAGGAAGACGAGCGTGAAGCACGCGCGGCTGAATGGGATCTGAACTACGTTGCTCTGACCGGCACTATCGGTTGCATGGTTAACGGTGCGGGCCTGGCAATGGGCACCATGGACATCGTTTCCCTGCACGGTGGCTTCCCGGCCAACTTCCTGGACGTTGGTGGTGGTGCAACCAAGGAGCGCGTTACCGAAGCGTTCAAGATCATTCTTGAAGACAGCAAGGTTAAAGCCGTTCTGGTTAACATCTTCGGTGGTATCGTTCGCTGCGACCTGATCGCAGATGGCATCATCGGTGCGGTTAAAGAAGTGGGTGTAAACGTACCGGTTGTTGTACGTCTGGAAGGTAACAACGCTGAACTGGGTGCGCAGAAGCTGGCTGAGTCCGGTCTGGACATCATTGCAGCAACCAGCCTGACTGATGCTGCTCAGCAGGCAGTCAAAGCAGCGGAGGGTAAATAATCATGGCCGTTCTGATTAACAAAGATACCAAAGTCATCTGTCAGGGCTTTACTGGTGGCCAGGGTACTTTCCACTCTGAGCAGGCGATTGCTTACGGCACCAAAATGGTAGGTGGTGTAACTCCGGGCAAGGGCGGTACTGAGCACCTGGGTCTGCCGGTATTCAACACCGTTAAGGAAGCTGTAGAGGCGACTGGCGCTGAAGCGTCTGTTATCTACGTTCCGGCTCCCTTCTGTAAGGATTCCATCCTGGAAGCCGCCAATGCTGGCATCAAACTGATCGTTTGCATCACCGAGCACATCCCGGTAATGGATATGCTGCAGTGCAAAGTGAAGTGTGATGAACTGGGCGTGCGCCTGATCGGCCCGAACTGCCCGGGCGTGATCACTCCGGGAGAGTGCAAGATCGGCATCATGCCGGGTCACATCCACCTGCCGGGCAAAGTCGGTATCGTTTCCCGCTCTGGTACTCTGACGTACGAAGCGGTTAAGCAGACTACTGACGCTGGCTTCGGTCAGTCTACCTGTGTCGGCATCGGTGGTGACCCGATCCCGGGTTCCAACTTCATCGACATTCTGGAAATGTTCCAGAATGACCCGCAGACTGAAGCGATTGTTATGATCGGTGAGATCGGTGGTTCTGCCGAGGAAGAAGCCGCTGCCTACATCAAGGCAAACGTAACCAAGCCGGTTGTTTCCTACATCGCTGGTGTTACTGCACCTCCGGGCAAGCGCATGGGCCATGCCGGTGCAATCATCTCCGGTGGCAAGGGTACTGCGGACGAAAAATTCGCGGCTCTGGAAGACGCAGGCGTGAAGACTGTTCGTTCCCTGGCCGATATCGGCAAGGCTCTGTCCGAAGTGACAGGCTGGGAAATGAAGTAATCAGCTTCTGATCCTGGAAAAAGGCAGCTTCGGCTGCCTTTTTTGTTTCCGTGCGCCGCTATCGCCCCTCTGTTAAAATGCGCCTTCAGACACACATTCCGAAGGTATTCCCTTGAGTCAGCACCCGTTTTCGACCCTCCCTCTGCGCTCAGAACTGCTTGAGAATCTTGCATCACTTGAATATCACCTGATGACGCCCATACAGCATGAGAGTCTTCCGGTGATTCTTGAGGGCAGGGATCTGATCGCCCAAGGCAAGACCGGCTCGGGCAAGACAGCGGCCTTTGGGCTGGGGGTTTTGCAACAGCTGGATCCCACCCGTTTCCACGTGCAGGCACTGGTGCTGTGTCCGACTCGGGAGCTGGCGGATCAGGTCGCCCAGGAGTTGCGTCGATTGGCACGTCAGATACCCAATGTGAAAGTGTTGACCCTGTGTGGTGGACAGCCACTGGGACCTCAGATCGGCTCGCTTGAGCATGGCGCGCACATAGTGGTTGGGACCCCCGGGCGAATAGAAGAGCATCTGCGCAAGGGTACGCTGGTGTTGGGTCGGCTTCAGGTGCTGGTGCTGGATGAGGCGGATCGCATGCTGGAAATGGGATTTCAGCCGTCAGTGGATGCAATAGTCGAGCAGACCCCTGCAGGGCGCCAAACCCTGTTGTTCAGTGCGACCTACCCAAAAGAGATTGATGCGATTGCGGCTCGCATCATGTCGGCACCCGCTCGGGTTGAGGTGGCGTCAGTGCACCAATCCACCAGCATACGCCAACATTTCCATCGGGTTGCCGAAGAAGACAGGTCTTCCGCTCTCTGCGCCTTGCTGTTTCACTATCGCCCCGTTTCTGCAGTTGTGTTCTGCAATACCAAACAGGAGGTTCGTGAGCTTGAATCCCACCTGCAGCAAGAGGGTATAGCGGCAGTTGCGCTGCATGGTGATCTGGATCAGCGTCAACGTGACCAGACACTTGTTCGATTTTCCAATCAGAGTGCGTCCGTATTGGTAGCCACCGATGTGGCGGCCAGGGGACTGGATATTGAAGGACTGGATCTGGTGGTCAATTACCGCCCCGCCAAGGAATCACAGGTCCATGTGCATCGCATAGGGCGTACGGGGCGGGCCGGACAGAAAGGCATTGCCGTTACGCTGTTCAGCGATCGTGAGGGCCACAAGCTGGCCGGAATTGAAGCGCAGCTGGACATGGTCGCAGTGGAAGAGCCGGTGCCGGCCGGTCGACCTGATGGCAGCTATCGGCCTCCAATGGCAACGCTGCAGCTGGACGTGGGCAAGAAGCAGAAGATCCGTCCCGGAGATGTGCTCGGAGCCCTGACCAATGGAGAGGGCATTCAGGGTGACGAAGTGGGGAAGATCCGTGTGTTCGATTTCTGTACCTACGTGGCGGTCAGCCGCTCGGTGGCCAAGGAGGCCGTACGCAAGCTGTCACAGGGAAAGCTTAAAGGGCGCAGCTGCCGTGTGCGTCAATTGCGTTGAGGACGCGGCATGAAAATTTGGGTTGACGCCGATGCCTGCCCCGTCGTGATCAAGGAAATACTGTTTCGTGCGGCGGAACGTTCAGGGCTTGAGCTGACGCTTGTTGCCAATCACGCCCTGAAGGTGCCGCCGGCCTCCAATATTCACGCCATACAGGTTTCCGGTGGCTTCGATGTGGCCGATAACGAAATTGTAAGGCGCTGTGAGTCGGGTGATCTTGTGATTACCAGCGACATTCCGCTGGCCGCGGAAGTGCTTGAGAAGGGGGCCATGGCGCTGACCTCCCGGGGGGAGCGGTTTACGCACGAAAATATCCGTGCTCGGCTCAATATCCGGGATTTCATGGAAACATTGCGCGCCAGCGGAGTGCAAAGTGGCGGGCCTGCTGCCTTGAGTCAGTCGGATCGTCAGGCCTTCGCTAATCAACTGGATCGACTGATCAGCAAGGCCATGCGTGGCCGGATCTAGCCGATGCGATGAGGCTGCAGTACAAACCCCAGTACCTTGCGGCCCTCAAGCCTGACCATGCCGATATAGCGGTCATCGCCTGTTGATGTAAAGCTGAACTGATAGCTGCGTTCAAGCGTTATGTAACCTCTGGCGTTACGCCTGGGCTTCATTGCCTTGAGTGCAACACTTTCATCAAGCAACTGTACGTCTTGCTGCTGACAATAGAGACGCACCTGACGCGTAGCAAATTCACGTACTTTCAGGTTTTGCCACCACAGTGTGCAAGCGGTTGCCGTCAACGCCAGCCAGAACAGATCTGACAGTTCAATCCACATTGGTATCTCCTTCGAAGGGGCAATCATATCAGCAGCCCCTGAAAAAATAACCCTGCAGAAAGGATGGATGAAAATACCTGATTAAAATGCTAGGTTAATGACATTGGACGTTACGGGGGTGATCATGTCTCATCTGCAAGGCCTGACGGAGCTTGAATTTGACAACAGTTATGCGCGCTTGCCATCGCACTGGTTTCAGAAAACCGGTATCAGGCCGCTCAAGAAAGCCCATCTGATCAGTTTCAACCCGCCCGTGGCTCGTCTGTTGGGGATAGATCCCTGTCGAGTCAGTCCGGCTGAGTTGACGCGTCTCTGCAGTGGGGAGGCTGAGTGGCCCGGAACCCAGCCGCTGGCGATGAAATATACCGGTCATCAATTCGGCAGCTACAACCCTGATTTGGGCGATGGACGAGGCCTGCTGCTGGGAGAGGTGCTGGGATTGCAGGGCCAGCGACTTGATCTGCACCTCAAGGGGGCGGGAAAAACGGCGTTTTCTCGTTTCGGCGATGGGCGTGCGGTGTTGCGTTCCAGCATTCGCGAATATCTGGCTTCTGAAGCGATGTCAGGGCTTGGTATTCCGACAACACGCGCCCTGTGTCTGCTGGGCAGCGAAGAGTTTACTCTGCGTAACGGCATGGAGCCCTGTGCCATGCTGCTGCGTGTCACCTCAAGTCATGTCCGTTTCGGGCATTTTGAATACTTCTATTACACGGGGCAGCATGAAGATCTTGCCTGCCTGGCACAGTATTGCCTCGAACGTTACTACCCTCAGCTTCAGTCCGCTGAACAGCCTGTGGCCGAAATGTTTGCCGAGGTGGTGCAGCGAAGTGCGGAACTGGTAGCGTTGTGGCAGGCCTATGGCTTTGTGCATGGGGTTCTGAACACCGATAACATGTCGATCATCGGTGAAACGTTCGACTATGGCCCGTTCACCTTCATGGATCAGTATGAGCCGGATCATATTGCCAACAAGAATGATCATGCCGGTCGTTATGCGTTCTCACGTCAGCCGTCGATTGTCTTGTGGAATCTTTCGGCCCTGGCTCAGGCGCTGCTGCCTCTGGTGGGCAGGGAACGGCTTGAAGCTGAGCTGGACCGCTTTGAAGCGCTGTATCAGGCGGCCAAGCTGAAGCGGATGCGTGCCCGGCTGGGGCTGCAATCCATTTTGCCTGCTGATGCTGCCCTGGTGTCCGAGCTGGAGTCGTTGTGGGCCGTGCAGCGAGTCGATCATAATCGATTTTTGCGTCTGTTGAGTGAGTGGCAGGTCGATGATACCCGGACTGTCAGGAAGCTTGAGGCGTTGTGTGTTGATGCTGCGGCACTGACAGGGTGGCTGGGGCAGTATCAGCAGCGACTGGAACATGAAGCGGCGAGTACACCTATTCGCCAGGCGCAGATGCGTTCCGTAAACCCGCGTTATATTTTGCGCAATTACATGGCTGAAGAAGTTATACGCGAGGCGCATCAGGGCGATTACCGTCCACTCAATGCGCTGCTGCCGATATTGCGCCATCCCGGGGATCAACACCCGACCCATAGCCAGTATGCGGATGCGCCACCCGATTGGGCTGCCGCCATCCACCTGACCTGTTCTTCCTGAGGGATCTGCAGACAGCCGCCGCCATTCCCTGTAAATTAAGGGTTTGAAATCAAGGCACTGAGTCAACAGGTCCACTCATGGAAAAACTATTGCTGCTGATCCAGCACAACTGGCTTAATGCTCTGGCGATGTTGTGGTTTTTGCTCTGCTTTCGCGGCTATATGTACTATGCCGCGCGACGAGCAAGACATACAACCTGTCTGGTGAGCATGCTGCACATGTATCGCACCGAGTGGATGTTGCGGATGATGACCCGTGAGGTGCGAATTGCCGACACCACCGCCATTGCCAACCTGGAGCGGACAGTGGCGTTTTTTGCATCCACCACCATCCTTGTGCTGGCGGGTCTGATCACTGTAATGAGCTCTGCTGAAAAGGCGATCACGCTGGTACAGGATCTACCCTTTGTTGTAGTGGCAACCCGGCAGGAGTGGGAACTCAAGCTGCTGTTGCTGATCGTTCTGTTTATCTATGCCTTTTTCAAGTTCACCTGGAGCCTGCGACAGTATGGATTCGTCTCGGTCATGATCGGCGCAGCACCGCTGCCCACAGAGAACCCGTCTGACAGGCAGGTGCGTGCCAACGCTGAGCGTATCGCCACTATGGCATCGATGGCGGCCAATAACTTCAACCTTGGCCTTCGCACCTATTATTTCAGCATTGCGGTGCTGGGCTGGTTCATCAATCCATGGGGGTTCATGCTGCTGACCGCCGTGATCGTGTTTGTGCTGTTCCGACGAGAGTTCACCTCATCAACCCTGCAAACACTTACCATGAGCAGTGGGGCCGAGAAATGAACCAAGCCGAATTTGCCGGTCGCTGCACTCGCTTTCTGAATGCTCAGCCACACATGAGAAAGCTGGGTATCCGTCTGATCAGTGCCGAAAAGGGAAAGGCGGTACTGGTGTTGCCGGTACAGCCACAATTGATGAGTGCAGTGCTGGATACCTATCTCCATGGTGGGGTGCTGACGACATTGGTGGATGCGGCCAGCAGTGTCTCAACGCTGTGTGCACTTGAACGGTTTGAACTCTGCCCCACACTTGACCTGCGCATTGATCACATGCGCACGCCGGTACAGAGTCAGCCGCTCTATGTCAGTGCTGAATGTTATCGTGTTACGCGCAGCGTGCTGTTTACCCGTGCATCTGTTTATCAGGAGGACGCCGAACGGCCAGTGGCCTATGCCATTGCCACCTTTATGCGTCCCGAGGGAGGCCAGACAGACTCGGCGTTCAGTCGCCTGATCGAGGGAGGTGATGATGCAACAGTTGCTTGATCTGGTAAGACAGGCGCACGACAGCGGTGACTATCAGCCGCTGGTAGATCTGATACCCTATGCGCGCGTGCTGGGTGTGCAGTGCGAATGTTACGGTGAAGAGATCATATTCCGTCTGCCCGCCAATGCGGACAATATAGGCAATCCGACCATTCCGGCAATCCATGGCGGGGTGATTGCATCCTTCATGGAGCTGACCGCACTGTTTCAGCTTACATTGCAGCTGCCGCAGCCCGGGCTGGCCAAAATCATCGACTTCTCGCTTGATTACATGCGTGCAGGGTTGGATCGGGATACCTTCGCCATCTGCGATGTCAGCCGTCAGGGGCGTCGCGTTGGTAACTGCTCGGTATTGGCCTGGCAGGAGCGCAAGAGCAAACCGATTGCCCAGGCACGCGCGCATTTTCTGTTGGATGCCGGTGCAGCGTCCCAAATTATGTCTTAAGCGCTTGAAATCCCGAGGTGGGCCCCCATATCCGAAACGTTGAATGTTTGTTTTCGGAGGTAGGTAAGCCCGCCATGAGCACAGAAACTCAGAAAGAGACACTCGGTTTCCAGACAGAAGTCAAACAGCTTCTGCACCTGATGATCCACTCCCTCTATTCCAACAAGGAGATCTTCCTGCGTGAATTGATCTCCAACGCATCGGATGCATCCGAAAAGCTGCGCTTCGAAGCCTTGCACAACGATGAGCTGTACGAGGGCAACCCGGATCTGGACATCCGCATTGAATTTGACAAGGATGCCCGCACGGTCACCATCGAGGACCGCGGTATTGGTATGAATCGCCAGGATGTGATCGAGCACCTGGGTACCATTGCCAAGTCCGGTACCGCGAGCTTCCTTTCCAACCTGACCGGTGATCAGGCAAAAGACAGCCAGCTGATCGGTCAATTCGGGGTGGGTTTCTATTCGGCGTTTATCGTGGCCGAGCGCGTGGATGTGTATACCCGTCGTGCAGGTGAACCGGCAGCGAACGGGGTGCATTGGTCATCGGCTGGTGAAGGTGAGTTTACCATTGCCAATATTGACAAGCCTGTTCGCGGCACCCGCATCGTTCTCAAACTGAAAGAAGACGAGGCAGAGTTTGCCGACGGCTGGCGTCTGCGTTCGCTGGTGCGCAAGTATTCCGATCACATCGCCATTCCAGTGAAAATGCTGAAGGAAGAGTCGCCGGGCGAGGGCGACGAAGAGGCAAGCGAACAGCAGCCCGAACTGGAAAGCGTCAACTCGGCTACAGCACTCTGGACCCGCTCCAAGTCCGATCTGAATGATGAAGAGTATCAGGAGTTCTACAAACACATTTCACATGACTTTGCCGATGCACTGACCTGGTCGCACAATAAGGTCGAAGGAAATCTGGAATACACCAGCCTGTTGTATGTACCGGAAAATGCGCCCTATGACCTGTGGAACCGTGAAGCGCCGCGTGGGCTGAAGTTGTACGTGCAGCGGGTCTTCATCATGGATCAGGCAGACCAGTTTCTGCCGCTGTACCTGCGCTTCATCAAGGGTGTTGTGGACAGCAACAACCTGTCGCTGAATGTCTCCCGCGAGATTCTGCAGAAAGATCCGAATGTCGACAAGCTGCGCTCTGCGCTGACCAAGCGTGTCCTTGATATGCTGTCGAAGCTGGCCAAGAATGATGCAGAGAAATACGCCAAGTTCTGGAGCACCTTTGGTCAGGTGATCAAGGAAGGCCCGGCTGAAGACTATGCCAACCGTGACAAGATCCTCAAGCTGCTGCGCTTTGCCTCGACTCACAGCGGCAGTGCCGAGCAGAATGTCTCGCTGGAAGCCTATATCGGCCGTATGAAGGAAGGTCAGAAGAAGATCTACTACATCGTGGCTGATAACTTCAACACGGCGAAAAACAGCCCGCATCTGGAAATCTTCCGCAAGAAAGAGATTGAAGTCCTGCTGCTGTCTGACCGTATCGATGAGTGGATGATGGGGCAGTTGTTCGACTTTGAGGGTCACAGCTTCCAGGATATCACCAAGGGTGAGCTGGATCTGGGCGAAACCGAAACTGAAGACGAAAAGAAAAAGCTGGAAGAGGTGGCGAAGGAGCACGAAGGGTTGGTAGAGCGTCTGAACAAGGTGCTGTCCGATCGGGTCGACTCCATCCGCATCACCCACCGTCTGACCGAATCACCGGCATGTCTGGTAATCGGCGATTACGATATGGGGCTGCAGATGCGTCGCATCATGGAGGCCGCAGGCCAGAAGGTGCCGGATACCAAGCCGATTTTTGAAATCAACCCGGAGCATCCGCTGATCGACAGGCTTGACAAGGAGCCGGATGAAGACCGTTTTGGCGAGCTGGCGCTGGTGCTGTTCGATCAGGCAGGATTGGCAGCCGGTGCGGCGCTGGATGATCCGGCCAGCTATGTGTCTCGTCTCAACAAGCTGTTGCTGGAGCTGAGCCGCTAGGTTGGCTTTTGGCAATCAGGGAGCAACGTACGGGCAGCGATAAGCTGCCCGTTTTTTATCTGTTCCTGATCAAGGACATTTGGCTGTTCCGGTTGTATGCTGATGTCAGTCAATGAGAGGGAGAAGACCTATGAAAGCGTTGTTTGTCGTCGCGGCCGCAGCTGCATTGTCGCTGCCGTTGGGTGCTCAGGCCATGAGCGCAGAAGAGATTGTTCAGAAGCATTGCAGTGCCTGTCATCAGGCAGGATTGGGCGGCGCGCCCAAACTGGATGACAAGGCTGCCTGGGCGCCACGTATCGCAACCGGCGTTGATGCCATGGCTGCAACGGTGCTGGCGGGGAAAGGAGCCATGCCGCCCAAGGGAACGTGTGGAAGCTGCAGTGAAGATGATATTCGGGCGGCTGTTGAAGTGATGACCGCACCGCTGAAGTAATCCCTCAGCGTGTTTGTGCAGGGCTGGTTATAGGTCAGCCCTGTGTGCTCATAAGCTGCATGGACTCACGCGTCCATTCCAGACTGCTCAGGTAGGAGACCTGCATCGCCTGCATCTGGTGCTTGTCCTTACTTTCCCACTCCCCTTGCATGAATTGCTGGACCTGCTTCAAAAGTGTGCCCAGCGGGGAGTCCAGGCCCCTGAGAGCCCCTTTGATGTTATCGCACACATCAACCTGAGCCAGAATGTCGTCCAGGCTGATGCCGAGCAGTGCATCAAGGTGCAGCAGCAGGCCGGCCATGAACGCCTGCTCGGCATTGGCGTGGTCCGATTGCGCGGCAACCAGCTCCGTCATCCTGGCCAGCATTAAAATCTGACGCGTCAGCTCGGAAGGCTTGCCATAATTATCGGCCAGGGCGATCAGTGAAACCCACTTTTTCAACTGGGTCATGCCAAGAAACACCAGCGCTTCCTGCAGGCTGCTTACCTCGCGTCTGAGTCCAAATGCAGATGAGTTAACAAGCCGGAGCAGCTTGAAAGTCAGGGCGGGGTCACGCTCGATCAACTGCTTGAGGGTCTCGATTTCTACCTCAGGGTCATTCAGGGCGCTGAGCAACTGCATCAAAATCAGCTTGTTGCCCTGTGGGCTTTGTCCCTTGAGCAGTTCTGGCTTACTGAAAAAATAGCCCTGAAACAGGCTGAAACCCAGCTTGCGGCAATAAGCATACTCTTCGTGTGTTTCCACCTTTTCTGCCAGCAGCTTGACCTTGAACGGTTTCAGCAGTGCAACCTGCTGTTCAAGCTGGGACTCATTGAGAGTACGGATATCAACTTTAACGATATCCGCGATCTCAAGCAGTGGATCAAAGCTTTTGTCATAAATGAAGTCATCCAGGGCGATACGATAGCCAGCATCGGCATGGCGCCTGGTGGCCTGGATTAACTCCGGGGTGACGATGCTGTCCTCGAGAATTTCAATCACCATCTCCTGGGGAGGAACCGGTGGCAGGCTGTCCGCCTCAAGCATTTGCTGAGTAAAATTCACAAAGGCAGGCAGGATGCGAAGACTTCCGGCCTCACAGACACTGGTGTAGGAGTGCAGAATGACACGACTGCTGGCCTGATCCCCGCTGATCAAGGGCAGGGGGTTGATCCCATCCTCACTGCGGTAAAGCAACTCATACGCCACAACCTTCAGATCCAGGTTGAAGATCGGTTGGCGGGCCATCAGGATTTTCATGCTGTCAGTCATGTGCCGCCTCGGGGGCTGGTAGTCCTTTAAGAGTGATGCCGGCAGGCAACAGTTAGCATTGTCATGCAGGTTGCATTCAAGCTCAAGTATTCTTGTCTCAGAGTTCTGTTCTGGATCATGAGTTCATGCAGGGATTGCATACCAACCCCGTATCGGGGGTATTATCCATCAAGGAAGTAATCCGCCCACCTCTCGGGTGAAGAGTTAATCGCATGTCTGGAGAGATGAAATGACAACGGATGCACACGAGGCGCGTTATACGGCACTGCTTCAGGTTTGCCAGGACCCGCTGCTGATTCTGGATGGTGAAAGAATTGTTGAGGCAATTCCGGGCGGTGCCGGCTGGGTGCAGCCGGATCAGATGCGTGGAAAGACATTGGCCGAGCTGTTTCCTGAAGATTTTCTGCTGGAGTTACAGGCGTTGATTGAGCGTGCCTGTCGAGAGCAGAGTGTCATTCAACATGAGTACCAGCTCAGACCCGAGCACCTGCCGCATTTGCGCGCGCTCGGCTTGCATGAAGCGCTCTGGTATCGAGGCAGCTGGATGGTGACGGAGAGCGGTGAAGTGATCTGGAGCGGGCGCGATATCACGGCGCAAAAAAAACTTGAGCGCAAACTCTCGCATCAGGCCCAGCGTGACCCTCTAACGGGTGCTTACAACCGCAGGGCTCTGGTGCCGGTGTTGGAGGTGTCTGTCGCTCAGGCGCTGCGCTACGATGGTGCCAGCAGCATGTTGTTGATCGATATTGACCACTTCAGTGACATCAACGAGCAGCATGGCTGGGATGCGGGTGATCAGGTTTTGCAGCACACGGTTGCAGAGCTGCACAGGCTCAAGCGGACATCCGATTTTGTCGCTCGTTACAGTGATGACCAGTTGGTGATGGTGCTGCCCGAAACCAATCACGAGCAGGCGATGCTGGCTGGAGAGCGTATGCGTTCGGCGGTTGAGGCGCTTGAGCTGCCTTACCCAACAGGCAATCTGAACTGGACGGTGAGCGTCGGGGTTTCATCGGCGCTTAACCTTGAGGATGATGCGGTGAGCGTGCTGAAACGGGCGCATGAGCATCTGCTGATTGCACAGCACAGTGGTGCCAATCGAGTAGAAGGAGAGGCGCTCTGACTCGAGCGCCTCGATCTTAGAGCTCAGGGTGTCGTTGCAGGCATTCAATCAGTGCCTGCATCTGCGCGTTCGTGCCTATGGTAATGCGCAGGTGGTTATCGATACCGGGTTTGGTGAAATGACGCACCAGAATTCGGTTGTCCCGGAGGTATTGCATCAATTCGGCGCCAGACAGCGTCTTGTGTCGGGCAAACACAAAATTGGTGTGGGACGGCAGTACCTCAAATCCCAATGTGCAAAGCTGTTCGGTTGTCCAGTCCCGTGTTGCGACGATCTGCTCGCAGCACTGTCTGAAATAGGATTTATCTTCAAGGGCTGCAATGGCACAGAGTTGGGCCAGCATGTCCAGCGGGTATGAGTTGAAGCTGTTTTTGACGCGCTCCAGCCCTTCGATCAGATCAGCGTGCCCATAGGCAAAGCCCACTCGCATTCCGGCCAGTGATCGTGATTTTGAGAATGTCTGGGTGACCAGCAGGTTGGGGAACTGATCCACCAGGGCTGTGGCGCTCTCGGCTCCAAAGTCCACGTAAGCCTCATCCACAACTACGACCGAGTCGGTATTGCGCTCCAGCAAACGGCGGATTTCGCTCAGCGGTACGGAAATACCGGTGGGTGCGTTGGGATTCGCGAAAATGATGCCGCCGTTCACGCCCTGATAGTCATCCAGATTGATGCTGAAGTCCGACTGCAGCGGTATGTGGCGCGCGTTGATGCCGAACAGATCAATATAGACGTTATAGAAACTGTATGTGGTCTCGGGCAGCAGCAGCGGTTGAGTCTGGCGCAGAAATGCCATGAAGGTCAGTGCCAGTACTTCATCGGAACCGTTGCCGACAAATACCTGCTCAGGCTGCAGGCCTTGATCGGCTGCCAGTGCCTGTTTCAACGCCTGGCAGTCAGGATCCGGGTAAAGCCGCAACCGCTCTGCATCAAACGTGGCGATCACCTGCTGAACGCCCGGGGCTGGCGGGAAGGGATTTTCATTGGTGTTGAGCTTGATCAGGCCATCAATCTTTGGCTGCTCCCCCGGAGTATAGGGGGTCAGCGACTGGATGGCCGGGCTCCAGAATCTACTCATGCTCGGATTGCCCTGCAGCAATTGAATTTAGGGCTGCATGATAACAGAGCAGATCGATGTGAAGAAATGAAGTGACGCCAGAGAGCGTTCAGTTCTTCAATGGATGCTGCTCATCACGCAGGTACTCGGGCATGCTGGTGTCGGTGGTGCGGTCCAGTGCGCCAATGTCCAGCATCGGTGCGGCATCAATATGGTGAGCGCCCAGGATGTGTGATACGCGTTCAAGGGCAGCAACGATCATCGACTGCTCCCAGTCGTGCATGTCCTCGAATTCACGAATGAACGTGTCCTGCAGCGTGGCAGGTGCTGACTTCAGCAGCTCCTGGCCAGCCTCTGTGGGGCATGCCAGTACCTTGCGTTTGTCAGTATGACTGCGTTCGCGACGAACCAGCTCCTTGCGCTCCAGTCGGTCCAGTATGCTGGTGACGGTTGCCTGAGCCAGATTCATCTCTTTTGCCAGCATGCCGATGGTGAGAGGCCCGTTGATGCGAAGGGTCTGCATGACCATCAATTGCGGCATGGTGAGCCCGGTCAGGCGGCTCAAGTGCTTGTCGTGCAGGTCGGTGGCACGAATGATCTGGCGCAACAGCACCAGGGCGTCCTGACTCTTTTCCATAGCGCTCAGCAAATCTCCAGAAGCAGGTGTGAATTGATCGCGCTTTTTAGCCTGATTTGTGAAGTATTGCAAAATAAGTTTGTCTCTCCCTGTTAAGTATTTTGTAATGCAAAGCAATGTAAGATATACGGCAGAGTGATGGTTTTGAGCCTCTGCAGCCATTAAACAGGCTATGATATGTAAAGCATTACGATTGCTTATGAGCTTGCAATACCATTCTAGATGTGTTTTATAATAAAAACCATAGCAATGCGAAATAAATCAAATACTATGGAATCTGACATTATTACTCTGCGTAAACCCAAGGCCACTGACGGCTATGCCCTTCACAAGCTGGTGGAGCGTTGTGCTCCTCTGGATCCCAATTCCGTTTACTGCAACCTGCTGCAGTGCAGTGATTTTGCTGACACCGCCGTCGCTGCGGAAGACGAAAACGGCGAACTGGTCGGATTTATATCTGGCTATCGTCCGCCCAAGCGTCCGGATACGCTGTTTGTCTGGCAGGTGGCTGTTGATGCCCGTTGCCGCGGCAAGAAACTGGGCCAGAAGATGCTGTTCGAGCTGGCTGAGCGTTTGGCACCAGAGGGGGTCCGCTACATAGAGACCACCATCACGCCGGGCAACGTCGCCTCGGAAACCCTTTTTGCTCGCGTATTCGCGGCACTGTCAGCGCCGGTTGAGCGCTCGGTCCTGTTCTCACGCGATGAGCATTTTGAAGGCAAGCACGATGATGAAATTTTGTACCGTGCAGGCCCTTTCAAACTGAATACCCCGAATTCATAACAGGAGAGATCGATGAATATTTTCCAGAAAACCGAATCTGAAGTTCGTACTTACAGCCGCTCTTTCCCGGTAACCTTCAAGAAGGCGAAAGGTGCTGTGTTGACCACCGAAGACGGTAAGGAATATGTCGACTTCCTGGCGGGTGCCGGTACGCTGAACTACGGTCACAACAATGATGTGCTCAAGCAGGCGCTTGTTGACTACATTATGGCCGATGGCCTGACCCATGGTCTGGACATGCAGTCCGAAGCCAAGGCCGAGTTCCTGAAGACCTTTCGTGATCTGATTCTTGAGCCGCGTGGCATGGGTGACTTCAAGGTAATGTTTACGGGACCGACCGGCACCAACGCCGTTGAAGCGGCATTGAAGCTGGCGCGTAAGGTAAAAGGTCGCAGCAACATCATTTCCTTCACCAATGGTTTCCACGGCGTGAGCGGCGGTGCACTGGCGGCCACAGGCAACCAGCACCATCGTGGCGGCATGGGTACCTCCATGCCTGATGTTACCCGCATGCCGTTCGACGGTTATCTGGGTGAAGGGATTGATACCACTGAATACCTGGATCAGGTACTGAGCGATCCCAGCAGTGGCGTTGATCACCCGGCAGCCGTGATTGTCGAAACCATCCAGGGTGAGGGGGGCCTCAATGCTGCGTCATTCGAGTGGTTGCGCAATCTGGAAAAAGTCTGCCGTCGTCATGACATGCTGCTGATTGTGGATGATATCCAGTCTGGCTGTGGCCGTTCAGGCCGCTTCTTCAGCTTTGAAGAGGTTGGTATCAAGCCCGACATCGTTACGCTGTCCAAGTCACTCAGCGGTTATGGCTTGCCTTTTGCGGTGACCATTTTCCGTCCGGAGCTGGATGTGTGGAGCCCGGGTGAGCATAACGGCACATTCCGTGGCAACAACCATGCCTTTGTGACGGCTGCAACCGCATTCAAGACCTTCTGGAGCGACGACAGCTTCCAGAAAGAAGTGCAGCGCAAGGCCAAGAAGCTGCGCGAAGGCCTGCAAGCCATTATTCGCAAGCATGGCAGCAAAACCCTGCAGCTCAAGGGGCGTGGTCTGATGAGCGGTATCGAATGCCCGGACGGTGATCTGGCCGGTGATGTCATCAAGGGCGCATTTGAGCAGGGGCTGGTGATTGAAACCAGTGGTGCTCACGATCAGGTCGTGAAGTGTCTGGTGCCGCTGGTCATCACAGATGAGCAGATTGAGTTTGGCATGAAGGTGCTGGACAAGGCTTTTGCCTCAGCCATGGAAAAGCGTGAGCGTAAGGCATCCTGAGGACGGCTGTCCCGAGAAAGCCAACGAGCGCCCGCGGGCGCTCCGCACACAATTCATCAATGGAGAATCGAATCAATGATCGTAAGAACACTGCAGGAATGTGAAAACTCGGAACGCCGTATTGTTTCCCAGAACTGGGAAAGTACCCGCATGCAGTTGAAAAATGATAACTGTGGTTACTCGTTCCATATCACCACGATTTATGCCGGTACCGAGACCCATATCTGGTACCAGAACCACTTCGAGTCCGTGTACTGCATCAGCGGTGAAGGCGAAATCGAGACTCTGGCTGACGGCAAGATCTATCAGATTCGTCCGGGTACGCTGTATATCCTGGATAAGCATGACGAGCATCTGTTGCGCGCCAACTCCGAGCTTAAGCTGGCCTGTGTATTCAATCCGCCCCTCAGCGGCAAGGAAGTGCATGACGAAAACGGCGTGTATCCGATTGACGCTGAACCGATCGAAGCCTGATTCGCCCGACCACCCCTGCTGATGGGGGTGGTCACCCCAATCCCGAACGAAGCCCGTTCAACGGCACATCCAAGAGAGAAGCCAACAGGATATAACATGCATACTGTAGAGAAGATCGGCGGCACCTCAATGAGTCGCTTCAGCGAACTGATGGACACCATTCTGATTGGTGACCGCAGCGGAGAGGAACTGTACAACCGCATCTTCGTTGTTTCCGCCTACGGCGGCATCACCAATCTGCTCCTTGAACACAAGAAAACCGGTGAGCCCGGTGTGTTTGCCCGCTTTGCCAATGCTGAGAACGAAAGCGCCTGGCGCGAGGCTCTGGCGGATGTCAGAAGCCGGATGCTGGAGATCAACCGAGAGCTGTTTGGTGATGCCGACGAGTGCGTCAAGGCCGATGTCTTCATCAGCCAACGTATTGCCGATGTTGAGGCGATCATGTCCAACCTGCAGGAGTTGTGCTCCTACGGTCACTTTCAGCTGGACGATCATCTGATGAAGGTGCGCGAAATGCTGGCGGCCATCGGTGAATCACACAGTGCTCACAACAGTGTACTGGCCCTTTGCAAGGCAGGCGTGAATGCCCGCTTTGTGGATCTGTCCGGCTGGGACCAGGATGAGCCCTTGGCCTTTGACGCCATGATTGAGCAAAGTTTTGCCGATATTGATGTCAGCCGCGAAATGCCGATTGTCACTGGCTATACCCACTGCAGGGAAGGGCTCATGCGCACTTTCGACCGTGGCTACAGCGAGATGACGTTCAGTAAAATCGCCACCAAGACCGGTGCGGCAGAGGCTGTGATCCACAAGGAGTTTCACCTCAGTACCGCTGATCCCGGCATTGTCGGGCTGGACAATGTTGTCACCATTGGCCGAACCAACTATGACGTGGCCGACCAGCTGTCCAATCTGGGTATGGAAGCGATCCATCCCAAGGCGGCCAAGGGCTTGCGTCAGCAGCAGATCGAGCTGCGCATCAAGAATGCGTTTGAGCCTGACCATGCCGGTACCGTCATCAGTACGGATTACTGCAGTGCCAAGCCCTGTGTCGAAATCATTGCGGGTCGATCCAATGTATTCGGGATCGAAATTTTCGATCAGGACATGCTGGGTGAGGCGCGCTATGACATCGAGCTGTCGCGCCTGCTGCACGAGCTCAAGCTGTATGTGGTGAATCGGGACTCCGATGCCAACAGCATCACCTACTTCGTGGCCGGCAGCCGCAAGATGGTCAACCGGGCCGTGCGTCTGATCAGCGAGAAATACGAAGGTGCTGAAGTGGCGATGCACAGGGTCGCGATCGTGTCGGCGATCGGTTCTGATCTGAAGGTGCCGGGGATTCTGGCGAAAACCGTATCCGCTCTGGCAGATGCCGGTATCAGTGTACAGGCGCTGCATCAGTCCATGCGACAGGTGGAGATGCAGTGCATCGTGAATCAGGAAGATTACGAGCCGGCAGTGCGTGCGCTGCACCATGCGCTGATCGAGCAGGAGGATCACGGGGACGTTATATGCGCCGCTTGAGAGCGCTGCTGACCCTGGGGCTGATGCTGGCGCTGCCGGTATGGGCCCAATCGCTCGATGAACCTGACTCCACTGCCGCCGCTGAGGCGGCAGTGGCCGTTTCGGACGCGGATCAGGTGCGCACCGAACAGCGCCAGGCGCTGCGTGAGCATGTAGAGCAGCTGGAAGAGCCGCTCTACAATCCATTCATCGAGCGCTACATGATAGATGAGATCAAGGCGCTGAGGTCCGAGCTGGAGCGTCAGCGGGTCGAGATGATTCAGGAAATCACCGACCGTGAGTTGAAAGTGGCCAACAGCTCGATCTCGTACGCCACTGATACGGTAACCTACTTCTTCTATCTCATAGCCGCGGCATCTTCCATCCTGTTGATTGTTGGCTGGAGCTCGATTCGAGAAATCCGTGAGCGGGTGCAGACCATTGCCGACGAAAAAGTAGGCAAGCTGGTCGAGGAATATGAAGATCGCCTGGATCGTGTGGAAAAGGAGTTGTTGCGCAAGTCTCGTATCATTCAGGAAAACCAGCATGAGCTGGAGATTACCAACGAGGTACAGACGCTCTGGGTGAAGGCCACTCAGGAAACATCCTGGGAGCAGAAAATACGCCTGTATGATCGAATTCTTGAGTTGCGTCCCGACAACCCTGAGGCATTGACCTACAAGGCCGATGCGGCACTGGAGCTTAATCAGCATCAGTGGGCCATATCCCTGTGCAACCGTGCCCTGACGGTTGACCCCGACAGCGGGCATGCCTATTTCCAGTTGGCATGTGCCTATGCGGATCTGGGGGCCAGTCGCATAGCGCTGGATTATCTGAAGCAGGCGGTACGGATTTCGGATGAGTATCGCGAGCAGGCCAGGCAGGAGCAGCGACTGTTGTCACTGTCACAGGAGCCAGACTTCATGTCAGTGCTGACGCGTCAGCAGGAAGGAAGCAGCAAAGAGGATTGAGCTCTTTGCTGCGCAATTCAATGCTCAGTGCAGGTGGTTATCGTAGTCGTCATAGATATCGCCGATCTGGCGCATCAGACGACGTTCTTCCATCAGGTCTTCGATCTGACGGCGGCGCTTGCCGTTATAGCGCACGCGGCTGCGGCTGATCTCTTCCTCTTCGGTAAACTGCTCGTTCCAGTCGTCCAGATCGTCATCCGTAACTTGATCGACACGGATTTTGGTGCCCATCGTAATGATCTCATTCATCAGGTTTAACAGGTGCGGCAGGGCCGCGACATGAATGTGGAAGCGGAACTCGCAGTGATCCTGGAGGTAACTGTCAAAGCCGCGTCGTGACTGGGTTTGGGCCCTGTCTCCACTTCGGCGAATATAGTGCAGTGGCTGGTCGGCTTCAAAATAAAAAATTGCTATCGGTTTAATATAAAAAACCGAAAACATGCTATCAGGGAAGCAGGGCCACCAGCGGGTGGCCCGTTAGAGGGTTATTTCTCGAATACGTAGGTGCCGGGTGCTGCGGTCAGTGGCGGATAGTCTTCCGATCCGATTGCGGGGGGAGCAACGCGGTTGCCTGAGTGCTTGTCCAGCCAGTCACACCAGGGTTCCCACCAGGAGCCGTCCCGGCTTTCGTGGCGTACCAGCCAGTCGTCGGTCGGAATGTGCTTGTCTTCTGCAGTCTGAACTCCCAGCTGGTAGCTGCGTCTGGGGTGGCCGGGCTCGCTGACAATGCCGGCATTGTGACCGCCGCTGGTCAGGGCAAAAGTCACTTCAGTATTCATCAGGTCATGAATCTTGTACACGGAGCGCCATGGGGCGACGTGATCGCTTTGCGTGGCAACACAGAACACCGGTACCCTGATGTCTCGCAGTGAGATGGGACGGTCCCCGACACGGAAACGCCCGCTGGCCAGATCATTGTTCAGGAACAGGCGTTGCAAATATTCCGAGTGCATTTTGTAGGGCATGCGCGTGGAGTCGGCATTCCACGCCATCAGATCATTCATGCGCGGGGTCTCGCCCAGCAGGTATTCACTGACCATGCGTGACCAGATCAGGTCGTAGGAGCGCAGCAGGGTAAAGGCCCCGGCCATCTGATGTGTGTCGAGGTAGCCACGGTCCCACATCAGGTCTTCCATATAGCTGAGCTGGCTTTCGTCAATGAACAGCATCAGCTCGCCCGCTTCCGTGAAGTCGGTCTGGGCAGTAAACAGCGTCAGTGACTTCAGACGATCGTCATTGTCCCGAGCCATGGCTGAAGCCGCGATGGAGGCCAGGGTTCCACCCAGACAGTAACCCACCAGATGCACCTTTTGCTCAGGCACAACGGAGTTGATCACCTTGAGCGCGTCCATGATGCCACGGCGCAGATAATCCCCCATGCCCATGTCGCGGTCACGGGCGGTCGGGTTGTGCCAGGAAATCATGAAAACGGTATGGCCCCTGTCGACCAGATACTTGACCATCGAGTTATGTTCGGAGAGGTCGAGAATGTAGTACTTCATGATCCAGGCCGGTGTGATCAGTATCGGCTCGGCCGCCACCTTGTCGGTGGTAGGTCTGTATTGGATCAGCTCGATCAGGCGGTTGCGGAATACGACCTTGCCGGGCGTGACGGCCAGATTCTTGCCGGGCATGAATTCGGAGTCGACATCATCGGTCTCGCTCAGCAGGTTGTGCTGAATATCTTCCAGCAGGTTCTGCATACCCTGCATCAGGTTCTGGCCACCGGTATTGATCGTTTTTTCAACCACCAGGGGGTTGGTCATCGGATAGTTGGTGGGGGAGAACAGGTCCAGCCACTGGCGAGCGGCAAAGGACACCATGTTTTCATGATGGGGTGCCACGCCCGGAATGCCGGTAGTGGCATAGTGCCACCACTGCTCCTGCAGCAGGAAGCCCTGGGACATGACGTTGTATGGGAAGGTTTTCCAGGCGTCGTCCTTGAAGCGGCGATCACCCGGCAGAGACTTGATGAAGGGCGGGGCATTGGGATCCAGGCTTGCACGTGCTGCCCACAGCATAAAGGCGCTGCACTTGCGGACCATGTTTTCCCGCATCTCGCTGATCTTGCCGGGCGAGTGACTGGTGTGAATCAACCAGTCCATGTAAGCCAGTGTCAGAGAGGCTGGTGACATGCCATTGGTGTAACGTCCTTCGATGGCATGGATGACACGGTCTATGCTGTTCTTGATATCGGGCAGTGGCATGCGGGTCATTGGAGTCTCCTGTCTTGTCCTTTTTGGGGGTACCGCGACCTCAGGTGCTAAGAGTAGCAGTCAGTGTAGCGGCTGTGTATGACTGTTTTTTAACCCAAAGTCGAATTGCCACGAACGGTGTGTTTTGGCTTTTGCTGCAAGTGCGAAAAATATAGAATAGCGTATATTACCTCATGCTTGAATAAATACCGGTACAACCCGGCATCAGAGGATCAGACGCGTGTCGACCAAATACCTCAAACGCTTTTTCAAACCGGAGTCCATCGCCATTTTCGGTGCGTCCGAACGCGAGGACAGCATGGGCGGAATTGTGCTGCGCAATCTGCTGGACAGCGGTTATGCAGGCAAGCTGATGGCGGTAAATGCTCAGGGGTATGAACAAGTCAACGGGGTGAACTGTTACCGTGCGCTGTCGGATCTGCCCGAGATGCCCGATCTGGCCATCATCTGCTCGCCCCCCGAAAGCGTTGCCGGGATCATTCGCAAACTCGGTGCCAATATGGTCAAGGCGGCCATGATTCTGACCGGCGGCTTGAGTATTTCGGACAGTGAGCACTCCCGTTCTCTGCGGGAAGAGGTTCGTGAAGCGGCGCGCCCCTATGGCATTCGCATCCTGGGGCCTGACTGTATGGGGCTGCTGGTACCCGGGACGAAAATGAATGCCAGCTATGCGCATGTCAATATCCGCAAGGGCAAGGTTGCTTATGTGGGGCAGTCCGGGTTGCTCGGTACCGCCATGATCGACTGGGCCAGTGGGCAGGAGATCGGCTTTTCTCACTTCCTGACACTGGGTGAAGGCGTTGATGTCGATCTGCCGGCCATCATCGACTATCTGGCGAAGGATCCCAGTACGCATGCCATTCTGTTACAGATGGATCGTATTATCGGGTCATCGCGCGATTTTGTTTCGGCTGTCCGTGCTGCATCGCGCAACAAGCTGGTGTTGGTGCTCAAGTCCAACATCATTCAGGACGGTCGCATGTCGGTCAAACTCGCACCCGGAGTGGATGACGAGGATCGCGTATATGATGCGGCGCTGCGTCGGGCGGGTGCCGTTCGGGTTGAAACCTCCGATCAGTTGTTCAATGCGCTGGAAACGCTGTCCCGCATGAAGCCGATGCGTGGTGAGCGTCTGGCCATTGTCTGCAATGGCATGGGACCCAATGCGCTGGCCTGTGACCGACTGTTGCGTAAACAGGGGAAGTTGAGTGAAATCACCGACGAAACCCGTGCCGCATTGGCGGAGATCCTGCCAAGCGACTGGAACGGCCGTAATCCTGTGGATCTCAATGCCGACGCGACACCGGAACGTTTTGCCGAAGCCATTCGTCTGTTGACCAAGGACCCCAATGTGGATGCGGTACTGACCATCCATGCGCCGACGCGCATGGCTGCCAGTGTGGCCACCGCCGACGAGGTGATCAAGGTGGCACGCAAGACACCGCGTAATGTGCTGACCTGCTGGATGGGCCGATTTTCCGCCATTGAAGCGCGAAACCACTGCAATGCCGCCGGGATTCCCACCTTCATGACACCGGAAGAGTCGGTTGACGCTTTTATGCAGATGGTGGACTATCACCGCAACCAGGCTGCCATGCGGCAGACGCCTGCGCCGTTCCATCTGCACAACCTGCCCAACCGCAAGCGTGCGCGGCAGATGCTGCAGGATGCTCAGGCTGCAGGACGTGACTACCTGACACACTCAGAAGCCAGTGATCTGCTGGATTTGTACGAGATCCCCACGCCGAATACGGGCTATGCCGATGACATTGCCGGTGTGGTGGAGCTGGCGCGACAGATGGGAGGGTCGGTGGCGGTCAAGGCGCTGCACCGAGACAACCTGTATCCGTTTTTCTATGACAGCAGTGCCTACCAGCGCTGGCGGGATCTGGCGCTTGATCTGTACTCCATCAGTGAAGTGCGTCATGCCACCACCAAGCTGGCCTACCGGGTTGGGGAGCGCTACCAGCCAACTGAAACCCATGGCTTTGTTGTGCAACAGATGAAGCGTGGCTTTCAGTCATTGCAGATTAACGTAGGGGTCACCCGTGACCCCGTGTTCGGCCCGTTGATCCTGTTCGGAGTCGGGGGGTATGCCATTGATGTGCTGGCGGACCGGAACATCATGTTGCCGCCTCTGAATTTCGCCCTGGCACGTCAACTGGTCAAACGCTCGCGGGTGTACAACATCATTAGCGAGAACAGCTATCAGGTTGAACGTGATATCGATCACCTGTGCGAGTTACTGATCCGACTGTCGGAAATGGTGGTCGATCTGCCGGAGCTGATGTGTCTTGAAATCAACCCGTTGCTGTTGAACAAGCGAGGACTGCTGGCAGTGGACTGTGCGGTTTCGCTGGCAGAGCCGGCGCGGCTGTCCATCTCTCCCTATCCCGAACACCTTGGTGAGCAGGTGACCTTGAAGCGTTCAGGGCGCAGTGCCATCCTGCGTGCCATCCGCGGCGAGGATGAACCGGCCCACCTTGAGTTTTTCAACTCCCTGAGTCCTGAGTCGATACGGCTGCGATATTTTTACAGCCGGGGTGTGCCCACCCATGCCGAACTCGCAAACTGGACCCAGATCGACTACGACCGCGAGATGGCCTTCATTGTTTCCGCACCGAAACTCAGTGGTGCAGGATATGAGACGCTTGGGGTGGTGCGTGCCGTGACTGATGCCGATAACATACGCAGTGAGTTTTCCATTGTGGTGCGTGATGACATGCAGGGCGAAGGGTTGGGTGTGATGTTGATGCAAAAAACCATCGACTACTGCCGCAGCCGAGGAACCCTGCAGCTGGTGGGCTCCACCATGCCCAGCAACAAGGGTATGCAGGGACTGGCACGCAAGCTCGGTTTCAAGATCAGCTACAACATGGAAGAGGATGTGGTGGACATGAAAATGATGCTGAATGAACCCACCGAAGACTGGCAGATCTATCGTCTGCAGCACTGAGTCCCCCGGAGTTTAGACCGCCGCCAAGACGCTCCCGCCGGGGCGTCTTCACCGAGCCTGATATGACACCTGCAACCGAATCCGATCAATCCGCCTTTCGCGTCTCACTGCCAGTCCTGTTCGGCTACATCCCGTTGGGGATGGCCTTTGGTGTCCTGTTTTCCGAGCTTGGTTACCATTGGCTGTACGCCGCACTGATGGGGGTGGTCATTTATGCCGGAGCGGGCCAGTTTCTGGCCGTTGGGCTGCTGGCCAATCAGGCCGGTTTGCTTGAAGTGTTTGTGGCGATGCTGCTGCTTAATGCGCGTCATATGGTGTACGGGCTTTCATTGCTGAGCAGCCTGACGTTGAGGGGATCGCGCCGCTGGTATCTGATCTATGCCCTGACGGATGAAACCTACTCGCTGTTGACCATGCTTCAGGCTGGCTGTGACGAATTGAGGGCGCGGCTGCAGTTCCGGCTGGCCCTGCTGAATCATCTGTATTGGGTATTGGGCTGTACGCTGGGCGCCTGGCTGGGCGGGCAGATCAGCTTCTCGACGGCCGGCATTGAATTTACGCTGCCGGCCCTGTTCCTGGTGTTGGCACTTGAGCAGTATCGGGTCGTTCAACGGCCGCGAGTGTTTCTGCTGGCGCTGGTGATCGGTTTGCTGGCGCTGATAATCAGTGCTGACAACATGCTGATGCTGTCCATTGGCATGTCGGTATCACTGTTGATCATGACCAGAGGAGGGGTGGCATGGAACCGACTGCGTATCTTTTGAGTGTGATCGCGGTCTCGGCTCTGGCGACATTCCTGACCCGCGCATTGCCATTTCTGCTGTTGTACCGGTGGGCCGATCATCCCCTGCTGCAGCATTTGGGGCGTTATCTTCCGCCGGTGCTGATGGTGCTGTTGCTGCTGTATGCCTCGAAGGACGCGATCGTGACGGGGCAGCATCTGCTGCCGTCTCTGCTTTCACTTGGTCTGGTAGCGACCTTGCATCTTCTGCTGCGTAATCCGCTCATCAGCATCCTGGCGGGGACCGGTCTGTACATGGTGCTGATACAGACCGGTTTCTGATGCGGTTTGGTTTCAGGGCTGATTGGGACAAAACAGGTCGTGCAGCGTGCGGATAATCGTAATCGCTGTGGTGCCGTTGAGTGAGTAAAAGATGGTTTGGGACTCACGGCGCGTACGGACCAGCCCATCACGTCGCAAGACGGCCAGATGCTGAGACAGTGCGGACTGACTCAGATCCAGGCAGCGATTGAGTTCAGAAACGGACAATTCCTTGCCATCCAGGTAACACAGAATCAGCAGTCGGCTGTCGTTGCCAAGAACGCGCATCAACTTGGCAGCAGCGGCTGCATTCTGCTTCATCATTTCGATGCTGTCTGGGCTCAATCGGGGGGCGGGCTCGGCAGGGTGCTGGTCCGTCTGAGTCACTTTGCAATACTCCGGTCTTGTTATTTGTCGGCAATTCTAGCCTATCCACCCTGTTAATCCAATTTAACTAATATACCCAGAGGGAATATTGGTTTACGTCAATGTCATAAATGGGTGACACACTAGGCCGCAATCTGTGTGATGGCGGCTGAAATCGGGGGAAACCCTAATACTTTGGTTCAGCTCACGACTAAAGTCGATTGTTGACACCTCGACTTGCCTCCCCCTCGTCTATACCGTTCGGCCTGCTTGTTGTCAGGGGGTTGGGGAGCCCCCTGGTTTTTCCGAATAGCAATAACACTGACACTGGCGAAGGCCAGAGGAGCACTTATGGGACTCTATCAGCGAAAGCATGGGGAAGAGCATCCGTACTGGAAGTTCGGCCCCTTCAAGATTCGTTTACCGTTTATACATCACCGTTGGGAATGGCCGGAAACCATCCAGGCGCTGATCATGTTTGTGGTGGGCATGGCGATGATACCGCTGCTCGAGCAGTATCTCGGGCTGCCATATGACGTTGCGCTGGCGTATGTGGTGATCTGCGGCTTCGGCTTTATGCTGCCCACTGTGCTGGGAGTCCCGATGGTACCTGGCTGGATTACGCCGGCAATTCCGGTGGTGGTACTGTTTCTGGGCAATTTTGAGCCAGGTCCCGATGCGATACGGGCACTGATAGGTTTGCAGCTGGTAGTAACGCTGATTTTCTTTGTGCTCGGCATTACGCGCCTGGGCAGCAAACTGGTTGACATGTTTCCGGACTCGATCAAGGGCGGCATCCTGATGGGGGCCGGCATCGCGGCCATCTCCGGTGAAATCGTGGCCGGTGGCCGACTGGAACAGACACCGGTTTCACTGATCATCGGTGGAGCCGTTACGGGCTATGTACTGTTCTCGCTGTCGTTCCGCGACTGGACGGAAAAGCACCGCTGGGCGAGGGTGATTGCGGGTTATGGCATGGTGCCCGGAGCGCTGGTTGCCATGGCGATTGGCTGGGCCGTGGGTGAGTATCCGATTCCCGATGTGCAGTTCGGCTTGTCGGCACCGGCCTTTGACAAAGTGCTGGATTACACCGTGTTTGGTGTGGGTCTGCCTTCGCTGGAAATGATCTGGATGGCCATCCCGACGGCAATAATTGCCTATATCATCGCGTTTGGCGATATCATCGTGGGCAAGAGCCTGCTCAACCGTGTCGATCACCTGCGTCCGGACGAGAAAATCGAGGTCAATGTTGACCGCGTTCATTTGGTAACCGCCATGCGTAACCTGATGCACTCACTCCTGGCACCCTATCCGGGCCTGGCCGGTCCACTGTTTACAGGGGCCATGGCCACCATTGCAGAACGTTATCGCTATGGCCGCAAGGCAATGGATACCATCTACAGTGGTGCCAGTATCTTCTGGATCGTGGGTTTCATCGCGCTGTTCATGCTGCCGCTGGTCACGCTGTTCAAGCCAGTGCTGCCCATTGCACTGTCGCTGACACTGTTGATTACGGGGTATTTGTGCATCAGTGTCGGAGTTGAGCAGATCGATAACGCTACCTCCATGGGGGTTGCCGGTACCATGGGAGTGGTACTGTCGGTATACGGTGCGGCCTACGGCCTGGCAGTAGGCATAATTCTGTATTTGCTGCTGGAGCGGCGCTCGAAGAAAGCCTTACAGGAGCATGCCGGCGAGTTGCCGGAAGAGCCCATACATATTGAAGAGGTGGCCGAAGACTACGGCAATCGCTGATCGGTAATGGCACGCGGGCTGTCCAAACAGGGACGTATCGGCAGCCCGCTCAGGCTCTGGCAAAATCCGTGCGGCTTTTGCGTCGAGTTGGAGCGGGTTTGCTGTTGCCGGCCTGAGTACAGTTGCGGCCACGTTCCTTGGCCATGTACAGGGCCTGATCGGCCCGCTTGATAACGTCTTCCGGGGTTTCGCCGGCCCTGTTTTGACACACGCCGATACTGATGGTCACGCTGACAATGCTGTTGGCTCCCGCACTGTCTCCCCGTTGCTGACGACCGTTTCTGTCGTCCTCGGGACGATTCTGGTCCCGGATTTTCATCGGGTAGTCGGCGACTCGCTGACGTACATGCTCCAGTGCATCGAACGCTTCCTGCTCCGATCGACGCTTGAAAACAATCGTGAACTCCTCGCCACCATAACGGAACAGCCTGCCTCCACCGCGAACATGATTCAGTTGGGCTGCCACCATCTTCAGCACCTGATCACCAATATCGTGCCCGTAGCGGTCATTGAACTTCTTGAAATGGTCAATATCCAGCATGGCGATCGAATAGTGTCGGCCTGGTCCGATCAGGTAATGCTCCAGCGCTCTTCGCCCAGGCACCCCGGTGAGTGTATCGATGAAAGCCATGCCGTAGCCATGATGGATTAATGCGCCGATCAGCAACAGCTGTGCCAGCATGTGATAACTGCTGTTCAGTAACAGCTCACCCGGTTGGCTTAGGCTGATCAGAAAAGCGATCGATAGTGCAGCCGTGGCAAGCGCGTCAATCGTGTGGCGCCGCAGTCGCAGCAGGCAGATCGGCAACAGCAGCAACAGATTCCACCAGAAAGCAGCTGCGGGCAGCGCGATACCGGGGGCAATGAAGTTCAACAGCGAGGGTGGTAAATGAGGCAAAAGTCGGGTCAGTTGATCGGAGGCTTCAAGCCAGATGAATCCTGGAATCAGATAGAGCGCAAGCAGGCTGCAAAAGCGGACCATGCCGCTGCGTGACAGCATGCTGCGTTCGGGTAACAGCAGCAGACTGACCTGTCCCAGTGGCCAGATAAGACTCAGGTAAACCAGCAGGATGTAACTGGCGGGATTGTCAGGACTGGCGTCGGCTGTGGTGTGGAGCAGTGTGGCGGCACAGGCAAAATGGAGGGACAGCAGCAGTATACGGCCATACTTGAAGCCCAGTGCCAGCATCATGACCAGCATGGCCAACAGCCAGGGCAGGGTGTTCAACAGCAACTGGTGACCTGCGCTCAGCTGGGGCATTTGATCGCGCAGCAGCAACGGAACCGGCAGCAACAGCAGCGGCAGCAAACGCAATGCCAGTTTCAGTATCACGTGAACACCCACTCCATCATACGGGCAACAGCCGCCAGTTTAACACGCCCGCGGAGAATGGGTCTGCCGTTTGTGCATTTACACGAACGGCAGTGGTGCATCAGACACGGTGCGTGGCTTTGAACCCTATCAGACGTGCAATCATTATGGCGGGGCACCAGCCTGTAAAGGCGGATTGCACCAGGCTGAGGCCGATGATCAGGGTGATAATCAGTACAATACTGTCCACCAGGCCGAGCACCACGGGCAGGCTGCTGGCCAGAATAAGGACACCGGCAATGATGTGTACACCCTGATTGACGGTCATGCCGCTTGAATCACAGCGCTCCTCTTTCAGGCCAATCAGGCGAAACAGTGTGATGGCCGGGCACCAGCGCGTAAAAGCGGACTGTAACAGGTTAAAGCCCACAAATGCCGTGAGCCAAAGCCAGAGTGGGGAAATGTAATGACTCAAGGCAAGACTGATCAGTACGACAGTACCTGCCATCAGGCGCAGGGCAGCATTCAGACTCATGGGTTTCTCCATTAATTAGTGTTTTCTGAATTATATATTAATAATATTTCATATTGATAGCCCGGCAATGCGCTTGTGAGGAGCTGACGTTTCCATCCCTGAGCGGTCAGGCTATGCTGGGAGAGAATCCAACAGGAGGTCGGCATGAGTGAATTCAGACGTTTACTGGTCAATTTGACTGAAGATGAGCACCGAAGTGAGCTGTTGCAGAAAATGCGGCGCTTGCTTACACCTCAGAGCCAGGTGGAGCTGTTTTCCTCTGTATATTCCGCGGCGCTTGAGAGCAGTCACCTGTTTGATGCCGACGGCCGGCAGCACGCGATCCAGTCGGTATTGAGGCGTGTTGAAAAGGGGCTCCAGTCACAGATGGACAAACTGGTACAGCAGGGAATCGAAGCCGGCGCCGACGTCTATTGGGATCGGGATCGCGCGGAAGGGGTGGTGCGCAAGGCGTTGCGCTATCAGCCTGACCTGGTCATGCATGCGCTGGAACCCCATCCCAAACTGCTCGGCCAACTGCTGGCGGCGGCGGACTGGCGCCTGCTGCGCCAATGCCCGACACCTTTGTTGTTGAGCAAAACCCACCACTGGCCGGACCGGCCACGCATCGCGGCAGCCATTGATCCCTTCCATATGGAGGATGCAGCTGCGGAGCTTGATCAGAAACTGCTGCAGCATGCAGCCGGGTTGGCAGAGCAGCTTGAAGGTGAGCTGCACGTCATTCATGTCTTCAATACGCTGCCACACTCGGCCATATTCGATGAGCACCTGGTTGTCGATTATGAGCAGCTTCAGAAAAGGGTGGCCAGGGATCACCGGCAGCGGATCGGCGAGATCATTGCTCCGTTGCAGCTGGAGGTCGGTGACCCCTGTGTGCATCTCAGGGAAGGTGAGTTTCACCGGGTGTTGCCCGATCTGCTCGAGGACGAATCAATCGACGTGCTGGTCATGGGCTCCCTGGCACGTGGCTTCATCGACCGACTGCTGCTGGGCAGTTCTGCCGAGCGTCTGATGGATCAGATCAGTTCAGATTTGCTGATCATCAAGCCTGACAGCTTCCGCTGCCCGGTTACCGAGTTCTAGTACTGGAACTCGGTATCAAACACGGCCCAGACCGGTGCATGGTCAGAGGGTTTTTCCATGCCGCGTATTTCGTAGTCGATTCCGGCTTCAGTGCAGCATTCCAGCAAGGCCGTCGTCGCCATGATTGCGTCGATGCGCAGGCCTCGACGGGGGGTGTCATCGAACCCTCGGCTGCGGTAGTCGAACCAGCTGAACAGGTTGTTTTCATCAGGGTGCAATGTCCTGAAGCTGTCCCCCAGGCCCCAATGCTTGAGCTGGTCGAGCCACTCGCGCTCCTCAGGCTGGAAACTGGTCTTTCCGGTCTTGAGCCAGCGCTTGCGGTTGGCTTCGCCGATGCCGATGTCCTTGTCTTCAGGGGAAATGTTGAGATCACCCATCACAACCAGAGGCTGCTGCGGATCGCACTCGGACTTCAGATAAGCCAGCAGATCTGCATAGAAGCGGCGTTTCGCCGGGAATTTGGTTGCGTGAGCCACATTTTCCCCCTGGGGGAAATATCCGTTGATGACTTTGATGCGACCGCCTTTGGGCGTGGCAAATTCAGCCATGATCATGCGCCTTTGAGCATCAGGCTCATCGCCGGGAAAACCATATTCAACACTCAGTGCCGGCTCCCGTGACATCAGGCAAACACCGTAATGGGTCTTTTGGCCATGGTAGACAACGTGATAGCCCATGGATTCGATCTGAGCCACTGGAAACTGATCGTCTGCAACCTTGGTTTCCTGAATACCGATGACGTCGGGGTTGTGCTTGTCAATCAAGTGCTCGAGCTGGTGCATGCGAGCGCGGATACCGTTGGTATTGAAAGAGATCAGTTTCATGCTCTGTCCTGAATCAGTCGGCGTGTCAGGCGCAATATACTATCAGAAACATACTCTGGGGCAGAGCCCGTCGCATGAGGCCAGAATAACAGCTGGTATATCTGTTGGGATAAGTGCCGGCAGGTCGATACAATGATCTCTATGAATGAAAAGACTGTTAAGGAGAGCACAGTGGCAGAGTACGATTATGACCTTTTTGTCATCGGAGCAGGCTCTGGTGGTGTACGTGCAGGTCGCATGGCAGCTGGCATGGGTGTGAGGGTGGCAGTTGCCGAAGATCGATACCTGGGGGGTACCTGCGTGAATGCCGGCTGCGTTCCCAAAAAGCTGTATGTATATGCCTCACACTATGCCGAGTGCTTCCATGAAGCGCAGGGCTATGGCCTGAAGTCGGGACCTGTTGAATTTGACTGGCCCCGCTTGCGTGACAACAAGAAACGGGAAATTGAACGACTCAATGGCATTTACCGCAACCTGCTCACCAACGCAGGCTGTGACCTGATTGATGGCCGTGCCAGCATTGTCGGCCCTCATGCGGTCAGTGTGAATGGCACAACCTACACGGCTGAACGCATTCTTGTGGCGACCGGGGGCTGGCCCTTCGTACCAGACCTGCCGGGCAGTGAACATGCCATTACCTCGAATGAGGTGTTTGACCTGGAACAGTTCCCGGATGATGTTCTGGTTGTGGGAGGGGGCTACATTGCGGTTGAGTTTGCCGGAATCTTTGCCGGTCTCGGCGCCAAAACCGAATTGATATACCGTGGTGACTTGTTCCTGCGCGGTTTTGATCAGGAGATACGTGAGTTTACCGCCAGTGAAGTATCCAAGAAGGGTGTCAACCTCAACTTCAATACCAACATCGAGTCGATTGCTCGACTGGCAAATGGCCGTTTGAGCGCACGGCTGACCGACGATCGTATTCTGGAAGCGGACCAGATTCTCTATGCGACCGGTCGTGTTCCCAATACGCAGGGGCTGGGGCTGGAATCGGTAGGGGTGGAGCAAGCCAAAAACGGTGCGGTAGTGGTCAACGATCAATTTCAGACATCAGTACCCTCGATTTATGCCATTGGCGATGTGATCGACCGAGTACAATTGACGCCGGTTGCACTGGCCGAAGGCATGGCGCTGGTGCGCAGTCTGTATGGCAAAGGCTCGCCTCGGGTAGACTATGAATTGATTCCGACGGCGGTGTTCTGTCAGCCAAATATCGGCACGGTGGGGTTGAGCGAAGAGCAGGCGCGTGAGCAATACGCCAATATTCAGGTATTTCGTTCCGAGTTCCGTGCTCTAAAGCACACGCTCAGCGGCAGTGACGAGCGTACGCTGATGAAAATGATCGTCGATGCCGATACGGATCGGGTACTGGGTGTGCATATGGCAGGTGCGGATGCCGGCGAGATCATTCAGGGAATAGGGGTCGCGCTGAAGGCCGGGGCAACCAAGGCGGTTTTTGACAGTACCATCGGTATTCACCCCACGGCAGCAGAAGAATTCGTCACCATGCGAGAGCCGGTACGCTGACCGTATTTCAGCGGGCAGGACACATGTCCGGCCCGCTGTGACTCATACATATCCGGTTAGCGTGGCGGCAACCAAAGATGCAGTTTGCGGAACCAGTTCAGGCCGACTAACTGCTCGCGCAGACGTTCCTGCAACTCACGCGCCGTAAGCCCGGTGTTCAGCATCAGCTGATGGAACTGCTCCGATGCCTTGATGTCCAGATCGATATATTCAGGGTGGTAGTACAGAATCAACTCATAATCGGGATTGTCACCCAAAATGCGGCTGATGATCGCATCAAGATGCTGGCTGATCTCACCTCGAGTCGGCATGACGGGGCAGAAAACCTCGTCATGAAACTCCTCATCATCATAGGTGTCGATGTGAAAAATGATGTGGCTGATGTCGTCAAATCGGCTCTGTAACTGGCACACCACATTATCGCCAATAAAGTGACCCTCGGCGGCACTTAGATGAGGGGCAACCTGCAGGTGCATTTCAAGCAGGCTCTGGCTGCCCATGCGGCGGCTTTTGAAGCTGTGCACATTGATCACACCGTCCACATTGAGCACATGCTCGCGCAGCTTGGCCACTTTTTCTTCCGGCAGTGCCGTGTCAACCAGCTCAGTGATGCTCTTGGACACCAGATCCCAGCCTATTTTGCCGACCATCAACGCGACCAGTACGGCCGCCAGCGCATCCAGCCACCAGATGCCTGCCATGGCGCCGGCCACTGCCAGCAGAACGACGATGGAAGAAAAGGCATCGGTACGGCTGTGCCAGGCGTTGGCGATGATCAGGTCGGATCCAAGCTGTTTGCCAATGCGATAGGTATATTGGAAGATCCACTCCTTGCCGATAATCGACAGAGCCGCCACAACCAGGGCGGGCCAGGTTGGCAGTGTCGCGGGCTGCTCACTGAACAGAAGTTGCAGGCTGTCGTAGGCCATGGCGCCGCCAACGCCAACCAGAATGACGCCAAGAGCAACGGTCCCTACGGTTTCAAAACGCGCATGCCCCCAGGGATGGTTGTCGTCCGGTGCCTGATGCGACAGCCGCAGCACCACCACAACCATAAAATCGGTGAGCAGATCTGACAGAGAGTGAATGCCATCGGCGATCAGAGCGGTTGAGTTGGCGATGACACCGATCAGGATTTTCAGTATACCCAGTACGGTGTCCAGAACAGCGCCAATAATGGTGACCCTTTCGGCGGCCTTGCGACGGATGTCCAATTGCTCTTGCATGGCTTGGTGACTCTCTCTTCCAACAGCAGGCGATAATACCTGCAACCTTAAGATAGAACCAGCATGGGCCAGTCAAAATTAACACTTGCGTTATTTAACTTGTTGAATATAAAGGTCTAAATACAGGTGTTCAAAAAATGAACAATCTGTTCCGGGCCAAGAGAACATGCCTGCTGAAGCCTTTTGGTAATCAAATTTTCACAGTGTTATCCACAGCAGATGTGGGTATACGCAGCCAGCCCAGAAATGGTGGGGGATTGGGATAATACAGCCGGACACGATTGTCCCGATGGGCAACTCTGACCTAAGATGTGTGCTTGTTTTTTGGGTCTGACAGGAGCAACAATGCAAACCTCGCTCATGACGCAATGGCTGCTGCCGCTGGCCTTGTTTGTCATCATGCTGGGCGTCGGCATGACTCTTCGCGTTGATGATTTTCGGCGTGTGTTCAAGGCGCCTGCTGCCGTCTTGGCTGGTCTGTTTGGGCAGTTACTGCTGTTGCCCATTTTGGGACTGCTGCTGGTGACCCTGATGGAACTGCCGCCAATGCTGGCTGTAGGGCTGATGGTACTGACCTTCGCCCCGGGTGGTGCTACCTCCAACATGCTGACGCTGCTGTCACGGGGTGACACCGCCCTGTCGGTGTCGCTCACGGCGGTTTCCAGTCTGGTTACTCCGTTTACCTTACCGTTGCTGACAGTGCTGACTCTGAGTTATTGGCAGGGCAATGCCGTATTGCCGGAATTTCCTGTTCTGGCGTCAATATTGAAACTTATGCTGGTAACCCTGCTGCCAGTGATGCTGGGCATGCTGATTGGGGCTCGCAGTCCTGGTTTCAGTCAGAAGATTCGTTTGCCGGTAAAAGTGATGTCGCTGCTGTTCATGGTGGTGGTTGTCACGGGGATTATGGTGTCAAACTGGACCCGCTTGCCATCCCTGATTGCCGTTGTTGGGCCGGCGGCCCTGCTGCTGGCACTGTTGGCCATGGGGGCGGGCTATCTGCTGGCGCGCCTGCTGCGTCTGCGAGAGGCACAGCAGATAACGCTCAGCATTGAGGTTGGAATTCAGAATGCAGGTACGGCACTTATGGTTACCGGTGGGTTGCTGCAAAGTGCCGAGATGTCGGCCAGTGCACTGATCTACGGTGTACTGATGCAAGTGCCGGCGGTCATACTGATTGCCTGGCGCAACCGTGATCTGATTTGGCTGCCACAGCGTGCCGGCTGATCAGTCAATCCCGGTAATCTTGTGTGTTTGCAGCCCAAGCTTCCACTGTGGATGAGCCAAACAGTAATCAATACAGCGACGTATGTTGGTGTTCTGCAAGGGGCCGTCCATGGGCTGCAGGTAAAAGTGATCAAAATCCAGTCCGACAAAGCGTTCGGGCTGTGCCAGTGGCTGCGGGTAAACCAGCTTAAGCTCATTGCCGCTGTGTATGACCAGCGTACTGTTTGCCTTGGGGCTGACACAGACCCAGTCGATCCCTTCAGGAAGGGGGCAGGTACCGTTGGTTTCGATGGCAATTTCAAACCCTTCGGCATGCAGCGCGGCAATCAACTCTGAGTCCAGCTGCAGAGCGGGCTCTCCGCCGGTACAGACAACATAGGGCGTACCTTCAGTTGTGTTGGGCCAGAAGGCGCGAATCCGCTGGGCCAGTTCCGTTGCCGAGGCAAACTTGCCGCCATTTTGTCCATCCACACCGACAAAGTCGGTATCACAGAAATCACAGACAGCTTTATTTCGATCCCGCTCTCGGCCAGACCAGAGATTACAGCCTGCAAAACGGCAGAAGACTGCAGCGCGACCCGCACGAGCGCCTTCACCCTGCAGGGTGTAAAACATCTCCTTAATGCTGTACATGCTCGCCCCCAAAGGCTTCTATCAATTCCGGCAAGAGGCGGGCGTACTCCAGTCCCATGCGAGCCAGCTCCGTATCGCGGGCGGCAAGGGCCTCCTCAGGCGTATCCGCTTCGAGCTGATCCCGATACTCATCACACAGTCGCAAGCGGTGCAGGCTCAAATCCTCATGCAGCACCAGACGGATCTGTTGCTGCCATTCCAGCGCCAGTCGCTTAACCAGCATGCCAGTCTCGATATGCGCTCCGATCTCATCACACAGAAGCTCCTGCCCCTTGATGCTGATCTTGCTGCCTTCAGTCATCGGATCACGCAGCTCACACTCATCCTCCAGCGCCCAGCCGTGCGGCATGGATTCACCCCGAACCCAAGCGGTCATGATCTTGTCGGCCTGTACCTGAGTCTGTACCAGTTGCACCTTGAGTGACCCAAGTGCCTGGCGCAGCTGGTTAAGCAGGTCTTCCGCACGCTTGTGTGAAGAGGCATCCACCAGCAGCCAGCCCTGTTGGGGCATAAGCAGGGCATGGGTATGGCGGCGACGCGTGAAACTGCGAGGCAACAGATCAAGAATCACTTCGTCCTTGAGCTGCAGCTTCTCCTTGCGGTAAACCTTGCGACTCTGCTCGGCCTCAATGATTGCGATGCGCTCGTCCAGCGCTTCACGCACGACACTGCCGGGCAGAATACGCTCTTCCTGAAGCAGGTTGATCAACATGAAACCATTGCTGCTGAATACCAGCATCTCGTCCGCCTCACGGACGGGAGCGCTCCAGCCACTGCGGCTTAGTTCCTGGCTGCCGCAAGGGGAAAAGGGATGCTGCGAAAGCGCTTCAGTCACGTACTCGGGTGTAAAGCCGGGGCTGGGCTCGAAGCGGTAAAAAATGGCATTGCGAAACCAGAGCATGACATCTCCAGAGGTGAAAAAGGGCATGAATTATAGCAGTGTGCACCGGGCTGGCGTACCCGGTGCATGAGGCGAAAGGCTCAGCAGCCTTCGTAGGCGAGCAGGGAGTATACGGGAATTCCCAGCTCCTGAATGCGGGTCGAACCCTGCAGATCCGGCAGATCGATGAGAGCGGCTGCCTCGGTGACTTCAGCGCCCAGTTTTTTGATCAGGGTGCAGGCCGCCAGAATGGTGCCGCCTGTGGCGATCAGATCATCAAACAGCAGAACACGGTCACCCGCTGCAACGGAGTCGATCTGCATTTCAACGGCAGCTGAGCCATATTCGAGCGTGTATTCCTGATGAATTGTTTCGCCGGGCAGCTTGCCCTTTTTGCGGACCAGTACCAGCGGCAGGTTAAGCTGATGTGCCATGATGGCACCAAACAGGAAACCACGCGCATCGATACAGGCGATATGCGTGATGTCACTGTCGATGTAGCGCTGGATGAAGGCATCAGACACCATACGCATCGCCTTGGGGTCCTTGAAAATCGGAGTCACATCTCGAAATATTACGCCAGGCTCGGGCCAGTCCTGCAGTGATCGGATGACGGACTTCACATAAAACTCATCATAGGACATAAATCTCTCCCGGTTAGGCGCTCAATTGACATAACTCAATGCTGCGAGGGCGGATTAAGGGTGTAATGGCTTCGTTGGGTTACACATTGAGATGGCTACTTCATTGTGCAACTTGAGGCGCAGCTTCGGAAGGAGCTGCGCCTTTTTTATTGTCCCGAGCAGAGATCAAGCATCGGAACGACACGGGCCTGTGTTGCCTGTGCCGCTTCAGTCTGCGGTTATCAGCTGGATTGATTCTCCTGGTGCTGGGGACACTCGTTTTGGCGTGCTTCGCCGGACAAACGGTACATTTCGTCCAGGTTGGTCAGCTCAACCTCTTTGCCGTCCACCTGCATCAAATCCATTTTCTGGAAGCGGGTGAAAATCCGGCTCACCGTTTCGACCGCCAGGCCCAGGTAGTTGCCGATTTCGTTTCGGGACATGGAAAGACGGAAGTTGGATGCCGAGTAGCCGCGTGCCTTGAAGCGCTGGGACAGCTTGAGCAGGAACGTGGCCACACGCTGTTCCGCGTTTTTCTTCGACAGCAGCAGCATCATCTGCTGGTCATCGCGCAACTCCTTGCTCATGCTGCGCAGCATCTGCCGCCGAAGTTCCGGCAGTTGGCCGGAGAGCTCGTCCAGTCGCTCAAACGGGATTTCGCAGACGGTAGTGGTTTCGAGTACTTTGGCAGACATGGGGTAGGTGTCCGCATCGAAGCCGCTCAGTCCCACCAGCTCGCCAGGGAAGTAGAAACCGGTGATCTGTTCTTCACCCTCGTTGGTCAGGGTGTAACTTTTAATGGTACCGGCCCGAATCGCATACACTGAGCTGAATGGCTCGCCCTGATGGAACAGGTGCTCGCCTTTCTTCAGTGGGCGGCTTTTCTCGATGATATCATCAAGCCGGTCGATCTCGGTCAAGTCAAGCGACACGGGAAGACAGAGTGAGCTCAGGCTACAGGTCTTGCAGTGTACCTGTTGCAGGCTGTGAAGCTTTCCTTGAGATTTCCAGTCGGCCATGGGGTCATCCTTTGTCGTTGGGTTCGTCACACTGCGAGGGCTTTCCCGCATTATGTAACATTTACCCCAGAGGGTGAAGCTTCAGGCCCGGTTAACGGGCCTCGACTTTAGATGATACGCGAGAAGCTGCGTGTGGCTGAGTGCTTGGGGATGTAGGCATCAAACGCCATGCAGATACGCCGTATCAGCAGGCGACCCGCTGCGGTCACGCGAATGCGGTCAGTGCTCAGCTCGATCAGACCATCGGCACTGAACTGCTGCAGTTCAGGCTGCTCAGCCTGGAAATAATCACTGAAAGTGATGCTGAAGCGTCGCTCGACAGCAGAGATGTCCAGTTCAAACTGACAGATCAACTCAGTGATAACGGCACGACGAATATGGTCATCCCGGCTCAGGGTGACACCGCGCTTCACGGCATGCTGTTGTTGTGACACGGCCTGGCTGTAGGCGGATATGTCGTGCTCGTTCTGATAATACACGTCACCAATCTGGCTGATTGCCGATACGCCCATGGCGACCAGGTCACAGTCTGAGTGGGTGGTGTAACCCTGGAAGTTGCGATGCAGCTTGCCTTCCGCCTGAGCCACGGCCAGTTCGTCGTCGGGCTTGGCAAAGTGATCCATGCCGATGTAGACGTACCCGGCTTCCAGCAGACGATTAATGCTGTTCTGCAGGATGTTGAGCTTGGTTTCCGGGCTTGGCAGATCTTCGGCCTGAATATGCTTCTGAGACCGGAAACGGTCCGGCAGGTGAGCGTAGTTGAATACCGAGAGACGGTCGGGACTCATCTCGATCACGGTATCCAGCGTGCGCGCGAAGCTGGCTTCGCTCTGGTGCGGCAGACCGTAGATCAGGTCCATGTTGATCGACTTGAAGCCAAGAGATCTCGACTGCTGCAGAACGCGGGCGGTCATCTCGGTTGGCTGAACACGATTCACCGCTTCCTGAACGCGTGGATCCACATCCTGTACCCCCAGGCTGATACGGTTGAAACCGATCTCGCGCAGTACGGACAGCGTATCATCGCTGGCTTCACGGGGATCAATCTCGATCGAGTAGTCACCCTGATCATCTGTGCGCAGATTGAAATGGCTGCGCAGTGCCTGCATCAGTTCACGCATCTGATCGTCACTGATGAAAGTCGGTGTGCCGCCACCCCAGTGCAACTGGTTGACCTGCCGATCACCTCGGTACCACTGCGACAGTCGAGCCATTTCACGGTAGACCGTATCGAGGTAGGGCTGGGCCTTTTTGCGATTGCGGGTAATCACCTTGTTGCAGGCGCAGTAATAGCAGACGTGCGCGCAAAAGGGGATGTGGACATACAGTGACAGGGGCGCGTCTGGATCGGCGGTCGAACGGCCGGTTTCAATCAGCTGCTCAGGGCTCAGGCCTGAATCGAACTGGATCGCAGTGGGGTAAGAGGTGTAGCGTGGCCCAGACAGATCATAACGCTTGATCAAATCCAGATCCCAGCTGATGGTTGTTTCAGTATTCACCTCAGTACCTCTCGTTATTGACCGGCCGGGCATTATAGATAAGCACGACCGGGGTATTGTTGATGGGGATCAATGCCAGTGCAGCAGGCTTGGCCAGGGCAAAGTGGCCAGACCGAACAGTATCACCAGCAGTCCTGCGCCCTGGCGGACACCACCGCGTTGCAGCAGCTGCTTCAGCTGTCGCGCCAACAGGGCCGATGTCAGCAGTGCGGGCAGGGTTCCGATGCCAAACACCAGCATCAGACCGGCTCCTGTCAGGCTGCTGTTGCTGACGGTCGCGCTCCAGAGGAGAGTCGTGTAAACCAGCCCGCAGGGCAGCCAGCCCCAAAAGCCCCCCAGGACCAGTGCCTTTGGCAAGGTGTCCGCGGGCAGCAGGACGCGTGTGTATGGCTGGATTCGTCGCCACAGCATCCCGCCAGCGCGTTCCAGGTAGGCGGCCCCCTGCCACCACCCTGCAATGTAGAGCCCCATGACAATCATGATCAATGCCGCCAGACTGCGCAGCACAAGCGTCAACTCAGCGGTTTGATTCAGCAGCTGTCCCAGCTGGCCCATCAGGGCGCCGGCCAGTGCATAGCTGAGCAGGCGGCCAACGTTGTAGGCAAGCTGCAAGCGAAAACCGCGCTCGCCACCGCTCATGGCCAGACTGCCGGCGATACCGCCACACATGCCAATACAGTGTGTACTGCCGGCCAGGCCAAACAGCAGTGCGGAGCCAAACAGGGCAGGATCGGTCATGCTTAACGGTTTTCCTGATCGGTGTCGGATGGGGCCGTTTCATCTTTTTTCTGGCGGGCATCGTCCGGGATCAGGTCATCGTCATCGTCATACAAAATTCGATGAGCGGGTGACTCCAGGTCATCAAACTGACCGCTGTTCACGCTCCAGAAAAATGCCCAAATGGCGAAACTTGCCAAAATGATGGCGATGGGGATCAACAGGATAACGATATCCATTAGTGCTCCGGTTCTGCGTAAGTGGGCTCGGGTGTACTGGTCCGGCGGCTCAGGCGCATGGCGTTGCCGACCACGACAAGCGAGCTGGCAGACATGCCGATGGCTGCCCAGTAGGGCGGTACCAGTCCGGCAGCGGCCGCCGGCAGGGCCAGCAGGTTGTACAGCAGCGCCCAGCTCAGATTTTCGCGGATAATCGCGCGTGTTTTTCGAGCCATGCGCACGGAGTCTGGCAGACGCAACAGGTCGTTGGCGATCAGCACGGCGTCGGCATTGGTCTTGGCCAGGTCAGTGGCGCTGGCCATGGCAACAGAAGTACGTGCTCCCGCCAATGCGGGTATGTCATTGATGCCATCCCCCACCATGATGATTTCGGCACCTTGCTGGCTTAGCTGGTTCAAGTGGGCCAGTTTCTGCTCCGGGCTCATGCCACTGAACACCTGGTCGATACCCAGTTGCAAGGCGACTTTCTGGGCAGCATCGGATGCATCACCCGTAAGCATCAGGGGGGTCAGCCCCAGTGAGCGCAACTCTTCAAGTGCCTGTGGTGCCTCCGGTCGAACCTGGTCGTCTAGGCGGAACCAGCCCAGCGGTCGTGAGTGCTCATCCTCTGCCAGTAACAGCCAGAGCCCCTTGCTGCCCGGTGGCACCGGGGTGTTTTCCGGGCAGGCAAACGCGGGGCGACCAATACGGTAGCGCAGACCGTCGACAACACCACTCAACCCCTGTCCCACATGTACCCGTACATCACTGGCTGAGCCCGTGGCATGGGCGCGAAAGGCCCGGGCGATAGGGTGTTCGGAACGGCTCTCCAGCGCGGCCGCAATGTTCAACAGGTTTTGACTGTCCAGGGTACTGACGGAACGGACTTCCTCGATGTTGAGGTTGCCTTCGGTCAGGGTGCCGGTCTTGTCGAAGATGATGTGGGTCGCCGTTGCGAAGCTTTCCAGCACATGCCCCCGACTGATGAGCATGCCACGCTGGCGCAAAGTCCCAGTAGCCGCGGTCAGGGCTGTTGGTGTCGCCAGTGACAGGGCGCAGGGGCAGGTGACAACGAGGACGGACAGCGTTACCCAGAAGGCGCGTGCCGGATCGTAGAAATACCAGAAAACGGCCACTGCAGCTGCCGTCAACAGTGTGGCAGCCACAAACTGACTGGCGACTCGGTCTGCAATTCTGGCAACGCCCGGCTTCTCGGCCTGGGCACGATCAAGCATGCGCACAATGGCCGAAAGCCGGCTCTCACTGCCGGTTTCGGTGACCTCGATCTGCAGCGGGTGCTCAATGTTGAGAGTGCCGCCAATGACCTGATCACCCGTCTTGCGTGACTGGGGCAGATATTCTCCGGTCAGGGCTGACTCGTCAACAGAGCTGCGGCCCTCAACTACACGCCCATCCGCCGGTATGGTGTGACCTGCCTTGACCAAAACCTGGTCCCCGGTACGAAGCTGTGTAGCGGGAACCAGTGTCTCGCGGCCTTCGTCAAGTCGAATGGCGCTGGTTGGTAGCAGGTCCAGCAACGCGTTACCGGCTCTGCCGGTGCGGTGACGAGCGGCCATCTCCATAAAGCGGCCGACCAGCAAAAAGAACGCGAACATGGTGACAGATTCAAAGTAGACATCACCGCTGCCGGAAAGGGTCGACCAGACGCTGGCAAAGTATGCCAGCAGGATTGCAAGGGCCACCGGAACGTCCATGCTCAGGCTGCGCGTTTGCAGATCTCGCCAGGCGGCCTTGTAAAAGGGTACCGAGGAATAGAGTGCAACAGGGGTGGCCAGCACCATGCTGGCCCAGTTCATCAAGGTGATGATGTGGGCATCCATGGAGTGACTGAGTTCGCCGGCGTAAAGTGCTGCTGCCAGCATCATGGTTTGTGCCATGCAAACGCCCGCAACCCCCAGGCGGCGTACGGCACGCTTGCGCTCCTGTTCCAGCAGCTGTTCTTCCCGGTTGGGCTGATAGGGGTGGCCCTGATACCCCAGGCGATCAATTTCCGCCAACAGGTGACTCAGACGAGTGGTATCGGTTTGCCAGCGGATACGCGCGCGGTGGGTCGTCAGGTTGACGCTGGCGGAAGTGACGCCGGGCTGGCTGCTCAGATGTTTTTCGAGCAGCCAAACACAGGCGGCACAGGTTATGCCTTCAATGACCAGCAACGCCTCGCGCTGGTCACTGCCGGTCGCGTGAACGAAGCTGCTTTGTACGTCGAGGTTGTCGTATAGCTCAAGTTCTTGCTTGCGGCGATCACCGCTGTTGGTGCGTATCAGATCACTGTCAGCATTCTGGCCATCACGGTGGCGATAGAAATTGTCCAGCCCGCCATCAACGATGGTTTGGGCGACCGCCTGACAGCCGGGGCAGCACATGGCGCGCTGCTGGCCATCGATGACGACATCATACTGACTGCCGTAAGGGACCGGCAGCCCGCAATGGTAGCAGGGTGAACGGGCCGGTGGCTGCTGTGCGGTCATGGACGACTCATTGAGGTGTGAGCGTGAAGCTCAGCTGTTCTGTATACGGAGGGGTGATTTCCTGGCGCAGCTGCCAGCTTTCATCGCTGGGTGACAATGAAAGGTAGCGTTTTCCAATCAGGCCGGCCGTCAGGCTTCCGGAGTAGATGCCGCTGCCATCGACGCTTCTCAGCGTAAGGATCTGATCAAACTTCTGGTGCGTCGGGTGGATGATGTTCAGGTTAAGTCTTTGCGGGAACGCAGTCAGCATGCCGCTCAGGTGCAGGTTGATGTCGCCGGTCAGCGTGTCAAACTTCAGCACACCTTCAAGTCCGAGCGTACGTGCCGCGTCGGCTTTGGATGTATCGATATTCATCCCGCGGGCAACCTTGTAATAGTCCTCCTTAACGATCCCGTCACTGGTCGTCACAGCGATGTACATGAAAATGGAGGCGTATATGAAGACCGCGATCAAAGGAGCCAGGATGAACCAGAGCCAGGGCTGTTTGTACCATGGAGCTATGGGCGTTGTGTGTGTATTCATAACACTCCTTAAATGATAACGGCCGGGATAAACCGGCCGTTATTCTAACCTGAATAAGCCACTTGAAGCACTATCGCTGTGGAGTAGGACCCAGGAAACGGCTTTCGGTTTCAATACGGATGGACGGATTTTCAACCGCCTCAACCATGAAGCTGAAAGCGGTGTTGGCCTGGTTCAGCGCACCTGGCTCGATCTGCAGTCTGACCGGGTAGGTCAGAAGTTCGCCCGCCTGCACGCTGATTTCAGCCGGTGTTACCATGCTGAGCCCAGCAGGGCCGTCGATGCTGATGTTGTAGCTGTGATCAACCTGCTCCTTGTTGGCGACCTTCAGTGTGTAGACGTTCTCGATCAGGCCCGAAGGTGTGGTGGTGTAAAGCTGACCACGATCTCGAATGACATCAACCTCGAGGGGGACACGATCGCCAATGGCCCAGATGAAGGCGCCAAACATGATCATCAGCGCGACAAAGTAGCCGATCAGGCGAGGACGCAGCAGTTTGGTGGTGTGGCCGTTCAGCGCGTGCTCGGTGGTATAGCGTACAAGTCCAGGCTCATATCCCATGCGCTGCATCATGTCATCGCAGGCATCCACGCAGGCGCCGCAGGCGACACACTCATATTGCAGGCCGTCGCGAATATCGATGCCAACGGGGCAGACGTGGACACAGGCATAGCAGTCGATGCAGTCACCCAGGCCAGCTGCTTCCTTGTCGACGTCTTTCTTGCGGCTGCCACGAGGTTCGCCGCGCTTCTCGTCGTAAGAGATGATCAGCGTGTCCTGATCAAACATGACGCTCTGGAATCGAGCATAAGGGCACATGTAGATGCAGACCTGCTCGCGCAGCCAGCCGGCATTGCCATAGGTGGCGACCGTAAAGAATGCCAGCCACCAGGTTTCCCAAGGGCCCAGATCCCAGGCGAAAATGTCGGGAACCAGTTCACGGATCGGCGAAAAATAGCCGACGAATGCCACCGCCGAGGCGATGGCGATGAAAATCCAAATGGCGTGCTTGGCGCTCTTGCGCAGGAATTTTTCGGCACTCATCGGTTGCTTGTCGAGGCGCATGCGCTTGTTGCGATCACCTTCGGTAATGCGCTCGGCCCAGATGAAAAACCAGGTCCAGACGAACTGAGGGCAGGCATATCCACACCACAGGCGACCGGCGAATACGGTAACGAAGAACAGTGTAAAGGCCAGAATAATCAGCAGCCAGGAGAGCAGCATGAAGTCCTGAGGCCAGAAGGTCATGCCGAAGATATGAAACTGCCGGTTGGGCAGGTCAAACAGAATGGCCTGACGGCCGTCATACTGAAGCCAGGAAGCACCGTAAAACATTGCCAGCATGATGAAGCCGGAAATGGTACGGAAGTTTTTGAAGAAGCCTTTGTAATACTTGACGTATATATGTTCCCGCTTGGCATAGAGATTATAGGTCTCAGTCTCTTTCTTGCCTTTTTTTCCGGGTGTTACGTCCTTTACCGGTATCTGATTCATGCCAGTACCTACTGCTGGTTGTGTCGACAGGTCCATGCTCTCCATTAGGAGCATTGAATATTATACTAGGCCGCAAATAAAAAAGGCGACATGACGTGAATCATGTCGCCTTTTTTTGATCGCTGTCCAGTGCTTATTTGTTGGACAGGCTGTAGACGTAGGCAGTAATCAGGTGAATCTTGTCTTCAGACAGCAGATTCTTGTGTGCCGGCATCACGCCAAATCGGCCAACACGAATGGTGTGGGCGATCTGGTTGAAGTTGCCGCCATACAGCCAAGTGTCGTCGGTCAGGTTGGGTGCACCCAGTGCATGCATGCCCTTGCCTTCCGCGCCATGACAGGCGGTACACAGTGCCTGGAACTGCTTTTCACCGTTTGCGACGTCGGTGCCGGCTACAGGCTCCTTGCCACTCAGGGTCATGACATAGCTGGCCACGTCACGCACGCCGTCTTCACCCAGGACATCGGCCCAGGCCGGCATGCCGCCGTTGCGACCTTCTGCAATGGAGTGCTTGATGGTGGCGGGCTCGCCACCGTAAAGCCAGTCATTGTCAGTCAGGTTCGGGAAGCCGACCGCGCCGGTACCGGCAGAGCCATGGCACACGGAGCAGTTGTTGGCAAACATGCGCTGACCCATTTTCAGACCGGTTTCATTCTCCGGGTTCTGCAGCTCTTCAATTGAAAGAGCGGCATACTTGGCGAAAACCGGAGCATAAACCTCTTCTGCGTGCTGCATCTCTTCTTCCCACTGACCGTGAGAAGACCAGCCCAGCAGGCCCTTGAAGTTGCCCAAGCCCGGGTACAGCAGCAAATAGCCAAGGCCAAAGATCACGGTCGCAACGAACATGTAGAACCACCACTGCGGCAGGGGGTTGTCATATTCTTCGATACCATCGAACTCATGGCCGAGGGTCTGCTCGGTTGTTTCCTTGAACTTTTCACTTTTGCGGGTAGCCAGCAGCAGCCACGTACAGCCGAAAATAACGGCCAGGGTGATGACTGTTACCCACGCGCTCCAGAAAGCACTCATTTGTCGTCTCTCCTGTTATGGGTCTCTTCCCGGCTCTGTTCATCCTCGCTCTTCTTGTGCTGCTCTTCATCAGCAAAGGGGAGCTTGGAGGCTTCATCGAACCTTTTCTTGTTCCCCGGCAGGAGAACCCAGATGAAAAGGCCGATGAAGGTGATCAGCATTATGACCGGTATGTAGGGACCATAAACCTCGTAACTCACTGAAAATTACCGCTTGTTGGTATAAACAGAGTGTGTTTTACCCAGTGACTGCAGATAGGCAACCAGAGCATCGATTTCGGTTTTGCCTTCCACTTCCTCACGGGCGGAGCTGATCTGTTCATCCGTATACGGCACGCCCAGCTTGCGAAGTGTTTCCATCTTCGCTGCGGTTTCCTTACCACTCAGGCGGTTTTCAAACAGCCAGGGATAGGAGGGCATTTTGGATTCAGGAACCACGTCACGCGGGTTGTAAAGGTGCGCGCGCTGCCAGTCGTCAGAGTAGCGTCCACCGACACGGGCCAGGTCCGGACCGGTGCGCTTGGAGCCCCACAGGAACGGGTGTTCCCAGACGTGCTCGTTCGCGGTGGAGTAGTGGCCGTAACGCTCGGTTTCGGCACGGAACGGACGAATCATCTGAGTATGGCAAACGTGACAGCCTTCCTTGATATAGATGTCACGGCCTTCGAGCTCCAGAGCCGAATAGGTACGCAGACCATCAATCGGCTTGGTGGTTGAGCTCTGGAAGAACAGCGGAACGATCTCCGCCAGGCCACCACCGCTGATCACGATGATGATCAGCAGGATCATGAGGCCAATGTTCTTTTCAATCGTTTCGTGTTTGATCATTGTCTTCTGCTCCTCGTCTCAATCAGGCCGCCTGGGCAGAGGGTTCAGCTGCCTTAACGGAGCTGCCGCTGCGAACGGTCTGCCAAACGTTGAAGGCCATCAGCAGCATACCGGTCAGGAAGAACATGCCACCGATCCAGCGAACCAGGTAACCCGGGTGGCTGGCTTCAAGCGCTTCGACGAAGCTGTAGGTCAGAGTGCCGTCTTCGTTAACCGCACGCCACATCAGACCCTGCAGGATACCGTTGACCCACATGGAGCAGATGTACAGCACGGTACCGATGGTTGCGAGCCAGAAGTGCGTGTTGATCAGGCCAACAGAGTACATCTGTGCCTTGCCGAACAGTTTCGGGATCATGTGGTACACGGCACCGATGGAAATCATGGCAACCCAGCCCAAGGCACCGGCATGTACGTGACCAACGGTCCAGTCAGTGTTGTGTGACAGGGCGTTGACGGTCTTGATGGACATCATCGGGCCTTCGAAGGTGGACATGCCGTAGAAGGACAGAGATACCACCAGGAAGCGCAGAACCGGGTCGGTGCGCAGTTTGTGCCATGCACCCGACAGGGTCATCATGCCGTTGATCATGCCACCCCAGGACGGAGCCAGCAGGATCAGAGACATCACCATGCCGACAGACTGGGTCCAGTCAGGCAGGGCAGAGTAGTGCAGGTGGTGACCACCGGCCCACATGTAGGTCGCGATCAGCGCCCAGAAGTGAACGATGGACAGGCGGTACGAGTAGATCGGACGCTCGGCCTGCTTGGGTACGAAGTAGTACATCATGCCCAGGAAGCCTGCAGTCAGGAAGAAACCTACCGCGTTGTGGCCATACCACCACTGAACCATCGCATCTACAGTACCCGGGTACATGGAGTAGGACTTGGTCAGGGATACCGGCATCGCCATGCTGTTGACGATATGCAGCACCGCAACGGTGATGATGAACGCCATGTAGAACCAGTTGCCCACATAAATGTGAGACGTCTTGCGGTTCTTGACAGTGCCCAGGAAGACGATGGCATAGCTGACCCAGACCACGGCGATCAGAATGTCGATCGGCCACTCCAGTTCTGCGTACTCCTTGGCGGAGGTCAGACCCAGCGGGAGGGTAACAGCTGCTGCCAGAATCACTACCTGCCAGCCCCAGAAGGTGAACGCCGCCAGGCCATCCGAGAACAGACGGGTCTGACAGGTGCGCTGCACCACGTAGTAGGAAGTGGCAAAAAGTGCACAGCCACCAAACGCGAAGATAACCGCGTTGGTGTGTAACGGACGGATACGTCCGTAGGTCAACCAGGGAATATCAAAGTTCAGTGCAGGCCACACCAGCTGGGCGGCGATCAAAACGCCGACGCCCATACCGACGATGCCCCAGACCACCGTCATGATGGCGAACTGGCGCACGACTTTGTAGTTGTAAGTCGGGTGTTCAGTTGCAGTGCTCATGTCAGGCTCTCATCAACAAGCTAATAGTAGTAAGAAGAGTTCCACCGGCAATTATCTGGGAATACCCACGCCATTTCAATGCGATGGAACCTTTAACTGTGGTTTATTGTCGCAGGGGGATTTTGCCCCGGTTATATACCTGATCAAATGGCATGGTTATATATAACATGTTGAATGCTATGATGAATTTTATTTATTGAAGGATGGTTTGTGTTTGTTTTTTGATCGAAAGCCCTTTTTTTGAGCGTCCTTGTCCCGGCAATGAAGATTGATTTGATCCTTTGCTTGATATGGATCAAACGCGCATTCAAGCGTCATTTTTCATGCCAGTGCGAAAGGGTTTCTGTTGTTATCAGACTAAAGGATTACTATAGTGCGCCGGACGAATCAGGAGAGTTTAATGAGCGATTTCAATACGCTGGTACTGTATTGCAGGGCGGGATTTGAGAAAGAGTGCGGTGCCGAAATTTCGACACGTCTTTCTGAAATTGGCATTTATGGATATCCCCGCTTTGAAGCCGGGCAGGCGTATGTGGTGTTTCACTGCCAGACACCGGGCGGTGCCATGGAAGCGGTCGAACAACTCCCATTTCGTAACCTGATTTTTGCCCGTCAGTGGTTTGCGGCCCTGCCTTTGTTTGAGCAGTTGCCGGCCTCTGATCGCATCGCCCCCATCATTGAGCAGGCGCATGGGTTGCCCGCGGCCAGCGAATTGGTGGCCGAAGTGCTTGATACCACGGAAGGGCGTGAGCTGCAGGGGTTTGCCCGCAAGTTTGGCTCTGCCTTGTCGCAGGCATTGCGACAGGAGTCGATTATGCAGGGGCGCAAGCAGCGAGCGGACTGGCGGCTGCATATGCTGGTGATCGACGGCCGAACGCTCTGGCTGGGAGCTGCGCCTGTTCGTAACAGTTCGGCCTGGCCCATGGGGATACTGAGGCTGAAATTTCCGCAGCAGGCGCCCAGTCGGTCAACGCTTAAGCTTGAAGAGGCATGGCGTTACTTCATTCCAGCCTCGCGTCAGGACGAGTTGCTGGGAGGAGGGCTGAGGGCGGTCGATCTGGGGGCGGCACCCGGTGGCTGGACCTGGCAGCTGGTCAAGCAGAACATGTTTGTGACCGCTGTGGACAATGGCCCGATGAATGCGGACTTGATGGACAGTGGTCAGGTTGAGCATCGTCGTGAAGATGCGTTTACGTTTGAGCCGCCCAAGCCGGTAGACTGGATGGTATGCGATATCGTCGACAAGCCGGCCCGTGTGACCGAGCTGGTGCTGCACTGGGCCGTCAACGGTTGGTGCCGACACTCGATTTTCAATCTCAAGTTGCCGATGAAACAGCGCTTTGCCGAAACGGAAAGCTGTCTTGGGTATCTGCGCACGTCACTGTCTGATGCCGGCAAGGGTTTCAGGCTGGAGGCTCGCCAGCTTTACCATGACCGAGAAGAGATCACCTGCTGGTTGTCACTGGAGCCATGACGCGCCGGTTTCAGTGACCAAATACGGTGATCTTTTCCTCACCCTCAAGCATGGGGGCAATCTGTTCCATCATCTCGCGGCGCTCGTCCGACTGGTACCATTGCAGCCAGTCGTTTTCACTGCGATAGGTTGCCAGGATCAGGCGATGGTTCGGACTGTCTACGTTATGCAGCGCTTCACCTGAAATAAACCCCGGCACATGCATCGCCTTTTGCAGTGTTTCACGGGCAACCCGGTCGTAATGTGCTTCAAGCTCTTCGGCAACGTGACGCTCAATCAGAACACGAATCATGTCAGGACTCCTTGAGAGATGGTCTTTATATCAGGATAATCGCTTCCCGGGCGGGCGCAAGCCCGCGTTGGCGGTTCCGCCACCGGATTTAATTTGCGACAATAGCGCTTTGTAATTCAAGGTAGTAGTGATTGATGTCCGAGCTTCTTGCTGACCACCTGCTGGATGCCAGCGGTCTGCTGTGTCCCGAGCCAGTGATGATGCTGCACAACAAGGTGCGGGAGATGCAGGCCGGGGAGCTGCTCAGAGTTGTGGCCACGGACCCTTCTACCCAGCGCGATATACCCAAGTTTTGTGCCTTTCTCGGGCATGATTTGGTCAGCCAGCGGGTAATCAATGCTGACAGTTTTGAGTATTTAATCCGTAAAGGGGCTGGCTGAGTGTCAGAACTGAATCAACTGCAGCAGCAGATGGAATCCCTGCTGCAGGAATGTGAACAACGGCTGTCGGCTGTTGAGCAGCAAACCAGCCGGACGCGACCCCGGACAACAGAGAGTGAAACAGTGAATCAGACGGCCAACAGCAAGAACCGCTCCAAGAACCGGGCAGCCAATCAGGCGGCTCTGGAACAGCTGATCGAAGCCTACCCCCAAACCTTCAGTCGCGAGAATGTGCGACCGCTGAAAATCGGGATTCAGGAAGACCTGATCGCCGACGACAAGCTGGCTCGCAACCGAATCAAGCGTGCGCTGGCAACCTATGTTCGCTCGATTCACTATTTGCGCTGTGTTCAGGAAGGAGTTGAGCGCGTTGATCTTGCAGGTAACGCGGCCGGTACGGTGACTCAGTCTGAAGCGGAACATGCTTCAGCTCGTCTCAAGGAGATTCAGGCGCAGCGCAAGGAGCGTCAGAAGCAGGAACGGGTGAAGGAACAGGAAGCGCGCAAACAGCAGAAAGAAGACCGTCTCAACCGCAAACTTGAAGCGCTGGTCAATCTGAAGGGGCGATGATCCTTGAATTAGCGCCTGATCGCCTCCAAATTATTAGCGAACATTAATATTTGGAGGCCTGCTCATGCCTGATTCCATTCATATTTCCTGTCCTGCCTGTCTGGCCACCAATCGTATTGCCACCTCCCGGCTGCAGCAGAATCCCGTGTGCGGGCGCTGTCATGACCCCCTTTTTACCGCATCCCCACTGGCGCTGGATGAAACGGCGTTTGCCCGTGTGACGGCCAATACCGACCTGCCGATTCTGGTCGATTTCTGGGCATCCTGGTGCGGACCCTGCAAAATGATGGCACCAGTCTTTGAGCGCGCTGCATCCGATCTGGAACCTGAATGCCGTTTGGTCAAGATTAACACCGAACAGTGTCCGGGCCTGTCGAGTCGTTTTCAGATTCGCAGCATACCAACCCTGTTGTTGCTCAAGGGTGGGCGGGAAATTGCCCGCCAGGCGGGGGCGATGGATCAGGCAAGCCTGATCCGCTGGGTACGCAGCCACCTTTGATCTCAGGGCAGTGGGGCCGGGGCGCCATGCAGGTAGCCCTGGGTACCATCGATCTGCATCTCCTCCAGCAGCTTTTGCTGCAGTGGCCGTTCCACATGTTCGGCGTAGGCCTTGATCTCCAGACTGTGGGCAACACTGATCAGGCTGCTGACAAAGAACCGATCCTCTTCGCTGTGGTCCAGCTGACGAATCAGGGAACCATCGATTTTCAGATAGTCTGGCCGCAGTGCATACAGGTAACTGAAACCGTTCGGATGAGTACCGAAGTTATCGACACCAAAGTTAACGCCCAGAGCCTGCACGGCCCGTCGCAGTGACTGGATGGAATCCTGGTGTGCCAGGATGGCGGTCTCGTTGATTTCAATGTTCAGTCGTGCTCGGTGCTGGCTGGCGTTCAGTTGCTCCAGCAGCCAGGGCACGAATGCCGGGTGCTCCAGTGTCTGGTTGGCCAGGTTGAGGCTCAGTGCAGGCGCATCTGGATTGTGGTTGAGATAGTTCAGAGCCTGCCGAACGATGGCGCGATCAATGCGCTCCAGCAGGCCAAGGTCGCGGGCAACGCTGATGAATTCCCCCGCACTGCATGGCTCGTTGTCCAGGTTCAGAATGCGTGCAAACACTTCAGCATGTACAGGGGTTTGGTCGGCCGAAACCAGAATCTGGTGTTGCAGAAAGATCTGTTCATTGTTGATCGCGCCGGCAACGTGTGACTGCCACTGTTCAGACCAGGTGTGCTGGCTTTGGCGGGCATGGTAATGAACGATCGGATCATGACCGGCTTCGGCTTCATTAACCGCGAGTCGTGCCTGCGACATCAGCTGCTCCGGGGTTGCATGATCGCTGCCGGAGGCGAGGCCAATGCAGAGAATGGACTGTTTTGACTCTTTCTTGCTCAGCTGCTCATACAGTGTGTTGATCTGCATCAGTCCCGGTTGCAGGCGACGCTGCCAGTCGTCAAAGCTGTGCTGCCGTGCCAGCAGGACCAGGTCGGCACCGCCCAGGCGTCCTGTCACATTGAAGCCAACGGACTGACCCAGATCTTCCAGCATGTTGGCACAGGCCTTGATCAGATGGTTGGCGGCTTCTTCACCCAGTTCGCGGTTTACCTGTTGCAAGTCGCGCAGGTGGAACAGCAGCAACGACGCGGGGCCGAAGTCCTGCCGGTATTCCAGGTGCTCCTGAATCTGTGCCAGCAAGGCGCGGCGATTGTTAAGACCGGTCAGGCTGTCTCGGTAGGCGGTGCTGCGCAGGGCCTCAATGTTGCGGTTCTGCTCCTCGAACATGTGCTGAACCTGCTTTACCATCAGGTTCATGGCTGTCACCACGCGGCGCAGTTCGCGGGTGCGAGGCAGGTTGGGCTGTTCGATGTACTCGCGCCGGGCCAGTGCCATGGCTTGATGCTCGACACCACGCAGTGGCCGCATGATGAAACGCAAGAGCAAAGTCAGCAGCAGAGCTGACGTCAGTGCCAGGACGCCGAACAGAAGCATGGTGTCACGCACGCCAGCCCAAAGTCGTTCATAGGCGTAGCCGGCCCGGCTGCGGACATGAATTTCTCCCACCTGCTGCCATTGATAGGCAATTGCCCGTGACATGGCCGGGGGGGTAATACGCATCAGGTGCACAAACCAGTCGGGGGCGTTAACGGTGGCTTCAGGATCGTAGCTTTTGCTGTACAAAATGCTGCCATCCTGACCGGTGACCTCAATCTGTTGATAGAAGCCGCTGTCAAAAATGGCGTTGACGGCAGTGGCAATGGTAGCGCTGTCGGATTGTTGCATGTAAGGCGCAAGATAAAGCCCCAGGTGAGTGGCACCATCCTCTGCGTGAGACTCAAGCTGTCTCACCAGCGTGTCGCGTGAGCTGTCAGACAGCAGGTAAACGGTGCCCAGAACCAGTCCCAGCAATACGGTAAATACGGCGGCGATCAGTTGGTTGGTAAGGGACATTATTGACGCTCCTGCGACTGTTGAATATTGACCCGGTTGTTTTCCAGGCGGGACTGCAGCTGAACCCAGGGTTTCAGGCGGTCAGAAGTGCCGACCAGTTCGGCCCGCTGGCCCTTTTTGCTGAGCCAGAGGCTTTCGCCGTTGAAAGTATAGACGTGCAGCAGATCGGGCCGTTCGCTGGCGGGACGAATCTGGTTGATCAGGTTATCCAGAACCAGCGGTACAGCGGTGGGACTTGGATAGTAGGTCAGTACCATGTGTGCCTGATTCAACTCCAGTGCCTTGACGTAACTGAGACTCAAGCGCTGTTCCGGAACCCCCATGGCTCTGAGGGTGTAGTATTTGGCGATCGAGAAGTCCTCGCAGTCGCCGCCGTTACTGATCAGAAACTCCACAGGCGTGGCCCAGTAGTCCTCTCGTTTCCAGTGCACTATGTCATCCAGAAATCGTACCTGATTGAAAAAACGGTTAACCCGCTCCAGCTTGTCGCGTTCGCTGAGCTGACTGCCTTCTCGGATCAGATTTTGCCAGGCTGTAAGGCGGCGTGCCGCCTGCTCACCGTAGAGCTCACGGTAGCTTTCGATGCGAACATCTGAAAGCAGCAATGGTTGATCTGCAGTAGCGAGCAATGTCAGGCCGGCAAACAGGATATATAGACAGTACCGATACAGGTAGCGGCCGACTCTGCGCATGTGGGTGAGGGTGTGGCTCAAAAAGAGACTCCGCGCCGGTCATCGTAAGCGTCATGATGGTTGAAAAGGAAGCGCTGCTCAAGCGTCTTGCGCGCTTGTGTTGCCGGGCATCATGCCGCACTGGCCGAGCAGGCGTTGCCAGGCCGCCGTATGGCGATCTCGCGCCCTGATGTAGTGTTGCCACAGACTGTGTTCATGATCAGACAGCGTGGTATCAAAGTACAGCTGCAGCGAGGGTGTCAGAGGCAGATGTGTGTACAGCGGCTCCAGTCCTTCACGCCACTGAATACCACTGCGGTGCAGGGCCGACATCAGGGGCTGAAGTTGCTCGGCGTACCAGCCGGTAAACACGGACTGGATAATGCGAGCCCTGTTGTTGGGACGGTTGTTGAAGCATATGGGGCGCTGGTCAAGTCGGGCTTCAATGGCTGTCGCGGTTTGATCCAGGGTTTGGCTCAACAGGGTCAGGCTCTTGAGCCATGGGGCCCCAAAGGGTTGGGCGTACAGGGTGGCATAGTGCTGCTCCAGTTCGCTGCTCCACTGCGGCAGCTGCCACCCCGTTGTTTCGCTCAGTGTGACCAGGTGCTCAAACTGTTCCAGGGCAGGGACCAGCGCGGTGATCTGACTAGCCTGTGCCATGGACAGGGGAGGATGGTTGCGTGAAAACTGGATCTCCATTTCGCTTGAGTTGAAGATGGCATTGCTCAGGACGCGCGGCAGTTGCTCCCGCTTGATCTGCTCGATCTGCCGAAGTCGCTTCAGCAGTACCTCTTCATCCTCATCTCGAACGGCCTGTGACGCCAGCGTATCGATGCACTGACGCAACGGGGGCAGAAAACGGAGCTCGTACAGCAGGCGCTGCGATGGCAGCGCCAGTTTGCCCAGTGAGCTGTTACGCTCGCCAATCAGTTCCATCAAGCCGCAGCGGCGCAGATCAAATACATCCACTACGCCTTCTCTGAGCTCCTCGACTTCAAGCCATCGATCCCGTGTGCGTGGGTAGGCGGGTATGCTGGGGTCCAGTTGCAGATCAATGGGGTAGTCAATCACATTGGCTACCCTTTGGGCATAATCTTCCAGCAGACTTTCAGGCGTTTCAGCGCTGCAGGCGCTCAGCAGTACCAGCAGCAGACTTGACATCAATACCCGCATGACGCGCAATCCTGATTAAGCGTGTTGTCAGCAGTACGGCGCCGGCACTGAGTCCGATCAACAGACCGTACCAAAGCCCGGCGGCCCCCTGCGGTGTGACCACCCAATGGGTAAAGCCCAGCACGTAACCGGTAGGAAGCCCAACCAGCCAATACGCAACAAACACCATCAGCAATGGAACGGCCGTGTCCTTGTAGCCTCTCAAGGCGCCGGCTGCGCTGACCTGCAGGGCATCTGAAAATTGAAAGATGGCGGCAATACTGATCAACGTCGCGGCCAGTGAAATGATGGCGTCGCGTTCAGTGTAGAGACGCACAATGGACTCGGCCAGTAACAGTGAAGCCGTGCTGCTGGCCAACGCGATGGTCAGTGTGATCATTATTCCGGTGATGACGGCCTGACGGGCCGCCTCATGCTGGCCGGCACCCGCCAGCTGGCCGACCCGTATGGTCAGGGCCATGGCAATGCTCAACGGAACCATGAATATCAACCCGGTATAGCTGATCGTAATCTGGTTGGCGGCAATGACGGTTTCCCCCAGTGGAGCCAGAATCAGTGCCAGCACACAAAACATGCTGACTTCGATCAGCAGAGCGAATCCGATTGGCAGCCCCAGTCGCAGAAACCTCAGGATGACGCTGGCCTGAGGGAGTTGCCAATGCCTGAACAGGCGCAGGGGGCGAAAACGGGGACTTTTCAGCAGGTAAGTGATGCCGGTCAGCAGCATGATCCACATGACGACCGCGCTGGCGTAGCCACAGCCAACTCCGCCCATTGCCGGCAGCCCCAGCTTGCCGAATATGAGCACGTAGTTGAGCGGTATGTTGCACAACATGCCCAGAACAGCGATGCGCATGACCGGGTGGGTTTTGCCGAAGCCTTCGCTGTAACTGCGAACCACCTGATACAGCAAAAAGGCGGGAAATCCCCAGCTGATGGCATCAAGGTAGTCGCGCGTGGTTTGCTCAAGCCGTGGGTCAAGTTGCAGCAGTTGCAGAACGGGGCCGGGGTTGCGCAGTGCAATCACGCCCAGCAGACTCAATGCGAGGGCGATCCAGAGAGCCTGCTGCAAAGTCTGTCGGCTGCGGCGCTCTCGGCCGCTTCCAATCAGGTGGGCGACCAATGGTGTTGTGGCCATGAGAATACCGCCCAGAGCCAAAAAAAGAGGCAGCCAAAGACTGCTGCCAAGCGCGATGGCCGCCAGATCGTTGGCTCCGGCGCGGGCTGCCATCAGGGTATCGATAAACCCGATGGCGCTCTGTGCCAACTGAGCAACCATAATGGGCCACCCAAGCAGCAACAGGGTGCGAATTTCCTTACCACGATCGAAACGTGACATTAACAGCGCCTTGTTGGAGTGGAGTGCCGAGGACCGGTAGAAGTCATTCTGTTGGCCCTGCCCTCAGCGGGGCTGGCCATGTTCAACTATTCTCGTGTGGACGGCAAGGATAAGAGTGCGTTGGCAGGAGTGCAACGCTAAGATGAAGACACACAGGCGGATCATTTCAGGAGGTAAACAATGAAGCTGCAGGACACCGGTCTGTTGCGCACGCAGGCCTACGTAAACGGATCGTGGGTCGATGCCAAAAGCGGCGAAACCTTTGCGGTACTCAATCCAGCGACGGGCGAGGAGCTCGCCCGGGTTCCATTGATGTCTGAAACCGATGCAAAGGCAGCCGTCAGCGCAGCGGATCAGGCCTTTGTTGAATGGCGCAGGAAAACGGCAAAAGAGCGGGCCTCTCTGTTACGTGCCTGGTTTGAGCTGGTACAGGAACATGCAGATGACCTTGCTCTGCTGATGACCCTGGAGCAGGGCAAGCCGCTGGCTGAAGCCAAGGGGGAAATACAGTATGCCGCGAGTTTCATTGAGTGGTTTGCCGAAGAGGGCAAGCGTGCCTACGGTGAGATGATTCCGACCCACAAGCCTGACGCCCGTATTCTGGTTAGCCGAGAGCCCGTGGGCGTGGTTGCCGCCATTACGCCCTGGAACTTCCCGGCCGCCATGATTACGCGCAAGGCGGCACCGGCCCTGGCTGCGGGGTGTACCTTTATCTGCAAGCCTGCCGAGGATACTCCCCTGTCTGCTCTTGCGCTGGCTGAGTTGTCGCATCGTGCCGGTATTCCGGCAGGCGTGTTCAATATTCTGACAGGCGATCCGCGAGCACTGGGTACCGTTTTGACCGGGCATGAGCGGGTTCGCAAGCTGTCGTTTACCGGCTCGACCCCAGTTGGCAAACTGTTGATGTCGCAGTGTGCGAATACGGTCAAGCGTGTATCGCTTGAACTGGGTGGCAATGCCCCCTTTATCGTCTTTGATGATGCTGACCTGGAGCGTGCGCTGGATGGCGCCATGGCTTCCAAGTACCGCAATGCAGGACAGACCTGTGTCTGCACCAACCGCTTTCTGGTGCAGGACGGTATCTATGACCGCTTTGTCGAAGGGCTGGCCGAGCGTACGCGTCAGCTTAAGGTGGGTCCGGGCACCGAGGAGGATGTTCAGCAGGGACCATTGATCAATGCAGCGGCCGTGTCGAAAATACAGAGCCATATTGATGATGCCCTGTCCAAGGGAGCATCAATTGTGTGTGGTGGCAAGCCACATGCCCTGGGGCGTACCTGGTTTGAACCGACAGTGCTGCGCGATGTAACCCCCGCAATGCTGGTTGCAACGGAGGAAACCTTTGGGCCATTGGCACCGGTTTTCCGTTTCAGTGACGAGGCCGAGGCGATCAGACTGGCAAACGATACCGAGTATGGCTTGGCGGCCTATTTCTACAGCCGTGACATTGGTCGTGTCTGGCGTGTGGCCGAAGCTCTGGAATACGGTATGGTTGGCATCAACGAGGGCATCATTTCCACTGAACTGGCACCCTTCGGTGGCGTAAAGGCGTCTGGCGTAGGGCGGGAAGGCGCTCGTCAGGGGCTGGAAGAATACCTGGAGTGCAAGTACATGTTGATGGGCGGCATCTGAAAAAGAACGGGGCTGAATGATTCAGCCCCGAATTTTGGGTGAGGTCTATGGCTCAGTCCAGTCGCTTGCGGACATAGCTGCCTGGTGCCGGTTCAATCACCTGATAGTCGGCGCTGCCATACTCCTTGGGTGCATCCACTTTCTTGCCGGCGCGTCGGCGCAGCCACTCGCTCCAGTGACTCCACCACGAACCTTCCTGGCGTTCGGCGGTTTCAAGCCAGGCGTCGGGGCCGCGTCCCATTTCGCCCTTGATCCAGTAGTTGCGGCGATTCTTTTTCGCTGGGTTAATGACACCGGCAACATGGCCGCTGGCGCCCAGTACGAACTCCACCGTGCCGCCAAACAGATCCAGTGCCTTGAAGGTACCTTTCCACGGCGCAATATGGTCTTCCATGGTAGAGAGGAAGTAGCAGGGCGTTTTGACGCGGCGCAGGTCGATCGGTTCGCCGCAAATGGTCAAGCCATCCGGTTCGATCAGCTTGTTTTCCAGGTACATGTTGTTGATGTAGTAAGTGTACATGGCTGCCGGCAGGTTGGTCGGGTCGCTGTTCCAGTACAGAATGTCAAACGGTGGTGGCGTCTGGCCCTTGAGGTAGTTGTTTACGACATAGGACCAGATCAGGTCGTTTGAACGCAACATGTTGAAGGACGTTGCCAGCTCACGCCCATGCAGGATGCCTTCGTTGTTGACCTTGGATTCCAGCTGCTTGACCTGATACTGATCAATGTAAACACACAGGTCACCCGGGTTGCTGAAGTCGATCAGGGTGGTCAGGAAGGTGCAGCTGCCAACCGAATTGTCCTTGCGATTGGCCAGAACGGCCAATGCAGAAGCCATCAGTGTGCCACCGACACACCAGGAAACGACGTTGAGCTTTTCGTGGCCGCTGACCGCCTTGCTCACTTCGATCGCCTTCAAAATGCCGTCACCCACATAGTCGTCCCAGCTCAGGTTGCGCTGTTCCGGGGAGGGGTTGGTCCAGGAGATCAGGTACACGTCCTGTCCCTGCTCAAGGCAGTAGCGTACGAAAGAGTTGTCCTGTTGCAGATCCAGGATATAAAACTTGTTGATGCTGGGCGGCACGATCAGGGTCGGGCGCTCGTACACCTGTTCGGTCAGAGGCCTGTAGTGGATCAGCTGGAAAATGTCATTCTGGAAGATGACGGCGCCTTCGGTTGTTGCCAGATTCTTGCCCAGCTCGAACGACGCCTCGTCAGTCATGGAAATGCGGCCCTTCTCGATATCGCTGAGCAGGTTTCTCAGGCCGTTGACCAGACTTTCACCCTTGGTTTCCAGTGCCTGCTGCAGGACTTCCGGGTTGGTAAGGGCGAAGTTGGTGGGCGAGAGCGCATCCACATACTGGCGAGTGTAAAACTCGAGCTTCTGCTGCTCCTGTGGTGACAGCTTGGCATTTTGTGCCATCTCAGTCAGCATGCGGGAGGTGAGCAGGTAGGATTGTTTGATGTAGTCAAAAACCGGGTTCTTGGACCACTCATCGGCCTTGAAGCGGCGGTCTCCGGGCGGAGGCTCGGCCACCGGGTTCTCACTGGTGTTGCCCGTGAGCAGGTTGCGCCACAGGTTGAACTGCGCCTGCTGATAATCGGCGATGGCGCGGACCCAAACGGTGGGGTCCTCAAGCGAGCGGGTGGCCAGTTCGGTCCATGATTGCGTGAACTGACGCAGAATGTCATCACCGCCTGTTGCCGAGAACATCTCCAGCATTTTGCTGGTCTCGTGGTTGACGTAGTTGATGAATTCCTGCGGGTCTGTTGCGAAGTTGCCTTGTTTATCCGTCATAACTGCCTGCTTTCAAGTCTCTGTTGTCCGGTATGCGCCTGACTTCCGGGCCATATGGCGCACGCTGAGAGCAACCTGTGGTTTGGGCCTGTTGCGGGTAACAATCTCGAGCATAGACCTGTGCCGTAGGCACTGACAAGCCCCTATTAAGTATTAGATTCCCGCTTTGCTGTTGCATCCATGTTACTGCGGCGCAAAATTCGGTGAGTACCGCCCAAGTGCCATGGTTGTCGTGAAGCCTGACGAAAGATGGTGGATAATGCTGCAGATGCTGAAAAAATTGGAAAAGGAGCGGGTAAATGTACCAGCTGGATCTGATGACAACCGAGGGGTGCCATCTGTGTGAGGAGGCCATCGCCGTATTGCAGCATGGCTTGACGGAGGGTGCTGCAGAAGTGGATCTGGTCGATATCGTCTACGATGAGGTGTTAATGGAACGTTACGCCACACGCATTCCCGTGCTGGTGGACAGGATCGGTGGCAATGAGTTGAACTGGCCCTTTGATGGCCCGCAGCTGGCTCGGTTTCTGGCGAGTTGCGCCAGCTGCGGGAGTTGATCAGCCATCCTGTCGCAGATGCAGCGCCAGCATGCCGAACTCCTGTGGGCTGAACAGGGTTACAGGGCGTTCGGCCAGGCGCTCATAGATCACTCTGAACGCCAGAACGTTTTGCACATAATTGCGTGTTTCATCGAACGGAATGGTCTCGATCCAGATATCAAGGGGCAGCTTTCCGCGCGCCTCAAGCCACTGACTGACCCGTGATGGGCCGGCATTATAGGCTGCCGATGCATAGGCCAGGTTGCCATCAAAGCGCTCTGCCATCTGACTCAGGTACGCGGTACCGAGCTGAATATTGGTGTCAGGCTCCGACAGCAGGCTCAGATTCTTCAAGGGGATGTTGTGGCGCTTGGCAGTGGCTCGTGCAGTAGCCGGCATCAGTTGCATCAAGCCCAGCGCTCCGGCATGGGAGCGTGCCTGCATCCAGAATGCGCTTTCCTGGCGAGCAATCGCAACGGCCCATGCCGGGTCGATGGCGCGATTTCTGGCGTGTTGTTCAAACAGATGCGGCAAGGGGTTGGGGAAACGCAGCTGCATGTCATTCCAGCGCTGGCTGCTGATGGCGCCGCGAATGCCCTGATCATACCAGCCCCAATCGCGTGCGAGGTGAGCGGCGGTATGGATCTGATCCGGTGTCAGTGTACTGATGGCCAAATTCCATTCCGAACGCGCATCATAGTAGCGCTCAAGCGCAAGCAGCTCCTTGATGCGAACAAAAGCGGGCAGCTGTGCGAGAGCGGCCTTGTCCGCTTCGGTCTGCAGCAGCGGGGTGTGGTTCAACTGGTAGGGGGTACCCAGCATCTGGGCCGCCATGAAACCGTAAAACGAGCGCTCGGTGGCCAGTTCCCGCAACAGTGCATCACGTCCCGGTTCGCCCAGTTGCTCCAGGGCAACGGCCTTCCAGTAACGCCAGCGGTCGCTTTCGCTTTCCTGTTTTGGCAGCTGCGCCATCAGAACAAGAGCCGTTGACCAGTCCTGCTCTACCAGTGCCAGTCGAATGCGCCATCCAGTCAGATCGGGCAACTTGTATTCAGGGTCCAGGGCGGTCAATACATTGGTTGCATCGGTGGGGAAGCGTTTTGCCAGCAACACGCCCAGGCGAGTGCTGATCGACTCGGCCTGTTGAGTGTTGACCTGAAGTCGGTCGCGTTCACGCAGCCACAGCTCAATGGCCTGTTCCAGGTTTTGCCGTGCCAGACGGTTGACCGTCATGACCAGCAGTTGGTCGGCATCGGGTGTCGAGGGGGTGAGCAGCTCAGCTTCCTGCAGCAGGCGGTTCGGGTTGTCGTACAGTGATCGTGCCAGCTTTGCCTGCTGCTGCAGAGCATCGTCAGTGATGAAGCGAGCGGCATAGGTCGCCAGGCCGGGTCTGCCCTTGATAAGGGCAGCCAGGTGCCGCTGGAGCGCGTCCTGCTGCCGGAAATGACTGGACTTCAGCCAGGCACTGAATACGGGATCACACTCATCCGGCTGTGAGTGTCCAACCGTCCAGAGTGCGCGCGCGGCCTGCCAGGCGGCTGGCTGTTGTTGAGTGGCCTGAAGGTAGCGTGCATGCAGGCACTCAAGGCGCGTGTCAGGCCGCTGGATCTGTTGCCATGCCTGATTGAATGCTGGCCAGTCAGTCGCACTCCCGCTGTGGCGAGCCCAGGCAAACAGCAGGCGGCCGGCCAGCGGCGTATCGGCGTTGGCGTCAATGAAGGCCTGCAGTCGATCGGCAGGTGTGTCGCTAATGGCGCCGCTGAGGTGCTGATACTCAAGATAGGGATACAGTGCATAGGTCTTGAAAGCCGACATCTGCTCTTCGCTCAGCGTGTCGACCTGGAGCAGGGCCTGTTTGAATGATGCCCGCTGTTCATCGAAATGGTCATGTGCACTGAGCAGACTGCTGTGCAAAATCAGGGGGGCGAGCAGCAGGGACTTTAGCCTGGGCATTGTGATCTCCGAACATCAGTGATCGATCTGGGGAACTGTTGTCCAGTGTATCCTGCCCTTGGCGCAAAAATCACCATCCGGTCCGTGTTTTCAACAGATGCGCCGATTTCAGGTACACTAGCGGGCTTGAATGTCTTTAGGGTATGAGAGTGTATGCCGCTGATTAAGTTGGAAGGTGTTTCGGTCAGCTTCAGTGCTGCGCCGCTGATGGATGGCGTCGATTTTCAGATTGACCCGGGCGAGCGCATTGCGCTGGTCGGGCTCAACGGAGCAGGCAAATCAACCCTGATGAAGCTGGTTTCGGGTGAAATTCACCCTGATCATGGCTCGGTGTGGCGCGACCCGGCCATTCGCGTTGCACAGCTGCCACAGATGCTGCCGGCCGCAGATCAGCGGACAGTGCACGATGTGGTGGCGTCAGGCCTGTCGGAGGTGGTTGAGTTGCGCCGTGCCTATGATGCCCTGTCGCACAACACCGATGCGGCATCATTGAAACAGCTGGAACAGCTGCAGCATCAGCTTGAAGCCCGAGATGGCTGGCATCTGGAGCAACAGGTGCAGACGGTTCTGGACCGGCTGGGGCTGGATCCCGATACCCGTATGGAAGCCCTCTCAGGCGGCTGGCGCAGACGTGCCGCGCTGGGCGCCGCGCTGGTTCAGAAACCGGATCTGTTGTTGCTGGACGAGCCCACCAACCATCTGGATATCGAAACCATCGAGTGGCTGGAGCAGATGATGGTCGACTACCGGGGCGCAATTCTGTTCGTGTCACATGACCGCGCCCTGGTTGAAAAACTGGCAACCCGCATAGTGGAGCTGGATCGTGGGGTGTTGACCAGCTTCCCCGGCAGTTACAGCCGCTACCTGGAGCTGAAACAGCAGCTGTTGGATGAAGAGGCGCGTCATAACGCTGAGTTCGACAAGAAACTGGCTCAGGAAGAGCGCTGGATTCGACAGGGCATCAAGGCCCGCCGTACCCGTAATGAAGGCCGTGTTCGTGCGCTGGAGCAGATGCGCCGTGAACGTTCCCAGCGGCGTGAGCGTCAGGGGGGCGCAAGCTTCGGACTGGAAGAGGCGCAGAAATCGGGCAAGCTGGTGGCCGAACTCGAGAATGTTTCGATGAGCTACGCCGGCAAGTCCCTGCTGCGTGATTTCTCGCTCAAGGTCCAACGCGGTGATCGGATCGGTCTGATCGGGCCCAACGGCAGCGGCAAAAGCACGCTGCTGAAAATCATTCTGGGTCAGCTTGAGCCTGAGGCTGGAACGGTCAAGCTGGGCACGAAGCTTGAAGTGGCCTATTTCGATCAGTTGCGCGGGCAGCTCGATCCGGAAAAAAGTGTTATTGATAACGTGTCGGGCGGGCGTGAAAGTATCGACATCAATGGCCAGTCACGTCATATCATCAGCTATTTGCAGGACTTCCTGTTCAGCCCCGAACGTGCGCGTACACCGGTAAAGGCACTGTCCGGTGGGGAGTGTAACCGTCTGTTGCTGGCGCGACTGTTCAGTCAGCCGGCGAACGTACTGGTGCTCGATGAGCCGACCAACGACCTGGATATAGAAACCCTCGAACTGCTGGAAGAGATTCTGCTCAACTTTGATGGCACCATCCTGCTTGTCAGCCATGACCGCCGTTTCCTGGATAATGTGGTGACCAGCTCAGTGGTATTCGAGGCGCAGGGCGGGGTACGTGAATATGTCGGAGGCTATGCGGATTGGCTCAGGCAGCGGCCCAAGCCTGCCGTGGTAAAAGCTGAGAAGGCTGATAAGCCGAAGCCTGCGGCGCCCCAAAAGGCAGCCGTTAAGAAACTGAGCTACAAACTGCAGCGTGAGCTGGACCTGTTGCCACAGCAGATGGAAGAGGCAGAGGCGGAGCTGGAGCGGTTGCACAGCCTTACGTCGGCGCCGGAGTTCTACGCCGGCGATCAGGCCGAAATTGCGCGTACGCTTGAGCTGCTGCACCAGCAGGAGCAGCAGCTTGAAGCGCTGATGGAACGTTGGGTTGAGCTCGAATCGATGCAAGAGGGGGGTTAATCCTCCTCTTTCACCCGAATCGCAAGTACGTCGCACTTGGCGCCGTGCAAAACTCCGTTGGCGGTTGAGCCCAGCAGCAGCGCCAGACCGTGACGGCCATGGCTGCCCAGAATCACCAGGTCGGTGCCCAGTTCTTCCGCCGCGCGGTGAATTTCGGTCTCAGTATGCCCGGTTACAATGATCTTGCGGTTGACCGGGTAGTTGATCTTCTCCGCGTACAGATCCAGCTTGGTACGAGCGTGTTCATCGAGCTGTTCCTGAATGGTCGTCAGATCCATGGGTACATCGCCACCGTAGGCAAAGCTCAGCGGCTCAACCACATGGATCAGGTTGAGCTCGGCACCAAAAGCCTTGGCCATTTCGGCTGTTTTCAAGGCGAGCTGTTCGGATTCTTCTGACAGGTCCAGCGCAAGCAGAATGCGGGAATAGATACTCATCGTTACATCCTTCCAGTTGAGTGTACTCCTAGAATAGCACTGCAACTGCCCGGCGCACACATCGATAGGCTGACGGGGGTCAGCGTCCCACGCCGTAATAGGTAAAGCCCAGCTGACGCAGATAGTCGGGCTCGAACAGGTTGCGACCATCAATAATCAGAGGGTTGCGCATCGTTTGTCTCAGGCGTTCGTAGTCCGGTGAACTGTACAGGGGCCATTCCGTCAGCAGCAACAGGGCATCAGCCTGTTCCGCTGTGGAGTAGGGGTCGGTGTGCGTACTGAGGTTCGCCACCTGTCCCAGGCTGGTCTGCAGTGCTTCAAGTGCTTCAGGATCATGCACATGAACCTGTGCCCCCTGTGCCAGCAGAGCCTGGATGACGCGCAGGGAGGGGGCGTTGTCGATGCTGGCAACGCCGGGCTTGAAGGCGCATCCCCAGATGGCAATGCGGCGTTCGCGCAAATCACATTGATAGTGCTGCCAAAGTTTGCGAAACGGCAGTTCCTTCTGTCGCTCGTTTTCGTTCAGAACCGTATTCAGCAGTGTAGAGTGGCGTGTTTCCGCCAGTATGTCGGCCAGCCCTTCAATGTACTGTGTAAAGTGATGGCCACCAAAGCCGCAGCCGGGTGCGAGGTAGTGCTGTCCAATGCGTTTGTCGCTGCCCATTCCCTGCCGAACGACCTCGATATCCACGCCCAACCGGTCAGCCAGATTGGCCAGCTCGTTGATATAACCCAGGCGCAGAGCCAGCATGCCGGAGATGGCAAACTTGCTGAACTCGGCTTCACGCCGGCTCATCCATTGAATCTGTTGCAGGCGTGACGAAAAGGGCCTCAGCAGTGCCTGGATTCCCAGCCGGGCATGGTCATCCTCGCAGCCCACCAGCAGCGTCTCGGGCGAGGCAAACTGTTGCAGCGCCTGTCCCTGCTGAAGGGTGTCAGGCAGGCAGATGACGGCCTGGTTTCGACGCTGATCAAGTCGTGCATGCAGGCGGTCGCTGGCGCCGATGCCGAAGTTGCTCTGATTGATCAATACCAGATTGTCGGGCCCGCTTTTGTGAAGGTCGTCACATAGCTGCTCTGCCAGTTCGGTGTTTGAGGGGTGCGAGGCAAGCCAGTGCCAGGGTGCCTGCAGGGCATCCTGGTATGAGCACAGGCGAATTCGGTTGTTCTCGGTGGCGGCTGTCAGACCTGCCATCAGCCCGGGTTCGGCGCGGTGACTGCTTTCTCCCGGAGATGGGTGCTGAATCAATACGTGATTGCCGGTACGTGCAAGCTCTACAGCTGCAACCCATGCACCGAGCTCATCACCCCAGATGGCAATCAGCATGACGTTTTCTCCCTGTCCTGCAGCTGTCGATGCAGCTGGTCAAGTATGCCTTCGGTGGCAGCATCAAAGCGCCCCTCGATGGCAGGCTTGCCTATGGCGCTCAACAGGTTGTTGGCGACCTGTTTGCCCAGCTCAACACCCCACTGGTCGAAGGGGTTGATGTTCCAGATCACGGATTGTACGAACACCTTGTGCTCATACAACGCAATCAGGGCGCCCAGTGATCCGGGGTTCAGCTCGTCCAGCAGAATCAGTGTGCTGGGCTGGTTCCCCTGATAATGCTGCCAGGGTGTGGCGCTGGATTGATCGACGGCTGAATCTCCCAGCGCCAGAACGCGTGCCTGCGCCAGGCAGTTGGCAAGTGTGAGACGGTGCTGAGACTGCAGCGCGTCACTTTGGTCGGTATAGCGTTGTGCCGGGACGATGAAGTCACACATTACCGCCTCGCTGCCCTGGTGCAGCAATTGATAGAAGGCATGCTGTGCGTTGGGCCCTATCTCGCCCCAGAGAACCGGACAGGTATGGTGCGAAACCGGCTGTCCCTCACGGTCAACACTCTTGCCGTTGCTCTCCATCTCCAGCTGCTCAAGGTAGGCCGGAAGATGAGCTAGCCGTCCGTCATAGGGCAGAATGGCATGGGCGTGGATACCAAGGAAGTTGATGTTCCAGACTTCGGTCAGTGCCAGTAAAACGGGCAGGTTGCGTCCAAACGAGGCGGTTCTGAAATGGCTGTCCATGCGGTGAGCGCCGTCCAGCAGGGCGCGAAAACCGTCCATGCCGATCCGCACGGCAATCGCCAGTCCGATGGTTGACCAGAGTGAGTAACGCCCACCCACCCAGTCGCGGAAATGCAGCTGGTTTTCAGCCGGTATGCCCCAGCTTTCAGCGCGTCTGGCATTGGCGGTCACCCCGATGAAGTGACGGCGTGTCAGCAGGTCTGCAGGCAGTCCACTGGCATGCTGGAGCCAGTCCAGAGCGGTTGCGGCATTGGCCAGTGTGTCAGCGGTCGAAAAGGATTTTGATGAGACTACGAACAGGGTTCGGCCCGGGTCGAGCTGATCCAGCAGGCTGGACAGCTGACTGCCGTCCATCGATGAGATGAAATGAGTCGTGATCCGACGCGCAGCGGCTGGCTGGAAGCTTTCAAGTGCCTTGCAAACCATCATGGGGCCAAGGTCTGAGCCCCCAACCCCCACATTGACCAGGGTGTCGATCGGTTCTCCGCTGAAACCGCGCCACTGGCCATGATGCAGTTGCTCGACCAGTGTCTCCATGCACGCCAGGTCAGCCTGTATAAGTGGTACAAGATCTTCGCCCTGGTGTTGTAGCCTGCTCTCGGGTGGCTGGCGCAGAGCGGTGTGCAGCGCGGCACGGTTTTCCGTGTGGTTTATCGGCTCACCCGTGAACAGGGCGTCGATCCACTGGCTCAGCTGGCAGCTCTCAGCCAGCTGTAGCAGGTGTGTCAAGGTGGATTCGGTGAGGCGCTGCCGCGACAGGTCCAGCAACAGTTCGTCGTGGCGAAGACTGAATCGAGAGAAGCGATCGGGAGTCTGCAGCAGATCCCGCAGGTGCAGACTGGATTCGATGGTACTGAGCTGTTCCAGCTGTTGCCAGGCCTGGTGCTTGTCCAAGACGGCTCCTTGCATTTCAGGCTATCGTTTTGCCGGTACGCTTAGCCGGCCTGAGGCGCATCTTAGTCAGAAACGGCAAGCAGTGAAAGCATTGCGTTATCGTCATCATGCTGTCGTTCGTGAGGCCGTGAGGTTAACATGCGCGCTGTCATCTTTCCTGTCCGGAGTCCCTGCTATGAAATGGTTTATCGTCGCATTGGTTGTTGCCTCGCTGATAGGCTCGATCATGTGGGTCATGCCAAGCCCTCGTCAGCGCTATCAGGCACATTTGCGACTGAAGGCCAGAAAGCTTGGGATTCAGGTGCAACTGGCCCGAGTTGAACTGCCTCGTGCTCGTGGTGAAACGGAATCCGAAGTGCGTACCATTCCTGCCTATCGTATTCCACGTACCAACCTGGAGCGAAATGAGCGTGATAGCTGGACGCCCTGGGAAGTGCTGCGCGTCGATGCGCTGGACAATGTGGGCTTGATCGAGGGCTGGAGCTGGAGCAAGGGGCAGGGAACGCTGAGCCCGGTGGCGGTGGAACGGATCAATGCGGTTTTGAGTCAGTTGTCCGATGACGTGGTGGGTATTGAGTCAACGCCCTTGAGTCTGACACTCTACTGGGGCGAGCGTGGCGATGAGTCAAGACTGGATGATCTGTGCGCGCTGACCAGACCGTTGCTGGAACAGAAAATCTGACGCGAACGCAAAACCGTGCTCTGGTGGGTGTGCTGGATCAGGGCTGCTTTTCGTTCAGGTAATCGTCCAGCGACTCAGCCAGTGCACCAGCCCCAAAGTCTCGTTTGGGCTGAATGTTGTCGATTTGGGCCTGAAGCTCATCCAGTTTGGGCTGTTTTTGTCGTTGAGGCGCTGATGCTCTGACCAGAACCGCTTTTGCATGCTTCAGATGTGACAGAGCAGCCAGCTTGTCTCCTGTCTCGATCAGGCGCGAGGCCTGGTGCTGGTGCGCATCGGCTACCAGTGAGATGTTAAGCCAGTACAGCTCTGCCTGATAGGTTCGTGCCAACTGGCCGGTCATCTTGCCGGCCTGCGCCATCTGTACAATCAGTTTTTCAGCAAAGTTGATGTATATCTGGGCGCGCTTGACCGCTCGGTCGCTGTTGAAGCGACTTTTGTCTGGCCTGCTGCGATCACTGCTTTCCTTGAGCTTGCTGATATCGGACATCAATGCCGAGTCGGGTGCCAGCAGGCTGATCTCTTCAATGAGCGCCATGGCGTGCTGGTTGAGCTTGTCAACGATATCCTGTCGGCAGCCGCTTTCTTTCAGGATGGCCAGTGCGTGCAGAGTATGCTCGGCTTGCGTTTGAAGCCAGCTCAGACGCTCATGCCGAGCTTCCGTCTGCTGCTCGCGAGTGGTGACGATGTAGTTGATCGCCAGCGCCAGAATACCGACCCCGGCGATGAGGATTACAAGATACAGGTTGTCTCCAAGCATGGTGTTTGGCACTCTGAAAAGAGATGTTGATTATAGGCTGGTGCGTGCAGGAATTGTAAGGCATCCGTGCGCGGACTGGTATCACCGGCCTCAGACACTGCTTGACGCTGGCAGCACCACACCTTATATATGCTCGCAGTTTCTGAGTTGCCCGTTCTAAAAAGGATCCGTATCTCATGGGAAAAACCCTAGTCATTGTCGAATCACCGGCAAAGGCCAAAACGATCAACAAGTATCTGGGCAGCCAGTATGTTGTCAAATCGAGTGTGGGTCATATTCGCGACCTGCCCACCAGTGGCAGTGCCAGCAAGAGCGATCCCAAGGAGCGCGCACGTCAGGCTGCCCTGACGCGCAAGATGTCGGCGGACGAAAAGGCGGAATACAAGAAACGCAAGTCTCAGGAGCAGCTTGTTGCACGCATGGGGGTTGATCCTGAGCGTGACTGGGAAGCCCATTACGAGATTATTCCTGGCAAGGAAAAGGTTGTTGAAGAGCTGCGAAAGCTTGCCAAAGGCGCCGATGAAATTTATCTCGCAACGGACTTGGACCGCGAAGGAGAGGCGATCGCCTGGCATTTGCGTGAGGCCATCGGCGGTGATGACAGTCGTTTTCGCCGTGTGGTGTTTAACGAGATCACCAAAAAGGCTATTCAGGAAGCGTTTTCCCAGCCCAGTGATCTGGACCTGAATCGGGTCAATGCGCAGCAGGCTCGTCGTTTCCTGGATCGCGTTGTCGGTTACATGCTGTCCCCGCTGCTGTGGGAAAAAATTGCTCGAGGCCTCTCTGCCGGGCGTGTCCAGTCGGTTGCGGTAAGGCTGATTGTTGAGCGTGAGCGCGAGATTCGTGCCTTTATTCCCGATGAGTACTGGGAAGTACATGCCGATACGGAAACACCGGCGCAACAGGCTCTGAGGCTTCAGGTCAGCAAATATGCCGGCAAGGCTTTCCGCCCTGAAAGTCAGACAGAAACGGAAAAACACCTGGAACGGCTGCGCAGCGGTTCGTTGACTGTTCGCGCGCGCGAAGACCGGCCGACCAGCAGCAAGGCATCCGCCCCCTTTATCACGTCGACTCTGCAGCAGGCTGCCAGCACGCGGTTGAGCTTCGGCGTCAAGAAAACCATGATGCTTGCCCAGCGGCTGTATGAAGCCGGCTATATCACGTACATGCGTACAGACTCGACCAACTTGAGTGCAGAGGCAGTTGAAGCGTGCCGTACGTTCATCGCGGAGCATTATGGCAAGGATTACCTGCCGGACGAGCCGGTGAGTTACTCGAGCAAGGAAGGCGCTCAGGAAGCGCATGAGGCAATCCGTCCTTCCGATGTCACTCTTACGGTAGATCAGCTCAAGGGTATGGAGCCGGATGCGCAGCGCCTGTATGACCTGATTCGACGCCAGTTCCTGGCCTGCCAAATGACGCCTGCCCTCTATACCAGTACGCGCATCACGGTCGCCAATGGTGACTATGAGCTGACGACCAAGGGCCGGATTCTGCGCTTTGACGGTTATACCCGTGCATTGCCGCCAAAAGGCAGAAGTGATGAAGACGTGATTCTGCCGGATGTGGCACAGGGCGAAGTGCTCGTGCTGAAAGCACTGGATCCGAAACAGCACTTCACCAAACCCGCTCCTCGCTATACCGAAGCCAGCCTGGTGAAGGAACTGGAAAAGCGGGGTATCGGTCGCCCCTCCACATACGCATCCATCATTTCGACCATTCAGGATCGAGGCTATGTTCAGGTGCAGGGGCGGCGTTTCTATGCCTGCAAGATGGGCGATATCGTCACCGAACGGTTGAACGAAAACTTTGCTGATCTGATGGATTACAGCTTCACGGCGCGAATGGAGCAGCGGCTGGATGATGTTGCGCAGGGTGAGGTGAACTGGAAAGAGCTGCTGAATCAGTTCTACAGTGGCTTTACCGGCAAGCTGCAGGAAGCGCAGAGCCCGGATGACGGTATGCGGCCCAACAGCCCGACGCCGACGGATATCGACTGTCCGGAGTGTGGCCGCAAAATGATGATCCGAACTGCCAGTACCGGCGTTTTTCTGGGGTGCTCAGGCTATAACCTGCCGCCCAAGGAACGCTGCAAGTGCACAATCAACCTGATTCCCGGCGATGAAGTGGTCAGCGTGGATGGGGATGATGAAGAAGAGTCGCGCATTTTGCGCAACAAGCATCGCTGCAAGCTCTGTGACGCGGCAATGGACTCGTACCTGATCGACGAGAAGCGCAAGTTGCATGTGTGTGGCAACAACCCTGACTGCTCGGGCTATGAAGTTGAGCAGGGCAGTTTCCGCATCAAGGGCTATGACGGTCCAAGCATTGAGTGTGACAAGTGTGGCTCGGAAATGCAGCTCAAGACGGGCCGGTTCGGCAAGTTCTTCGGCTGTACCAACAGTGAGTGCAAGAATACCCGCAAACTGCTCAAGAACGGCGAACCTGCACCGCCCAAAATGGATCCGGTCCCGATGCCTGAATTGCAGTGTGAGAAGGTTGATGACACCTATGTGTTGCGTGACGGGGCCAGCGGACTTTTTCTGGCCGCCAGCCAATTCCCCAGAAAGCGTGAAACGCGAGCACCTCTGGTGTCTGAGCTTGTACCGCACCGGGATGAAATAGACCCCAAATATGCTTATCTGATGGATGCACCACAGCAGGACCCTGATGGTAATCCGGCAGTCGTGCGATATAGCCGTAAAACCAAGGAGCAGTACGTGATGACCGAGGTTGAGGGCAAGGCTACCGGATGGAAGGCCTTCTACCATGACGGGCGCTGGCAAGAAGAGCAGGGACGTAAGCGCTGAGTATACGGCGCATTCAATGGAGTAGAGCCAATGAGTGATATTTATGCAGTTCGCACCAATCAGAAGTTGAACTTCGCTCGCTTGCATATCAAGGCGCTGGAGCAGGCGGAGGAGGCGTCTCAATGGAGCAAGCATGCTCGCATTGAGTCCTACCATGAGTCTGTGCTGTTTTTCATGGCCAGTGGGTATGCCGCCCTGTTGCGAGAAGTGGCCGAGAACTACAACCTTGAAGTTGATAGTGTTCACCGCTTCTCTGATCTGACCGAGCAACTTGAACGGACCGGTCAGGAGTCACCTGAGGTGACCGAGCTTGAGCAGCTGGAGAAAGACCAGGGGAGTTGGTTGCATAAAATGCTGTCGGCCTATGAAGCGTGCTGGCAGGCCTCCAGCTTCCGGCAGGTTAAGTCAGAAGCGGACAGCAGTATTTCTGAAATTCATGTATTGCAGATCAACCCTGACCATGCAGAGGACAAGGATGTACTGGCTGAGTACAAGGGGTGGCTGCAGGCGTTTCGGGACTTGATAGAACGCCTGCGTGCAGGTATGCAGGAGTGGTGATCAGGTTCGCACCAATATGCCGAGTGAGTCGCCGAGAGCCGCGCAGTGGTTCAATCGCTCCAGCTCGGGGGTGACACCACCATCACACCAGGTGATGACCGTATGGCATGTGCCTGCCGCAAGGGCCCTGGAGCAAACGACTTCAGTCTGTGCAGGGGTGTCGCATCCCAGTACCAGAATGTGGCGGGTGCAGGCGCCGGCCTGCTCCAGTGCTGCACGGTTAATATCCTGAGGTGGGTTGATCAGTACCAGCCAGCGCTGTTTATGGCTCAGTCCTGCAATCATGGGCAATAACACTGGCTGCAGACACACCGAACTGTTGTGCAGCAGAATTTCGGTAACGCGACTTTCGGTGTCGGTACGGACCGATCGGTCAGTCGGAACGGCAAGTGCGGCGTGGATTGCAGACATGGTGATGACCTCTGTCAGTTGCCTTGTCGAATAACGCCGACTCCCAAACCCTCGATGATCAACTCCTGTTCGCTCAGGTCTACCTCGATCGGGCTGAAGTCTTCGTTTTCGGCAATAAGAAAGACTTTGCGGCCATCACGTTTGAAACGCTTGACCGTTACTTCGTCGCCGATCCGTGCGACTACAACCTGGCCGTCCCGGGCCTCGCGGGTTTGATGAACGGCGAGCAGGTCGCCGTCCATGATCCCGATATTTTTCATGCTCATTCCCTTTACGCGCAGCAGATAGTCGGCGCGGGGCCGAAAGAAGTCGGCCGAAATGGTGCAGTGGTTTTCAACGTGCTCCTGAGCCAGAATGGGTTCGCCGGCAGCAACCTGTCCGATGACGGGCAATCCTTCCTCGGCCTCCTGAGTTTCCTCGTCAGGCAGGCGTATGCCCCTTGAGGTTCCTTTGGTCAGCTCAATGGCGCCCTTTCGAGCCAGTGCCTTGAGGTGTTCTTCTGCCGCATTGGCAGAACGGAAGCCCAGTTCACGGGCAATGTCAGCCCGGGTCGGTGGGTAGCCTGTGGTTTCGATATGCTTGCGAATGCACTCAAGCACTTCGGTCTGGCGATTGGTCAGTTTCATGGTCTTTGTTTCCCTGTCCAGTTACTGTGATTCTATACAGTACAAAGGCAGCGTCAAGCGTTTTTCTGTTTATATATCCAGTATGTTGGTAGAATCGCCTTACAGATCGGATGAGGAATGAGTGTGCTGACCGAGGCGCAAAAAAAAGAGATCCAGGGGGCCTACAGTCGCTTTCTGAAAAACCGTGGCCTGACCGCGCGACCGGCACAAAAGCAGATGATTGCCGCCGTGGCGCGCACGCTGGCTGCTGCAGCTGCCGTGCGGCCAGAGGCAGGTGAGGCTCCTCCGGCCATCAGTGTGGTTGAGGCGGGTACCGGCACGGGAAAGACCATCGCATATCTTATTGCAGCCATTCCATTGGCGCGCGCGCAGGAGTGCAGACTGGTGCTGTCTACTGCCACTGTTGCGCTGCAGGAGCAGCTGATCAACAAAGACCTGCCTGAGGTTGAAACACATACCGGATTGCCGGTGCGCTATCGATTGGCGAAAGGACGAGGACGCTATCTGTGCCTCAATAAGGTTGAAAACCACCTGGAGCAACAGGGGCTGCTTGGGCAAATGGCCCTGTACGAAGATGAGGCCGCGGAAAAGCTGCCTGATGACGTGCTGAAACTCTACCAGAACCTGATGGATCGCTACGCCTCAGGCCAATGGGATGGGGATCGTGACGCACTTGCGGATGAAGTTGACGACAGTATCTGGCAACCGCTTACCAGTGATCACATGCAGTGCAGCAATCGACGCTGTCTGAATTTCAGTGCCTGCCCCTTCTATCGTGCGCGTGATCGGCTGGAAGAGGCTGACGTGATTGTCGCCAATCATGACCTGGTGCTGGCTGATCTGGCATTGGGTGGAGGTGCCATACTGCCTGAGCCGGAAAAAACCATTTATATCTTCGACGAGGGACATCACCTGGCTGACAAGGCCAGTGGTCATTTTGCGTTTGGGGCTCGGCTCGAAGGCAGTCGTCGCCTGTTGCGGTCTGCCCAAAGGCAATTGAGCCAGCTGGTAACCGAAACCGGTTCGCCGGTACAGCTTGTTGACCCGATTGAGCGCTTGCATCGGCCGTTTGAAGAGATGACTCTTTCACTGGAGCAGCTGGAGCTGTTGTTGAAGCCCCTGTTTGCTGAAAGTGTCAAGGATCGCTTCCGTTTTGCTCAGGGGCGTGTGCCAGACCCGCTTCTGGAGCCCTGTTTCAGTCTGGGTCAGGCTGCCGACCGTTCACAGCAATTTCTTGAGCAAATTGTTGATTTGCTGAAAGAGGCAATGGAAGGAGGGATCGCGGATATTCCTCGAGCGATTGCCGAGCGCTGGTTTCCTCAAGTGGGCAGTCTGTTGGGCAGGGTGCAGCAGATAGGCTGGCTGGCACATGCCTATGCGCGTCCCGATCCTGAAGGCAGTTCGCCGACTGCGCGCTGGATAAACCGTGTAGAAAATCCGGCAGGGGACGACCTTGAACTACGCAGCGCCCCGGTTTCAGCCGCCGACACGCTTTCGGAGCACCTTTGGAAGGTCTGTCATGCGGCGGTGGTTACGTCCGCAACGCTGACCGCTCTTGGGCGTTTTGACCAGCTCTTTGCCGCTCTGGGGCTGCCTCCGGAAACGCCTGCACTTCGCCTGGACAGTCCGTTCGATTATGCCCGCTGTGGTGTGCTGCAGGTACCCTCCATGCGTACCGACCCGGGGCAGCCCGATGCACATACGGATGAAGTGCTTGACTACCTCAATAAGGAATTGAAGCTGGTTCAGGCCGCTCTTGTTCTGTTCAGCTCATGGCGACAGATGCGAGCGGTGCTTGATCAACTGGATGAATCCATTAAGAATAGTGTTCTGCCGCAGGGGCAGTTCAGCAAACAGGAAACACTGCGTCTGCACCGTGAGCGTATCGATGAGGATCGGCAGAGCATTATTTTTGGTCTTGCCTCCTTTGCCGAGGGTGTTGACCTGCCGGGCCGCTACCTGACCGATGTTTTCATAACCAAGCTGCCCTTCAGTGTCCCCGATGATCCGGTAGATGCTACCATGGCTGAATGGATAGAGCAGCGCGGCGGCAATGCCTTCACGGACTGGACCGTGCCGGCGGCCTCAATGCGTCTGACACAGGCGGTTGGACGGCTGCTCAGAACTGAACAGGACCGGGGGCGAGTTGTATTGTTGGACCGGCGTGTAGTGACACGCCGCTACGGCCGGCAACTGCTCGATGCCTTGCCCCCGTTTCGGCGCGAAATCAACTGACAATCTGAATGGAACCGACTTTGAGTACTGAAGCGAAACAGAGTGCAGCCACGGCAACCTCAGAGCCCAAAAGCAACAGCAATCGACCGCGTCGACGTCGCCGCTCACGCAAGCCGCGTGACCCTGCACGTCAGTCCGGCTGGAGTCCGGCACAGTTCAATGTTCCGGTTGTACAGGGCAAACGCCGCTTTCATGATTTCGGATTGCCTGATGTATTGATGCACGCAATTGCCGATCTGGAGTTCCAGTACTGCACGCCGATTCAGGCAGCCACGATCCCGCATGCGCTCAATGGGCGCGATCTCATCGGCAAGGCACAGACGGGCACAGGTAAAACGGCAGCCTTTCTGATTGGTATCATGACCGATCTGCTGGATTATCCGCTTGAGGGCAATCGCAAGCAGGGTGAGCCCCGTGTCCTGATCATTGCGCCGACCCGTGAGTTGGCGCTTCAGATCGCCTCGGATGCGGAAGCGCTGGGCAAGTATGCCGACCTTTCCACCGTATCCCTGGTCGGAGGGATGGATTATGAGAAGCAGCGAAAGGATCTGGCAGCGGCTCCAGTAGACATTCTGGTAGCAACGCCGGGCCGTCTGATCGATTTTGTGCGCTCGCGTGAGGTGGATCTGTTCAACGTCGAAGTGCTGGTCCTGGATGAGGCTGACCGTATGCTCAGCATGGGGTTCATTCCCGATGTCAGAACCATCATTCGTCAGACGCCGCGCAAGGGTGAGGAGCGTCAGACGCTGCTCTACAGCGCAACCTTTACTGATGACGTGATGCGGTTGGCCGAACAGTGGACCCACAACCCGGTTACCATTGAGATCGAATCCGAGCGTAAAACCACCGATAATGTGGCGCAAAAGGTGTTTCTGGTGTCCAGTCACGAGAAATATCAGTTGCTGCGCAACTACCTGCGCGTCAACGGCATTGAACGTGCCATTGTGTTCGGCAATCGTCGACATGAAACGCGCGCGCTCGCCGACCGGTTGAGCCGTGACGGCATCAAGGCCGCACTGATGTCAGGGGAAATTCCGCAGAACAAGCGACTGCGTACGCTGGAAGATTTTCGCAGTGGCAAGATTGAAGTACTGGTGGCTACTGATGTGGCAGGCCGGGGCATCCATATCGATGGCGTGACTCATGTCATCAATTACCAGCTGCCGGAAGATGCAGACGATTACGTGCATCGTATTGGTCGTACCGGGCGTGCCGGCTCCAGTGGTACGTCAATCTGTTTTGCCTGTGAGGATGACTCCTTCCTTATTCCCGATATTGAGCGTGAAACCGGCGTCAAACTTGAATGTATCCACCCTGATGCCGAGCTGCTCAAGCCACTGGCGGACGTTGAGACGATCCAGGCTGCCGAAGCCAGCGAAGCGCAGGACGAAGAGGTGGCTGCAGCTGAGGCAGCTGTCGAGGCTGTGGCTGAGTCCTGCGCAGAGCAGCAGGACGTTGAGCCAAAAATGACGGAGACTGCTACTGACACGGAACAGTCAGACGAACCGCCTGCAGTTGAAGCCGATGCCGACAGTGATGCCGATGCAGAGCCAAAGACGGATGAGGCGGTGGCCTCCGAGTCCGAAGAGCCTGCTTCACGTGAGCAGGATCGCTGAGTGCGGGGCGAGCCATGAGTGACAAGCACAATCTGAGGCGGATCAGTACGGTACTGGGTATTGTGCTCAGTGCCTTTTTTGCCGCGATCGCAGTGGCAGGTTACCAGCGAACGGGTGACCTGTTGCAGTTGCTCTTGTTCCTGTTTCTGGCAGGGCTTGCGTATGCCGTGGTGAAGCTTTTGTTTTTCGGCATCAGTCGCCTGTTGGACAAGCTGGACCCTTCATGATGTGGACGATCGAGGAGCGCAGTGCTCCTCTTTTCAGGAGATAGCATGCAGAAACAGTCACCAGTTGCCGTCCTGGGTGGTGGCAGCTTTGGTACGGTGTTGGCAAACCTGATGGCGCAAAAGGACCTGGATGTCAGGTTGTGGATGCGTAACGAGCAGGCGGTTGACGAAATCAACAGTGCGCATACCAACAGTCGATACCTTCCCGGTGTGGCGCTGGCTGAAGGGCTTGTCGCCACCACAGACCTGAAGCAGGCTCTGGAGGGAGTCGAAGCCGTATTCATCGCGATCCCAAGCAGTGCCTTTCGCGATGTGGTGCGCCAGGCGGTTCCCTTTCTCAGGCCCGAGCAACTGCTGGTCAGCACAACCAAGGGGATTGAATCGGTCACGTTCTGTTTGATGAGTCAAATCATCGAACAGGAGTACCCCGGCGCCCGGGTTGGAGTCCTTAGCGGGCCGAATCTCGCCAAGGAAGTTGCGCGCAGACAGCTGACCGCGACCGTGATAGCCAGTACTGACGCCGACCTGCGCGAGCGTGTACAGGCGTTGCTCCATACTTCCTTTTTCCGCGTATACGCCAGTACAGATACCTATGGTGTCGAGCTGGGCGGCACATTGAAGAACATCTATGCCATCGCGGCTGGCCTGAGTGCGGCTTTGGGCATGGGTGAAAACACCAAAAGCATGCTCATGACCCGCAGTCTGGCGGAGATGAGCCGCTTTGCCGTAAGTCTGGGCGCGAATCCTTTTACGTTTCTGGGGCTTGCAGGGGTGGGCGACCTGATCGTGACCTGCATGTCACCGCTGAGTCGCAACTACAGGGTTGGATATGCCTTGGGCGAAGGTAAAACGCTGGCGCAGGCCGTCGAGTCTCTTGGTGAAGTGGCTGAAGGGGTCAACACCTTGCGTATCGTTAAGGAAAAGGCGGAGGAAATGGGCATCTACATGCCATTGGTCAGCGGACTCTATGAGGTAGTGTTTAATGCTGCTCCAGTGAAGGAAGTGGCGCGTGGCATGATGTTGAATGTGCAAAGCACGGACGTAGAGTTTGTATTGCCCCGAGACAGCTCGGCATGAGACTGTTGTTATTGAGGCACGCTCATGCTGAACCGGGAGGCGATCTTGATCCCGGCCGCAGGCTGACCCCCGTTGGGGAGGCTCAGGCACGTGAGATGGCGTCCCGGGTCAGGAATCTGCTGCCCGACGCTCGTGTTGTGACCAGTCCCTGGGTCAGGGCGGCGCAGACGGGTGAAATCATCGCAAAGGCTTTGGGTCGTGGTGTGATGCACCTGCCGGCACTGACACCTGAGGGGAAGATCAATGAAGCGGCTGAGCAGCTTGAAACCTGCTTTGCCGACTCTCCCGCCCTGGTGGTTGTGACACATCAGCCCCTGTGTGGGCAGTTGCTGTCTTGGCTGACGGACGGAAGCCTTCACGGACAGGTGGTGGCAACCTGCAGCGGCTCATTGCTGGAGCTGGACTGGCCGGCGCGTGCCATGGCGCGCCAATTGGGTTGGCACGACGCAACTGTACCGGATGTTTGAACATGCAGGCAGATGAGCTCAGATTTGAAGTGAATGGCCATCTGATTGCGGCGCGGGCGACTGGGCCGACAGACGGAATACCTGTATTGGCTCTTCATGGCTGGCTGGATAACGCGGCAACCTACAAGGCGATTGAACCCGCTCTTGAGGGGGTGCGGCTGGTCGCACTGGATCTCATGGGGCATGGTTTTTCAGATCATCGCCCGGCCAGCATGCCCTACTATATTTGGGATAATCTGGCCGATGTCATCGCGGTTGCGGATGAGCTGAATTGGACTCAATTCCATCTGCTTGGGCACTCGATGGGTGCCAGCATCAGCAGCCTGCTCGCTGGCGCCATGCCCGAGCGAATAGCAAGCCTGATCGTGATTGAGGGATTGGGTCCTCTGGTTGATGCGCCATCTGATCTGCCTGAGCAGATGGCGCAGGCAATACGGCGTCGCAGTCGCCGCAGTCGAACGCCACGCTATTATTCCACCATGGATGAGGCTGTTCAGGCGCGCGCAACCGGCCGTTTTCCGGTTGGGGAACAGGCTGCCCGGTGGCTGGTCGAACGTTCTATAGTCCATACTGCAAAAGGGTTCCGCTGGCGCAGTGACCCCGCGTTGACGCTGCCCTCGGTTTTGCGCATGAGTGAGGATCAGGTCAGGGCGTTCCTGCGGCGCATCAGCTGCCCCACATTGCTGATACTGGGGAGCGACGGCATCGCGACTGAGCTGACCGAGCAGCGTGCAACCTGTATTCAGGGCCTGCAACGGCTCACTTTTGAGGGTGGGCATCATCTGCATTTGGAGCCGGATACCGCTTCTCACATGGCTAAGGCCATTAATCGCTTTTACGCCGCGCTTTAAACCCCGGCGGTACAGAGGAAGGAGCCAGGCATGAAACAGTTTTTCAAAGCATCAGTGCTATTGCTGCTCGCCATTCTTGGTTCCCAGGCCGCAGCATTTGAGATGCCACTCCAGCTTGATCCTTTTCCTCAGTCTGAATTGATCAGTTCCGAACAGCGTCAGGAGCCGGACTATCGGCTGATGCTGAGTGGGATCATGAAAATCAATGGTCAAATCCGAGCTGACCATGAGCAGCGACTTCAGGCCAGTCTCACCCGCATGACCTGGCAGTTGCCCGGTGGGTACAACCCCGAATCCGGTTTTAATTTTGTGCGTGCCCAACTGAACAACAAGAGTGCTCAAGTGCTGTTTGAGTGCTCCGGGCGTCAATGCGGCCCGAGCAACATCTGGGCAAACGATGTATTCGGTCAGGCCAGACTGTATGGAGTTGACAGTTCGCAGTTCTATGCAGCGTTCCGACTTGAACAGGCGCATGTGGCGCTTTACGTTGTGCGGCGAGGTAATGGACGGGTTTTTCTGCATCTGGATGTACTGGAAAACGAGCGCAAGACCGGTATTGAACCTGCCGTACTGCTCGCGCAGCAGGGGTATGTGGAACTGCCGTTTTGGCCCGAATCACCGGATCGTGCGGTCGCAGCGTTGCTGGATTTGATGCAGGGAGTCCCCAGTCAGGAGCTTTGGCTGGTGGTGCATTGGCAGGGGCAGGATCTGGAGCTGACGGTGCGACAATCGCAGGAAGCTGCGGACCGCTTGTTGCGGCTGGTGGCAGATAAGGGCGGTAATATCCGCAATCTGAAGGCGAGAGGCGTAGGCGGGCTTGTTCCCAGTGTGCTTGGAAGCCGGCAACAGGTGGCGGTTATCGTCATGCGACAGGGGAGGCGCTGAGGCAGCCTCCCTGTTCGATGGATTCAGCCTAGCGGATCAATGAAAGAAACTCGGTCCGGGTCGCGGGGTTGTCACGGAAAGAGCCCAGCATCATTGAAGTTTTCATGATCGCATTCTGTTTCTCGACACCACGCATCATCATGCACATGTGCTTCGCTTCGATGACAACACCAACCCCTGCTGCACCCGTCACTTGCTGAATTGCTTCCGCAATTTCCTTGGTCATGTTTTCCTGGATCTGCAGGCGGCGGGCAAACATGTCGACCACGCGGGCAATTTTTGACAGACCGATCACCTTGCCTTGCGGAATGTAGGCCACGTGTGCCTTGCCGATAAAGGGCAGCAGGTGATGCTCGCACATTGAGTAAAGCTCGATATCCCGTACCAGCACCATCTCGCTGTTATCGGACGGGAACAGGGCACCATTGATGACCTCATCCAGGCTCTGGGTGTAGCCACGGGTCAGAAAGCGCATCGCCTTGGCGGCTCGTGCCGGAGTGTCGCGAAGACCTTCGCGGCCAAGATCTTCTCCGAGCTGTTCAATGATGCTGGCGTATTCTGCTTCCATCTGCATTCCTCAGGAGTTGGGCTGCTGGGTGAAAACCGCGTAAAATACCCGAACAGAGCACTCGGGTAAAGGCTGTTGCGCCCCGGCGGGCTCAACCACCCAGCAATTTAAGCCGTAATGTTACGTTATTGCGCGAATCGGCGTTATGCAATGCCTCTTCGAGGGTAATGCGGCCCTCCTGGTACAAATGCAGTAGATTGGCGTCAAAGGTATGGGCAGCACTGTTGCTGCTCTGGTCAATCGCCTCGCGGATGCGTGAATACTCGCCACGAGCAATCAGTTTGGCAATATAGGGAGTATTGATCATCACCTCAGTTGCGGGAATGTAGCATTCGTTCACATCACGGATCAGGCGCTGAGCCACGATGCCTTTCAGGTTGAGAGAAAGGTCCGTATTGATCTTGTGCATCTCGGCTTCATGAAAAAAGTTGACGATATGTTCCACCGCCTGAACGCTGTTGTTGGCATGAAGGGTGGAGATGCACAGGTGGCCGGTTTCAGAATAGCGGATGGCCTGTTCCATGGTTTCCCGGTCGCGAATTTCGCCAATCAGGATGACGTCCGGCGCTTCGCGCAGGGCGTTCTTCAGTGCGTTGCCGTATGAAAGCGTATCGACACCCACTTCGCGCTGGTTGATAAGGGATTTGCGATTGGTATGCAGAAACTCGATCGGGTCCTCAATGGTCAGGATATGGCCGGTGGCTCTTTGGTTGCGATACTCGATCATCGAAGCCAGAGAGGTCGATTTGCCGGAGCCGGTTGAGCCAACGATCAACACAAGTCCACTGCGCAGCATCACCAGATTCTTCAGAATCGAGGGCAGATTAAGCTCTTCAATGGAGGGTATCTTGTGCCGAATCATGCGAATGACCAGTGCAACATCGCCGCGCTGGCGGTATACATTAACCCTGAAGCGCCCGATGTCCGGGACCTCATAGGCAAAATTCATTTCCAGTTCGCGCCGAAACTGCTCCTGCTGGTGGTCACTCATCAAGTGGTTGGCCAGCTCTTCAGTGGAACCGGATGGCAGAGGGGTTTCATCCACCTCGCGCATGCTGCCTTCAATCTTGATCTGAATCGGTGTGTGGGTGCTCAGGAAAAGGTCTGATGCATTGGTGTCTGCCATCAGATTGAGGTATTTGTGAAGATCGATCATCGCAGGTCCCTGCATCAGCAATACCGGCCTTTCCAGGACTGGCCCGGGCAAGTCGGAGACAAAGAAGTCAGATTCACAACACCTGAATCATAGCAGAGCTTGTCCGCATGCGGGGGAAAAGCTCAGCTTCCCTTCCTGCGCAGCAGAACATAGACCGCACCGGTACCGCCATCGCGTGGCTGAGCAGAGCAGAAGGCCAGTACGTCATGCAGCTGGCGCAGCCAGTCATTCACGCAGGATTTCAGCAGGGCAGGCTGTCCGGGCTGTGTGTAGGCCTTGCCATGGATAACCAATACACAGCGCAGCTGCTGACGGGCGGCGTCTCGAATGAAGTTGCTGAGCTCATCACGGGCGGCCTCGACCGTGTAACCATGCAGGTCAAGTCCGGCTTCCCAGGGCAGGTGCCCAAGGCGCAGACGCTTGAGCAGGCGCAGCTGAACGCCCGGTGCGGCAAACAGAAGTTCATCGGCCGAGTCCACGATTTGAGAGGCTTCAGATGAGAGTCCATCAATGACCTGTTCAACCTCCTGCTCGGCAGCCTGGCGCCTGAAACGGGTTGCCGAATCCTGCTTCCGCTTCAGTCTGAGCTTTCCGGCTGCGGGATCAACGTGACGGTCATGGGTCAGACGCGTCACGCCCTGCATGGCAGAGTCAAAGTCGATGGGGTCGTCCTGATCGTGGTCAGAGGGATAAGACATGGCGTTCAACGGGGGATTTCATTAACATAACCGGCTTGTATCAACATTATTCCGCATTATCGGGCGAGAGATGAATCCGGATCAAGTGGCGATTACCTCAGAGCTGCATACCCTGCGCGACTATATTCGTTGGGCGGTATCGGCATTTCATCAGCATCAGGTCTGGTTTGGGCATGGGCATGTGACTGCCTGGGACGAAGCCAGTCAGCTGGTTCTCAATGCGGTTCATCTGCCCTGGGATACCGATCCTGCTGTGCTGGATGCACGCCTGACTCAGGCCGAAAAGGAGCGGGTGCTGGACTATCTTCATCAGCGCGTCGAGCTGCGCCGCCCGCTGCCCTATATCACCGGTGAGGCCTGGTTCATGGGGTTGCCGTTTCATGTGGACGAGCGTGTACTGATTCCACGCTCGCCCATTGCGCAGCTGATTGAGGCCGGGTTTGAGCCTTGGCTGCGTCCGGGGCCCGTGAATCGGATTCTGGATCTGTGCACCGGCAGTGGCTGTATCGGAATTGCCTGTGCCTATGCCTTTGAAGAGGCTGAAGTGGATCTGGCCGACATCTCCAGCGATGCTCTTGACGTTGCGCAGCGCAATATTGAGCGCCACCAGCTGGATGAGCGTGTCTGCGCGCGCCAGGGTGATCTGTTCGAGAACCTGCAGGGGGAGCGTTACGACCTGATCGTCAGCAATCCGCCTTATGTGGATGCGGGTGATCTGGCCAGCATGCCGGCCGAGTATCAACATGAGCCCGGACTGGCACTGGGCTCCGGCGATGATGGCCTGGATGTCACTCGGCGCATTTTGCGTGAAGCGGCCGACCACCTGACCGAAGAGGGATTGCTGGTGGTTGAGGTCGGCAACTCAGAGGTGCATCTGATGCAGGCCTATCCGGAGCTGCCGTTGATTTGGGTCGAACTGGATGCCGGCGGCAACGGCGTATTTACCATTACAGCGGCAGAGCTGCGGGCTCATGCGGCGCTTTTATGAACCTACAGAGATAGCGTATGTCGGGTAACAGCTTTGGCAAACTCTTTACCGTCACTACTTTTGGCGAAAGTCACGGGCCAGCACTGGGCTGCATTGTGGATGGCTGTCCTCCGGGAATCGAGCTGAATGAGGCAGATCTGCAAGCGGATCTGGATCGGCGCAAGCCAGGCACGTCACGCCATACCACGCAGCGTCGTGAGCCGGACCAGGTGCGTATTCTGTCTGGCGTGTTTGAGGGCAAGACCACGGGGACACCCATCGGTCTGCTGATCGAGAACACGGATCAGCGCTCCAAGGACTACTCCAATATCGCCGAGACCTTCCGTCCGGCACATGCAGACTATGTGTATTCGCACAAGTATGGTTTTCGTGATTACCGTGGCGGTGGCCGTTCTTCCGCGCGTGAAACAGCCATGCGTGTCGCTGCAGGCGCCATCGCCAAGAAAGTGCTGGCTGAGAAAGGCGTGCAGGTGCGTGGCTACCTGTCCCAGCTTGGGCCGATCGCGATCGACATGAGTCGCTTTGACTGGAATGAAGTGGACAATAACCCCTTCTTCTCGCCAGATGCGGACGCGGCTGCACAGATGGAAGTGTACATGGATGAGCTGCGCAAGGAGGGCAACTCCATCGGTGCGCGTATTTCCGTGCAGGCCACCGGTGTGCCGGTCGGGCTGGGTGAGCCGATCTTTGATAGACTGGATGCCGATTTGGCACATGCCTTGATGAGCATTAATGCGGTCAAGGGTGTCGAGATCGGTGACGGTTTTGCCGTGGTGAATCAGAAGGGCACCGAGCATCGTGACGAAATGACCCCCGAAGGCTTTCTTTCCAATCATGCCGGTGGCATTTTGGGCGGGATTTCCACTGGTCAGGCGATCGAAGCTCATATCGCGCTCAAGCCGACGTCAAGTCTGCGCCTGCCGGGTCGAAGCATCAATGCGTCAGGCGAAGAAATTGAGGTGGTGACCAAGGGGCGCCACGATCCCTGTGTCGGTATTCGGGCAACCCCCATTGCCGAGGCGATGATGGCGATTGTGCTGCTTGATCACCTGTTGCGTCATCGTGGACAGAATGCGGACGTTAAAAGCGGTCTGCCTGTGCTGAAATAACGACAGAGTTATAACCTGTTGAGTTTAGTGGTTGAATATTGATTTTTTCTGACCGAATGCCGTTTTTTGCTTGAATTTTGAGCATAAAACGGTATAAATGCGGCAGAAATTCCATACGTCCCAACCCTTTGGGGGGTGCGGATTCTGTAACGCGCTGCGGAGGTGCCTGATGATGCATTCTTCGGTATTTAACAGTGCGGCAGCAGGATTCAGCGCAGCCTGAGAGGTTGGGTTTTTGTTTTTTATCTGTGCGCAAGCACAGGCTTGTCTGGAGTCATCCCCCATGCAAGAAGCGATTGACCTGGCGTCAGAAGTCAACGACCAAGAGGTTGAAGGCAGTGTTGCTGATTGGCCAGCCTATACACAGGGCGACGATGAAGAGCGTCTGGATTTCTTCATCGAACGTGACGGACACCGCTATGCCGGTACTCACCTGATCATCGATCTGCGCGGTGCTTCCCGCCTGGATGATCTTGAAGTGATGGAAAAGGCGTTGCGTGAGTCCGTAAAGGCTGCCAAGGCAACACTGCTGCACATTCACCTGCATCACTTTACCCCCAATGGCGGTATCTCGGGTGTAGCGGTATTGGCAGAGTCCCATATCAGTGTACACACCTGGCCGGAACGCAATTTTGCGGCTTTTGATGTGTTCATGTGTGGCGAGTCGGAGCCGGCCAAGGCCATTCCGGTATTGGAAGCAGCTTTTACACCGTCAAAGGTTGAAGTTGAAGAGATCCTCCGAGGCAAGGTGAGCATTGATGACGACGACTACCTACGTTGAGAAGTTGTACGCAGGTTACGGTCAGAGCTTTACGCTGGATCAGGTGTTGTTTGAACACCGAACCGAACATCAGGAGCTGATCATCTTCCGTAACCGGGAGTTCGGTACGGTCATGGCGCTTGATGGCATTATTCAGACCACGGAGCGTGATGAGTTCATCTATCATGAGATGATGACCCACGTGCCACTGCTGGCGCACGGCAATGCCAGGCGCGTCCTGATCATTGGCGGTGGAGACGGTGGTATTCTGCGCGAAGTGCTCAAGCACGCAAATGTTGTGCATGTCACTCAGGTCGAGATTGATCAGGCCGTGATCGACATGTGTCGCAAGTATTTGCCGAACCACTCGGCGGGTGCTTTTGACGATCCACGCGCCAATATTGTCATCGCGGACGGGGTGGAATTCGTCAATGAGTGTCAGGAAACATTCGACGTGATCATCTCTGACTGTACCGATCCGGTTGGCCCGGGTGAGGTATTGTTCTCCAGTCGCTTCTATGAAGGCTGCAAGCGCTGCCTGAATGAAGGCGGTGTATTTGTGGCACAAAACGGTGTGCCGTTCATGCAGCCGGATGAAATCCTCACAACCCGCCGGCGTCTGGGGCCCTATTTTGCCGATCAGACCTTCTACAATGCGGCAGTGCCCACCTATGCGGGCGGTGTGATGACCTTTGCCTGGGCGACGGATAATCCGGCGTTGCGTCAGCTTGACCTGAACACTGTGCAGGCGCGCTATGAGGCCAGCGGAATCTACACCCGTTACTACAATCCGGCGTTGCATGTTGCCAGTTTTGCACTGCCGCAGTATGTTGTAACCGCACTGGATTCGCTCTGACGCTCACGTCAGAATCGATCTTTCAAGCCGGCCACAGTGCCGGCTTTTTCGTGGTTTTGACCTATGCTCCATGTCCGTCTGTCCGGCTTTTATTTTTTCTATTTCGCTCTGCTTGGTACGCTGGTGCCGTACTGGACCCTGTGGCTGCAGTCACGAGGCCTTGATGCCACTACGATCGGCTGGCTGATGGGGATACTGCATGTGTCCCGCGTGCTGGCGCCCAATCTTTGGGGATGGCTGGCTGATCGAACCGGTCAGCGGATACGGATTGTCAGGTTCGGCGCATTGGCAACCTGGATTGTTTTCATTCTGTTGTTCTGGCAGACCAGTGCTTTGGGGATAGCGCTGGTGATGGCCGGGTTCAGTTTTTTCTGGAATGCGGTATTGCCGCAGTTTGAAGTGATTACGCTCAGGTATCTGGGCAAGGATCAGGCGCACTACAGCCGCATTCGTCTGTGGGGTTCGGTCGGATTTGTCCTGGCGGTTGCGGTGATCGGGTGGCTGCTGGATTTGACCGGTATTGATCGGTTGCCCTGGATCGTACTGGGCTTGATGTTGCTGATCTGGTTGAACACTCTAGCCATCCCGGCCGGCCTCGAGCGATCGGTCGATCATGAGTCCTCGGAAAGCGGTATCGGTAAAATTCTGCGCCAGCCGCAGGTGATCGCCTTTTTTGCGGTCTGTTTTCTGGTGCAGCTCAGTCACGGACCCTATTACACCTTCTACAGCGTGATGATGCAGGACCTGGGGTACGCACGCAGCGAGATCGGGATGCTGTGGGCGTTGGGTGTCCTGGCTGAGATCGTACTGTTCATTTTCATGCCCCGACTGCTGGGGCGGTTCAGTATCCGGAACATCATGCTCGCCAGTCTGGTGTTGTGTGTGCTGCGCTGGAGCCTCACCGGCATCTGGCCAGACCAGTTGTGGGTGATGCTGTTTGCCCAGTTGCTGCATGCTGCAACCTTCGGCAGTTTGCATGCGGTTGGCATTGCGCTGGTGCAGCATTACTTTGGTGCATCCTCGCAGGGACGTGGCCAGGCGCTCTTCTCCAGTCTTGGATTCGGGGCGGGCGGGGCGTTGGGTGCCGTTCTCTCCGGACAGCTCTGGAGTACACTGGGACAGACGAGTTTTCTGCTGGCCGCGGCGGCTGCAGTGGTGGCCATTGTGTTGACATTGATCTGGATATTTCCGGAAAAAGCGCAGCAAAATCTGTCTTGAAGTTGTTTTGCACTGCAGTTGCTATAGTATGAATGTTCACCTCGGGTCAGATCGGTTGGAGTAACCATGAACTTCAGAATTGATATAGAGATGACGCCGGAAGAGTTGCGCCGTGCCTTGGGTTTGCCTGATGTGACGGGTCTGCAGCAGGAGATGATTGCCAAGGTGCGTGAGCAGATGGAAGCGGGGGCCGAAGGGTACGATCCGCTGACGTTGCTCAAGCCCTACCTCAACAACGGTATCGGCTCAATGGAAGCGTTCCAGAAACTGATCTTCAACATGATGAATCAGTATGGAAGCGGCAAGCGCGATACCGACTAGACGGAAATAACGGATGAGTCAGAGTGGAACAGGAGAATCAGCCGTGCGGATTCTGCGTAAATATACCAACCGACGTCTCTATGACACCTCTCGCAGCTGCTATGTCACGCTCGAAGATGTCAAGCAACTGGTCCTGAGTGGAGAAAAGTTTCAGGTCCAGGACTCCAAGACCGGCAATGACCTGACCCGCAACATCCTGCTGCAGATCATCAGCGAGCAGGAAGCGGAGGGGCACGGTACCTTGCTGACCAATCAGGTCCTTCAGCAGCTCATTCGCTTCTATGGTGACAGCATGCAGGGCATGATGAGCCAGTATCTGGAGCAGAGTATTGCTGCCTTCCTCGAACATCAGGATCGTATACGTGAGCAGATGCAGACCATGATGGGGGCTGCCAACCCGCTTACCATGATGGGACGATTTGCCGATCAGAACATGGCGGTCTGGAACATGTTTGCACCTCGCAATGCGGATGCCGCGGCTGAGGATCATCAGGCCGAGACGCCTGCCGGCGAGGAAGAGAAGGCTGCCAACTCCGCCAAAAAGACCGCCACTGACAGCGGTAAAGCGGGTTAGGTCTGATTCCTCCTAGATTGGGTCCCGCTGCTTGAGCCAGTGCGCGATCGCAGCGGGAACCTGTTCCAGTCCCTTGCGCCCCGTCAGCGTGCCAATATGACCGGCCTTGATGGACAGCTGTGTGTAGTCCTTGCTGCCTGTGGCTTGTTTCAGTGCAGCGGCGGTTTTGGGCGGTACCAGGTGATCGGTCAGTCCGAAAATGTTGAGTATCGGCTGTGACAGCGTCTTCATGCTGACGGTTTTGCCCGCCAGCGTGAAACCTTCCGGTTTCAGCAGAGCGTTTTCCCTGAAAAACAGCTGTACAAACTCCTGCAATGCACTGCTGGCCAGGTCCGGACAGTCATTCAGCCATCGCTCCATCAATAGATAATTGAGCACCTGTTCCGGGTTGCCACTTAGCTCGGTGCTGGCCTTCAGTCGTTTTTCAAGCCCCAGTCTCATGGGCTTGAGTGCCTGATAGATCTCATTCAGCAGCGGTCCGGGCAGGTTGCCATAGGCGGCGCCGGCAAGCTCAAGGTCGATATGTGCAGTCAGGTGTCCCAGTCGAAAACTCGGCTGAGCACTGTCAACGGGCGTCACCAGCGTGATCAGGTTGCTGACCTTGTCTGGGTGGAGTCCGGTGTAGCAGAGACTCAAGACACCCCCCTGGCAAATACCGAGCAGTGACAGTCGCTCACTGTTTTCGTGCTCAAGTACCCTGTCAACACAGCGGTCCAGATAGTCATCCAGATAGTCTTCAAGCGTTAAATAACGATCACTGCGCGAAGGATAGCCCCAGTCGATGAGGTAAACAGGCACTCCTTCTGTGAGCAGACGGCGAATCAGCGAGCGCTCAGGGCTCAGATCCAGTACCCAGGGGCGGTTCACCAGCGCATAACAGATCAATACCGGTGTCTTGATCGTGGGCGCCGTGGTGGGTCGGTAATGATAAAGGCGTACACCATCCGTGCTGAAAATTTCGTCGCGGTCGGCATGCTGATGACGGCTGTCCAGCTGACTTAAATTGTGGATGCTGTCCCGCAGGCTCTGTTGCCGTGCGGCAACCTGTTGCAGCGTTTGATCCGGGTCAAGACTGATCTTGGGCATTGGGGTCCTTGTCAGTGGCCTTGGGCTGGAGGCTTTGTCGCAGGGCGGCCAGCTCGCGCTCCAGGCTGCGGACACGGCGCCGCAGCTGATGATGCCGCTGGGCCAGTTCATCATGACGGGTATCACTCACCAGACTCAGTACGCTGCATAAATGATCACGCTGTCGTTGCCATCCAAGTCGCAGTGACATGGCCGCGTTACTGATCTCGCCAAGCGCCATGGCGTATTCGGAGCTGTCGATGCGCTGTTGGTAGACGCGTTCGTAGCAGTCGATCCAAAGCTGGTGCAGGTGCTCCAGATCGGTGATGGCAGAGGTGTCTAGCTGCTGGCTCATGTGTTCAAGTGCGTCCGCATTGATTGCACTGAGCTGGGCCAGGTAACGCGTTTGGGCCTGTTCGAATCGCTCCAGCAGGGCAATGCTCTCCTTGAGCTGAGTAACCAGCTCGGGGCGCGTGTTCGGCTGAAGCCGGCCCAAAAAGGCGGTCAGGAGCTCGGTAAGCTGCTTGAGGCTGTCCTGCCACGACTGCTGTTGTAGGTTGAACAGGCTCATCAAGGTGCCCAGCTGTTCAGGCAGTTCCCAGCTGTGAAGTACCCAGTCGCGTGTCAGCTCATCGAGGTGCTGCTTGAATCGTTCCAGCAGGCGATCTCGGTCAACCTGTCCCTGCTCAAGCAGCTCGGTAGCAAACCGGTTCAGGCTTGCACTTTGCCGCGTCAGCTTCAACAGCAGTTCCGTATGCTCCTGCGGTATCGGTCGAGACAGCCCCGCTGACAGCAGTTCCTGCAGGGTGTCCCAGTCAGGCTGGGCATCAGCGCTGTCATGCTGTTCCAGCTGTTCGAGCCACTGGCGCATGATGTTTAATAGTTGCTCGCTCACCTTCTCGGGACTCCGTGGGGGCTGGAGGGTACTGATCTTAAACCATGCGGCGGGCTTATTAAACGCCGTATTCAAGCAGTTGTGCCAGTTCGCGTGCGGCGTTACTGAGCGTACGGTCGCGGTGGTAGATGTATCCAAGGGGACGCACGATCGCCTCGGTTCCCGTATCGAGACGCATCAGCTGGCCATCAATCATGGTTTCCGGCAGCAGGCTCCAGCCCAGTCCTATGCTGACCATCATGCGTATGGTGTCGAGGTAATCGGTGCTCATGCCAAGATTGGGCTCAAGGCCCTGCAGTGCCAGCTGCTGCCTCACGCGTTGATGGGTGAACGTGTCCGTGCCTGGCAGGATGGCGGGGTAGCGATTGAGCTCAGTCAGTGAAGGGCGATCGACGTGAGCAAGAGGGTGGTTGCGTGCCACCACATATTGCAGGCGGTCATGCCATATTGTGCGCGCGCAAAGGCGATCATCCTGCTGCGGTGCCAGTGTGATCAGGGCAAGCTCCAGCTCGCCTTTCAAAACGCCCTCATAGGCCACCTCGGAGGCGGCAAACTGAAGATCCAGCTCCACGTCAGGGAACTGATTGACAAAAGTCTTCAGAATCGGAGGCAGGCGGTGCAGGCTGATGTGATGACTGGTGGCCAGGGCCAGGCGGCCACCGATTTGTCCTGAGAGGTTGCCCAGCGTGCGCTCGGCATCTTCTATCGAGAGCAGGATGTTGCGGGCGCGTGGAAGCAGTGCATGGCCGGCCTCAGTCAATACGACCTGGCGTCCAATGCGGTCAAACAGACGGCAGTTGAGCTGGCTTTCAAGCAGCGCAATCCGTTTGCTGACGGCTGACTGGGTTAAAAACAGCTGCTGCGCAGCCTGTGAAAACGAGCCGCAGTCAGTGACGGTAACGAAGGCGTGCAGTCCGGCGGTATCCATGATGTTGCCTGTTGGGATGGACGTGTTATGAAGAGTCTATTCATTCCTCTTGGGAATTCAAATCATAAAAAATATGAATTTGTGTGTTGGGCCGGCCTGCACTAGGATGAGCGCTTATCGCCATGAGACCGGACAACACGAGGGGAGATAACATGGCCGGAAAAACCTTATATGACAAGCTCTGGGATGCCCATCTGGTGCGCCAGAACGAAGACGGCAGTGCGCTGATCTATATCGATCGTCAGATTCTGCACGAAGTGACCTCGCCGCAGGCGTTCGAAGGTCTGCGTCTGGCCGGTCGCAAACCCTGGCGCATCGATGCCAACCTGGCGACTCCGGACCATAACGTGCCGACCACCCAGCGTGATGGCGGTGTGGATCAGATTGTGGACCCGGTCTCGCGCATTCAGGTGAAAACACTGGATGCCAACTGCGACGAGTTCGGCATCACCGAATTCAAGATGAACGATCAGCGTCAGGGCATCGTGCATGTGGTCGGACCCGAGCAGGGCATGACGCTGCCGGGCACCACCGTTGTTTGCGGTGACTCGCATACCTCCACCCATGGTGCCTTTGGTGCGCTGGCTCACGGTATCGGCACCTCCGAAGTTGAACATGTACTGGCAACCCAGTGCCTGATCGCCAAGAAAATGAAGAACATGCTGGTGCGTGTGGATGGCGAACTGGGTGCCGGTGTCACCGCCAAGGATGTGGTGCTGCACATCATCGGCGTGATCGGTACCGCCGGAGGCACAGGTTACGCGATTGAATTTGGCGGCAGTGCCATTCGCTCCATCTCCATGGAAGGGCGTATGACCATCTGCAACATGGCGATTGAGGCAGGTGCCCGCGTCGGTCTGGTGGCGGTTGATGACACCACGATTGAATATTTCCGTGGCCGGCCGTTCTCGCCCAGGCCGGAGCAGTGGGATGCCGCTGTAGCCGCCTGGAAAGGGCTGGTTTCCGATGAGGACGCTCACTTTGATACCGTTGTCGAGATCAAGGCCGAGGATATTCAGCCGCAGGTGACCTGGGGTACCTCGCCTGAAATGGTGGCGCCGGTGAGCGCACTGGTGCCGAACCCGGATGCGGAATCCGACCCGGTCAAGGCTGATGGCATTCGCCGTGCGCTCAAGTACATGGGGCTGCAGGCTGATCAGAAGATCACCGATATTCAGCTTGACCGTGTATTTATCGGCTCCTGCACCAACTCGCGCATTGAGGACCTGCGCGCTGCCGCCGAGGTGGTGAAAGGTCGCAAGGTGGCGGCCAACATCAAGCAGGCGCTGGTGGTGCCCGGTTCCGGACTGGTGAAGGCGCAGGCAGAAGCTGAAGGGCTGGACAAGATCTTTATCGAAGCCGGTCTTGAATGGCGTGAGCCGGGCTGCTCCATGTGTCTGGCAATGAACCCGGACAAGCTGGGGCAGGGCGAGCATTGTGCGTCCACCTCCAACCGTAACTTCGAAGGGCGTCAGGGCTTTGGTGGTCGTACCCATCTGGTCAGCCCGGCCATGGCCGCGGCCGCTGCGGTCACCGGCCATTTCATCGATGTACGTGAGCTGATGCAGTAAGACGGGAGAGCGAAATGAGACAATTTACCCAACACACCGGTATTGCTGCGCCGCTGGATCGTGCCAACGTCGATACCGACATGATCATTCCCAAGCAGTTTCTGAAATCGATCAAGCGTGCCGGTTTTGGCCCGAACCTGTTCGACGAGCTGCGTTATCTGGATGAAGGTCAGCCGGATCAGGATTGCGCCGGTCGTCCGCTGAACCCGGATTTCGTGCTTAACCAGTCACGCTACCAGGGCACCAGTGTGCTGCTGGCGCGGGAAAACTTCGGCTGCGGCTCCAGCCGTGAACACGCGCCCTGGGCGCTGGATGATTTCGGTATTCGTGCCATCATTGCGCCGAGCTTTGCCGATATCTTCTACAACAACTGCTTCAAGAACGGTCTGTTGCCGATCGTGCTGCCGGAAGCGCAGGTTGACCAGCTGTTCAAGGAAGTTGAAGCCACTGAAGGCTACCAACTGACCGTGGATCTGGAGCGTCAGGCTGTGGTCACCCCGTCTGGCCAGGAGTTTGCCTTTGAGGTCGACAATTTTCGCAAACACTGTCTGCTCAACGGTCTGGATGATATCGGCCTGACCCTGCAGCACGCGGACGAGATCAAGGCGTATGAAGCGCGCCGTCGTCAGGAAGCACCCTGGCTGTTTGATGCGATCAAGTAAACCGAACTGAATTTTTGAGGAAGAACCCAGATGGGCAAGAAAGTACTGGTACTGCCGGGTGACGGCATTGGTCCCGAGATCGTAACCGAAGCACGCAAGGTGCTGGATGTAGTCAACTCGCGTTTTGAACTGGGGCTGGAAATCAGCGAAGCGCTGGTCGGCGGCGCGGCCATCGATGCGACCGGCGTACCGCTGCCGGATGAGACACTGGCCGCGTGCAAACAGGCCGATGCAATTCTGCTGGGTGCCGTGGGTGGTCCCAAGTGGGACACCAACCCCGATTTCGCCATTCGTCCCGAGAAAGGCCTGCTGGGCATCCGCTCTCAGCTGCAGCTGTTCGGCAACCTGCGCCCGGCGATCCTGTATCCGCAGCTGGCGCACGCCTCGACCTTGAAGCCGGAAATCGTTTCCGGTCTGGATATCCTGATCGTGCGTGAACTGACCGGCGGCATCTACTTCGGCCAGCCGCGTGGCATCCGCGAGAAGGAAGGCGGCATCCGCGAAGGCTTCAATACCTATGTATACGATGAAAATGAAATTCGCCGTATCGGCCGTGTCGCGTTTGAAGCGGCCCGTGCGCGCAACAAGCGTCTGTGCTCTGTCGACAAGGCCAACGTGCTGGAAGTGACTGTGCTTTGGCGCGAAATCATGGAAGAGCTGAAAAGCGAGTACCCGGACGTGGAGCTGAGCCACATGTACGTGGACAACGCCGCCATGCAGCTGGTGCGTGCGCCGAAGCAGTTTGATGTGGTCGTAACCGGCAACATGTTCGGTGATATTCTGTCTGACGCGGCCGCCATGCTGACTGGTTCCATCGGCATGTTGCCGTCCGCGTCACTGGATGAAAACGGCAAGGGCATGTACGAGCCCTGCCACGGTTCTGCACCGGATATTGCCGGTCAGGGCAAGGCGAATCCGTTGGCAACCATCCTCTCAGTCGCTATGATGTTGCGTTATTCCCTGAATGCGGGCGAAGCGGCCGATCAGATTGAAGCCGCCGTGAGCAAGGTGCTGGATCAGAATCTGCGTACGCCGGATATCATGTCCGAAGGTATGCGCGCGGTCAGCACCACCGAAATGGGTGATGCGGTTGTTGCCGCACTGAACGCCTGATTTCGTCTATCTCCGCCGGGTAACTGAGCAGCCATGAACTGCCGTTGCCCGGTGTTTCGTATTCGGGATTCGTTTTAAAGCTAATTATATTTGGGGGCACGAATGAAGCGTGTAGGTTTTGTAGGCTGGCGTGGTATGGTCGGCTCGGTTCTGATGCAGCGCATGCTGGAAGAGAACGACTTCAACCATATTGCGGAGCCGGTTTTCTTCACCACTTCTCAGACCGGAGCGGCAGGTCCCGACATCGGCAAGGATATCCCGGCGCTGAAGGATGCGCGTGATATCAACGAGCTGAAACAGATGGACGCCATTGTTTCCTGTCAGGGCGGTGACTACACGACTGAGGTGTTCCAGAAGCTGCGTGAATCCGGCTGGGACGGTTACTGGATCGATGCGGCCTCTACCCTGCGTATGGCTGACGACAGCCTGATCGTGCTGGACCCGGTCAACCGTGACGTTATTGATCGTGGCATTGATGCCGGTATCAAGAACTTTGTCGGTGGCAACTGCACCGTGTCCCTGATGCTGATGGGGTTGGGTGGTCTGTTCAAGGCCGGTCATGTGGAGTGGATCTCCTCCATGACCTACCAGGCAGCCTCTGGTGCCGGTGCCAAGAACATGCGCGAGCTGATCACCCAGATGGGTCAGATCCACGCCGGCTCCGAAGCGCTGCTGGCCGATCCGGCCTCAGCCATTCTGGATATCGACCGCCAGGTCGTGGACACCATGCGTGGCGATGCCTTTGCCACCGACAACTTCGGTGTGCCTCTGGCCGGTTCTCTGATCCCCTGGATCGACAAGGCGGTGGAAGACGGTCAGAGCAAGGAAGAATGGAAAGGCTTTGTTGAAACCAACAAAATCCTCGGCCTGTCCGATAGCCCGATTCCCATCGATGGTACCTGTGTGCGTATCGGCGCAATGCGCTGCCACAGCCAGGCATTTACCGTGAAGCTGAAGCAGGATCTGCCGCTGGACGAGATCGAGCAGATGATCGCCGAGGCTAACGACTGGGTCAGTGTGGTGCCGAACGAACGTGAAGTCACCATGCGTGACCTGTCACCGACCAAGGTCACCGGAACCCTGAATATTCCGGTTGGGCGTCTGCGCAAGATGAAGATGGGGCCGACCTTCCTCAATGCATTCAGTGTGGGCGACCAGCTGCTCTGGGGTGCGGCCGAACCGCTGCGCCGTATTCTGCGCATTCTGATCGAGCGCTGATCAAGACGTTCGACGCTTTTCAACAGCCCGGCCTGCGTCCGGGCTGTTTTGCTTATACACTGAAGAGAACGTACCGCAGAGCGTAGACTGCTCTGCTGGATTGCAAGAGAAACTGACCAAAATGCCATTGAATATCGCACTGCTGGGACCCGCCACTCTGGTGGGTGAAAAACTGCTTGAGCTGCTGGATGCGTCAGGCCTCGAAATTGAAGCGCTGACTCTGTTCGAGCCTGAAGATCAGTCCGGGCGCAGCCTTATGTTCAGAGGTCATGCACACCGGACCCGCATGTTCAGTGCCTTTGATGCAGCTGCTCACTCACTGGTGTTTGTCTGTGAACCTGAACTTCCCCCTGAGTGCACACAGGCGCTGCTATCGGCCAGCGGCAGGGTTGTTGATCTCTACCCGCAACGTTACTCTGCTGATCAGGTGTTTTTGGCCATTCCTGAATTGAACGGAGATGAGCTGGCTTCGCTTGATCCAGGTCGTGTCATAGGTATTCCGAATTCGGCTACCATTGCAGCCGCATTGGCGCTTGCTCCACTGCACCAGTCTCTTCAGATTCTGAAAGCGAATCTTGTTGTTCTCAGTCCAGTATCCAGCGCCGGGCGCCCCGGTGTCGAGGCATTGGCAGCCGAAACGGCTCGTCTGCTGAACGGCCGCGAGGCAGAAGCGGGACACTTTGGTCAGCAAATCGCATTCAACCTGATTCCTCAGGTAGGTGCGCTGCTTGAAAATGGTTGTACGGATGTAGAGCTGGCGGTGCGCGACCAACTGCAGCAAGTGCTGGCCGATGATGGGCTGGAACTGGAAGTCAGTGCAGTTCAAGTGCCGGTTTTTTACGGTGACATGGTTGTCATTCAGGCAGAAACGCGTCAGCCGCTCGATCTTGATGAAGTGCAGCAGTTGATGGACAAGGCACCAGGGGTACGTTTTGATCAGCAGGCCAGGCAGGTTCCCGGTCTGGTAAAGGATGCCATCGGTCAGGAACAGGTGATTGTGACACGGTTGCGGCCGGACGCTGAAGGCAGTGCCGGTTTCGCCCTGCATGTCATGAGCGACGATCTGGGCCGAGGCAGTGCTCTCACCGCTCTGGGTGTTGCAATGCGGCTGGCCGGGCAGTGATGAGAAACGCAGAAGTGCTTATCTTGACCGCCAGCGCCATAATACATAATACTTGCAACGAATATGGAGCCGTAACTCTCTGATTCTTCGGAAAGGGAAGAGAGCCGGGCATACGATATCAAAGGGAGTAACCGATGCTGCGTAAACTAGCCTTAAGTCTTGCGGTCTCTGCAGCTCTGGGGGTGTCACAGGCACACGCCCTTGGCCTGGGAGAGATTCAAGTCAACTCAGCCCTGAATGAGCCGCTCGATGCTGAAATCAAGCTGACGCAGGTTCGTGATCTCTCTCCGCTGCAGATTCAGCCAAGAATGGCAGCGGTGGATGAGTACTCCCTTGCCGGTGGTGTCAGTCAGACACGGTACCTGCGAGATATCCAGTTCCAGGTGCTGCTGACGCCCGATGGCTCGGGCAGCATCCGGTTGCGCTCCAGTGAGCCGATTCAGGAGCCTTTCCTGAATTTCATGGTTGAAGTGAACTGGCCAAGTGGCCGCCTGGTTCGTGAATACACATTACTGCTTGACCCTCCTGTCTTTGACCCCACACCCGTGCAGCGCACGCTTCAGCCGACTCAGGTACAGCGGCCTGCAACCAGTCAGGCTGCAGCACCGCAACAGCGTCCGGCTGCACAGCCCGTATCCAATATTCGCACTCGAATGGATAATGCAACTCAGGTTTATGTGGGTGTCAACGATACGCTGTGGGAAATAGCGGCCCGCAACAAGCCGGCCAACATCAGTGAGCATCAAATGATGCTGGCACTGCTGCGCAAGAATCCAGCAGCCTTCCCATCCGGCAATATCAATACCATGCGTGCCGGTGTGGTTCTTGACCTGCCTACAGAGCAGGAAGCGGCACGCCTGACACATCGTGAAGCGGTGGCCGAGGTGGCGCGCCAGACGCAGCTGTGGCGCGAAGGGCGTGCAACGGCTCGACAGCCTGAGGCAAAAGCACCTGTGGATGTGAGTCGTCAGGCTTCTGATGCTTCCAATGACCAGGCAGATACTGGGTCTTCGCAGGGTACTGAAGCTGCTCAGGAATCGGCGGGGCAGGCCGAAGCGGCTACCACTGATGAAGGGCAGCTGAAAATTGTCGCGCCTCAGGAAGAGGCCGAGGCTGCACCCGAAGAGACCGAGGAGTCTGCAGGCGAAACAGTCACCACTGAAGAGGCGGGAGAATCTCAGCAGCAGGACTCATCTGCCGTTTCGTCAGCACAGGAAAACCTGGAAAACGAAGTGCTGATCGCACAGGAAAAGATTGACCGACTTGAGCGCGAAAACACCGATTTGAACGAAAAGCTTAATTCGGTTCTTGAGCAGCTTGAGGCGCAAAGTCGTTTGCTGGAGCTGCAGTCTCAGCAGATGGCAACCCTTCAAACAGAGCTGGCACGCAATAGCGCTCAGCCTGCTGCGAATCAGACCGACAGCAAGGGCGACATGCTGCAGAACCCGGCGGTGCTGGGGGGTATTGGCGCTGGAGCGTTGGCCGTGCTGGCCGGCCTGTGGTTGATGCTGCGCCGTCGAGGCTCGAAAGAGCCCGAGAAGAAGCGTGAGCTGGTCAATGTGCCGGATGATTTGCGTGAGAAGGATGAGGCAGAGCAGACTGCTCCCGCACGCGATGCAGCCGTGACTGCGGCAGCTGCCGGCGTCGCAGCCGCCGCGGTCGCATCTTCCGATACGGATCAGGCGGCAGCACCCGCACCGCTGGCGCCGCTGTCAGGTGAAGAGGATGAGTTCACCCGGCCGCCAATGCAAAAGCTGGCGCCGGATGAGTCTGACCTGGCTCAGGATGATCTTGAGCAGGATCTGCAGAGCCTGGATCTGGACATGGATCTGGACCTCAATGACCTCGACATTGATGATGAGCCGGACCTCGAGCAGATTGACGCGAGTGTCGATGACGAGATGGATGACAGCGATGCACGTATCGATGCCGCTGAATTTGATCTTGGAGCCGAGGACGAACCGGTTGCGGATCTTTCGGCAGAGGCTGCTGAAGAAGAGGTAGTCGAGAGCTCAGAGCCAGAAGTGGAAGCTGAGCTTGACCTGGCCGGCACTGATGATGAGCTTGAGTTTAATGTCAGACCGCCTGAGCCTGAAGAAGAGCCTTCCGAGCTCGACAGCATGCTCGGTGAGGATGATGATTCGGACGATCTTGACTTCCTGCTCAGCGGGGCGGGTGATCAGAGGGATGAAGTAAAGCCCGTCGCCAGTGACGATGAGGCGCTGCTTGAGGATGCCTTGAAGGAAGAAAACGGCTTCAGTCTTGCGGATGATGCGGTAGCTCCGACCGCAGACAGTGAGCTGGATGAAGATCTGTTTGGCGAACTTGAAGCGGATGAGCCTGCTAACGACAACAATCTGCATGAGACCGTAGAGGCCGTAGACGGCGACGAATACGAAATTGATCACGACCTGGAAGCGATGTTGCAGGGCGTGGCTGCCGATGATGAAGTGGACGTCACGGATGATGCACTGCATGACAGCGCAGAAGCGGATCTGGACAGCCTTTTGGCGTCATTTGAGCCTGAAGAGGACGACCTGTCTGCCGGTATTGCACCTGTGCGACCGGGCGAACAGGTAGAAGAGGAGCTGACGGCCAATATTTCCCATGATCTTGAAATGGACCTCGATTCCGAGGTGGACGAGCTGCTGAACAGCACCGATGACGACATTGCACTGGATGAGCAGCGCAGTGATGAAGCCGTTGATGTATTGGATAAAATGAACCTGCTCAGCGGTACTGATGAAATTGAAACCAAGCTGGATCTGGCGCGTGCCTACATGGATATGGATGATAAGGACGGCGCGCGCGATATCCTCAATGAGATCACCAGTGAAGGCTCAGAAGAGCAGCGCCAGGAAGCGCAGAAGCTGCTGGACTCCCTGGGCTGATAAAGACCATTAATGAGTAAACAGAACTCTTCCGGGGCGATTTCGATCGCCCCGTTTCGTTATGCTCTTGCCGTGGAGTATGTGGGAGCGGCCTATCGTGGCTGGCAGTTGCAGGCCCATGACAAAGTGCCAACCATTCAGGCCGAAGTTGAGCGGGCGCTCTCAGTGATTGCCAATCACCCTGTGCAGGTTGTCTGTGCCGGCCGCACGGATGCTGGGGTGAATGCCAGTCACCAGGTCATTCACTTTGACAGCTGGGTTGAGCGTGATGATCGTGCATGGGTACTGGGCACCAACTGTCACTTGCCGAATGATATTTCAATCAAGTGGGCGACCAAGGTGCCAGGGTGTTTCCATGCCCGCTTTTCAGCGCGAGAGCGACGCTATCGTTACCTGATCTATACCTCGCCATCGCGCCCTGCCATTCTGGCGGGCGGTGTGACCTGGACGCACCGAACGCTGGATACCGCACTCATGCAGGAGGCGGCCGAGCATCTGCTGGGTGAGCATGACTTCACTTCATACCGTGCGGTGGGGTGCCAGGCGCGCAGTCCGGTGCGTGAAATTCGCAAGTTGAGCGTATATCGCAGCGGCAGGCTGGTGGTCATTGATGTCAGTGCCAATGCCTTTTTGCACCATATGGTACGCAATATCGCCGGAGTCTTGATGGCGGTTGGTGCCGGTGAGCGTTCACCGGACTGGGCGCGGGATGTGCTGCAGGCTCGAGACCGTCGGCAGGGCGGTGTAACGGCGCCGCCGGATGGCCTGTATTTCGTGGATGTGCGCTATCCGGACATTTTCAGGTTGCCGCCGTCAGACCCTGGGCCCTATTTTCTGTCGTCTGACGACTGACGCCCTGCAAAGGCTTTGCTAATATTATGCGCTTGCTTGCATGACGAGAATGCCATGACCACTCGAATCAAGATATGCGGTATTACCTGTCGTGATGATGCGGCTGCGGCGGTGGAGGCAGGGGCCGATGCGCTCGGTTTCGTATTTTATGAACCCAGTTCGCGCTATGTTGATCCGACCCTTGCGGCTGATATTATCAGCAGTTTACCGCCATTCGTGACCAGCGTTGGCCTGTTTGTTGATGCCACCCGTGAACAGATACGCCATGTTATCGATCTGACAGGGGTTGATTTGCTGCAGTTTCATGGCGAAGAAACCGCAGCACAGTGCAGTGGTTTCGGTCGGCCCTACATCAAGGCACTGCGTATGCGCCCGGGACTGGATCTTGATGCCGCTGTACGTGAATACAGATCGGCACGTGGGCTCTTGCTGGATGCCTATCGACCCGGGGTGCCGGGTGGCACGGGCGAGGTGTTCAACTGGGCATTGATACCGGAAACATATGCGTCTCGCATTACTCTGGCCGGAGGGTTGACGCCGGATAATGTGGCAGCGGCGATCCATCAGGTGGGTCCCTATGCCGTAGATGTGTCCGGTGGTGTCGAAGCATCGCCTGGTCGCAAGGATGAGGTCAGAATGCGTGCCTTTACGGCTGCGGTCAGGGCGCTCGCTTGAATGACAGGGTGCAAGACTAACGAATTCATATTGCCAGTGGGTGTTAAATTGGACCGGCTGGCCGCCGATAGGATAGTGAGAGATGAGTAACTGGCTGGAAAAGATCGTACCCTCGCTGGTACGCAACGAAAAAAAGCGTACCAATATCCCGGAAGGCTTGTGGAAAAAATGCCCCAAGTGTGACTCCATTCTGTATCGTCCGGAGCTTGAGAAGAATCTCAACGTCTGCCCCAAGTGTGATCATCACATGCGTCTCAACGCCCGCCGTCGTCTTGAGCTCTTCCTTGATGAGGGGTCGCGGGAAGAGATTGGTGCGAATGTTACGCCCGTTGACCGTCTGAAGTTCCGTGACTCCAAGAAGTACAAGGATCGTCTGACCGCTGCACAGAAGGAAACCGGTGAGAAGGATGCACTGATTGCGATGCGCGGTACGCTCGAAGGGCTGCCGATCGTTGCCGTTGCATTTGAGTTCAGCTTCATGGGTGGGTCCATGGGGGGCGTTGTCGGTGAGCGCTTTGTTCGTGCGGCCAATGTGGCTCTCGAAGAGGGTATCCCGCTGATCTGTTTCTCTGCATCCGGCGGTGCACGCATGCAGGAGGCTCTGCTCTCCTTGATGCAGATGGCCAAAACCAGTGCCGCCCTGGAAAAGCTGAAACAGGCTGGCATCCCCTACATTTCAGTTCTGACTGACCCGGTCTACGGTGGCGTATCGGCCTCGCTGGCGATGTTGGGTGATCTGAACGTGGCAGAGCCCAATGCCCTGATCGGCTTTGCCGGTCCGCGTGTCATTGAACAGACCGTACGCGAGAAGCTTCCGGAAGGCTTTCAGCGCAGTGAATTCCTGCTTGAGCATGGTCAGGTTGACATGATCATCAGTCGCAATGAAATGCGCACACGGCTGGCTTCCATTCTGTGCAAGCTGACCTTGCGACCCGTTTGTGGTGTCGTTGCTGACGACGCTGACACTGACGGCGACAATGAAGCGGCGCGCGATGACAGCTGAGCGGCTGCCACGGGATCTTGCAGGCTGGCTGGCACGGATTGAGTCCTGTCACCCGGCCGAAATTGAGCTGGGGCTTGATCGGCTGCGGCAGGTTGCCCAGCGTCTGCCGTTGGATCTGAGCCGTACCTGCAAGGTCGTGATTGGCGGTACCAATGGCAAGGGGTCCACCCTCACCATGCTGGACGCCATTCTCCGTGATGCCGGTTATGTAACCGGCAGCTACACATCGCCGCACTTTCTGCACTATAACGAACGGATCTGCATTTCCGGGCAGCCTGTTGAAGATGCAGTGCTGTGCGAGGCCTTTGCTCTGATCGAACAGGCGCGAGAAGCAACACCGCTGACCTATTTCGAGTATGGGACTCTGGCTGCGCTGCTGATTTTCAGTCAACGTCAGGTCGATGTGGCCCTGCTTGAGGTTGGTCTGGGAGGCCGTCTGGATGCGGTCAACATTGTAGATGCCGATATTGCATTGGTAACGACAGTTGCGCTTGATCACACCGACTGGCTGGGACCGGATCGGGAGTCCATTGGGCGTGAAAAGGCCGGTATTTTCCGCAACGGGAAACCGGCACTGTGCGGTGACGCCGCGCCTCCCGCAACCCTGGTTGAATATGCGCATGAGCTGGGTGCTCCGCTGCAGGTACAGGGCGTCGACTTCAGCTACCGGCGTGAAGGGGATGTCTGGCACTGGCAGGGCTCCAATATTTGCCTCAATGACTTGCCGCTACCTGTGCTGCCCCTGCCGAATGCGGCGCTGGTGCTGGCTGTACTGCAGTGTTTTCCTTTACCGGTGCCGGAGCAGAGCATCCGCTCCGGACTGGGAAGGGCGCGCCTGAAAGGGCGTATGCAAGCCGTCAAACTGGGCGAGATCGAAGCTGTGGTTGATGTGGCGCATAACCCTGAAGCGGCTGAGTATCTGGCGAGTTGGCTGAAAAGTCGCCCCTGTGATGGCCAGGTGCACCTTGTGCTGGGAATGCTGGCCGACAAGGATATCGATACGGTCATACAAACGCTTGTCCCGGTTGTTGATGTGTGGCACCCGGTTTCATTGTGTGTGCCCCGTGGTGCAGATCGAGAGAGGCTGCAGGCGGCACTGGGTGCAGCGGGCGTCCCTCAGGGGCGGGTTCAGGGTGCTGACAGTGTTGCGGCAGCCGTTGAACAGCTGCAATCCATGCCCCCGACGGATCGACTGATGGTAGCAGGCTCTTTCTTTACGGTTGCGCAGGCACTGGAGCTGGCGGAACAGGATGAACAGCCATGACCGAGCAACAGAAAAAACAGCTGGTAGGGGCTGCGGCATTGCTGGTGTCGGCGTTGATTCTCTTTCCGTTGATGCTGGATGGCTCAGGCTATCGTGAGCGGCATCTGCAGGAACGCATACCTTCAGCACCGGAGTTGCCCGCGCACGTAGACATCGAAACGGTCGAGTCCATCCCTGAGCGAAGCAATGAACTGGCTGCGCCTGCCGAGCCTGCTGTCGTCAGTGTGCCGGTGCCGGAGTTGGCTGCTGCCATTGATGCCCAGCAACCCTTGATCAGTGCCCAGGATGACACGCCAGTACTGGACGAGCAGCAGGTGCCGGTAGCCTGGACACTCCAGTTGGCAAGTTTCAAGGATGAAGCCAATGCGCGCTCACTGCGCAGTGAACTGGTTGATGCCGGTTACAAGGTGTATATCCGTCACGGGCCGGATCTGGTGCGTGTGTTTGTGGGGCCGGATCTGCAGCGATCACGCCTTGAAGCGCTGCAGGCGCGGCTCAAGGCGGACTACGCGCTGGATGGCATGATTGTCCGCTTCACGACACAGTGAATTGGTCATTGGGTTGGGCTGCATGCTCTGGTAGAATGCGCGCTGTTTTCGGGACTGGCGACTGACGATGAACTGGGCTGACTGGACCATTCTTGCCATCATAGCGGTATCATCCCTGATGAGCCTCAAGCGGGGCTTTGTGCGGGAGGCGATCTCTCTGTTGACCTGGGTGACAGCGTTCGTCATCGCGCGCCTTTTTGCCAGCTCCCTGAGCTATCTGCTCGAAGCCTATATCCAGACGCCTTCACTGCGCTTTGCCGCTGCCTTTGCTATTCTGTTTATCGCCACGCTGATCGCGGGTGCCCTGGTGGGTGCTCTGTTTACGGCGCTGGTGCAGGCTACCGGTCTGACCACATCGGACCGCGTGCTGGGAATGGGATTTGGTGCAGTGCGTGGTGGGTTGGTCGTGGTTGTAATCGTGGCACTGTTGGGCATGACACCCGCAGTGCAGGACAGCTGGTGGCAGAGCTCCCAACTGATTCCCCATTTTGTACTGCTCGAGGGCTGGACCAAAGAGGTCGCCAGTGATGTTGGGCAGGTAATCTGGAATATGGGTCGCTGAGTCCGGTATCAGCGCCATCCTATAGCTACATCCTTCTGAGGTGGATTGAATGTGCGGTATTGTCGGCATAGTTGCCAAGTCGTTTGTTAACCAGACTATTTTTGATGCACTGACTGTGCTTCAGCACCGCGGTCAGGATGCGGCCGGCATGGTCACCTGTGAGGGTGATCGCTTCTTTCTGCGCAAGGACAATGGCCTCGTGAACGAGGTGTTTCGCACCCGTCACATGAAAAAACTCAACGGCAACATGGGCATCGGCCATGTTCGCTATCCGACGGCCGGCAGCAACAGTTCAGCTGAGGCGCAGCCCTTCTATGTCAACTCCCCCTACGGCATTGCGTTGGCGCACAATGGCAACCTGACCAATGCAGACAAGCTGGCGGATGAGATTTTTCGTTCTGACCTGCGTCACATCAATACCACGTCAGACTCTGAAGTTCTGCTCAACATTTTTGCTCACGAACTGCAACAGATTGGCAAACTGCAGCCCACGTCGGATGATATTTTTCAGGCAGTTGAAAAGGTGCATGCTCGCTGCCAGGGTGGCTACGCCGTGGTTGCCATGATCACCGGGTACGGCATTGTCGCTTTCCGTGATCCCTGTGGCATCCGCCCGCTGGTCTACGGCAAGCGCGTTACCGAGCAGGGTGGTGAAGAGTACATGGTGGCATCCGAGAGTGTTGCTCTGGATACGTCTGGCTATACCCTGGTGCGCGACTTGGCTCCGGGTGAGGCCATCTTCATTGATACCCAGGGGCAGGTTTCCACACGTCAGTGTTCACAGACCAGTCGCGTTGCGCCGTGCCTGTTTGAATTTGTTTACCTGGCTCGTCCGGACTCCATTATTGACGGTGTTTCAGTGCATCATTCTCGTATGGAGATGGGTGTCAAGCTGGCTGAGAAAGTGATGCGTGAGCGCCCTGACCATGACATTGACGTGATCATCCCCATTCCGGATACCAGCCGTACGGCTGCACTGGAAATGGCCAACACGCTGGGCGTGAAGTTCCGTGAAGGGTTCATCAAGAACCGTTATATCGGACGCACCTTCATCATGCCGGGGCAGACATTGCGCAAGAAGTCCGTTCGTCAAAAGCTGAACCCGATCATGGCCGAGTTCCGTGACAAGGTAGTGATGCTGGTAGACGACTCCATCGTGCGCGGCACCACCTCCAAGCAGATTGTCCAGATGGCACGTGATGCCGGGGCACGCAAGGTCTATTTTGCATCAGCGGCGCCCGAGGTACGTTATCCCAACGTGTATGGCATCGACATGCCTTCAGCCAGTGAACTGATCGCGCATGGTCGCACGGCCGATGAAGTGGGTGAGTACATTGGCAGTGACTGGATGCTGTATCAGGACCTGGATGATCTCAAGGCTTCCGTGACCTGTTTCAACCCGAATATCACCGAGTTTGATACCTGTGTATTCGATGGCTGTTATGTCACCGGTACCGTGGATGAGGACTACCTGGCACGGGTAGACGCGAAGCGCAATGATGATGCCAAGTCAGCATCCGATCCCTCGGCTGAAGACAGCAACGAATCTGCTGATCTGCACAGCAAAATCGACTGAGAGGCGCGGATGAGTCAGTCAAAGTTTGAGCGAGAAGCGCGCATCCAGTTCAGTCCTGCCGAGGGCTATGAACTGGATACCCTGTCTGTACGTGCCGGTCAGCACCGGACCGCTGAAGGAGAGCATGGTGACCCTATATTCACCACCTCCAGTTTCGTCTTTTCCAGTGCGCGTGAAGCGGCTGCGCGCTTTGGTGGCGATGAAGAGGGTAATATCTACTCACGCTTTACCAACCCCACGGTACAGGCATTTGAAGAACGTATTGCTGCCCTTGAAGGGGGGGAGCGTGCGGTAGCGACCGCCTCCGGCATGGCGGCCATCATGAGCCTTGTGTTGGCTCTGTTGAAACAGGGTGATCACGTGGTGTGCTCACGCAGTGTGTTCGGCTCAACCGTTTCACTGTTCAACAAGTACATCAGTCGAGCCGGCATCACGACCACCTTTGTCGACCCAACTGATGTGTCGGCGTGGCGCGCTGCCGTGACGCCCGCTACGCGGCTGTTCTTTATGGAAACGCCATCAAATCCGCTGGCGGAACTGACCGATATCGCGGCGGTTGCAGAGATTGCCCATCAAAACGATGCCCTGCTGGCGGTGGATAACTGCTTCCTCACACCTGCTCTGCAGCGCCCCTTGCTGCTGGGGGCCGATATCGTGATGCACTCGGCGACCAAGTACCTTGATGGTCAGGGACGTTGCGTCGGTGGTGTTCTGGTAGGCCGTGACAAGGAGATGGAAGAGGTTTTTGGCCTGATCCGCACCGGCGGTTCCTGCATGAGCCCGTTCAATGCCTGGGTCTTCCTCAAGGGCCTTGAAACCCTGCCGTTGCGGATGCGCGCGCACTCAGAGAGCGCGCTGGCAATGGCGCTCTGGCTGCAGCAGCAACCGGGGATTCGCAAGGTATACTATTCGGGACTGCCATCACATCCGCAGCATGCACTGGCCTGTCAGCAGCAATCGGCGTTCGGTGGTGTTCTGTCGTTTGAGGTTGAGGGCGAGCGTGAAGAGGCCTGGCGTTTTATTGATGCCACACGCATGGTGTCGATTACCGGCAACCTGGGCGACGTCAAGACGACCATCACCCATCCGGCAACCACCACGCATGGGCGCATGAGCGTTGAGGAGCGTGAGGCGGCCGGTGTGCGCGAAGGCCTTATCCGCCTGTCGGTAGGACTGGAATCACTGGATGACATCAAGGCCGACATGCAGCTTGGTCTTGCTGCGCTGCGTAATTAAATACCTCCGGCTGCGGGTGTTCTGCCCGCGGCCCGTTTCCTGATACCGTACCTGATGAAAATCCTGCTCGCCCCGATGGAGGGCGTTCTCGACCATACCCTGCGAGACATCCTGACACGTGTTGGCGGCATTGACCTGTGCGTCACTGAATTCATCCGAGTGACCGACCAGTTGTTGCCACCATCCGTTTTTCATCGTTTGGCACCTGAGCTTCGCGAGGGGAGTGTAACCCCTTCGGGCACACCGGTGATTGTTCAGCTGTTGGGGAACGACCCAGTAGCACTGGGTGAAAATGCAGTAAGGGCGGCAGAGATGGGCGCCCCCGGTATCGATCTTAATTTCGGCTGTCCGGCAAAGACGGTAAATAAAAGTCGTGGTGGTGCCATTCTGCTGAAAGAGCCCGAAGAGGTGTATTCAATAACGTTTGGCGTGAGTCGGGCGCTGAGTCAGCGTGTGCCTTTAACCGCGAAAATGCGACTTGGCTTTTATGACAAGTCGTTGGCGCTGGAAAATGCACAGGCGCTTGAGGCGGCGGGCGCACGTCAGATTGTGGTACATGCACGAACCAAGGTGGAGGGTTATCGGCCGCCTGCTCACTGGGAGTGGATTGCCCGTATTCGCGAGTCCGTATCGGTCCCGGTGGTCGCCAATGGCGAGGTGTGGACGCCGGCGGATCATCAACGGTGCCGTGAGGTCAGTGGATGTGATGACGTGATGATCGGTCGAGGTCTTATAGCCAATCCCTTTCTGGCACAGCAGATCAAATCGGGTGGGGGCAGTGATGCGGATGATCGGCATTGGTCTCAGGCGCTTGAGCTGATCATTGAATATCATCGGCTGGTGATGCAACGGGTACAGTCCCGCCATGTACACGGGCGCACCAAGCAGTGGCTGCAGATGATGAAGCGTCACTTTCCTCAGGCAGGCGAGGTGTTCATGAGGCTTCGCACTGAACAGGATCCCGAGCGGATCGAGCAGCAGCTGAGGCATGAGCTGTCACAGTGTGTCACTGATGCGGACCATCTGCCTGCGTGATCCCCAGTGACCATGACTCGCTTCGAAAACGCCGGGTATGCGGTACTGGCACTGGCTGCAGCAGCCGTCCTCGGTCAGATTCCATGCGGTAATGCGATAGCCGTCACGACTGATGACCGCGCTGGCGCATTGTGGGCACCAGGTGGTGTTGCCCTCGGGATCAGGCAGATTTCCGGTATACACGTAATGCAACCCCTGTTCCAGGGCAATCTGGCGGGCTCTGCGCAAGGTCTCGATGGGTGTGGAAGGGTGGTCACGCATTTTCCAGTCGGGGTGAAATGCGGTGAAATGAAGCGGCACATCGGGTCCCAGATGTGTGCTGATCCAGTGACTTAATGCTTCGAGCTCCGCGTCACTGTCGTTTTCACCTGGAATCAGCAGGGTTGTTATTTCCAGCCAGGTGCTGGTTTTGTGGTAGATGTATTCCAGCGTGTCGAGCACTGGCTGCAGCTCGCCACCACAGATTTTCTCGTAGAAGCGCTCGCTAAAGGCCTTCAGGTCGATATTGGCTGCATCCATCATGGCATAGAACTCTTTGCGCGGATCGGGGCAAACGTAACCGGCGCTGACGGCCACCGCACGGATATCCTTGTCGTGGCAGGCCTTGGCGACATCGATGGCATATTCGTGAAAAATGACCGGGTCATTATACGTGAAGGCAATGCTGCGGCATTCATGCTTGGCTGCCTCTGCCGCCAATGCTTCGGGAGAGGCCTGATCACACAATCGGTCGGTCTCGCGTGAGCGAGAAATGTCCCAGTTTTGACAAAACTTGCAGGCCAGGTTGCAACCTGCAGTGCCAAAGGACAGTACGGGTGTGCCTGGCAAAAAATGATTAAGTGGTTTTTTCTCGATCGGGTCGATGCAAAAACCGCTGGAGCGGCCATAACTGAACAGTCGAATCTCGTCACCTTCACGACCACGAACAAAGCAGAGTCCACGCTGCCCCTCGTTCAGCTGGCAGAACCGGGGGCACAGGTCACACTGGATCTTTCCGTTTTCAAGTTGATGCCAGTAGCGAGTTGATACGCTTGTCTGTGGCTTCATGATCTGCGATTCCACTCTTGATGACTATACTGTGAGCATAGCAAAGCATCTGGAGTGCGAGGGATGAGTATAGCCACACGACCTGCTGCCGTTGCCGGCATGTTCTATCCTGCCGGTCGCCAGGCGCTGCAGGCGCTGGTCACTGAGCTGCTGGACCAGGCCGAGGAGCCTGATACACTGCCTCGCAGCGTGCGGGCCCTGGTTGTGCCGCATGCCGGGTTGATCTATTCAGGTCCAATTGCTGCGCTGGCCTACCGTGTACTGCGACGTGAACTGCCCCATGCGTCATGGAGACGCGTTGTGCTGTTGGGGCCAAACCACCGATTGCCGCTGCGCGGCATGGCGTTGCCCGAGGAAGAGTGCTGGCATACTCCTCTGGGCGATATGCCGCTTGATGTTGAGTTCATGCAGCAGCTGCGAACCGACTGCATGCTGGCACTGCGCTCGGACGTCCATATGCCTGAGCACTCGCTTGAGGTGCAGCTGCCCTTTTTGCAGGAAGTGGCTCCCGGGCTGAAGCTGGTGCCGGTGCTGGTAGGGCAAACCGACCCCGAGGCGGTGGCTCAAATGATCCAGTATCTTTGGCAAGAGCCGAAAACCCTTGTTCTGGTTAGCTCGGATCTCAGTCACTACCACCCCTGGCATGAAGCGCGACGACTGGATGCGATTACGACCGAGATGATCGTGGCAAAGCAATACAGGCTTGGCTCGGAGCAGGCCTGTGGCTGTCATGCACTGAACGGCCTGTTGCTGGCGGCGCGCAATGCAGGAATGGAGTTGCGCTGTCTTGGGCAGTGTACATCCGGTGATACCGCAGGAGAGAAAACGCAGGTGGTTGGCTATGGTGCATATGCCTGCTTCTGAGTTCACTGAAGCGCAGCGTGAAACAATGCTGCTGATGGCTCGTGGCTCAATCGCGACATTGCTGGCAGGTCAGTCGCCTGCCGTGCCGGCCACAGAGGCTCTTCCAGACTGGCTCAGGGCTCGCCGCGCCTGCTTTGTCACACTGGAAAGTCATGGGCATCTCAGAGGCTGTATTGGCTCGCTGGAAGCAGGTCGACCGCTGGGGGTGGATATCATTCTGAATGCCATCAGTGCGGCTTCGCGGGACTACCGGTTTGCACCACTTCAACCGGATGAGCCGGTAAGCATTCACCTTTCCATACTCTCGGTATTGAGCGAGGTGGCGGTATCATCGGAGACAGAGTTGCTGGGAATGCTAAGGCCAGACATTGATGGCGTAGTATTCCAGGCCGGCACACACCGTGCGACGTTTCTGCCTGTGGTTTGGCACAGCCTTAAAACACCTGCGCAGTTCATGTCGGAGTTAAAGCGCAAGGCTGGGCTGTCGCCGAACTACTGGTCCGACCAGGTGCGAATCTGGCGCTATCATACCGAAAGCTTTGGTGAGGAGTTGGAGGTGCCGGTCGGTGCAACCGGCATGACGTAATCAGGATTCGCTGCGTTTGGTGGCGAACTGGTCGACATCGTTGGTAATGCTGACATCCACTTTGGGTGCAGGAATGCGAAAGTCATACACGCGCTCCCAGCCGTCAGCCTCGGGTGTGCGTTCCCAAACAGTGCCCGCGTTATACTGAACGAGATCGGTCAGTGAGGGGTCGATCTCGCAGACACGGTCCAGCGGTATGGGAATCAGATTGATCTGCTCGTTTTCAAGAAACTCTTCCGTTTCGTAACCGGTAAACATGCGCCATCCGGTATCGTTCAAGTGTTCCGGGACAGTTTTGTACATGAACCGAATCGGCAGCTTCTCCTCCAGCAACAGACGTGAGACCAATGCAAGATAGCCGTTCTTGGTCTGTGCCGTTTCATCGGCCTGAGTAAGCGGCTGATCGGGGGTGGGTGATTTCATCGTTAAGGCCTTTGTGCGGTTTCGGTTACATACGCCGGGCGCAGTATAACAGTTTGCAATCAACGTCCCAAAAGAGAGCGCACCATAAACAAAACCCCCGTCACAGGGACGGGGGTTCAGGATCTTCATCGGGGTTGATCAGATCAACCCGCTCAGCATGGATCAGGCTTCAACGGTCGGGATGACAGTAGAGGCTTTGGCTACATAGTTGTCCATCTGATCGAAGTTCAGGTAGCGGTAGATTTCGCCCGCCATGCTGTCGATCTTGTTGGCGTAGGCCATGTACTCGTCAACGGTCGGCAGCTTGCCTTCCAGTGCCGCAACAGCCGCCAGCTCGGCAGACGCCAGGTAAACGTTGGCGCCGTCACCCAGACGGTTCGGGAAGTTACGGGTCGAGGTGGACACTACGGTGCTCTTCGCAGCAACACGTGCCTGGTTACCCATGCACAGTGAGCAGCCCGGCATTTCCATGCGCGCGCCAGCCTTGCCGAAGATGTTGTAGTAGCCTTCGTCGCTCAGCTGGGCCTGGTCCATCTTGGTCGGCGGAGCAATCCACATGCGAGTCGGGATGGATTTGCCGGAAGATTCCAGCAGCTTGCCAGCGGCGCGGAAGTGACCGATGTTGGTCATGCAGGAGCCGATGAACACTTCATCAATGCTCTGTCCCTGTACTTCAGACAGCAGGCGAGCGTCGTCCGGATCGTTCGGGGCACACAGGATAGGCTCCTTGATTTCGGACAGATCGATCTCGATCACTTCAGCGTACTCAGCGTCAGCGTCTGCACGCATCAGGCTCGGATTCGCCAGCCACTCTTCCATGCCCTTGATGCGGCGTTCGATGGTACGGGCATCGCCGTAGCCTTCAGCCAGCATCCACTTCAGCATGACGATGTTGGAGCGCAGGTACTCGGCAACAGACTCTTCAGACAGAGTGATGGTGCAGCCCGCAGCAGAACGCTCGGCAGACGCGTCAGACAGTTCGAACGCCTGCTCGACGGTCAGCTCTTCCAGACCTTCGATTTCCAGTACGCGACCGGAGAAGGCGTTCTTCTTGCCGGCCTTTTCTACGGTCAGCAGGCCCTGCTTTATGGCGTAGTAAGGAATGGCGTGTACCAGATCACGCAGGGTGATGCCCGGGTTGCGCTTGCCCTTGAAGCGAACCAGAACGGATTCCGGCATGTCCAGCGGCATAACACCGGTAGCGGCTGCGAAGGCTACCAGACCTGAACCGGCCGGGAAGGAGATGCCCAGCGGGAAACGGGTGTGGGAGTCACCACCGGTACCAACGGTGTCCGGCAGCAGCATGCGGTTCAGCCAGGAGTGGATAACACCGTCACCCGGACGCAGAGAAACGCCACCGCGGTTCATGATGAAGTCCGGCAGGGTGTGGTGAGTATTGACGTCAACCGGCTTCGGATAGGCTGCGGTGTGGCAGAAGGACTGCATTACCAGGTCAGCGGAGAAGCCCAGACACGCCAGGTCTTTCAGTTCGTCACGGGTCATCGGACCGGTGGTGTCCTGAGAGCCAACGGTGGTCATCTTGGGTTCGCAGTACATGCCCGGACGAACACCGTCCATGCCGCAAGCCTTGCCAACCATTTTCTGAGCCAGGGTGTAGCCCTTGCCGGTGTCAGCCGGCTGTTCCGGTTTGCGGAACAGGTCAGACGGAGCCATGCCCAGTGCTTCACGGGCTTTCTCGGTCAGGCCGCGACCAATGATCAGCGGAATACGGCCGCCAGCGCGGACTTCGTCCAGCAGTACCTGAGTCTTCAGGCCGAAGGTGCAGATCACTTCGTCAGTGCCGTGCTTGCACACTTTGCCTTCGTACGGGTACACGTCGATGACGTCGCCCATGTTCAGGTCGTCAACGGGCATTTCGATCGGCAGGGCGCCGGCATCTTCCATGGTGTTGTAGAAGATCGGAGCGATCTTGCCGCCGAAGCAGTAACCGCCGGCACGCTTGTTCGGTACGAACGGGATGTCGTCACCGAAGAACCACAGCACGGAGTTGGTAGCAGACTTGCGAGAAGAACCGGTGCCGACCACGTCACCCACGTAGGCAACCGGGAAACCCTTGGCCTTCACTTCTTCGATCTGAGCCAGCGGGCCTTTGACGCCCGGCTCTTCCGGGTTGATGCCTTCACGTTCCATCTTCAGCATGGCATTGGCATGCAGCGGGATGTCAGGACGTGACCAGGCATCCGGAGCAGGAGACAGGTCGTCGGTGTTGGTTTCGCCCGGCACCTTGAATACGGTAACGGTGATTTTCTCAGCCACTTCCGGCTTGGAGGTGAACCACTCACCTTCAGCCCATGACTGCATGACCTGCTTGGCATGTGCGTTGCCGGCTTCAGCCTTCTCCTGAACATCGTGGAAGGCATCAAACATCAGCAGGGTGTGAGACAGCGCCTTGGCTGCGGTCGGGGCCAGTTCATCAATGTCCAAGCACTCAACCAGCGGCGCGATGTTGTAACCGCCGAGCATGGTGCCCAGCAGCTCAACGGCTTTTACCTTGTCGATCAGAGGGGAGCTTGCTTCACCCTTGGCAATCGCAGCCAGGAAGCCGGCCTTGACGTATGCGGCCTGGTCAACACCCGCCGGTACGCGGTTGGTGATCAGGTCCAGCAGGAATTCTTCTTCGCCTGCAGGCGGGTTTTTCAGCAGCTCGACCAGTGCAGAGGTCTGTTCGGGATCAAGCGGCTTCGGCGGGACGCCTTCTGCAGCGCGTTCTTCTACATGTTTACGATAAGCTTCAAGCACGATATGGCCCTCATCTGTTTTCACCGCCGGACGCCGGAGTGGTCCTACTCCACCGACGGCGTATCGACTAGGTATCGAATGGTGATTGGCGAGCGAATTCTAGCGGAAGGGTGTGACAAAGTTAAGTTTTGTCGACAATCGTCTTACCAAAGTATAAGAGCAGCAGCTGAAGCGACTGAGGCCGCAATGCCAAAGTGGCAGCGGCCTTGTGCAGGTGGCTGAAATGTATCAAAGGGGAGGCGATTCGATGAGGGGTTAGCCCAGTCGCAGCACTTCCTGTTCGCCGCACACTTGAAACTCGCCTTTTTCACCGTCCAGTACGTTTACCGGGCGTCCGTCCTGTGTCAGGTACTCGGCTCGCTCCTGCTCCCATTCCGCCCGCTTTCGCAAGCTCCAAGGGGCATGGTAGTGCTGTCGCATTACCAGCATGACAAATCGACCATCTTCACCATGGGTGGGAAAGCTGCTGTCGTAATATTTGTGCATCTGAACATACCATTTCTTGTTATGAGTTGTGTGCCGCAGAAGGTGCTTTGCTTCATCGGCTAACACCGCTTTAAAAGCTAGACCATATGAAGAATATGGGCAAATGAGAGACTGGAATTTTGTTTTTTCATATAGGGAACTTTGAAATTCCGGTTTAAGCCATTGGTTTAAACAACAGTATTAATTCTGTGTGTCCATTAAAAGACGGCTTTGAAATTCATGATTGAATCACCGAGTCGGGTGGATGGCGGCATGGATGAAAACAGGTGTCAGGGCTAATAACAGAAACCGAAAAGGCGGGACGCAGGTGCTGTTGATGCCGGTCAATAATAATTAAAGCGGGTTTGAAATCATCGATAAAGCTACGTATAACGTTGGGACACATTATCTCAGGCAGGAGGTAGCCTCGATGAACTTGGCAGTCAGTCAGGCTGAAGTCGCGCAGGATGAGCGCCCGGTAAATGCTGATCTTCAGCTGTGCAAGCTGCAGATCATGTTTAATCTGCAGGCCGACAAGCGACTGATCTATGCTGGTACCCAGCCAACTGTTGCTTTGCGTTATCTCACTCGGCTTGTGGCCGCTCGTCCTCGCACCTTGCGTAACCATATTCGACGTATTTATCTCGCCATTCAGTGTGCAGACAGTGATCGCGTGACCGGTGCTCTGATCGACTTGCTGCTGGTCCTGCGTGGCCGAGGGCAGTTTCTGGTCAACCGGTTGATCCAGCAGGCTGGTCCTCTGCTTAAATCCGAATGCCGCATCGCCATGAACAAGGCCGTCGATACGCGAGATCTCTCCCGCTTGGCTGAGCTTCCACTGGAATACGCCGTCCTCAGTAACGGACGTTGCATGCAGTTTTCCAGACAGAAACTTCACTGAGCGCTATTAAAAGGAATGTGCAATGCCGGCCAGTGGTAAGCATTCAATAGGCATTATCGGTTTTGCGGCCAATGAAGCTGCGATGCTGGAGATTTTCTTTAACGGGAACAAGGCAAAGGGTTTCCAGCTGGTTTCGCCTGACAGAGCCGAGTCCCTGTTGATTGGAATCGGCGATGCAACAAGCCGCCAGCAGGTAGAAAACTGGGTTCGCCAAAATGGCAGTCGGCCTTTTATTGCCGTGGTTGACCCAGGTGCTGCCGATAAGGTGAATGGTAAAAGCATTCGTCTGACGCGACCATTAAGCATGGGGGCACTGCAACAGGCATTGTCTGACCTCCGACAAAAACTGATAACCCCTGCGTCTTCTGACACTCATGCCATTTCCATTGAGTCTCCAGGTCATGCACAACTGGACCAGCGGACGGCTGCTTTCGCGGAATGGCAGGCGCGCAAGGAACGCAGTGCCAAGGCCGTGAATGCCTGGCAGGGTGGCAACGGTCAGCGTCAGACTGAGGCCCTTCGCAGTCGCTTCAGTCTGGAGCGCAGTGAGCTCAACAGCCTGATACTGGATGCCCAGCAACAACTCAACCAGCAGCGTTCCATTGCGGCCGCTGTGCCGCCTGTGTCATCAGCGCAGGAGACAGTGCAGAAGGAGTCTGATTCTCTGCTGTCTGATGAGCTGCGTGCGCCCCGAATCTCCGCTGAAATGATTCAGCAGTGCTGCGGCAATCTGCCGGATGTGAACCTCGACTCTGCGACCGAGCGCCGCCGGGTTTACTTCAGCCTGGACGGGCTTTTACTGCCATGGATTCAGCGTGCTATCGAAACAGGTGACAGCTCAGGGAAACCTCAGCAAATTGTCGGTGTTCCCGGAGCGCTGTTTTACCTGCCACAGGAAAGGGGCTTCCTGTTGAATATCGATTCGGATCTGCTCATGCAGCTGATGCGAACTCGATTCGGGTTTGATGAGATTTCATTGCTGGAGCGAGAGATGGATACCGAGCTCCCCAAGGGCCGTTACCAGGCTACAGATGAATTGCTGTGGCAGCTTGCCCTGTTTACGGCTCGCGGTCGCTTGCCGGATACCCTGTCGGCGGATGAGCCCAGGCTGCTCAAGGCACTTCCAGATTTCGAGCGCCTGCTGGAAACACCACATGCTCGCAGTATTGCCGAGCTTTGGCAGAGTCAGCGCCTGTCAGCGCAAAATATTGTTTCAATGTTGGGTGTGCCTCAGCGCTTTGTGTTTTCGTTCCTTGTGGCAGCGGACGCCATCGGTCTGTACTGTCCATGACCGGAAATGTGTGTAACACACCATGGATCTTTCGGAGTTAAACCGTGAATCAAGAACAGAATGATACCCCGCGGTATTTTCAGGTGACGCCCAGCGGTGCCTATTACGCAACGCTGAATACCGAGCCCGAAGCACTGCGAGCCTTGCTGTTGCAGCTGCTGAGTGCTGATACCCATATTCCCTATATAAGCTCTCTGTTGCAAAAGCTGACCGGAATGGGTGAAGAAGAGGCCCAGACTTTGCTCGACAAGGCCGTTCAGCATGGCTTTGTTGATCTGCCGCAAAACCCTGAATCCATTGCGACTGGCACTATTGAACAGTTGCTTCCCGAGTATCTGCCACAGTTGGCTGATGGTCGGGTTCTGCTGGCGGATGATCAGGGGTTCTGCCTCGGGCAGTCCGGCTTTGGTGCGGAAGAGGCAGAGGCCGTGGCGGGGATGGCGGCTGATCTGGTGTCGATGCATGAGCGCCATCAGGCTCTTCTGGGTCGGCATCTTGGTCTTGATGGTTCGTCCTGGGCGCTTGTGGATGCTGTGGGACAAAGTGAGCTGGGTTTCTGGACGCTGCATGTCGGTGAGCAGAAATTCCTGCTAATTCTGGAAGGGATGCCTCATTTGAATCGGCAGCCTTTTGTGGACTTGATGTCGGTGCTGATCCGACGCTATCTGGATTACTGATAAGGCGGGTTGGCCGTTTTATACAGGATTAAAACCAGCGCTAATGGCCTAAAAGGAGACTACCATGCGCTCAGAAATGTTGACTTCCATTCTCAACGATCTCAACGGAACCTCTGCTGAAATCGAAGCCTCGGCCGTGATTTCAACTGATGGTCTCGTCATCGATGCACTCCTGCCGGCAGGCATGGATGAAGACCGTGTGGGTGCAATGAGTGCAGCCATGCTGTCACTGGGTGAGCGCACCTCCCAGGAGCTGGCTCGTGGAGAGCTTGAGCAGGTGTTGGTAAAAGGTAAGGATGGCTACATCCTCATGACCCATGCGAACCCTGAATCGGTGCTGACTGTTGTAGCCAAGACCAATGCGCGTCTCGGTTTGATCTTTCTTGATGTCAAACGCGCTGCAGAAGCTATCGGTAAGATTCTCTGAATCTGTCAAAGTGCTGGGCGTGCATGGATGCATCAGTTAACTGATATGCACGCTTTTCTATCGGCCTGGAGTGTCTATGTCCGAACAAGATACCGGTGCCGCCACTGAGGTGCTGATCAAATACTTTGATGGCACTGAACGGCTGGCGAAGATCGTGGATCGCGAGGTGCCCTATCCGGATGGCAAATTGATCGTGTCCCGTACTGACCCCCAAGGCATCATCACTCACGCGAATCGTGCATTTATTGAAATGTCGGGTTACAGCCGTGAGGAACTGCTGGGAACCAATCACTATATTCTGCGCCACCCCGATATGCCTGCCGTGGCATTCAAGGGCTTGTGGGATACCGTTGCCCAGGGCAAGAAGTGGCAGGGTTATGTAAAGAATCTGCGTAAAGATGGCGCGTACTACTGGGTAAAGGCAACGGTCATTCCGAATATTCGTAATGGCGAGCTGGTCGGTTACACCTCGGTCCGTCGCAAACCATCGCGCAGCAAAATCAAAGAAAGCGAAGCCCTGTACGCGACGCTTAGGTAATGGGGTGCTGCGATGACTCTTAATTTATCGGTCAGTCCTGACTTTCCGCCGTCACACCTGTCGGGCTGGTTTATTTTTAATACCTGGCTGCAACGACAGTTGGGCGAGGGGGTACACCTTGAGCTGTACGACAGCTTTGAAGCGCAACGGGAGGATATTCGCAACGGCAAGATCGATCTGATTTATGCCAACCCGTATGATGCATCCATGCTGGTTCGTGAGCTGGGCTTCAAGGTGCTGGTACGGCCGCGCAATCGTGCCGATGAGACGTTGGTTGCCACGGCAGTATCCGATTCTCGAGAGCAGGTTGAAGATCTGAAGCCTGGCATTACCATCGCGACCACAGCAGATCCTGATGTGCATACCATGGGTATGATCATGCTGGAGTCTGCTGATCTGGATGAAGATAATGTCACGTTTCTTGAATTCGACAGCTATGTTCTGGTGGCGAAAGCGCTTCTCAATGGCAAGGCTGATGTCGGCTTTTTCCTTAAAGCCGGATTTGACGAACTATCGGAGCTGATCCGCAATAAGATGAAGCCACTGGTGAGCAGCCAGATCAGTGTTGTCCATCATACGCTGGTAGCCGGTCCCAGAATGGAGGGGCACATTCCCCTTTTGCTCGAGCGTCTGACCAATATGGAGCATGATCCAAAAGGGCAGGATGTACTCAAGAGTATGGGACTGGACGGCTGGGATGAGATGCATGAAGAGCAGACCGAGTTCATGATCGATCTCATAGATACGCTGATTGATTGATCCGCTGGCTGTCGTGAGGACGGGGTGCTGTTATAATGCGCCCCGTTTTTGTTGGTAGATACAGGTAATGTTCGATGGATGCGCTGAGCGAGATCAAAGAGTTTCTTGGCTGTGAGACCCCCCCTGAGTGGCTGGAGTTGGCGGCCCGTCCGGAGTCTCAGCTGATTTTGCTCACTGACCACGCGCACTGCGAGAAAAAGGCGGCATCAACGGCGATGACGTTGATGTTTCGTTATGTGGATCGTTCGGATCTGCTGAACAAAATGTCGCGCCTGGCACGGGAAGAGTTGATCCATTTTGAGCAGGTGCTTGCCTTGATGGAAGCGCGGGGTCATCGCTATGACCATATGAGCCCCGCGCGTTATGCCGGTGGCCTGCGTACAACGGTCCGGACCTCTGAGCCGGGTCGCCTGATCGATGTGCTGATCATTGGTGCCTTCATAGAAGCGCGCTCCTGCGAGCGCTTCGCGGCGTTGGCTCCATCGCTTGATGATGAGCTGGCCAGGTTCTACCGATCACTGCTCAAGTCTGAAGGTCGCCACTACCAGGATTATCTGCAGCTGGCGCGTGACTATGCAGGCGAGCCGATTGATGCTCGTATTGAGCATTTTCGTCAGATAGAGCGTGAACTGATTCTCACGGAGGATGAAGAGTTTCGCTTCCACAGCGGCCGTCCCTCGGCGGCGCTTCTTACAGCTGCTGCCTGAGTTCGGGCCGCAGCGTTTTACCTACGGGCAGTTCAAAGGCGTACAGGCAAATACCCTGAGTGTCCATTTCGAGATACCAGCCCTCTCTGTCCCAGTCGCCCAATACAACGCGTACGCCATGATCGCCATTTTGTTGGCGGTGCAGGGCGGGACGGTGGGTGTGGCCATGAATGATCAGATCCACATGCTCACGCTGCATCAGCTCGGCAACGGCTGTCGGTGATACATCCGTTATGCTCTCGGCCTTGCTGGCGGTCTCGCTGCGGCTGGTTTCGCGCAGCTGCTGTGCGATCGCTTCACGCTCCACCAGCGGTTTTTCAAGAAAGGCCTGTTGCCACTTTGGATTGCGTACCATGGTCCGAAACTGCTGATAGGCCAGATCGTCCGTGCAGAGCTGGTCGCCGTGCAAAATCAGGACTGGTCCATGCGGAGACTCCAGTCGTTTAATCTCGGGCAGCAGCTCAATATCCAGGCGCTCGGCCGCAGACTGACCAAACAGAAAATCGCGGTTTCCGTGCTGAAAAAGAATGCGGGTGCCCTGACTGGCCAGCTGGCGCAGGGCCGAGTATACCGGGGTCAGGTACTCCGGCGCGCCGTCATCACCTACCCAGGCCTCGAAAATATCACCCAGCAGATACAGCTCATCAAACTGAGGTGCCTTTTGCTCCAGCAGGATAACAAACGCCCGGATAATGTCCGGGCGTTTGTTGTGCAGGTGCAGATCGGCGATGAACAGCCGGCGCATTATTCGTCCGCTTGCTTGACGCTGGCGGTCTTGATTACCACATCGTCAACCGGGACATCCTGGTGCCCCGCGCGCATGGTGGTGCTGACAGCCTTGATCTTGTTGACTACGTCCATGCCCTCGACCACCTTGCCGAATACGGCATAGCCCCAGCCTTCGGTGGTCTTGGCGGTATGATCCAGGAAGGTATTGTCTGACACATTGATGAAAAACTGAGCCGAGGCCGAGTGCGGGTCCATGGTGCGGGCCATCGCGATGGTTCCGGCCTGGTTTGAGAGGCCGTTGTCGGCTTCGTTCTTGATCGGTTCACGGGTTTCCTTGGGGATCATGCCGGGCTCAAAGCCGCCGCCCTGGATCATGAAACCATCAATGACACGGTGAAAAATGACCCCGTCATAAAAGCCTTCACGTACATACTGTTCAAAGTTGGCTGCGGTTTCCGGCGCCTTTTCATGGTCCAGTTCCAGTGTGATGTCGCCGAAATTGGTCTGCAGGATGATCATGTCCGTTTCCCTGTTTCTCTTATGTGTGGAGCTATTATACTCAAGTCTTAGTGCGCTGCATCCACCCGATGCCGGTCACGGCGATTTGCGTCTGTGTCCGCGTGCGTGCCGTGCGCATCTGCGGTTATAATGGTGGGCTTCAGCCCCGGCAAGCGGCCGGCCTTTTTCAGCTTCGACAAGACATGGATATGACCAAAAACGACAGCCCCAAGCCGAACAACTTTATCCACCAGATTATTGAAGATGATCTCAGCAAAGGCCTGAACGACGGGCAAGTGGTGACTCGGTTCCCGCCTGAACCCAATGGGTATCTCCATATCGGTCATGCCAAGTCCATCTGCCTGAATTTCGGTACGGCGCTGCGTTTCAATGGCCAGTGCCAGCTGCGTTTTGACGACACCAATCCCGAGAAGGAAAGCCAGGAATATATCGACTCCATCATTGAGGACGTCCGCTGGCTTGGTTTTGAGTGGACTGGAGCGGTGCGCTATACGTCGGACTACTTTGAGCAGCTGTATGCCTGGGCCGTTCACCTGATCAAGGAAGGCAACGCCTACGTGGACAGTTTGAGTGCACATGAGATGCGCGAATTCCGCGGTACGCTCACTGAGCCTGGCAAGAACAGTCCCTACCGGGAGCGCAGTGTCGAGGAAAACCTTGCTCTGTTCGAAAAAATGCGCAATGGGGATTTCTCCGAGGGCGAGTGTGCGCTGCGCGCCAAGATTGATATGGCGGCGCCCAACATGAACATGCGGGACCCGGTCATCTACCGTGTGCGGCATGCCCACCATCACCAGACCGGAGACAAGTGGTGTATCTACCCGTCCTATGATTTTGCCCATGGCCAGTCTGATGCAATCGAGGGTGTCACCCACTCCATTTGTACGCTGGAGTTTGAAGACCACCGTCCGCTGTATGACTGGTTCATCGAGCATCTCCCCGTACCGGTCAAGCCGCGCCAGTACGAGTTTGCACGCCTTAATCTGAACTACACCGTTACCAGCAAGCGCAAGCTGAAACTGCTGGTGGACGAAGGGCATGTCAATGGCTGGAATGACCCCCGCATGCCCACTATTTCCGGTATGCGCCGCCGTGGCTTCACTCCGGCATCAATTCGCAATTTCTGCGACATGATCGGGGTTACCCGTTCCAACGGCACGGTCGATATGGGCATGCTGGAGGCGGCAATTCGTGAAGATCTTGATGCCAACGCTCCGCGTGCCATGTGTGTCATTGATCCCATCAAGGTTACGGTGAGCAACTTCCCCGAGGGGGAGCAGGAGTGGTTTGAACTGCCGGCTCACCCCAAGGATGAGTCCATGGGGCTGCGCAAGGTGCCCTTTACGCGCAATCTGCTCATCGAGCGCGAGGACTTTGCGGAAGAGAAGCCCAAAAAATGGAAGCGTCTGGCGCCGGGTGACGCGGTACGCCTGCGCGGTGCTTACGTCATTACCTGCAACGAAGTGATCAAGAACGACCAGGGTGAAGTGGTCGAGTTGATCTGCAGTTATGATGCGGCCACCAAGGGTGAGAATCCGACCGATTACAAACCCAATGGCGTTATTCACTGGGTGTCTGCCGATAACTCCGTGCCCTGTGAGGTGCGGCTGTATGACCGCCTTTTCACCGAGGCGAATCCGGATGGAGACAAGGAGCGAGACTTCCACACGTTCCTCAACCCTGAGTCCCTGCAGGTGATGTCACGGGCGCGCGCCGAAGTTGGCCTCAAGCATGCAGTGGCGGAAAGCCGCTATCAGTTTGAGCGCAACGGATATTTCTGTGTGGATGCTGACTCCACAGAGCAGAAGCTGGTGTTCAACCGCACGGTTACATTGCGGGATTCATGGGCCAAAATTCAGGCGAAATAGGCATGAAAGCAGGGATGCTGTGGCGATCGGCCCTGACACTGCTGGGTTCGGCACTGCTCATCAGTTGTGCCAGCCACCCGGTGGCTGAGCCGGTAACGCGGCTTCAGGCTGAACGGCTGGCGCTGCTGCCGCTACAGGTGATTGAATCCTCGGGTCTTGCTCGGCAGGGTGACGCTCTCTGGACGCATAATGACAGTGGAGATGACCCGCTGATCTATCGGCTGGATCCTCTGTCGGGTGAGGTGTTGTCCACGCGGCGTGTGCGTGACGCCATCAACTTCGACTGGGAGGAGATGGCGGCGGATGCCGAGTGGCTGCATATACTGGATTGCGGCAATAACCTGGGGCACAGAGAGTGGATGCAAATCTATTCCGTATCCTGGCAGTCGCTGCGGTCTGCCGCTGCGGATGAAACGGTGCCATCACGTCTGATGGAGTTTCGCTTTGCCGATGCAGGCAGGTCGGGAGGTGCCTACGCCCATGACAATGACTGTGAAGCGGCAGCCGTGGTCAATGGGCGAATCTGGGTGTTCAGCAAAAACTGGCAGGACCAGCATACTCGTCTGTATCGGGTGAGTCCTGGGGAAGGGGGGCGGCAGCGGGTTGAGCCGGAGGCTCGCTTCCCGGTGGGCGGCTTGATTACAGCCGCCGATTACGATGCCAAACGCAAGCGTTTGGCGTTGCTGGGCTACACCAAGGGGCGCTTCACCTCCCATGCCTTTGTTTGGACGCTTCCGGTCAGCAATGATCAACCCGACTGGAGCCGTGCCCGCTATTACAGTCTAAGCCCATCGGGTCAGTGGGAAGCCATCGTCTGGACGGATGATGGACTGTTGCTTACCCGTGAAAGCAGCCTGCTTGGACAGGCATGGCTGGGGACCGTTGCCCTGCCATGATCGCAGATCGCTTTCCGGCTATAATCACGCTTTTGTGCTCTTCATTTATTACAGGTCCGGCGGATAGTAATGCTTCAAATCTATAACACTCTGACCAACAGCAAGACAGCTTTCACCCCGATAGAGCCCGGCAAAATCCGGATGTACGTCTGTGGCGTGACCGTCTATGACTATTGCCATATCGGCCATGCTCGAGTGATGGTGGCCTTCGACCTGATCACGCGGTATTTGCGTGCCCGCGGCTGGGATGTGACCTATGTGCGCAACATTACGGATGTGGATGACAAGATCATTCGTCGTGCTGCGGAGAACAATGAGCCTGTTGATGCCCTGACCGAGCGCATGATTGCAGCGATGCATGAAGATGAAGCGCGTCTGTTTGTGCTGCGTCCGGACCAGGAGCCGCGTGCCACGGCACATATCGACGATATCATCGCTATGGTGGCGACTCTGATTGACAAGGGATATGCCTACGCGGCAGCCAATGGAGATGTCTACTATCGGGTCGAGAGGTTCGAGACTTACGGCCGACTGACCAACAAGGTACTGGAAGATCTGCGTTCGGGCGCCCGGGTTGAGGTGGAAGAAGCCAAGGAAAGCCCGCTCGATTTCGTGCTCTGGAAGGCAGCCAAGCCGGGTGAAGTCAGCTGGTCTTCACCCTGGGGCGAAGGTCGCCCTGGCTGGCACATTGAATGTTCGGCCATGTCCAAATGCTGTCTGGGTGAAACCTTTGATATTCACGGCGGAGGGCCTGATCTGCCATTCCCGCATCACGAGAATGAAATCGCTCAGTCCGAGGCCGCCAACGGCTGCACCTATGTCAATTACTGGATGCATGCGGGGCCGGTACGGATGGGGCAGGAGAAGATGTCCAAGTCATTGGGCAACTTCTTTACCATTCGTGAGGTGCTCAAGCATTACAATCCAGAGGTCATTCGCTACTTCCTTTCCAGTGTGCACTACCGCAGCTATATCGATTACTCGGAAGACGGTCTGCGTGAGGCGCACAGTGCCCTTGAGCGTTTCTATCAGGCGTTGAAAGCCGTGCCGGAGATTGCGCAGGAGGTGACATTGCAGAATGACTATGCCGAGCGCTTCTGTGCGGCCATGGATGATGATTTCAACACGCCGCGTGCCTTGGCGGTGCTGTTTGAGATTGCCAGTGAGCTGAACAAGGCCGCGCGTGAGGGTGATGCTGCAGCGCCTCAGCTGGCGGCGCAGTTGAAGCAGTTGGCCGGTATGATCGGTATGCTGCAGCAGGACCCGGATCAGTTCCTGCAGGGCGAGGCTGGTGAAGGAGATCTGTCGAGTGCCGAGATTGAGGCGCTGATTGCCCAGCGCGCTCAGGCTCGCAAGGATCGTGATTTTGCAGAAAGCGACCGAATCCGTGACCTGCTGGCGGACAAGGGCGTCATTCTGAAAGACAGTCGAGAAGGAACCAGCTGGTACCGGGAAGGCTGACCAGCGACCCTGCGACGATGCTGGTGCATTGTCGCAGGGCGCGTGGGGTTCGTTCAGGATGTTCCGGTTGTTTCCTGACGTGTGTTCAGGTTTTCCGGCAGGCTGGATGTCTGCGACAACTGCTCCTTGAGTGCCTGTAGCTGGCTGTGATCGAGTCGCCGCCGTTGCTCGGTAACATCCCTCATCATGCAGACATAGTGCTGCGTCTGTTGCTTCTCATCCTTGACAGCGGTAACGCTGGTTTCCTGAATGTAGAGTTGTCCGTTGCGGGTTCTGTTGACGATATCGCCACTCCAGCTCCCGGTATCAATCAGTGTTTTCCACATGCGATAAAAGAAAGCACTGTCATGATGGCCTGAATTCAGAATGGAAACGTTGCGACCCTCCACCGCCTGAGGCGCGTAACCCGTTAAGGTCTGAAAAGCGTGATTGGCCAACTCAATACAGCCACGCGCATCGGTTACCATGATGGCGTCATGGCTATGATGAAATACTGCCTGGGCAATTCTGGACTCCTGACGCTGGCGCTTTTCCGCGGTAATGTCGCGAAACATCACCTGGATGGCCCGTTGGCCACGGTAGTGAAGCATGGTGCTGGATACCTCGGCTTCAAATACTGAGCCATCGAGCCGCATCAGTTTCTGCTCCGCGGGCTTGAGGCTCTCGCCTCGTGCCAGTGCGGCGCCTCGGTCGCGAACAAAATCGCGACTGTCGGGATGAACCAGGGTGTCGATATCGCGCTGCAGCAGTTCGTCGGGTGATGGGCATCCAAACAGGGCGGCAGCGTGATCGTTGGCCAACTCAACCACACCATCGATATGTACCACAATCGCTTCCGGAGATTGAGTAAAGAGGGTGCGGTAGCGCTGGTACATCTCTTCGGCACGTGAAGCCATGCGACTGCTCAGTTGCAGAGCCTGATGTCGGGCCTGAATGAAAAACAGCAGCAGAGACGCGATCAGAAATGTCAGGGACAGCCCGGCAATCAATGTGCCGCCATGATAGTCACGTGTTGCGTCTCGGTACAGACTTGGGTCAAGGGCGCTGATCTGCAGCTGAATCTCGCTTCCGGCCAGCAGCAGTTGGGTATCGTGCTGCAGGGTTTCTACAGACTGGCCCAGTTCGGGGTGCGTGTCATAACTGACGGGACGGTTATCCTCGCGTGGATCCATCAACTGAATGCGCATCGGGTTGGTCAAGTCGTCAAGGCTTTCATTGACCAGCTGGCTCATGCTGAAACCAAGAGTCACCCATCCCAGAAAGCGGGTCTGTGTCTGCACTGGTAAGAGCAATAAATAGTCCAGGGAGTTGATATCGGTTGGCAGCAGTGAAAGAGGCAGGGTTGCGCTCATGTTACCACTTGTCATCGCCTGTATTGCAGCGGTTCGGCGAGAGTCCCCACTGTGAATGTCATACCCCAGCATGCGGTTCTCCACATCGGCCGGGATGAGGTGCATGACCACAAAACTGGGCTGATCAGCTTTGGGTGTGGGGAAAATGTTCAGTTGTCGCGTGCTGGCGGCGTTGAAGCGCTCGACAAAGGCATCCCGTTCCTCGGGTGACAGGTAGCGCGTATAGGACAGTCCGACGATCCCAAGATCCGAATAGCGGATGTCATAGGAATTGAACATCTGATGCCAGCGGTGGTTGAGCTCCAGTGAAGGGGCGTCAGAGTGGTTGAGCACCAGTCCACGGCCAGCTTTCATCAGCAGGGCAAAACGATCCACTTTTTCCTGCAGAACGCGTGTGGTTTGCTGTGCAGTGGCCTTGAATCGGCTTTCCAATTCGATTTTTTGCTGAGCGGCTTCACGCTGTGCAAGCAGCACGCTGAGCGTGGTGCCTGTAATCAGAATCAGGGCAACGGGAAGGGCTATCTGGCGCAGCCAGAAGCGTAGTTGGGTGCGGTTACACGCAGGTTGATAGTCCTTGTCTGTCTGCATCCTGCAATCTTCCTGAAAGGTCTGTCCGTAAAACTAGCAGATTTTTCGCATTGAAACAGGAGTTTGGGTGCTCGCCGGTGTGCGCGAGCACCCGGTATCCGTCAGCTCTCAAGCATGGCGGCCGCTTCAAGCGTGTTTTCCATCAGGCAGGCTACTGTCATTGGTCCAACGCCGCCAGGTACCGGCGTGATCCACCCGGCACGCTCAGCGGCGGGCTCGAACTCAACATCCCCGACCAGACGGCCATCATCCAGGCGGTTGATGCCGACATCAATTACGACCGCACCCGGTTTGATCCAGTCTCCTTTAACAAGGCCCGGGATGCCGACGCCAACCACGACAATGTCAGCTCGGCGCACGTGGGCTTCAAGGTCGCGGGTGAAACGGTGGGTGGTGGTTGTGGTGCAACCGGCCAGCAGCAGCTCAAGTGTCATGGGGCGTCCCACGATATTGGATGCGCCCACGATAACGGCCTCCTGTCCATGCAGGTCAATGCCGGTAGAAGCCAGAAGCGTCATTACCCCCTTGGGGGTGCACGGCCGCAACACCGGAATGCGTTGTGCCAGGCGACCCAGGTTGAAGGCATGGAAGCCGTCCACATCCTTGTCCGGTCGTATCTGCTCCAGTACTTCAGTGGCATCAAGGTGGCGCGGCAGTGGCAGCTGAACCAGAATGCCGTCAATCTCGCTGTCTGCATTCAGCTCGCTGATGAGGTTCAGGAGCTCTTCGCGGCTGGTTTCAGCTGACAGATCGTAGGCGCGCGACGTGATGCCAACTTCTTCGCAGGCATTCTTCTTGTTGCGAACGTACACCTGCGAAGCCGGGTCGCTGCCGACCAGAATAACGGCGAGGCAGGGTGCACGTTTGCCCTGCTCAAGGCGAGTTTGAATACCAGCGCGGACTTTCTGTCTGACTTCAGCGGCGATTTGCTTGCCATCAATGATGCGGGCGCTCATGGCTGGGGAGTGTTCCTTTAAGCTGCATATAGTTGGGAAATGAATAATGGAGACGATTTTCTCATCTTTGTGGCCGCAGGGCCAATGTACTTTTCTTTAGGCAGCACAGATACAGAGTGTTGTTTCTGCTGAAAAATGTTGAATTCGGGTGTTGACCTTGCCGAGGCGCTGCCTTAGGATACGCACCTCCTCGACACGGGGTAGATACTCAAGACGAGGCGGCGTATTATGCGCTCGTAGCTCAACCGGATAGAGCAACGGCCTTCTAAGCCGTAGGTTGCAGGTTCGAGTCCTGCCGGGCGTGCCATGCAGGTCGTCTAAAGGGTTGAGTATACAAGGTTATGGTGGGCGTAGCTCAGTTGGTAGAGCCCCGGATTGTGATTCCGGTGGTCGTGGGTTCGAGCCCCATCGTCCACCCCATTTCCTTGTAAGCTTCAGCCGCTGGCTGAGAAGTTGGCGGACGTGGTGGAATTGGTAGACACGCTGGATTTAGGTTCCAGTGCCGCAAGGTGTGAGAGTTCGAGTCTCTCCGTCCGCACCACACAGGCAACACACTATATGGTGGGCGTAGCTCAGTTGGTAGAGCCCCGGATTGTGATTCCGGTGGTCGTGGGTTCGAGCCCCATCGTCCACCCCAGTGTGCCCTGATTTATACCTCTGTTTTTCCTATCCTTCTGATTCAAAAGACTTTGTCTGTTTCATTCCCGTTGATTGTCCGCTAAAGCGATTGGGCTTTTGCTTGACTAATGCCAACAGTTGGATGAAAATTTCGCGCTTTAGAATTTTGGCTCTGCTGGTCGGTCGTCATCAGGCGAATGTTCTCCCTTATTTCTCGGGATGAGTGTTCAAAAGGACGAGCCTGCAGGTCGCACCATCATGCTGCAAACTATTTGTGAGGATCTCCATGCAAGTTTCTGTTGAAACGACTTCCGGCCTCGAGCGTCAGATGACCGTAACTGTCCCGGCTGCACGCATTGACCAGGACGTAGACAAGCTGGTTGCTCAGCAGGCGCGCACTCGCCGTCTGGACGGTTTCCGTCCGGGCAAGGTTCCGCCCAAGGTGATCAAGCGCATGTTCGGCAGCGCAATCCGTCAGGACGTGCTGGGTCAGGTCGTTCAGGAAAGCTTCTACACCGCTGTTGAGCAGGAAAAACTGCAGCCGGCAGGTGGTCCGAGCATCGAATTCAAAAACGACAAGGAAGGTGAAGACCTTCAGTACGTTGCGACCTTCGAAGTGTACCCGGAGATTGAGCTGAAGGATCTCTCCGGTGTCGAGCTGGAAAAGCAGACGTCTGACATCACTGATGCCGACATGGATCAGATGATCGAAACCCTGCGCAAGCAGCAGGCCAACTGGGTTGAAGTTGACCGTGCCGCTGCCGAAGGCGACCAGGTCAAGATCGACTTCGAAGGCTTCATTGATGGTGAAGCATTTGAAGGCGGCAAGGCTGAAGGTCACAGCCTGGTGCTGGGTTCCGGCTCCATGATTCCGGGCTTTGAAGCCGGTCTGGAAGGCAAGAAAGCGGGTGAGGAGTTCGACCTGGAAGTGACTTTCCCGGAAGACTACCACGCTGAAAACCTGAAGGGTAAAGCCGCTGTATTCAAAACTAAGGTACAGTCCGTTTCCGCTCAGGAACTGCCTGAACTGAACGAAGAGTTCTTCTCTCGCTTCGGTATCGAAGAGAAAGAACTGGACGGCTTCAAGACTGAAGTACGCAAGAACATGGAGCGTGAGCTGAAGCATGCGCTGAAGATGAAACTGAAAGATCAGGTTTTCACTGCGCTGCTGAAAGCCAACGAGATCGACGTACCGTCCGCTCTGATCGACAGTGAAATCGACAACCTGCGTCGCCAGGCAATCCAGCAGTTCGGTGGTCCGGATGCCAATATCGACCCGAACATGCTGCCGAAAGAAATGTTTGAAGCGCAGGCTCAGCGTCGCGTCAGCGTTGGTCTGCTGGTGCAGGAAGTGGTCAAGGCCAACGATATGAAAGCGGATGAGCAGCGTGTGCGCGAAACCGTTGAAGAGATGGCTGAAACCTACCAGGAGCCGCAGCAGGTTATCGACTGGTACTACAGCAACGACCAGATTCTGAATCAGATCAAGAGCCTGGTGCTGGAAGATCAGGTAGTTGATCATCTGCTGGCTTCTGCTACAGTCATTGAAAAGGCAGTTGCATACGAAGAGGCGATCAAGCCCGCTCAGCAGCAGGCCGAAGAGACCGAAGCCTGATCCGGACACCCGGTCAGGGCGTAAGCCGTAAAGGAAACGACAGTTGGCCTGGCTGACTGTCGTTTTTTCGCTTATCAGGGTAAGGAGAATTCTTGCATGGCAGATATCTATTCCGGGCGTTTCACTGATATCACCAATTCCGGGCTGGTTCCGATGGTGGTGGAGCAGAGCTCACGAGGCGAGCGCGCCTACGATATCTACTCCCGTCTGCTCAAAGAGCGGGTCATTTTTCTGGTCGGTCAGGTCGAAGACCACATGGCCAATCTGATTGTCGCCCAGTTGCTGTTCCTTGAAGCCGAAAATCCGGACAAGGATATCCATCTGTACATCAACTCACCGGGTGGCTCTGTCACAGCGGGCATGGCGATCTACGACACCATGCAGTTCATTAAGCCTAATGTGAGCACCATGTGTATTGGCCAGGCGGCCAGTATGGGCGCTTTCCTGTTGGCAGCGGGTGCACCGGGCAAGCGCTTTGCACTTCCGAATGCACGCGTGATGATTCATCAGCCGCTGGGTGGCTATCAGGGGCAGGCAACCGATATCGAGATCCACACCCGTGAAATCCTCTCCATTCGCGAGAAGCTGAATCGTCTGCTGGCGCACCACACGGGCCAGGACTTCGAGACGATTGCGCGTGACACGGATCGCGACAATTTCATGGACCCGAAAACGGCAGCCGAATACGGGTTGATCGACTCCGTACTTGAGCGTCGCCTCGAGAGCGAATAAGCGATTCCCGTTTGCAGCCGGGTTGAAATTTGGCTGTTTCGGGCGCATAACACGTGTAAATGGTTTTTTTGAGGTAAGAAGATGGCAGACGAGACGACCGGCAAGGGGGGAGAGGGCAGCAAGCTGTTCTGTTCCTTCTGCGGTAAAAGCCAGGATGAAGTGCGTAAGTTGATCGCAGGTCCCTCTGTCTTTATCTGTGACGAATGCGTTGATCTCTGCAACGACATCATCCGTGAAGAGATTCAGGATTCGGACGAGCAGGAACCCAGTGACACGCTGCCGACGCCCGCCGAGATCAAGGCGACGCTGGACGATTATGTCATCGGCCAGGAGCGCGCCAAGAAGGTTCTGGCGGTGGCGGTGTATAACCATTACAAGCGTCTGCGGTTCCAGAAAAAGGGCGATGTAGAGCTTGGCAAGAGCAACATTCTGCTGATCGGTCCCACCGGCAGTGGCAAGACGCTGCTTGCTGAAACCATGGCGCGACTGCTCAATGTGCCGTTCACCATTGCGGATGCGACGACGCTGACTGAAGCCGGCTATGTGGGTGAGGATGTCGAGAACATCATCCAGAAGCTGCTGCAGAAGTGTGATTACGATGTCGAAAAGGCTCAGCTGGGCATTGTCTACATCGACGAGATCGACAAGATTTCACGCAAGTCCGATAACCCGTCCATTACCCGCGACGTATCGGGTGAGGGCGTGCAGCAGGCCTTGCTGAAACTGATCGAGGGTACGGTTGCCTCCGTTCCGCCTCAGGGTGGACGCAAGCATCCGCAGCAGGAGTTCCTGCAGGTGGACACCTCCAATATCCTGTTCATCTGTGGCGGTGCCTTTGCCGGTCTGGAAAAAATCATCCGTGATCGCAGTGAGCGCAGTTCCATCGGTTTTAGTGCCGTGGTGAAAAGCAAGGATGACAGCCGTCTGAGCGAAGCGCTGCACGATGTTGAGGCGGAAGACCTGGTCAAGTTTGGTCTGATTCCCGAGTTCGTGGGACGTCTGCCGATGATTGCTACCCTCTCCGAACTGGATGAAGAAGCACTGATTCAGATTTTGACTGAGCCCAAGAACAGTCTGGTCAAGCAGTATCAGGCATTGTTCGAGATGGAAGGGGTCGAGGTGGACTTCCGTGAAGACGCACTGAAAGCGGTTGCCGAAAAGGCGTTGGAGCGTCGTACCGGTGCCCGTGGCCTGCGTTCAATTCTGGAAGCGACGCTGCTGGATATCATGTACCAGTTGCCGTCGATGGAGAACGTGGCCAAGGTCGTCATCGACGAAGGTGTCATTACCGGCACTTCCGAACCGATTCTGATCTACGAGAATCAGGAGCCCGTCAAGGCCTCGGCCGACAGCTGATCCTGCATTCTGTCACTTCCCGAATCCCCGCCCCGTGCGGGGATTCGTGTTTCTGGGGCAGGGTGCAGCGTGCGACGCGCTGCATTTGTTTTGCGTCACTGTCCGCAAGGCTCTTATAATCGGCTGGAGCACGCGGTTGGGAAAATGCCGCTGCCATACAACAACAGATGACATAAGGAAGACATGATGCTGAAACGTCGCACATTCATGGCTGCAGCAGCCGCTACATTGCTGTTCAGCTCTGTTGCCAGTGCCGAATACAAGGCCGAGTACACCGTCTCCACCGTTTTGCCCTCTGCCTTCCCCTGGGGACAGGCTGCCGACAAATGGGTCGAGCTGGTTAAGGAGCGCTCGGAAGGTCGCATCAACATGAAAATCTACAGCAACTCCCAGCTGGTGTCCGGTGACCAGACCAAGGAGTTCTCGGCCATGCGCTCCGGCCTGATTGATATGGCTGTGGGTTCGACCATCAACTGGTCACCGCAGGTGCCCGAGCTGAATCTGTTTTCGCTGCCTTTCCTGATGCCGGACTATGCCGCCATCGATGCAATCACTCAGGGTGAGGCCGGCAAGGCTGTATTTGCGGCCATTGAAAAACGTGGCGTCACGCCGCTGGCCTGGGGCGAAAACGGCTTCCGTGAACTGTCCAACTCCAAGCGTGAGATCAAGCAGCCGTCCGATCTGCAGGGACTGAAGATCCGTGTTGTGGGGTCGCCCCTGTTCCAGGATACCTTTACGGCTCTGGGTGCGAACCCGACGCAGATGAGCTGGGCCGATGCCAAGCCGGCACTGACCACGGGTGCGGTGGATGGTCAGGAAAACCCGCTGTCCGTGTTCGATGTGGCACGTATCGACCAGGTGGGCCAGACCTACCTGACCCAGTGGCACTACATGGCTGACCCGCTGGTATTTGCTGTCAGCAACCGTGTGTGGAGCCAGTTCAGCCCGGAAGATCAGGCCCTGCTGAAGCAGGCTGCCATTGATGCCGGTAAGTGGGAGATCGAAAAATCCCGTGCCGAACTGGATGAAACACTGGCCAAGATCAAGGAGCGTGGCGTTCAGGTGACCGATCTGACCCCTGAACAGCATGCAGCCTTTGTCGAAGCCACTCAGTCCGTATACGAAAAGTGGACACCGCGTATCGGCGAAGAGCTGGTCAAGCAGGCGCAGGACGCCATTGCCAACCGTCCGCAGTAATAGGGTACCTGCATGAAAACGCCCGCCACCCCGGCGGGCGTTGTTGTCTGAAGTGGAGTGATAATGTCTACCCGACCCCCCAAGTTCAGGCCGGAGGCCTGGCTGGCGTCCCTGTCATTGATCGCGATCTGTCTGATCAGTCTGGGCAATGTAATCGTGCGCTATGCGACCGATGCCTCCTTTGCCTTCACCGAAGAGTTTTCGGTCTTTTTGCTGGTACTGCTCACCTTTGCCGGAGCAGCGGTAGCGGCACGTCATAATCAGCACATTCGCATTGAACTGATCGAACATCACCTGCCCAAACCGGCGCTCAAGGTCGTGTATGTGCTGCAGTGGCTGGCGGGCGTGATCGTACTGGGCGTTACCTGCTGGTACGGTGCCAAGCTGGCGCTGGAAGAATATCAGTGGGAATCACTGTCCCCGGGGCTCGGGCTGCCCAACTGGATTTATGTGGCCTGGCTGCCGTTACTGGCAGCGGCCATCATGCTGCGCATGACGCAGAATCTCATCGATCGCCTGCGTGGCAATGAACTGCAGGAGGTGATTCATGAGCCCTGATCTGCTGCTGATCGGCAGTTTTCTGCTGGCGTTGCTGCTGGGTGTCCCCGTTGCCATCGCGCTGGGACTGGGTGGCATCGTCGGCATATTGGCCGGGTTGTCACCAGACATGCTGGCGACACTGGGCACCAATACCTATAACAGTGTGGCCAAGTACCCTCTGATAGCGATTCCGCTGTTCATCCTTACGGGTCTCATTTTTGAGCGGGCAGGGGTGGCCGCCAGTCTGGTGCGCTTTGCCCAGTCGGTTATCGGCCCCCGGCATGGCGGACTGGCGGTCGTGGCCGTACTGGTCTGTCTGATCATGGGTGGAATGAGTGGCTCAGGCCCGGCCGATGCGGCAGCGGTTGCGATGGTGATGCTGCCCAGCATGCGCAAGGCCGGCTATCCGCAGCCGTTCTCCGCATCGTTGATAGCGGCATCCTCGTCTACCGCCATTTTGATCCCGCCCTCTATTGCACTCATTCTGTACTCCATCGTGGTGCCGGGTGTGGACCTGCGAGCGCTCTTTGCCGCCGGGCTTTTCCCCGGAATACTGGCCGGCCTCTCATTGCTGGTGCCGGCACTGCTGCTGGCGCGCAAGTACGGCTGGGAGGACCCTAAAGAGTCGGAGCGGCCGCCATTCTGGCCCAGCCTTAAGGCCGCACTGCCGGCGCTGTTTGCACCGGTGATCATTCTCGGCGGCCTGCGTTCGGGGCTGTTTACACCCACCGAAGCGGCCGTGGTCGCCGTGACCTACGGCGTTATTGTAGGCTGCCTGATCTACCGTAATCTGGGAATTCGTCAGCTGTTTGACCTGATGACAGAAGCGGCCGTGACCTCGGGCGTGGTGATGCTGATAATCGCACTGGCCGGCATCTTCGCCTGGGCGGGTACCACGCTTGGCACATTCCAGCATTTGGCCAATGGGCTGCTGGCGCTGTCCGAGAATGGCTGGGTTCTGCTGGGGCTGGTGATGTTGCTGGTGCTGATTGCCGGCATGCTGCTGGATGCGGTATCCATCTATTTGATCCTCATCCCGATTGTGTTGCCGCTGATGAACCATTTTGGCTGGAATCCAATCTGGTTCGGTATTCTGCTCGCCATGAACATCGCCATTGGTCAGTTCACGCCACCGGTTGCCGTAAACCTGATGGTCACCACTCGCATTGCCAATATCCGTCTGGAACACACCATCGGCTGGACGCTGATCTTCATCGCGGCCATGGCCTGCAGCTTGCTGCTGGTGATGCTGGTACCGGGCATTGCGCTCTGGTTGCCGGAGAAACTGGGCTACGTCGTTGGCGCCTGGTAGTCACCCAGGGCCGGTCAGTGTGCTGGCCGGCCAGACAGGTGTATCCCGAGGCCGACCTGATTCATTATAATGCTGGGCCTGATTCACCTGTCTTTCCCGTTTTCATATCCGGATACCTTTAGCATCATGTACCGATACTGTTTAGCCTTACTGCTCCTGCTGCCTGCCCACTTCGCACATGCTGACATTTTTGCCCCGTTCCGGGACGAGGATGGCAGTACCAAGTGGCAGTACGTTGCCAACTTCTCCAGCGGTGTGCTGATTATTCTGCTCACGCTGGCGGCTGTCGTGCTGTTTGTTGTGTGGCGCCGGGCACGCAGCTACAACCATCAGCTGGAAGAGATTCGCGGCAATCTTGAAGAGCGAGTCAAGGAGCGTACTGCCCGCCTTGAGCAGGAAGTGGCTGAGCACGTGGTCACGACCGGTCGACTGCAGGCGTCCGAAGCCTATATTCAGAATATTCTCAGCTCCATGCCGCTGGTGTTGGTCGGACTTGACCGCGAGGGCACCATTACGCAGTGGAATCCACGGGCCGAAAAACTGTCCGGCATCAAGGCGATCAACGCGATCGGTCGCAACCTCTGGGCGATCTACCCGGATATCACCCTGAAGCCGCGCCACATTGAAGAGGCGTTGCAGAAGAACGAAACGCTGACTTTGCGCTACAGCCAGCCGGGCAGCTATTACATGGATATCACCGTGTATCCGCTGGAAAACTACAGCGAGCCGGGTGTGGTGATTATGGTGGATGATGTGACACGCCGCGTGATTGCCGAGAACATGTTGATCCAGCACGACCGCCTGGCGTCAATGGGTGAACTGGCTACCACCATGGCCAGCGACATCAACAAGCCGTTGCAGGCGATCCTGTTTGATCTGCGCAGCTTCCACAGCCTGCTGGAAAAAATCACTTTCCTGCAGGAAGACAGTCGGCAGAAGGAGGAGGTAGAACGTCTTCACAAACTGCTGCAGAACGCTGCCGAGCATGGGCGTGAGGTGGAGTCGGTCATCCAGAATCTGCTGGAGTTTGCCCGTGGCCGCACAACGGCTCCGGCCAGTGCCAACGTGATCGATATCATCGAGCACTCCGTTGATCTGGCGGGCGAAGTGCTGGCGCTGCCTGACGCCCTTGCGTTCAGTGAGATAAAAATCGAACGTCACTTCGAATCCAACCTGCCCAAGGTGCCGTGCTACGTGACGGAGCTGCAGCAGGCCCTGCTCAGTATCATGCGTTACTCACTGGGGGCGTTGAGCGAGAAGGTTGCTCAGAATCGTGAAGGTTTTGTGCCCAAGCTGAAGCTGTATGTCTCCAGAAGCTACGATGCGCTGTCCCTGCGTATCCAGCACAACGGTGTGGGTCTCAGCAGTGAAGAGCAGATGTGTCTGTTCGAGCCCTATCCACATCATGCCGAGAACGAAATGGCGTCGGCATCCGGGCCTGAGCAGCGTCTGTCCTTTGCCTTCTATGTCATCACGCAGCAGCATCGGGGGCACATGGCGGTGACGTCCGATCCTGAGGTGGGCACAACCTTCCACATTCAGCTGGAGCTGAACTGAAACCGGGCGTTTAATCGTCCTGTTTACGACTAAAGAGCCATATTCTCGCTGCCAAGGCACTATACTCGAAGTTCAGTAGCGATCGCTAAGATTGAAAGCGTCAATCGTTACTGCTCTTCGAGCGTGATGCGAATAACAACAAGAGGCCAAGAATATGATCTACGCACAGCCAGGACAGGCAGATTCCATCGTTACTCTGCAGCCGCGTTACGGCAACTTCATCGGTGGTGAATGGAAAGCGCCGGTGAAAGGTGAATACTTCAAAAACGTTTCGCCGGTAACCGGTGAAGCCTTCTGTGAAATTCCACGCTCCACTGCTGAAGATATCGAGCTGGCACTGGATGCAGCACACGCGGCCAAGGATGCCTGGGGTCGCACCTCCGTACAGGAACGTTCCAACCTGTTGCTCAAGATCGCAGACCGCCTGGAAGCGAATCTGGAGCAGATCGCCGTGGCCGAAACCTGGGACAACGGCAAGGCCGTGCGTGAAACGCTCGCTGCGGACGTACCGCTGGCCATCGATCACTTCCGCTACTTTGCCGGTTGTATCCGTGCACAGGAAGGCTCCATCGGCGAAATCGATGAAAACACCGTTGCCTATCACTTCCACGAGCCGCTGGGCGTTGTGGGTCAGATCATTCCCTGGAACTTCCCGCTGCTGATGGCGGCATGGAAAATTGCACCGGCTCTGGCGGCAGGCAACTGCATCGTCCTGAAACCGGCCGAGCAGACACCCTGGTCCATTCTGAAACTGATGGAAACCATTCAAGACTTGCTGCCGCCGGGCGTGCTGAACATCGTTAACGGCTTTGGTGCTGAAGCCGGTCAGGCGCTGGCCACCAGCAAGCGCATTGCCAAGATCGCCTTCACCGGTTCAACCCCGGTCGGTTCCCACATTCTGAAATGTGCAGCCGAAAACATCATTCCGTCGACTGTAGAGCTGGGTGGCAAGTCTCCCAACATCTACTTTGAAGACGTCATGAACCATGAAGACGAATTCATCGACAAGTGCGTGGAAGGTACCGTGCTGGCGTTCTTCAACCAGGGCGAAGTATGTACCTGCCCGTCGCGTCTGCTGGTGCAGGAAAGCATTTATGATGAGTTCATCTCGCGCGTGATCGACCGCATCAAGAAGATCAAGCGCGGCAACCCGCTTGATACCGACACCATGGTAGGTGCTCAGGCGTCCCAGGAACAGTTCGACAAGATCATGAGCTACTTCGACATCGGCCGTGCCGAAGGTGCAGAAGTGCTGATCGGTGGCGACAAGGAGCAGCTTGGCGATGATCTGGGTCGCGGCTACTACATCCAGCCGACCCTGCTCAAGGGCAACAACAGCATGCGCGTGTTCCAGGAAGAGATCTTTGGCCCGGTTGTATCCGTCACGACCTTCAAGGACGAGGCTGAAGCCCTCGCCATTGCCAACGACACCGAGTTTGGTCTGGGTGCCGGCGTATGGAGCCGTGACATGAACCGTGCCTACCGTATGGGCCGTGGCATTCAGGCCGGTCGTGTCTGGACCAACTGCTACCACCAGTACCCGGCGCACGCCGCTTTCGGTGGCTACAAGAAGTCCGGCGTCGGTCGCGAAACCCACAAGATGATGCTCGACCACTACCAGCAGACCAAGAACATGCTGGTCAGCTACGACATCAATCCGCTGGGATTCTTCTAAGCCACTTTCTCCGAAGCTCTGCACAGGGACGTGCGATTCATGGCTGCTTCACCCTGGCAGTCTATTGCTCTGCAGCAATCCATTTAACGGCCTCCGGGCCGTTTTTTTATGGGCAGGCGGGTATGGTCATGGGGCCTGCTATCGATCCCGAAACAGGCAAAATGCTGACCATCCATCAGGCCTTCATACCAAGTCAGCCCTCAATTCGTTCCAAAGTACCATATTGTAAGGCGTGCCCGGTTGCCTACTATCGAAGGGTCACCAAGACATATCGATAACAAAAACGAGGAACGCATTATGTGGACCAAACCTGCCTACACTGATCTGCGCATCGGCTTCGAAGTCACCATGTACTTCGCCAACCGCTGAGCACACGGCGGCCCTGCGGGGCCGCTTTTGCTTTCCGAACCCTCTATACCCCAGCGGATACACAATAATGAAAATACAGATACTGGGCTCCGCCGCCGGGGGCGGCTTTCCGCAGTGGAACTGTAACTGCGCCAACTGCAAGGGGCTGCGCGACGGCACCCTGAACGCTCAGGCCCGCACCCAATCCTCCATCGCCGCCAGCCTCAACGGCACCGACTGGATTCTGTTCAACGCCTCACCCGATATTCGTGCCCAGCTGGAGAGCTTCGCGCCACTGCAACCGAAACAGGGCACGCGTGATACCGGCATTGCCGCCATCGTCCTGATGGACAGCCAGATCGACCACACCACCGGCCTGCTGCTGCTGCGTGAAGGCTGCCCGCATCAGGTCTACTGCACCGACATGGTCAAGCAGGACCTGAGTACCGGCTTCCCGGTGTTCAACATGCTGGAGCACTGGAACGGTGGCCTTAAGTGGAACCAGATCCCCAGTACCGACACCTATAACACCTTCACCATTGCCGAAGTGCCGGGCATCACCCTGACCGCCGTGCCGCTGCGTTCCAGCGCGCCGCCGTACTCGCCGCACCGCAACGACCCGCACCCCGGTGACAACATCGGCATCCTGCTCAAGGATGACGCCACCGGCCGCTCCCTGTTCTATGCCCCGGGTCTGGGCCGGATCGAGGACCACCTGCGCCCGATCATGGAGCAGGCCGACTGCCTGCTGGTGGATGGCACCCTCTGGCGCGAGGACGAGATGATCCACGCCGGCGTCGGTGACAAGCTGGGCGTGCACATGGGGCACCTGCCACAGTCCGGGGAGGCGGGCATGATCGCCTACCTTGATACCCTGGAGAAGCCCCGCAAGATCCTGATTCACATCAACAACACCAACCCGATCCTGATCGAGGACTCGCCCGAGCGCGGCGTGCTGAACGAACACGGGATCGAGGTCGCCTTTGACGGCATGAGCATTGAACTCTGAGGAGATCCGACATGAGCAACCGTGAACCGATGAGCCGCAGCGAATTCGAACAGGCCCTGCGCGCCAAGGGCGATCTGTACCACATTCACCACCCCTACCATGTGGCCATGTATGCCGGTCACTCCACCCCGGAGCAGATCCGGGGCTGGGTCGCCAACCGCTTCTACTATCAGGTCAACATCCCGCTCAAGGACGCCGCCATTCTGGCCAACTGTCCGCACCGTGACGTGCGCCGTCAGTGGCTGCAGCGGATCATGGACCATGATGGCTACGGCGATGCCGTGGGCGGCATCGAGGCCTGGCTGCAGCTGGGGGAGGCGGTGGGGCTGTCCCGCGAGGAGATCCTGTCGCAGGAGCATGTTCTGCCCGGCGTGCGCTTCGCCGTGGATGCCTACGTCAACTTTGCCCGCCGTGCCACCTGGCAGGAAGCGGCCAGCTCCTCGCTGACCGAACTCTTTGCCCCGCACATCCACCAGTCCCGTCTCGACACCTGGCCCACGCACTATCCGTGGATCAAGGCCGAGGGCTACCAGTACTTCCGCAACCGCCTGACGGAAGCGCGTCGCGACGTGGAACACGGTCTGCAGATCACCCTGGACCACTACACCACCCGCGAGCAGCAGGAACGCATGCTGGAGATCCTGCAGTTCAAGCTGGATGTGCTTTGGAGTATGCTCGATGCCATGAGCATGGCGTACGAACTGGAACGTCCGCCGTTCCATACCGTGACATCGGAGAAGGTGTACCACCGAGGATTGTTCAATGACTGAACCGGTGCTGGATCAAATCCCGAAGCTGAACGCCATGTTCCGCTTCCAGTGGGAAGAGGCGCAGAACTGTCATGTGCTGCTGTATCCCGAAGGGATGATCAAACTGAATGACAGCGCGGGTGCCATCCTGAGTGAAGTGAATGGCGAGCAAAACTGTGCGGCCATCATTCAGGCCCTGGAAACCCGCTTCCCCGACGCTGGTGAGCTGGGTCCGGATGTGCTGGAGTTTCTGGCGATCGCCCATGAGCAGAACTGGGTGCGCTATGTCTGAACAGCCGTCCGTACAGCCGTCTGGAAAACAGCAGAAGCCCCAGCGCCAAAGCCAACCGCTCTGGCTGCTGGCGGAACTGACCTACAAATGTCCGCTGCAGTGCCCCTACTGCAGCAACCCGCTGGACTTTGCCGCCCATGGCGAAGAACTCACCACCGATCAATGGATCGAGGTGTTCCGTCAGGCCCGCAAGATGGGGGCCGCGCAGCTCGGTTTCTCCGGTGGCGAACCGCTGGTACGACGCGATCTGGAACAGCTGATCGCCGAGGCACGTTCACTGGGTTACTACACCAACCTGATCACCTCCGGCATCGGTCTCAATGCCGCGCGCATTGCCGCCTTCCGCGAGGCGGGGCTGGACCATATCCAGATCAGCTTTCAGGCCTCGGACGAAACGGTCAACAACATGCTGGCCGGCTCCAGCAAGGCGTTCGAGCAGAAACTGAAAATGGCCCGCGAAGTGAAGGCCCAGGGCTACCCCATGGTGCTCAACTTCGTCACCCACAAGCACAACATCGACCGGATCGACCGCATCATCGAGCTCTGTGTCGAACTGGAAGCGGACTACGTTGAACTGGCCACCTGCCAGTACTACGGTTGGGCCCATGAGAACCGGGAGGCACTGCTGCCCACCCGGGCACAGCTGGAACGGGCCGAGCGCATCACCAACGAATACCGTGAAAAACTCGCGGCCGAAGGCAATCCGATCAAGCTGATCTTCGTCACGCCCGACTATTACGAAGAACGGCCGAAGAAATGCATGAACGGCTGGGGCGAGATCTTCCTCACCGTGACGCCGGACGGCACTGCGCTGCCGTGTCACAGTGCCCGCATGCTGCCGATCGAATTTCCCAACGTGAAGGATCACAGCCTGCAGCATATCTGGCATGAGTCGTTCGGGTTTAACCACTTCCGGGGCGACGACTGGATGCAGGAGCCTTGTCGCTCCTGTGGCGAGAAGGAACAGGATCTGGGCGGCTGTCGTTGTCAGGCCTATATGCTGGCCGGTGACATGAACGCGGCGGACCCGGTGTGCAGCAAATCACCGCACCACCAAAAAATCCTCGATGCCCGTGCCGCTGCCGAGCACAGTGGCGAGGACACGCCGATCACCTTCCGCAACGAGCGTAACTCACGGGTGTTTGCGCGTGGGTGAAGGCGTGCTCAGTGCACGGGAGGCGGTGCAGTCGATCCACGACTACGCCGCCTTGCGGTTTCATCAGGGGCAGCTGTACGGGGTGAGCTTTGATGCCGCCACAGGGCGCAATCGGCTGTGCCGGTTTGAGGCGGGGGAGGCGGTGAGCCTGCTGCCCGATCATTTCAGTGTTCGCAGCCGCGTACATGAGTATGGCGGCGGCGCCTGGTGTCTGGCGGATGACCGGATCTGTTTCGTCAACGACAGCGACCAGCAGATCTGGTGCCAGCCGCTGGACGCGGCTTCCCCGGCCTATCCTCTGACGACGATGCCCGATACTCGCTTTGCCGATCTGCAGTACGACGCCCGCCATCAGTGTTTGCTGGCGATCAGCGAACAGCACACCGAAACGGCCCTGGAGCCGATCAACCGGCTGGTCACAGTCGAGTTGGACACCGGCGGGGTCGAAACGCTGGCAGCAGGCGCCGATTTTTACAGCTCGCCGGCCTTGAGCCCGACAGGTGATCGGCTGGCGTGGGTTGAGTGGGATCACTCGCAACAGCCCTGGCGCTGTACCCGCCTGATGCTGGCGGATCTGAACGGGGCAGGGCAGATTGCTCAGGCCTGTCAGGTATCCGACACGCAAGACGCCGCCTGGCTGCAGCCGCGCTTTTCACCCGAAGGGCAGCTGCATGCCGTGGTTGATCGTGACAACTGGTGGCGCATTGAAGCGCTGACCCCGTCCGGGTTTCAGCCACTGCACACCGTTGGCGGCCCAGTGCCGGTGCGCACCGAATTTACCACCGCGCCCTGGCAGTTTGGGCTGAGTACCTACGGCTGGACCGCCTCGGGTGATCTTGTCGCGCTGGGTCAATGTGATGGCTATACCCGCCTGTGGCGTTTTATGCAGGGCTCGAAGGTGGCACAGGGCTGGCAGCCGCTGGAGCTGAGCCTGATGACCACACGCCTGCACGCACTCTGTGTTGCGGGTACATGGATCGGGTGTGTTGCCGAGTTTGCCGATCGTGAGCCGGCAATTGTGAAGATCGATACCGAGCTGGATGCCGACGATCCTGACCAGTGTACAGTGCTGGCCGGAGGGCATCCCCCGACTTATGCACCCAGTCTGCCGGTGTGTGAATGGGTCGATTCCGTCCCGTACTTTCTGTATCGACCGGCCAATGTGCCGCACAGCCAGCCGCTGCCGCTGGTGATCTGGACCCACGGAGGCCCCACCGCCAGCACAGCCCCGGTGCTCAAGCCTGCCATCCAGTACTGGACACAGCGCGGCTTCATGATCGCGGATGTGAACTACCGCGGCAGCACCGGGTATGGTCGAGACTACCGCCTGCAACTGGCAGGGCAGTGGGGCATCACCGATGTGGAAGACGTGGACGCCATTGCCTGCCGCCTGATCGAACAGGGGCGGGCACAGCCCGATGCCATCTTCATTCGTGGCAACAGTGCCGGTGGCTATACCACCCTGAGTACACTGTGCCGCTCCAGCCGCTTTAGTGGCGGGGCCAGCCTCTATGGCGTGAGCGACCCTGGACGGCTGAACCAGCTCACGCACAAGTTTGAATCCCGTTATCTGCACTGGCTGATCGGAGACCCCGCAACCGAGCCTGAACGCTATACGTCACGCTCGCCGCTGATGCAGGTTCACCGCGTCAGCGTCCCGGTAATCTTCTTTCAGGGCGAACAGGACAGGGTCGTGCTGCCGGAGCAGACGCGCCGGATGGCACAGAGCCTGAGCGAAAACGGCATTCGCGTTGAAACCCATTACTTCCCCGACGAAGCCCACGGCTTTCGCCAGCCCGAGAACCAGGCACAGGTGCTGGAACGGGAGCTGGCGTTTTACCGGAGTATTATCGACGCCGCCTCAAATCCCCCGCGTTAAAAACGTGGTCTGCTTGCTGGCTGATCCGGTCTGGCCGGTAAAGTGGAAATCCAGATTGGCGCGGGGCAGATCGAAGTCTTCGGCACACACCCGATACGAGAGCCAGCTGGCATTGTTGTCGGCAAGATCGATCAATTCGGGCCCGAACAACTCAAACGCGCCCGGCCCCTGCACCGCAACCCTGACCTGTTCCGGCTGACGGGTAAAGCCTTCCACCTTGACCCGGTAGTGGTTGCAGACGGTGTTCTCGTCCTGCTGGGTAAACAGTGCGCCACGGTCACGACGGATCTCCACCAGCAGGCTGGTGGTGCCGGTGAAGCCGAACAGCACGGCACCAAAGGCGACCAGCATCACCGCGCCATAGCCAGCCAGACGCGGCCGTATCAGGGGCGAGCGTTCGCCCTCCAGCTGCGCTTCGGAGGCGAAACGGATCAGCCCCGTGGGCCGGTTCAATTTGGTCATCACCGTATCACAGGCATCAATGCAGGCGGCGCAGTCGATACACGCGGCCTGCAGACCATCACGAATATCAATTCCGGTCGGGCACACCTGTACGCACAGGTCGCAATCCACGCAATCGCCGCTGTTCAGATCGGCGTTGCGCAGGCTGGCGCGGGGTTCGCCACGGCGCGTGTCGTAGCTGACGGTACGCGTGGCGCGGTCGAACATCACTCCCTGAAAGCGAGAGTAGGGGCAGGCATGCAGGCAGATTTTTTCACGCACCAGCCCCGCATTGGCGTAGGTCAGGCCGGCCATGATGATCAGCCAGCCGCTGACACCCGCCGTCAGTTGCAGCTGCACCGCATCGCTGACCAGCTCACGCATCGGGATGAAGTAACCGGTAAACGTCAGCGCCGTCAGCAGCGACAGCCCGATCCAGAGCAGGTGTTTGGCGATACGGCGCAACAGGCGTGTGCCACCGAGCGGTTTGCCTTCGGCGCGGGTGCGCTCACTGGCCCGGCCCTCGGTGAAATCCTCGATACGAATGAACAGCCAGGTCCAGATGCTTTGCGGACAGGCAAACCCGCACCACACCCGTCCCCAGGCCACCGCTATGAAAAACAGCAGGCAGGCGCCGGCAATCATCAATCCGGCCAAAAGCGGCAGGTCATGCCAGGACAGGGCATGGCCGAACAGTATGATCTGTCGCTGTGCAAACGAGAACAGCAGCCAGGGCTGTCCATCCACCTGCACCCACACCAGCCCGAAAAACAGCGCGATCATCGGCCAGCTGCTCAGGCGGCGCAGGGTCTGAAAGCGGCCCTCGGTCAGCCGCACATGAAACTTGCCATCGCGGGCGTAGGGCGGGGTGTAGTCTTGAACAACAGGTATTTTTTCCATGCTGGGCGGTCCCATGAATTGTTGACCGGGCAAGATTACGCTTGTACTCGCAACAGGTTCAGGTATAAAAAAATAAAAATGAATCGGTACAGATGGGTACAAACGGCATGACATCGGATTATCGCTATCGGCAGCTGGAACACTGGCTACTGCAGGGTATTCAGGAGCAGCGCTGGCGGCTGGGTGAACGCCTGCCGTCGATCCGTACCCTGTGCCGTGAGCACAGTCTGTCGAAGGCTACGGTGCAGCATGCGCTGCAGCGACTGGAAGCCCAGGGCTGGCTGGAAGCGCGTCCCAAGGCCGGCTACTTCGTCACCCTGAGGCCAGCGCCGCCCGGCGAGCAACAGGGCATGCCCAAGCGCAGCCAAATCATTCAGCCGCCACGGCCCGTGAGCGTGAATGACCTGCTGCTGGATATCATGCAGCGCAGTGCCGCCTTTGACCTGCTGCCTGACCTGAATGCGGGCGAGCTGCCGGCCGGCATCGTGGCGCTGAACCGCAGCATCGGACGGGCATTGCGGCGTCAGCACGGTGACGATTACCAGTATTATGATGAGCCCGCCGGATCGATCAGCCTGCGCGAGCAGTTGGCACTGCACTATGCCCGTCGCGGCTGGGCCGCCGCACCGGATCAGCTTTGCATTACCTCGGGCTGTCAGCACGCCCTGTTTCTGGCGTTGATGGCCTGCTGCAAGCCCGGTGATGTGGTGGCCGTTGAGTCCCCTGGGTTTTACGGTGTGCTGCAACTGCTGGAACAGTTGCAACTGCAGGTGGTGGAAGTCCCCGCGGGTGTAGATACCGGCATGGATATGGACGCACTGGACGCGGTACTGCAGCGCTGGCCGGTCAAGGCCTGTATCGTCTCGCCCGCGTTTGCCACCCCGAGTGGCGCACTGATGCCCACTGCAGCCCGACAACACTTGCTGGCGCTGGCCGAGCGCCATGATCTGGCCATCATCGAAGATGACATCTATGCCGACACCGCGCTGGGCAGCCCGCCCGACCCGCTCAAGGCGCTGGACGGTGATGACCGCGTGATTCTGTGCAGCTCGTTCTCAAAGTCCCTGTCGCGTGACCTGCGTCTGGGCTGGATCGCCGGTGGCCGCTGGCACGCCCGTATCCTGCACCTGAAGCTGGTCACCCAACTGGCCAGCAGCCGCACCCTGCAACAGGGCGTAGCCGACTACATGGCCGATGGCAGCCTTGCCACCCACCTGCGCCGCCAGCGTAACGCCATGCACCAGCGCCGCGACCAACTGATCGCCGCCCTCAACGCCTGGCCCATCGACCTGCGCGTCAGCAGACCCAGCGGCGGCCTTGCCGTCTGGGTAGAGCTGCCCGATACCTACGATACGCTGGCGTGCTACCCCCGCGCGCTGGAACAGGGCATCGTCATCACCCCGGGCCCGCTGTTCTCGGTATCCGGCCTGTTCAAACACTGCCTGCGCATCAGCTACGCTCACCCCTGGGATCGCAAGCGTTTGGCCGCGCTGAACCAGCTGCCCGAGCTGTTGGCAACAGGCAACAAATAATGCATATTTGAACTCTGCCAGCGGGAAGTCGGCAGCCACTACGACAGGGAAAAGAGGATGGGTCGATGACCGGGATGGTTTGCAGTTTTCATGTTTCATCAGTTGATCATCTCTTTTCTGGCGTGTTCCTGTTCCTTGGTGCTGTGGTCTGTACCCGTTTGAGCCACAGCGGAGCGCTGTTGTACCTTTTTCTGCTCAGAGCTTTGTTGTGAAGCTAATGAAATCAGTAAGTTATGGATGGAACGGGAAAATTAAAAGGTATACCCGTTAATAATTATTATGAGGTAGAAGACCTCATAAATGGGCTGTTAAATAACTATGTATAAACAAAGATTTATTCGATCAAAACTTCCTCATGTTATGCTTGGGATTATAGTATGGCTTATCGTTTATATAATCTTTGTTAAAAACGGTGAAAAATTATCAACGCATCTAGTACTACCTATTACAAATTATTTTAACTTTTCTGAAAGTGCTTATGAAAATATCTCGTTTGCGCTAGGATTTGTCACGGTTTTGTTCCTACATTTTTTTGTCATTCCCAGGTTATTACCTACGAAATGTCCTAGATGTCATAAACGGAGTCTATTACTATATCTATATATATATAGTGTTACCTATGAGTGTAAAAAATGTAGATGGACATCGGATAATGTTGGAAGTTTTTTTTAACAAGGCACAGCAGTTGATCCCGTTGGTCGCTGGGACCGTCAAAACGCTGCGCTTTTTTGCCGGCACCTGTGTGCGGCGTTTAAAACTTGTCTGTAGTGAATTGAAAATATGATCCGCGAATCTAGCTATTGGAAGGACGATCTTATCAAGCTTGCGAATAAGCTTGAGCGTAGGCTTGTTCAAACCCGATGGGGAGAAAAGAATTTATACACAGTAGAAAAGGATATATTTTTAGGGTTCTATTATGTCAGAAAGCTAATCGAATCTAAAAAAATATCCGATTCATTGAAAAAAAAGAGTTATGAGGTAAAAGAGTTTCCATATAGAGGTAGCCCTGAATCGATTATTAATCATTTCAAAGAAACTGATTATGACTTTAGCATGGCAAAGACATCTAAGATCACAATCATTCAGCTATGCAATCAGTTCATTCACAGTTATTATTTTTTTCCGTTCTTACCTAATGGCAAAAATTTGATTGGATTTTTATTTTGCTCTGATCACAAAAGAACATCTTGTATATACTTAATAACCCTATTTGACGTAGTGGATATCTACCGGACTATCGGTAGTAATTATCCAAGGAACATGCATACGAGGCTTTTGCCAAATGGTAAATCAGTCACAGCAATCGAGTAAACACATAACAAAAACAGGCAGCGGGACGCTGTAGTTCCCCCGGTTCAGTGGACACCTCGATCTAATCCATTCGAGGTGAAAAATGCCCGCGTACAAGAACCAGAAAAAGACACGGCAGTACACGAATGAGTTCAAGGCCAAAGCTGTTAAGCTGACCCATCTGAGTGGGGCGAGCGTGAAAGGGGTTGCGTAAGCGCTGGATATCCATCCGTTCATGTTGTTCTGTTGGCGCAAGGCGTACCGGGAAGGCAAGATTGTGGTTGATAAATGTAAAATGGTGTCTAAGAATCCGAAGGCTTTGAGTGAGAACGAGCGGATACGAAAGCTTGAGAAACAGGTTGCTGACTTGAAAGAGGAACATGATCTGATAAATAGGCATGATAGCCTCTTCCTTGAGGCTATTTTATACTCTATAACGCTCGGATTTCAGTGATTTCGTCACCAGAAATACCGAGTGATTCAAGGAATTTCTGGTGCTCATTAGGCTCCAGTTCTTCAAACTTCTGATGCCACTTAACCATATCGGTTTCAGTGAATCCTGCAGCAATCATGATTTCTACCCAGCGCTTTTTATTCACAACATTTTCCTCTAATAGGCTTGGTTCTTGAAGCAATACAACCACAGCTTTCTGCTGTGCCCGTAGGTTTTTAATCTCTCTTTCCAGTTCGTAGAAATGGTCTTTCAGTATCTGGGTTTGAGATTCTCCATTTCGGTCTAGTAACGTGCGGATGCTTGAAACTGACAGCCCGTATGAGCGATAGGAAGTAATAGCTTCTAATCGTTCAATCTCCTTATCACCATACCAGCGGTATCCATTCTCAGAACGGAAAGCCGGGGTCAGCAGTTCTTCTTTCTCGTAGTACAAAATAGTGGTACGAGAAACGCCAAACTGTTTTGCGATTTGGGTGACAGTTAGCATATATGCTCCATTGTTTGACCGAATGTGCATCTTGAACCCTAGCCTTATAGACGGGTCAACATATTAATTGTAGATTCTTTTGGTGTGGCACGATATCCATACGAGTGCTAAAGGATTTAAACCGCAAGGAGCAAACCCCGTGTACCTTAGAGAAGTAAGTAGCAACGACATCCCCGAGATTTGTAAGCTCCCGAAAACACGAGAGGAGCTTTTTTACTGCTTCCCAAGTGCAGTTTACCCACTGTCGGAAGACACGTTGCGTCAGAGCATCGAAACGCGTTCTGATTCGACTGTGGTAGAAATCGAGGGAAGAGTGGTGGCGTTTGCCAATTTTTACCGTTGGAAAGACGAGCTGTGCTCAATCGGCAATGTTGTTGTGGCATCTGATGTAAGAGGTGCCGGTGTGGGGCGCTGTCTGATCAACCACATGGTCAAGCTGGGCTTTGAGAAGCATCACGCAAAGGCGGTTTCAGTGTCGTGCTTTATTCAAAACACTGCCGGGTTGCTGTTTTATCCAACGCTTGGTTTCAGGCCTTACGACGTTGAGCAGCGCATCGACTACAACGGCAATCCGACGGTACTGATCCATCTAAGGAGGCAGTCATGACCGAACATCTTGGTTCCTGTTTGTGTGGCACTGTGCGCTTCAAGGTAGAAGGGGCGTTTGACAGTTTTTACCTGTGTCATTGTCAGCACTGCAAGAAAGATACGGGGTCGGCTCATGCGGCCAATCTGTTTTCACAATCGGCTAAGCTGAGCTGGCAGTCGGGTGCCGATGCCGTGACCTCATTTACGCTGCCGGGTACTCGTCACGGCAGGAGTTTTTGTAAATTCTGTGGCTCGGCCTTGCCCAATACTCAGGCGGCCGGGGTGCTTATCGTACCGGCAGGGTCTTTGGACACTGAGGTGTCCATAGTGCCAACGGCCCACATCTTTTCGTCCAGCAAGGCCCACTGGGAAGAGGCGTCAGAAGAGGTGCCAACGTTCGAGAAACTGCCGGATTGAGCGGCCATCTGTACTAGACTGTTACGTGCGATGGTGTTTCGGAAGAGCAGGGGAGCCACATGTTTAAGGATGTTATAGATTTTTGGTTCAATGAGCTTGAGCCAAAACAGTGGTGGCAAAAGGATGGCGACCTGGATTCCACGATCCAGCGCCGTTTTGGCGCGCTTCATGAGCAGGCCAGGGTCGGAGAGCTGTTTGCATGGCGCGAAACGGCTCTTGGCAGTCTCGCCGAGGTTATCGTTCTTGATCAGTTCTCACGCAATATCTACCGTGACACACCCGACGCATTTGCCTGTGATCCCATGGCCCTTGTACTGGCGCAATGTGCAATCTCAAAGAATCTGGACAGGCAGCTGTCTGCTGTTCAGTGTTCTTTTCTGTACACGCCGTTCATGCACAGTGAGTCAAAGCTGATCCACGCAGAAGCTGTCAAACTGTATGAAGCGTTGGGTATTCAAAATAGCCTTGATTTTGAATACAGGCATAAAGCCATTATCGACCGGTTTGGCCGCTATCCCCATCGAAATAAAATTCTGGGTCGTACGTCAACTGAAGACGAAAAAGAGTTTCTTGAACAGCCAAACTCCGGGTTCTGAATGTCCGGCATGACGCCCGGATCGAACCGATCATGCCGTCTATCGGGGCCGATCTGGCTTGCCATTTCAGACACATGATGAGTGCTAATAGTGCTGAAAACGCGTCACCCGAATAAGGATATGAGCATGCCTGCATACGTGATTGGTCACATTACAGTGAAAGATGAAGACAAATGGGCCGAATACCGACATCAAGTGCCGGCGTCCCTGGCGCCCTGGGGCGCGGATTTGATGTTCAGGGGGAAAACGAAGACTGTACTGAGTGGGTCTCACGTCCATACCGATGTGGTTGTGATTCGCTTTCCGGACGCTCAAGCGGTAGATGGCTGGTACAGTTCGGACGCCTACCAGGCGCTTATTCCACTGCGCACAGAGGCGGCTGACGTGGATTTGATCCACTATGAGGCAGCTTTATAGGCGTGATTTCAGTATTTTGCTTTAACGGAGGCGCATATACAAAGCTTGTCCGTACTCTTGCCAAGGAACCCCCTGTGCACGTTACTGAAACCAACAGGCTTGAAATCCGAACGTTTGAATCTTCCGATGTTAAGGCCCTCATGCCGATACTGGCTGACCCGGATGTCATGGAATACTCCAGTAAAGGCCCGTTGAGCAAAGCGCAAACAGCTGCATTTGTTGACGGGTGTATCCGCTCATACGATGAGTTTGGTTATGGCCAATGGGCTGTTATCGAGAAGCCGTCCGGCAGGCTGATTGGCTACTGTGGATTGAGCCGAACAACGATTGATGGATGTGATGAGGTTGAAATTGGCTACCGCCTTGCCAAAGACCGTTGGGGAATGGGGTTGGCGACCGAGGCGGCCCGTGCGGCTCTCGACTATGGCTTTGCAGTCTGTAACCTTGAGTCTGTTGTCGCAATCGTTGCGCCGGATCACACTGCATCAGTACACATACTGGAGAAACTTGGATTCAGCAGCCTCACCGAAACACATTATGCTGGCTGGGATGTCCGCCTGTATCGCATTTGCAAGAAAGAGTAGGAGGACACAATTGTTGGGCGGGCCCTGTGCTCAAATCCCTGTAACAGCAAGATCCAATGCCGCGATAATCTGATCTCTGAAGTGCGCGAGTGTGCCGACCGGGTTTTTCAGTTGTTTCTCGGGCATAGAAGAAATTTGAGGGATTAACAGTAAAAGTTCCTGCTCGGCGAAGGTTATCTCGGGTGTAAGGCCTTTCATTGCTTCGCCACTTAAGGCAGAACGCCTGCCCAATGGGATGACGATTCGCGTGGCCAGATCAGTCAGGAGGCTGCTCTGGATATCGATGAGGTAAGGGTAATAGGCACTGCTTGTTTTGCTCGGATTGGGGTAAACATCAAACTGCGCCATTAAAACTCCCTGAATTCGTCACCGAAGCATCCATGTTGTTCGACAAAGTCATTGTAGCGTTGAATCGCGGTGCGATTTTCCTCGACCCATTGCGTGGCTTTGCGTTTTGATAGCTCTTCCCTGAGTGCATGCTCCAGGGTGGCCGACAGGTTGATATTCAGCTCGCGTGTTTTGCGCAGCAAGTCGCTGTTGATCGACAGGTTGGTTGCCTTCTTGGGCGCGGCAGTATTATAAAGTTCGGTCATTGGGCCTCCCAATTGGCTATCCGGTACACTGATTCAGTCTATGCGCAGGGTGATGCGCATTCAAGCATTCAAACAACTCAATAGCACTATCGGAGTCCTAACATGCCATCACTGTTCTCCTACGGTACCCTGCAGCAACCATCGGTCCAGGTCGCGAATTTTGGTCGTGAACTCAGCGGCCAGCCCGATACCTTGCAGGGCTATATCATCGGCGAGGTCGAGATCACGGATGAACGAGTGCTGCGAGAAAGTGGCAAGGCGTTTCATCCCATTCTGCGCTATACGGGAAATGTTGCGGATGAAGTGCAGGGCACGGTGTTTGAGTTGACGGATGCTGAACTGGCGCAGGCGGATGATTATGAGGTGGATGACTACGTGCGGGTTGCGGCGCGGCTGAAATCCGGGGTGCAATGCTGGATTTACGCGGCCGCCAACGAAGGGTGAACCTGAATACCGCTTTGTAACGTATTATTGGCTATAGTGTTATCAGTGTTGGACCATCGATGCTGACGTCCCAAGATGCCACTGGCCTGGACAAGGAGTGTCAATGAAACCATTCATGAAGTGCCAATCGGAAAAAGCGCCATGGCCGTTCTGAAACGTAACCTGTGGACGCTGTGCTGGCTCATACTGCTGGGCGGGGCAGTCCTGCTCACGGTCATTTTGTACAACCGATGGCAATCCATCTACCACCGATACGAGACCTACCACGAAAGCCGCGCACAACTGGTTGCACAGGCAGTCAACAGCGTCCTGAGAACCCAGGAACTGGTGCTGGATGTGATCGGGCGCGAGCTGCTGAGTAAGGGTGATGTGCTTGATACCAGTCAGGCTGTTCCCCTGCTTGATAATGTTCTGAACGTGAACGGCGCGCTGATCGGTTTCGGTTTGGCGCGGCCAGATGGCAAGTTGGTGCGTGTCAGCTCCAACCTTGATCTTTCACGGCTCCCAAACCTGCGTACACATCCCGATACTGCCGAGAGTTTTCTGCAAACGCTGGAAACCGACACCATGGTTCTTGGCAGAACCTATTACGCAGACCCGCTTGATGCCTGGACCATTCCCATCCGCAAGGCACTGCGTGATGAGGCGGGTGAGGTCGTGGCCGTAATGACGGCTGGCTTGAGATTGGGCTCCGGCGGAGGCGTTTTCGACAAGCAGCTTCATAATGGGCCTGATGACAGCGTAATGCTGTTCCGTGAAACCGACGGCTACGTGCAGTACATATCAAGTGAAGACAGTCACACAGGCTGGTATTCAGGTGTGTTGACGACGATGGAAGAGCGCCGTGAAAACCGCCGAAACTATGAAGCCCAGCTGGGTATGTCTGAAGCGGAGTTGATGCAGCTTGATAAGGCCTTCGCGTTTACGGCATCGCGTAATGGTCAGCGTATGCTGACAGCGGCCATCTTCAATCCGCGCTATCAACTATGGATTGTTTCAGACACGCGGTTCAAGCCCATCTGGCAAGAATTCTTTGGTGTCTTTCTCCTGTATCTGCTGATTTACCTTGGCATCTCTGCCGTGCTGCTCTTCCTGTTCCGCATCATTGATAACGCCGCCAGAAAGCGCAATCAGGAGCTGTTTTACCACTCAACCCATGACGACCTTACAGGCGTACTCAATCGTGCCGGCCTGCTCGGCAAGATGAAAGCGATGCTCGCGGCCCAGAGGCCTTTCACTGTCGTCGTGATCAATGTTGATAATTTCAAGGGCATCAATGATCGTTATGGGCAGGAAGCCGGTGATCAGGCATTGGTTGAGCTCGCTAATCGGCTCAAGGCAATGCTTGATCCGGAGGACCTGCTTGCACGACTCGGCGGGGATGAGTTTGTGATCACGACGTTCAACACCGATCTGGTTCATTTACAGGCATCCTGCCAAACGCTGGTTGATAAACTGGCCAGAAGTTTCGAAGTTGGCCCGTTGCGAATTCAGCTGACTGTCAGTGTGGGACTGGCCAAGTACCCGGAACATGGAGAATCCAGCAGCAACCTGCTGCGCAGTGCACATTTGGCACTTTACAAGTCCAAACAGAGCCGCAATTCATTCTGCATCTATCGTACCGAAATGGAGATGGCCTACCTCAGGCGGCTCACCATTGAGCAACGGTTGAAACAGGCCCTGAGCCGTGATCAGCTGAATATGGTGTACCAGCCCCAGCTGGATGAAAAACGGCAGATGGTGGGTCTTGAGGCTCTGGTGCGTTGGCATGATGAGGAGCTGGGGTTCGTTTCACCCGCCGAATTCGTTGAAGTGGCAGAACAGACGGGCCTGATGCTCAGCCTGGGCCGCTTTGTGATGGATACCAGTCTGTCGGAGTATGCCAGGCTTCGCAGGGAGTGCGGTATCTCACTGGACCTCGGCATCAATATTTCGGTAATACAGTTCGAACAGCCCGATTTTGTTCAGAGTGTTTTGCAGGCACTGAATACCTGGGGTGTTCCTCCTCATGAGCTGGTGCTTGAGGTCACGGAAACCCTTGTCATGCACAATTTCGATCAGGTTCTCAGTACCGTCAAGCACCTGCAACGAGAAGGCATCCGCATCTCCATGGATGACTTTGGTACCGGCTACTCGTCACTGAGTCTGTTGCGCAAACTGCCGATCGACGAACTCAAGATAGACAAGAGCTTCGTTGACAGCGTGCTGGAAGATGAGCGTGCCGCCAATATGATCCAGAGCATTATCTATATTGCCAGCAGTCACAATATGCATGTGGTTGTGGAAGGGGTGGAGCTGGAGAAGCAGGTCGATGCCTTGATCAAGATGGGATGCCGTCGTTTTCAGGGGTATTACTTCAGCCGTCCCGAGCGTTTGGACAAGATTGAGGAGGGGATCAAGCGCGGCCACTTCCTCGTTCAGGAAACTGAAGTCCAGACGGGATGAAATATGGACAGCGCGAAGCGGGGGCGTGATCCGGCAGGTGGTTGCCGGCTCACGCCCCCGTTTGTGTTAGAGGTGTTTGGCCAACAGTCGATAGCTGTCCATGCGGTCATCGTGGCTGTACGTCACACACACGGTGCCGATTTCGTCACAGCCGAATTGGCTGGCAAGCTGCTCCATCTCCTGCCAGCACTGGTCAGGCGTGCCGACGGTGTAGCCGTTCAGGATATGGTCGTACTCGGCCTGGTAAGAGGCGGGCAGTTCGCGGTAGCGGTCCTGAACCTGTGACGGGGTCAGGAAGTCTTCACGCTGGCCCAGTTGTGCGGCCAGTTTGCGGTACACGGCCGTACCGGCGCGCAACCTGGCTTCCTCCTCGGTGTCGGCACAGATGCAGGCGATGGCCAGCATCTTGTTGGGTGTGCCTTCATGGCCGGCCTGTTTCCACTCTTCGCTGTAGGCATCGAAAATGGAGGGGTGGCAGTTGTCCGGGTCGATGAAACGGGCCAGGGCGATGTTGTAGCCCAGGTGGCCGGCCAGGCCAGCGCTGCCGCCGCTTGAGCCCAGCATCCAAAGCTCGGGCTTGATGCTGTCAGGCAGCACGTTGATGCGGCTGTATGGGTGTTCAACAGGGAGGTTGGCGTTCACGAAGCCTGCCAGCATCTGGGCCTGCTGGGCGTACAGGTCGCCGTGATGCGGCTGATGGGGGTAGGCCAGCGCCTGCGAGGTGAGGCCGGTGCCGCCGGGGGCGCGGCCAATGCCCAGGTCGATACGACCGTTGTTGAGGGTCGCCATCATGCTGAAGGTTTCAGCCACTTTCAGCGGGCTGTAGTGCGACAGCATGACGCCACCGCTGCCCACGCGAATGTTCTGGGTCAGGCTGGCAATGGTGGCCACCAGAATCTCGGGGCAGGGGTTGGCAAAATGAATGCTGTCGTGGTGCTCGGCCACCCAGTAGCGGTGGTATCCCAGCGAGTCGCACAGCTGGGCCAGCTCGATGGTCAGGCGCGGGGCGTCAATTTTCGGGTGTGAACCGTGTACCGGTGACTGGTCGACAACAGACAGTTTGATGCTCATCGGGATCTCCTTGATTAACTTAATATGTTAATTAATTTAGTCGCAGGATTCAATTCGGATCTCGGTGTCATCGCAGAGCCTGTTAGGTGTAATATGCATTTTTCTGCATGGAGCCCCTGACATGTTCGGTATCACAGACCTTGCGACCTTTATCATCGGTACAATCGTGATCGTGCTGCTGCCGGGGCCTAACTCCATGTATGTGATGACCACCGCTGCCCGCAACGGGGTAGGGGCCGGTTTCAAGGGTGCAGCAGGTGTGTTCTGTGGCGATCTCGTGCTGATGACGCTGTCGGTGGCGGGGGTGGCCTCGCTGGTCCAGACAACGCCCTGGCTGTTCAACCTGCTCAAGTATGCCGGTGCGCTGTATCTGGTCTGGCTTGGGCTGGGTTTGCTGCGCTCTGCGCTCAAGCGGAACCGGGATCAGCAGGTGTTGGTCGATATATCGTCCGGCAGCGGCCGCAATCCGTTTAAAGTGGCGTTGACCATCAGCCTGCTGAATCCCAAGGCGATCCTGTTCTTCATGTCGTTTTTCATTCAGTTCGTTGACCCGAACTACCATACCCCCTTGCTGACCTTCGCTCTGTTGGGTGTGATGGTGCAGATCATCAGTCAGACCTATCTGGCGAGCCTGATTCTTGGCATGGTGTTCCTGAAAGGGCGCTTTCAGGCGCGCAGGGGCATTGGTGCCATCGCCAAGACCAGTGTTGGGGCAGGTTTTATCGGCTATGGCCTGAAGCTGGCACTCAGCAGCAGCTAATGCGCCTGCACACCTATTTAATGCCTGCATCGTCTGTGGCTTTGCTATGCTTGCAGAACATGCCGCAAGGATTTTGATTACGTATGGATACAGTCTGGCTGTTTATCCTGCTGGCCAGCGCCATGGTGGTGCTGTTCGACTTCACCAACGGGTTTCATGACGCCTCCAACATGGTAGCGTCGGTCATCGCATCGCGTGCCATGTCGCCACTGCAATCGGTGCTGGTGGTGGGCACCTTTACCTTTCTTGGGCCGGTGCTGGGTGGTACGGCGGTGGCCAACACCATCGGCAATTTCGTGACGCTGGATGATCTGCCCAGCACGCTGTCGCTGACGGTGGTGCTGTGCGGTCTGTTTGCGGCCACGGCCTGGAACCTGATCACCTGGTGGCGCGGGCTGCCGTCGTCCTCGTCCCATGCGCTGGTCGGTGGCCTCTGCGGAGTGGTGATGGTGTCGGCCGGGCCGGATCAGGTGGTCTGGGGTGTGCAGGAGCTGGCGCAAGGTCGCATGACGGGGGTGACAAAGGTGCTGCTGGCGCTGGTGCTGTCGCCGCTGATCGGGTTCTGGTTCGGCTTTGTGCTGCAGCGGCTGATGTTGGTGCTGCTGCGTTCGGCCAGCCCGCTGGTCAATCGCGAGCTGCGCGGCGCCCAGTGGCTGACCACGGCCGGCCTGGCGTTTTCACACGGTGCCAACGATGCGCAGAAAAGCATGGGGATTCTGACCCTGTGTCTGCTGCTGGGTGGTCAGCTGGATGAGTTCCAGGTGCCGTTCTGGGTGATTCTGCTCTGTGCCAGCGCCATTACACTGGGAACAGTGCTGGGCGGCTGGAAGATCGTGCGCACGCTGGCGTTCTCGATCTACAAGATTCGCCCGCTGCATGCGCTTAATTCACAGCTGACATCGGCGGGGGTGGTGTTTATGGCCTCGCTGGTGGGGGCACCGGTATCGACCACCCATGTTGTGTCGTCATCCATTATGGGCATCGGCGCAGCGGAACGTCCGCGTGCCGTGCGCTGGGCCAAGGCGCGGGAGATCGGCGTCACCTGGCTGGTGACCATTCCCGGTGCGGGCCTGCTGGCGGTGTTGTGTTACCTGTTGCTGCGCCTGATCGGACTGGCGCCCTGAATCGTTATTGAAACGGAGCCACCTATGGCTGAAATGGAAAAAGAGGGCGTACTGCAACGCCTGCTGGATCGGATCATTCCTCGCCCGGCGGACTTCTTTGCTCTGCTGGCCGAACAAAGCGTGATGGTGACGGAAACGATCAGTAACTTGCATCGTTACATGCATGGGCCGTCGGCAGAGCTGGAAGAGCTGTTGTGTCAGGATGAGCATGCCGCCGACACGCTGAAGGTGCGCAACATTCGCTACCTCAACCGTGCGTTCTCCACCCCCATCGACCGCGAGGACATCTACCGGGCCATCGAGTCACTGGACTGGATCATTACGCACTGCAAAAGCACCATCAATGAGTTGCTGGATTTCGGTATCGCACCGGACTCCCACATGCAGGCGATTGTGGAAGAGTTGATGCAGGGCTGTGAAGCGCTGGAGCAGGGCTTTCGCACCCTCAGCATGGATCCGGCCGGCGCGGTTCAGGGCGCCCATGATGCGCGTCGAGCTCACCGGCATATCGAACGGCTGTACCGGCGCAGCCTGGCGGAGCTGTTTCAGGGAGAGGTGACGACCGAAATGCTGAAAAAACGCGAGATCTACCACCACCTGATGGACGGCTCGCGGCGCCTGCACGCGGCCGCCAATGTGCTGCACGACATTATCGTGAAGCTGGTGTGAGCGACTGCAGAAACGCCTTCACCTCTGTGCGGTTGCCCTTGAACAGAACCGGTTGCGCATTGCGCTCGCTTTGGTAGGCGTACATCGGGTCGTAGTACTCGTTCAACAGGGCGCTGATCCAGTCACGGTGAAGGCTGGTGTCGCCGCCGTGTCGCTGTGCCTCAAGCGCCTGATCCATTAACGCTGCCAGGCGCTGATGACGCTCGCCGCCCAATCGCTTGACGATGTTGCCAAGGCTGTTGCGCAGGCGTTGTGCAAAGGTGTCGAATCCGTCCGTTTCGCCCTGTTGCTGGATAAACTCGGCTGACAGGTCGATCACATAGTCCTTCAGAATACGCTCGATTCGCTGCTCAATGGGCTCTTCCAGCCACACCAGCGGGGCGGCCTTGAAACGCAAGTGCAGCGGCAGTGGTGTGGCACAGCTGCCGATGGCACGGTTTTCATCTTCCACTACCAGTGTATCAAAACCGGCATCGCGCGTGCGCAAAATCTCCAGCGCCAGTGCGTTTTCAAAGTTGATCTGGGTGGGCTGCGGGCTGGCATGACGGCCAAAGCTGGAGCCGCGGTGGTTGGCGTGACCTTCAAGATCCAGTGCGTGATCGAGCTGATGCAACAGCTCGGTCTTGCCGCAGCCGGTCAAGCCGCCGAGGCGGACAAACCGGCACTGCTGTGCGGCCTGCTCCAGTGTGTCGATCAGAAACCCGCGCAGCGCCTTGTAGCCACCCTTAATGAGCGGGTAATCAATACCGGCCTCTTTCAGCCATTGCTGAGTGGTTCGCGAACGCAGGCCGCCACGGAAGCAGTACAGGTATCCCTCGGGATTGGCTGTGGCAAAATCGACCCAGGCCTGCACCCGCTCAGCCTTGATCTCACCGCTGACCAGGCGGTGCCCCAGTGTAATGGCAGCTTCCTGACCGTGGCGTTTGTAGCAGGTACCGACCTTGTGACGTTCTTCGTCACTCATCAGCGGCAGGTTAACGCTGGTGGGGAAGGCGCCCTTGGCAAACTCCACCGGAGCGCGGGTATCCATCAGCGCAACGCCGCTGAGCAGAATGGCACGATAATCCTGACTGTCGGGGCGCATCAGTTCAGCTCAACCGCATATTCACGAGCATCGGTCAGATGACCGATCGGCTCAAGTGACAGCCCCAGTTCGTCCGCGGCGGTCAGGAACTCATGGTTTGACTCGGGTGAAACAGCCACCAGCAGGCCACCGCTGGTTTGCGGGTCACACAGCAACTGCTTCTGTTCATCCGACAGGGCGCTGACGCGGTGGCCATAGCTGTCAAAGTTGCGCCCGGTGCCGCCCGGCACGCAACCCTGTGACAGGTAGTGCTCAACCGACGCGATGCGGGGCACCGCGCTGTAGTCCAGTTCGGCGGCCAACCTGCTGCCGTCGGCCATTTCCACCAAATGACCGAGCAGGCCAAAGCCGGTGACATCGGTCATGGCGGAGACGCCTGCAAGCGTTGCAAAACGCTGGCCGGCACGGTTGAGGGTGCACATCAGTTCGGTAGCGACCCCCTGATCCTCGGCGCGCAGCTTGCCCTGTTTTTCGGCGGTGGTGAGGATGCCGATCCCCAATGGCTTGGTGAGGTAAAGTTGATCACCGGCTCTGGCGGTGTCGTTGCGCTTGAGCTGTGCCTTGTCGACGCGACCGGTGACGGCCAGCCCGAAGATCGGCTCGGGTGCATCAATCGAGTGTCCGCCCGCGAGCGGAATACCCGCCAGATCACACACCGCGCGCGCACCGCGAATCACATCACCGGCCACTTCGGCGGGGATCAGGTTGATCGGCCAGCCCAGAATCGCAATCGCCATCAACGGCGATCCACCCATGGCGTAGATGTCGCTGATCGCGTTGGTGGCGGCGATGCGGCCAAAATCGAACGGGTCATCCACGATCGGCATGAAAAAATCGGTAGTGGAGACGATACCGGTGCGTTCATCAATGGCGTACACGGCAGCATCATCACGCGATGCGTTGCCGACCCAAAGCTTCGGGTCCAGTGTCTGGCTGCCGCTGCCTGAGAGAATGGTGTCGAGCACGGCAGGGGAGATCTTGCAGCCACAACCGGCGCCGTGACTGTACTGGGTAAGACGAATGGGTGTGGACATGGGCAACCTGTATTAACAAGGGCAATGACAACGAGCCAGGACAGATCCGTGGCACAGGCAGCAAACGTAGCTGCCACGGGCACTGGAGTCAATCCGCTGGAGCTTGCGAAACGGGCGGGATAGAATGCGCCTTTTTGCTTTGAGGCAGATCATGCAGGGGCTGAAACGCAGGCTGACGTACGTTGTACTGTACGAAGGACTTGCGCTGGTATTGCTGAGCATAACCTTCAATGTGCTGTCGGATGAAGGGCTGGCGCACGCGGGTGTATTGGGTGCACTGACAGTGTTGATCGCGGTCAGCTGGAATTTCATCTACAACCTGCTGTTCGAATGCTGGGAAGCCCGCCAGACCACCCGGGGTCGCAGCCTCACGCGCCGTGTCAGCCATGCGGCCGGTTTTGAGATCAGCCTCTTGCTGCTTACGTTGCCGTTGTTTGCCTGGTGGTTGCAGCTGAGCCTGCTCGAAGCGTTCCTGCTTGATGCCGGGCTGACCCTGTTCTTTGTGCTGTTTACCTTTCTCTACAACTGGGGCTTTGATCGCGTATTTGGCTTGCCATTGGCGGCGCAATAGCCGTCAGCGCTGTATCGACGTCCTGCGCCATCGCATGGGCGATTGCCCGGTCCAGCGCTTGAATGCACGGCAAAAGGCGGCTGGTTCGGCAAAGCCGGTTTGTTCCGCCACTTCCTGAACACTCAAATGTTCGTTATTGAGCAGCTTGATGGCGAAGTCCTGTCGCAGCGACTCCTTGATCATCCGAATCGATGTGCCTTCGTCCTGAAGACGGCGGCGCAAGGTTCGGGGGGTTATCAGAAGATGCCGGCTGATTTCGTCCAGATCCGGCATGTTCTCCAGGTCGTGCCGTTGCAGCAGCACTTTTACGCGGGTTTGCAGACTGCTGTCGCGTACCGGGCGGCGCAGAATCACTGCCGGGCAGTCCTGCAAAAAGGAATCCAGCTCACTCTCGTTGCGCACTATCGGCAGTTGGAGAAAGCGTGGGTGCATGCTGAAGCCACAACGGTCCTGCTCATACAGCAATTCGCCCAGAAACATGGCGCGGTATGCTTTCGCATGGCCGGGTGTTGAATAGGCGAAACTGGTGCTGGCCACAGGGATCTGCTGACCGACCAGCCAGCTGGCAAAACGCTGCCACATCAACAGCATGAACTCCTGCAGCAGGTGGTCCGGGTCTTCACCATTATGTTTCAGGTGCAGGCTGTAGAACACCAGGGGAGCTCCTCCCTCTGGATCCAGGCCAATATCGAGGTCGTCCGAAACCGCGCGATAAAAGCGGGCACTTTGGCGCAACATTCCGCCCAGTGTTTTGGCCCCACAGGCCAATTCTGCCATCAAGGCAAACACGCCTCGCCTGCACATGCTGGGTGAAAGTCCCATGAATTCGCTGCGGGTAAAGCGCCAGACGGCACGGATGAGATCACTCAGCTGCTGTTCGGTGAGCAGTTTGTCGGGACGGTCCACCCAGTCCAGCGGAATGCGGGCCTCATTAAGCAAAGTGTCACGACAGGCGCCCTGCAGCAGTGCTCCGCTGATACAGGCATTGATGAAGTGATTTGCAATGTGCGCCTTGCCGGAAGGACGCGGGAGTTCATGTGCTGACATCCCGTCATTGTGCAGAAGGGTTCAGGTCATGCCAAGCATTCTGCAAGGCTGCGTCAGTGCTTGGCCATTTCGATCAATTAAAACGACCGGTTCTGTCATTCAAAGCCATTATTTAAAGGCTTTAAATGGCCTTAATGGTCAACCGGCCGGTGGCCCCGAAGGTAAAAACAACAATAAAGGGCTTAGTATGAATACACAGATGCACAACCTGAATCATGAAACGGCAGAGGACGAGGATCGCTCGCTGTTTCAGGAGATGGTCAGACGCATTCTGCATCAGGAAGTGGCGCCTGACTATGAAGAATGGGAAGCGGCACACCAGCTTCCACGTGACCTTTGGTGTCGGTTGGGTGAGGCCGGCCTGCTGGGTGTTGATCTGCCCGAGGCACTGGGTGGCTCGGGGGCCGGGGTTGAAATCTGCCTGATGATCTGTGAAGAGATCTCCCGGCAGGGGTTTGGTGGTCTGGCCAGCGGCTACAACATCCACGCCAACATTGTGATCCCCTATCTGCTGCACCTCGGCTCTGACGCTCAACAACAGTATTGGCTGCCGCGCATGGCCAGTGGTGAGGTACTGGGCGCCATTGCCATGACCGAGCCGGGTGCCGGCAGTGATCTGGCCGCCATGCGCACCACGGCCGAAAAGGTTGAGTCAGGCTGGAAGCTGAATGGCGCCAAGGTATTCATCACCAACGGTCAGCTGGCGGATATGGTCATAGTGTGCGCCAAGACGGACCCGACCGCCGGTGCCCGTGGTGTATCGCTGTTTCTGGTTGACACGCGCCTGCCGGGATTCTCACGCGGCAAGTCAATCCGCAAGATCGGTCAGCACGCCAGCGATACTGCGGAGCTCTTCTTTGATGATCTCATCGTGCCCGACGAGGCCCTGCTGGGAGACGCCGGGAAGGGGTTTGCCTATCTGATGCAGGAACTGCCGCGTGAGCGTTTGGGCGTTGCAGCCCAGGCGCTGGGTGCCATCGAAGGGGCTATGCAGCTGACGCTGGAATACGTGCAGGAACGTCATGCGTTTGGTCAGCGCATCGCCGATTTCCAGAACTCACGCTTCACGCTGGCACAGGTGCGTGCCGAGCTGGAAATGGGACGTGCCTATTTCAACCAGTGCCTGCAGCGATACAGAGCAGGGCAGATGAGTCCTGTCGATGCCGCCACATTGAAGCTGATGCTCAGCGAGATGCAGTGCAGCAGCATCGATCGCTGCCTGCAACTGTTCGGCGGTTATGGCTACACACTGGAATACCCCATTTCCCGCTTCTACGTGGATGCGCGCATCCAGACCATTTATGCCGGTACTTCCGAAATCATGAAGGAAGTGATTGCCCGCGACATGCTTGGCCGTGTGGCCTGACAGAACAATAAGAGGATTTTACGATGAGCGAGACTCACATGTTGCAGGATGTAGTGATCGTCGCCGGGGCCCGCACGGCAATTGGCGGCTTTGGTGGCAGCCTTGCAGCCTATACACCGGCCGAACTGGGTACTTTTGCAGGCCGCGCAGCTATTGAGCGTGCCGGAGTTGATGCCGGCGAGATCGATCACGCCGTGTTTGGACATATCATCACAACGAGCCCGCAGGATGCCTACCTGTCACGTCATATTGCGCGCAACTGTGGTTTGCCGGACAGCTCGGCTGCATTGAACGTTAACCGCCTCTGTGGCTCGTCCGTTCAGTCCCTGATTTCGGCGGCGCAAATGATCCAGTCCGGTGCCAGTCGTATTGCCCTGGCCGGTGGGGCGGAGAGCATGAGCCAGGGTGCCTACCTGTTGCCGAAAATGCGCTTTGGGCAGCGTATGGGGGATGCACCTGCACTGGATATGACAGTCGGCATTCTGAGTGATCCCTTCGGCAGTGGTCACATGGGGATCACGGCAGAAAATATCGCTCAGCAGTATGGGTTTACCCGTGAACAGCTGGATCAATATGCCTGTGACAGCCACCACAAGGCTGCGGCGGCCATCGATGCCGGTTACCTCACCGATCAAATCATTCCTGTACCCGTGCGAAAGGGCCGCGAAACCCTGCCGTTTTTCATTGATGAACATGTTCGCCCCGATGTGGATTTTGCCGGTCTGCAGCAGTTGCGTCCGGCTTTTCAGCGCGATGGTCTGGTCACGGCGGGCAACGCGTCGGGCATTAATGATGGTGCAGCGGCGCTGGTTATCACGTCGAGCCGGGAGGCGGAGCAGCGTGGGCTTAAGGCGCGGGCGCGTTTTCTCAGTTATGCCTTTGCGGGAGTGGAGCCTCACTTGATGGGACTGGGGCCGATTCCGGCAGTCAAGAAGGCCCTACAACAGGCAGGGCTCTCCATGTCTGACATTGATCTGATCGAATCCAACGAGGCATTTGCAGCGCAGGCGATGGCGGTTGCGCAAAGTCTTGAGTTCGATCCGTCACGTGTGAACGTCAATGGTGGCGCGATTGCGCATGGGCACCCGGTGGGTGCTACCGGCTCCATCATTACACTCAAGGCACTGTATGAACTGGAGCGTCAGGGTAAACGCCGAGCGTTGATTACCATGTGCATCGGCGGTGGTCAGGGTATTGCGTTGATTATCGAGCGACTGGAGGGGTGAAAATGGGTAACCAGCACACATCAAAACCTGTCCGCAGGGTTGCCGTGATCGGTGCCGGTGTCATGGGCGCAGGCATTGCCGCTCAGGCCGCCAATGCCGGTGCTGACGTACTGTTGCTTGATATTCCGCCAAAAGATGTCGCATCAAATGCCTCTGCCGCCGAGCGTAATGCAATTGCGGCAGGTGCCGTTGAAAGAATGCTCAAGGCCGGTGCTGCAGGCGCTTTTATGGACACTAGGGTCGCAGAGCGCGTGCAGGTCGGCAACACGGAGGACGACCTCTACAGGCTGAAAGATGCTGACTGGATTGTTGAAGTGGTGGTTGAACGCCTTGATGTCAAACAGGATCTGTATCGACGGATCGAAGCGGTGCGTGCACCCGATGCGATTGTTTCGTCCAACACCTCCACGATCCCCTTGGCAACCCTGATGGAGGGGATGCCTCAAAGCCTGCGCGAGCACTTTGTGGTAACCCATTTTTTCAACCCGCCACGCTACATGCGCCTGCTGGAGCTTGTCAGCTCTGAGGATACGCGCCCGGAGGTGGCGGAGCGGGTGCGATCATTTATCGATCATGGCATGGGTAAAACGGTGATTCACTGCAATGACCGTCCGGGCTTTATCGCCAACCGATTGGGTGTCTACTGGATGCAGGTTGCGTTGCAGGAAGCCATCGCGATGGGGTTGAGTGTTGAGGACGCCGATGCAGTGATGCAGGTGTGCGGATTCCCGAAAACCGGCATTTTCGGACTTTGGGATCTGGTCGGAATCGATCTCATGCCTGAAGTGACAGCGAGTCTGGCACGCCTGCTGGAAAAGGATGATCCGTTTCAGGCATACGCCGGTGCTGTGCCTGTGATTGAACATATGCTGGCTAAGGGCTGGCACGGTCGCAAGGGCAGGGTTCTGCAGGGGTTTTATCGACAGTTCACGGATTCTGATGGCCGCAAACAGCGTGAAGTGCTTGATCTGGTCGCACTGGAACACCGGGCACCGGAACCTGTAACGCTTCAATCCGCTGGGTTGAAGTCTGGGCAAATCAGCGAATTACTGGCCAGCGATGATCAGGGGGGCCTTTATGCCTGGCGAGTGCTGTCACGGGTGCTGGACTACGCCACTCGGCTGGTGCCGGACGTAGCCGATGCAATTGATGCGATCGACGCTGCCATGCGACTGGGCTACAACTGGCGATTCGGCCCGTTTGAGTTGTTGGATCGAATCGGGGTCAGTGCGTTTGCTGCACGTGTGCAGGATGAAGGTCGCTCCCTTTCGACGTTTGTCCGTAATGCGTCTGGGCAACCTTGCTACAAAAATGCCGAACAGCTGGACTGGCAGGGTCAGTACCGTCCGATCTCCCGAGATGCAGGGATCATTGACTGGCAGAGCATTGTGGCCCGCCCAGCCATTCATGCGTTCGAACGCAGTGTGTTGCGGGAGTTGGACCAGGATATCTGGTGTCTTGAGTTCAGCCATAAGGTGAATGCTCTCAGCAGCGTGTTGCTGGATGAGATCGAAACAGCTCTGGCCGAGGCCATCGCCGCTGATAAAGGGCTGGTCCTGTACAGTGCCAGTGGCATTTTTGCTGCGGGTGCTGACCTGAAGGAGTTTGTCGCCATGACAACTCAGGAAGGTGCCATTGATCGCTATATCCGTCGCGGGCAGCAGCTGTTCATGGCCATTCGCCAGGCACCTGTTCCGGTTGTTGCCGCCGTGGCAGGCAAAGCGCTGGGCGGGGGGCTTGAATTGATGTTTCACTGTCATGCCGTGCAGGCGCATGCCGAGTCACAGCTGGGATTGGTGGAAAACAGCGTCGGGATTGTTCCGGGGTGGGGCGGATGTCGAGAATTGTTGGCCCGCAGTGCAGAGCGCTTTGGTGCTTCAGAGGCAATCCAGCATACATTCACATTGATCAGTGAGGCGTCTGTTACCGCTTCGGCGCTGCAGGCGCGTCAATGGGGCTTTCTGCGCGACAGTGATGGCATCAGCATGAACCGGGATCGCCTGTTGTCGGATGCACTGGTGCTGTGCAGGCAGTTGCGCGATGCGCCCGAACACAGGCAGCCAACGCTGTCGGCGCTGCAGCACTGCGTACCAGCCAAACCACTTGCTGCTGAGGGCTATCAAGCGGTACTTGAACAGCACCTGCTTGACCTGTTGAACCTGGCAAGCGAGCCCGGCTGGTTTGATCGCTTTGCTGATCATGAACGGCGCTGCAATCTGGCGTTGCTGCAGTACCCCGAGTCTGTTCAGCGCATGCAGGCCCTGTTGGAAACAGGCCGCCCATTGCGTAACTGAACAGGTCTGAATGCCCGGTAAAAAAATAATAACGAGAGGTGAATATGAATTCGGAAGCTCAAACCCAAAAGCAGATTGATCGAGCCAACCGCAATACCATCGGGGATGCTCTGCACAGGGCTGTGGTGCAGTATCCTCAGCAGATTGCCCTGGAGTATGCCGACCGCTGCTGGTCATATCGTGAGCTGAACGCGGCTGTCAATAAAGTCGCAAACCACATGCTGGCACAGGGACTTAACAAGGGGGACCGTGTTGCCGCGTATGGCAAAAATTCTGATGCCTACCTGATTCTCTGGCTTGCCTGCACCCGTGCGGGTCTGATCCATGTGCCCGTGAATTTCTCATTGACCGAACGTGAGCTGGTGTATGTCCTGACGCAATCGGGTGCACGCGCCCTGTTTGCAGACGACAGCCTCAAGGGGCATATCGATGCTGTATGCGATCAGCTGAACCTGAGCATACAAGGCAGTTTGCACAGTCACGCCAGGGTGGAAGGTAAAACCGATGTGCTGATGGTGGCACAGGGTGCCGGAAGTGAGCATTCGCCGGAGCTTGCACTGGATGAGAGTGACGTGATCCAGATTTTGTACACCTCCGGTACAACGTCAGATCCAAAGGGCGCGATGCACACGCACCGCTCCCTGATGGCTGAATATGTAAGCTGCCTGTTGCACCTGGATATCAAGAAAACCGACCGCTGTCTGGCGGCACTGCCGCTGTATCATTCCGCGCAGATGCATGTGTTTACCATGCCGGCTCTGTTATCGGGTGCCTACACCTGCCTGCTGGATACACCGACCCCCGAGCTAATATTGCAGCAGCTGACACAGAAGCGGTTGAACAGCTTCTTTGCACCGCCCACCGTTTGGATCGCGTTGCTGCGTCATCCGCAGTTTGTCGAATCAGAGCTGCAGCATTTGCAAAAGCTGTATTACGGTGCATCCATCATGCCGGAGCCTATCGTGAAAGAGTTGGGTGAGCGCCTGCCCGACTCCGGGCTTTATAACTGCTACGGGCAAAGCGAAATTGCCCCCCTGGCCACGGTACTGGCGCCGGACGAGCACGCCGAGAGACCGGCATCTTGCGGCCGTCCCATTTTCAATGTTGAAACACGGATTGTTGACCCGGCGACCGGCGAGGAGTGTGCGCCAAGGCAACAGGGTGAGCTGGTGCACCGGTCGCCACAATTGATGGTTGGGTACTGGGACAAGCCCGAGCAAACCGAGGAAGCCTTTGCCGGTGGCTGGTTCCACTCGGGTGATCTCGGTTATCGCGATGAGGAGGGCTACATCTGGATTGTGGATCGCATCAAGGACATCGTGAATACCGGTGGGGTGCTGGTTGCCAGTCGAGACGTTGAGGAAGCGCTTTACACGCACCCTGACGTCGATGAAGTGGCGGTGATTGGTGTGCCGGATGAAAAATGGATTGAAGCCATTGCAGCGGTTGTCGTACTGCGACCTGAAGCCGATCCGAATGCGGAGAGCTTGATCCGTCATGCCAGAGAAAACCTGGCGCCCTTCAAGGTACCCAAGCACGTGCATTTTGTGCAGCAGTTGCCCAAGAACACGTCCGGAAAGCTTCTGAAACGAGCACTGCGCCAACAGTTCTCGGATTTCTAGCCTGACGTAATCGCATCTGGAGCCGGTCAGGTTCCAGATGCTGAACACAAAGGAACCTGATATGCGACCCGAACCTTGTGTCCGCAGGGATGTTCACGGCTCTGTGATGGTGATCAGAATCGTCAATCCTGCCAGAAAAAATGCGCTTGATATTAATGCATATATATTCCTTTCGGAATTTTTAGATCAGGCAGAAAAGAATGCCGAAATAAAATCCATTGTGATTACCGGGCATGAAGAATATTTTTGCAGCGGTCACGATGTTGAGGATTTTATTAATAATCCAATACAGGACGAATCGCATCCGGTATTTCAGTTCATGCTCAGGATGAGTCAGTGCAAAAAGCCAATAATCGCGGCCGTTGAAGGTTTTGCAGTCGGTATTGGTGTGACGCTGCTTTTGCATTGCGATCTGGTTTATGCAGGACGAAGCAGCTTCTTCAAAATGCCGTTTACGAGCCTTGGGCTGTGTCCAGAGTTTGCGGCAACATTCATTATTCCAAGCTTTTCAACTCACTGTATTGCAACGGAGTTGCTTGTCCTTGGCCGAACATGGAAAGCGGATCGTTTCTGTGAAACGGGTTTTGTAAACGAGCTGTGTGAGGATGGCGCAGCCTTCAACACTGCAATGAAAAGTGCAGAGGAGCTTGCCTTGTTGCCAACCGAATCCGTTATTAGAACAAAGCAGCTGATAAAGAATAATTTCTCGCATAATTCAGAAAAGAGTATGCGGGAAGAGTTGGCTCAACTCATTGAGCTTTTTGAAAGTGGATCTTTCAATAAAAAACCAAAATAAAAAGGAAACACAATGCTTAAGACAATAAAAAAATATGGTATGGGCCTTTCCTTGATTGCGGGCCTTGGGTGTTCCGGCGTGGTGAATGCGGAAACAACCATGGTCGTCGGTACCTGGTTGCCCCCGACGTCTGTACAGAATTCCGTTGTCTGGCCAACCTGGGCGAAGTGGGTTGAAGAGGCCACCGAGGGGCGAGTCAAGGTCAAGGTTGAATACGATGTGGGACACCCCAAGTCCTATTTCCAGCTGGTTGAAGACGGCGTCATTGATGCTGGCTTCAGCTATCACGGTTATGTGCCAGGACGCTTCAGGCTGCCCATGGTGGCAGAGCAGCCGGGTATGGGGGTGGGTGCCGAGGCGGCCTCCGTTGCGCTTTGGCGTGTACAGCAAAAATACTTTCAGTCTGCAGATGAGTTCTCGGGGCTTGAGGTGGTGGGGATGTTCACCCACGGCCCGGGCCAGCTGATGACAACCATTCCGATTGAGCGTATCGAGGATATCAAGGACAAGAAGATCCGCATCGGTGGTGGTGTACAGGCCGATATTGCCGAGCGGCTGCAGGCTGCGCCGGTATCGGCGCCCGCCACAAAACTGTACGAAATGATGCAGCAGGGCGTGGTGGATGGCACTCTGTTGCCTGTAGGACAGCAGAAAGCCCAGCGTCTGGCGGAAGTGACAAAGTATCTGACCACAATCCCTGGCGGGATGTACATGGGTACATTTTCAATCTTCATCAACCCGGACTTCCTGGCTGATCTGGACCCGAAAGACCGTGAAGCGATCATGAGCGTGTCCGGTGAAAAGCTGTCTGCACTGGCTGGCAAGGCCTGGGAAGAAACCGACTACGAAGGTCTGGAATTCGCCCGAGAGCAGGGTGTAACCATTATTGAGCATGACCGGAATGCCCCGTTCACTCAGGATTTCCTGAAGTTGTCCGAGGGCATGGATCAGGCATGGATCGACAGTGTTGCGGACCTCGATATAGATGCCGCTGCCGCCCTGGCAGAACTGCGCAAAATCGCTCGCGAGTACGAAGCTCAGAAGCAGGAGTGATCCATGTCCGTTAGTGCCTGGGTTAAAAAGCACTACGACGAGAAGGGGCCGGCCTTGT